>Ga0209061_1000054_pt1 | contig 396245 bp, 322 predicted proteins | sample Coa_R1_10_FD_187157 | JGI IMG/M metagenome (GOLD analysis project Ga0209061, IMG submission 187157) | Surface soil microbial communities from Centralia Pennsylvania, which are recovering from an underground coalmine fire - Coalmine... | ecosystem: Environmental > Terrestrial > Soil >...
GAAACTTCGGGAGCGGCGACGGCGGCATGGTCATCGGGAACCCCGGGAGCGGGCCCGGCTTGCCGCACAGCACGGTGACTTGCGCACCGGTTCCGACGGTGACGTCCAGCGCGGATGCCGGTGACTGCGGCTCCTGCAGCGTGATGTCGGCCGGCACGGCCGAGCCCGGCGGCGAGCTCATAGATCGCGTTCTGCGGCACGGGCAAGGAGCTGTGTCCGCCGGGGTTCGCGGTGCTGAGCCGGAAATCGGCGTAGATCTTCTCGGTGGCGTCGAGCTCGTAGTATTGCGGCACGCCGTGCTCGGTCATGACCGACTCGCCATCCTCGTTGATGACGATCTCGGCGTCGATCAGCTCGCGGCGGTTGCGCAGCAGCCATTCGACGCCGTTGTCCGCGCCGCCTTCCTCGGCCGCGGTGAGCGCGAGGATCACGTCGCGGTCGGGGCGGTAGCCCTCGCTCTTCAAGCGGATGAGCGTCGTGACGAGGATGGCGTCGCCGTCCTTCATATCGGAAGTGCCGCGTCCGTAGAAGTAGCCGTCGCGCTCGACGAGCTCGAAGGGATTGGTGGCCCATTCGAGCCGCGGCGCTTCGACGACATCGAGGTGACCGATGAGCAGAATGGGCCGGCGCGCGCCCGTGCCGCGCAGCCTTGCGACGAGGTTCTTCTTGCGCGCGGTCGGCCCGAGGACTTGCACATCCTCGGCCGGGAAGCCGGCGCTCCTGAGGCGCGCCGCCATGCCCTCGGCGGCGGTCGTGACGTTGCCGGTCGACTCCGTGGTGTCGATCTCGATCAGCTGGCGGAAGATGTCGTGCGCCAGCGCGTTCGCCGCCGGGTCGCTGAGAGGCAGCGCCCAGGCGGCGAGCAGCGGCGCCGATGCGCCGAGCGCGAGCGCGAGTGTGCGTGTGAGTGCGCGTGTGAGTGCGCGCGCGAGTGGCGGCGAGGGTGGGCGCATTTGCGCGAGGAATCATAAGCGGCGAATGCCGTCACCGCGAGCGGCGCCGGATTGCCGCGGGTCGCTTGCTCGGATCGGAGCACCGCCGCTCGCGGGCGCCGCTCTTGAATCCCGCGGCTCGGCCGTCACATCATGGGTTCCGATCTCCATTTCCGGACCCGCAATGCTGCGCTTCCTCAGGCTGTGGCGGCTCATCGGGAAGGACCTGCGCCTTCTGTGGTTCGCGCTGCGGCACCCGCGCCGGCCCTTCTGGCTGCTGCCCGCCGCCGTGCTCCTCGGACTCTACGCGCTCGATCCCGTCAATTTCGCAGTCCCGCTGGCGGGCGTCGGGGACGATCTCGTACTGATCCCGCTCGTGCTGCACTGGCTCCTGAAGCTGCTTCCCGCCGACATCCGGACCGGCTACGCTGCCGATCCGTACGTCAGATGAAGCACGTCCGATGAGGCGCTCCTCCCGGCATGCTCATCGGGTGGAGTCGTAAGGCGGGGGAGTCGTGAGGAGGGTTTCCGACCATGTACTATAACGGGCTCTGGGGCGTGCTCGTCCTGATCGCGGATGTGTGGGCGATAGTCAACATCGGTCAGAGCGGCGCGAGCACCGGAAGCAAGGTCCTGTGGATCGTGATCGTCATCGTGCTGCCCGTGATCGGCTTCATCCTGTGGCTGCTGCTCGGGCCGAAGACCCGCACCGCCTAGTTGGGTCTCATGGCGCGGCGCGGACGATTCCCCGCTCAGCCCCGCGCTCGAGAGGCGTCCGAGGAGGTGTCCATGACCACGACCGTTCATCATCTGCTCGAGGCCAAAGGCCGGGCCGTCTTCGCCGTGAAGCCCGACGACCCGGTCCTCACCGCCATCCAGCGCATGGCCGATCACCACGTCGGCGCGCTGCTCGTCATGCGGGGCGAGGAGCTGGTCGGCATCGTTTCCGAGCGCGACTACGCGCGCAAGGTGATCCTTCTCGGCCGCTCCTCAGCGGCCACACCGGTCTCCGAGATCATGAGCTCGCCCGTCGTGACGGTCTCCCCAGAGTACACGGTGAACGATTGCATGCGGCTCGTGACTCAGCACCGCATCCGCCATCTGCCAGTGGTCCGCGGCGGCAAAGTGATCGGCGTCGTATCGATCGGCGACCTCGTGAAGGCCGTCATCGAGGAGCAGCAGCAGACGATCGAGCAGCTCGAGAGCTACATCCATCGTTAGGCGGGCATTCAAGCCGATCGGCGCAGCCTCGGGCCGGGTGAGCCGGGTGCTCGCCGGCTCGTTCGCCGCGCTGCCGGAGTTGCTTGCCGTGCTGCTCGCGGGCTCATTTGCCGCGGGGCCGCGGCTGCTCGCCGGGTGGGTCGTCGCGCTGCCCGCGGCCGTGATCGCCGGCATGCTTGCGGCATTGCCTGCGACCGCGGCCGCCGACACGGTCCTCATCACCGGCGCGAACTCCGGCATCGGGCTCGAATTCGCGAGGCAGTACGCCGCGAAGGGTTGGACCGTCATCGCGACGCACCGCCGCGCCCGTACTCCGGCGTCTCTGGCGGACCTCGCAGCCCGCTACAAGAGCGTGCGGATCGAGCACCTCGATGTGACGAACGTGGAGGAGGCCGGCGCGCTCGCCCGCAAGCTCGCCGGCGTGCCCATCGATGTGCTCATCAACAACGCCGGCGTGTACAACGACCGCAGCCGCTGCAAGCCCGATGACGAGGCGTGCCCCGGGGATTGGAGCGTCGAGTCCTTCGGCCGCCTCAAATATTCCCTGCTCGATACGATCATGGCGGTCAATATCAAAGGTCCGCTGATCGTCTCGGAGGCTTTCTACCCGAACGTGCTCGCGAGCCGCGAGAAGAAGATCGTCGCGGTGAGCTCGAGCAACGGCACGCTGACCGGCGAGAAATCGCCGCGTCCCGGCGCCATCTTCTACCGGATGAGCAAGGCGGCGCTCAACCGGGAGATGCAGATCGTAGCCGCTTCCACCCGCAAGGACGGCGTCACCGTCGTGATGCTCAATCCCGGGCCCACGCTGACGGAGCGCCAGGAATATTTGAAAGGGCGCTACCCAGGCATGCTCGCGACCTCGTTCACCGTGTCGCACATGATCGATACCATCGCCAAGGCGACGATCGCGGACACGGGCCGGTTCCTGAGATACGACGGCGCGCCGGAGCCGTGGTGAGCGCCGGCGCGCTCAAAGGCGCGCTCGAAACTGGTACCGCACACCGAGCACATGGCGGCGCCCGATGACGTCTTACAGCTGCGGGTTGAGCGACACCGCACCGGTGCGTCCGAACGCGGCCGCAGTGATCGGGGGGCGCGATCGAGGACGTTCGTGACCTCGCTCCACAGCTGCAGCGTGCCGGGCACCGGTTCCGCGTAGGCGAGGTTCAGGTCCAGATAGAACACCCCGCCGATGTGGTTGTCGTTGATCGTCTGCACGCCGGGGATCGCCACGGGGCTCTGCACCAATGTGCGGTCCAGGATTCCGTCGCAGATGTAGCGGCCCTGCAGGAACAGCGAGACCGGCCCGTTCCCGTAGGAGACGTTCAGGGTGTACTTCTGCTCGGGGAGGCCGCGGCCCGTGCCGACCTGGCCGACCCATTCGTCGTAGGTACCGAACTGGGTGAGCGTCGCGTTCTTCAGACGATATGCGCCCGCGAGTCATTCCCGTCGCGCGTTCGGGCGGGCGCGCGACGGCTTCAGTTCGTGTCAGCTCACTGTGTGCGGAGCCTGCCCTTCTTGTCCATGCACACTTCTTCGGGAATCTCGTACCCCGGCCGCTTGACGTATTCCGCCTTCGCCGTCCACGGTCGCGTGTAGTCCTTCGGATCGTCGATCGTGAACAGCGCATTGAGATGCTTGCCGTCGCGGCTCAACCGATAGCGCTCCGTCAGATGCAGCGCGTCCGAATGCGGCAGCCCCGCATCGTCGAGGACCGTCATGTCGTTGAAGCCGGCCGACTCGATCACGAGCGTGTCGCCGTCCCAGTGCGCGACGGAGTAGCCAAGCCACAGCGGGTCGGGATCCTCCGGCAGCTTCTCGCCGATGTAGGCGCGGCGCGGCAGACGGTTCAATTGGAAGATGAAGTAGATCACCTGCGGCCGCTCGAGAATCTCGAACGGCTCGTCGACCAGCATCAGCCGCGGAAGTCCAGGCGGCAGACAGCGGGTCGTGCCGTCGAATGAGGCCCGATCGCCTCTCTTCGCCGCGGCGACGTGCTGCTCGTAGACCGCCCGCGCGCTCGGCGTGAGCGGCGGCGGCGACCCGTCGACCGTCTTCAACGCATGCGGCGGATCGACGATCGACCAGACGCCGGTGAAGTCGGGCGGCGGCGCGGCACGGGCTGCTCCAATCAGCGAGCCGAACATTCCGGCCAGCAAGGCGCCCAGCAGGGCCCAGGAAAATTCGGCGCGTCTCATTTGGCCACCGTGACGCCGTTGACTGGCGCGTTGCGGTTGTTCTCCTCGCAGATGTACTCCTGCGGGCGCACGTCGGGCCGCCAGTGATAGATGCGACGGTAGCTGTACGGGTACTCGAGCGTCACGGGGTCCTCTACCGTCATGGTGAGCTCGAGCTTGCTTCCGCCGTCGATCTTGCGATAGCGCTCGATGAGGTGCAGCTGCGTGGAGTGCGAGCTGCCCTCGTCGTCGATGAAGGAGCGATCGTCGATCGCGATCGTGTCCACCACCAGCGTATCGCCTTCCCAGTGCCCGACCGAATCGCCGTTGAAGCTGATGCGCGGATGCTTGGGATGAGCCCGGTTCAAATAGATGCGCCGCACTTCGTGCGCCACTTCGTGCAGGAAGGTGATGCGCCCCGGCGTCTGCACGATCTCGATCGGATAGGGGCTCTCCATGAGCCGCGGCATGCCGTGCGGCAGGCACTGGGTCTCGGTGTCGGCCTCGGGCGTGCCGCGGTTCTTGGCGCGGATGCGCCGCTCGAGGATCTGCATGTACTTCGGCTTCAACGGCGGCGGCACGCCGGGCGCGGGGCCGAGCAGGTATTCGTACCCTTGCAGCCACCACACGCCCTCGAGATCGTGGGGGTCGGGATTCGGTGGCGCGGAGCCGGGCGGGGCAGGGCCGGCTCCCCGCAGCGGGGGCGTGAGCGCGAGGGTGGGGTCTGCGCTATTGAACAATGTGCGAATTCTGGGGGGGCTCGACCTCCGCCGCGTGCCGCCCGGGGAGGATTGAGTGGGCGCGCTGGCGGCGGCCGCCGGCGAGGCCTGGCTGGACCCGCCCGGTGACGCCGCGGGGGCGTTCGCTTCGCGGGGCCGGGTTGAGCCGTCCTGGGGCGCGCTGGCGGCTGCGCTGGGTCCAGGAGCGCCGTCCGCTGCTGCGGCGGCGCCGAGCGAGCCGAGCAGGCCACAGGCCCCCATTGCCCCCAGTACCCCGAGGGCAAGCGCAGTCCTCACGCCGATGCGAAGCATGCTATGGGTCGCGATCGAGCTGGACATGCCCCCTCCCGGCGAGCCCGCGGTGCCGGTCATTCGGTTCAGATCGTACAGGGCGTTTCTCCGGTTGAGAATGGCTTTACGGTGAGCGCCTGTTGTATTCTCAACTCACCTGACGGCGAGGAATTGAGACAGAGGGGTCGCCTTCCGGCGATCGTGGTCAGGGGGCGCGCAACGGCCGTCTGAAGCCCGTGTCACACCCGCGAGCTTCACGAGGTGTGAAGTTGAGGTATCGGCAGGGGGAACGAGCGAGCGGCTCGCCAGGTTGGGCCTGGGGAGTCTTCGTATTGCTGCTCGCCGGCGCCTGGGCGCCGAGCCGTGGTTTTGCCGCCGCCCCCGGCCCCACCCTTTCCGTTGCTGCAGAACAGCATCTGCTCGACGAGTACTGCCGCGTCTGCCACAACTATGTCGACTACGCGGGCGGGGTTGAATTCGAGGTCTTCGATCCGGGCAAGGCTCACGAGAACGCGGAGCTCGCCGAGCGCATGCTGCGGAAGCTCCGCTCCGGCATGATGCCGCCGGTCGGCAAGCCGCGTCCCGACTGGAATCTCGTGCGCGCCTTCGCGACCCATCTCGAGGACGATCTCGACAGCCACGCGAAGCCCGACTATGCGATGCCGCGCCTGCATCGCCTGAACCGGACCGAATATCAGAACGCGATCCGCGACCTGCTCGCGCTCGATGTCGATGCCACGCGGCTGCTGCCGGTCGATGACTCGAGTCGGGGCTTCGACAATCAGGCCGGCACGTTGACACTATCCCCGGCGCTGCTCGAAGCCTATCTCTCCGCGGCGGCGCGCTTGAGCCGGCTTGCGATCGGCACCGCGACGGCGCCCACGCAGGTGACCTATGCGGTCGCGGCGGACGAGACGCAGAACTATCACGTCGAGGGATTGCCGTTCGGCACGCGCGGCGGATTGTTGATCCGGCACACCTTCCCGGCCGATGGCACCTATACGTTCCGGATCTACGCCGTCAATCTCGGGAACATGGGCAACTTCCGCCCGTTCGGCGAGATCCGCGGCGAGCAGCTGCTGGTGTACGTCGACGGCAAGCGGATCGCTCAGGTGGACTGGGACAAGGCGCTGCACGTCACCCGGTCGATCGAGGACCCGGCCGAGGCCGAGGCGCCCGACCCGCAGGCCGGTCAGCTGCGCACGATCGATGTGACCGTGCCGATGACGGCGGGGCCGCACCGAGTCGGCGTGACGTTCCTCGCCACGAACTTCGCGCCGGGGCTCGATCTCAATCACGCGTTCGACAGGAGCACGATCGAGACCGGCGGGTTGCCGGGGTTCACGTTCTATCCCCATATCGGCCGCGTGAGAATCGACGGGCCCGCCGATGGCAAGGTCGCGAAGGATTCGCCGAGCCGGGAGCGTATCTTCGTGTGCAACCCGGAGCGCGCGACCGGCGACCCGTCGGCGCCCCCGCAGCGCGCGGCAGGCACGGCGGGCACGGAACGGAGAGCGGGCATGATGCGCGCGGTGAGCTTCGAGCGGCCGGCGAGCTCGGAGGAAGCCTGCGCCCGGCGGATCGCGGCGACTCTCGCGCACCGCGCCTACCGCGGCTTCGACACGCCGGCGGACGTGGACACGTTGATGAAGTTCTACGCGCTGGGGCGGCGCGGGGGCTCCTTCGACCAGGGCGTCGAGGCGCTCGTGCAGCGGACCCTCGCCGACCCGAAGTTCATCTTCCGCGTGGAATCCGCCCCGTCCGGCCTGCCGGCCGGCACGCCGTACCGCGTGAGCGACCTCGACCTCGCCTCGCGGCTGTCGTTCTTTCTCTGGAGCAGCATTCCGGATGATGAGCTGCTGAGTCTCGCCGCGAAAGGCGAGCTGCACGAGGATCGCGTGCTGCGGGCGGAGGTTCGCCGCATGCTCGCGGACCCGAGGGCTGCGGCGCTCGCGACCAACTTCGCGGATCAATGGCTCGGGCTGCGCGCGTTGACCGCGTTCGATCCGGTCGTCGATCGCTATCCCGACTTCGACGACAATCTGCGGCAAGCCATGCGGCGCGAGGTGGAGCTGCTGTTCACGAGCTTCCTCGACGAGAACCGCAGCGTCCTCGATCTGCTGACGGTCAGATACACCTTCATCAACGACCGGCTCGCGATGCTCTACGGCATCCCCGGCGTGAAGGGGAGTTTCTTCCGCCGCGTCGAGCTCGACGATTCCGAAAGCGCGCGCTGGGGCCTCATCGGCAAGGGCGCGATCCTCGCGATCACCTCGCATCCGGACCGTACCTCGCCCGTCGTTCGCGGCAACTGGATCCTGAGAACGCTCCTCGGCACGCCGGCGCCGAACCCGCCGCCGAACGTGCCGGCATTGAAGCCGAAGCCGACCGACGCCGCCGGCAACGCGCGGCCGCCCACGATGCGCCAGATGATGGAGCAGCACCGCGCGAACCCCGCCTGCGCGAGCTGCCACAGGTACATGGACCCCATCGGCTTCGCGCTCGAGCCCTTCGATGCGATCGGGCACTGGCGGAGCGACGATGGCGGCACGCCGATCGACACGCGGAGCGTCCTCTACGACGGCACGGCCGTCGAGGGACCGGACGGCGTGCGCGCGTTCCTGCTGCGCCATCAGGAGCAGTACTTGCGCAACGTCGTCGAGAACCTGATGACCTACGCGTTCGGCCGCGGGATCGAATACGACGACATGCCGGCGGTGCGCCGCGTGCTGCACGAGACGGCTCGCGACGGCTACCGGCTGAGGAGCCTCATCGAGGCGGTCGCCATGAGCGACAACTTCCGCATGAACGTGACCTCGGGACCGGAGGGGAGCCAGAGGCTCGCCTCCGCGAGCGCCGGCGCACGGAGACAGTGACCATGCCGTTCATCACCAATCGGGCGCTGCCGCGCAGGACGTTTCTGAAGGGCCTCGGCACTACGCTCGCGCTGCCGTTCCTCGAATCGATGTTGCCGGCGCGCGGCGCTAACGCCTACGCCAAGAAGATCCTGCCCACGCGGTTCGTCGGCGTGTTCATTCCGCACGGCGTCGCGCCCGGGTACTGGATTCCGAAGTCCGATGCGCCGGGATTCGCCTTCCCGTACGTCTACGAGCCGTTGCAGCCCTTCCGCAAGTACGTCGTTCTGACGAGCGGGCTGTGGTCGCAGTCCTCCGAGAATCCGCCCGGCGTCACGGGCGCGGATCACTTCGTCGCCGCGGCGTACCTGACAGCCGAGAAGCCGAAGAAGACCGTGGGCCCTGACATCCGGGTCGGCACCTCGGTCGATCAGGCGATCGCGGGCGTCATCGGGCGGGACACACTGCTGCCGTCCTTGCAGCTTGCGGTTGAGGATCCCGGCGCCAATTCGAGCAGCTGCGGCGAGGGCTACAGCTGCGTGTACACGAACACGATTTCCTGGCAGTCGCCCACGCGGCCGCTGCCGATGGAAATCAACCCGCAGACCGTGTTCGAGCGGATGTTCGGCGACGGCAGCTCGCCGGCGGTGCGCCTCGCGCGGCGCGAGCGCGAAGCAAGCATTCTCGATTCAGTGACCGGCAGCATCAGGGAGCTGATGCCTCAGGTGCCGCACGTCGATCGCGTGCGCCTCGAGCAGTACCTCGATGACGTGCGCGAGATCGAGCGGCGTCTCGCGATCGCCGCACACAAGTCGACTGAGGTGCCGAGCATCGGCGTGCCCTATGGCGTGCCGGAGTCCTTCCATGAGCACGTGCAGATCCAGTTCGACCTGCTCGCGCTCGCGTTCCAGGCGGACATCACGCGCGTCGGCACGATGCTTTTCGCGCGCGACCTGACGAGCCGCGTCTATCCGGAGAGCGGCACGACCATCAGCTTCCACCTGGGCTCGCATCACGGCGAGGACCCGGGCCAGATCGCGGTGTACGCGAAGCTCAACCGCTACCACGTGCAGATGTTCACGTATCTCGTGCAGAAGCTTGCGGGAATCAAGGAAGGCGACGGCACGCTGCTCGACCAGTCGCTGCTGCTCTACGGCTCGAACATGGGCAACTCCAACCAGCACCTACACTACGACGTGCCTCATGTGCTGGTCGGCGGCGCATCCGGCCGGCTGAAGGGCGACCGCCATCTCGCCTTCCCGAGCCGCACGGTGCCGACCGGGAATCTCCTGCTCAGCATTCTCGACCTGTTCGATGTGCGGGCGGACAGCTTCGGCGACAGCACCGGACGGCTGGTCGGGATTTGAAGACCATCGTTTCAGAGCGACCACTTTGACCCTTCGCGGAGAGACGACATGAAGAATCGCACCCTCATGAGCCTCGCGCTCCTCGGCTCCGCCTGGCTGGGCATCGCGTCGGCTCATCACTCGTTCGCGACGTTCGACCAGACGACGACGAAGACGCTCGTGGGCACGGTCAAGGAGGTTCAGTGGACCAATCCGCATATCTGGCTGCAAGTGCTCGTGAAGGACCCGAGCACCGGCCAGGACGTGGAATGGTCCATCGAGGGCGGAAGCCCGAACGGGCTACATCGGCAGGGCTGGAAGCGCACGACCATCAAGCAGGGAGATGCCGTCGAGCTCGTGATCCATCCGTTGAAGGACGGCTCCAAGGGCGGCAGCCTGATGAAGGTCAAGGTCAACGGGCAGCCGGTGGGGCGGCAGTTCTAATCGATGCTCGGGCCGGACTCCATGTCACGTCCCGCGCGTCTCGCGGCGGTGCTGCTTGCAGGCTTGGCGCTTGCCGTGTGCCATCGGATCGCGGCGGCGGCGAGCGATCTGGCGGACGCCGTGATGCAGCAGGATGCAGCTCGCGTACGGACGCTGCTCCGTTCGCACGCTGATGTGAACGCCGCGCAGCCCGACGGCAGCACTGCGCTGCACTGGGCGGCCTATCGCGGCGATGCCCGCATGACCGCGCTGCTGCTCGATGCCGGCGCTCATCCCAATGTCAGGACCGACACCGGCATGACGCCGCTCGTGCTCGCGTGCCAGGCGGGCAACCCGCAGGTCGTGAAGCTGCTGCTCGCGCACGGGGCGGACGTGAATCAAACGCTCCTGCACGGCGAGACGCCCCTCATGATGGCGGCGCGCACGGGCAGCGTGCCGATCCTCGATCTGCTGCTCGCGCATGGGGCGAATGTCGATGCCCGCGAGAAGCTGCGCGGCACCACGGCGCTCATGTGGGCGGCTGCGAACGCGAACGTCGCTGCCGTCAAGCTGCTCATCGGCCACGGCGCCGAGATCGGCGCGCGCTCCGGTACCACGCCGCCGGGGCGCAAGCCGTATCTTGCCGAGACCGGACGGAGTCGCATCTCCCAGTTCGCCTACGGCTACGGGCTTGCCGGGGAGTTCGTTGCGCAGAACCCCGCGCAGGCGAAGGAGCACGAGCGGGAGCAAGAGATCGCGAAAGCCGTCCTGAAGCGTTATCCGCTGCCGAAGCTGCCGGCGCCGAGCAAGAAGCCGTGGGGCGGGCTCACGCCGCTGATCTTCGCGACCCGCGAGGGTGACATGGCCACCGTGAAGGCGCTCGTCGAGGCGGGCGCCAACGTGAACGAGACGAGCTCGTATGATTGGACGCCGCTGCTCGTCGCCACGCAGAACAAGTATTACCTGATCGGCAAGTACCTGCTCGAGCACGGCGCGAATCCGAACATCGCGAACGGCGGCTGCTGGACTCCGCTCTACATCGCCACGGACAACCGCAACATCGAGGCGGGCGACTATCCGGTGCGCAAGCCCGACATGGATCACCTCGACTTCATCAAGCTGCTGCTCGAGCACGGCGCGAATCCGAACCTGCGCATGTGCTCGAGCACCGAGACGCGCACCGTCTTCACGAACCAGTGGCTCGACGAGTCGGGCGCGACGCCCTTCCTGCGCGCCGCACAGTCCGGCGACCTCGTTCTCATGAAGCTGCTGCTCAAATACGGCGCCGACCCTCACATTCCGACCTACGTCGGTGTGACTCCGCTCATGGTCGCGAGCGGCATCGGCTGGGTCGAGGGCGTGACGTATGAATGGTCGCCCAAGGAGACCTACGAGACGGTGAAGTTCCTGCTCGACCTCGGCGCGGACGTGAATGCACAGGACCTCGTCGACCGCCGCACGGCGCTCATGGGCGCTGCGCACAAGGGCCGCAACGACGTGGTCCAGCTGCTCGTCGACCACGGCGCCGACCTGTCGCTGCACGACATCGGCAGCCGCGACACCGTGCACGCGCTCGCGGGCTTCTCGTGGCAGGCGATCGATTACGCCGACGGCCTCGTGCGCGTCGGCGTCCAATCCGCCACGCCGCATCCAGAGACTTCCGCGCTGATCCGCCGGCTCATGAAGGAGCGCGGATTGCCCGTTCCGCCCGAAGGGCGCACGCTCGCCTCGATCTGCATCACGCCGATCTGCCAGCCGCACGGATGAGCGGGGCGGGCGGCTCGCGCGGCCAGGCGGCCGAGCCTTCCGCCGGCGCGCCGACACGCAGCGGTCAAAGTTGCCCATGAACATCAATGCGGTCACGCAGTACGAGGTGATCGGCGCGGTCGCCGTCATCACCAGCGATTCGCCGCCGGTGAACGCCCTTTCTCTGCCCGTCCGCCGGGGACTCCTCGAAAGCCTCGGCCGCGCCATTGCCGCTCACGATGTGAAGGCGATCGTCATCCGCTGCGGCGGAAGCGGCTTTTACGCGGGCGCCGATATCACCGAGCTCGGCCGCCGGCCCCTGCCGCCGACCCTGCAGGACCTGCATCGAGCGATCGAGAGCGCGCCGAAGCCGGTCATCGCAGCGATCCATGCGCGCGCGCTCGGCGGCGGCCTCGAAACGGCGATGGCGTCGCACCATCGCATCGCGACGCCGTCCGCACTGTGCGGACTGCCGGAAGTCAAGCTTGGGCTCATCCCGGGAGGGGGCGGCACCCAGCGGCTGCCGCGCCTCATTGGAGCGCAGAAGGCGCTCGAGATGATCACGAGCGGGGAGCCGGTGGATGCCGCGAGCGCGCACGGCGTGGGATTGATCGACGCGCTTGCACCGGAGGACCGCCTGCTCGAGGCCGCGATCGCCTTTGCCGAGCGAGCGGCCGAGGAGGGCGCCTTGCGCAAGGCTCGAGATCTCTCCGAGAAGATCGAAGCCGCGCGATCGCAGCCGGAGCTGTTTGCGAGCTTTCGCCGGGCGAACGCGCGCCGGTTCCGCGGCTACGTCGCCCCGGAGTACGCGATCCGCGCCGTCGAGGCCGCCTTGCATCTGTCCTTCGACGAGGGACTGCGGCTCGAGCGCCGGCTCTTTGAGGAGCTTCTCGCCGGCCCTCAGTCCGCCGCTCAGCGGTATGTCTTCTTCGCCGAGCGACGCGCGGCCAAGGTCGACACTGCCGCGAACTCGACGCCAATCCGTATCGAACGCATCGGCGTGATCGGGGCCGGAACAATGGGCGGCGGGATCGCCATGAGCTGTCTCAACGCCGGAATTCCGGTGCGGCTCGTCGAGGCGCAGAAAGACGCGCTCGATCGGGGCATCGCCAGGATTCGCGAGCTGTACGAGCGCAGCGCGAGGAGGGGCCGGTTCACCGCGGCCGATCTCGAGCGGCGCGTCGGAGCGCTCTCCTCGAGCCTCGACCTCGCGAGTGTTGCGGATTGCGATCTCGTGATCGAGGCCGTCTTCGAGCAGATGGAAGTCAAGCAGGACGTGTTCCAACGGCTCGATGCCGTCGCGAAGCCCGGCGCGATCCTCGCGAGCAACACCTCCTATCTCGACATCGATGAGATCGCTGCGGTCACTCGCCGGCCGCAAAGCGTCCTCGGCCTGCACTTCTTCTCGCCGGCGAACGTCATGCGCCTCATCGAGATCGTGCGCGGGGCGGCGACCGGTCCGGCGGTCATCGCCACGGCGGCGAGGCTCGCCAAGACTCTCGGCAAGGTGGGCGTCGTCGTCGGAAACGGTCCGGGCTTCGTCGGCAATCGCATGCTGGCCGCGCGCCAGTTGCAGGCCGACCAGCTGATCCTCGAGGGCTCGCTTCCCTGGGAAGTCGATCGCGTGCTGTTCGAGTTCGGCTTTCCGATGGGCCCGTTCGCGATGCGCGATCTCGCCGGCCTCGACATCGGCTGGGATCCGGCCCGAAGCCGCTCCGCGAGCGTTCGGGAGATTCTGAACGAGCGGGGGCGCCGGGGTCAGAAAGTCGGGGCGGGCTACTACGACTATGACGCCGAGCGCAGCGCGACGCCCTCGGCGCTCGTCGAGCAGTGGATACTCGATTTTGCAGCTCGGCAGGGCATCCGCCGCCGCTCGATCTCCGAGGAGGAGATTCGCGAGCGCTGCCTGTATCCGCTGGTCAACGAGGGCGTCAAGATCCTGGAAGAAGGGAAGGTACGGTGCGCATCCGACATCGACGTGGTGTGGGTGCTGGGATATGGCTGGCCCGCGTACCGCGGCGGGCCACTCTACTGGGCCGAGCACGAAGTCGGCCTCGACCGGTTGTTCGCGCGACTGAAGGCGCTGCAAGCGGCACACGGCGAGTCGTTTCGGCCCGCACCGCTCCTCGAACGGCTGGTCGCCGAGGGCCGCGGGTTTGGTGAATCACTCGGGCAGCCCGTGTAACGCCACCATTGCCATCGAGCCGAGCCCTTCGTGAAGCATCACAATGGTCGGCCGCTCCGACGCGGAGCTGAGGCGCCCCACATCACATCCGGTGCGTATCGGTGCAGACGTTCTCGCGCAGGCTCATGCCCGGCTGCTTGACGAGCGTGAAGCGGGTGGTCCAGGGGGTCGTATAGAAGTCCGGATCCGTGATGGTCACCGAGCCCTCGATGCGGTTCGGAGCAACACGGGTGTAGCGCTCCTCGGTCTTCAGCTTCTCGCCGTGCGGCAGGCCGGAGTAGTCGAGCCAGGTCTTGTCATTGAAGCCGATGGTGTCGATGACGAGCGTCCGAGCTTCGAGGCGCGCGATCGAGGAGCCGAGCCAAGTCGGGTCCGGGTCCTGCGGAAGAACCTTGTCCCAGTAGATGATGCGGAACGTGTGGTTGACCTCGTGAACGAAGCTCACGATGCGCGTGGTTTGCAGGATCAGGAAGGGATACGGCGCATAGAGCAGTCTCGGCACGCCGTGCATCAGGCATTGACTCACGGGATCGATCCGCCGATCGCCCGCCCGCAGCGCTGCCTGGCGCCTGGCGTACTCCGCCCTCCCAGCGGCATTGAGCGGCGGCTCCCGGCCGTCGACAGTGAGCAGGTGGGTGATGTGCGGCGTCATCATCCATTTGCCGGTGAAGTTCGGCGTTCCCGGCGGCGGCTGCTCGAAGAGCGGAGCGTCCGGCGCAGCGGGCGGCGCGGCCGAGACGGCTGAGCCGAGCCCGAGCGCAGCGACGCAGGCGAGCGCGGCAAACAACGCGCGCGCAGCGGCCGAAACCGGCGCGGCAGCGCGCACGGCGGCAGCGCGCACGAATGCGGCGGCCCGCCCGCAGCACGCGAAATCGGCTGGCGCCACTGCGCGAGAGAGCCACGAGCGCCGCTCTTGCGCGCTCATTTCGCCACCGTGATGCCGTTTACCGGCGCGTTGCGGTTGTTCTCCTCGCACGAGTATTCCTGGATGCGCACGTCGCCGCGCCAGGCGTAGGTCCGCTCCGTCGTCCACGGCCGGGTGTAGTGGTCGGGATCCTCGATCGTGATGAGATCCCGCAGCTCGGCCCCGCCGTACTTGTTCGTGAAGCGCGTGAACCGCTCGGTCACCTTGAGCTTCAGGCCATGCGAGAGCGATTCCTCGTCGATCTGCGTCCGATCATTGAAATGATCCGTGACGACGACGAGCGTATTGCCCTCCCAGTGTCCGACGGAATATCCGAGGAAGGTGCGCGGCGTGTCGGGCGGCGGCGGCTTCCCGTCCATGTGGATGAAGCGGACGTTGTGCGCCACTTCGTGCAGGATCGTGATGAGTCCCGGCGAGTAGACGAACTGAATGGGATAGGGCGAAGCCATGATCCTCGGGACGCCGTGCGGGAAGCACTGCGTCGGCGCATCTGCGATCGGCTTGCCGAGCTTCTCCATGTCGAGATGATGCTGCCGGCTCGCCGCCTCGAGCGGGGTGAGCGGCAGGAGCTTCGCCGATTCGGCCGGGGACATCGGTCGATCAGTGACCGGCCGGAACGTGCGGTCATAGCCGCGCGTCCACCAGACACCGGAGAAGTCGCGCGGGTCCTTCGGGGCGGGATTCTTGTTCCATTCCGCGGCCTGCTCGGCGGCGCGCTTCTCGCGAGCGGCGGCCTCACCGGGCGTCAGGGGCGTCCGCCCGGGCGCACCCTCTTCAGCCAGCGACGCAAGCGGGATCGCGAGCACCAAGGTCGAGAGCAACAGCCCGCAAGCGCGCAATCCGGAGACTCGCCGTTCGCCCATTCGTGCTTACCCCTTTTCCCTCCATAGTACGCCATCTGCCCGCGGAGATGCTTTGTCAACGGCTCGTCGCTCACTGCGGCAGACCCTGACAGGTAGGGCTCCCCCCGCGCGGGTGTGAGCAGTAGGGGTATACTCGGCGGGTTGGGAGCGCAGCGTGAGGCGCATATGTTCGAGGTGCTTCGCAGATGCCGGCTCCACTTCTGTGCCGGCGTGTTCTGTGCCGGCGTGCTGACGGCGCTTCTGTCCGTCGCAGCACCAGCCGCGAGCGCGGCGAGCTCGAACGACGGCGCGGCGGCGGCCAGCGCCTCCGATGCGACCGGTGCGGCCGTCCCCAGTGGCGGCGCCGGCTGCTTCCTCCGCCGAGACTGGACCGGCGGCTGGAGGGTCACCCCTGATGCGCGGACCATCTACATCCGCGTATCGGGATCGATCTATCGGCTCGACCTGCAATCCTCGTACTCCCTCCTGAAGGATCCCTTCGCGATTCTGAGCGACAAGGACTCCGCGGACACGATCTGCACTTCGCTCGACTTCCGCCTGACGGTCTCGAACCAAGCCGGCATCGAGCAATGGCCGATCGTGAAGAGGATGACGCGCCTCACGCCTCAGCAGGCCGCCGCATTGCCGAAGAAGCTGCGGCCCTGAGACCGAGCACTCGAGCGAGGGTCAACGCGTTGAGGCCAGCTCGAGCAGGCGCAATCGCCGCCGGAATCCCGCGACGATCGACTTGGAGACGCTTTTGGGGAGATCCGCCGGGAAGCGCGCCAACGATCCGCTCGGGCGCCGTAGCTGCCCGCGCATGCAAGTCTGCGAACACGGTATGCAGGGAGAGAGCCCCGATTCCCGCTTCGGCCGCCGTCTCAATATTTGAGCGTGGGAGGAAAGGAGAGGGCTTGGCAGCGGTCCTCCTGCGGTAGCCGCAAGAGACGGCCATCTTTCCTCCAGCGGCGGTCGAAGCGCTCGACGAGCAGCACGTTCTTCTCGCCGAATTCTTCGATCGTGGCATGAGCAGTGGGAATGCCGAGCGCATCCAGCAGCCTCAGACAGAAGAATTCGTCCTCGACGCTCGATGACCGATCGATGCCGTTTGACAGACGTCCGATATGGGGCTTCAGTCAGTATGTGGGTGGTGGCGGCTGTGCCGTGCGGAACATGCCACGGTCCGTTCCACCTGAGCAGCGCCGTCTTCTCCTGACCTCCGGCGATGGAAATCCGGAACTCTTCATCCTCTCCCATGCCGAGCGGGGCGGAGGCGAGGTTGTCGAGAATGCGGGAGATTTCATCGTCATCGACAGGTCTGCCCTCTACGAGGCCGGCGGCGCCCGGCTCCTGGCGATCCGGAAGGAATTGAAGTGCGCCCACGCAATCCCGACCCACGGCTGCAAGTAGGCTGTAGGTGTCGACTCCTTGAGCGCGGACGCGTGCTGCCATGCGTCGGCGGACCTCGTCATTGTCCGGCAGCAGGTTGTCGAAGACCGCGATTACCGGCGCGCCGCTGTACCGATCCTCGCGGAGCGGGAGCGACAATGAAACGGGCAGAGCGTATTCCCAAGCGAGCCAGGACGGATCGTACCGAAGGTCGATCGCGCCGCTCGGCTGCCTCGACAGCCGGCCTACGAGCCTGCTGTTCGGGAACACATTGAGAGGCACGTGGCGCGGGGTGCGCGGCATCAGAAAATGTCTGCGATATCGGCGGACTCCGCCGCGCGAGCTCGGCGGCATCGAGCTCCCCCGCGCTGCGCTGTGGCGCGATGAGCCGCAGCGGCTCCCGCTCCGGGCTCGACAGCTGCGAGACGGATGCGAATGGCCGCTCGCCGCCGGCGAACGTGACGATCGAACGCGCACGGGGCGGCAGCGCTCGCGCGGCGGCAGGTCCGATGGCCGCCACGTCAGTGAGCCGTTCGACCGGCTGCGCGGCGAGCCGCAGTCATACCGCCTCGAGCGGCCTGGGATCGGAACGTTCTTCACGGTAGAGGACGTGGGCCTCGACTTCTTCCAGCTCTATGGCTTGAAGCCTCTTGCGGGCAGGCTCTTTTCTCGCGCGCGCCGTGAGGACGCGGCTCCGGCCGATACGCCGGCGACGAGCGGCGAGCGCTTCGCGCGGGACCCATCGCCCGCTTGCTTCCAGCCGGTCATCATCAACGAGACGGCCGCACGGAAGTTCGGCTTCTCATCTCCGAGCGCCGCCGTGGGTCAGTTCGTCCAGATCTTCGGCGATGCGGGCGAGGCGCCGAGATCCGAGATCATCGGCGTCGCGCCGGACTTCCCCTTCCGCTCGCTGCGAGCGCCAGTCGGAGCGACGGTCTTTCACCTCGATCCGGGCGCATCGCTGCTCGATGAGCTGCGGCGTCAAAATTCGGCTGCACGAGTTTCCGCCGGCGCTCGAGTGCGACGTGTCGCGCATTCAGGCGCTGTGGAATGACGGGCTGAGCCGCTTCGGCGGCCCCTTCCTGGCCGGCCGGTCGTTCACGGCGGCCGATGCGTTCTTCGCGCCCGTCGCCTTCAGGGCGCAGACTTACGACCTGCCGCTCGATGCCGTCTTCGCCGCTTACGTCGTCCGTCTGCTCGGGCTGCCCTCCATGAGGGAATGGTATGCCGCAGCGCTCGCGGAGCCATTCCGCGACGAGCCGCACGAGCAGGAGATCGGGCAGATGGGGAGCGTCGTGGCGGATTTTCGGGCGCCGCCACAAGCCGCCACGATGAGCGCGGCGATGGCGCGTTCGATACGCCCAAGACTCTGACTGGGCGGAACAGGCCCAATCCGGGTACGGCATGCCCAGGACGGGCACGATCCCCGTCCGCCTGCCCACCTGCCCATCTGCCCAGCCGCCCACTCGGCCCGCCGGCAGGCCGTTGAGCTAGAATTCCAGCTCCGCCCCCGCGACGAGGTGCGCCGCCATGCGAGTCCTGCGAATCTTCGGAATCGCGATCGGCTGCCTCATCGTGCTCGTCATCGCGGCGCTCATCGCGCTGCGGCTCGCGATCAATCCGAACGATTACAAGCCGCGCATCGAGGCGGCGGTGAAGGCCTCGACCGGGCGCGACCTCTCGCTGCCGGGCAACATCCGCCTGTCCGTCTTCCCCTGGATCGCCGTGGAATTCGGCCCGGCAAGCCTCGGCAATCCGCCGGGGTTCCCCTCGACCGAGCCGTTCGCCTCGCTGCAGCGAGCCTCGCTGCGCGTCGCATTGTTTCCGCTCCTGCGGAAGGAGCTCGAGGTCGGGCGCGTCGACATCGACGGACTCGATCTGCACCTCCTCGAGAACGCCCAGGGCCGCGGCAATTGGGTCATGTCGGGCGGCAAGACACCGCCTTCCGAGTCCGGCGCGGGCGGCGCGCAGCTGCGCGGGATCGCAAGCGTCTCGGTGAAGGGGAGCCGCGTGAGCTACCAGGACATGGTGGCCGACCACGTGAACCTCGACATCGGGCGCGTGGCGCAAGGGGTCCCGGTGCCCATCCAGTGGTCGCTCGATCTCACGACGAGCCCCGGCGCCCGGCCGATCCCGATCGCGGGCAACGCCACGCTCGAATATGGCGCGAACGCCGCGCATCTGAGCGGTCTCGACACGAGGATCGATGACTCGACACTGCGCGGCAATGCCGCGGTCACGAACCTCGCCACCGGGGCGATGAGCTTCGATCTATCGCTGGATCACATCGATCTCGACCGCTATCTCACGCCGGCCGGCACGGCATCGAAAGCCGCTGCGCGTCCGGCAGCGCAGCCGGCCGCGCCGGCTCGAGAGCCGGAGCTTCCGACTAGCGCGCTCAAGACGCTTCAAATGCGGGGCAAGCTCGCGATCGGCAGGGCGACGATCCACGGGCTCAAAGCGATGCACGTGCGCGTGGGACTCGATGCGGGGAAGGGCGTGCTGCGTGTCGCGCCCGCTACGGCGAAGCTCTACGGAGGCGATTACACCGGGACGGTGACCCTCGACGCTCACGGCGCCGTTCCGACGCTGCACCTGGATCAGAATCTCGTCGGTATCGAAGTCGCGCCGCTCCTCGAGGACTTCGCCAAGATCGACCGCCTCTCAGGCCGCGGCAACGTCACGATGAACGTCTCGGCGCGCGGCAACACGATGGACGCGCTGCTCCGGACGCTCGACGGACACGCCGCGGCGAATCTCGCGAACGGTGCGATCCAGGGCATCGATCTCTGGTCCGCCGTAAACAGCGCGATCGCGCTCGCGCAGCGGCGCGCCCCGCCGTCCGGCGGCATCGGCAACAGCACGAAGTTCGAGACGTTCAAGGCCTCCGCCGATCTGACGAACGGCATCGCCTCGACGCGCGATCTCGACATCGCCTCGGGCGATCTGCGCGTGACGGGGCAGGGCACGGCCAATCTCGTGACCGGCGCCATCGACTATCGCGTGAACGCGACGCTCCTGAGGGGCGCAGCGGCGAGCAGCGGCACACTCGCGAGCATTCCGCTGCTGATCAATGGGACGATGACGCGGCCGAGCGTCCGGCCCGACATGCAGGCTCTCGCCGAATCCTTCGCGCAGCAGCAGCTCGAGAAGCACAAAGGGGAAGTCCAGCAGAAGCTGCAGAGCATCCTGAAGGGCTTGATACATTGACCGCATTGGAGGGCCGCGCCCGGACTCGAAGGGCGGCTAGCGGCCTCGGATGCAGCGAATTGCCGGATTCTCGCCCGCGTTAGGCAAGCAACCCGGTGCCTCAGCTCATCGCGAGCGGCCAGGCGGGTGAGGCGGCGGGCGCCGTTGCCTGTACCCGCCGCCACTTGAGCTATTTGACCTTAACTACAACTATTTGACCTTCTCGAGCTCGGACTGCACCGAGGCCGCGTCCTTCTTGACGGTCTCGAGATTATGGCTCCGCAGCCCCGATCGTGCGCGGGCCGCGGCGCGCTCGAGCGACTTCTTGGCGGCGGCGTCGGTCGTATCGGGAATGGCGCCGTTGCCCATGTCGCTGCACGGATTTTCCGCCTTGGAGTCGAAGCCGCGGCCCTTCGGACCCACGAGGCAGTTGAGCGCATGATGCAAGTGGGCCTCGGCCATCTCGAGCGAGTCGGCCTGGGCCGACATGCCCGCATGCTTCGCGGCGGTCGAGACCTCCTCGGCAGCATCGGCCCACGCGGCGAGCGGCAACGCCGCAAGAGCCGCACACAGGGCGATTCCCGTCCAGTTCTTCCTCAGCGCGCACCGAATGTTCATTGATTTCCTCCCGCGCGGTCCGGCAGGGGCAGCTGCTCGGCCGGGCAAGCACTCTGACACCGCGCGGAAGCTTAGCCCTCCGTCTGCCCCGTGGCAAAGCTTGATCGCCGAGCGCGCCGCCAGGGCGGCGCTCCCGAGCGGCCGCGCTGCGCCGATCGCGCTAAGGTGGTCGCGCTGCGGCGGTCGCACTGCCCGCCGCGATGGACCGCTCCTCGCGGCGGCAAGCGCGCGGATGCCGTATCCTTGCCGGCATCGCGTGCTCGAAGGGGGTTTGCACGGTGAACGTCACGGCTCAATCGACGCGTCCGGCCCGACCACCTCTATCGGCGCCGGCTCGGCCGGTCGGTCCTCCCATCTCGAAAACGCGCTCGTTCTCGACGGTCTTCCTGATCGAGATGTGGGAGCGCTTCGGCTTCTACGGCATGCAGGTGCTGATGGTCACCTACATGATCAAGAAGCTCGGCTTCGAGGACACGCGCGCGAATCTCGTCTGGGGTGCGGCCGCCGCGCTCATCTACGCGACCCCGTCGCTCGGCGGCTGGATCGGCGACAGGTGGATCGGCACACGGCACACGATGCTCACGGGCGCCGTGGTGCTCATGTTCGGCTACTCGCTGCTCTGGATCCCAACGAGCAACCCTTACGCGCTCTACTTCGCGCTCGGCGTGATCATCGTCGGCAACGGCTTCTTCAAGCCCAACGCCGGCAATCTCGTGCGCCAGATCTACGAGGGCGATGAGACGCGCATCGACAGCGCTTTCACTCTCTACTACATGGCGGTCAACATCGGCTCGATGGTGTCCATGACCCTCACGCCGTGGATTCGCGACTACGTGGCGAGCCGTCTCGGGGACAGCGCCGGCTGGCACACGGCATTCGGGGCGTGCGCAGTCGGCCTCGCGCTCGGCCTCGCGAACTACTCGCTGATGCGGCGGGCGCTCGATCACATCGGCTCGCCGGCGGATGCCGCTCCGCCAAAGCCGGCTCGTGTCGCGGCGATCGCCCTCGGCGCGGTGGCCACGGTCCTCGTCGCCGCGTTCATCTTGCAGAGCTTGATCGTCGCCCGTATTTGCGTCTACGCCGCCGCGGCTGCCGTGCTCGGCATCTTCCTGCACCTCATCCGGGCGAGCCGCCGCGGCGAGCGAGCGGGGCTCATCGCCGCGCTGGTGCTGACGTTCCAGACAATCCTGTTCTTCATCTTCTATGAGCAGATGCCCACGTCGCTCAATCTCTTCGCGCAGCGGAACGTAGACCTCGACTTTCGCATCTTCGGCCTGCACTTGTTCACGTGGATTCCGGAGCAATACCAGAATTTGAATCCCATCTGGATCGTGATCATGAGCCCGGTGCTGGTCGCCGTCTACAACGGGCTCGGACGCTTCGGGAAGGATCCTCCGGTCGCCGTGAAGTTCGCGTGCGGGTTCGCGGCCGTCGCCGCCGGCTACTTCATCTACGGGCTCGGCGGGCTCACGGCCGTGCACGGGCAGGTGTCCTCGTGGATCATGATCTGGGGGTACGGCGCCTACTCGCTCGGCGAGCTGCTCGTGAGCGGGCTCGGGCTTGCGATGATCGCGCGCTACGTGCCGGCCCGCATGGGTGGGTTCATGATGGGCGCCTACTACGTCGCCGTGGGGCTTGCGCAATACCTCGGCAGCATCGTCGCGAACTTCGCGCACGTTCCGACCGGCGTCACCGATCCGGTCGTGACGCTCCCCATCTACACGCGCCTGTTCACGGAGCTCGGGTTCGCGGGGATCGCCTGCACGATCATCGCGGCCGCCATGCTGCCGCTGATGCACAGGCTCTCGGCGCAGCACTCTCGCGGTGCGGCGGGTGAGGCGCCGCTGCCCGCGACGCACAGCGAGGGTGCCGCCTGACGCGCATCCTGGTCTGGTACGGCGGCGCCGAGGAGGCGCTCTGCGAGGCGCTGAGCCGCATCGAAGGCGTCGAGATCGTGCGCGCGCCGGATCGCGCGCGAGCGCTTGCCGCGATGGAGCACGTGGAGGGATTCGTCACGTCCACCGTCTTCTGGGACGCCGATTTTGCGGACCGGCTCCTGCGCGCGACCCGCCTCGTCTGGATCCAGGTGCTCAACGCCGGCTTCGACAACATGGAACGGCTCGGCGTGCCGGAGCGCGTGACGGTGAGCACGCTCGGCGACATCGGCTCGGCCGTGGTCGCGGAACACGCTCTCGCGCTGCTGCTCGCGCTCCTGCGCGGGCTGCCGGCGGCAGTCGAAGCGCAGCGGGCGAGCGCATGGAACGCCGGGCGAGTGGCGCGGGCCGCCAGGACTCTGCACGGTCTCGCCGTCGCAGTCGTCGGCTTCGGCCACATCGGGCAGAAGGTGGCGGCGCTCGCGGCCGCATTCGGTGCGCGAATCGTCGCCTTCGCCCGCACGGCGCGGGCCGGTCCGGACGGGATCGAGGTGCGGACGCTCGATGCCTTGCGCGCGCTCCTGCCGGAGGTCGATGCGGTGGTGATCTGTGCTCCGCTCAATGCGGCAACGGCGCGGCTCATCGACCGTGCCGCGTTCGCCGCGATGCGGCGCGGCAGCTACCTCGTGAACGTGGCCCGCGGCCCGATCGTCGATACACCCGCGCTGATTGAAGCGCTGCGCCGCGGCATCCTCGCGGGGGCCGCGCTCGATGTCGTCGATCCCGAGCCCTTGCCGGCATCGCATCCGCTCTGGACGCTTCCGAACGTCCTCCTCACGCCGCATACTGCGTGGGCCGGAAGCGGGAGCGGAGAGACGCGGCGGCTCGAGGCGCTGGTCGTCGAGAACGTCCGGCGATTTGCGCGCGGCGAGGCCGTGCTCAACGTCGCCTCGATGCAGCGCGCGGGTTGAGGAGCGGTGGGGCGGATCGAGGGCCATCATGCGCATCACCGGAGTCAAAACCTTCCGCGCCGACGGCGGCTGGCGGCCGTTCTCATTTCTTCGGATCCTCACCGACGAAGGCCTAGCCGGCTGGGCGGAATTCGCGGAGGGCGCCTGGAGCGCTGGGCTGCGCGAGGTGATTCTGGGGCTCGGCCGAAGCGTCATCGGGCGCGACCCGCGGCAGTTCGCGCGGCTCTCCGCTGAGCTGCATGCGATGACGCAGCTCGCCGCCGGCGGTCTCAATCATCAGGCGGTGGCGGCAATCGAGAACGCCTGTATCGACATCGCCGCGAAGGCACGTGGTGTGCCGGTCCATGCGCTCTATGGCGGTCCCGTGCGGGACACGGTCGATCTCTATTGGTCGCACTGCGGGAGCTTTCGCGTGCGGCATGCGGAAGTGTTCGAGCGGGTGCTGGGCCTGCCGCGCGTGCAAACGCTCGACGACGTGCGCCGCCTCGGAGAGGAGGCCGTGCGGCGCGGCTTCAAGGCCGTGAAGACCAATCCGATCGTCTTCGATGCGGCGGGCCCGCGGCTCCTCAACCCCGGCTTCATCCCGCAGCACCTGCGCCTCGAGCGGACTGCCGACGAGGCGCTGATCCGCTCGATAGCGGAGGAGATCGCCGCACTGAGGGACGGGCTCGGGGCCGATCGCGGGCTCATGCTCGATGTGAATTTCGCGTTTCGGCCGGCGGCGCTCCGCCGGATCGCGCGAGCGCTCGAGCCGAGCCGGCTCACCTGGCTAGAGGCCGATCTCGACGAGCCCGCCGCGCTCGCCGAGGTTCGCCGCGCCATCGTCGCGCCGATCGCCTCGCTCGAGACGCTTCACGGCCGGCGCGCTTACCGGCCCTGCTTCGAGGCGCGAGCGGTCGATGTGGCCGTCGTGGACGTGCCCTGGAATGGCTTCCATGAGGCGGTGCAGATCGCCGCGCTCGCGGAATCCTTCGAGGTGAACGTCGCGCCGCATAACTTCTATGGGCCGCTGGCGGATCTGATGAGCGCGCACTTCTGTGCCGTGGCCGGCAACGCCGCGATCATGGAGATCGAGGGCGACGATGTGCCGTGGAAGTACGCGCTGCTCACCGAGGCGCCGCGGATCGAAGCCGGCGAGCTCGCCGTGCCGACGGGTCCCGGCTGGGGCGCAGAGCCGGACGAGGACGCGCTTGCGGCGCATCCGTGGAGGAACGAAGATCGCTGAGCGCAAGCCGATCCTTCGGCCGTCCCGAGGGGGAGAGGAAATGGTCATTCGCGCCCGTGCTGCAGCAACGCTACTCGTTCCGGCAGGGCTGCTCGTCTCGGCAGCGCTGCTCGTCCGGGCCGCTCTGCTCACCCTGGCCGCTCTGCTCGTCGCCGCTCTCGCGGCGCGCCCGGCCGCGGCGCAGGAGGACCCGAGCGGCAGCTGGTCCGCGCTCTATTTCGAGGACATGCCCGAGCGGATACTCGGGGCGGAGATCGGCGATTATCTGGGACTGCCGATCAACGATGCGGCGCGGCTGCGGGCGGAGAGCTGGAGCGCCGCGCTCGTCGAGCTGCCGGAGAACCAATGCCGCCAGCACGGGTCGGACTACGGCTGGCGGGGCCCCTCCAACCTGCGCATCTGGACCGAGGTTGACAGAGCAACACAGAAGGTCATCGCCTACCACACGCATCTCTCCGCCTACGGTGCCGAGCAGACGATCTGGATGGACGGGCGGCCGCATCCGCCGCCATACGCCGCGCACACGTATGCAGGATTCTCGACGGGGGAGTGGGAAGGCGACACGCTCACCGTCACGACCACGCACCTGAAGGAGAACTGGCTCGGCTTGAACGGCGTTCCGCGGAGCGATCTCGCGACCGCGCGGGTGCACATCATGCGTCACGGGGACTATTTGACCGTCGCCGTCATCACGTATGACCCGGTCTATCTGACCGAGCCGCTGATCCGCACGATCGACTTCGTCTACAATCCGCAGATGCAGATGGCGCCCTGGCCCTGCGAGCCTGTGGACGAAGTGGATCGGCCCGAGGGCTCAGTGCCGCATTACCTGCCCGGCGCGAATCCCTTCCTCACCGAGTTCGCCGCGAGGTACGGCGTGCCGCCTCGAGCCGCCCTTGGCGGCGCGGAGACGATGTACCCGGAGTACATGCGCAAGCTCGAGACGATGCCACGCCTGCCGCGCCTGCCGAGTAGGGTGCCGGCGGACGCGCCGCGCTGAGCCATCGCGTGCTCTCACGAGTGCTGACGCCGCTCTCGCGATTATCCCAGTACGTGCCCTCCCAGCTGAGCGACAGCTTACACCGGGTCTGACCCCATGTTTCGCGACGGCCGGCCCCTTCGCGGACGACATGGCCAAGTGCCTCGGCAAATCGACTTCTGAGGCGGACCGATCAGATTTGGTGCGCTGGATGTACCCAGCGATGTCGCTGCATCCGGATCTCACTTCGCCGCAGCTCATGACGTTGGTCAGTAAGAAGTGGCCATCGACTACTGATAAAAGCTCGGCGGCGGCACCTGCCCGTTCGGCGGGTAGGCCGGCAGCGGCCGCGGGGGAGGCGGCAGTCCGCCGGGGTGCTTCGCGAGCGCCTTCATCAGGTAATCGACCGCCGCTTCGAGCTGCGCGTCGTGCCCCGCTTCGAGCTGCCCCGGATCGGTGTCGACCTCGATGTCCGGGTCGACGCCGTGATTCTCGATGACCCACTGCGAGTCGAGGCCGTAGACGCTCATCTCCGGCACGGTGATGTAGCCGCCGTCGAGGAGCGCCCAGGTCCCGCGGATGCCGCGGACGCCGCCCCAGGTGCGCGTGCCGATCAGCGGTCCGATGCCGTACCGGCGGAAGTAGTACGGAAAGAGATCCCCGTCGGAGGCCGAGAGGTGATTGATCAGGCAAACTTTGGGTCCGACGAGAAGCTGCTGCGGAATCGTCATGCGCGCGCGCTCGCGATCGGTCGTCATGCCGATCAGGATGCGGCGCAGTCTGGCGAGCACGATCTGATCGATGAAGCCGCCGCCGTTCCAGCGGTCGTCCACGATGAGCGCGCGCCGGTCGAGCTGCGGATAGAACTCGCGCACGAACTGCTCCATGCCGAGCGCTTCCATGTCGGACAGGTAGACGTAGCCGATCCTGCCCCCGGAGAGCCGGTCGACGATCGCGCGGTTGTGATCGACCCAGTCCTTCGTCCGCAGGTAGAGCTCGCTCGCGATCGGCTGGATGGTGACCTCGCGGCGCTTGCCCGTGGGGCTCGCCGCGACAGTCAACGTCACCGGCTGATCGTCGAGCCCGACGAACAGGCTGAAGGGATCCGCCGGCGCCATGAGCTCGCGGCCGTTCACTGCGAGCAGGTAGTCGCCCGCGCGCACGTCCACGCCGGGCTCGGTCAACGGGCTGCGGTACTGCGGGCGCGTGTTGTCGCCCGGATAGATCTTCGCGAAGCGATAGCGGCGCGAGGCGGGATCGAGCGCGAAATCCACGCCAAGCAGCACGGTCGGCGTGCGCGGCGTGAGATCGCCGTCGTCGCCGCCTCCGACATACGTATGAGAGTTCCCGAGCTCGCCCTGCACCTCGCCGATGAGGTAGTTCAAGTCCTCGCGCGAGCCGGCGAGAGGCAGGAGCTTCCCATAGGCATCGTGGACCGCCTGCCAGTCGACGCCGTTCATCTGCGGAATCACGAACAGGTCGCGCTCGAGCCGCCAGGCATTCTCGAACATCTCGGCCCACTCCCCGGTGGGCCGGATCTGCGTCCGCATGTGCGATAGATCGAGCGGCGCGGGCTTGCCGGGCGAAGCCTTGGCATCGACGATCTCGTAGCTCCCGCCGGTCTTCTTGTACAGCACCTTCCGGCCGTCCGCCGAGAGGCTGTAGTCATCCACGTCCTCGACGATGAGCCCGTCCTGGCGGGCCGCGAGATCGTAGACGCGGAGCGCCTTCTTCTCGCCGGGAAGCGTCCCTTCGAGCATCTGGGGCGGCACGACTTGATAGAAGATCTTCTCGCCGCGCGCGTCGAGCCCGGCGATGTCGGCGACCGGGATTGGCAGCGGCACCGCGCGCGTCATCAACCCATCGAAGTCGATCTGAATGGGCGCGGAGGCGCCAGGCTTCCAAGGCGCGGGCTGCTGCTCCTGCGGCTTGCGGCTCGGCTCCACCGCGCCCTCGTCCGAGCGCGGCGCGAACGGCGAAGGCTCGTCCTTGCGCAGCGTCGCGACGTAGATGCCCGTCATCTCGAGCGCCGCCACGTCGAACTCGGATTCGCTCAAGGTGGGGTTCTCGTGGCGCGAGGAGACGAAGTATAGATACTTGCCATCCGGCGAGAACACCGGGCCGAAATCGTTCGCCAGCGGCTCCGACACGCGCCGCGCCTGGCCGGACTCGATGCCGTAGAGATAGATGCCGCGCTGTTGATTGGCGCCGGTGAGACTGTAGGCGAGCCAGCGCCCGTCCGGCGAGAAGCTCTGGTCGTGGATCTCATTGTACGGGTCTTCGGCGACCTGGGTCGTCCTGCCGGTTGCAATGTCGAGCAGCCAGAGCCGATGGCCGCCGTCGGCGAACGCGAGGCGCTTGCCGTCCGGCGACCAGACCGGCGTGTAGAAGAAGCCGGTCTTGAAATGAGTCAGGATCCGCTCCGGCCCGCCCTCTGCCGGACGGACCGCGATCTCCTGCTCCCCGCTCGAGTCGGTGGTGTACGCGACGGTCTTTCCGTCCGGCGCCCAGCTCGGATGATCCTCGTCGGCGCGACTGGTGGCGGAAAGATCGCGCGTGGCGCCGTGCTCGGCGGGCACGGTGAAGAGATGGCCTCTCGCGGAGAACAACGCTCGCTTGCCGTTCGGCGAGAGCGCGTAGTCGGTCTGCTGCGCGGTGTCGTGCTCGCGGATGAATTTCGCGGCGTCGATGTACCGCGGTCCGGTGCGCACGCCGTCGTCCGGCACGCTCACCTCTATCCGGTGCAGCTGCTCGGAGGGCAGGTCGAGCACCCAGAGCGAGCCGCCCTGCTGGAAGACGATCCCGGCCGCGCCCGCCTGCGGCTCGCTCTCACCGGGGCTCAGGCTGGGGAAGTCGATGTCGTAATCGGCGAAGTGGGTGACCTCCCGGAACTGCTTGGAGTCGAGATCGTAGACCCAGATGTTTTCGCGCCGGTGCGCGTCGCGATCCGAGAGGAAGTAGATCCGGCGGCCGTACCACATGGGCGCGGTGTCGGTGCCCTTCCAGTCCGTGATGCGCGTGAGCTTCTTCGTGGCGAGATCGTAGGTGTACACGTCCTGCGCCATGCCGCCGTCGTAGCGCTTCCACGTGCGGAAGTTGCGGAAGATCCGGTTGTATGCGATCGCGAGCCCGTCCGGGCTGAACGTCATGAGGCCGCCGCTGTCGAGCGGCAGCGGCGCCGGCAGCCCGCCTCCCAGGGGCACCTCAAACAGCCGCGGGGTCCAGTTCATCGACATGCGCCGCGACAGGAAGACGATGCGCTTCGAGTCGCGCGTCCAGGTCACGACCATGTTGTTCGGACCCCAGCGGGTCGGCGCCTGCGGGACGATGTCGGAGTGGAACGTCAGCCGGCGCGCCGCACCGCCGCCGGCCGGAATGACGTACACGTCCTGATTGCCCTCGTAGCCCCCCGTGAACGCGATCCAGCGTCCGTCCGGCGAGAAGCGCGGCATCAGATCGTAGCCCGATTCCGAGGTGAGGCGCCGCGCAGTGCCGCCGCCGCGGGAGACAGCCCAGAGATTGCCGTGCGCCTCGAACACGACCGTCTGGTCGTAGAGCGTCGGGAAGCGCATCAGCGTGTGATCGGACGCGTGCCCTAAAGGGGCCGCCGGGCTTGGCGCATGAGCCGGGCTTGGCGCATCGGCCGGGCCGGACGCATCGGCCGTGGTCGAGTCATCCGCGGCGTGCATCGGAGCGGACCGCGCGAACCCCAGAGACAGCCCTGCCGCTGCGAGCCCGACGACGATCCGAAAGGCCGGCCGCTTCATCCCCATTGATTGCGTCCTCCGAAGCGCCGGCACCCGACGCACCGCGAAGATCGCAAGTGTACGCGGCAGCCGAGGAATCACCACTGTGAGGCGTCGAGGCTCGTCGTCCCGTTCACACGAGTTTTCTGCCCCGGGTGGAGGGATATCCGACGCTCTTGCCAGCTGAGACGGTGTCCTTCCGGGCGCTCGAAGCGCTCGTTCGGATACGTTCCGCGGCTCACCACCGCGATGATCGGATCGGAGCAGAGAGACAGGTTACCCTGCGTGCTCGACGCCACGCCGGAAACCTCCAACCGGAACGAAAGACGCGCGACATCGCCGGAGCGATGCTCCAGGTCGCCATCGCCATCCACTGGCGCTGCGGCGATGGCCGGATCCCGGCCGGCGGCTCGCTCGATGGCCTCGCACAGCGTTTGAGGATCCGCGGCGCTGCGAATCGCCCGCGCGGAGGCGCTCTGGTCCGAGTCCGGCACGAAGACGGCCTGCGCCGCTGGCACGCCCCAGTGTTTGAGGGTCGGCGATACGATCGAGACGGTGATCGTCGCCTCGATGATTGCGCTAGGTGCGCCGGGGGCGTAAATCCGGTTCGGCGGCGCTGCGGACGGCCCATGCGGGCCGGCGAATGCGCTCGAGAGCGCAAACAGGAGCGCGCTGAGCGACACTCGTCGCTCACCGCGCCGCACAGTCGAGGTTCCCCGCCTCGTCCGTGCTGCCCGACCCCTTGTAGATCGAAACCTGCGGGAGAGGGCGGAGCGGACGGGTGCGGTCCACCTTCCCGTTGCAGATGCAGGCCGGAACGGCCTCGGCGAGCGTGATCGTGGTATGCGGGAGAGAGAGCCGCGCGAGAGCGGCGCAGTCGGCCGCGTTCGCAGTCGCCGCGGCCCGGAGCGCGAGGAAAGTTGCCCATGCCACCAGCACCGGCTGCGCAAGCGGCACGGGCCGCGCTCCGGCCGCCAGGAGCGAGAGCCGCGTGGGCCGCGCGCCGGGCGCCGGGGGCGTGAGTCGCGTGAGCCACGTGAGCCGACCGGACAGCATCCTGCCCACGAGGCGGGTCGATATCCCGCACATGAGATCGCGCCCCATTTTTCGGTTATCGTTGACGTGTCAAGCCGGGAGAACGCGCCGGACGAGGCTGGAGTATAGACGATGCGCCGAGGCTCGCGAGCCGCCCGCGACGGGCCTGACGCGCCGGCGCGGCGAGCAGACGGGAGAATCGAATGAACATCGGAGTGCTCGCGCGCAAAGGTGTGCGCGCTCTGGCAGGCGCCGCGGCGGCAGTTGTCGCCTCTACCGCGGGGGCGGCCGTGCTGTCCGCAGGCGCCACCGTCTCTGCGGCCGCCGGTGCGACGCTTTCTGCCGCCGGTGCGATCGCCTCTGCCGTCGCCGGCGCGACGCCCTCTGCCGCTGCCGCGACTCTAGACCGCGTGCCCGCCGCAGTCAGCGCGACGCGCCTCACCTACGCGAATTCCGAGCCCGGACAGTGGATGTCCGTCGGCCGCACCTACGACGAGGAGCGCTTCAGCCCGCTCACTCAGATCAACTCGGAGAACGTCTCGAAGCTCGGACTTGCCTGGTACGCCGACTTCGATACCAACCGCGGCGAGGAAGCGACGCCGCTCGCGATCGACGGCGTTCTCTACACCTCGACGGCATGGAGCAAGGTGCGAGCGTACGACGCGCGCACCGGCCGCCTGCTCTGGTCCTTCGATCCGAAGGTTCGCGGCGAATTCGCCGGGCGTGGCTGCTGCGATGTCGTCAACCGCGGGCTTGCCGCCTGGAAAGGGAAGATCTACGTCGCCGCCTACGACGGCCGCCTCATCGCGCTCGACGCGAAGACAGGACGCGTCGTCTGGAGCGTGCTCACGCTCGACCACGGCAAGCCCGTCACCAGCACCGGCGCGCCGCGCATTGCGAAGGGGCGCGTGCTGATCGGCAACGCGGGCGGCGAGTTCGGCGTGCGCGGCTACGTCTCGGCCTACGATGCCGAGACGGGCAAGCTCGACTGGCGCTTCTACACGGTGCCTGGCAATCCCGCGAACGGCTTCGAGCAGCCGATCCTGAAGACGGCCGCGAAGACCTGGCACGGCAACTGGTGGCAGTACGGAGGCGGCGGCACGGTCTGGGACGCGATCCTCTACGATCCGCGGCTCAATCTCGTCTATATCGGCACCGGCAACGGCTCGCCCTGGAACCGCCGCTTCCGCGGGTCGGGCGGCGGCGACAATCTCTTCGTCGCCTCGATCATTGCACTCAATGCCGACACCGGCGCCTATGTCTGGCACTACCAGGAGGTGCCGGGCGACGAGTGGGACTTCGATGCGACATCGCCCTTCATGATCGCCGACCTCGCGATCGGCGGGCGCATGCGCCATGTGCTCATGCAGGCTTCCAAGGACGGGTTCTTCTACGTCCTCGATGCGAGGACGGGCGCTCTGATCTCCGCAAAGAACTTCGTTACGGTCAACTGGGCGACGGGTATCGACCCGGAGACCGGGCGTCCGCTCATCAACCCGGAGGTCCGGTACGACGAAACCGGCAAGGAGGCGTTCGTCCAGCCGGGCGGGCAGGGCGCGCACGCTTGGCATCCGCCCTCGTTCGATCCGCTCACCGGGCTTGCCTACTTCTCCGCCGTCGAGACGAGCTTCACCGCGAAAGGCGCCGCGACCTTCAAGGCGAAGGTCATGGACGCGAAGACCGGCCTCGCATTCTCGGCGCCCCGCGGCGATCGTTCGGCCTCACCGGCGCGGCGCCCTGCTGAGATGCGGCTCATCGCCTGGGATCCGGTCCAAGAGCGCGAGGTTTGGCGCACGCCGGTGCTCGGCACGATCGGCGCCGGGACGCTCTCCACGGCCGGGAACCTCGTGTTCCAAGGGACATCCACCACACACCGATTCGTCGCCTACCGCGCGACGGACGGCAAGCAGCTCTGGTCGATGGACGCTCAAACCGGCGTCGTTGCGGCGCCAGCCTCCTTCATGGTGGACGGCGAGCAATACATCGCCGAGGAAGTCGGCTACGGCCTTGCGCCCTACGGCGTGAGCAACGGGTCGCGGCTGCTGGTCTTCAAGCTCGGCGGATCGGCGAAGCTTCCCCCCGCGCCGCCGCCGCCTCCGCCGCCGGTGCTCGATCCGCCCCCCTCGACCGCTCCGCGTCAGGTCATCGCGAAGGGGCAGGAAGAGTTCGCGGATCACTGCGCCATGTGCCATGATGCGGCGTACGGCAACCGCGGCGTGTTTCCGGATCTGCGCTACTCGGCGATGCTGAGGAGCCCGGAAGCGTTCCGCGCCGTGGTGCTCGGCGGCGCTCTCCAAGCGTCCGGGATGGCATCCTTCAAGGGGCAGCTGACGCGGCAGGACGTGCAGGCCGTGCGCGCGTACTTGATCGAGCGTGCGAACGAATTGAAAGCGCATCCGCCGCCCCCGTTGGGGTGACGCCCGCGAGGATTCCTCATGTCCGTGGTGGTCGAGAGCGCGATCGATCTTGCCCGCCTGCTCGATGAGCGGGCGATCTCTCCGCTGCGGACGCTCGTCGCGCTCCTGAGCGGGCTCATCATGTTCGTGGACGGCTATGACATTCAGGTGACGGCGCTCGCCTGCGCGGCCGGCGTCACGCTGATGCGCGGCGAGTGGCAGTGGAATTGATGTGTCTGCAAGGCGCGGCCCGAGGCCCTCTCATGGCAGCGGTCGCAGAGAGCCGGCGATAGTGCAAGGGTACGACCATGAACGACGAGCGTGAAGATCGTCTCCATTCCGAAGCCCCGCACCATCCGTCGCGGCGAGACTTCGTCGCGGCATCGGCCGCAGTAGGGCTCGCGGCTGCATCGGGCGCGGCACCCGGTGCCGCCGCCGCGGCCGAACGCCAAGTCGTCGAGACGGATGTCGAAGTGAAAACCGCCGACGGCACCTGCGATGCGGCGTTCTTCCATCCGGTCGCCGGCACGCATCCCGGCGTGCTGATCTGGACCGATGTGTTCGGCCTGCGGCCCGCGTTCCGCGGGATCGGCAGGCGGCTCGCGGCTCAGGGATACGCGGTGCTGGTGCCGAATCCGTTCTATCGCACCGCGCGCGCGCCGGTCGTGGCGGATGCCTCGACCTTCAACTTCCAGGACCCGGCGGACCGCGCGAAGATCCAGCAGTGGACCGGCCCGATCAATCAGCCGGGCGCCATCGAGCGCGACGCCGAAGCGCACATCGCCTTCCTCGATGCGCAGCGCCAGGTGGACAAGGCGCGCAAGATCGGCACGCAGGGCTACTGCATGGGCGGCCCGCTCGTTTTCAAGACCGCCGCGCAGGTCTCGAGCCGCGTCGGCGCGGGCGCGACGTTCCACGGCGGCGGCCTCGTGACGGACAAACCCGACAGTCCGCACCTGCTCGCCCCGAAGATCAAGGCACGCATGTACATCGCGATCGCGGCGAGCGATGATGCGCGCCAACCAGACGCGAAGGACAAGCTGCGCGAGGCGTTCGCCGAGGCGCACGTGCCGGCGCAGATCGAGGTGTATCCCGGCACGCTGCACGGCTGGTGCGTGCCCGACATGCCGAAGCAGAACGGCAAGCCGATCTACGACAAGCCGGACGCCGAGCGCGCGTGGGGCAAGCTGCTGGCGCTCTATCGGACGGCGCTTGCCTGAATGAATTCGAGGCAAGGCCCGACCGTGCCTCGACCCCCCGACCCCCCGCGTCCCACGGCGCACAAAACGCTAAGATGTCGCCCGCATCGTCTCGAGGGGGCTCGCATGGGGTGGCGCATCAGCTCGATCCGATCGTGCGGCATCGCTCTCGGCGCCGTATGGGCGCTTTTGGGCGGGGCGGCCGCCGCACAGCACTCGGCCGGAGCCGCACCAAGAGCGGCCTCGGCGCCCGGCGAGGCGCGCGCACCCGACATCCTGATGGAGCAGCCGCGTGAAGCGCGGCTCGCCGCCGCGCCCGGCACCGCAACGTTCACTTCCGAGCAGGCCGCGGAGGGCAAGGCCGCCTATGCCGCGCAGTGCGCCAGCTGCCACGGGCGCACGCTCTCCGGCGGAGAGTTTGCGAGCGCGCTCAACGGCCTTCATTTCAGTCAGGACTGGGGCGGTAAGCCGGTCGAGGCGCTGTTCAGCTTCGTCCGCACGAGAATGCCGCCGTCCAAGCCGGGGACGCTCTCGCCGCAGACGACCGCGGCTCTGGTGGCCTATCTCGTCGAAGTGAACGGCGGCATTGCGGGGCGAGTGCCGCTGCCTGCGGACCCGCACGCGCTCACGGCGATGCGGCTTCCGCGCAACCCCGTCGCGCCCTCCGCGCCGATGATGCCGCTCTCACCGCGCTCGCCGCCGATTCCGCGCGTCGTGGTCGCGAATCCGCTCGATCGGATCACGCCAGTGACCGAGGAGCTGCTGCGCGATCCGCCCGCGGGCGACTGGCTCATCTGGCGCCGGACCTACGACGATCAGGGCTTCAGTCCTTTGAAGCAGATCGACCGTGAGAACGTGCGCACGCTGCGCGTGGCGTGGACCTGGTCGCTCGCGAACGGCCCGAACGAGACGACGCCGCTCGAGCACGATGGCGTCCTGTTCGTTGACGGCTACGGCGATGTGGTGCAGGCGCTCGATGCAGCGACGGGGAATCTGCTCTGGCAGTACTCGCGCCGCCTGCCGGCCGATGCCCAGCCGTCCGTCAAGCGCAATCTCGCGCTCTATCGGGATCGGCTGCTCGTCCCGACATCCGACGATCACCTCGTCGCGCTCGACGTGCACACCGGGGCGGTCGTCTGGGACTCGCCCGTCGTGGACTATCGCCAGAGCTGGCGGCTCACGGGTGGCCCGCTCGTTGCGAGCGGCAAGGTCTTGCAAGGTGTCGCCGGCCAGTCGCCGGGCGGCGGGGCGATCGTCGCGTTCGATTTCGAGAACGGCCGCGAGGTCTGGCGCTTCCACACCATCGCGCGGCCCGGCACGCCGGGCGGCAACAGCTGGAACGGCCTTCCGCTCGAGAAGCGCAACGGCGCATCCGTGTGGACGGCAGGCAGCTACGACCCTCAGCTCCATCTCGCCTTCTTCGGCGTCGGCCAGACGTACGACACGGGTCCTCTGCTGCATCCGATCGGCGAGCCCGGCGTGACGAACGACGGCCTGTTCACCGATTCGACGCTGGCGCTCGATCCGGACACGGGGCGGCTCGTCTGGTATTTCCAGCACATGCACAACGATCAGTGGGATCTCGACTGGGCGTTCGAGCAGCAGGTGATCCGATTTCCGGTGGACGGCGCGGCGCGCAAGCTCGTGGTGACCGCAGGGAAGATCGGCCTCTACGAAGCGATGGACGCCGCGACCGGGCGGTTCGTCTTCTCCCGCGATGTCGGTATTCAAAAGGTCGTGACGTCGGTCGATCCGCGCACGGGCGACCTTACGCTCAATCCCGAAATCCTGGTCGGCGACGGCAAGCCTCACACGATCTGCCCGCACGCTGGCGCGGGACACAGCTGGATCGCCGCCTCCTACGATGCCGCGACGCGGGTCGAATATCTCCCGCTCAACGAGGCCTGTATGGATCTCATCCCGGCGCCGCCCGGCGAGCGCCCGAACCTCTCCTCGGGCTACGACTGGTACATTCGTCCGATGCCCGGCAGCGACGGCAGGTACGGCCGCCTCGAAGCGTTCGACCTCTCGACCGGCAAGGCGCGCTGGATCGAGCGCCAGCGCGCGCCCGAGACCACCTGCGCGCTCGCGACCGCGGGCGGGGTAGTCTTCGCGGGCTCGCTGGATCGCTATCTCAAAGCCTATGACGCTGCGACCGGCAAGACGCTCTGGCAGGTGCGTTTGAACGATGTGCCGAACTCGTGCCCGATCACCTACAGCGTTCACGGCCGGCAGTACCTCGCCGTAACCGTCGGCAGCGGCGGCCCGCTGACGCAGACCTATTCGGTGCTCGTTCCGGAGATCGCGAACCCGCCGGAGCACGGCGCGGAGGTGTGGGTGTTCGAGCTGCCGGCGCGACTCGGGGAGACGTTGGCGGCGGGGCCGTAGCTTCCGGGGCCGCCGGTGCGCCGGGATAGCAGTCTCGCGATCGGATCATCGCGCGTCAGATCGATCGCCGTGGCGCCGGCGGATAGCGGGCAAGCAAGGCCGCGGCGCGCGTCGGTCGGCGGACCAGCTCTCCGCCGCAGTTGGAGCAGCGGCCGCCGAGCGCCTGCTCGGCGCACTCGCGGCAGAAGGTGCACTCCATGGAGCATATCCACGCCTCCAGTGATTCTGGCGGCAGGCTCCGGCCGCAGGACTCGCAGTTCGGGCGCATTTCGAGCATGGGGCTCTCCGGCAAGGAGATGATCAAGCGCCGACTCCCGAGAGCTGCGCGGATATCTCCCACAGGCGCCTCGCATCGGCATCGTTCTGCGCTGCTTGGGACGGCGCGACGGGCTTGCGCTTGTAGAAGTAGGCTCCGGTCGTCCGCGCGACCTCGGGCGAGGAGGCGAGATAGATGAGCGTTTCAGCGCCTTCCTCCGGCGAGAGGGCGAACTTCTTGGCGACCCGCAAGCCGAGCGACATGAGGCCGCCTCCGCTTTCTCCGAAGCGCGTATTCACGAATCCCGGATGCAGGCAGTTCGCCGTCACGCCGGAGCCTTCGAGCCGGCGCGCGAGCTCGCGCGTGAAGAGGATGTTCATGAGCTTCGAGCGGCTGTAGACCGTGAAGCCGCTATAGCCCTTCGCAGATTGCAGGTCGCCGAAGTCGAGCGTCGCGCGCTCGTGGGCGCCCGATGCGGTCGAGACGATGCGCGCGCCGGGGGTTGCCTTCAGGCGGCCGAGCAGCAGATTCGTGATGACGAAGTAGGCGAGATGGTTGGTGGCGAACGTCATCTCGAGGCCGTCCTCGGTCACTTCGCGCCTCGGGAAGAGGGCGCCTGCGTTGTTGATGAGCACGTCGATGCGCGGCTCGCGCTCGAGGATCGCGGCGGCGACGCGCTTCATCTCGGCGAGCCGTGACAGGTCGGCGAGATGGAAGCCGTGACCCGCCCCCGGACCGGCCCTCTCGAGCTCGGCGAGCGTGCGTTCTGCCCGCGCGCGATCGCGCGCGATGAATACGATTCGAGCCCCTTGCCGTGCCAGCTCGCGGGCGGCGACCTCGCCGATTCCGGAGGTGGCGCCCGTGATGAGCAGCATTTTACCTTGCATGGACGGGGTCATCGGCTCGCACCCCCATTTGGATGCGGACATGAGCGCGGGTGTGTCCGCCGGAATCGGCGTATTATGGCGGATGCAAGGCGCTCAAAGCGTCTCCATCCGCTCGATCCGTTCACGTGGCACATGCTCACGGCGCCGGGCCAGGGCAATGCTTCTCCTTCGCCGAAGACGCTCGCCGCGATCCTCGCTCTCGCAGCGGCTCTCCTCGCGCCTCGCGCCTCAGCCGGGCAGACGGACTCGGACGAAGCGCCGGATTCGGACGAGGCGCCTCAGCAGATCGTCGTCACGGCAACGCGGCACAGGGCGTTGATCGCAGACGAGCCGCTGCACGTCGAGGCCGTGCCCGCGGAGGAAATCGAGGAAAACTCCTCGGTCCAGCCCGGCAACGTATCGTCGTTGCTCAACGAGCTGCCGGGCGTGCGGTTCGAGTCCGAGGCAGCGGCGCTCGGCGGCGCGGGATTGCAGCTGCGCGGCATGCCGGCCCGGGACACGCTCGTGCTCTCCGACGGATTGCCGCTCACCGGCACCGCGCCGGACGGCTTCGACCTGCTGCAAATGGCGCCTGTCGACCTCGAGCGTGTCGAGGTGCTGAAGGGTGCGGCCTCCGCGCTCTACGGCGGCTCGGCGCTCGGCGGAGTCTTGAATCTGATCTCGCGTCCTCCAACGTCCGAATCCGAGGCGTTGGCGAACGTAACCTCACGGGGTGGTCGTGACCTCGAGGGTTTCTTCACGGCTGCAGGCGACTCGCGTTGGAGCGGCACGCTGACGGGCGGCGTGGATGATCAATCGTGGCAGGACGTAAGCGGGGAAGGCTGGGCGGACATTCCAGGCTACCGGCGATTTACGGTGCGCCCGCGGATCTGGTGGCACGATGAAAGCGGCGATTCGACGTTCCTGACCGCGGGCGTGGTCTATGAGGATCGGACGGGCGGCACGCTGCCGGGGCGGACATTGCCGGACGGGCTTGCTTACCGCGACGAGCTGCTGACCCGCCGCTTCGATGGCGGCGTCGTGAGCCACTGGTCGCTCGCGGATCGGACCGCTCTCGATGTTCGCGCCTCCATCACGTCGTCGCATCTCGATCAGACGTTCGACTCGACTCGGACGCCCTGGATTCAAACGACGGCCTTCGGCGAAGCGACGTGGAGCGGGACGACCGGTGGTCACAGCTGGCTGCTCGGCGGCGCCTTCGAGCGCGATCGGCTGTCGGTCCCCAGCGCGCCGGGCGTGGGCTATCTCTATGATGTGCCCGGCGTGTTCGTCCAGGACGAATACGCACCGGCATCGTGGGCGACGCTGTCCGCGAGCTGCCGGCTCGACTCGAACGACGTGTATGGGACCTTCGTCAGCTCGCGGGTCTCGGCGCTCTTTCGTCGGCCGGACCGGCCGTGGAGCCTGCGCGCCTCAATCGGAGACGGCTTCTCGGCGCCCACTCCGCTTCTCGACGAAGTCGAGGAGACGAGCCTCGCGTCGGTGCTGCCGCTCACCGGGCTGCACGCGGAGCGGGCGACCACGGCGGCGCTCGACGGCAAGTGGAGCGCGCACGGCTGGGACGTCAACCTGAGCGTCTTCACGTCCGAGATTCGCCATGCGCTCGCTGCGCTGCCTGCCGCCGGGAGCCGATGGCAGATCGTGAATGCACCTGGACCGCGCCGAGCTCCAGGGGCGGAAGCGCTCATCGGCTATGTCGCAGGGCCGCTCCACGCGATCGCATCATGGAGCCTGCTGCGTGCGACGCAGGAGGAGACGCCCGGCGAGCGCGAGGCCGTCCCGCTCGTTCCCCGACAGGCCGCCGAGATCGGGGCCATTCTCGAGAGCGAGAAGCGTGGCCGGATCGGGGCCGAGATCGGCTACACGGGCCGCCAGGCCATTGAATACGATCCGTACCGGGCGGTGAGCGAGCCCTATTTCGAGCTCAATGTCCTCGGCGAGCTGCACGTCGGCGAGATCGAGCTCTTCGCCAACGCCATCAATCTCACCGACGTGCGTCAAACGCATTTCGAGCCGCTCGTGCGCCCGTCGCCGGGGCCCGCCGGTAATCCGATCACTGATGTGTGGGCGCCGCTCGACGGCCGTACTTTCAACGTCGGCGTCCGCGTCGAGTTGTAGGCCGCCGATGCGGCAGCGGGTCGAGGCACGAGTCCGCTAGAATGGCGCGCCATGTCCGTCCCCATCCGCAGCCTCCTCGTCGCGAATCGCGGCGAGATCGCGATCCGTGTCATGCGCGCGGCGGCCGAGCTCGGCATCCGCACGGTCGGCATCTACTCTCAGGAGGACCGCTTCTCCCTGCACCGGACGAAGGCGGATGAAGCCTACCTCGTCGGCGCCGGCCGCGGCCCCGTCGAGGCGTACCTCGATATCGCCGACATCCTGCGCATCGCGCGCGAGGCGCGCGTGGACGCCATCCATCCCGGATACGGATTCCTCTCAGAGAATCCGGCGTTCGCACACGCGACGGCGGCGGCGGGACTCATCTTCGTCGGCCCAAAGCCTGAGACGATGCACACGCTCGGCAACAAGGTCGCCGCGCGCGCGCTGGCGAGCGCAGCGGGCGTTCCGGTCATGCCGGCGACGCCGCCGCTGCCGCGGGATCTCGAGCAGTGCCGGCGTCTCGCGGCCGAGATCGGCTATCCCGTGATGCTCAAGGCGAGCTGGGGCGGCGGCGGCCGCGGCATGCGGATGGTCGAGCGCGAGACCGATCTCGCCGAGCACCTCTCTGCTGCTCGGCGTGAGGCGCTTGCCGCCTTCGGCAACGACGAGGTCTATCTCGAGAAGCTCGTGCGCCGGGCGCGCCACGTCGAGGTGCAGATTCTGGGCGACGCTCACGGCAATCTCGTGCACCTCTTCGAGCGCGACTGCACCGTGCAGCGGCGCAATCAGAAAGTGATCGAGCGCGCCCCGGCGGTCTTCCTGACGGAGGCGCAGCGCGCCGAGCTCTGCCATGCCGCGCTCGCGATCGGCCGCGCCGCGGGCTACGTCAACGCCGGCACGGTCGAGTTCCTGCAGGACGCCGATACGGGCAGGTTCTACTTCATCGAGGTCAATCCGCGCATCCAGGTCGAGCACACCGTCACCGAATGCGCGACGGGCATCGATCTCGTGAAGGCGCAGATTCGCATCGCCGCCGGCGCGCGCATCGGCACGCCGGAGAGCGGGGTGCCGGAGCAGCGAGACATCCGGCTCTCCGCGCACGCGCTGCAATGCCGGGTAACGACCGAGGATCCGGAGAACGGCTTCATTCCCGATTACGGCCGGCTCACGGCTTACCGCAGCCCCGCGGGGTTTGGCATTCGGCTCGATGCCGGCACGGCCTACACCGGCGCGATCATCACGCGCTCCTACGACTCGCTGCTGGTCAAGGTGACCGCCTGGGCGCCCTCGCCCGAGGAGGCGATTGCCCGCATGCACCGGGCGCTCTGGGAGTTCCGCATCCGCGGCGTCGTGACGAACCTGCGTTTCCTCGATCAGGTCATCACGCATGCGCGCTTCGCGCGCGGCGATTACACGACGCGCTTCATCGATGAGACGCCGGAGCTGTTCCACTCTCCGCGCAAGCGCGACCGCGCGACGCGCATCCTGACCTTCATCGGCGAGACGATCGTCAATGGCCATCCGGAGGTGAAGGGCCGGCCGCGGCCTCGGCACCTCACGCCGCCGCGCCTGCCGTCGGCCGCGCTCGCGGCACAGCCCCCGCCCGGCGCCAAGCAGCGTCTCGACGAGCTTGGGCCCGAGCGCTTCGCGCAATGGATGCTCGCCGAGCAGCGCGTGCTCCTCACCGACACATCGATGCGCGATGCGCACCAGTCGCTCCTTGCGACCCGCATGCGCACGTTCGACCTCGCCGCAATCGCCCCGTATTACGCGAACCTCGTGCCAGAGCTCTTCTCGGTCGAGTGCTGGGGCGGGGCGACGTTCGATGTGGCGCTGCGCTTCCTCAAGGAGGACCCCTGGCAGCGCCTCGCGATCCTGCGCGAGCGCATGCCGAACCTGCTGCTGCAAATGCTCCTGCGCTCGGCGAACGCCGTGGGCTACACCAACTATCCGGACAACGTGGTGCGCTTCTTCGTCGCGCGCGCGGCGGCTAACGGCATCGATCTCTTCCGCATCTTCGACTCGCTCAACTGGGTCGAGAACATGCGCGTAGCGATCGATGCGGTGCTCGAGAGCGGCAAGCTCTGCGAGGCGGCGATCTGCTACACCGGCAATCTCTCCGACCCGGGCGAGAGGAAGTACACGCTCGACTACTACCTGAAGCTCGCGCGGGAGCTGAAAGCGGCCGGCACCCACATCCTCGGCATCAAGGACATGGCCGGTCTCTGCCGGCCGCGCGCCGCATACGACCTCGTGCGCGCGCTCAAGGAGGAGACGGGGCTTCCCATCCACTTCCATACCCACGACACGAGCGGCATCGCCGCGGCGAGCGTGTTGGCGGCGGTGGAGGCGGGCGCCGATGCAGTCGATGGAGCGATCGACGCCATGAGCGGCCTCACGTCGCAGCCGAACCTGGGCTCGATCGTCGAGGCGCTGCGCCACGGACCGCGGGATCCGGGGATCGATCCCGCGCGCCTGCGCCTCATTTCCGCTTATTGGGAGCAGGCGCGGCGGCTCTACGCCGCCTTCGAGAGCGACATCCGCTCGGGCACGTCCGACGTGTACGTCCATGGGATGCCGGGCGGCCAGTACACGAACCTGCGCGAGCAGGCGCGCTCGCTCGGCATCGAGGAGGCGCGCTGGCCGGAGGTCGCGCAGGCCTACGCCGACGTGAACGAGCTCTTCGGGGACATCATCAAGGTCACGCCCACCTCCAAGGTCGTCGGTGACCTCGCGCTCGCGATGGTCACGAGCGGCCTCACGAAGGAGCAGATCGCCGACCCGGCAACCGACATCGCCTTCCCGCAGTCGGTCGTGCAGCTCTTTCGCGGTGAGCTCGGGCAGCCGCCCGGCGGCTTCCCGCCTGCGCTGCAGCGCAAGGTGTTGAAGGGCGCCGCCGCCCTCTCCGAGCGCCCCGGCGCGCGGCTGCCGCCGGTCGACCTGGAGACCGAGCGGGCGCGCATTCAAACACTGCTGGCGCGCCCCGCCACGGATGAGGATCTCGCCTCCTCGCTGATGTATCCGCAGGTCTGGAAGGAGTACGTGCAGCATCGGGAGAAGTACGGCGATGTCGGGATTCTGCCGACGCCGGTCTTCTTCTACGGCCTCGAGCCGGGCGAGGAAGTGAGCGTCGACCTCGAGCGCGGCAAGACGCTGATCGTGCGCTACATCACCGCAAGCGAGCCGCACGAGGACGGCACGCGCACGGTGTTTTTCGAGCTCAACGGCCAGCCGCGGCCCATTCGCGTGCGCGATGCGAGTCAGGTCGCAACGAGGCCTCCTCAGCCGCAGGCGGAGCCCGGCAATCCGCGGCACATCGGCGCTCCGATGCCCGGCACGATCACGCAGGTCGCGGTGGCGCCGGGGCGCAAGGTCGCGCGCGGCGACGCGCTGCTCACGCTCGAAGCGATGAAGATGCAGACGACGCTGCGCGCCGAGCGCGACGGCGAGATCGCCGAAGTGCTCACGCGGCCCGGCGCGCAGGTGGATGCGAAGGATTTGCTGATCGTGCTCGCGGGAAAGTAGTCGCTAGCGCCGGCCCTGGCGCTCGCGGACGCGCAGGGCGCCCTGGCAGGGCCTCCTGGGCGCTTGCCGCGCGGCACCGCCGGTGCACCGCGCGGCGCCGCAGCGTCTCGCGTCAGTGCGCCTCGAGCGTCCTGCGGGCGGCCGCGAGGCGCTTGCGCAGCATCGGGATCTGCGCCGCGGCGGCCGGATTCGCCGCAAGCCTGCCGACCGCCTGGTCCACCGCATCGAGCCCGAGCGCGAGTCCGGTTCGCGCCGTCACCCGCCGCAGCGCGCTCTGGAAGCCCGGATCCGCGTCGAGCTCGGTCTCGCCGAGCGCCTGCGCCTTGGCGATGAGGTCGCTCAGCACGGCGACGGCGCGAGCGGCGTTCTGCGGCGAGGCGAGACTGCCGGTCCGGGTGAACTGCTCGACCTGCGGGAGGCTCTGCAGGAACCGATCCATCGCCTGCGCCTGCCGTGCGCTGCGCGGCTGGTTCGCGTGCATCAGTGCCTGCGCGGCACCCATGATCGCGAACGGTGCGAGCGCCGCATGGGTCAAGACGGGGCCGCCGGACATGACGCCGCCCGCCGCGAGGCCCACGAACGCGAGGCCGCCGACGCCGTGCACGACGTGCAGCACGCGACGCTCGAGGGCGAAGAGGGCGCGCAGCACCGCGCGCACGGGCGCGAGAGCGAATCCGCCGGCCACGAGAAGACTGCCGAGCGCCGGAGCAGGTCGCCCCCCCAGGCTATAGTGCTGATAGGCCGCGAATGCGCCCGCCGCGATCACCAGGTTGAGCAGGTGCAGGACGATCCAGCCGAAGATCGAATGCGCACGCCGGCTCGAAGGAGCATTCGCGTCGAGCGGCGCGCCCATGACGGACTGCGAACCCAGCCCACCGGCCTCCGAGCGCGCTCGCTCGACGAGCCGCTCGGCGGCTCGCTCCGGAAGCGACTTCATTCTTCCGTCGCGGGGCAGCTGAATTCCGAAGCCTTCGCCGGCTTCGGTTGCCGCAGCTTCCATCCGGTCGGAATCTCGAACTGATCGGCGGCGATGGGCGAGGTGTCGATCGACTTCGTCTCCACCGTGAACGACATGACCTGCGCGAACGGCGACGCCGGGGTGGACGCGGCGGCGCCGCCGCCGGAAGCCTGCGAACGCGCCGCGGCATTGGCCGCAGCCGCGGCGGCGGGATCTGCCGCCTCGTTCGCCGCACCGGCCGCCGCAGCACCTGCGGCCGAGTCAGTATGAATGGCGCTCGCCCCGCGGCGGAACAGCCCGCCGAGCCCGCCGCGGATCGCGCTCGAGGCGATGCTGCCGAAACCGACTTGGCCGCCTGCGCTGCCGGCCTGCTGCTGCGCGGCGCCGTGCGCCTTGCCGCAGTGCGGTCCGCCAAAGGATACGCTGAACGTCGTGCGCAGCGGATAGCCTTTCAGGCTCGAGGCGTGCTCCTTCACCTGCTTGAAGACGTCCATGTATTGCGCCATGAACTGCTGCATCGCGCCCCGAACCTCCGGATCGTTTGGATCGAGTCCCTGCGCGGCGCGGTATCGCCTCTCGAAGGTCGTGCGCTCCGCAGCACCCGGGATCTCATCGGCGGTGAGCCACATATCGAAGCCGTAGTGGAACTCGCAGACGTCTCCGTTCTCCTTGTCCGTGCATGATTGGGCGAGGATCACGCTCGACTTGCGCGTATCGTGCCCCGCGATGATCGCATGCTCGTTCGTTTCCGCGACCGAGACCGTCGGCGGCGACAACTCGCAGCGCGAGGTGTCGGGCGCGCTCGCGGACGCCTTCGTCTGAGGCTGCTGCGCACACTGCTTCATCTTGTCCATCATCTCGCGCATCCGCTGCTGCGCCTGCGCGCGCTGCTCCGGCGTCGGGAACACGGTCTCGAGATACGTCTTCGTCTTCGGCTCGAGCCGCCATTCGAGCTGCCTGTCGAGCCGCACGATCTCGCCGGATTTCACGTTGCGGCAGAAAAGAGCCAGGAATCCCCGGCAATGAGTGTCGGAGTCGCTGCGCCGCTTGTCGGTGGCGGTACGCTCCACGGTCGTCGTATCGATCCGCAGGCCGGCCGCATCCAAGCTCGTCTGCTGCTGAACGGTCACATCCGCGCGAGCGGAGGTCGACAACGAGGCGAGGCTGAGCGCGATGCCGAGCGTGGCAAGCGGCGCGGCGGCGGACACCAGGATCGATTCGTAGCGGCGTGTGGTCATTGCGGAATCCCACCTATAGGTGCGGAACATCGACTTCAGAGTCTCGACATGGCCTTCTGCAGCAGCCGAGCGGCGTTCGCAGCCTTCACGCCGCGCGTATCGATGCTCATCATGACATCGTCCTTGACCGCGGCGATCCCCGTGATGCTCGCGTGCGCGGCTTCCCACGGCTCGGGACCCACCGGCGCCTCCGTCCCCTCGAGCAGCTGCTCGATCTCGCCGCGGCCGGCACCCGAAACGTTCGCGGTCATGCCCCTGGTGAAGCCCGCGAGCAGCGCATTGTTCTCGTGGAATTGCGCGAAGCCGCCGCTCCAGTCGATATGCAGCTCGTAAACTTGGCGAATGCCCTGGGGCGGCAGCTCATAGTCGCAGGCCGAGCCATGCGCCTTCGGCTCCGCAATGAGGCGTCCGAGCAGCGCCTCCGCCTCCGCGCGCGTGACGAGCGAGCAGGGATCGCGCGGCTTCGGCCGGTGTGCGGCCTCGAAGTCGCGCGCGGCCCGCACGCCTGCATTCCCGTCGATGGCGAGCGGCTTTCCGAGCCGCCTGAGCGCCGCGTCGGCGAGCTTTGCCGCCGCGCCGATGGCGACGTTGGAGCCTGCGGCGTCGATCGTCACGCCTTGATCGCCAAGGAGCGTCGCGAAGGCGCAACACCTCTCCACGCGCGCCTCATCCCAGGTGCCCGCGATGTCGCTGCCGTCGGCGAGGTGCAACATGCCCTTAGTCGGCCCCTGATTGATCATGGACTGGATGTTGCCGAGCATTTTCCACGCGAAGGTCGCGCCTTCCCAGGTCACGTCGACCACGATCCGATGGAAGTGCGCGTCCTCGTAGGCGCACTGGCCGCCGTCCTCGGCCGGCCCGGCGTCCGCGGCCCGAAAGGGCGGCGCGGCAAGCGGCGCCCCGAGTGCCGCCTCCACTTCCTTAGGCTCGAGCAGCGAGCAGGGATCCATGTCGCCGGTTGATTCCGGTTCCGACGCGCCCCTGGCCGCTCCGGCGGTGACGGACGGCGCGTGCCGGCCACAAGCCGTGAGCAACAGGGCCCCCGCCGCCGCGCCGAGCAGCAGCGTTCGAATGCGTCGGATCGTCATGGACGAGCCTTCTTCCGAGCGGTGGCCCTATTGTCCGGCTGGCCGCGACCCCCGCATCAACCGTTCGGTTGATACGATGCCGAGCCGCCGCCCATACACTGCGGCCGCGTCGGCACGGCCGCGGAGAGAAGGCTCAACGGTCTTTGCGGCCCCAGCGGGAGAACGATGATTCGACGGTCCTGGGCGGCTGGTCTCGCCGCGACCCTGTTCGGGCTGGCGCTCGCCCTTGCATCGTGCTCACGGCACGCGGGGCTCCCGGGCGGGTCCTCCACCGCTTCGACGCCCGTTTCTTCCGCGGGAGGCAAGGGCAGCGCGGCGCCCTGGGCTGGGCACGTGCTGCGCGGCAGCGACCCCCAGGCGGTGCGGCAGTACCTCGCGACCGTGCGCGAGGTGAAGCCCATTCGTTTCCGCGTCCGCTGGAATCCCGCGACCGTCGCGATCGACAAGGATACCGCGATGCGCTCGCTGCGCAGCGTGAGCCGCGACGGCGCGACGTTCGTCTTCGCCTCCCGGGAGCCCGCGGTCGCACGCCTGAAGCCGGGAAGCATTCTGTGGGTGTGGGACATCGCCGTGAGGAAGGTCGACCGGGTCGCGGCCGCCGCCGGTCTGACGCGCGTGCACACCGTTCCCGTGGCCCTGAACGAGGCGATGCCCGACGCGGACATCGAATTCGACGGCCGGGCGCCGTTCCGTGATTTCCTCTTGTCGGCGCGTCCGGCCGACAGGGCTCCGCCCGGCGCGGCGGCAGGTCGATCGAGCCCCGCGACCACGGGCACGCCGGGAGGGCCCGGACGCGGATCGAGCAGCGGATCGAGTGGATCGGAGACGACCGGTTTCAGGCCGGTCGTCTTTCGGCTGGAGAATGATCGGCCGGACGACGGGCCACCATCGCCAGACGAGAACTCGAACGACGCCCGGCACGGCGATCGGAACGATGACGAGAACGCCGACGAGGATGCCGACGACGAAGAGGAGGATCATTTCGAAGGCAACACGTACAGCACGACGCTCAAGGGCTACCAGATCTCGATCGGGTACGCCCCGAGCGGCGACGACGGCCTGAGATTCCTCCTGGAGGCGCGCAAGGCCGAGGAGGGCGACGAAGGCGGCGACGGCAAGGACGCCGAGGCGACGAGCGAGAAGATTAAGGAGAAGGCCGAGGAGCTCGAGAAGGAGAAGAAACAGGCCGAGGAGGAGGTGCGGAAGCTGCGGCAGGAAGCGTTCGAGGAGCAGGAAGGCCTAAACCAACTCGACGAAGACTACGAGAATCATCTCGCCCAGATGCGCCAGGACGACCGCAATCGCAAGGACCCGAGCTACACCGGACCCTCGCCTCCGCCTCCGCAGACGGACTCGAACGGGACGCCGCTCACCGAGCAGGCGATGGAGGCGAAGCTCACCGCCCAGTACGAGAAGGAGCGGTCGATCGAGCTCGCGAAGCTGCAGCAGGTGAGGCAGATACTCGGCGATGCGGAGGCGAAGAAGCGGCAGCTGCGCGAGCAGCTCAAGGAGCTCGGGAGGAATCTCTTGCGGCACGGGCAGAAGGAGCTGTACGAGATCGTCTCCGAAAACTTCGATGTCCGTTTCCGTGCGAACGCCGAGATCGGAGGTTTCGACGTGGCGGGCGTCCTCCAGTTCGCAAACGGCGACATCGAGAACGCGCAGCTGCATCTCGACAATCTCTCGGGCCTCGTGAAGACCGACTTCACCGCGCGCCTCGGCAAGCCCGGCAACCGGGGCAGCAAGATTCCGGTCGTCAACATTCCGGTCGTATTTGAGCTGCCGATGCCGGTCGGCGGCATTCCGTTCGCCCTGCAGCTCGGGACGGATTTCCTGGTCAACGTCTACCTGGTCGGCAATCATGCGACGCTCAATTTGAGCGCGGAGTTTCCCTTCACGGGCCGGGACGGCTTCACCTACAAGCAGAGCGACTCGTCCTACGACGAGACGCTCTCCGCGGGCAGCAAGCCCCTCATCCGGATCTCGCGCGGCGCGAGCCCGGGCGTCTCGGCGATGGTGGTCGGCATCCAGATCCCGCGCGTCGGCTTCGGGCTCGGCGTCTGGGGCGTCTCGTCGATGGCCTACTTCGACCTCATCCACGTGTTTACGATGACCAAGTCGGCCGACGTGGCGATGGGTCTCGGCGCGCCGCCGTGCCTGCGCACGACCTACGCCGCGACGGGGGACGTGGGCATCGAGACCCAGGTGCTGCCCATCCCGATCGAGTCGGTACAGCAGTACGCCAAGAAGCTGAGTCCGAAGAAGCAGGTGCTGAGCCTACAAAGCGAGCGGCTCGAGCCGCCCATCAAGGCGTGCGAGATCGGCGGGCCATGAGCCGACGATCGCTCGTGACTGCGGCAGATGCAGAGAGCCGGGGAGGCATCCGGACCCCAGGGGCGGGCTTGCGCCGCGCCGGCGTGCTCGCTCTGTCAGGCATGCTCGCCCCGCCATCGATTGCGGGGCTCGCCGCATCGATTTCGGCGCCGGCCGCCGATCTGGTTCCCCTTGCGCCCGGCCTCGCATACACCGTGACTTCACACGCGGGCCTTCGATCGAGCCGAGGGTACGTGCCGATCGCCGACACGGAGATCGTCTACTCCGTGAAGTCCGTCGATGCGAGCCAGGTGGCGCTGCAGTTCGCACTGAGCGCGGGGCGCGGCACCGATGCCGCCAAGCTCCTCGAGCAGGAGCCCACCCGCTTCGATCGGCAAGTGCGGCGGGAGGATCTCCGCTCTGCGGCGCGCGAATCCGTGCTCTTCGACAGCAACGACCCGACGTTGATGCCGGGGCAGACGTTCGCGACGACCTCCGCCGCCGTGCTCGCCGAACTGCACGATGCCGGCAAGATCGCGTTCGTGCTGGGTGTCAACGAGCCCGAGGACGGGCTGGAAGGACTCGCCGCGGCTGCCGACGCGCTCGCCTCCGGCGGCAGTCGCAGCGAGGGGAGCGCCTCGCCCCTCGTCGTCTCCGGCGTCGCGATGCTGCTCGGCTCGAGCGCGCGCCATTATTACCGCGGGACGCTCGCCCGCGTCGGCGTGGAGCCTTTCTCGGTGCTGCTGGACGGCAAGCGCACGACCGTTCCCGCGATGCATGCGCGCGGCGAGCTGCGCTTCAGGGATCGGACGATCACTGCCGACATGTGGTGGCTCGACGATGCGAACGATCCGCTGACGCTCAAGTGGGCTATCGGGCCGTTCTACGAGCTCGTCACGCGCATCGATCGGCCGCCGCCCGAGACTGGAGGGGGAGCCGAAGCGGGCGGCGGTCGAATGGCCGCGGCGAGCACGGTCGCCGCCGGCCTCGCTGGCAAGAGCTGCCGTGCCGAGCTGGCCGGCGTCTACTTCACGACGGGCAGCGCCCGCGTGCTCGACGCGTCGATGCCGGCGCTCCGGCGCTTCGCGGCGCTCCTGGCGCAGCACCCCGACTGGCAGGTGACGATCGAAGGGCACACGGACAACATCGGATCAGCGGAGTACAATCTAACGCTGTCCACGCGCCGCGCCGAAGCCGTTCGCCAGGTGCTGATCGGCCGGTTCGGGGTGCCGGCGGCGCGGATCCGCTCGAAGGGCTACGGCCTCACTCGCCCGGTGGAGACCAACGCGACCGACGAAGGACGGGCGCACAATCGCCGGGTCGAGGTGAGCCGAGCCTGCGGCCCCTAGCGGCTGCGGGTAGGATCGGCGCGCCGGGCCCATCGAAGGCTGACCGCCGCGAGGCGTGGGGGACCTCGGGAGGGAGAGCGGGCATGTCCGATACCCTAGAGGTGGCTGGCGTCGTCAGCGACATCTACGATGCCGCGCTCGATTCCTGTAGCTGGCCCCAGGTGCTGCGGCGGACCATGGCGGTGGTCGGCGGCGTGTCCGCCGCGATCCTCTCCCACTCTACACGGCTCGCGGACAGCTTCCACTGTTCCGTCGGCATGGACCCCCATTACTTGGCGGTCTACCTGGCGCACTATGCGCAGGTCAATCCCCTCGTTCCATTCGAGGAGAGCCTACCGGCGGGTACGGTGTTCTGCGCGTCGGATGCGATGCCGTACGAAGCGCTGCGCGCTACGCCTTTCTTCAACGAGTGGGCGAAGCCTCAGGGAATCGCGGATTTCATCGGCATCATCGTCGAGAAGTCCCCGTCCCGCCTCGTGAAGCTGATGGTGAACCGCCACGAGCGCCGGGGGCCGATCGACGGGCCCGCACGTCGGGCGATGGAGGCGCTGGCGCCGCACTTTCGGCGCGCCTTCGCCATCAGCAAGGCCCTCGAGCGCGGCGAGAGCAAGAGGGCGGCGCTGAGCGACGTGCTCGACCGGCTCTCCACCGCGGTCGTGTTCGTCGATCAGACCGGCGGCCTCCTCTACGCGAACTCCGCCGCTGCGCAGTTGCTCGCGGCCAGCGAAGTCTTCCGCTGGGAAGGGGGAAGGCTCCGGCCGACCTGCGACCGCGCGGCGGCTCATCTCCAGGCGATCCTCGCCTCCTCGTCCCGGGGACAGCCCGGACAGGGCTGCGCTGCGCGGTTCGTCCACCGTGGCGCGCGGGGCGCGGAGCGCCTCTCGATCCACGTCCTGCCGATCGCCGCCGGCTCACGCCGGCACGCGTTCGCGCCGCGCGCCGCCACCGCGGCCGTCCTCGTGTCGCACTGCGCGTCGGACCTCACCCAACGCGTGCAATCTGCGGCCCGCTTCTTCGCCTTCACACCTGCCGAAACGAGAGTCGTGCAGGCCCTCATGAGTGGCGGCACCATCCGCAGCGTCGCCGGCAGCCTCGGCATCGTAGAGGCGACGGTGAAGACGCACCTGCAGCATGTGTTCGACAAGACGAGCACCCGCCGCCGAGTCGATCTCGTCGGCCTGATCGCGGGTTGGGAGGATCCGCCGCTCGATGTTCCCGCCGATGCGGGTGGCGAGGTGATGTGCTCGGCTAAGGCGCGGTGAGCGCCGCGCCGAAGAGGAGCTGCAGAGCCCTCCGGTGGCGCGCGAGGCTTCGACATCGAAAATGATTCGCCGTCCTGCAAGACCACCATCGTCAGGAACACGAGCACCGAGCTCGAGGCGCACCTGGAGTGCGCGACGAGCGAGGGCACGTAGCAGATCACGCGGCGTCTGCGCGTGGCGGGACGCCGGCAAGTGTCGGCAACGGCGGACATCAGCCCGATCCGCCAGGTCCGCGGCAATCACGGCGGTGTGTCGGCCGGCCGCTCCGCAGGCGGCGGCCGTCTGCTCGAGCGGCTGGCGATGCCGGCCGGCGCGCGCTACTCGGAAGCTGGCTCGCAGGAGCACGAGCGATACAGCGAGGCCTCGCGGTCACTGCGCACCCTGAGGACCTGCTCCGGGGCGATCGCGCCGACTTCGATCACTTCTGCGTTCTTCGCGAAGCCGGTGAGAGAGAGCGAGCTGCGCCGGATCATCGCCGGCGCTCACAGCTCCCGAGCGAACCGCTCGAGCACGCCGGCCGAGTAGTGCCGCGCCACCTCGCGCGCGAACCGCGGAAAATCGCGGACGGAATTCTCGTCGGCCGAATCGGAGATCGTGCGCACGACGCCGAAGGCGATGCCATATTCGGCGCACACCTGCGCGGCGGCCGCGCCCTCCATCTCGACGCACGCCACATCGGGCAGCCGGCGCCGCAGATCCTCCGCTTCCGCGGCGCTCGCAAAGAACTTGTCGCCGCTCGCAACGACGCCGACCTCGGCGCGCGGCGAGCGCACGCGGAAGAATTCGAGTTCGCTCGCCGCTACGCAGGTGCGCAGGTCGTGCGCGAGGAAATCCCGCGCCGCGCGCACCAGTCGCTCGCGGATGTCCTCGTCCGCGGCAAAGCGCGACCGGCCGAGGAGCGGCACTTCATAGCGCGGATAGATCGGGCTCGCGTCCATGTCGTGCTGGATGAGCTCGGAGGCGATCACCATGTCGCCGATCGCAAGGCCGCGCTTCAGGCCGCCCGCGACGCCGCTCAACACGAGGCGGCTCACCGGATACGAAGCGATGAGCTGAGTGATCGTCGCGGCCGCCGCGACCTTGCCCATCCGCGAGAACACTGCGACGGCTTCGACGCCGTGGAACGTCCCCGCGTGAAAGACTCTGCGGCCGAGCTCGCGCGTCTCTGCACGCGCGAGCGCGTCGACGACGAGCGCGATCTCCTCGGGCATGGCGCTGACGATGGCGAGCACGAGAACCCTTCCGCATTTTTGGTTCGGAACGCGATGCTACAATCTGGATCATGAAAAAGCTGCTCGGCATTCTCGTTCTGCTCGCGATCGCTGCGGGTCTCGCGTGGTTCGGCGCCGGCCGCGAGGCCGGTCCCCGCATCGACATCGTCTCGCCGCAGGCGGCCATCGGTCGCGCAAGCTCGCTGACTCTCGTCATCGATTCGCCGGGCGGTCGATTGAAGGACCTCGAAGTGTCCCTCGAGCAGGGCAAGGCGAGCGCGCCGATCTTCAAGCTCGATGCGGGCAATGCCGGCGAGCTGGTTCACGACGGCCCGAACCGCGTGCGACTCACGCGGCTGATCGGGAAGCAGCAGTTTCCCGAGCTCGAAGCAGGGCAGGCGCGGATCGTCGTCACGGCTTCACGGCCGGTGCTCTTCGGCTATCGCCATGTGGACTCGACGGTGAGCCGTGAGGTAACCGTGCGCCTCGCGCCGCCCATCATCTCCGTCGTTTCCACGCTCCACTACATCAATCAGGGCGGCTCGGAGATGGTGATCTATCGCGTGTCGCCGTCGAACGTCGTCTCCGGCGTGCGGGTGGGCAGCGAGGACTATCCGGGATATCCCGCCTCCGGCGCGCACATCGCCAACGCCGATCCGGGGCTGCGCGTCGCGTTCTTCGCGCTGCTTTGGAATCAGAGCCCGAGCACCCCGATCGGCCTCTACGCGCGCGACGACGTGGGCAACGAGGCCCATGCGACGTTCGATTATCGGGTGTTTCCCAAGCGATTCCACGAGAGCCGCATCGAGGTGAGCGACAGCTTCCTGCAGAAGGTCGTGCCGCCGATCCTCGCGAACGCGCCGGCGCTCAAGGTCTCCGATCCGTCGAATCTGCTTGCGGCGTTCTTGCGCATCAACGGCGACCTGCGCCGCGAGGACTCGGAGAAGATCGCGGCGCTCGCGCGCTCCTCATCGCCCGACATTCTCTGGGACGGCCCGTTCAAGCAGCTCATCAACACGGCGGTCGAGGCGGGCTTCGCCGATCAGCGCACCTACCTCTACAAGGGCGAGGTGGTCGATCATCAGGTGCATCTCGGCTACGACCTCGCCTCTGTCGCCGGCGCGCCGGTGTATGCCGCGAACCGCGGCCGCGTGGTGCACGCCGGCTGGCTCGACATCTACGGCAACTGCGTCATCCTCGATCACGGCATGGGCCTGCAATCGCTCTATGCGCATCTCTCCTCGGTCGGTGTGAGGGTGGGCGACATGGTGGACAAGGGCGCGCTGCTCGGCCATACCGGATCGACGGGCCTTGCGGGCGGCGATCATCTGCATTTCACGATGCTGCTCGCCGGCCGGCCGATCTCCCCGATCGACTGGTGGAGCCCGAAATGGGTCGAGGACCGCATCCTCCGCAAGCTGCGCGAGGCCGGCGCGGCGCTGCCGGCGCCTCAGCAGCAGGCGAGGCGCTAGCAGGCCGCCTTGTTTGAGCGGCCACGTGGAGGCGCGCGGGAGCCCGGATTGCGAGGGCACGGCCGAGGAGGGCCGTTCACATGGAGCTCAAGGATGCCCGCATCCCCGTCGACCGGGTCGTGCTCCGCGGTGATCTCTGCGTGCCCGAAGGCCTCTCGTCGCGCCGCGAGCAGGCTCCGCGGAACCTGCCGGCCTGACCAGCGCCCGCCCGAGGCGTTCGGGGGCCGAGCGGGGCAAGCGCCGCATGCTCGAGGGCTCGATCGAGCACGCGCGATCGCGATTGCGCCCTGCGTGCCCACATACTCGAATCCGCGCAGTGGTCGCCGCGCCGGGCCGGGCCGTTTCCGTTCCAGCGTCCCCGCGGCCGTGTGCTAGCTTCGCGGACATCCACGTCGTTCGTCGGAAGACCTCGATGCGCTCGAAAATGCTTTTGGCCGCCGCCGCGATGGCGCTCGCCGCGGCGACCTCGGCTCATGCAGCCGCGGCCGCGCCAGCTCTCGCTGCGCCGAAGCCGGACGGCGAGGCCATCTTCCGCCGCGTCTGCGCCGCCTGCCATCTCGGCCTTGCCGAGATGGGCGCGGAAGCCGGCGTCAATCCGTATGCGGGCACGGGGCTCGGGCATGCGCTGCCGCGCGAGCTGCTGCACACGTACCCGCCCGAGGCCATCCTGAACGCCCTCACGAATGGGAAAATGCAGCCCCAAGGCGCCGCGCTCACTCCCGCGGAGCGCCGGGCCGTCGCGGAGTATGCGAGCGGGCGTTCCTTCGGAGCGAAGCCGCTCGATCCCGCGATCGAGGACGGCAAGGCGTGCGCGCATGCCGTGCCGATGTCCGATCCCGAGCGCGGCCCGGGCTGGAACGGCTGGGGCAACGGAGTCGCCAATACGCGCTTTCAATCGCGCGAGCGCGGTGGGCTCACGGCCGCCGATTTGCCGCATCTCGAATTGAAGTGGGCGTTTGGATTCGCGAACGTGGCCTCCGTGCGCAGTCAGCCGGCGGTCGCGGGCGGCCGGATCTTCGTCGCGAGCGAGAACGGGCGAGTCCACGCGCTAGATGCGCGCACGGGCTGCACCTACTGGACGTTCAAAGCCGAGGCGGGTGTCGGCACGGCGCTTTCCATTGGCCCCTATCGTGCGCGCGATGGATCGCGGCGGTACGCGGTCTACTTCGGCGATCGGCGCACGAACGCCTATGCGGTCGATGCCGAGAGCGGCCGGCGCATCTGGATGCGGAAAGTGGACGATCATCCCTCCGCTTCCATCACCGGATCGCCGACGGTGTATCACGGTCGCGTATTGGTTCCGGTGCAGGGCCTCGGCGAGGAAGGGCGTGCGGCGCGCGGCGAGTACGCCTGCTGCACGTTCCGCGGCAGCGTCTCCGCGCTCGAGGCGAGCACGGGCGCGCTCCTGTGGAAGACCTACACCGTCCCGGAGAGCCGTCCGCGCGCGCGGAACAAGGACGGCGTGCAGATGTACGGTCCCGCCGGAGGCGGGATCTGGTCGGCGCCGACGGTCGATGCGCGGCGCGGGCTGGTGTATGTCGCGACCGGCAACGGCTACGCGGAGCCTGCGCAGCCTACGACGGATGCCGTGATGGCACTCGACCTCCGCACGGGCGCCGTGCGCTGGGTGCGGCAGGCGCTTGCGGACGACATCTGGGTGATGGGTTGCGAGAAGCACAACACGGACAACCCGGCCTGCCCGCCCACGCTCGGACCGGACTTCGACTTCTCGGCCTCGCCCGCGCTCGCACGTGTCGGCTCACGCGAGCTGCTCGTGATTCCGCAGAAGTCCGGCATGGCGTTCGCGCTCGATCCGGCCCGCGAGGGCCGCATCGTCTGGCGCTACCGCATCGGCCAGGGCAGCGGGCTCGGCGGGCAATGGGGCGCCGCGGTCGAGGAAGGCGTCGCGTTCTTCGGCGTCGGAGATGTGCTCACGCCTACGCCCGGCGGCGTGCGGGCAGTGAAGCTCGCCGACGGCTCGCGCCTCTGGAGCGATCCGCCACCGACGCCGCTCTGCCATGCGCATCTCGGATGCAGCGTGGGACAGGGGGGGGCGCTCACCGCGATCCCGGGGGCAGTGCTGAGCGGGGCGCTCGACGGCGGCTTGCGAGCGTACTCGACGCGCGACGGCTCGCTCCTCTGGACGTTCGACTGCAATCGAGATTTCGAGACGGTGAACGGCGTGCGCGGGCACGGCGGCGGCATCGACGGTCCCGGTCCCATCGTCGCGGGCGGCATGCTCTACACGAATTGCGGCAACGGCGGCCTCGTCGGCCAGCCGGGGAACGTGCTGCTCGCCTTTGGGTTGCCGGCGGCGGCGCCTACCGGTGAGGCGAACCCCGGCCGGGTCCAGTAGCCCGACCGGGGTCCGAATTGCGGATCAAAGGGGCTGGGCTGCGTTTCCGATCGTTGCGGGCTGCGCTCTCAAACCGCCTGGCCCCATTCAAGCGCCGCCCCTGCCCCGCGCGGCTCAACCGATCTGCACCGGGACGAAGATCCGCTCGTTCCCGTGCTGCACCAGGAGCGCGATCGCGTTGTTGTGGTCGTTGCGCACGATGTTGCGCAGCTCCTGCACATTGTTGAGCGGCGTGCCGTCCGCGGACAGAATGATGTCACCCGGCTGAATCCCCGCATCCGCGGCGGGTCCCGTCGCGCGCTCGACGAGCAGGCCCGAGGGCACTCCGGCCTGGGAGCGCTCCTCGGGCGTCAGCGGACGCACCGCAAGGCCGAGCCGGCCGCGCTCGGCGCCGCCTGCGGCATTGTTCGCGAGCACTCCGCCATTGCCCTGCGCGGCGTTGCCGAGCGTCACCTTCACGCTGAGCGGCTTGCCGTTGCGCCAGATGTCGAGCGTTGCGACCTGGCCGGGTTCCGAGCTGCCGACGAGCGCCGCGAGCTCACCGGAGCCCGACACCGGTTCGCCGTTGAATTTGAGGATCACGTCTCCGGTCTTGATGCCGCTCCGCGCCGCAGGGCTGTCGGGCTCGACCTTCGCCACCAGCGCGCCTTCGGGCGTCTGGAGCTTGAACGATCCGGCGAGCGCCTGATTGACCGGCTGGACCTCGACGCCGAGCCGCGCGTGCTGCACCCTCCCGTGCGCGAGGATCTGCTCCGCCTCGCGATACGCCACGTCGATCGGGATGGCGAAGGACACGCCCTCGTAGCCGCCGGTGTTGCTGTAGATCTGCGAGTTGATGCCGACCACCGCGCCATGCTCATCGAAGAGCGGCCCGCCGGAGTTGCCGGGGTTCACGGCCACGTCGGTCTGAATGAACGGCACGTAGGAGCTGCCCGGCAGCTCGCGGCCCTTCGCGCTCACGATGCCGGCGGTGGCGCTCTCGGTGAGGCCGTACGGCGCGCCGAGCGCGAGCACGTAGTCGCCCACCTGCAGCTTCGCCGAGTCGCCGATTCGCACGGTGGGAAGATGATTGGCGTTGATCTTCAGCACGGCGACGTCGGTCGGGATGTCCAGGCCGACGACCTTTGCGCGATACTCGCGGTTGTCCGCGAGCTTGACAGTCACGTGCGTCGCGTTGCGCACGACATGCGCGTTCGTCAGGATGACGCCGTCCGGACGGATGATGAAGCCCGAGCCGAGGCTGCGGACCGGCACGTTGCGCGGGATGGGCAGCTCGCGGAAGAAGCGGAAGAAGGGATCATTGCCGAACGGCGAGTCGTCGCCGAAGAATTCCGGCACTTCCTGATGCTCGACGCTCTCGCTCGTGATGCTGACGACCGCCGCGCGATTGTCCGCCACCACCGTGCGCCAGTCGGGTGCGGATCCGAGCGGGACGGGCGGGGGAGCCGTCGGGCTCGTGCGGGCGGGCTCGGCCGCCGTGACCTCGCCCGTGTGCGTGAGCCCCGGAACGAGCCAGCCGCCGGCGGCGATGCCGCAGGCGAAGAGCGCGCTCGCCGAGAGCGCGACCGTCGTATTCCTCAGAATCATGGCAGCACCTCCAGTCAATCTCTGCCATCGTAGATTGCGCGCCGAGGCTTAAGAGAGCCTTAAGGCCGAGATTCGCGTCATCGCGCGGACTCGCGTCATCGTGCCCGCGATGAGGGTGGCTCGCCTCGGGAGGAGCCCGGAGGGAAGCTCACGATCACCCGCAATCCTCGCGGCTGGGCTGCGGCGAGCTGTACGTCGGCGCGATGGCGATCGGCGATCGCCTTCACGATGGCGAGCCCGAGCCCTGTTCCTCCTTCGACCGAGCCCGGTCGGCGATAGAAGCGATCGAAGACGCGCTCGCGTTCGGCGGCCGGGATTCCAGGACCTTCGTCCTCCACGATGAGCCGAATGGCCCGTCGCGTCGGGGCACCTGCCTCGGCGGGCGGCGTATCCGTCGCGGCCCCGAGCGTGCCCGATGCAGCGACTTGCGGCGTTCTATCCGCTCGTTCGATGCGGACCGTCACACGCCCCCCCGCGGGGCCGTGGCGCACGGCGTTGTCCACGAGATTGCGGATCAGGATGCGGAGCGCGTCGGGGTCGCCGTCCACGCTGACCGGGCCGCAGGCTGCGGATGCATCGGCCGGATCGACAGAGAGAGAGAGCTCGACGCCCCGCTGCTCCGCGAGCGGATGCACGTCCGCGATCGCCTGGCGCGCGCAGCCGTCGAGCGCCACAAGCTCGAGCTGCAATGCCGCACCCTCGGGCTCCTGCCGCGCGAGCGTGAGCAGCTGGCTGGCGAGATGAATCGCGCGCTCGATGGCGCCGCCGAGCCGTGCGCGCGCCTCGTTCCGCGCCGCCTCGTCGCGGGCGCGGTCGAGCAGTTGCAATTGCAACGACAGCGCCGTGAGCGGCGAGCGCAGCTCGTGGGCCGCGTCGGCGACAAAGGCGCGCTGCTTGCCGAACGCTTCGTTGAGGCGCGCGAGCAGGCGATTCAGCTCCTCGATGAGGGGCGCGGTCTCGGCGGGCAGCTCCGGCGCGGCGATCGGCTCGAGGCTCCCGGCGTCCCGCCGCTGCACCTCTGCGGCGAGGCGCTTGAGCGGCGCGAGGCCCCGCCCGACGATCCAAACGACCGCGGCCGCCATTGCGAGGAGGAGCAAGAGGAGCGGGGCGACCACGCGCAGTGCCGCCTCGCGCGCGAGCTGGTCCCGAACGCTCCACGGCTGCGCGACCTGGATGACGCCCCACACGGTGTCCAGGCTGTACACGCGCCAGCGCCGGCCGGCGAGCATCATGTCGGCGTAGCCGAGGATCGCGCGAGGAATGATCGGCAGTCCGGCCTGGGAGGCGAGGTCCGGCGAGGACAGGTAGTGCAGAGTCCCGAACGGGTCCCAGATCTGCACGATGTATTCCGATCCGCTCGCGCGGGAAGGGAGCTGCAGGCCAGGCCCGAATGCGGCTTGGTCTCGCAGGGAGAGCGCCATCTGACGCAGCTGATAATCGAGCAGCGTCGAGGTCTCCGCGAGCAGGCGGCGGTATGTGACGGCGCCGGCGGCAATCGTCGTTGCGGCGACGAGCGCGAGCAGACCCGCGAGCAGGCGCGCGCGGATGGAGCGCATGGCCCGGATCATGGTAGTGCAGCATCCGGCGCGCGGCTTAAGGCGCCCTTAAGGGACAGGCGACCGACCCCTCGGCACACAGTACCCGACGCCGCGCACCGTCCGGATCGTCTCCGGGCCGAGCTTGCGCCGCAGCGCGTGGATGTACACCTCGACCGCGTTGCTCTCGATCTCACCGTCCCAGCCGTAGAGCCGGTCCTCGAGCTGCGAGCGCGAGAGGATCGCGCCGGGCCGCAGGAGCAGCGCTTCGAGCACCGCGTACTCCCGCGCGGAGAGCTGCACGGGCGCGCCGCGGTACGAGACCTCCCGTGTGGCGGGATTCAAACGGATGCCGGCATGTTCGATCACCGGCTCGCCTCGTCCGGCTCCGCGGCGCAGCACCGAGCGCATGCGCGCCGCGAGCTCGTCGAGATCGAACGGCTTGACGACATAGTCGTCCGCGCCGGAATCGAGCCCCGCGACCCGGCTCTGCACGTCATCGCGTGCCGTGATGATAATGACCGGAGTCGCGTCGCCTCGCCCCCGCGCGTCGCGGAGCACCTCGAGCCCGCCGCGCTTCGGCAGGCCTAGATCGAGAAGGACGATATCGAAGCTCGATGCGGCGAGGGCGGCCGCGGCGCTCGCTCCGTCGCGCGTCCAATCGACCGTATGGCCGTCCTGCTCCAGGGCCGTCCGCACGGCCTCGGCGATCATCCGGTCATCTTCCACGAGCAGCACGCGCACGCCCGCGAGTCTCGCCGACGCCGCGCCCGCGGGCAACATATCGGGCAATATATGATGCCGGCGCCCGCCGATGCAGCGGGTGAAATCAGGAGCTCTTCCATGTTGAGGCGCATGCCCGCTCTGGTGCTGCTCGCGATGCTCGCCCTGCTGCCGCTCGGCGCGCAGGCGCAGCTCGCGTCCGATGCGCCGACGGTCCTCATCACCGGCGCGAACCGCGGCATCGGCCTCGAGCTCGCGCGCCAGTACGCCGCCCGCGGCTGGAATGTGATCGCGACCTCGCGCGGGCCAGAACTCCCTTCGAGAAGATCGACTTCGATGCGGCGCGGCGCGACTTCGACGTGAACGCGATCGGGCCGATGCGCACGGCGCAGGCCTTCGAGTCCAACGTCGTGCGTTCGCGGCAGAAGAAGATCGCGAACATCACCTCGCTCGCGGGCTCCTTCGCGCGCGGCCTGCCCGGCGCGATCGCGATGAATTACAGCGCGAGCAAGGCGGCGCTCAACAAGTACTCGACGATGCTCGCGTATCGATTGAAGCCTGAAGGGGTGCTCGTCGGCCCGTTCGAGCCCGTGTTCGTCGCCAGCAAGCGCGACATGGACGCTCGCCTGCGCGCGGCGGCGCCGATCGACCGCGAAGTCGCGAAGCTCATCCGGCAGATCGATGCACTCTCTCCCGAGACGAGCGGCAGGATCGTGAACTTCACGACGGGTAAGATCGACCCCTTCTGACGGGATGGCCGCCGCCCGGCACCGGCGCGCTGCAGAAGTAGCCCTGGTGCTCGTCGCATCCCAGCTCGCGCAGGAACGCGAGCGCAGGGTCGAGGCGGACGGCGGATACGCCCCCTTGCCATCGGCAGCAGACCGGGGATATTGAGCGCTGCCAGCATGCGGAGCGCGTCGTACGGTGCCCCGGTGCTCGGAGTGAGGCGGGAGTCACAGGCCGCTGCGGACTTGCCGGCTGCCCGAAGTGCGCGGCAGCTCCGGTCTGGCCGGCCCACGTCTAGCGCAACTGGCTGTCCTTGCTGCCGCGCCGGTTGTATCCCGTGAAGGGGACCGCGGCGCGGTCTGCCGCCTCCTGACACGAGACGCACAGGCGCACGCCCGGAATGGCGGCACGGCGCGCCTCGGGAATGGCCGCACCGCACTGCTCGCATCGACTGAGCGCAGGTCCCGCCGGGAGCCGGCTCTGGATGCGCGAGATGCCGTCCTGCACGGTCGCCTCGATCTGATCCTGAACCGCACCATCCCCTGCCCAGCCGGTAGCCACGGCTCCGTTCCCCCGCGTCGTCATTTGCCCACGCGGAGATTTTACCTCGGTCCGTCGCGGCTCCCTGCCGGTACGTGAGATCCGATGCGCTTCGCGGCAATTTGCTGAACCGCAGCCGCGGGCCGCCTTCCGGAGAACAGGCGCAAGCCGATCGCCAGAGACAGGGCGGCGCACCACCAGGAAAACACATCTCCGACGCGGGTGTAGAGCGTCGGCCCGGGTCCGAGCGGCACGTCGACCTTCGAGATGACCATGCCGGCCTGCAAAGTCGATGTCCGCGCGCGGAGCCGTCCCCGCGCATCCGCAACCGTCTCCGTCTCGAGGCCGTTGAAGGCGGAGCGCACGACAGCGAAGCCGTTTTCTACGCCGCACCTGATCGCCGTGCGGCGTGCACCCGTCCGTCCCGTCCGAAATCATTGGGCGGGACGAGCATCAGCCGCACTCCGCCCCGCGCCGCGCACGGTGCCGGGGAAGTCCATGCCCTTGCAGATCTGGGTGGCGTATCCGCCGGTGAGCGGCCCGCGCTCATGGCCCGGACGTTCCGTCTCGAAGGGCGCCAGCGGCGTGAGCCGGTGGGGGCGGCGAGAGCGTTGCTTCCGGCGATCCGCAATGATCCGGCGCACGTGCTGTGAGCCGTTGCGCCGTAGATATCCCGGAGATGCGCTTCACGCCGCCGTGATCGCCTGCGTCTGCTCCGCCCAGAACACCGCATCCACGTACGCCGCGCGGATCAGCTCCGGCGCGAGGCCGCGGTAGGTCACGCGCCCCCACGAGGCGCGCTCGTAGGCGCGCGCGCAGCGCAGCGCAGCGCCGAGATCGCCCTCCTGCGCGAGGAGCGCGCGCTCGACGGGCTCGCAGAGCGGCAGCTCATCGAGCAGCTGCGCGATCGACATCCCGGTGAGCACGTCGAGCAGCGAGAACAGCCCGGTGATGAAGTACGGCCCCGTCTCCGCGACTCCCGCAAGGCGCGCCAGCTGCTCGCACAGGCGCGCCCGCGTCATCGCGGTGAGGAAGAGGCTCGTCGGCCGACTGTCGAAGCCCTGCAGGGCGATGAGCGTCGCGAGCTGCCGCAGGTTGTCGAGCCCGAGCATCACGATCGCCTGACGGATCGATTCGACCTTGCGCGGCAGGTTGTAGTAGCTGGAATTGACGCAGCGGAGAACGCGGTACGAGAGCGGCAGGTCCTGCGAGACCAGGCTCTCGATCGCTTGCATCGAGCAGTTTGCATTCTGCAGCGCCGAGATGAGGCGCAGCGTCGCGAGACGGCTGGTTGGTACGCGCTGGGCCGCGAACGTTTCCGGCCGATGCAGGAAGTCGCCTTGGAATCCCTCGAAGCCGATCTGCAGGCAGTGCTCGAACTGCTCGACCGTCTCGACTTCCTGCGCGATGAGCACGAGGCCGCGGCGCGTGAGCTCGGGCGCGATGCGGGCGAGATCGGCCGGCGTCTGCTGCGACACATCGATCTTCACGTAGTCCACTACGTCGAGCAGCGCCGGATCGTTGAGCTGAGGCGAGTAGTCGTCGAGCGCGAGGCGATGGCCGCGCACACGAAGTGCGCGGAGCGCCGTGACGAGCTTCGGTCCGCTCGGCACGTCCTCGACCACCTCGATCACGACCCGCTCGGGGTGCACGGTGAGAGGGGTCTCCGCGAGCAGCAGCTCGCGGGGATAGTTGATGTGCACCGGCAATCCACCCGCCAGGCGATCGAGGCCGATCTCGAGCGCCGCGTCCGCCACGATACGGAGCGTGGCCTCGCGCATGTCCGCCGCGGCGTGGGCCGCATCGCTCGATTCTTGATAAAGAAGCTCGTACGCGCTGACGGCCATCGCCGGTCCGTAGATCGGCTGGCGCGCGACGAGCGCGAGCCCGCTGCGCGGCGGCGCTCCGCCCGGCACGCCCGCCGCGAGCGGCGTTCTGTGCTGATCGGTAGTTCTGCTCATGCGGCGAGGCTATCGCTCGACGCGCGCCCGGGTCGTCGTACCGCCGCACACCTTCGCGTATTTCACATAATGTCAGCAGAAGCAGCCGGCGCGCTCCCGTCTCATGGCTCGGCCCGCTCGCGTCTCATGGCTCCATGACGAGGACGTGGAAGGAGCCCGGCTCGATCGTCGGCCGCGGCGGGCGTCCCGGCGCGCCCTTGCCGGGCGGCCCGAACCGTGCCGTGTCCGAGAAGACGCGGTGCGTCGTTGGATCGACCGTCACCGTGCGCGCCCCGAGCTGCGTGCGCAGCTTCTGTACGACCGTGAAGCGCTCCGGGGAGTCCTCGTGGACGATCGTCAGCGTGCCGTCGCCGCCCGTGGCGAACGCGAGCGCGGTGGATTCATCGAATGCGGCGCCGTCGACACGAGCCCCGATCGGCAGCGTCGCGAGCTCGCGCCCGGAATCGGCATCGAGCACGGCCATGATCCGGTTGCTGCACACGCTGAAGAGCCGGCGGTGCGCGCGATCGATGGCGAGTCCCGACGGCTCCTCGCAATCCGTGATCGGCCACGTCGCAACGACCCGCAGCTCCTTGGGATCGATGGCCGCGAGGCTCCCACGATCCTCGAGATTCACGTAGATGCGCCCCGCGCCGTCGCTTGCGGCGAACTCGGGCTTCGCATCGAGCGCGAGCGTGCCGATCACGGCGTTGCGCCCCGTGTCGATCGCGGTCATGTTCCGGCCCCGCCCGTTGAACGTGAACACGCGATGGGTGAAGGGATCGTAGAGGATGGCGTCGGGGTTGCCGCCTGTCGTCTTGATCGTCGCGAGACGGCGCAGCGTCCGAAGGTCGAAGACCACGACTGTGTCAGCGGCTCCCGCGCTCACATAGCCGCGGCCGAGATCGTCCGCGATCGCGATGCCGTGCACGCCAGGCGTATCGGGAATCGCGCCAGCGAGCGCGAAGCTGTGCGTGTCGACGACCTGCACGCGCGTGCCGTGCGAGACGTAAAGGCGCGCCGTCGGGATATCGAACGCGAGATAGTCCCAGAACTCGCTCCCCGGCAGGGGAATCTCGCGGGCGAGATGGTAATGATCGCCGGCCGGCGCGGAAGCCTGCGTGCCGGCCTCGTCCGCTGCGAGCGCCGCCGCCGGAATCATCGCGGCCGGAATGACCCCGACGACCGCAGCGGCGAGCAATATCGCGACGCAGGCGCGAGGTCTCGACGGAGGCCAGACCCTCCGGAGGCGGCCGCTGGACCGGGTCGATCGGCTCGATCGGAACAAGCTGGCGTATCCGTGCATGAAACGTACCTCTCGGCGCATGACGAGCACCTCCACGGCGCCGCATCTTACGCTTGCGCCGCGCTCCACGGTTGCGCTCGCGCGATGCCGCCGCTGACCATTCGCGCGATACCCGCCGCCGACCGCTCGCGCGGGACTCGGCACGTATGGGCTCGCGCCACGCTCTGCACGGCGGTAGCATCCCAGGCGGCTCTCCGGTCGGCCAAACTCGGGACCTCGCATGGGCTCGCCCGTGGCACCGAACTTCTCGAAGCGCTACACGGCGTGGATGCTCACCGTCCTCGTGCTCATGAACGCGCTCAATCTCGCGGACCGGCAGGGCATCGCCGCGTCGATCCAGGCGATCAAGCTCGACCTGAAGTTCACCGACTCCGAGCTCGGCATCATTCAGGGACTCGGCTTCGCCATCTTCTACACGCTGATGGGGCTGCCGCTCGCACGGCTTGCCGAGCGCTTCAGCCGCACGCGGATCATCGCCGGGTGCCTTGCGACCTTCGGCGCCATGGTGGCGCTCTGCGGGACGGCGAAGAGCTTCCTCGGCCTGCTGTTGTACCGGATCGGGGTCGGCATCGGCGATGCGGGGTTCGGAACGCCGGTCGCCTCGCTCATCGCAGACCACTATCCGCAGGCGAAGCGCGCCTCCGTCATGTCGATCATCTGGCTCGGCGCGCCGATCGGCGTGGTCGCGGGGTCTGCCGGCGCCTCGTGGATCACCCAGCACGTGAGCTGGCGTGTTGCGTTCGCCGCCATTGGCGCTCCGGCATTGCTCGTGGCGATTCTCGCCTTCCTTACGCTGCGGGAGCCCCCGCGCGGCCTCGCCGACGGCGAGCTGCTCGACCGCGAAACGCCGCCCTCGACGTGGACCATGCTGCGCTTTCTGTTCTCGAAGCGCTCGATGTGGCACGTCCTCATCGGCTGCGCGCTCGCGGCCACCTCGATGAACGCCATCGGCCAGTTCCTCGCCGCGTTCCTCGTGCGCAGCTTTCATCTCGGCATCGCCGAGGCCGGCCGCCTGCTCGCGCTCATCGCGGGCGCCGCGATGGCCTCGGGTCTGTTGATCGGCGGCTTCGGCGTCGATGCGGCGGCTCGCGTCGATCGCCGCTGGTTCGTGTGGGGTCCGGCGGTCGGGCTCGCGGTCGCCGCGCCCCTGTTCCTGCTCGGATTCAATCAGACTTCCGTCGCCGCGACGGTGGTCGTGCTCATCGCGGCGCACGTGTGCATGTTCGTGTATTACGCGCCGACCCTTGCGCTCGCGCAGAACATGGTCGGCGCGAACATGCGGGCTTCCTCCGCCTTCGTCGTGTCGCTCGTGCTCGGGCTCGTCGGCATCGGCTTGGGTCCCACGATCGTCGGCGCGCTGAGCGATCACTTCGCCTCGAGCGCGTTCACGCTCGGCGCGTTCGGTGCGTCGTGTCCCGGAGGTACTCCGCCGGCAGGGGCCGCGCGGGCGCTCGCTTCGGCGTGCCGGGCCGCTTCCGCGGCCGGACTGCGCCATGCCCTCATGGTGATGTCGCTGCTCGGGCTGTGGGCCGCGCTCCATTACGCGCTCGCCTCGCGCCATCTGCGGCGCGATCTCGAGACGCGCTACCAACCGGCGGCGCCCGCGCTCGACTCCACGACTCCGGTCTCCTCCTGAGCCCGCCGCGGACGCGGTCCAACCACCCCGCGGCGCGCGGCCGCGGCGGGTCGTTGCGGAATCAACCCGCGGGGTTATGATTGGCGGGATCCTGGCGCATGGCTCTTGGGAGAGCTCGAGCCGATGAACGTTTCGCGCAGATCGGGGGTCTTCGCGACCCCGCTTCTGGCCCTCGCGGCGCTGGCGGCATGGCCGGCGCTTGCGCATCATTCGTTCGCGATGTTCGATCATCAGCATCAAGTGAAGCTCACCGGAACGGTCCAGTACTTCCAGTGGACGAACCCACACGTCTACATCCGGCTCGAGGCGAGCGACCCTCACGGCCAGGTCAAGAGCTACACGATCGAATGCGCGAACCCGGGCATCCTCGATCGCGCGGGCTGGAAGTGGAACATGATCAAGGTGGGCGACAAGGTGACCGCGATCATCGCGCCGCTGCGGACGGGAGAGCCCGGCGGGCTGCTCAAGCAGATCACGCTGTCCGACGGCCGCAGATTCAACAACGGCCCGGCCGCGGGGCAGGCCAACATTCAATGACACGGCCCCGCCTGAGAGGGACACGGCTTCGGACACGGCCTCGCCCGGAAGGGGGTTGGCCCGATCTGAGAGAGATGCGGCCCAATCTGAAAGGGGCACGGTGCGATCCGGAACGGGTGCGCCGTCACCGGAGAGGGCCATTCAAATGCGGGCTGATCGCCGCAGCGGTCGCCCTCGTCGCCGAAGTCGCCGGAACCACGGGCTTCGCCGCGATGGCCGAAGCCGCACCGGCGGAGAGCGGCGCCGGGGCCACTCCCGCCGTGCACCTCGATCACAGCCTCCTCACCGGTACGTGGCAGCGCTACCGCTCGAAGAGCTTCCGGATCGATCCGCAGTTCACGACTTCGATCCCGCCGCCGACCGAGCCGCCGTTGAAGGAGCCTTATCTCAGCCAATGGAAGGCGCGCCAGAAGGCCGCGCACGAAGCCGATCTGCGCGGGCAGCCGCTCTATACCGGCTATGCCGCGTGCATCCCCGACGGCATGCCCGCCATGATGATGGCGATGTTCCCGATGGACGTGCTGCAGACGCCGGGGCAGATCACCATTATCGAGGAGGCGTACCGCCAGGTACGCTATATCTATCTCGACGAGAAGCAGGTGCCGATCGAGGATGCGGAGCCGGAGTTCTGGGGGCACTCGGTGGGCCACTGGGAAGGCGACACGCTGCTCGTCAACACGGTCGGCATCAAGCCGGAGGTGCGCTTCAGCGACGTGCCGCACAGCCCCGAGATGCAGATCAACGAGCGCATCCGGCTGCTGTCGAAGGACCGCTTCGAGGATCAGGTCACGGTCGTCGACCCGGTCTATCTCACCAAGCCCTGGACCTGGACTTGGCAGTATCAGCGATATCCCGGCTACAAGATGCTGGAGTACGTCTGCGAGGACAACCGGGAATACCGCGACCCGAAGACCGGCAGCCAGCGCGTAGAGCTGATCGACAGCTCGGGCCACGTGGTGGGAGCGGCGAATAATAAGCACTAGATATCATATCTGATGATATGATAAGTTCCGTCATACGACTTCCCGAGGTCGTATGGACGAGCACCGGAACGAATACCGCACGCTGGGCTTCCTGCTGAAGGATGTGACCCGCCTTTACACGCGGCGCTTCGAGGAGCGCGTCAAAGCGCTCTCGCTCACGCTTCCGCAATGCAAGGCGCTCACCTATCTCGCGCGCAACGAGGGCGTCAGCCAGAAGCGGCTCGCGGAGCTCATCGAGATCGATCCGATGAGCCTCGTCCGTATCCTCGACCGGATGGAGGCCGACGGATGGGTGGAGCGCCGCTCGGACCCGCAGGACCGTCGCGCCCGCTCACTCGTCGTGACTGAGAAGGCACGCCCGATCATCGATTTGATCTGGCAGGTCGTCAACGAGACGCGGGCGGAGGCGCTGGCTGGACTTTCGGGGGGGGAACGCGAACAGCTCGTCGAGCTGCTCGAGCGGATGCACGCGAACCTGCTCGACCTGAAGCCCCTCGACGAGCCGCAGCGCAGAGGCAGCGAGCCGGAGAAAGAGGCCCCGTGAGCTGCGAGGGCGCGCGCGCCGTTCGCGATCCGGAGCTGGGAGGGGACAGGCGGATGGACGAGCAAGTGCAGGAGGCCGGCCGGCAGGCCGACGCGGTGGCGCGAGCGGACCGTCCCGAGCAGCGGCCGGACCGTCCGGAGCAGCGGCCAGGCGCGAGTCGCGCGCCTGGCGCTCCGGCTCCGGCAGCGGCAGCCGATCGGGAGCCGGTCCGCTCCCTGCGCGAGCGGCTGCGCCCGCCGCTCATGATCGGCGTCCCGCTGCTGGCCATCGCCGGCGGCATCTACTACTACCTCACGAGCGGCCGTTATCAATCGACCGACGACGCCTACGTGCGGGCCGCACAGGTCGCGATCAGCTCGAACGTCTCCGGGCGTGTGAGCGAAGTCGACGTGCGCGACAATCAGCGCGTGACGCGCGGCGAGGTGCTGTTCCGCCTCGATGAGCGCCCGTTCCGGATCGCCGTCGAAGATGCCCGCGCGAGGCTCGCGAGCGCGCGGCTCGCCGTCGAGTCTCTGGAAGCGACATACCGGCAGCGCTTGGCTGACCTCAAGGCGGCCCAGAGCTCGCTCACGTACTCGCAGCGCGAGTACGACCGGCAGAAGCGGCTCCTCGCGAGCGGCATCGCCTCTCAGGCGCAGGCGGACCGGGCGCTCCTCGCGCTCAACACAGCGCGGCAGAGCGTCGCGGCCGCTCAGCAGCAGATCACCTCGGTGCTGGCGAGCCTCGGCGGCAATCCCAATCTGCCCGTCGACAAGCACCCTTCAGTGGAGCAGGCGCAGGCCGAGCTCGATCGCGCGCTGCTCAATCTTTCCTATACGACGATCCCTGCGCCGATCGACGGCATTGTTACACGGGTGGATCAGCTGCAAGTCGGCGATTACGTCACGGCGGCGACGCCGGCGTTCATGCTCGTCGCGACGCACGAGGTGTGGGTGGAGGCGAACTTCAAGGAAAACCAGCTCGCGCACATGCATCCCGGCGAGTCGGCCCGTATCCACATCGATGCCTATCCGGCGCATGACTACGATGCCGTCGTCGCGAGCTTGAGTCCCGGCACGGGCGCCGTGTTCTCGCTGCTGCCGCCGGAGAATGCGACGGGCAACTGGGTGAAGGTCGTGCAGCGCTTGCCCGTGCGGCTGCGGTTCGTGGGCGATGTGCCCCCGTTGCAGGATGGGCTGAGCGCCACCGTGACGGTGGACACGCGGTCAGCCGAGACCGCGCACGCTCCCGCACAGGCGGCGCCGAACGAGACGCACTCGGTCGTACGCTCCGGCCGCTGATCCGACGCGCGTTACGCCGCGGACGCTCCTCGCATGGACCCCAGAGCCGCTCACAACCGGGTGCCGATCACCATCTCGGTGATGCTGGCGTCCGTCCTGCAAGCGCTCGACACCACGATCGCCAACGTCGCGCTGCCGCACGTCGGCGGGAGTCTGTCCGCGACGATCGAGGAGATGGACTGGGTGCTCACGTCCTACATCGTGGCATCCGCCATCATGACGCCGCTCTCCGGCTGGCTCGCAGGGCGGTACGGCCGCAAGAAGGTCCTCGCGCTGTCGGCCGCCGGCTTCACGCTCGCCTCGGCGATGTGCGGCATGGCGCAATCGCTCGGGCAGATCGTGTTCTTCCGCGCGATCCAGGGCGTCTGCGGGGCGGCGCTCGTGCCGCTGTCGCAGGCCGTCCTGCTCGACATCAACCCCGTCGAGCGCCACGGCCGCGCGATGGCGGTCTGGGGAATGGGCGTGCTCATCGGTCCCATCATCGGACCGACTCTCGGCGGCTGGCTGACGGACAACTACAGCTGGCGCTGGGTGTTCTACATCAATGTTCCGTTCGGCATCCTGTCCGTCCTCGGCATCCTCACGTACATGCGCGAGTCCCCGCCGAGCCCGAGGCCGTTCGACTTCCTCGGCTTCGCGCTGCTCAGCCTCGCGATCGGGGCGCTGCAGATCCTCCTCGACCGCGGGCAGCTGCTCGACTGGTTCAATTCGCGGGAGATCTGCATCGAGACCGCGATCTGCGCGCTGTCGTTCTATCTATTCCTGGCGCACAGCTTCACGGCCGAGCACCCCTTCGTGAGCCCGGCGCTGTTCAAGGACCGCAATTTCAACGTCGGCAGCATCTTCATCTTCGTCATCGGCGTGGTGCTGTTCGCGACGCTCGCGCTGCTGCCGCCCCTCCTCGAAGACCTCCTCGGCTATCCGGTGACGACGACCGGGCTCGTGACCTCGCCGCGAGGCATCGGCGCCTTCCTGACCATGGCGTTGGTCGGGCGGCTCGTCGGGCGGTTCGACGTGCGGCTGCTCATCGCCGCCGGGCTCGCCGTGACCGCCGCGTCGGAGTGGATGATGTGCGGCTTCTCGCTGCAGATGGACGATCGCCTCGTCATCTGGAGCGGTTTCCTGCAGGGGGTGGGCACCGGCTTCGCCTATGTGCCGCTCGCCGCCGTGAGCTTCGCCACGCTCGACCGGAGCTACCGGGACGAGGGCACGTCCATTTTCAACCTGCTGCGCAACGTCGGCAGCAGCATCGGCATCTCGATCACGCAGGCGCTCCTCGTGCGCAACACCCAGGTCGCGCACGCGAGCCTCGCCGAGCACGTCGCGCCATACCGCGAGCTGCTGCACGCGCTGCCGTCGATCAACATCTCGACGCCGCACGGGCTCGCGGCGCTCAACGCGCTCGTCACCCGGCAGGCATCGATGATCTCGTATCTCGATGATTTCAAGTTCCTGCTGGTGCTGACGCTCGCCATGATTCCCCTGATCATCATCCTGCGCTCGGGGCGGGGCGGCGTGAGCGCGCCCGTCGCCGCGGAGTAAGCGATGCGCCGGAAAGCGATGCGTCGAACCGTCAAGTTGTCGCTGCACGCCGCGACCAGCGGATCGAGCGTGTTCGGCGGGCTGCGCTCCGCGATCAGCGGGTCCGGCCGATCTATCGGACGCTTTGCGTCCGCCGGGCGCACCCCGGTCATCGGCCTTGCCGCGCTCGCCGGACTTGCTGCGTGCACCGTCGGGCCTTCTTTCAAACCGCCGCCGACCCCCGCGCCGGCCACGTACACCGCTCCCGATGAGCTGCCGGGCTCGAGTCCGCGCGCACCCGGCGAAGCCGGCAGGGCAGGCGGGTCGAGCGCCGCCGCGGGACACCCGAGCGCCGCCCTGCCCACGCCGACCGCCCCCGCGCCGCGCGCGAAGCCCAGCGACTTCGCTCAGTCGATCGTCCTCGGCGGGACGCCGGCTGCGGACTGGTGGACGGCCTTCGGTTCGCCCGCGCTCGATGCGCTCGTCCGCGAGGCCGTCGAGCACAATCACACGCTGGCCGCCGCGAGAGCGACGCTTGCCGAGGCGCAGGAGCTTGCCCGGGCGGAGGCAGGCGCGGAGCTGCCGCAGGTCGATCTCGATGGCGGCGCCGGTCGACAGAAGTACGGGAAGCAGTTCCTCGGGCCGCTGTTCTCGCTCCCGCCCTTCAGCTACGTAGCAATCGGCGCGAGCGTCCGCTACTCGATCGATTACCTGGGCGGCGTCGCCCGCACGATCGAGCAGCAGCGCGCGCTCGCGCAGTACCAGGCGAGCGAGACAGACGCCGCCTACCTCTCGCTCACCGGCAGTGTCGTCACGCAGACGATGATCGCTGCATCGGCGCAGGCGCAGATCGCGGCGGTGGGCGAGCTGCTGGCAGAGGATCGTCGCAACGTCGATCTCGTCCGCACGGCGTACGAGAACGGCGCCGTCTCGCGCGTGGACGTAGTCACCGCGGAGAGCCAGCTTGCTGCCGACGAAACGCTCCTGCCGCCGCTCGAGCAGCAGCTCGCCGCCGCGCGGCATGCGCTCGCCGTGCTGGTCGGCCGCGCGCCGGCGGAATCGGCGCCGCCTGCGATCACGCTCGATGCGCTGAAGCTTCCGCGCGAGCTGCCGGTGCGCCTGCCCTCGGAGCTGGTGCACCATCGCCCGGACATTCTCGCGGCCGAAGCGCGACTGCATGCGGCCACCGCGGCGGTCGGCATCGCCACCGCCAATCTCTATCCGCGCATCACGCTCACTGCGACGGGCGGCCTGCAATCGCTGCCCGGCCAGCAGCTGTTCGACCGCTCGAATGCAGCCTGGACATTGATCTCCGGGATTACCGCGCCGGTCTTCGACGGCGGTCAGCTCCGTGCGCGCCGCCGCGCGGCGGTGGACGAGCTTGCGGCGAGCGCTGCACGGTACCAGCAGGTGGTGCTGGAATCGTTCGGCGAGGTTGCGGACTTCCTCGATGCGCTGAACCACGACGCCGAGCTCCTTGCGGCGCAGTCGAACGCGCTTGCCGCCGCCGAGAGCAGTCTCAATCTCGCGCGGCAAAGCTATGCGGCGGGCAACTCCGGCGTGCTGCAGGTGCTGGACGCGCAGCGCCAGCGGTTGACCGCCGAGCTTGGCCTGCTGCGTGCCGAGGGTAAGCAGCGCCTCGACACCGCTCAGCTGTTCCTCGCGCTCGGCGGGGGGCGCTTGCCGGAATCCGCGGCCGATGCGGCGTCGGCAAGGGCGGCACCCGCCGTCCCGGCGCCGGCGGGCTCGGTCGCCGCGCGCTCCCTACCGAAGGGACCAACGCCCGCGCTCTGAGCGGGCTGCCCGCCGCGGTCCTCGCGGAATCGGCCGTCGGCGCGGCGGGGGCCGGCCGACCTCGAATCCTCCCCGCGTGTGTGTGCGATACGAAGCCGGGGCTGGCCCAAGCGGCGGCGCTCGCGGCGCAGGGCGAGCGCCTTCGCGAAAAGCGCGAGCGACGCCCACGCGAGCAGGATCGCGGCGGGGATGGCTGCGACGAGCGGCCACAGCGCGACGATCGCCGCCGCAGCCGCGAAGCCCACTCCGACCGCCGCAACGGCCCGCGCCTCCGTCGGGGCGAGGACACGCTGCTCGCTCAACGCGGCGCCGACCGTGCGGCCGATGCGCAGAGCGCCCGCGGCGGCCCGCGATGCGCTGCCCCGGCGATCCCCGAGCCTGCCGTCGCGCAAGCTCGAATCACCCGCCTCTCCGCCGCGTGCGAGCCGGACTCCGGTCCGCGCGAGCTGCCGCACCCGTTGGGGCACGTCGGCCAGGCGCCGCTTGCGCAGGACGATCTCCGTCGACCCCTCGAGGTCTTCGAGGTACAGGCGCTCCATCGCGGCGGCGAACGCTTCGTCCTCGATGACGGCGTCCAGCTCGAAGTTGCCGATCCAGCTCGCGATGTTGAGATTGCTCGAGCCGACGCGCGCCCAGCGGCCATCGGCGACGGCGGTCTTGGCGTGCAGCATCGAGCCCTTCCACTCGAACACCCGCACGCCGGCTTCGAGCAGCGGCCGGTATCCCGCTTCCGAGAGCGGCCTCAAGAGCGGCAGATCGCTTGCGCCCGGCACGAGCAGGCGCACATCGACGCCATCGCGTGCCGCGGCGCGCAGGGCCTGTACGTAAGGGGGGATGCCGGCAAAGTACGCATCGGTCAGCCACAGGGTGCGGCGCGCCGCCGCCGCGATCAGCTGATCGAGGCGCAGCATGGCGGAGAGCCCCGGCGCGCTCGCGACGATGCGCAGCGCGACCGGCCCCTGCTCCGGGATCGCATCGCGCCTCGTGAGCTCATCGGCCGGCAATGGTTGACCGATCGCGGTCCACACCTGTGCGAACGCGCGCTCGATCTCGGCGACGGCGGGCCCTACGATTTCGATGCCGGTGTCCCGCCAGGGCGCAATGCCGCATCGTGCATCACCCGTCCACATCCGCCCGATGCACAGGCCGGTCACGACGCCGATGCGGCCATCGACGGCCAGCATCTTCCGATGGTCGCGATGCAGCACGCCGAACGGCGATGCGACGCGCGGCGGGTTGAAGCACCGCACTTCGACGCCCGCCTCACGGAGCGCTCGCCAGTAGCGCGGCGACGCGCGGAACAGCGAGCCGAGCCAGTCGTAGATCACACGCACGCGCACGCCCGCGCGGGCCTTCGCGGCGAGCGCATCCTGGAACTCGCGCCCGGTCTCGTCCTCGCACCACATGTAGTTTTCGAAGAAGATCGCGCGCTCCGCGCTCGCGATGGCGTCGAGCCAGGCCGGGTAGTTCTCGCGCGCATCTCTCAGGATGCGCACGCGGTTTCCGCCGACGAGCGAGGCGCCCGCGGCGCGCGTGAAGGCTTGATCGAGAAGCTGAGATCGCAACATCGAACTTACGCGCAGCTTACAGGAGGCGCGGGATGGCGGCGGGTGCACCCTCGCAGGTCCCGGATCGCAGACGCATCGTCGCGGGGCGCCGTCGAGGACGCATGCGGCTGCGTCCGCGCAGCGCGCGGATGGCCGCTCGCGGCTTTACTCGCCCGGGGCGCGGGCGCATAGTCGTGAGCGTAGGGGTTGTCCGCTGGGGTCGATGTGGGCGAACCGTCTGACAACGACACGGACGCGCTGCGCACCCGCGCCCGTGAACGCATCGAGCAGGGGCGCCTGCCGCGTACGAAAGCTGTACGCACCTGGGGCGGCCTCGGGACGGGTCAACGCTGCGACCTGTGCGATGCGGCGATCTCGGGCAGCGAGCCGGAATTCGAGCTGCAGCTCGATCTCGCCTCGGCTTCCGAGCCCATCCGCTTCCATCGACTCTGCCACGCCATCTGGAACGAGGTGCGCGAGGAGTGCCAGCCCGGCGGTTGGCGCCTCGCGACCCGCGAGCTGCCGCCGTCCGGCGCCGCCGTCGAGGCGCGCGTGAGCCTCGGCGAGAAGCGGTCCATCATTTTGAATGTCATTTATTTGAATGAGCCGCCACCGTCCCCCGGCGCGTGGCTCAACGCGACGACGGGCGGCCCGCTTCCCGAAGGTTGGCGTCCCATCGAGTGGCGGCCGCTGCCCGGCGCGAGCGCGGGCTCGGGTGCGGATGCGGCCGCCGCCCCAGGAGCGGGAGTCGGCGCGAAGCGTGCCTGACGCGCGCTCGGTGCGGCCGCCGGCCCGCGCTGGCGTGACTCGCGGCCAGCGTCGTGGTATGGAGAGCGTCGACGGGACGACAGCCGGAGAAGCCGTGTGGATACCGAGCGTCGGGAGCTCCTGAAGACGGGACTCATCACGGGTGTGCTCGCCGCGGGCAGCCCGCTCGCGCTGATCGCGCCCTCGCGCGTTTGGGCCGTGGAGCTCAAGGCGCTCACGAGCCGCGAGGGCGCAACGCTCCTCGCAGTCGCGCGCACGATCGCGCCGCACGACAGGCTCGAAGACGCCGCGTATGCGGTCGTGATCCGCTCGATCGACGACGATGCGGCGAAAAGCCCTGCGACGCTCGCGATGCTGCGCGAGGGCATTTCCCGCCTGGGCGCAGGCTTCGCCGCTGCGCCCGAAGCGGACCGTGTGGAGAAGCTGCGCGCGATGGAGTCCTCGGACTTCTTCCAGGCGATGCGCATCAAGACGCTCGGCACGCTATATTCGACGCCGCTCGCCTATGCATACTTCGGCTACGAGGGCGAGGCGTTCTCGAAGGGCGGCTACATCTATCGCGGCTTCAATGATTTGAAATGGCTGCCCGACGTGCCGCCCGAGGCGAGCGGCCCGATTGCGGGGGAGGCTTGACATGGCCCGCATCGAGCTCTCCGACGACGGCGCGGTGGTCATCATCGGCTCGGGCGCGGGCGGCGGCACGCTCGCGCACGAGCTGACCCGCCGCGGCATCAAAGTGGTGCTGCTCGAAGCGGGCGCGCGCCAGTCGCGCGCTACGTTCTCGCAGGTCCCCGGCGAGGCGTTCGCCCAGCTCACGTGGCTCGAGCCGCGCACTCAGTCCGGCACATGGACGGTCGTCGAGGACTATCCCACGCTCCCCTCGTGGACCTGCAAGACGGTCGGCGGCACGACGGTGCATTGGACCGCCTGTGCACTGCGCTTGAAGCCGTGGGAGCTGCGGGCCCGCACGACTTACGGCGACGTGCCCGGAGCCTCGCTCATCGACTGGCCCATCGAGTACGACGAGCTCGAGCGCTGGTACGCGCTCGCCGAGCGGCGCATGGTCGTCACGCGGCGCGCGGGCAATCCGGGCCTGCCCGCCTCGGCGCACTTCAAGGTCATGTACAACGGCGCGAGGCGCATCGGCTACAAGCGCGTGCACACCGGCTACATGGCGATCAACGCGCTGCCGGCGGACGGACGGCCGTTCTGCATCCAGCAGGGTTTCTGCGTGCAGGGCTGCAAGACCGGCGCGAAGTGGAGCACGCTCTACACGGAGATCCCGCGCGCGGAGCTCACCGGAAATCTGGACCTGCGCCCCGAGTGCCGCGCCGTGCGGATCGAGCACGATGGGCGCAGCCGGGTGACGGGTGTCGTGTATCGCGATCCGCACGGCGTCGAGCAGCGGCAGAAGGCGCGGCTCGTGTGCGTCGCGTGCAATTCGGTGGAGACGGCGCGGCTGCTGCTCCTGTCCGAGTCCGCGAAGTTTCCGCACGGGCTCGCGAATTCGAGCGATCAGGTCGGGCGCAATTTCTGCCACCACACCGGCGGGTTCGTCTGGGGCGTTTTCGAGCAGCCGATCCATTTCTGGCGCGGCGCGACGCTCGCGGGGATCGTCGAGGATGAGACCGTGAACGAGCCGAAGCGCGGGTTCGTGGGCGGCTATCATCTCGAGCTCGCCGCGCTCGACCTGCCGAGCCTGCCGCTCTCCGGCTTCCCGCGCACGATGTGGGGGCGGGAGCTCGGCTTCGTCATGGATCACTACCGCAGCCTCGCCGGCATGTTCATCAACGGGGAGGACCTGCCGCGCGCCACGAACCGCATCACGCTCAATCTCCGCGTGAAGGACGGCTTCGGCCTGCCCGTCGCGAACATCCACGTGGACGAGCATCCGAACGACGGCGCGATGCGCGCGCACGCGCAGCGGCAGGCGAAGGCGCTCTATGAGGCCGTCGGCGCGATCCGCGTCGTGCATTCGCGGCAGACGCCCGCCACGCACAACATGTGCACGGCCCGCATGAGCCGCGACCCGCGCGACGGGGTAGCGAACGCCCACGGCCAGACGCACGACATTCCGAATCTCTTCATCTCGGACGGCAGCGCGATGAGCACGCCGGGCTCGGCGAACCCCACGCTCACGATCGTCGCGCTGGCGCTGCGTCAGGCCGACTACATCGCGAGGCAGATGAGCGCGCGGTCGATTTGACCGTCCGGATCGCGCCGAGCGCATCGAGCAGAGCCCGGCGGCGGGACGGCGACCATCCGGCTGCATTCAAATATCGATCGGCGTCGGCCGCGTACCGGGACTCGAAGTCGGGCCGGGCGAGGGCAGGCGCGGCGAGGCAGATCGCCCGCAGCAGATCGACGGTCAGCCGATCGAGCCGCGGGCGCAAATCGCGCGCGAGGTCCGGAACCGGCGCGGCGGCCTTGAATCCCTGCTCGCGCCACTGTCGCTGCAGCTCGCTCTCCACCGCGCTCGCAAGGCGCACCTGAAGTGCGAACAGCCGCTCGATGGGGGCGGGATCGAGCCCGAGCGGCGCCGCGCGCTGCGCCGCATCCGCGATGACCGACCGCTCCCGCGTGGGATCGGTGACCGGCGCATGATGCTGCCATTTCCAGGCGGCAACGGCCGGCATCAGCGCCAGGCGCTCGTTCTCGAGCGCGAGCACCCGATCGACGCCGGGCGCTTCGTGCGGCAGGCGCGGCGCGTCGAAGGCGGTCGCGGAATTCGTGGCGCTCGCGGAATCAGCGGCGCTCGCGACGCGGGCTGGCGCGACGGCCGCGGCACTTAACGCACTTGCGAGGATTGCGGCGGCCGCGCCGGTCGCGACCTGCGCGATTGCGGCGATTGCGGCGACGGCGAGGCCGATCCCAATGCGCCTCAGCCGCGCTCTCCCAGCTGCTGCGCGCTCACCCACCAGCCGTGGATGCCCTGCCCGATGCGGAACGGCAGACGTACACGCGCGACCGCGCCGTCCTCCATGTGCCGCGTGTCGACGACGACGAGATCGGATCGCCCCTCGAGCAGGCGGTTCGCGATGCCGACGAGCCAGCCGTCGCCCTCCGGCGCGTGCTGCGATCGCGGCACGAAGACGCACTCTTGCAGCGTCGACTCGCTTCCGGCGAAGAACGTCGAGGCTTGGCGCGCGGAATGATCGAAGCGCGTCCAGCAATTGACGGGCTGCGTGAGCACGTGCGCAAGCCGCTCATCGAACGGCCGCGTGGGGTCCATCGTCGGCATGAACCCGTAGCGATAGGGCAGCGTGTGATAGCGATCGTCCTGGCGGGGGAGGATGCCCACCGTCGGATAGAGCACTTCCATGTCGTATGTCCGCAGGTCCTTCTTCGACAAATCGACGGTGAGCCGCGTGACCCGACCCTCGGCCGCCACCGGATCGTAGGGCTCGCCGTTCGCGTTCGGGAAGAACGGAAATTGATTCTTCAGCGCCATGTCCATGTCGACGTAGATGCGCTCACCCTCCGACCACGCGCCCATCACGTGCGTCGCGCACCGCTCCGGGCCTTTGAACCAGCGCAGGTCCTTGCCGTCCCCGCCGCGGCGCATGACGCCGAGCCACGTCGGCAGACGCGAATCCCACGCAAAATGCACTCCGCCGAGCTTCATCTGCTCGACGTTCGTCGCCATCGGGATGACGAGGAATGCGATGTGCCGCTGCGTGACCGCAAAATCGTGGAGCATGCCGACGTACGGCACTTTGATCCAGGCCTCCCAGGTGATGCGGCCGCGCCGGTCTATCGCGTACACCGCCACGTCGTCCGTCGCCTCGCCCGTCGCCTCGTAGCCGAAGGCGATCATCTCCCCGGTCTCCGGATCGAACTTCGGGTGCGCCGTGAACGTGCGGCTCGAGAGCTTGCCGCGAAAATCGTGATAGTCGTCGAGCGTATCGAGCGTCAGGGGATCGAGCACGACCGGCGGGCTGTCCTCCTTGAGCGCGAGGAGCTTGCCGGCGTGGTAGACGACGTGCGTGTTCGCCGTGCCGCGGGAGAGTCCCTTCACTGAAGGGTCGTCGGTGTAGGGGTTGCGGTACATGCCGAAGAGCGAGCGGCGCGCCGCGGCCTGCGCCTTGTAGCGCTGCGTGCGGACGTAGCGGCTCTTGAAGTCCACGTGGCCGCCCTCGAAGCGGAACATGGCGACGTGCCCCTCGCCGTCGAAGGGAATGTTGTCGGGGCACCGGGGCGGATACTGGTAATCCGGCCCGACCCGGTAGAAGGCGCCTTCGAGGCCCGCGGGAATCTCCCCTTCGACCTCACAGTCGCGCAGGTCCACCTCCGCGCGGAACGGTGCGCCGAAGCGCTGGAACATCGGATTGTCGGAGAAGCGGACAGGGGTCGACTTGTGCGCGGACGCCGGCGAGTAGGGCTTGAGAATGAGATTCATGGACGGTTTCGCTCGAGACGGAGTAAGGGATCGGTATGCGACGGGTTGGTTGCTGCTCGAGAGGGATGGGTCGCGGCTCGGGGCTATTCTACGGCGAATCTACGGCGAGCCGCGCCCGGCACGCCGCGGTTCCGCGATCGTGTCGCGGCGCGGTTCCGAGATCGGGTCCCGGCCTGACATCGTGGGGTGCCGGCTGCCGGCGCGCTTCCCCGCATTCCACGTGGGAACAGGGTTTGCTAGGTGCCTTAGGTGCAGTGCTGCCGGGGCCAATCCTGCGGCGGCCGACCCATGGACCCGCAGCCCTCGAAAGAGCAGCGCATTCCGGATGAGCTCGCAAGGTATCTCAACGAGCTCAAGCTCCGGGTGCGCCGGTATCGGCGGTACGGTCTGCTGCCCGAAGACCGCGGAACGCTGCGCCTGCGGGCGCGCCGCGGATCGGGTCTCACGTGCCTCGTCTGCGGCGAGCCCGTGCTTGCGAGCGAGCCCGAGATCATCATCGAGTGCGAGCCCGACCCCGAGCTCGCGTCCGAGACGCCCACATTCCGCCTGCATCATCTCTGCCACGTCATCTGGCTCACCGAGAGCCATCCGAGGCGCCGCAATCGCTGAAACGCTCAACGCGAACGCTCAACGCGGCAGGCCCATCCACTGCTCGAGCGGCTCGACGCGGTTGCGGCTCACAGAGAGGCGCACCCCGTTCTTCAGCTGCACCGCATAGTCGCCGCCCGGCTCGCGCAGCAGGGTGTCGATGCGATCGAGCCGAACGATCACGGAGCGGTGGATCCGGAAGAACCGCGCGGGATCGAGCCGTTCCTCGAGCGTCTGCATCCGCTCGCGGATGATGTACGTCTTCTCGCCGACGTGGATCTCGGCATACGGTCCGCTCGCGGTGATGTACTCGATGGTGTCGACCGGGACGACGCGCACTTGGCCGCGCATCTCGACTGCGATCCGCTCCAAATAGGGCGGCGTCCCCTGAGGGGTCGTGGGAGGGGCCGGTACCGGGCCCGTTCGCGGCGCGGCTTGATGCCCGCCGGCTGCGCCCGGCGCGTGCGGAAGCGGCCTGCCGGCGGACTCCGCCGCCGCGGCGAGCGCTTCGCTCGTGAGCAGCGCACGCAGCTGCTCGGTGAGCCGCCCGACCTCCTTGAGCTCGATCAGGCGCCGCGCGCGGCGGAAGGCCTGCTCGAAGCGCTCGTCGTCGAACGGCTTCACCAAGTAATCCACGGCCGCGACGTTGAATGCTTCAAGCGCGAAGCGATCGTAGGCCGTGACGAAAATGGTGGGCGGCATGTCATCGACGCCCACATCACGCACCACCTCGAATCCGGTGCGCCCCGGCATCTGCACGTCGAGGAACACGAGATCGGGCTTCAAAGAGCGGATCGCCTCGACGGCCGCATCGCCGCTTTCGGCGGTGCCCACGATCTCGACGTTGCTCTCCTTGCGCAGCAGATCCTCGACCCGCTGCCGGGCGAGCGCTTCGTCGTCCGCGACGATCACGCGAAGCGGATGCGGGGCCGACATGGCGCCGCCCGGCTCCTAGGCTTCGGCTGCGACCGCCGCGGTCCTGAGGTCGGCCGGAGTGTGGTAGGGGAGGGAGACTTCCGCGATGAAGCCGCCGCCCTCGGCCTCGCGCAGCGAGAGACTCTGCTCCCCGCCGTAGAGCTGCGCGAGCCGCGCGCGCGTGTTGCGCAGGCCGACGCCCTCCGCCGTCGGCGGGCGGCCGCCAGCGAATCCCGGGCCGTTGTCCTGAACGGAAAGTACGACTCGGTCGCCGTCGCGCCGGGCTCGGATCTCGATGCGGCCGGCCCCCACCATCTTGCTCACCCCGTGCTTGACGGCGTTCTCGACGAGCGGCTGCAGGATGAGGTTCGGCACGAGCGCGATGCCCGCTTCCGGATCGACGTGCATCCTCACGTGCAGCCGGCCCTGGAAACGGATCTGCATCACCTCGAGGTAGCGATCGACGAACGTGAGCTCGCGGCTCAAGGGCACTTCCGGCTCGTCGGCCTCGTCGAGCGAGGTGCGCAGCAGCTCGGAGAGGCGCGCGATCATGCGGCGGACGCCCCGCGGGTCCCGCTCGACCAGCGCCGAGATGGCGTTCAGCGTGTTGAAGAGGAAGTGAGGATTGAGCTGCGTGCGCAGCGCCGTGAGGCGCGCGTCGGCGAGTTGTGCTTGCAGCTGCGCCGCCTGCGCCTGAAGGTTGATCGCCTCCTCGCGCCGCGCCCGGTAGTTGAGGAAGTAGTTGCGCGCATAGCCGGCGAAGAGCACCGCGACATAGACGATGAACTCATTCATGAACCAGAGCGAGCGCAGCCGCATGACAGCCGCGATCTCCGGTGAGAGCCGCGTGGGCCAGTGGTAGACCTTGTACCGCAGATAGTTGATGAGCACGTCCATCAAGATGGCGACGGCGAGCCCGAGCACCAGGATCACCACGCGCGACCGCCATCCCGAGCGCTCGAGCGGGTAGAGGCTCGCGAGGCGGAAGATCGGCGGCGTGAGCAGCGCCCACAGATAGGCGCTCGCGAAATCGAGGAAGAGAGGCGAGAGCGAGGGGCCGGACAGCCACGGACTGTGGATGCGCGGCTGCAACTGGATCAGGGAGTTCGCCGAGGAGAGCACGGCGATCAGCGTCCAGAAGCCGAGGATCAGCGCGAGCTCGGTCCGCGTGAACGGCGCGCGCTCAGGGTAGGTCTCCGCGGCGGGTACGCCGATTCCTGCAACGCTCGGCCGCCCGCTGGCAATCGAGCGTGCTCCAACCCCTGAGCGCGCTCCAACACCGGAGCGCAGGAGGGTATCGGCGCTCGGCGCGGCCATTGCTCCGGGGGCGGTCATGTTCACGGGGACCCTGGCACGACGCTAGCATAGGCTCGCCCGGCCGCCGGCTGCAAAGGGGCGTCGCGAGCGGCATGGCGAAGCGCATGAGTTGCGGGAATCACGCATCGAGCTGCGCCGCAGGCGGGAGTCCGCCGCCTGCGAGCTGCGGCGTAGCCGGGAGTCTGCCGCACGCGAATCAGTCCTCCGACGGCAGCGCCGACGGCGCCTCGCGTGTGGGCACATACACTCGCGTGACCTCGAGCCTCGGAATGCGCCCCTCGCTGCCCACGTCGATGGTCTCGATCAGCTGCTTGCCGTCCGGCGAGAGCTTGAGCTTCTCGATGGCGCTGGGACCGACCTGCGGCTTGATCTCGATCCAGTATTCCCTGCCCTTCCATCCCGATCGTTGATCGGCGACGCCGCCGGGAACGGACACGACGCTCCGTTCGCCAGGTACGAAGCTGCGGGAGGTTTCCGCATTCGAGATCACGATCTCATCCGGCCGTTGCTCGATCTTGAGCCATTCACCGCTCGCGAGCAGGCTCTTCTGAAGTGAGATGTCGGGCGGAAACGCTATCGCAGGGCCGGCGAGGAGCGCATCGTCGCTGCCCGTGCCCTCGAGACCGGACTGCCCCGTGGCTCCGCCCTGACGCCCCGATGGCCCGTCGCCACCGCCGTGTTCGCCATGACTGCGGGCCCGTCCGCGCTGGCCCGCCTTGACCAGTGCCTGCAAGGCCTTGCCGGCGTCCGTGCTGCGCTGCGGGTCGAGCTTCCAGGTACCTGTCAGATTCACGTCCGGGGGTGGCTGGTCCGAGAGGCGACCCATGCCAGCGCAGCCGGCGAGGCTGACCGCGAGCCCGAGGATGACCAAATGGCTCCGGAATGCGAAGCGCGTCCCGATACGAAGCGGTCCGATCCGCTGCGGCCCGATAGACGCCGGTCCGATAGGATGCGGCTCGATCCGCGATCTCAGGCTGACCGCCCGCCCCGCGCCTCCCTCTGTCATGGGACGCTCAGGGCGTCTGTGCGGCCTGAAGAGGCTGCTTCGGGAACTTCGCGAAGATACGGGCGACGGTCTCGTCGATCGAAGCTTTCGGATGCTCGAGCGCGGCCCGGCTGACCCGGCTGACTGCCGATCCACTCCAGATCACATCCTTGCTGCTGGCATCGATGATGTCGATCGTGAGTGTACCCTCCTGATAGGCCTGGATGTCGCCATCCGGTCCCCAGGGTCCCGGGCCCCACCAGCCAGGGCCCCAGCCCCAACCCCAGCCCCAGCCAGGACCCCACCAGCCCGGACCCCATCCCCAACCCCAACCCCAGTAGGGGCCGATCTCGCCGCGCAGCCGGTCCCGGAGCATGGTGTGGAAGTCGATGAGCAGCTGCGGGTGGTCGCTCTTCGTGAAGCCGCGCGCCGTCATCTGACGGTCCACCGCCTGCTCGAGGTTGCGCGTGGTGATGCTGCGGTAGTTGCCTCGGTCGGTCCCCGGATGCTCGACGTAGTTGTACGTCGTGTAGCGCGACAGGTCGAGCTCAGGAGCCGCTTGCGTGCGAATCTCCGGGCCCGTGGCGCAGGCCGCAAGCAAAACGAGCATGCTCGCAGCGGCGAGCGCATTCCGGACAGCGCGAAACCTCTGAGTAGCCATCTGAAACCTCGTCGGAGTCTTCGCTCGCCTGACGGCCTTGCGCCGGCTCATGACCGAACGCCGGCCGGAACTCGCGATCCAGGCTCATTCCGGGAGCCATCCGCGAGCCCCGGACCCATAACGGTTGGATCACGAAAAAGTTGACGGGTTCACGCAGCGGACGGACCGAAGGGGTCGCGCTCAGCCTGCGCTCGCCTGCCGTCGACTGGCGCCGAGCCGGACCCGCCGCGGCTCAGGATCGAGTCGCGCCCGTCGTGCGGCCGACGCGCCCGCCGGCGAGGGCGGCGCCGCGCGCGAGGGCTGCCTACTTGAGCGAGACGACGAGCTTGGCGCTGTGGCTGCGCCAGTTGATGGGGATGACGAACGAGCGCGCGCCGGGCGGGACGGGAGGCTCGCTGCGCTCGCCGGTGAGCACGCTCGGCACCGAGATCACGAACTCGTTTCCGAAGTCGCGCCGCGCGTTGCCCGAGATCGTGTTCGCCACCTCGCCCACGAGGTCGCGCATGTTCTCGTGGCTGAAATCATTCTCCTGCATCTTCATGAGGAGCACGGTGAGCATCGCCTTGGGCGCCGTGAAGTAGACGACGCCCTCGCGGCGGCCGGAGATGTTGATGACCCCGGTGTACTCGTGCATGCCGGGATTGCGGTCCGTGACGAGGTACGGCGAGCCGACCGTGGCGGGCTGCTGCGCCGCCACCTCGAAGTAGTTGGTCGTCCCCTCGACGAAGGTCTTAAGCTCCTGCTCCTGCAGCATCTCAAGCGCCCCGGATGAGCTCCGCGATCGCCTCGTTCAGCTGGCGATCGGTGAAGGGTTTGTTGAGGAAGCCATTCGCTCCCTTCTCCATCGCATCGATCGCCGTCGCCTTGTCCGCGAGCGCCGAGATGACCAGGATGCGCACCGCGGGTTTCAGGCGCACGAGCTGCTCGATGCACTGAATGCCGTCCATCTGCGGCATCGTGAGATCCATCGTCACGAGGTCGGGATCCGTGCGGCGGAACAGCTCGATCGCCTCGACGCCGTTCGAGGCGGCGCCGACCACCTCGAGCTCCTCGAATTGCTGCGAGCGCTCGATGCGGCGCCTCATGATGTTCGAATCATCCACGATGAGCAAGCGGAACGTCCGCCTCGCGCCCATCGCGCCGTTCCCGTTCACCGCAGCCATGTCCGATCCCGTCCGCGCCCGGCGCCGTCAGGCCACCGCAGAGTCCGCCGTCGCGGGCGAGAGCGGCAGGGAGATCTTGAAGCGCGTGAACTTGCCGGGGGCCGTGCTCACGCCGATCCTGCCGCCGAGCGCGTAGATGTTCCGCGCCACCACGTCCATTCCGACGCCGCGGCCTGCATCCATCGACACCTGATCGCGCGTGGAGAATCCGGGCCGGAAGATGAGCGCCATTGCGGCGCGATTGTCCATGCTGTCCGCCTCCTCCTGCGTGACGAGCTGCCGGCGCACCGCCGCCGCCTTCAGCTGCTCGGGCGAGATGCCCGCGCCGTCATCCTCGAACGTGAGCTCGTATCCGTCGGCCTTGCGGCTGAATTCGACGCGCACGAGGCCGGTGTCATCCTTCGTGTGCGCGCGCCGGACGTCCGCCGGCTCGATGCCGTGCACTGCCGCGTTGCGCAGCATCTGGATGAGCACGTCCTTCAGCGTGCCGCGGTAGACGGGCGGCACGTCGCCGAGACCGGCAAGGTCGAGCCGCAGCTTCTTCTGATGATCGCCCGCGAGCCGCGCGGCGAGCTGCTGGAGCATTGGGGAAATTTCGTCCGGACGTCTGCCGGCAGCGCCCGGTTCCGGATGGCCGCGGTCTGCGGCCTGCGCCGGCGCCGCCCGCAGCGAGCTGAAGCGCGCGGAGAGCTCGCGGATCATCTTCAGGTGCGCCATGAGCTCGTCGAGCTTCACGACGAGGGGCAGGAAGTCGTTGCCCGTGAGCGCGGGCGCTTTCTTCAAATCCGCGACCGAGTCTTCGAGCGCGTGCACGCGGTTCGCGACGGTCATGAGGTTGATCGCGGACGCCTCGCCCTTGATCGAATGCAGCTCCCGGAACATGCCATCGAGCTTCTTGCGGAAGTCTGCGTCCGTGCGCGCGGGCTCCTTCAGGATCGCGTTGATGAGCGTGAGTCCCGTCTCGGTCGCATCGAGGAACGCGCCGAGCTGGCCCGGATCGAGGTGCATGACGCCCATCATCATGTCGACCTGCGCGTTCGCGTTCTCCTGCGACTCCGCGAGCTCGCGCGCGAGCAGCACGCTCGAGGTGATGTCGCTCACGCTGACCAGCACGTGCTTGACGCTGCCTTTCGCGCCGAGCACGCGATGGAAGTCGAACTGCAAGTAGCGCGTGTCCTCACCACCGTGGCCGTTGTCCACGTGGATTTCGAGCTGCCCGAGCGGGTTGATGCTCTTCATCAGGTTCTCGTGAGCGCGCTCGCCCCAGAGCAGCTTGATGTACTTCATCGCCGTCGCGAGCGTCGCCGGCGGCACGAGGTCCTTCAACAGCTCCTCGAACGCGAGGCCGGCGAAGTTCCTGCGCCCGAATAGCTTGGTGAGCGCATCCGACCACACGGCGCCGATGCGGTAGTTCGCATCGAGCAGGAAGAAGCCTTCGCGCACCGTCCGCAGGATGTCGCGCGTCTGCTCCTCGGCCTCGCGCGCGGCGCGCGCGAGCTTCGAGCCGGTGACCTGAAGGTACGCGGCGGCGCCGGCGAGGATGAGCGCGACAAGCACGCCGCCGGAGAGCAGGAGCCGCAACCGGCCGGCCTCTGCCGTCGCCTCCGCCTGCAGGCGCGAGGAGAGCGCGCCGAGCACTCGGGCGAGCCGCGGGGAGGTCTCGCGAGCGAAGAGCTGCGCGCGCTTGACGTTCGCGTAGTGCTCCCGTCCCGCAGGCGAGAGCGTGCTGCCCTGATCGGTGTCGATGTAGGGCTGGCCGGCGAACGAGGTGACCGGATCGAGCACCGGCCCGTACTCGCGCCAGAGGGTGAGCGCCTGAGAAAGCTCTTGCGAGCGGCCGATGCGCGAGGATCCGAGCCGCACGAGATCGCGGTCGAACGCCTCGATCGTCGCGCGCAGGTCCGCGAGGGCCTGGCCCGAGTAGGCGCGCTCCTCGAGCCGGTCGCGCAGCTGCGAGAGCTGTTGATTGAGGATCGCGGGGTAGGTCTGAAGCCCGCTCGCGGTCTGCAGGCCCGTCACGTCCACCGTCACACGGGTGGCGAGCCGCGAACCGATGAGCAGCACGACGCCCATCACTGCCGTGAGCAGCACGCCGACGCCGACAGTCACGAGCTCGCGCGCGCGATCCGTTCCAGAGAGTGTCATGGGTCGCTCCTGAAGTCCCCGCGCCCGTCAGCTCGACGGCGCCTGGAAGCGGATGACCATGCGCGTCGGGATCTCCGTCGGGACGCCGTTGAGCACGGCGGGCTGATACCGCCAGTTGCTCACGGCCTTCACCGCCGCGCTGTCGAACACGCCGGCCGGATCCGACTGGATCACATGCACGTTCACGGGCCGCCCGCGCTTGTCGATCGTGAATTCCACTGTCACCGAGCCCGAGATGTGGGCGTCGAGCGCGCGGTCCGGATACTCGGGCGCGACGTAGCGGGTCCGCTTCGGCACGAAACCCGCCGGGATCGCGGAGCCCGCGGAGCGGGGCGACTGAGCCGATCCGCTCGGACGACCGGTCAGAATGTCCTCGACCGCCTGAAGCAGCGTGGGATCGGCGCCCCACTGCCGCGCGAGCGCGAGGTCCGCGCGCATGTCGTCTCCGCGGCCGGCGCGGGCGGAGGCGGTAGCGCGCTCGAGCAGGCGTGTCGCCAGCTCGCGGCTCACCGAGGTGACGGCCGGATCGTTGGGCCGCAGCGCTTTGAGCTGCGTCAGATAGAAGGCTGCGCTGTCGTTCGTCGGATCGGTGAGACGGCCGTCGGCGAGCCGGTCACGCGCGAGCGCGGCGAGCCGGTCCGTCTCTGCCGCCGCAGCCCGCTGCTTCGCCGTCGCCACGTCCCGCTGATAGGCCGCGTAGTCCGCGGAGGTCATGCCCGCCGCGCGCGCCTCCGCCACCCAAGTGTTCGCTTCGCCGCTCTGGCCGGCCACCGCGGCCTCGCGCGCCTTGCGCAGCATCGCGGCGATGAGGTCGCGCGCGCCCCGCTGCGCCTGCGGGTTGCCCGGCGCCAGCTGCTTCAGCTGTTGCAGGTAGTACTTCGCGCTGTCGTTCGCCGGCTCGACGAGGCGGCCGTCGCGGATGCGCTCCGCGAACAGATCCGCGAGGTGCTTGGCCCGATTCTGATCCTGATCTCGGGCGAGCTGCGCGCGCCACTTGGCGAGCTCGCTCGCGGGGAACGCGCTCGACTGCTGCGCCTGGCGGATGAGCGCCGTCGCGCGGTCGATGTTGCCGTCGCTGAACGCCTTGCCGATCTCCGCTTCGAGGAGCCGCGATTCGAGGCCGCCGAGGCGCGCATCGCCGGGCGCGGCGATCTTGAGATTCGCGAGCGCGCCCGCGGCTTCATCGAGCCGGCCGCCCGCGAGCGATTCATCGAACCGCGACGTGAGCAGCGTTGCGAGGCGCGCCATGCCGTCGCGCGCCTCGCCGTTCGTCGGATCGACGCCGAGCGCGGAGCGATAGTAGAGCAGCGCGCAGTTCCCCGCGGGCTCCGTGTAGCGGCGCTCGCGCATGGCGAGGCGCGCCTTCTCGAGGAGCGAGTCGAGCGTGCCCTGGACGAGCGCGACCTGCGGCTGCTCGACCGGGGGCGCCGCCGTATTGGAGCCGGCGGAAGAGTTCGCGCCGGGCGCCGTTGCGGCCTCGGGCTTCGCATGCTGGCTCGAAGCGACCGGCGCGTGCGCGGCGCCGTGCGAGAAGAACCAATAGCCGCCGCCCGCGAGCGCGACGACCGCCACGGCGGCGATGGCGAGCGCGGGCTTGCGGTCCGAAGGCGGGTCCGAATAGGAGTGCACCGGCGCCATCGAAAGCGGCGCCGGCTCGGGAGCGAGTGCAGGCCGCGCCTCGTACCGGATCTCGCCCGCTCGCGGCTCGGACTCCCGGCTCTTGGCCTCCCCGTGCGCGCCGCGGAAGTCCGGCGTTGCGGCGCTCCGGGCCGCAGCGCGCTTCGCCTGCGCATCGGCAAACGCGCCTTCAAAGACCGCGGCCGTCTTGCGCCGGTCGACGGGAATCGGCAGCACGGCAAAGACGTTCGAGCTCTTCAGCGCGCCTGCGATCGTCTTCTCGGACTCGGTCGGCGCGAAGACGATGACCGGCACATGGGGCATCTGTGCGTGCGCGCGATCGGCGTCGCCCCTCAAGTCGGCGGCGTCCCGCGAATCGATGGCGAGCAGCTGCGCGCGGCGCGAGCCGGTCAACCGCTCGAGCGCCGCCGCGAACGAATCGACGGGATGCACGGCGGCCTGCCCGCCGAGCGATTCGCCGAGCTCGAGCAGGAAGTCATCGCGCACGGTGATCGCGATCACCTCGCCTGCGGGCTTGGCGGAGGGGTGGGCGCTCGCGCCCGCGTCCGTTTCGACCGACCGGGATGCCGTGGAAGCTTGACTGGCCACTGTTGATTCTCCCTGCACGGAGGAGGCGGTACCGCGACGCGCTGGACGCGGGACGTCCCCTCGGAGCCGACTCCGCCCGAGCATAAGTGGTACGGCGGATGCGACCTTGCGTCAGTTCACAATAACGAGACGCGGGCGTCGCCGCGCAGCGACGAGATGCGGAAAACCTGCGCAAACGCGCGGTTTTGCCCGCGCCGGGACGGCGCACGATGGCGGAGCTCATGCCTGGCGCCGGCCCCGCGTCTGTCTGGCGCTCAACGTCTCCGGCCGATCGCGGCCCCCTGCTTGCGGGGCACGGGGATTGCGACGCGCGGGCATGGACGTACAGCCGCAGGCGACGCCCGAGGGGCAGCGGCTCGCCGACCTCATCGCGGAGATCGAAGTCGCCATGCTCATCACGGTCGAGCCGGACGGCGCGCTGCGCGCGAGGCCGCTGCGCATCCTGCAGATGGATGCGGAGGGCGCGCTCTGGTTCATCACGAAGATCTCCTCCGCCATCATCGGGGAGATGGACACGCACCGCCGCGTGAGTTTGAGTTATACGCGGCCGGCGCGCGATCGCCACGTGTGGGCCTCCGGCGTGACTCAAATCGCACATGGCCATCCCTAGCCGCGCTCCCGGCCCGCGCATCCCTGCGCGTGCGCTCGCCGCTTCAACGCGGCTCGCCCTGCGCGACGAGCAGAAGGCGCGCGAGCTCTGGACGCTCGACCTGCGCCGATGGCTCCCCGACGGCCGCGACGATCCGGAAACGGTGCTGCTCAAAGTCACCGTCGAGGAAGCGGAGTACTGGGAGAGAGGCCGCGGCGCGGCGCTCGCGCTCATCAGCGCCGCGAGCGAGCCGCAGAGCGTGCGAATCAAAAGCCCGCCGTCCCCGCGAGAATCTTCCTAGCGTACCGCGAAAGCGCTGGGCGCGCACCATTGAATGGCTCGCCGAACTGGTGGACGATGGCCGTGCGCAGGCCGAGTGCCGTGCGCGGCTAGTGCAGTGCGCCGGCGTGGTGCGATCTGCGGGGCGCAGTGCCGTGCGCCGGCGTGAGCCCGGACGGGCGGATGAATGGGAATGCATTTTGCTCTGAACAGAGTGAACAATCCGTTGTTGTGATCGTCTTAACGTACTAGATGATGCGGAAACAGAGCGGCATCACATTCCGGGGGATGGGTTCGCTTTAAGTTAAGGCTGTCGCTCGCGCGACGAACCGGAGGGAAGGCCGTGCAGAAGCCGCACGAATTGGGGGATCAGATGCTTCGAGCCGAAGAGTTTCTCGAGTCCCTGAGCTCGTTCAGCCGCCTGCACCGGGCGCAGCGGTGGGAGGGGACGTTCGGGGATTTCTTGAAGACGATCTTGCCCGCGCGGCCGGCGGCCCTGGCGCGGACCAGTCATCAGTATATCTGGGACATGCTGCGATGGCATGGCCAGACCGCGAATCCCGAGGCGAGCGAGGCCGTCAAGGCGCGCGAGCTCTTCAAGCGCGAGCTGTTCGGGATAGACGAGCCGCTGTCGCGCGTGGTGGAGTACTTCAAGGCGGCCGCGGCGGGCTCGGACGTCGGCCGGCGTCTGCTGCTGCTCCTGGGGCCGCCCTCCGGCGGAAAATCGACCCTCGCGATTCTGCTCAAGCGCGGCCTCGAGGAGTACAGCCGGACCGACGACGGCGCACTGTATGCGATCAAGGGCTCGCCGCTGCGCGAGAACCCCTTGAACCTCGTTCCGGCGAGCCTGCGCCCCGAGTTCCGCGAGCGTTACGGCGTCGAGATCCAGGGCGAGCTGTCACCCTGGGCGCGCGACCTCGTCGAGCGCGAGTACGAGGGCGACTTCATTCGCGTGCCGGTCGAGCGGATCTTCCTGTCAGAAGCTTCCCGCGCGGGCATCGGCACTTATGCGCCTCATGATCCGACGACGGCCGATATCGCCGATCTCGTGGGCTCGGTAGACCTCGCGAAAGTCGCCCAGATCGGAGACGAGGGCGACCCGCGCGCTTGGTCCTGGTCGGGCGCCGTCTATGCCGCGAGCCGTGGGATTCTCGAGATGATCGAGATCCTGAAGGTCAAGCGCGAGTTCCTGTACCTGCTCCTGACGATGACGCAGGAGAAGAACGTCAAGGTCTCGCGCTTCCCGCTCATCTACCTCGATGAGACGATCCTCGCGCACACGAACCTCGCCGAGTTCCACAAGTTCCTGCAGGAAAAGGAGAACGAGGCGCTGCTCGACCGCATGGTCATCATCAAGGTGCCGTACTCGCTCTCGTATCGAGATGAGGCCCGCATCTACCACAAGCTCGTCTCCGGCGCGCCGGCGTTCCGCGACGTGCATCTCGATCCCCATGTCCTCGACCTCGCGGCCGTGTTCGCGATCCTGACGCGCCTCGTGAAGCCGGAGCGCGAAGGGCTCGATCTGCCGAAGAAGCTGCGGCTCTACGCGGGCGAGGCGGTGGAGGGTGTTCCGGAGACGGAGGTGACGCGGCTCAAGCAGGAGTCCCCGGACGAGGGCATGACGGGCGTCAGCCCCCGTTTCGTCATCAATGCGATCTCGAATGCCATCACGCGGGGAAACACTCGGAGCCTCACGAGCATGGAGCTGCTGCTCGCGCTCAAGGACGCCATCGACTCGGACGCCCGCATCGACGCGAAGCAGAAGAAATCCTGGGTCGACCATCTTGTCACGGCGCGCAAGGAGTTCTACAACCGCTGGGTGAAGGAGGACGTGCACCGCGCGATGTTCGCTTCGTTCGAGGATGAGGCTCAGCAGCTGCTCGAGAAGTACCTCGATGAGGTCGAGGCCTCGCTCGACCACCGCCAGGTCACGGACCCGATCACCGGCGAGACTCGGCCGGCCGACGAGCGCTTCCTCCGCTCGGTGGAGGAGAAGATCAAGGTCTCCGACTCGGGCAAGCTCTCGTTCCGCCAGGAAGTGGTGCGCAAGGCGATGGTCGCGTTCAAGGCCGGAGAGAAGTTCAAGCTCTCGAGCCATGCGCGCATGCGCGAGGCCATCGAGCAGTATCTCTTCGAGGAGCGGCGCGACGTGCTGCGCCTAGTGACCTCGACGGCGCGGCCGGACGAGGAGGCGCGGCAGAAGATCTCGGTGGTGCAGGAGCGCCTCGTCAAGGAATACGGCTATGACGAGCACAGCGCCAAAGAGGCGCTGAGCTACGTCACCACCCTCCTCGCGCAGGAGTAGCGTACAGGACCAGCAAGGACATCCGTACCATGAGCGAGAGCGAGACAAGTGCACTGGGCCTTGCGAAATGGTACGACCTGTTCTCGCGGGGGGCGCGGGACTGGCTGCGACACGACGAGAAGGTCCGCGAGTCTGTCCGCGAGTACCTGCCGCAGATCATTGCAGGCGGGGAGGTCATCAACGAGAACGCGCGGACCGTGCGGGTGCCCGTGCGCATGCTCGAGCACTACCATTTCCGCCTGCGGCGGACCGCCGAATCGCAGGGCGTCGGCCAGGGCGCGGCGAAGCCGGGCGACGTGCTCTCCGACCCGAGCGCCGACCAGGGCTCGCACGGCAAGGGTCCGGGCGGCCAGGATCAGGGCGAGATCCAGCTTCTGCTCGAGATCAAGATCGACGATATCGTCGATTGGCTGTGGGAGGAGATGCAGCTGCCGAACCTCAAGGCCCGCGTCGGACCTTCCCAGGAGACGGACTGGATCCGCGAGGGCTGGGACCGACGCGGCGCGCGCTCCCGGCTCGACCGGCGCCGCTCCTTCAAGGAGCTGGTCAAGCGCCGCGGCCAGAAGGCGGGGCCGACGGGGTTCACGGACGAAGATCTGCGGTTCCGCCAGCTCTCGCGCCGCCGCCAGCCGGCGATCCACGCCGTCGTCTTCTTCCTGCTCGATGTGTCGGGCAGTATGTCCGACCGCGACCGCAAGCTCGCGAAGACGTTCTTCTTCTGGGTGGTCCAAGGGCTGCGCCGCGAGTATCGCTCGCTCGAGACCATCTTCGTCGCGCACACCACGGAGGCTTGGGAGTTCAGCGAGCCCGAGTTCTTCCAGGTGACCGGCACCGGCGGCACGGTGGCCTCCACCGGGCTCAACAAGGTTCGCGAGATCATCGATGCTCGGTACAACCCGGGCCGGCACAACATTTATCTCTTCTATGCCTCGGACGGCGACAACTCGGTCGGCGACCATGCCGACGCCCACAACGCGCTCATCGATATCGCCCGGAAGGCCTGCTACAGCGGCTATGTCGAGGTCGCCTCGGGCCTCTCCCGGCAGCTCGCGACGGAGACCGGGAGGCTGTTCGCAGAGATCGCCTCGCAGGGCCATCCGGCGGGGAGCTATGTGATCAATGACTTCGATGATGTGTGGGGGGCCGTGAGGCACTTCTTCACCGCGGAACACCGGGCCATGAGCGGCGCCGGCGCGGGGGAGACGTGAGCGTGGGCGGAAGCGGCGGCGATGGGGGCGATGACATCGGCGGGTTCGCCGGCGGACCCGTGGGCGCCGGTGGCGGTGGCGATACCGGCGGATTCGCGGGCGGGCCTGTAGGCGGCGGTGGCGGGGGCGACACCGGCGGGATCGCCGGCGGATCTGTGGGCGGCGCCGGGCCGCCCGGCGGCGGTGCGGCGGAGGGCGCGTCCGGCGCCGTCGCGGCACGCAGCACTGCGACCGGCGGCGGCGATTGGCAGAGCTATGTCCGCCGGCTCGAGGAGCTCGCCCAGCGGTCGGGCCTGTCGTTCTATCCGGTCGAGTTCGAGGCCGTCCCCGACACGTTCATGATGGAGATCGCCGTCTACGGTCTCCCGGTGCGCATGCCGCACTGGTCGTTCGGCGTGCGATATATCTATCAGCTCATCCAGCGCCACATGGGCCACTCACGCGTGTTCGAGGTGGTCTTCCCCGGCAATCCCGGACACGCCTACCTCGCGCGCAGCAACGGGCTCGCCGAGAACGTCCTCGTGACGGCGCACGTGCTGGGGCACGCCGATTTCTCGCGGAACAACCTGCTGTTCCGCCGTTGCCAGGAACAGGTGAGCGAGCACATCGTCGAGCACGCCGCGAGCCACGCGCGGCAGATCGAGCAGGCGATCGAGTCCTATGGGCTCAAGCGAGTCGAGGCGGTCCTCGACGCCGCGCTCGCCCTCGAGCAGCACATCGACGTGGACCAGCGGCTGCGCCGCGAGCGCTATCCCGAGTATCTGCCGGATGCGAAGCATCTCGTCGACGACGAGTTCCGGCGGCGCTTCGAAGCGCTCGATCCCACGGCGGCGAAGAACGTCTTCGAGACCCGCAAGCGCGCGCCGATCCCGCCTCATCCGGAGCGCGACCTGCTCTGGTTCGTGGCGACGTACGCGCCGGAGATGGAGAGCTGGGAGCGGGACATCTTCCTCGCCGTGCGCGAGGAATCGTTCTACTTCTATCCCGTCTTCGCCACGCAGATCATGAACGAGGGCTGGGCGTCGTACTGGCATGCGCGCCTGCTGCGCGAGGCCGACTTCGTGCCGCAGCAGGCCTATGTCGATGCTATCAAGTGCCACTCCGACGTGGTGCGTCCGATCGCCGCGGGCCAGCAGGTCGCGCTCGCGATCAATCCCTACCATCTCGGCTTCTCGATGTGGGAGCGCATCATCGAGACGGAAGGGCTGGAATCGGCGCGGCAGATCATGGAGCAGGACGACGACTTCAGCTTCATCCGCAATCATTTGACGCGCGAGCTCGCGGAGAAGCTGGGGCTCTTCCGCTTCACCGCCCGCACGGACGGCCACATCAAAGTGCTGGATCACGACCTCGCCGCGCTGCAGGACACGCTGCTCGCACCGAAATACAACTTCGGCGCGCCGAGCGTTTCAGTAGGCCATCTGCGCCACGACGGCACGCTCGAGCTGGTGCACGATCACGCGACCGACGGCCGGGGCCTCGACCTCGAGCGCAGTCGCAAGGTCCTGGAATACCTGCGGGCCGTCTGGCGGCGCCCGGTCGTCCTGCGCACCGTGGATCAGAACGGATCGCCGCTCGAGCTGTCGGCGGCGTAGCGGGCGGGCGCGGGCACCCGAGCTGTCCGGGGTCGCGGCCGGTGAGCATCGAGCCCGCCGGCCTCAGCACCCCGGCTCGCCTCCGCCCTCGCGTTTCCCCTCGTGCTCCGCCTCTGCGCGGCGCCTCCGTTCCCCTTCAGGGTCCCCTTTGGGATCCCTCTGCCACGCCTCCTCGTGTTGGGAGGTCACGATGGACACCGGGTCACTGGCCGGGAAGGAATCGGCGAGCGCCTCGTCGAGCGTCTGTTCGATCTGATCGCCGCAGCCCACATCTCCGAAGGCCGGCTCGCCGGGTGAAGGCTGCGGCGGCGGTTCGGGGATCGATGGCGCCGGACGCAGCGGGGCAGGAGGCGGATCGTGCACCGGCGGCGTGGGGTGCGTAGGAGGGGGAGGTTCTTCCATGACGGTGAGGACAACCGAACTGGCGCTGGGTAGGAGGCCAAACGCACGGTCGGGGGAGCGGTTCCGCGGCCCGGCGCACTCGTGCGGCCCAGCCGTACTACAGTTCTCGAGGACCTGAAATGTCCGCGGCCGTCAGGGCTTGCGCTCGGGCAGGGCGGCGAGAGCCTGACGGATCAGCGCCGCGTCGAGTTGATCCTTGGGGCGGGCACCTTGCTTCGTGAGCAACAAGCCTTCGAGATTGAGCAGCTTCAGCTCGACCCCGTCGAGATCCACCGATTCGATATAGGGCCTCATCTGGTCCCACGCATAGCCGGCGATCGAAGGCATCACATCGATCGTGAACTCATCGTTCACTCGCACCGCGTACCGCTTGTCCCGCGCGAATACATCCGGCTGATCGAGAAGTGCGCGCGTCGCCCCATCCGGCAGCTCACAGAGCGCCACGATCCAGCGCATCGAGTTCTCAGCCGATGGATCGACGAGGATGTCGATATCCTCTGAGAACCGGTTGAAGCCGTGAGCCGCGATGGCGTATCCGCCGACCAGAGCGTAATCGACCTTCGCGTCCCGCAGCCGCCGGGCGAGATCCTTCAGGTCTTCCCAGGTCGCCGGCCGCGTGAACTCGGCCACGTCAGTCTCGCAGGCTGCGGTGGGCGCGCCGAGCGAGCATCAGCTCGACCGTCCAGCGCTCGCGATCTCGGTTCATCTCGGCGGCGTTGGCGTAGAAGAAGATACCCTTCGGCACTCGCGTGCGATAACGCGCGTTCGCAGTCATGGCGGCGCGGGCGGCGGCGTCGGGGATTCTGCCGCGCGGCGGCGCGATGCGGCGTCCAACGACCAGCCGGATCGGCTGCTCGTCCGGCCGACTCCGGCAGGGAATCGCTTGGAGCGGATCGGCTTCGGCGCTGCGATTGTCAGAGGGGACCGACGGCATGGCACGCGAGCGGACCACGTTCGTTTTCAGCCGATCAGTATAGATCAGCCCCCCTCTGGATGCGATCTCGGCGAGAGGAGTAGGCTTCGGAAGCTCGGGCGCATCGGAATCCGAGCGCGTCCTCGGCGGGAGCATCCATCATGGGCTACACGACGCAGGGCATTCGCAATATCGCGCTCACCGGCCAAGCCGCCGGCGGCAAGACGCTGCTCGCGGAAGCCCTGCTGCTGCAGGCGGGCGCCATCCGGGCGAAGGGGAGCCTGCAGCGCGGGACCACTGTCTCGGACTTCGACCCCCAGGAGAAGCGCCTGCAGCACTCGCTCGATCCCTCGATCCTGAGCTTCGATCTCGGGGAGACGCATCTCAATCTCATCGACACGCCGGGCTATCCCGACTTCCTCGGCCGCACCCTCTCGGTGCTCGAGGCCGTGGAGTCGATGGCCCTGATGGTGAGCGCAACGGGCGGCATCGATTCGACGGCTCAGCGGTTGATGGATTTCGCCCGCGAGCGCGGGCTCTGCCGGCTCATCATCGTCAACAAGATCGACGCCAAGGATGCGGACCCTGAAGGGGTCCTCGCCGAGCTGCGCCGCACGTTCGGCTCCGAGTGCCTGGCGCTCAATCTCCCGGCGGAAGGCGGCGCGAGCGTCGTCGACTGCTTCTTCCGCCCGGACGGCAAGACGCCCGACTTCTCCTCCGTCGCGGCCGCGCACACGCAGATCATCGACCAAGTCGTCGAGGTGGACGAGCAGCTGATGACGCTCTACCTCGAGCAGGGCGAGGAGCTTTCCCCGGAGCAGCTGCACGACCCTTTTGAGAAGGCCCTCCGCGAGGGCCATTTGATTCCCGTCTGCTTCGTGTCCGCCGAGACCGGCGCTGGTGTCCCCGAGCTGCTGGATATCTTCGTGCGGCTGATGCCGAACCCGACCGAGGGCAATCCGCCGCCGTTCCTCAAAGGGCCGCTGGACGCTCTCGAGCGCGTGACGGTAACACCAGATCCCGCGAAGCACGTCGTCGCCCACGTCTTCAAAGTGACCATCGACCCTTACGTGGGCAAGCTCGGCATCTTCCGCGTGCACCAGGGCACGGTGCGCACCGGCAGCCAGCTTTACGTCGGCGACGCGCGCAAGCCCTTCAAGGTCGCGCACCTGTATCGTCTGCTCGGCAAGGAATCCTTCGAGGTGCCGCAGGGCATCCCCGGCGATATCTGCGCCGTGGCGAAGGTGGAGGAGCTGCACCTCGATGCGGTGCTGCACGACTCGCACGACGAGGACCAATATCATCTGAAGTCGATCCGCTTCCCCCCGCCGATGCTCGGCGTCGCGATCGAGCCCGAGCGGCGCGGCGACGAACAGCGCCTCGCGGACGCGCTGCACAAGCTGCTCGCCGAGGATCCGTGCGTGCGCATCGAGAGCCACGCCTCGCTCAACGAGACCGTGCTGTACGGGATGGGCGATTTTCACCTCCGCGTGCTGCTCGAGCGCATGACCGAACGCTATGGCGTGCACGTGAAGACCCATCCCCCGAGCATTCCGTACCGGGAGACGATCCAGCGGCCGGCGGAAGGCCACTGCCGGCACAAGAAGCAGACCGGCGGCGCCGGCCAATTCGGCGAAGTGTTCCTGCGCGTCGAAGCGCTCGAGCGTGGTGCGGGATTCGAGTTCGTGGATGAAGTGGTCGGTGGCGCGATTCCCGGACAGTTCATTCCGGCAGTCGAGAAGGGCGTGCGGCAGGTCCTCGCCGAGGGCGCGATCGCCGGCTTTCCCATTCAGGATGTGCGCGTGATCGTCTACGACGGCAAGAGCCATCCGGTCGATTCGAAGGAAGTGGCGTTCGTCGCCGCGGGCCGCAAGGCGTTCCTCGACGCCCTGCAGAAGGCGAGCCCGATCGTGCTGGAGCCCGTCGTGCGCATCGAGATCTCGGCGCCCGCCGCCGCCATCGGCGACATCACCGGCGACCTTGCGACGAAGCGCGCGCGCATCAGCGGCAACGACACGCGCTCCGACGGGCTCGCGCGCCTGACCGCGCTCGTACCGCTCGCGGAGCTCACCGAGTATCAGTCGCGCCTGAAATCCCTGACCGGCGGCGAGGGTACGTACACGATGGAGTTCAGCCACTACGAGCCCGTGCCGCCGCGAAGGCAGCAGGAGCTCGCGCAGGCCTGGAGGCCGAGAAGAGAGGAGGAGTAGGGCCCAGGAGAGCGCATCCCATGCGATGTTGTCTCTGGCCGTTCGAAAGTCCGATCATACCTGATGCCGTATTCGTCGTGCCGCCCGGCAACTCGCTCCCCTGCCGTTGACTACGACCTCCACGGACACATCGTAAGCCAGGCGCCGTGCTGGAGGCTGCGCGCAACGACGAGTGGCTGTCCCGTCAGGCAGCTCTCCCATCACCGCAGGCGGCGGACAGCGACAGCGTAGTACTTGTCGGCGGTCATCCAGTATGAGCCGAGCAGCCCGCGCTCGATCGATACCGAGCTGCCGGCGCGAAGCCTGAAGCCGAGCTCGTCCTCGGTCTGGAGCCATACCTGGCCATTCTCGAGGGTGATGAGGTAGCGGCCGGAAGCCTGCCGGGTCGCCGACACGACCCGTGCCGTGATTCGAGAGGGCATCCGGGGCTCGCTAGCGGCGACCGGTGGGAGACCGAACCGCTCTTCCGGCGGTGCCGGAGGCCGAACCGAGAGGCTTGCCTGAGCGGAAGTTGGCGATGAGATCGAAGCGGAAGGGCGCGAGGAAACCGAAGCGGCAGGTCCCTCGATCAGCCGCATTTCCCGGTCATAGCAGGCGAGTCGCGTTGGGCCGTCCGGCACCGTCATGCACGCCTTCAGTGTCGGCGTGATCCTCTGAGCGTGAGCCGGCGCGAATGCAACGCTCAGCGTGAGCAGCAGTGACGGAAACAAGCCGCTTCTTATCATTCGCATCACCAGCCTCTCCCCGTTCTTCCCGCACCCATGGTACGCCGAGCCGACCTGGCTCGCTCGCTCGGGCCGATTGACATCCGCGCCACGAATCGTAGCCTTTGGTGACGAATCGGGAGCGGTGGGTGGCCCGGAATCTCTCAACCGAGGAAGCGGTTTCGCTGGCGAGGTCGGGCGACGCGGAAGCTCAGTATGCGCTCAGCTCTCTGCTGCACGAGCGCGGGCGCTATGAGGAGAGCCTTCATTGGCTGCGGCTCGCCGCCGCGCAAGGCCTGATTCCGGCGCGAACGACGCTCGCGATTTTGCTGATGGGCGGCCGCCATTGTCCCCGCGATCTCAGACAGGCTCGCGACTTGCTCGAACCGTTGGCCCCCACCGAAACACAAGCCAATCTTCTGCTCGCCGAGCTGTACGGGTTCGCCCCGTTGGGGATCGGGGATCGCGAAACGGGACTGCGTTATCTTGCGGCCGCAGCGCGTCTCGGGGAAGCGGGTGCGTTGCGTCAATTGGCCTTGCTCGGCGTCTGCCACGGGCGCTGGGACCTGGTGCGCCCGTTGCTCGACGCGGCGGCGCGACGCGGCGATGGATGCGCCGCGTATGCTCTGGCGTGCTGCTATGCGGACGGAATCGGCGGTGCGCAGGACCCGGTGTTGGCCGCGCGAATGTGCGGCAGTGAGGCCGCGCGCAGCCAATACTTGGCTCAGCGCTGGGTCCAGAGCCTGCGGGCGGGGAGTCGGACCTCGTCCGGCACAGAGCCGCCGGCTCCGAGCATCGACTGGCCGTCGCTGGAACGGGCTCTGCCGCAGCTCGCCGCCGACATCGTGCTCCCCGAGGCCGAAATACTGCACGATGCGCCGCTCGTTCGAAAATATCCCCGAGCGATTCATCAGCTGGTTCTGGACACGATCATCAACCTGGCCGCGCCGCTGGTGCGGCCCTCGCAGATCGTCGACGCGCGTACCGGCGAGGCGCGCACCGATCCGATGCGGACCAGCTCGCACGTCACGCTGAGTCCGCGTCAGCACGATCACGTGCTCGAAGCGCTCGAGCGCTGCATCAGCCGCCTCTGCGGGCTGCCGCCGCTCAATGGCGAGTTCTTGCAGATTCTGCGCTACCGTCGCGGCGAGCAATTCAAGCCGCACGTGGATTACTTCAACGAGAGCGGTGCCGGCGCCTACCGCTCGCTGGCCGACGGCGGGCAGCGCGTACAGACCGTGCTGCTCTATCTGAATGACGGCTACGGGGGCGGCCGGACCTATTTTCCGAAGCTGCAGCTCGAGATCGAGTCCACGCGAGGCGACATGCTGCATTTCCACAACGTGGGTCCCGACGGGCGCGGTCACCGAGATACTCTGCATGCAGGCCTGCCGGTGACCGCAGGAGAGAAATGGCTCCTGTCGCAATGGCTACGGAGCGAGAGCTATCCCCCTCGCCTCGAATGGTAGCTATTCGGAAGGCGCAGCCGGCTGATCGGCGCCCGGACTAGCCGAGAGGGTCGGCGTCGGCACGAGCGGAACGGCGGCGCTTGCCCGGACCGGTGGACGATCCTACGATGGGGGCATGAAAGCCGTGTCATGCAAAACTCTGATCTGCACGCTTCTCATCGGTTCGCTCTCGGCATGTGCGACCAACCCCTCGCGCCATCCGTCGGGAGCGTCGGTGGCGCACGCGAACGAAGTTCCGCCGGCCTGTGTCGCCCACACGGGCAGCCGTGTGCCGTCGGGAGAGGCCAAGTGCGCCGGGTTCGGGCATTCATGGACGCAGGATGAGATCAGGCGTACCGGAGCGATCGATGCGGGCCAAGGCTTGAGCATGCTCGATCCCTCGGTGACGGTCGAGCGCCATTGAGGCCCGCCGCGGCCAGGGCGGCACGAAGACGAGCAGCCCGTATCCTGCCGCGGGGGCGGGCCCGGATGGGACATACTTCGTGAAGCGCTCCTTCGCGAGGTCGACGGGCTGTTCCCGCAAGCGACGCCCCGGGAGCTGCGGCGGCGCGCGCCAGTGCGCGATACGACAGCGGCGTCAGCATCCGACTCGCAAGCTCCACGCTGCGGGTCAGCGGGGTATAGGCGGTGAAAATGATCCCGCGGTGCAGGCCTCGGCCGAGCGGGGTTGCTGCGGACTGATCGGCGCCCGGCATCCAGGTGGCAGCGCCCAGCGCCGAAGCGCAGATCGCGATCGCGAGGCAGGATGGCGATCGCATGAGCGCGGCGCGGTCTACTCGTTCGTGCCGCCTCGACGCGCTTCGACGAACAGGGAATAGTACCTGTCACCATACTTCGCGCGCGCGACGGCGCTCGCATCGTCCACGCGCAAAGCCTCGTGGGGACTTCCCATGAAGGTCGAGCGCGAGATATCGACGAATCCCGCATCGCCGAGCACCCGAGCAAGCGTTTCGAAGTCGTAACCGTATTTATGCGCCTCGAACAGGTACGACGGTTCGGGAGAGGCGCCGGCGTATGCGAGAAAATCCTCGAGCCGCGTGGGGTCGCGCGGCCACCACGGCCAGCTCTCCCGCCGGGAAGCGAAGAAGCTCCGGTCGTTAGTCGTGTACGCCTCGATGCATTTCTCGATGTCCGGCACGATGATGCGCAGGACGCCCCCGGGCTCGAGCACCCGGTAAACATCCGCAAGAAACGGCCGCACGTCCGCCGGAAAGAACAAATGTTCGAGAAAATGGGAGACGAACGCATAGCGCACGGCGCCGTCGCTGAACGGCAGCCCACTCAGAACGTTCATCGAAAGCGGTGCCGGAGCCACGTCGATATTGATCCATCCGGGGATGTGGCCGGTGCCGCACCCGATGTGCAGGCGGAGCGCACGCGCAGCCGCGTCGATGCCGAGCGCGCGGAGCTGCGACTGGATATGCTCGCTGCGCAGGGACGCCAGCTCGCGGCGCAGGCCGTCCACCGCAGCGAGCAGGCCGACGAGGCGGCGCTCCACTCCGATTCCGGTCCTCGCCGCGAGCGCAGATTCGGCGTAGTCGCCGAGGCCGTACAGATCGCATGCCGCGTCGTACACGCTTCGCGCGAGGAGCCTGATATGCTGCTTGGTCCGTGAGAGGAGCTCGTCCGCCGAAAAGCGAGGCTCCGTCTGCCCCGCATCGACGAGAACGCCCGCGCGCCTGAGGTAATCGACGATCTTCTCGGCCGCGCTACGGTCCGCGGGTGGAATGCCGCTGAGCGCGCTCGCGAGCGCCGTGGGTTTGCTGAACCCGCACAGCCAGCCGACCAGCATCGGGTGATCCGTCTCGAATGCCGGTAGAGGGCTCGATGTCGTATGAATCAGGATCTTGCCCCCGCGAAACCTCACCAGCGCGTCGGGAGAGAAAACGAGCTCGTTCATGATCGGATCGGTGCGATTCGCCGGCGACTGCGTTATCGTACGCCGAGCCGCGTCGTTCGCGCAGTCCCGCGCATTCGCAGGCGCCGTGGCTTCAATGGGCCAGATGATCGCCGCCGGCCGTTTCGTTTTCGTCCACTTGCACACCTGCGGAGGAGATCTCGTCAATGAGTTCTTCCGGCGCTTCGTGCCCGGATCGCGGCAGATCGGGCGTCATGTCCCGCGGCGCATGGCCCCGCCGGCCTTGTCGCAGCTGCCGACGCTCGGATTCGTGCGCAGTCCATGGAGCTACTACGTCGTGTGGTACTCGCTGCAGGCGGCGCGAACTGAGCCGAGTCCGCTCTACCGCATCGTGAGCGACGGCGGGCGGCTCGACTTCGAGCCGACGATCCGCAACCTCCTCGACCTGGGTCACAGCGGCAGGTACTTGGATGCGGTGCAGGCCGCGCTGCCACCGCGCTTCACCGGCAGGGGACTGAACCTGCCCGGTTTCGCTTTGGAGCCGATTCGCGGCTCACAGCTCGGCTTCTTCACTTTCCTGTATCGGCACATGTACGACGCTCCGGGCATCCGGCACATCCGGCGCGTCGAGCGGCTCTGGGACGAGCTGCTCGACATGCTCTTCGCGGTGGGCCAACCGGTAAGCGCGCCCATGCGCGCGTACGTGCGCGACGCTCCCGCTCCCCGAAAGATCGCCTACACGGAGCGGTACAGTGGCGCGCTGGAGGCGCTGGTCGCGGAGCGCGATGCGGAGATCATCGCACGTTACGGCTACCAGTTCGGCGACTAGCTAGTCCGGGCTCGGACATCCTGTCCGCGACTCGCGGCGGCGAGCGCGTCCCTATGACTGATCAGGCTTGCTCCACTGCCATGCGGAAGTCGCCGATCGCCCCGACGAGCTCGGTGAGCGCGGCCCGCTCAACCTCGGTGAGGTAGGGATTCCAGATATCGAAGATCAGGATGACCCGCGTGGTGCGGCTTCGGTTCCACGCCTCGTGCTCGAAGGTATCGTCGAACACAACGACACGACCCCTTCTCCAGTGATGCACCTCTCCGCCGACGCTCAACGCGCAGTCCTCTGGGACGATGAGCGGAAGATGGCCGACGACACGCGTGTTCGTGACTCCGCAGTGCGGCAAGAGATGGGTGCCCGCGGTAAAGACGGAGAAGTGCACTTCGGGCCCATGCGCGCGGATACGGCACAAAGGCAGCGCATCGAGCGCGCGCGCGGTGGACGGACAAGCCGCACAATTGTCGTCGCGCCGAACCCCGTGACGATAGAAGTAGTAACCCGTCCAGCTCGGCGGCTCGTCCGTCCCGCGAAGGCTCGTCGCTTCCTGCAGCTCGTCGGCAAGTACGCGCTCCCGCCCGCTTCCCGAGCGCAGCAGCGGCTCGAGCTCCGCGTCGATTGCCGTCGTGGCCGCTTCGAGCGAGTCGATCCACGGAAAGATCGCACGGTCGAAGTAGGCGTGAGTGGGCAGGCCCGGAAAGAAGAGGAAGGTCGGCCGCTGGCGCGGGTCGGGATACTCCGGCGGCTCCTCGTTGAGGAAAATGCGCACGCAGCGCTCGAGGCGAGACAACGAACCGTGCCCGTAGCGCGCCCGAAGAGGAGCGAACAGGCGATCGAATACGGCGTGCCGGCCGCGCCGCACTGCGACGACCGCGTGTTCGACGAGGGGTCTCAGCAGCGCCGGGGTCGAACCTCGATCGAGCCATTGGCCCTGCCGCTGGGCATCGTCGAGCGCTCGCTTATATTGAACCACCGCAGCGTCGAGCTCGCGGGTACGTTCCAAACAGCTTGCGAGGTGGAGCCGTGCCGAGAACAGGCGCGGCTCCAGGCGAACGGCCGCCGCATAGGCGGCGGCCGCTGCGCCGTAATCGGCGCAGAGCTCGTGCGCCCGGCCCAGTTGTTGATGGATCGCCGGGTCCGAGGGAGCAGAGACAATCGCTCGACGGAGAAGCTCGAGGGCGCGATCGGCGTCGCCGCGGCGCAGGGCCGCCTCGCCGAGTCCCCCGAGCGCTGCGCCGTTCTGCGGGTCCTCATCGAGCACGCGCTCGAACGCGCGCTCTGCCTCGGTGATGCGTCCGGCCTCGAGCAGCCGACGGGCCTCGGGGAGATCAGACACGAGTCAGGCTCCACCGCGGTTCGGACCGCCGCCGCGGATGCACCTGTGATATACAAGTAGAATGGCGATCACCGATCTCAGACATTTCATCCGAGTATACGACGACAGCCTCGAGCCTGCGCTCTGCGCGCAGATGATCCAGTCGTTCACCGGTCTTGCCCGGTTCCACGTGCGCGGCGGGCGCGACGGTCCGCGGTCCGGCTTCGACGAGTCGGCATGGACCGAGCTCAACGTGACGAAGCTCTCGGATGAGGCGTTCCGGGGCATGTTCTGGCTGAGAATCCACACCGCGCTCGAGCGCTACAACCGCGACATCGGCCTCGCGATCGCGCTGCCGAATTCCGGCTCGATGGCCGATTTGGTGATGAAGCGCTACCAGCCGGGCGCGAGCGAGCGGTTCCAGCTGCACTTCGATGCCATCTATCACCGGGCCAACCGCTATCTCGTATTGCTCTGGTATCTGAACGATGTGCAGGACGGCGGCGAGACGCGCTTCCCTCAGCTCGACCTGAAGGTCGAGGCGCGATGCGGCCGATTGCTGATGTTCCCCCCCTACTGGATGTATCAGCACGAGGGCCTGCCTCCCCGGTCCGGCGAGAAATACATCCTCTCGACGTATCTATTGTTCGGCGTCGACCCTCAGGCTCAAAGGGTCGGCCATCAGGCTCGGAGCGTCGGCCCTCACGCTCGGGCAATCGGCCCTCACAGCCAGAGCGTCGACCGTCAGGCTCACGGAGCGTCGTAGCCCCACTTGTCCAGATAAGGCCGGATGACGGGCAGGAAAGGGGCCAGGCGGTCGGCGTACGGGCGCCAGCGGCCGATCGAGCCCGGATTGGGCGGCTGGATGACCTGGGAATAGCTCGGCGTGCTGATGAAGCCCTTCGAGCGCGCGTGCGCAGCCGGGGCGAGCATGCGCTCGTCCCATGAGAGTTCGAGAAAGTCCGCGATGCATCGCACTTCGCGCTCGAACTCGGCCACGAGCGTCTCGTAACGGACATCCCGCGCCGCGGGCCGGAGCAGCTCGCGCTCGCGGTACCAGAAATCGAACGTTCTTCTGAATCCGTGCGCGAGCCTCGAGAGGTCGGCGCAGAGAAGCGCGAACTCGGGCGCGCGGAAGTGCTGCATGTAGCAGCTCCAGAGCGCGTCGCAAGGATGGCGGATGGCGAGCAGGATGCGGGAATTCGGGAAGAGGCGCGCGATGACCGGCAGGCGCAGGATGTTGAGAGGATTCTTGTCGATGAGGCGCTGGCCGGGCTCGAGGCGGACTTTCGTGCGCACGCGATCCCAGTACCTCGAGCGCAACCAATCGAGCTGCGCGGCCGTCAGCCGGCCGAGCCCGTGCGGATAGTCGATGCCCGTGGCGAGAAGATCGGCGAGCGCGTTCTGCAGGAACGGCTGCTCGTCCATCGAGGCGAGCTGCGGGTGCGCATCGAGCGTGAGCTCGAGGAGCGTCGTCCCGGAGCGTGGGAACGCGACGATGAAGATCGGGCTTTCGTCGACGGGTGGAGCACCCGACGGGTCCCAGGCGGCGACATCGGCGGGATCGCATCCAAACTGCGTGATCGCCAAGGTCGGGGCGCCGCGCAGGGCTGCCGCCGGAGCGGTCATGGTGAGGTGGGCCACTTGGGACGCGTGCGCCTCTTCGAGCGTACGGAACGCTTCCTCATGGCGGCCCAGCGCATCGAGACTCTTGGCCAACGGAAAGAGCTGGTGGTGCCGCAGATGGGGCTCGCGGTTCTGCTCGAGTGCGAGCCGCAGCAGGCGGCACGCCTCCTCGTGCCGCGACTCGCGCGCCGCCAGCCGGGCCTGCACGAGTTGCAGATCGACGCCGAGGGTCGTCGACCGCGGGTCGGCGCCGAGGGCATCGAGGAGCGTACGCGCCGCCCTGAGCCGGTTCACCCGCTCGTGAGCTTCGACCAGGGTGAGCGTCGCCCGCGGCCCGGGGTCTGGATGAAGGGCGGCCTGCTGGAGCGCCGCCTCGGCTCGAGCGCTCTCGCCGAGATTCATCAGCAGGAAACCGATGTTCGCGAGAAGCTCCGGCGTGAGGCCGCTCAGCTCCTCCCACCCATCGAGGGCGCGCAGCGCATCCTCGGGCCGCAGCCGCTCGTAGCACACCTGAGCGTAGCGGTAGCGGATCTCGGCATCGGTGGGAGCCAGCGCCGATGCCCGCTCGAGGACCGCCTGTGCGGCCTCGAAGTCGGATCGGTCGATGTGCGTCAGCCCGAGGTTGTAATAGAAATCCGCACCAGCGGCGCCGAGCTCGGCCGCGCGAGCGTACGCGCTCAATGCCTCCTCGAAGCGCTTCGCGCCCCGGCGCGCCGTCCCCAGATTGATCCAGTGCGCCGGCTCGCTCGGCTCGAGCTCTACGAGGTCGCCGAGGATGGCTTCGGCCTCGCCGAAACGATCCTCGGAAGTGAGAATGACGGCGAGCAGCGCGAGCGCATCGCGGTGGCGCGGCGCGACGGCGAGCGCCTCGCGGCACTGCGCTTCCGCATCCGCCGCCTCTCCGCGCTGCAGAAGGGCGACGGCCGCCCGGACGCTCTCGTCCGCGATTTCTCCCGCTGCCCGACTGTCTGCCGTCCTGAATGCGTCCGACATGAATGAAAAGGGTCGCGCGGCGGATGCCGCGCGACCCAAGAGTGACACAAATCGTACGAAGTTAGAACTTCTGAACGATCCCGATGAAGTACCGCCTGCCAAGGACGTCATAGGTAGAGACGTCCGTGTTCGCGTTGATCACGTTGTTCTGATAGAAGATCGGCGGCTGCTTGTCGGTCAGGTTCTGGATGCCCGCCTGGATGTGCGTATGGGTCGGCGCGAAGGTGTAGCCGAGCGTCACGTTTGTATAGAAGATGTTCGGGATGTTGATGTTGTTCCCTGGAGGGGCCGTTCCCGGACTGCCGTTCGGGATGGTGAGACTGCCGATCCACTGCTCCGACGCATAGGCGTCGACGCCGTGGAACGACCACTCGAGCGACGCCAGCGCACGCCACTTCGTGTCGTTTCCGAACGTCGTGCTGTAGGTTCCGGCGTACTCGGTCCCGAGGTTCTTGTAGGTAAGCACATGCTGCATGTCGAGGTTGACGCGGAACGTGCCGGCCACATCGGTCGGGAGCAGCTCGTGAGCGCCGATGTCCATGCCGTCGGTCTCGAGCGTCCCGAGGTTCGTCGTGATCTGTTGGACCTCGATGATCTGACCCGCCGTCGCGGCCGTCGACGGGTAGCGGATGATGAGATTGCAGTAGACATCGTTCGTGATGCACTGGTTGCCGATGTAGTTCGGGTCGATCTGCGTGATGACGTTGTTGATCTTGTAGCTCCAGTAGCCGACATCGAGCGACAACCCGGGGACATAGCTGGGGTCGTACACGAAGCCCGCCGTCCAGACCTCGCCCGTCTCAGGCTTGAGGTTCGGATTGCTGAGCAGCAGACCCGTGATCTGAGCATTCGCTTCTTGGAACGAGCCGTCCGTCGGCACGCCGACGCAGGCGTTCGCGAGCCCGGGATTCGCGGCGAGCTTCGCCGCCGTCAGCCCATTGCAGGGATCGAGGAACGTCGGAGCGTTCGCGCGCGGCGCCGCCGCGATGTCGAGAATCGTCGGTGCGCGATAGACCTGGGCGAAGGTGCCGCGGACGAGCAGATCCCGGATCGGGCGGTATTCGATCTTGAAGCTCGCGCGGGTCGTGTTCTGGAACATCGTAAAGTCCGAGTAGCGCAGTCCGATGTCCACGTTGAGCGCATGGACGAGCGGCAGATCCTTCAGCAAGGGAACGAAAAGCTCACCATAAAAGTCGGTGTAGCTGTACGCCGCCCGGGAGTTGCCCGTGCACGCCTCCTGCGAGATCTCGCACGTGAGGTAAAGCGGCGGCTGCGCGATGACGATGTCGTCCGCCTGGAACTGGCCCTCCTGCCAGATGTGATCGATTCCGGCCGCCGCCTCCATGTCACCGGCCGGGAGGTGCACCACCGTCCCGTTCAGGTCGAGCGTGAATTCCTCCGTCCGGTATCGGTAGTCCGTGTTGTAATTCGCCGCGAGCGACTGTATCGCGGCTGACTGCGCGGCGAAGCTCGGACTCGTCACGTCGTTGACCGCGAAGATGTTGATCGGCGTGCAACCCGAGATCGCCGAGGTCGGATCACCCGGCGTGCCGACGCACGTCGGGACCCCATTGACCAGCATCGAGGGGCCGAGGGCTGCGTTCAGCTTGTCCGAGAAGAAGTAGCCGTCGATGCGGGCGGTCTGATCCTCCCAGCCGTACTTGGAGAAGAGATCCCAGGTCCAATCGCTGCCCGGAATGTCGCCCTTGATGCCGAAGGTCCCCTCGGCGTCTTGAGTGGCGGTATCGCTGCGCCGCGGTCCGAGGCCGAGCAGGCGCCACTCCGCATCCGTATAGGCGCCGGAATTGCCCCCGAATCCGGTCCCGAAAGGGTTGTACATGCTGTATGGCGAGATCGTGACGTTGTCGAGCGTCGAATCGAACGGGAGAGAGGCCTCCTGGAAGCCCGAGTGCGTGTGGCTGAACAGGACGGACGCGTAAGTCGCCACGTGGTCATTGATCTTGTAGTTGACCTTGGAGAAGAGCTGTCCCCGATCCTGCGGCGTGACGAGATAGTTGAGCGGCGCGTAGTTGTAGTGGTCGTCGTTCGGTCCGCCGGAGTTGAAGCACCGATAGTTGGCGAGCGACGTGCCATCCGTGCCGGTGATCTTCGTGACCGAGGGGCATCCGAACGCAGCCGCGAGGGAGTCCGGCAGGTAGATGCGCCCGGTCGGCGTTCTCGAAGAGCCGCCTCGGTAGATGCTGCTGCTCGAGTTGTAGAGCGCGTATTTCGAGAAGTCACGCCGGCCTTCGAGCACGGGGTCGAACTCCTCGGCGCGGCCGCTCAGCATGAAGCTGAACCGATCGGTGGTCGTTCCGAAGGTGGCGTACACGTCGTGGTGCTGGCCGTCCCCGTGCGTCGTCTTGCCGAAATCGGCACCGACCTCGAGGCCGTTCACATCCTTCTTGGTGATGAAGTTGACCACGCCCGCGATGGCGTCGGAGCCGTAAATGGCACCCGCGCCCTCCTTCAGGACTTCCACGTGATCGATGATCTCGAGCGGGATCTGGTTGATGTCCACCGCGCTCGTGAGCGAGCCCGGGTCACCGATCAGGCCGATCCGCCGTCCATCGAGCAGCACGAGAGTGCGCTTCGCATTGAGGCCGCGCAGCTCGATGTAGGACTCGCCGAATCCGCCGCCGTTGTTGACGGAAGGATTGGTCGCCGCGCCGTTGATCGTCGGCAGCTGCATGATCAGCTCGCCGACCGTCTGCGCGCCGGTCTGCTCGATCTGCTGGCTGCTGATCGTCAGCACCGGATTCGCCGTCTCCGTGTCGACGCGCCGAATGCGGCTTCCGGTGACGATCACCTCCTGGGGTGAGGTCTGCGTGGGATTCGACGGCGCCTGCTGAGCGTGGGCTGGCAGCACGGCCAGGCTGCCCGCGGCGATCGCACTCGAGGTGAGCGCTCTCTGGACCGCGAGTCTGATTTCTTCATTGCGGATCATTGGGTTCCTCCTGCGAAGCGACGAGTCGCTTCCTGGTTGCCGGCTGCTCCCCCGGAGACTCGGCCGGTCGTGGGTTTGTTTGGAACCGCGGCTCAGCATGGGGCCTCAGCCCCGGTTCGCGTGGGCGCGATGTTAGCAGTGGCATCGCCGCTACGAAAGAGAATGTTGGCGACCACGCAACAATGTGGGGCGCGGAGCGCCTGGGATCACCACCATGGTGCGCGCGATAAATCCGGCAATTTTCGGGCCAGATGCGATCTGGCCGAGTGATCGGCCGTAATCGTTGCGCGGATCCAACGAGTGGAAAACCACTCCTCGGACGCGGAGCCGCCGTTGACACCCCATGGACGGCAGCGGCTTGGCTGTGCCGCATTCGAGCCGGGGCCGGCCATCCCGAGCCGTCGCGATCGGGCAGCTCGTTCAGCCGGTCGGTTGAGCTTGGGGCGCAGGTGGGCTCCACCGGACCCGGTCGCCCACCTTCAGCCCGAGTCGCTGGGCCTCGCCCCCCTTCAGCTCGACGACCGCCAGGACCGGCCCCGGAGCGGGAATGGTCGCCTCGTCGAAGGGCCGCGCGTGCGGTGCGATCTTGGCGATCCGCCCGTCCTTTCCGATGAACAGGATGTCGAGCTCGATATAGGTGTTCTTCATCCAGATGCCCGAGCAGCAGTCGACGAAGAGCATCCCTCGGTTCTGAGGCAGGTCGCGCACGAACATCAAGCCCTGCTCCTTGCGGGCACCCGTGTCGGCGACCCAGACATCGAACCGGTGGTGCTTCGACCCGTTCACGATCTCGAGCGTCGTGCGCGGGAACGTCGCGAGGTCCTGGATGGGGGGCTGGCCCGCGGGCCCGTTCGGGGCAAACACGTCTCCCGGGGGCACGCTGCCCTCGCCGGGCTGGGCACCTGCCGGTGCGGCGGGCAGCCACGCGGCGAGCGGCAGGGCAACGAGCAGGGCGGGCCATCCGAAGCAGAATGCGTGCCGCCTGGGGCAGGGCGCGGAGCAGATGCAGGTTTTCACGAGAGCGGTCTCCTCGAAGGCGATGGAGCCGAGTCCCCGATACGGTATTCGGCGGTACGTTCCTGCCCTCGGACGGAGGGGCGAGGCGCTGCTCCGGGCGCAACCCCTGGCAAGCCGGGCTCGGGCGGCGCGGCAGGCGCTTCCGGGTAGAGCGAGATGCGCCCGTCGAAGTCGAACCGACTGACGAGCACGCGGGCGGGGCTCGTGAGGCTCGTCGCCGGAGCGACGCAGAAGCCGCGCGCCTCGACGCGATAATCGCGGCGCCGGGGAGTTCGCGCGAGCGGTGCTTGGCGCAACGCGTCGACCGTGCACTTGTCGTCGCCGCGCGTAGAGAAGATTTGCCGCTCGCCCTCGAGAATCAGGGTAATGTTCGCTGGCAGGGCATGCCCCGACCGGCCTTCTCCGGCGGTCTCCACGCCGAAGATGAAGCGCAGCCGATGGGCGGTGCCTCCCGCCAGCAGCGGACCGGCAAAGCTCACGCGAAGTCCGCGCCCATCCGGGCGCATGCCGCCCTCGCACTCGATCCCGGCGCCGTGCCAATCGAGGTTCGCGGTCAGGGCATCGCTGAGGTATGCGCGCAGGTAGCCGGAGCCGTCGGGGAGGCATTGCGCGACCGCAGAGGGCGCGGCCCTGGCGCCGGCATCCGGCACCGGGGACCCGCCGATGGGCGGCGCCGCGATCCAGGCCCAAGCCGCAATGATCCACGCTGATCGCGCGAGGTCGCGCTCAGCTAGAGTCCAAGTCATCATTTGAGTCTACTCTGCCAGCCTGAATTCAAACGAAGCCGCGCTCACCCTGGACACTGCACTGAAACATAGCAAAGCTGATGCTAGACTTCGCCCCCTTTCGATCGCGGAGCGGCACGGTTATCGTGCTGCATTTGCAGGGAATTCATGCGCAACGCGCTACTCGAGGTTACCCCCGCCGTTCCCGCCGGGATCGCCCGGCTCACCGAGCTCGCCGGGAATCTGTTCTTCAGCTGGCATCGCCCCACCAGGGCGCTTTTCGAGGATCTCGACCCGGAACTCTGGGAGCAGACGGGCGGCAACCCGCGCGTCCTGCTGCGCTGCATCTCGCAGGCCAAGCTCGACCGCGCGGCCGCCGACCCCGTATACCTCGCGCGCTACACTGAAGTCCTGAAGGTGTTCGACGCCTACCTCGGCGTGCCGTCGAGCTCCCCGGCTCAGCCGCTCGTGGCGTACTTCTGCGCAGAGTACGCCTTCCACGAGAGCTTCCCGATCTACTCCGGCGGCCTGGGTGTCCTTGCGGGCGACTACTGCAAGGCGGCGAGCGATGATCACGTCCAGTTCGTCGCCGTGGGCCTGCTCTACGGCCAAGGATATTTCACTCAGACCGTGGACAACGCCGGCATGCAGCACGCGGAGTACGCGGAGCACCGGCCGCGTGATCTGCCGGTCGAGGCGGTGGCGGGGCCCGGTGGAGGGCAGCTCGAAATCCGCGTGCGGATCGCCGGACGCGAGGTGGTCGCACGGCTGTGGAAGGCGCAGGCCGGTCGCGTGGCCGTGTACCTCCTCGACACGAACTGCCCGGAGAACGCACCGTCCGACCGCGACATCACACACCGACTGTACGGGGGCGATGAGTCGACGCGCATCCGCCAGGAGATGATCCTCGGAATCGGCGGTCGCCGGGCGCTGCGCGCGCTCGGGCTCCTGCCTGCGGTGTCCCATCTCAACGAGGGTCACGCCGCGTTCCTCATCCTCGAGCTCCTGCGGGAGCACTTGGCGCTCGGCCTGCCCTGGGCCGCGGCGCTCGAGGCGGTAGCGGCGCAGTGCGTCTTCACGACGCATACCCCGGTTGCGGCGGGGCATGATGCCTTCGGCCACGATCTGTTCCTCGCCCATTTCGGCGACTTCATCCGCGAGCTCGACGTGCCGGCGGAGAGAGTGCTCGAGCTCGGGCGGGCGCCGAATGCGCCGGGCATCTTCAACATGACCCGCCTCGCGCTGAACGGCGCCCGGCGGATCAACGGCGTGAGCCGCATTCACGGGGCGGTGTCGGCGCGGCTGTGCGCCGATCACTGGCCGGAGCTGCGCCCGCAGGAGAACCCCGTCGGCTATGTAACGAACGGCGTGCACGTGCCCACCTTCCTGCACCAGAGCTGGGCGACGTTCTTCGACGAGCGCCTGGGCACCGACTGGCGGGAGCGGCTGACGGAGAGCGATTTCTGGCGGCGGCTCGAGCCGGTGCCCGACGTGCTCTACTGGACGACCGCCCAGTCGGTGAAGTCGCGCATGCTCGCCGGCGTTCGCGAGCGCCTGGAGCGGGCCTATGCCCGCAAGGGCCTCTCCGCCGCCCAGTGGCGGCACGTGACGCGGTGGCTCGATCCGCACGATCCCAATGTGCTCACCGTCGGCTTCGCGCGCCGCTTCGCGACGTACAAGCGCGCCTCGCTCCTGCTGCGCGACCGCCAGCGGCTCGCGCGGCTCATTCATGCGGCGGACCGGCCGGTGGTGTTCCTGTTCGCCGGCAAGGCGCACCCGGCCGATGAGCCCGGCAAGAGCGTCCTGCGCGAGATCAGCCAGCTCATGCTGACGCCGGAGTTCGTGGGCCGCGTCGTGTTCATCGAGGACTACGACTTGCAGCTCGCCCGCTGGCTCGTCTCGGGCGTCGATGTATGGCTCAACAATCCGATCGCCCCGCTCGAGGCGAGCGGCACCTCCGGCATGAAGGCGGCGATCAACGGGCGCCTCAATCTCAGCGTCCTCGACGGCTGGTGGGCCGAGGGTTGGGCGATCGACAACGGCTGGGGCATCCCGCCCGCCGACGTGCAGGACCCGGAGCGCCGCGACGCGCTCGAGGCGGAGCTCATCCTCGACACGCTCGAGGAGGAGGTCGTGCCGCTCTACTACGCGCGCAACGGGGACGGCTACTCGGCCGAGTGGGTGAGGCGCAGCAAGCGGGCGATGATGACCGTCATCCCCCAGTTCAGTACCCAGCGCATGCTGCAGGACTACTCCGAGGGGCTGTACCAGCCGGCGGCCCGGCAGTCGAGGCGCCTCGCCGAGCAGGGCTATGCCGGCGCGCGCACGCTCGCGGAATGGAAGGAGCGCGTGCGCCAGGCTTGGCCGAAGGTGAGCCTCACCCTGCTCTCCGAGCCGCCGACGGAGCTGCCGAGGGCGGGACGGCTCACGCTCACAGTCGCGGCCTCGCTCGCGGGGCTGACGCCGGAGGACGTTCGCGTCGAGTTCGTGGCGCGGCGGAGGCTTCCGGAAGCGAGCTTCGAGCCGCCGCCGTTGAGCTCCTACCGCGGCGGCGCCACCGATGGGCTCTGGCGGGCGGCGCTCGTCGCGACCGGCGAGACGCTGCCCGACGGTGCCGCCGTGTTCGCGCTCGACGTGGAGCCGCCCGCGTGCGGGCAGTACGCCACGGAGATCCGCATCTATCCGTATCACGAGCTGCTGTCGCACCCCTACGAGATGGGGCTCATGAAGTGGCTGTAGCGTGCCGAGAGGCTGTAGCGTGTCACGGGGCGGTAGCCCGTCACGAGGCTGTGGCACGTCGCGAGGCCGTAGCGCCTCACGAGACTGCAACGCGTGACGCGGCTGCAACGCACGCGTCATCCGGGCGCGGCGGGATTGAGGTATCGTAGCGCCGTCCATGTCCCGACCTCCCGTGCGTGCATCCTCCGGACGCTACGTGAGCCGCCTGACGAGCGGCACGCTCGCGGTTGTCATGGCTGGCGGACGCGGCGAGCGTTTGAAGGCGCTCACGGCGCACCGCTGCAAGCCGGCGACGCCCTTCGGAGGCAAGTTCCGCATCATCGACTTCGTCCTCTCGAACTGCGTCAACTCCGGCATCCGCCAGATCTCGATCCTCACGCAGTACAAGGCCCAGTCGCTCATCCAGCACGTCCAGCAGGGGTGGAGCTACCTGCGCGGGGAGTTCGGCGAGTTCGTCGAGGTCGTGCCCGCGCAGCAGCAGCTCGGGGAGATCTGGTATCGCGGCACCGCCGATGCGCTCTATCAGAACCTCGAGCTGATTCTCTCGCACCGGCCGAAGCACGTGCTCGTCCTCGCCGGCGATCACATCTACAAGATGGACTACGGCCCGATGATCGCGTATCACGTCGAGAAGGGCGCGGACGTGACGGTCGGGGTGGTCGTGCTGCCGGCCGCGGAGTCGCGCCACTTCGGCGTGCTCACGGCGACCGAGTGGAACCGCGTCACGAAGTTCACCGAGAAGCCCGCGGTGCCCGACACGCTGCCCAACCGGCCGGACTCGATCATCGCGTCGATGGGCATCTACGTCTTCAACACGCGGCTGCTCGAGAAGCTGCTGATCGAGGATGCGGGCGACTCCGCCTCGCAGCACGATTTCGGGCGCAACATCATCCCCAACGCGATCGGCACCCGGCAGGTGTTCGCGTATCCCTTCCAAGACGTGAAGACCCGTGCGCAGAGCTACTGGCGCGACGTGGGTACGATCGATGCCTTCTACGAGGCGAACGTCGAGCTGGTGCACGTGAACCCCGAGCTTAACATCTACGACCGCGAGTGGCCGATCTGGACGTACCAGGTGCATGCGCCCCCCGCGAAGTTCGTGCTGGACGAGGACGGCCGGCGCGGCATGGCGATCAACTCCGTCGTCGCCGGCGGCTGCATCATCTCGGGCTCGACCGTGCGCGGCTCGCTGCTGTTCTCCGACGTGCGCGTCGACGAGCGCACGCTCGTCGAGGACGCGGTGGTGTTGCCGCACGTCGAGATTGGCAAGGGCTGCCATATCCGCCGGGCCATCCTAGACGAGGGGTGTCAGGTCCCGGATGGCATGCGCATCGGCCTCGATCACGGCGCCGACGCCCAGCGCTTCCATGTGACCGAGAAGGGGGTCGTGCTGGTGACGGCCGACATGCTCCGCGGGCTGCCGGCGGGCTGACAGGTTGAAAGGGCTGACAGGACACTCCAGGCACGATGACCGTCTCCGCCCGCCTGCCCGTGGTGCTGCTGTGGCACATGCACCAGCCCGAGTACCGCGACGCGCTCTCCGGCCAATACGTCCTGCCGTGGACGTATCTGCACGCGATCAAGGACTACACCGACATGGCCGCGCACCTAGAAGCGCGGCCGGGCGCGCGTGCCGTCGTCAACTTCACGCCGGTGCTGCTGGAACAGCTGGATGACCTGGCACAGCGCGTCGCGCGGCACCTCGCGCGCGGCGATCCGCTGCCCGATCCGGTGCTCGCGCTGCTCGGACCGGCGCCGCTGCCCGAGGGCGGGGCGGAGCGGGCGTCGCTGATCCGAGCCTGCCTGCGTGCGCACCGGCAGCACCTGATCGAACGGTTCGCGCCGTACAAGGACCTCGCCGCGCTCGCGGAACCGCTCGCGACGCCCGAGCACGCGGTCTACGCCGCCGACGCGCTCGTTCGCGACCTTGCGGTCTGGTATCACCTCGCATGGATGGGGGAGACCGTGCGCCGTTCCGACGTGCGCATCGCGGCGCTCGCGGAGCAGGGCAGAGGATTCACCGCCGCGCAGAGGCGGGCGCTGCTCGCGCTCGTCGGCGAGCTGCTGGCCGGCATCATTCCCCGTTTCAAACGGCTGGCTGCGGAGGGGCGCTGCGAGCTCTCCGTGACGCCCTACGGCCATCCGATCCTGCCGCTGCTCATCGATTTCCGCTCGGCGCGCGAGTCGGTGCCCGATGCGCCGCTTCCGCGTCATGCGCACTACCCCGGCGGCGCGGAACGCGCGGCCTGGCACGTGGCGGAGGCAATCCGCGTGTTCGAGCGGTGCTTCGGGATGCGGCCCGCGGGCTGCTGGCCCGCCGAGGGCGCGGTGAGCGAGGCGGCGCTGCGGCTGCTCGAGAGCGAGGGCTTTCAATGGGCCGCGTCCGGGGGCGGCGTGCTGCGCGCGAGCCTCGCCGCGAGCGAGGTGCGCACCGATCAACCCGGCACCTTCGAGCGGCCCTACCGCCTCGAAGGCGGGCGCCTGCCGTGCTGGTTCCGCGACGATCGGCTGTCCGATCTGATCGGCTTCACCTATGCGACATGGCACGGCGATGACGCCGCGCGCAATCTCGCGCACGAGCTCGGGCAGATCGCCGAGTCCGGCGCCCTGGCGGGACGCGCCGTGCTGATCGCCCTCGACGGCGAGAACGCCTGGGAGCACTACCCGTTCAACGGCTACTACTTTCTCGATTCCCTGTACGCGCTCCTCTCGGAGCACCCGCTGCTCGAGCTCACGACGCTTTCATCCCTCGCTTCCCGCATCGAGGCGCGTCCGCTCGAACGCATCGTCGCCGGCAGCTGGGTGCATGGCACGCTCGCCACGTGGATGGGCGATCCCGCGAAGAACGCCGCGTGGGATCTGCTGTGCGACGCGAAGATCGCCTACGACGACGCGATGGCGCGCGGCCCGCTCACCGCCGAGCAGCGCCGGGCCGCCGAGCGTCAGCTCGCGCTCTGCGAGAGTTCGGACTGGTTCTGGTGGTTCGGGGACTACAACCCGCCGGAGGCAGTCCGGCAGTTCGACGAGCTCTACCGCCGCCAGCTCGCCAACCTCTATCGCCTCATCGCCCGCCCGGCACCCGAAGCGCTCGCGAAGCCGATCTCGATCGGCCGGGGCGAGATGGAGGGCCGCGGCGAGATGGAGCACGGCGGCGTGATGCGGCGCGCGACCGCGAAGTGAGCAGCATCCTCGACCGCCGGCGCGCCGGCGCGCTCCTGCATCTTACCTGCCTCGACGCCGCGCTCGGCCGGGGCGGGCGCGCGTTCATCGACTGGCTCGCGGAGGCCGGGTTCTCCGTCTGGCAGTTCCTGCCGCTCGGGCCGAGCGCCGACGGATCCCCCTACCGCGCCCGGTCCGATTCCGCCGGCAATCCGGCGCTGCTCGATCCCGACGAGCGGCCGCCGCTCGGCACGCCCGAATTTGAAACGTTCCGCCGATCGGCCCGCGGCTGGCTCGAGGACTACGCCTGCTTCGAGGCGCTCTCGCGCCTGCATGGCGGCGCGCCGTGGTGGACCTGGCCGCCCGAGCATCGCGACCGCGACCCCCGCGCGCTCGCCGAGGTCCGGCTGGCGCAGGCGGAGCGCATCCGCGAAATCGAGGCGGAGCAGTTCGCCTTCGACTGGCAGTGGCGGCGGCTGCGCGAGCACGCGCGTGCGCGAGGAGTGCTGCTGTTCGGCGATCTGCCGTTCTACGTCGCGCCCGATTCCGTGGAGACGTGGGCGCATCGCGGTCAGTTCCAAGTGGATGCCGAGGGGCGCGCGCGCGCCATAGCCGGGGTGCCGCCCGACTACTTCTCCGAGCTCGGGCAGCTCTGGGGCAATCCGCTCTACGACTGGGATGCGATGCGCGCCGACGGCTTCAGCTTCTGGCGCGAGCGCCTGCGGCGGCAGCTCAACCGCGTGGACCTCCTGCGAATCGATCACTTCCGCGCACTCGCGGCGCACTGGGCCGTGCCCGCCGGCGCGCCGGATGCCCGCACGGGGGCCTGGCGGCGCACGCCGGGCTGGGCGCTCCTGAGGACGCTGCGCGAGGAGCTGGGGCAGCTGCCGCTCATCGCCGAGGATCTCGGCCTCATCACGCCGGATGTGGAGGACCTGCGCCGCGGCTTCGGCTTGCCGGGCATGCGGGTGCTGCAGTTCGGGTTCGACGGATCGCCCGACAATCCGCATCTGCCGCACATGCACGAGCGGGGGATCGTCGTGTATACGGGGACTCACGACAACGACACGGCACTCGGCTGGTACTCGAGCCTCGACGCCGGGACCGCGCGGCGGGTCGATTTCTATCTGCGGTGCGGTCCTGCGGACATGCCCGATGCGTTCGTGCGCGCGGCGCTCGCCTCGGTCGGCGCGCTCGCCGTGCTGCCCGTCCAGGATATCCTGGCGCTCGGCTCCGAGGCGCGGTTCAACACGCCATCCACGCCGGAAGGAAACTGGAGCTGGCGCCTGCCTCCAGGATCGCTCACTCCCGAGCTTGCCGGGCGGTATAGGCGTTTGAACGAAGCGTACGGGCGGGTCGCTTGAGCGCGGGTCGTTCGGTCTTGAAGGAATCGGGGAGGGAAGGGCGGCCCGGGCGCACCGGGGCAGCCGCCAGGGCCGTCGCCGCCAGGGCCGCCGCCACGGGCGCCGCCGCCGGGGCGGCCAAGGCTGCGGCGAGAATTGCGGGGCTCCTTCTTGCAGCGCTCGCCCTCGCCGCCTGCTCCCTGCTCGCGCCGCGGCTCGAGACGCCGCGCCTCTCCGTCGAGAGCATCGCGATCGAGCGCAGCGATCTCGTCACGCAGCATCTCAAAGTCCGGATGCGCGTCGCGAATCCCAACGACCGCGAGCTGCCGGTGAAAGGACTCTCGTACACGCTCTACATTGACGAGGAAGAAGTCGCTAGCGGCGCATCGGATGCGAGCTTCGTCGTGCCCGCGCTCGGTGAGGCGGAGTTCGACATGAGCGTGACGGCGAACATGGCCGGGGCGCTCCTGCGCCTGCTCGGCCGCGGCGGCGCGCATCCCGATCAGATCAACTACCGCGTCGCCGGCAGGGTAGAGCTCTCTCGCGGCCTGCTGCGCTCGATTCCGTTCGAGCGGCGGGGAACGTTCAGTCTGCGATGAGGCGTTCGTACAGCGCGACGTACTGCGCGCCCTGCCGCTCCCACGAGAAATCCTGCGCCATCCCGTTGCGCGCCATGCGCGCCCAGTGCTCGGGGGCGGCATAGAGATCAAGCGCCGTGTGGAGCGCCTCGACCAGCGCCTCTGCGCGGTATTCGCGGAACAGGATGCCCGTGCCGCGGCCGCTTGCGGGATCATAGCGCTCGACCGAGTCCGCGAGGCCGCCGGTCTCGCGCACGACCGGCACCGTGCCGTAGCGCAGGCTGTACATCTGATTGAGGCCGCACGGCTCGTACTGGGAGGGCATGATGAAGAGGTCGGATGCCGCCTCGATCCAGTGCGCGAGCTCGTCGCTGTAGCCGCGATGGAACGCGAGCCGCCCGGGATGCGCACGAGCCAGCGCTTCGAGCGCCCGCTCGTAGGGCTCATCGCCGCTGCCGAGCACCGCGCAGACGAGATCGCGCGAGGTCAGCACGGGCGGCAAGGCGGCGAGGAGGAGGTCGATGCCCTTCTGCGAAGCGAGGCGGCTCACTACGCCCGCGAGAGCGGTCCGTGGGCCACGCGCGAGCCCCAGGCGGGCGGTGAGCTGCGCTTTGAGTCGGGCCTTGGCATCGAGTCTGGTCGCGTCGTAATGCTCGGGCAGGTACGGGTCGGTGCGCGGGTCCCACTCCTCGTAGTCCACGCCGTTCAGGATGCCGAGCACGGCATCGGCCCGCGCCGCGAGGATGTGCTCGAGCCCCATGCCGAACTCCGGAGTGCGGATCTCGCGCGAGTAGGTCGGGCTCACGGTCGTGATCGCATCGGCGTAGAGAATGCCGTGCTTCAGCGAGTTGATGAAGCCGGCGCGCAGATCGTCCTGATGCAAGAGGTACTGGCCGGCGCCGAGCTGCAGATCGCCGACGGCCGCGGCGCTGAAGACGCCCTGATACCCGAGGTTGTGAATCGTGAGGATCGAGCGCGTGGGGTGGAACAGACGGTCCCAGGCATAGATCGTCTTCAGGAACAGCGGGCCGAAGGCGGCGTGCCAATCGTGGCAGTGCAGGATCTGCGGGCTCCATTGCATTCGCTGGCAGCACTCGAACGCCGCTCGCGTGAGCGCGAGGAAGCGCAGATGCTCGTCCGGATCGGTCGTGTAGAGTCGCGGGCGGTCGTAAAGCGCGGGGCAGTCGATCAGGTAGACGGACGGTGAACGTCCCTGCGCGGCTGGCGCGTGCGCGGCGAGCGTACGAACGCGCTCGGCAGGTGCCTGCGCCCCGCCCGGTTCCTGCCCGACGCGCCGTTCCGGCAGGCGCACGCGGATCACCGAATAGCGATAGCGGTGCGGACCGACTTCGAGCGGCACGTCCGTCAGGCCCTCTACCGGCGCGCCGTCGAGCCGCGCGAGATCGATCGCCGCGTACCGCGGCAGGAAGGCGCGCACATCATGACCCGCCCCGTCGAGGTACCGGATGAGCGCACTCGTGACATCTGCGAGGCCGCCGGTCTTGGCGAGCGGCGCGATCTCGGAGGCGACGAAGGCGATGCGGAGCGGCATGCGTGAAGCTTCAAGTGGAGCGGGGCCCGGCCGGCGCGCAGTCTATCGCAGCGTGCGCGGTCGCCGGCGCGACCGGCTCGGCAGCGCGACTCGCTCGGCAGCGTGATCGACTTGGCAGCGCGACCGACGTGACAGCGCGAACCGCTCGAAGGCGCGACGAGCTCGGCAGCGCGAATGGCCTGGCGGCGCGAGGGCCGCGCGGTACGCGAACGGCTCGGGGTGCGCAAACGGCTCGGCGGCGCGCGAACGCCGGGCGGCACGGTAGACTTCGGACGTGGGATACGACCGGAGCCCCGTCCTGCACCGATTGCTCGTCGGGCTGACGCTGATCGTGCTGATCGCCGTCTCGGCCGGCATCGGGCTGCTCGTCGCGAACTGGCCCGAGTACCTGCGCCATCTCGAAGGTGGGCACTGACCGAGAGGGGTGCGCAGCGGAGGCGAAAGGTGTGCTGCAATGCAGCATCCGGGCGACTCGAAATGGCTGCTGTCAACCCGGCGCAAAGCGACCTAAGTGCCTGATTTCATAGGGCAAAACGCCGACGAAGGCCGGCCGGCGCGGCTCGCGGGAGTAAACTACCCGTCGTTCCCGGCCTTCCCGCGCCGCTCGGCGCGGACTCGAGCGAACCGACTCCTCTCCCGCCGGCTCGCTCGCCTGAAGGAACGATCGGTAGTCAATCGTCATGTCCGCCTCGCCGTACAAGCAGCTCGAGCAGGAATTCAAGCGTCTGCATGCCTTCCGCGGGGCGCTGTCGCTTCTGCGCTGGGATGCGGCGGTGATGATGCCGCGCGGCAGCGCGGACGTCCGCGGCGAGCAGCTCGCTGCCCTCGAAACCGAATACCACGCGCTCCTCACCTCGCCCCGCATCACGCGCCTGCTCGATCGCGCGCAGGCGAACTCTCAGGGCCTTACCGACTGGCAGATCGCGAACCTCCGTGAGATGCGCCGCCAGCGCGACCACGCCATCGCGACGCCGGTCTCTCTCATCTCTCGGCTGGCGCGCGCGACGTCGCGGGCCGAGGTCCAATGGCTCGAAGCGCGGCAGCAGGGGCGATTCGAGACGTTCGCGCCGCAGCTCGAGGAGGTCGTGAATCTGGTGCGCGACAAGGCGGCGCTTCTCGGCCAGGCGCTCAACCTCGCCCCGTACGATGCGCTGATCGACGAATTCAGCCCCGGCATCACGACGGCCGACATCGAGGGCGTCTTCAAGGCGCTCTCGCGCCGGCTGCCGTCGCTCATTCGCGAGGTCATCGGCTTGCAGGACGGGCGGCGCGTGCTCCCGCTCACCGGCAAGTTTCCGCCCGCGAAGCAGAAGGCGCTCGCGGTCGAGATCATGAAGGCGATCGGATTTCCGTTCGACCGCGGCCGGCTCGACGAGAGCGAGCACCCCTTCACCGAGGGCGTGCCCGGCGACATTCGCGTGACGACGCGGTTCGACAGCGCGGACCTGTTCTCGGGCCTGCTCGGCGCGCTGCACGAGACCGGTCACGCGATGTACGACCTCGGCCTGCCGCAGGAGTGGCGCGATCAGCCCGTCGGGCGCGACCGCGGGATGGCGCTCGAGGAGAGCCAGTCGCTCATGCTCGAAATGCTCGTGTGCCGCGGCCGGCCGTTCGTGGCGTACCTCGCGCCGCTTCTCGTCACGCACTTCGGCGTGTCGGGTCCTGAATGGGATCCGGAGAACATCTATGCTCATCTCACGCGCGTGCGCCGGAGCCTCATCCGCGTGGATGCCGACGAGCTGACCTATCCGCTGCACATCCTCGTGCGGTATGAGCTCGAGAAGAAGCTGCTCTCGGGCGAGCTCGCCGTGCGCGATCTGCGCGATGCCTGGAACAGCAGCATGGAGCAGCGCCTCGGCATCCGCCCCGCCAATGATGCCGAGGGCTGCCTGCAGGACATCCACTGGGCCGTCGGCTCATTCGGCTACTTTCCCTCGTATGCACTCGGAGCGGTGATCGCCGTGCAGCTCTACGACAGCCTGCGCGCGGAGGTTCCGCATCTCGACGCCGAGATCGCGCGCGGGGAGTTCTCCGGCCTCCTCGGCTGGCTGCGCAAGCACGTGCACGGCATCGGCGCGAAAGTGTCGGTGCACGAGCTGCTGAAGGACGCGACGGGCCGGACTCTTTCGGCAGCGCCGTTCGTGCGCTATCTCGAGGGCAAGTACCTCGAAGGCGCCGCAAGCATCGCGGCCGCCTGAGCGGCGATGAGCGGCGAGCTCGAACGGCAGCCCGGCGGCGCCGGGCAGGACGGCTTGAACGCCCGGCCGCGCCATGCCGCGCCGTCACGCCCTGCACCCTCCCGCACGGCACCCTCGCGCACCGCGAAGCGTCTTGAGGCGCATCTGCGCGGCCTCGTCGGCAAGGCGATCGAGGACTACGGCATGATCGCGGACGGTGACCGCGTCATGGTGTGCCTGTCCGGCGGCAAGGACTCTTACACGCTGCTCGACATCTTGCTGTCTTTGAAGCGCAGCGCGCCGGTCGAATTCAGCCTCATCGCGGTCAATCTCGACCAGAAGCAGCCCGGCTTCCCGGCGCACGTCTTGCCGGACTATCTCGCCTCGCTCGGCGTGCCGTATCACATCCTCGAGCAGGACACCTACAGCGTCGTCAAGCGTGTGATCCCCGAGGGCAAGACGATGTGCGGGCTGTGCTCGCGCCTGCGCCGCGGAGCGCTCTATCGCTTCGCAGCCGAGCACGGCATCACGAAGATCGCGCTCGGCCACCACCGCGACGACATCGTCGAGACGTTCTTCCTCAACCTCTTCTTCGGCGGACGCCTGAAGGCGATGGCGCCGAAGCTCCTCTCGGACGACGGCCGCCACATCGTCATCCGTCCTCTCGCCTATGTGAGCGAGCGCGACATTGCCCGGTACGCGCGCAGCCGCGCGTTCCCGATCATTCCCTGCAATCTCTGCGGCTCGCAGGAGAATCTGCAGCGCGCGGCCGTGAAGCGGATGCTCGCGGCCTGGGAACGGGAGCACCCCGGGCGCACCGAGACGATCTTCGCAGCGCTGCGCAGCGTCGAGCCCGAGCATCTCGCCGACGCGCGGCTGCACGATTTCAAAGGGCTCGAACGGCGCCGGCTCGCCGGGCGGCCGAGCGGCGCGGCGCCACGCGATGCGGCCCGAGGCGCCGAGGCGCGAGAGGCGAGCGGCGCGGCTCGGATACCGAGCATCGCGCCGGAGACGCACGCCGAGGAACAATCTGTTGCGCATGTCCGTGCGGCTGCCCTGGCCTAACAGCTATTGGGTATTGCCGGGACGGCTGCTCGCGGGGGAATACCCCGGCGCCCCGGACGCCGCCGCCTCGCGCGAACGCCTCGAACGTCTGCTCGCGCTGGGAGTGGACGAGATCGTCGATTTGACGGCTCCCGACGAGCTTGCGCCGTATGACGATCTGCTTCCGGCGAACCTCGTACACCATCGCTTCCCGATCCGCGACCACGGCACTCCTGCCGATCCGGCGCACATGGCGGATATCCTGGAGACCGTCGAAAGCGCTCTGCGCGCGCGCCGGCGCGTATACCTCCACTGCCGCGCCGGCATCGGCCGCACGGGCATGGTCGCCGGCTGTCTGCTGGTCGAGCGCGGCGCGACCGGCGAGCAGGCGCTGGAAGCCCTCAATCGCGCCTGGCAACAGTGCGCGCGGGCGCAGACTTGGCCCTCGGTGCCCGAAACCGAAGCGCAGATCGAGTATGTGAGGTCGTGGCGGCCGCGCGTGATGCTCGGCGTACGCGGCCGTGCTCGTGGCGCCGCCGGTGGCCCTGGCGCGCTGTTGGATCCGAGCGCGGGAATGGGTGCGGCTGCGGCAATGAGTTCCGCCGCGGCAGAGGGTCCGGCCGCGGTTCTTGCCAGGACGGCGTTGAGTCCGGCCGCCGTCCGCAGCCGCTTTCTCGGCGCGCTCGTCGGGCTCGCGGCGGGGGATGCGCTCGCGGCGCCGACCCAGGGCCGCAAGCAGGGCACGTTCGCTCCGGTCACGGGCTTCGAAGGAGGCGGCCCCTTCGATCAGCCGGCAGGCGCGTGGAGCGATGACACGGCGATGGCGCTGTGCGTCGCCGACAGCCTCATCGCCTGCCGAGGCTTCGATGCTCGCGATCAGGTCGAGCGCTGCGTGCGCTGGCAGCAGGAAGGCTACCTGTCCGCGACAGGATCGTGCGCCGGCATCACGCCGAGCACTGCGCGCGCGCTCGCCGCGGCCCAGTGGCGCCGGCAAATCTTCTCGGGGTCGCATGAGCCGAAGCAGCTCGATCCCGAGCCGCTGTCCCGCGTGGCGCCCGTCGTGATGTTCGCGTTCTCCTCCGTGGATGAAGCCGTGCGCCTCGCGGGCGATGCGGCGCGGATCACCTGCCAGGCGCCGACCGTGGTCGAGGTGTGCCGTATCTTCGCCGCCATGCTGCATGCGGCGCTTTCAGGCTCACCGAAGGAGGAAGTGCTGGCCCCGACGCGTGGGCTCGCCGAGCTCGAGGTCGCAGGCTTTCGGCCGCGGGTACGCTCGCTCCTTCGCGGGCGCTATCGCCGCAAGCGCGCCGGCCAAGTGCACACCGGGACCACGATCATCGAAGTGCTCGAGGCCGCGCTCTGGGCATTCGACCAGTCCGAGACGTTCGCGGACGGCGCGCTCATCGCGGCGAACCTGGGCGAGAGCTCGGATGTGGCGGGCGCCGCGTACGGACAGCTCGCCGGGGCCTTCTACGGCGCGGCAGCGATCCCGCCGCCTTGGCGGACCGGCCTTGCTCGCGTGGAGCTCATCGAGGGCATGGCCGAGCAGCTGTTCGCGGTCGCGTTCGGAGCTTCGCAGTAGGCCCGTCGAGCGCCCCGCAGTAGGCATGCCGAGCGCCCGCATCGGCCCGTCAAGCATTCCGCTTCCGGCGTGCCAATCGGGCGGCGCGCGCACGCTCTGTCCGGTAAGCTTGCCGGGTCGGAAGGTCGCACCATGTCTCCCCCTCACCCCGCCCGCTCGCGCCCGAGTCCTGTCTCCGCGCTGCTGCCCATCGAGCCGCGCGCGCGCGTGCGCCTCCCTCGGGCTCCGGCGCGGCCGCGGGGCGCGCGGCGGAAGCTCTTCTGGACGCGCCTGCCCGACGAGCAGCTGCTGAGGGTACGATTGTGCGATCTCGGCCTCACCGTCGAGACTTCGCGCCTCGGCCCGCATCTGCGCCGGCTCTACCGAGAGCTCGAGGCGCGCGGCATCGGTTTCAGGCCACACGCTTGGCTGTCGGAGGAATGGTTCTCGCCGGACGGTGTCCCCGGGATCGCCATTCCTTTCTATCTGGCGCATCCGCGCCTCGAACGGCTCGAGCGCCGCGTCATGCGCGAAGTGGAGGGCGGCAACTCGCGCTGGCTCATGCGCATCCTGCGGCACGAAGCGGGGCACGCGCTCGACAACGCCTACCGCCTGCGCCGCCGCCGCCGCTGGCGCGAGGTGTTCGGTCCCGCCTCTCTCCCTTATCCGCATCGCTATCGCGCTCGTCCCGGCAGTCGGCGCTATGTGCATCACCTCGGCGAGTGGTACGCGCAGGCGCATCCGACCGAGGATTTCGCCGAGACGTTCGCCGTGTGGCTCAAGCCGAATTCCGACTGGCGCAAGACCTATGCGGCGTGGCCCGCCTTCCAGAAATTGAGCCTCGTCGATGAGCTGATGGCGGGCGTACGCGCCGCCGCGCCGCCGGTGCGCAACCGCCTGCGGATCGATTCGATCGCGTCCGATACGCGCACGCTCGCGGAGGTCTATCGCCGCAAGCTCGCGCGGCGCCGCTCGGACCGGCGCGGGTTGGCGCAGGAGCTGCTGCTCAAGGTCTTCAGCGTCGAGCGGGAGCGCGCCGACGCGCCGCGCGCCGCGACGCTCCTGCGGGCCCGCAAGGCGGAGCTCGTCTCCTCCGTCTCGCGCGAGCTCGGCCTGCCGCGGTACAGCGTCTACCAGATCCTGCGCATGCTCATCGAGCGCTGCGAAGGCCTTGCGCTCTACGTCCGCGGCAGCCGCCGCGCCGCCGAGCGCAACGCGCGCTGGGTGCTTGGCCGCCTCGCGCGGTTCTACTCGCAGGGTGAGACGCCGCATCTGCCGCTGTGAGCGCCCGATGACATGAAAAGGTTGCGCGCGCTGGTCGTCGTGCATGCGAGCCTCGTACCCCCGGACAGCCTGGAAGGACACGATGAGAAGGAGATCGACGAGTGGCGCACCGAGTACGACGTGGTCTCGACGCTCAAGAGCGGCGGGCACGAAGTGCGTTGCATCGGCGTGCTCGACAGCCTCACGGAGCTGCGCGCCGCCATCGCGGACGGCAAGCCGGACATCGTCTTCAATCTGCTCGAGGAATTCGACGGCATCGTGACGTACGATCAGCACGTCGTGGCATTTCTCGAGCTGCTGCGCCAGCCGTACACCGGATGCAATCCGCGCGGCCTCATGCTCTCGCGCGACAAGTCGCTCTCGAAGCAGCTGCTCGCGTTTCATCGCGTGCCGACGCCGCAGTTCGCGGTGTTCCGCAGGGGCGCGCGCTTCCATGCGCCGCGGCGGCTCCGGTTTCCACTCTTCGTCAAATCGACTGTCGAGGACGCCTCCCTCGGCATCGCACAGGCGTCCGTCGTCGAAGATGCGGCGCACCTTCGGGAGCGCATCGAGTTCGTGCACGAGCAGATCGGCTCGGACGCGCTCGTCGAGGAGTACATCGAAGGGCGCGAGCTCTACGTCGGCGTGATGGGCAATGAGCGCCTGACGAGGCTGCCGGTGTGGGAGATGGTGTTCGGCTCGATGCCGCACAGCCTCGCCGCCATCGCGACGCGCAAGGTCAAATGGGACAAACGCTATCAGCAGCGCTACGGCATCACGACGCGCGCGGCGACCGATCTGCCGCCCGGCATCGAGGCGCGCCTCGACCGGCTCTCGCGGCGCATCTATCGGGCGCTCGGCATGTCGGGGTATGCGCGCATGGATTTTCGTGTGACGGCGTCGGGGGACATCTACGTGCTCGAAGCGAACGCCAATCCCAACCTCGAGGCCGCCGAGGACTTCGCCGAATCGGCGCGCGCATCGGGCATCGGCTACGCGGAGCTGCTCGAGCGGCTGATGACGCTCGGGCTCACCTATCGCGCCGAGTGGCGCTCGACATATGGTTGACCGCGGGGCGCCGCGCCCGAGTCGGGCGGTCATGACGGCGGCGGCTCTCGAGGCGGACGTCGGGCGCGACCGGTCCCGCCGCTCCGTATGGGAGACGAGCCTCGCGGCGACCGTCTGCCTCGCGGCGGCGGCCTGCCTCGCGGCGGCGCTCGCCGCGGGCTGCGCCAGCGAGTCGCCTCACCGCGACGCGGAGCTCGCGCAGATCGACGAATGGCTGCCGGGGCGCTACGACAACCAGGAGCAGATTGCCGCCGACCGCCGGGCAGGGCGTCCACTTCATGAAGCGCTCGCGCTCACGGTGTTGTCGGTCGATGCGCTGCAAATGGGGCATCACGTCTTTTATGTCGAGGAGACGGCCGGCCGCGTCGAGTCGCCCGGCGCGCCGCGGCTCGTTCTCGCCCAGCACCTCGCCTCGATCGACGTCGTGAACGGGAAGATCGTCGCAGCGCTGTATTCCTTCACCGACCCGCGGCGCTGGCGCGAAGGCGCGGCGAGCCCCGAGCTCTTCAGCTCCTTGCAGCCGCAGGACGTGAAGCTGATGCGCGGCTGCGGCCTCGCATGGACTGCCGAGCCGGGGAGGCTCGTCGCCGTCAACGATCCAAACCTCTGTCGGACCACATCGCCGCTCACCGGCGGGGTCGAGTCGATGCGGATCCGCGTCGAGGTGAAGCGCGATGAGATCGCCGTGAGCGCCGGACCGGCGGAGGCCGGCGGCTCGAATCCTGCTGCCGAGGACTACACGCGCTTCCGGCGCAGCGGCGGACTTTGAGGCGCATGAGAAGCGGTCCCGAGCGGCCGTCGAAGGACCCGGCGGTGAAATCCACGATGCGCTTCGCAGGCCGGATCATCCGGGTGACCGTCGATGAGGTGGTGCTGCCCAACGGGACCAGGGCCGACCTCGAAGTCGTCCACCATCCCGGCGGCGCCGCCGTCGTCGCAGTCGATCGCGACGATCGGGTCTGCCTGCTGCGCCAGTATCGCTATGTCGCGGGCGGGTGGATCTGGGAGCTGCCGGCCGGAAAGCTCGAACCGCACGAGCCGCCGGTCGAGACTGCGCGGCGCGAGCTCATCGAGGAGGCGGGCGTCGAAGCGCGCCGCTGGTCGAGCCTCGGGAGTTATTTGAGCTCACCGGGAGTCTTCTCCGAAGTGCTCCATCTCTACTTGGCGCTCGATCTCACCCCGGCGGCGGCGGCGCCGGAGAAGAACGAGGTGTTCGAGGTGCACTGGGTGCCGTTCGCAGAAGCGTGCGAGCGCGCGCTAGGCGGCGACATCCGGGACGGGAAGACGGCGATCGGCCTGCTGCGCGCGGCCCGTGCGCTCGGGGGAAGCGTGACGTGCGGCACAGCCCGGCAGCCGCGGGACGCGTAGCTTGGCCCAAGCCGGACGGGGCCGGCGAACATAAGACATATTATTTCGAGACATATCATTTCGATGGAAAACAGTCACCGCGGGAAACCGAGTCCCCCGAGCGATCCGAGCGGCGCCACGAGCATCATGGAGCGCCGGCGGATCGGCAAGGTCGTGCACGACGAGCGCGGCAATGCGCGCCTGGAGTGGGTGAGCACCCCGCCCGATCCCGAGCGGGTGGCGCTGTCGCTCGAGGAGACGCAATCCCTCTACCAGCCCGAGCAGGGCTACGACCCCTATCAGAAGGCGGCGAAGCCGCGCGTGCCGCCGACTCCCCCCGAGCGGCCCCAGAAGCGCGACCTGCGCAAGCTCTCTGAGTGGATCAAACAAATGCGCGAACTCGAAGCGCGCAAGCGGCGCGGCGACGACGAGGAGCAGTGATCGGCGCGCCCGGTTCCTGACCGGGCCCGCTGTCGGCGCCGCATCGCGCGTGCCGGAGGTCCGCTCCGCGCGAGAAGAGGAGGAGGCGCCGACTACTCCAGCGACTCGATGTGCTCCCGCTTGCGCGCGTCGGTCAGGCGGTAGAAGCGCCTGAGCTCCGTCAGCACTTCGCGCTCAGTCGCGACGCCGCGCTCGCGCAGCGCGCGCTCGATGCGCCGGCAGAACCGCTCGGCGTATCGGCTCGCTCGCCGGTAGATCTCCTCCCGGCCGGCGGCGAGCGCGGGGTCGATGCGCGTGCGCTCGAACAGGAGCCGCATCAGCTCCGCCGGGAACCGCCCAGGAGCCTGACGCTTGAGCAGCCACCAGCTCGCGACAAATTTGTCGATCTCGGCCTGCAGCTCCAGCTCGAGGAGCGAGACCGGCTTGTCGTGTCCGCTGTTCCAGGCGAGATAGACGAAGTGGCTCACGCCTTCGAGCGCGGTCCAGTAGTCCGCGACGTTCCCCTCGTGCAGCGATTCCAGCGGGTCCGCGCGCTGCAGCCGGTCGAGCAGCCCCGGGTCGAGGTACAGCGACACCCCGAGCTCGCCGTTTGCGGAGGCGACGACGAGCTGCTCGTCCGTGGGATGAGAGCGCACCGCGGGCGGCAGCCGTCGCCGATCAGTGACGAGAAAGTCGTAGACGTCGTGAGCGACGCTCACGTCGTAGATGCCCCCGATCAGCGCCTGCAGTTGCCGCAGAATCACTGCGCGGTGCGCGCCGACGGCGTGGGATCGACGCCGAGCTGCCTCAAGATCCGATAGGAACGGCGGCTGCCCGTCTTCAGCCACAGCTCGTAGAGCCGCAGGATGTCGCGGTCCGTGTGGCGGTACGAAGTCTCGCTCACGTCGTTGAGCGCATCGACGAGCGGCTGGAACTTCTCGGCAAGCTCCGCGAAGACCTGCGCCAGCACGCGGCTACGGGTATGCGCCAACGCCTCGGCGAGCGTGCGATACGCGCGGCCTCCCATGGCGATGTGGTAATCGACGTCGATGAGCTTGCGCGCGAAACTGTGCGCGAAGAATCCCGCGACGAACAGCGACACATCCCCGAGCCGCTGCAGGCTGCGATGCCTGTCGCCCGCCGAACGCGCTTCGAGCGCTTCCGTGAGCATCACGACGAGGGGCTTCAGCTTCGGCCCCTCCGGCGTCTGCTCGTAGAGCGCCTCGGAGCGGGCGAACAGCGTGAGCAGATTCACCACGTAATGCTCGGTCTGATCCTCGACCTCGACATGCTGGCGTTCGAGCGCGTGGTGGAGGTGATCGCGAAAGAACTCCTGCAGATTCGCGACGCGGACGACGCGGCGCGGTTCTTCGTTCCCGACAGGAAGATGCGGCATATCCGAGCTCAACCCTCCGTCAACAAATGCGACCCAGGCACGCGGGTGTGCCTGCAGCCGCAGCAAGGGTCGTGACAGGAAGTCCGGCCCTCGCTTCAGAATAGAACGGCCGCGCATGGGGAAAGTTCATGCGGCCGAGGCTCCGCTTTCCGTGACGCACGTAGCGGTCCTGCGCAACATATTCGTGAGCGCGCGGGGCGCGGCATTCAGGCATTTGGCAGCGCTACCGGCAGAGTGCTGATAACAGCCCACGGCCCGGCCAGCGCCGCAGCTATAATTCCCCTTTTCTGCTTCCGCGGGAAGACCCCTATGCTCTGTTTGAAGCGCGCTGCACCCCGAGCTCCGCTCGCCGCTCCGGTGTCTGGTGTGCGCGCGGCGCTCCCGCTCTCCGGCCTGGCGTTTGCGGCGCTCGCGGCATTCGCACTCGTGTTGGCGGCGTTCGCGCCTGCCGCGCCCGCAGCGACCGGGGAGCCCGCTGCCGCGCCCGCAGCGACCGGGGAGCCCGCGCAGGCGGCGGCCGCGAAGCCTCCCTTCACGATCCGCGATCTCGTGCGGCTGCGCCGCCTCAGCGATCCGCAGGTCTCACCCGACGGGCGCTACGTCGTGTTCGCGGTGCGCGAGACCGACGTGGAGGCGAACCGCGGACGCACGCATCTTTGGATCCTCGATCTCGCGGGAGCCGATCGGCAGCCGCGCCGGCTCACGCTCGACAGCGCCGACGACTCGAGCCCGCGCTGGGCGCCCGACAGCCGTACGATCTACTTTCTCTCGACCCGCACCGGCTCCTCTGAGGTCTGGCGCCTGAAGCTGGATGGAGGCGAGGCGACCGAGGTCACGAGCTATCCGCTCGACATCGGCTCATTGAAGGTCTCCCCGGAGGTGTCCGCCGGCGGCAGCCGCACCGACGGCGTACGCATCGCCGTGAGCATGGCGGTGTTCCCCGACTGCAAGGATTTGAAGTGCACGCACGATCGGTTGGCCGCCCTCGCGAAGGGCCGCCCCTCGGGGCAGCTCTACGACCGCTTGTTCGTGCGCCACTGGGACACGTGGAGCAATGGGACGCGCTCGCACCTCTTCATCGCGCGCATCCGCCCCGATGGGTCGGCAGAAGATCCCGTCGACGTGTCAAAGCCGCTGGATGCCGACGTGCCCTCGAAGCCGTTCGGCGGCGATGCAGACTATGACTTCAGCCCGGACGGCCGCACGATCGTGTTCAGCGCGCGCGTCGCCGGCCGCACGGAGCCGTGGTCCACGAATTTCGATCTGTACGCAGCCCCGGTCGATGGCTCGCGTCCTCCCGTCGATCTGACGGCCGACGACCGCGCGTGGGACGCGAGCCCGAAATTCCTGGCGAACGGCGACCTCGCCTATCTCGCGCAGGACCGCCCGGGCTTTGAGTCCGACCGCTTCCACATCGTCATTCGCGACGCTCGCACCGGAGCGAAGCGCAGCCTCACCGGCAACTGGGACCGCTCCATCGGCGAGCTCGGCCGTACGCTCGATGGCCAGAAGCTCCTCGCCGGCGTGGACGATCTCGGCCAGCACGCGCTCTACCTCATCGATCCCTCGAACGGCGCACGGCGCAAGCTCGTCGCCCAGGGACAGGTCACGGGGTTTGCCGGCGCGCAGCGCTCCGTCATCCTCTCCTGGGCGTCGATCGGGACGCCGCCCGATCTGTACTCGGTGTCGCTCGACGCGCCCCCCTCATCTGAACGCGGCACGGAGCCCACCCCACCCGAGCGAGGCACGGAGGAGCCTGGCGCGCGCAGTCCTGGCGCAGGCGGCTTCGGCGCGAGCGGCGTCGGCGCGGAGGGGTTTGGCGCGGACGGCCTCGCTGCTCTGCGGCGCCTCACGGCCGTCAATGCGCCGCTGCTCGACGGTCGTGCGATGAGCCGCTTCGAGCAGTTCAGCTTCTCCGGCTGGCATGGGCAGAAGGTCTATGGATATCTCGTGCAGCCCTATGGATTCGATCCGTCGAAGCGCTATCCCATCGCCTTCATCATCCACGGCGGGCCGCAGGTCAGCATGTCGAACGAATGGAGCTACCGGTGGAACCCGGAGGTGTTCGCGGGCGCCGGATACGGTGTCGTCTTCATCGATTTCCACGGCTCGCCGGGCTATGGTCAGGCGTTCACCGATTCCATCAGCCGTGATTGGGGCGGCAAGCCGCTCGTCGATTTGCAGAAGGGCCTCGCGGCGGCCATCGCCCGCTATCCCTGGCTCGACGGCCGCCGCGCGTGCGCGCTCGGCGCCTCGTACGGCGGCTTCATGATCAACTGGATCGCCGGGCGCTGGCCCGACCGCTTCCGCTGCCTCGTCGACCACGACGGCGTGTTCGATCAGCGCAGCATGTACTACTCGACCGACGAATTGTGGTTCCCGGAGTGGGAATTCGGCGGCCCGTACCATGCCGTGCCGCAGAACTATGAGCGATTCAACCCGGCGGACTACGTGACGGCCTGGCGCACGCCGATGCTCGTCATCCACGGCGGGCGCGACTACCGCGTGCCGCTCGCGCAGGGCCTCGGCGCCTTCACCGCCCTGCAGCGCCGCGGCATCGAGAGCCGGTTCCTGTATTTCCCGGACGAGAGCCACTGGGTGCAGAAGCCCGCGAACTCCATCGAGTGGTACGACACCGTGCTCGCCTGGCTCGCAGCGCATCTGCAATAGATTTCATGGCGGCGTGCGGCGCAGCGCCGGTATAGTTGCCCGACATGTCGACTGCGTCACATCTCGCACACCTCGAGAAGCTGAACGCCGCGCAGCGCAAGGCCGTCTCCTATGGCGAGCCGCTGCCCGAGGGGGGCCTCAAGGCCGGGCCGCTGCTCATCATCGCAGGCGCCGGTACCGGCAAGACCGACACGCTCGCGCACCGCGTGGCGCACCTCGTCATGCATGGAGTGGACCCGGCGCGCATTCTGCTGCTGACGTTCACGCGCCGCGCCGCGCTCGAGATGCGCCGCCGCGCGCGGGACATCGTCAAGAAGGCGCTGAACGAGCCTCTGGGCGGCGTCGGCCAACAGATCGCGCAGCGGCTCTCGTGGGCGGGCACGTTCCACTCGATGGCGAACCGGCTGCTGCGACACTACGCGCGTCACCTGAAGCTCGATCCGCAGTTCACCGTCATCGACCGGGCCGACGCCGCGGACCTCATGGACACGGTGCGCCAGGAGCTCGGACTCGCCGCGAAGGGCGAGCGGTTCCCGCGCAAGGACACTTGCCTCGCGGTCTACTCCTACCGCGTGAACACGCAGAAGCCGCTCAAGCAGACCCTGGAGCAGCAGTATCCCTGGTGCCTGCCGTGGGAGGCCGAGCTGACGAAGCTCTACCGCGCCTACGTCGAGCGCAAGCAGCGCCTAGCCATCCTCGACTACGACGATCTGCTGCTCTACTGGCATCTGATGATGAGCGAGCCGAAGCTCGCGCGGCACATCGGCGGACACTTCGACCACGTTCTCGTGGACGAGTACCAGGACACGAACCGGCTGCAGGCCGAGATCCTGCACGCCTTGAAGCCCGACGGCTCGGGGCTCACCGTCGTCGGCGACGATGCGCAGGCCATCTATTCGTTCCGCGCGGCGGCCGTCGAGAACATCCTCGGCTTCGCGGACCGCTTCGAGCCGCGCGCCGAAGTGGTCACGCTCGCGCAGAACTACCGCTCGACTCAGGAAGTGCTCGACGCCGCGAACGCGCTCATGGCCGAGGCGCCGCGCCAGCACCGCAAGCATCTGCTCTCCGCGCGCGGCGCGGGTCCGCGCCCGAAGCTCGTCACCGTGGACGATCTCACGGCCCAGGCGGAATTCGTCTGTGGCGAGGTGCTGAAGCGGCGCGAGGCCAACGTGCCCCTCAAGCGGCAGGCGGTGCTCTTCCGGAGCGCGAGCGCGAGCGATGTGCTGGAAGTGGAGCTCGCGAAGCGCAAGATCCCCTTCGTCAAGTACGGGGGCTTGAGGTTCCTCGAGGCCGCGCACGTGAAGGACCTCCTCGGTGTCCTGCGCTGGGCCGACAACCCGCGCAACACGCTCGCGGCCTTCCGCGTCATCCAGCTCCTGCCCGGCATGGGCCCGACGCACGCGCGCCGGGCCATCGAGCATTTCGAAGCGCAGGGCCATTCGTTCGAGGCGCTGAAGGGCTTCGAGCCGCCGCAACCGAGCACAGTCGAGTGGCGGAGGCTCACCGCGCTGATGCTCGATCTCGCAAACCCCGCGCGGCAGTGGCCGGGCCAGGTACACCTCGCACGCGAGTGGTATCGCCCGCATCTCGAGCGCATCTATGAGCATTTCCACACCCGCGTCGGCGATCTCGATCAGCTCGAGCTGCTCTCCGGCCAGTACGTCTCGCGCGAGCGCTTCCTCACCGAGCTCACCCTCGATCCGCCCGAGGCTACGAGCGACCTCGCTGGCCAGCCGCTGCACGACGAGGACTACCTCGTGCTCTCGACCATCCATTCGGCGAAGGGGATGGAGTGGGATACCGTCTATCTGCTCAACGTCGTGGACGGCAGCTTCCCCTCGGAATTCGCGGCGGGCAAGCCGGAGCTCCTCGAGGAGGAGCGCCGGCTGCTCTACGTCGCGATGACGCGCGCGCAAAACGATCTGCTGCTGATGGCGCCGCTGCGCTTCCCGGTGACGAGCCAGTCGCGCCAGTCCGACGCGCACGTCTACGGCGGCCGCAGCCGCTTTCTCACCGAGAAGGTGTTGAAGGCGTTCGATGCTACGACGGTCCGCAGCGCGCAGCTCGGCGAGGCGGCGCTTCAGGACGGCGAGGACGCGATGCTCGACGTGGGCGCGAAGCTCAAGGAGATGTGGTGAGCGCCGCACGGTGAGGAGCACCTCGTGTAAGGCGCGCTGCTCGGTAAAGAGCACCGCGGCAAGGGACGGGTGCGCCGCGCGCTGATGAGCGCTACCCGCCCGCAGGCTTGACGAATTTCAGGGTGAACCGGTCGCTCTCGCCGATCGCCGCATACTTGTCGTGGTCGGTCGGACCGAGCCGAAAGGTCGGCGGCAGCGTCCAGACGCCCTGCGGGTAGTCCTTCGTGTCGCGCGGATTCGCGTTGATCTCCGACTTCGCGACGAGCCTGAACCCCGCCGACTCGATCAGCCGGATCGCATAGTCCTCGTTCACGTACCCGCTCGGCGCGCGCGGGTTCTGCGGCAGGCCGGCATTGCCGCGGTGATCGGTCACCCCGAGAATGCCGCCGGGCTTCAATGCCCGATACATGGCCGCCAATGCCTCTGGCGCCCAGCCCTCCGCCATCCAGTTGTGCAGATTGCGGAACGTGAGGACCATGTCGATCGATCCGGGCGCGGCGATGTCCCCGCTGCCGGGACCGAGCGTCGTGAGCTCCGCTCCGCCATAGAGGTCCGGCCGCGCGGCGAGCTTGGCGCGAAACGCCTGCGCGGCGCGCGTCGTGAACTCGCTTCCCGGATTCACCGGCTCGAGCGCAGCGTAATACTTGCCGCGCGCGTGGACGAGTGGCGCGATGATCTCCGTGTACCAGCCGGTACCTGGCCAAACTTCGACGACGCGCATGTCGGGCCGAATGCCGAAGAAGATCAATGTCTCCTTCGGATGGCGATAGACATCGCGCGCGCGGTGCTCGGGGGAGCGCTGATCGCCGGCGAGGATGCGGTCGAGCGCGGCGGCAGTGGCCTGCTCGGTCGCCTCGGGCGACTGCGTCGCGGCCGCGCCCGCTGTCTGCGGCGACTCGACGCCGGCACGCGCGCCGGCCGTGGCATTGACGGTCGCAAGCGAGGTGCGTGGGGCGCTGCAGCTCGATGCGCAGCCTGCAGCGATCACGACGATCGACGCGGCGAGCAGCGCGCGGGAATGGCGGGAAGCACGACCGGCCGGCATGGTGGCAAGGTCCTCGAAGAAGTCAGACGGCGATACGATGCAGAGGCGCGCTGCGCGCCCTCGAAAGGAAAAGCCCCGCGCGCAGCGGGGCTTTTGCCGTGACCCAAGGGACGGGTCCAAATGAGGAGGGGGAGGCTCAACGGCGGAACGGGCCGCTGCCCTGGCGCGGGCGCTGCGGGCGTTCCTGGGCCTCGTTGACGCGGAGCGGTCGGCCGTTCATCTGATGACCGTTCAGAGCCTGGATGGCGTTCTGCGCTTCGTTCTGCGGCATGTCGACGAAACCGAAGCCCCGCGGCTTGCCGGTTTCACGGTCGTTGATGAGCTTCACCGACTCCACCTTGCCGTGACGCTCGAAGAGGGCGCGAACGTCCTGCTCGGTGGCGCTGAAGGGGAGGTTCCCCACGTAGATCGTCGTCATCCAATCATCTCGCTGAATGCGGACAGCGGCGAGCCGCACGAGTCGGTCGCATGTACCGCGTGGTCGTACTCGAGACAGGTCAGGGCTTCAAGGCACACGATCGGCAGTTCAGTCAATGCGGGCGCTTGGGGCCGGCGGCCTGCACCTGCGTTCGCGCACCGGCAGCCTTGCGTGCCGGGAGGGAGGGTCGGTCAACACACGAGAGACCACTGGACGGTGCGGAAACGAACGCCGCCAAGATGCTACTCCCGGCCCCGCCGGGACGCAAACAGGCCCCGGAAGGCCGTGATTCCTCGGACGGGCGCAAGGCCGCGGCCCCTCTCAAGGAGAGATGGGTCCGCTGCCGCAGGCGATAATAAGTCCGATGCACCCCTTCCTCGTCTCCGCCGCCGTGGTGGCCATTGCCGAGCTCGGCGACAAGACCCAGCTTCTCGCGCTCCTTCTCGCCGCCCGGTTTCGCAAGCCCGGGCTCATCCTGCTCGGCATTCTCTGCGCGACCGTCGTCAATCACCTGATGGCGGGGGCGATCGGCGCGTGGATCGCCGCGGAGGTGCGACCTTCGATCCTGCGGCTCATCGTGGCGGCCGCCTTCCTCGTCATGGCGTTGTGGACGTTCGTTCCCGATCGGTACGAGGAGGAGGATCGGCCGAGCAACCCGCGGTTCGGCGTCTTCGGGAAGACGCTCATCGCGTTCTTCGTGGCTGAGATGGGGGACAAGACGCAGATCGCGACGGCGACGCTCGCCGCGCGGTACCACGCTCTCGTTCCCGTCGTGGCGGGGAGCGCCATCGGCATGCTGGCGATGGATGCGGTCGCGATACTGATCGGCGAGGCCGCCGCGAAGCGGCTGCCCTTGAGACTGATTCGGTCGGCGGCAGCCATCGTGTTCCTGCTGCTCGCCGGGCTCGCGCTCATGGGCGCCGGCTCGTGAGGCCGCCCCGGGCAACGGGCGATGGTTCCTCGGCGCCGGCCTGCGGCCCGCGAGCCCCAACTCGCGAGCCTCATGCGGAGCCGCGCTCGAGCGTCAGGCCCCTGCGGGCTCGAGATAGGCGTAGCCGTTGAGCTCGCCTTCGTAGAAGCGCTTCACGGCCTGGCTCTCCGCCACGGTCATGCGGCCGTCGCGGATCGCGCGCTCGCAATCGCGCGCGAGCGCGGGGTAGAGCTCGGCCACGTCGTACTCCATGTATTCGAGCACCTTGTTCGCCGTGTCGCCCTTGACGATCTCCTCGATCCACCAGCCGCCTTCCTCGAGCAGGCGGATGTGCACCACGTGCGTGTCGCCGAAGAGATTGTGCAGGTCGCCGAGCGTTTCTTGATATGCGCCGACGAGGAATGCGGCGAGGTAGTACTCCTCGCCGGGCCTCAATTCGTGCAGCTCCAGCGTCCGCTTCACGTCGTGCTGGCTCACGAAGCGGTCGATGTTCCCGTCGGAGTCGCACGTGATGTCCGCGAGCACTCCGGTGCGCGTCGGCCGCTCGTCGAGGCGGTGGATCGGCATGATCGGGAACAGCTGGTCGATCGCCCAGCTGTCGGGCAGCGACTGGAACACCGAGAAGTTGCAGAAGTAGGTGTCCGAGAGGATCGACTCCAGGTTCTCGAGCTCCTCGGGGATACGGTCGAGGCGCCGGCAGTAGTCGCGGATCTTCGCGCACGTCGCCCAATACAGCCGCTCGGCGAGGCCGCGGAACTCGAGCGACAACAGGCCGAGGGTGAACATCTGCAATGCCTGCTCGCGCGCGGTGAGCGCATCGTGGTAGCACTCGACGAGCCTCCGCTGGCTCACCGTGCGGTACGCCTCGAACAGGTCCTGGACGGGCTGCGGCAGCTCGTCGTCGCCCGCGTAGTCCTCTGCGACCCGGCCGGTCACGCGGAATTTGTCGAGCGCGGAGGAGCCGAGCGCGTTGAAGATGAGCACGCTGTGGTAGGCGGCGATCGCGCGGCCGGACTCGCTCACGATCATCGGGTGGGGGATCTCGCGCGCGTTGCAGACGCTCGCGATGCGGTAGACCACGTCGCTCGCGTACTCGTTGAGCGTGTAGTTCATCGACGAGGAGAAGTTCGTGCCGGTCCCGTCGTAGTCCACGCCGAGGCCGCCGCCCACGTCGATGTACTGAAGCCCCGCCCCCATCAGCTTCAGCTCCGCGTAGACGTGCGCGAGCTCGTTCACCGCTTCCTTCACGCGGCGGATGTCCTGCAGCTGGCTGCCCGGATGGCAGTGGACGAGCTGCAGGCAGTCGAGCATGTCGTGGCTCTTCAAGACGTTGAAGAGCTCCAGGATCTCCGTGATGAAGAGGCCGAACTTCGACTTCTCGCCGGAGGAGTCGCGCCAGCGGCCGGAGCCCTCGCTCGAGAGCTTCACGCGCACGCCGATCCGCGGGCGGACCCCGTAGTTGGAAGCATGTTTGAGAATCAGCCCGAGCTCGTCGTAGTTCTCGACGACTGGGATGATCGTCCGCCCGAGCTTCGTCGCGAGCGTCACGGCCTCGATGTAGCTGTCGTCCTTGAAGCCGTTGCACACGATGAGCCGGTCCGGCGCGTTCTCGGTCATCGCCATCACGGCGAGCAGCTCGGGCTTCGAGCCGACTTCGAGGCCGAAGCCGAGCTCCTTGCCATAGCGGTAGATCTCCTCGACGACGAGCCGCTGCTGGTTGACCTTGATCGGGTACACCGCGGCGTACTGCCCGCGGTAGTCGTTCTCCGCGATCGCCTGCGCGAACGCCGCGTGCAGCGAGCGCAGGCGGTGCGCCAGGATCTCGGAGAAGCGCACGACGACAGGTGTCGTGAGATCGCGCGCCTTCAGCCCCTCGACGACATCGAAGAGATCGATCTCCCGGCCGGGCTGCGTGTCGGGCCGCACGACGACGTGGCCGGCGGCGTTGATGGAGAAATAGCCCTTCCCCCACGCGCCGACCTGGTAGAGCTCAAGCGAGTCGTCGATGCTCCAGGGCTGAGCCGGATTGAACTTCCTGTCGGCGCCGATCACGGCGCTTTTCGGGTCTGCGGCCACGTCTCGATGCGCTCCCAAACGCCGCGCCGCCCGTGCCCTGCCGATCGAAGGGGCCCGGCCACGCCGCGTCGAATCTGTTCGACCCGGAAGATAACAAAAAATTGCGTCGTGCATCCGCCGAATGCACCGCCGCCGCCGCGCTTGCGCCCCGCCTCGCTACGATCGTGCGACGGGCCGCGTCGAATCGCGGCACCACTCGCTCCAGGACCCTGCATAGAGGCGGGCGCCGGCGAGCCCTGCCCGCTCCATCGCGAGCAGATTGTGGCAGGCCGTCACGCCGGAGCCGCACATGGCGACGACTTGCGCGGGAGACGCCCCGGCCAGCGTCTCACGCCACAGCCGGGCGAGCGCCTCGGGCGGCAGGAAGCGCCCGTCCGGGTCGAGATTGCGTGCGTACGGATGATTGCGCGCGCCGGGGATGTGGCCCGGCACGGGATCGAGCGTTTCATTGCGCCCGGCGAAGCGATCAGGCGAGCGGGCATCGACGAGCACGATCTCGCCGCGCTCGAGGCCGCGCGCCACTTCGTCGGCGGAAACCACCCACGATGAACGCGGCTCGCCCTCGAAGCGGCGCACGTCGGGCGGCGGCGGCTCGCTAGAGACTGGGAGCCCTTGAGCCTGCCACGCCGCGAATCCGCCGTTCAGCACCGCCGCGCGCTCGTGTCCGAGGAAGCGCAGCAGCCACCACAGGCGCGCGGCCATTGCGCCCGAGCCCTGGTCATACGCCACGACCTGCACGCTGCGATCGATGCCGCGGCGGCCGAACGCCGCTGCGAGCCGTTCGGGATCGGGAAGCGGATGGCGGCCGCTCGCGGGACTGATCGGTCCGGACAGATCGCGATCGAGATGCGCGAACGAGGCGCCGGGAATGTGGCCGGCTGCGTAGGCGCCGGCGCCCCACTCCGGATGCGCGAGATCGTGGCGGCAATCGACGATCGCGAGCGGGACTCGCGCAGGGACAGCGCTGCTTGCGAGCAGCGCGGCGAGCTCGCGCGGCTCGATCAGCGTCGTGAAAGGCACGTCGGGCATATACAATCACGCGAGCAGCCAAGCACGAACGAAGTATATGGCGATCGATGTCTACTGGGGCAGCGGGAGCCCTTACTCCTGGCGGGTGCTTCTCGCGCTCGAGCACAAACGGCTGGCCTACGCGAGCCACCTGCTGCAGTTCTCGAAGCAGGAGCACAAGTCGCCGCAGATCCTCGCGATGAACTTCCGCGGGCGGGTGCCGATCCTGAAGGACGGCGACTACGTCGTGTTCGAATCGCTCGCGGTGCTCTACTACCTCGACCGCAAGTATCCCGAGCCGCCGATCTTCGGCCGCACGCCGGAGGAGGCTGGCGTGATCATGCGCGTGATCTGCGAGTACCAGTCGTACGCGGAGCCGGATCTGATGAAGCTCGCGCGCGCGTTCTTCACGGCCCAGTCGCGCGTGCGCACCGACGAGCTCGCGGACTCCATGCACGTCGTCGCGAGCGAGGCGCGCTCGATCGAGGCGCGGCTCGCGAGGTCCGACTGGGTGGTGGGCGAGAGCTTCTCGGCCGCGGACATCGTCATCTTCCCGTCCCTGCAGCTGCTGCTGCGCGCGCTAGCCAAGCCCGAAGCGCGCGAGCTCTCCGCGCGTTTCCTGCCGCTGTCGGCCAACTACCCGGCGCTCGAGCGTTGGATCGCGCGCATCGAGCGGCTGCCGGGTTACGATCGCACTTTTCCGCCGCACTGGCGCTGACCGCTCACGGCTCGTCCCGCACTCATCGATCATGGCGAACGACAAGATCTACCTTCACTTCCCCGGACGCATCATCCTGGTCGGCTTCGGCAGCATCGGGCAGGGCGTCCTGCCGCTCATCCTGCGCCACATCGGCATCTCGCCGGATCGCGTGACCATCGTCACGGCGGACGAGGACGGGCGCGAGGAAGCGGCGCAGTATGGCGTCCGTTTCATCAATGAGCCGCTGACGCGCGAGAACTATCGCCGCGTGCTCTCCCCGCTCGTCGGCCGCGGTGACTTCATGCTCAATGTCTCGGTCGAGGTCGCGAGCGTCGCGCTCATTCGCCTGTGCTGGGAGAAGGGCGCGATGTACCTCGACACCTGCATCGAGCCCTGGCCGGGCGGCTACACCGATCCCACCGTGCCCGCGGGCCGCCGCACGAACTATGCGCTGCGCGAGGAAGCGCTCGCGCTGCGGCCGGGCAACGCGCGCGCGCCGACCGCGGTGCTCACGCACGGCGCGAATCCCGGGCTCGTGTCGCACTTCGTGAAGCAGGCGCTGCTCGACATCGCGGCCGACCTTGGGGTCGATTCGGGCAATCCGACGAGCCGCGAGGATTGGGCGGACCTCGCGCGACGCCTCGGCGTGAAGGTGATCCACATCGCAGAGCGCGACACGCAGGTCTCGCCCCGTCCGAAGGAGGTGGGCGAGTTCGTCAACACCTGGTCGGTCGACGGCTTCGTGAGCGAGGGCTCACAGCCCTGCGAGCTCGGATGGGGCACGCACGAGCGCAACTTCCCGCGCGACGGCAGGCGCCACGACTGGGGGTCGCAGTGCGCGATCTATCTCACCCAACCCGGGGCCGCGACGCGAGTGCGGACCTGGACGCCGCTCGCCGGACCCTTCCAGGGGTTCTGCATCACGCACGGGGAGTCGATCTCCATCTCGGATTACCTCACCGTGCGCGAAGGCGCGAACGTGGTGTACCGGCCGACGGTCCACTACGCCTACCATCCCTGCGATGCGGCGATCGTATCGCTGCACGAGCTCGCAGGCCGCAACTTCGTTCAGCAAGAGCGCCAGCGCATCCTGATGGACGACATCGTGAAGGGCATCGACGAGCTCGGCGTGCTGCTCGCCGGCCACCGGCGCAACGCCTACTGGTACGGCTCCCAGCTCTCGATCGAGGAGGCGCGCCGGCTCGTGCCGCACAACAATGCGACGAGCCTGCAAGTGACGGTGGCGTGCCTGTCGGGAATGATCTGGGCAATGGAGAATCCCAACTGCGGCGTGATCGAGCCGGACGAGATGGATTTCCGCCGCAACCTCGAGATCTGCATGCCCTACCTCGGCCCCGTCGTCGGACGCTACACCGACTGGACGCCACTGCACGACCGCGAGCGGCTGTTTCCCGAGGACATCGATCCGAGCGATCCCTGGCAGTTCCGCAATGTACGGGTGATCTGGTAAGGGCGGTCCGCGCCGGGCGATCCGACGGGCGATCTCTCATTCGCCGCGCTCCCGCGCGGTGCGAGATCGCGCGGCAGGTCACGCGGCCGGCGGCTCGTAAGAGATCCCGACGATCGTGAACGTGCGTGCGCCGCCCGGCAGCTCCACGGTCACCTCGTCGTCGAGCCTCTTCGCGAGCAGCGCGCGGCCGAGCGGCGAATCCATGCTGACGTGCTCGCGCGCGTCGATCTCGTCCGGGCCGACGATACGATAGCGCGCGAGCTCGCCGGCCTCGTTCTCGAGCGTGACCCACGCGCCGAAGTACACGCGTGAGCGATCGGACGGCGGCCGGTCGACGACCACCATTCCTTCGAGCCGCTTTCTCAAGTGCCGGATCCGCCGGTCGATCTCGCGCAGGCGGCGCTTGCCGTACGTGTACTCCGCATTCTCGGAGCGGTCGCCCTGAGCCGCCGCCTCCGCGACGGCCTGCGTGACGCGCGGCCGCTCGATGCGCCACAGCTCGTCGAGCTCCGCGCGGAGCCTGCGCGCGCCCTCGGGCGTGATGTATTGAGAGCCGGGCCTCTCCGGCGGTCTGAACCGTCCCATACGCGATCGTCCTCATCGAGTTACCGGCTGCGTTATGTCCGATCCGATGCGTTATGTCCAATGACGTTTGAACATTAGCAAGATGTTCTGTGGAGCGTTTCACGGCTCACGAGACGCCCGCCGACTACGCTTCTCTCATGGCCGCCAAGTACTACACCCACTTCGTCACCGCAAGCGCTCCCGCTCAGCGAGCGCGGCAGTCGGGCAGCGAATGGAGCGGAGTCGTGGAGCTGAAGATGCCGCTCGAGCAGGGCCGCAGCGGCACGCGCGAGCTGCGCCACCTGCTCGCGCAGAGCTTCGATGTGGCGAGCGAGGACATCCGCATCCTGCATTGGGCGCGCCTGCACTGACAGACTCGATCCCCTAGCGGACTTCCTTCCCTTCATCGAAAGTCCGCATTCTCGCCCCAGGCCTCACCGGCCTGGGGCTTTTTCTTTGGTGCGGCCGGGGCGATGTGGCCGATCGCCGACAGCGCGAGCGGTGAAGATGCCGCCCGCGGATGTCATAATCCGCCGCCATGCTCGACCGCCGTTCGATCGCGCGCGCCGCCGCAGCCGCGCTTCTCTCCGCAGCGCTCGCCGGCTGCTCGCTCCTCGCAGGCCCCTGGTCGATGCGTCACCGGCCCGCCCCGCCGCCGGCGCCCGCGCCCGCTCCTCCGCCGCCATCCGCGATCGGCGCGGCGCCGTCCGCGACTTTCAAATTCGAGGTCGAGCGCGACGACGACGTGCTGGGCCGCCTCGAGCTCACGCACGCCACGAAGGACGACACGCTCGTCGACATCGCGCGCCGCTTCGATCTCGGCTACGAGGAGATCTCGCGCGCCAACCCGGGCGTCGACGTGTGGCTGCCAGGCGCGGGGCGCAGCGTCGTGCTGCCAACTGAGTTCGTGCTGCCCGACGTGCCGCATCGGGGCATCGTCATCAACATCGCCGCGATGCGGCTCTACTACTTCCCACCGCGCAAGCCGGGCGAGCCGCAGGTGGTGTACACGCATCCGATCGGCATCGGCAGAGTGGGCTGGCGCACGCCGGTGGGCGTGACCAAGGTCGTCCGCCGCGAGAAGAATCCGACGTGGCACCCGCCGCCGTCCATCATCAAGGAGCATCGGGCGGACGGCGACGATCTTCCCGCCGTCGTCGGCCCGGGCCCGGACAATCCGCTCGGCGACCGCGCGTTCTATCTCGCTTGGCGCGGCTATCTCATTCATGGCACCAACAAGCCCGCGGGGGTGGGCCTGCGTGTGAGCCACGGTTGCATCCACCTGTTCCCCGAGGACATTGACGCGCTGTATGAGAAGGTCCCCATTGGGACGCCGGTGCGCGTCATCAATCAGCCCTATGTCTTCGGCTGGCATGACGGCCGGCTCTACATGCAAGCCTACGGCTCGCTCGAGGACGATCCCCGCGGCTGGCAGCGGGCGCAGCAGCGGCAGTTCCTCGCGAAGGCGCTCGGCCCGCGCATCGAACGGGAGCTCGCGCGGCGCCACCTGCGCGTGAATGGCGACCTCGTCATGCAGCTCGCGCGCGAGCCGCGCGGTATCCCGGTGCCGGTCTCCGAGCCTGACTCGGGCGATGCGGCAGGCGCCGCGGCAGGCGCGGCGCCGAGTGATGATCTGCACTCGGCCATCGCGCAGGCGCTCGCGGGCGCGCTACAAGTGCGGAACGAGCTGCCCGCGGGCTCGAACTGGGATGGCAAGACGGATCTGCCGGCCGATCAGATGGCGCCCCCTGGCGCGAAGGATGCGGCTGTGGCCAAGGAAGTGTCCAGAAGCAAGGAAGCGTCCGACAGCAAGGAAGCAGCGAACAGCAAGGAAGCGGCCGAGGCCGCGCCGACTCTCAAGCCGATGGCAGAGTCCCGTGCTGCGCCGGCCGGGGCCGACTCACGCACCACGCCCTGAGCCCGCGTTTCAGTCCGCCGTCGCCCGGTCCGGCCGTCACGCCGCTTGCCGCCGGGTCGCCGTGCGGCGCGCGCTCGCGCGAGCCCCGCCCGTTCTGCTAGTCTGCATCCGGCGACAAGTAACAATTCGAGAACCGGGGAGCCCACTTTGGCCGAGCACGGCGCGTTCGGCTTGCCCATCATCGACATCGCCCACGTCGAGCCCGCGATTGCGCGCGCGCCGACCGGCGTGACCGCGTTCGTCGGCCGCACGCTCAAAGGGCCGGTCGACCGTCCCGTCCGCGTGGCGAGCTTCGCGGAGTATCAACAGATCTTCGGCGGACTCTGGCAGCCTTCGACACTGTCCTACGCGGTCGAGCAGTACTTCGAGAACGGCGGCCGTCAAGCGATCGTCGCGCGCGTCGTGAACGGCGCGAAGCCGCCGACGCTCACGCTGCGCGCCGGACACGGCGAGCTCGAGCTCATCGGCATCAATCCAGGCTCGAGAGAGTATCTGCGCGCGGCGATCGATTACGACGGCATCGACGAGGCTGACGGTGATCGATTCAACCTCGTCGTTCAGCGCGTCCGGCTGCCGGGAACCGAGCAGATCGAGGACCAGGAGATCTTCCGCCGGGCATCGATCGAGCCGGGTTCGGCGCGCTTCGTGGGAGATCTGCTGCTCGAGTCGCGACTCGTGCGTTTACGAGGCGGCGCGCCGCCGGTCCGGCCCGACAGGACCCCCGCAGGGGCGGGAGGGCCTGCCGTCCGCTACGTGAGCTCGCGGAATGACGGCGACGATGGTGCGCCGCTCACCGACTATGACGTGATCGGGTCGGCCGCGAGGGGCACGGGGCTCTTCGCGTTGCAGGCGGAGGAAGGCTTCGACCTGCTCTGCATCCCGCCCTTGAGCCGCGAGCGCGACGTGGGCCTCGCGACGCTCCTCGTGGCCGCGCGCTTCTGCCGCGAGCGTCACGCCCTGCTCATCGTCGATCCGCCGGCGGAATGGACCACGCCGCAGATCGCGCTCGCCGCCTTTCGCACGTGGCCGTTCCGCAGCGAGAACGCGGCGATGTTTTTCCCGCGCGTCGCGGCGTTCGACCGGCTGCGCAATCGGCCCGAGGTTTTCGGGTCTGCCGCCGCAGCCGCGGGCATGCTCGCCCGCGGCGACGAGCAATTTCCGGTCTGGTCGCCGGCCGAGGGCGATGAGTCGATCCTGCGCCCCGCATTCAAGCTCGCAACCGGCGTGACCGATGCCGAGCGGGCGCGGCTCGCGCAGGCGGGGATCAATCCCCTGCAAACCGTTCGGGCGGGCAGTCGGGCGCGCCTCATGCCCTCGACGCTCGCCGGCGATGCTTCGCGCGCCCCCGACTCGAGGCCTCTCGCCGCGCGGCGTCTCGCGCTATTCGTCGTGCGGAGCATCGAGCGCGGCACGCGCTGGCTCCTCACGGCGCCGAACGAGCCCGCGACGTGGCGGCGCGCCGAGGCGCAGGTCGAGCAATTCCTCGACGAGCTCTACCGCGAGGGCGCGTTCGCGGGCGGCGAGGCGCAGGACAGCTATTTCGCGATCTGCGACGAGCGCGTCAACCGGCCGGAGACGGTCGCGGAGGGGAAGTTGCATCTGCTCTTCGGCATCGCGGCCGTGAAGCCGGGGCAGTTCCAGGCCTGGCTCCTCACGTGTCAGAGCGGAGCAGGGCGCGGTTCCGATCGCACCTGCCGCGTGCGCTCCGTCGCCGTGAACCGCCTCGTCACCTCGCAGCAGCGCGTCGACTGGGAAATCGAGACGGCGATCCTTCGGGGGTGAACGGCTCGCCGGGCACCGGGCGGTCGGCGCGGCGGGCGCGATTATGCTTCATTCGGGCCCGATGGCCCCGGAGCCCCACCCGCCCCCGCCCGGAGTCTCGATCTCGAGCTCATCGCCCGGCTCGAGCTCGAAGCTTGCGGTCGCGGCAAGCGGCTCTACGTGTCCGGATGCGCGCACGATGCGCGCCGCGCCGGGCGCGCCGGAGGCGCCGCCCGCGAGTCCGAACGGTGGTATGCGCCGCCTATTTGCGAGCAGCGCGCCCGCGAGCGGCGCACGGAATTGCAGGCGGCGCACGATCCCATCGCCGCCGCGGTGACGGCCCGCCCCGCCCGAGCCGCGCCGGATCCGAAATTCGCGCACGAGCACCGGAAAGCGCGCTTCCAGGATCTCGGGGTCCGTCAGGCGCGAGTTCGTCATATGAGTCTGTACCGCGCTCGCGCCGTCGAAATCCGGACCTGCTCCCGAGCCGCCGGCGATCGTCTCGTAGTACTGCAACCGCTCATCGCCAAAGGTGAGATTGTTCATCGTGCCCTGCGAGGCGGCGAGCGCGCCGAGCGCGCCATAGAGCGCATCGACGACGCACTGCGAAGTCTCGACGTTTCCCGCCGCGACGGCGGCGGGGGGGAGCGGGTCGAGCATCGATCCGCGCGGGATGACGATCTCGAGCGGCGCGAGGCAGCCTTCGTTGAGCGGGATCGGCCGGTCCACCAGCGTGCGGAAGACATAGAGCACGGCGGCGATGCAGATCGCTCGTGGCGCGTTGAAATTGTGCTCGCCCTGCGGCGAGGTTCCCGAGAAGTCGATGCGCACGCGGCGCGCCGCGCGATCGATATCGATGCGCACGGCGACGATCTCGCCGCCGTCCATTTCGTAGCGAAGCTCGCCTGGCCGCAGCCGTTCGATGGCGCGGCGCACGCACTCCGCCGCGTTCGCCTGGACGGCGCGCATGCCCTCCTGCAGCGCCTCGAGGCCGTGCTCGCCGACGGCGCGCTCGAGTTCGGCAGCGCCGCGCGCATTCGCGGCGAGCTGCGCGCGCAGGTCGGCGAAGTTCTGGCGGGGATTGCGTGCGGGATACGGTGAAGCGCGCAGCCGTTCTTCGAGCCCGCGCGCGCAGAAGCGCCCGCGGTCGAGGAGCTGGAAGTCCTCGAAGAGAACGCCTTCCTCCTCGATGCGGCGGCTGAATGCGGGCATCGAGCCCGGCGTCATGCCTCCGATGTCGGCGTGATGGGCACGCGAGACCACGAAGAAGTCCGGCGCGCCGCTCGACCCCGTGTCGCGCGGGCCGGTGGCTCTCGCGAGATCGTCGCACCGCGCGGCGCTCCCGGTGCCGATGAAGACCGGCGTCACGACGGTCATGTCCGGAAGATGCGTTCCGCCCCGGTAGGGGCTATTGATGAGCCACGCATCGCCCGGCAGCATGCGGCCGCGGTGCGTCTCGAGAATGGCGCGCACGCTTGCGCCCATCGAGCCCAGGTGCACCGGCATGTGCGGCGCATTCGCGACGAGGCCGCCTTCCGCGTCGAACACCGCGCACGAGAAATCGAGGCGCTCCTTGATGTTCGTGGACTGTGCCGTCTGCTGCAGCACCTCGCCCATCTGCTCCGCGACGTGCATGAAGAGGTTGTTGAAGATCTCGATGCGCGAGGGGGCGGCGAGCGCGGCGGTGTCTGCGCGGAGCGACTCGGGCGCTTCGGCCTCGACGAGGATCTCACCGTCCGGCATCGGCCGCGCCGTCCAGCCGGGTTCGAGGACGAGCGTCGAGTGCGGCTCGATGATGAGCGCCGGGCCCGCGACGGTCGCGTGAAGCTCCGCGCTCGGGATGAGCGGTGTTTCGCGCCAGCCATCGAACCAAACTCGCGCGGTGCGCGGCGGAGGGGCCATCGCGTCCGTGGCGAATCCTTTCAGATCACGCAGGTCGAGCGAAGGGGCTCGAACCTCGACGCTCACGGCTTCGATGATCACCTCGAGACCGGTTGGGTCGAAGCCAAAGCGGCGCTGATGCAGCTCGGTGAAGCGGCGCTCGATCTCCGCGAGGAGCCCGAGCGGAACGGCGAGCGACGTCTCGCTCTCGCCTGCGCGCAGCTCGAGCAGCCGCACGACGGTCGGCTCACCCGGCACATCGCTCGTCGGGCCGAGCTCGGCGCGCGCACGCGCTTCGAGCGTCGCGAGCTCGCGAGTCGCGGCAACGAGCGCTTCGGGGCCGAGCGGCAGGCGCATGCTCGCGCGCAGCAACGTCGAGCGGTCCGCCACGGCGATGCCGAACGCGGACAGTACGCTCGCGAGCGGATGCACGAGAATGCGGCGGATGCCGGCGGCGCGCGCGACTCGGCAGGCGTACTGTCCCGCCGCGCCGCCGAAGGCAAGGAGGGTCAGCTCCGCCGGATCGAGTCCCTGCCGCACGGACACGCGGCGGATCGCGTTCGCCATCGCCGCGACGGCGACCCTGAGGTACGAGTCCGCGAGCTGCTCGAGCGGCGCCGGCGATCCGGGGTTCGCCGCGGCCGCTGCGGCCGCGGCGGTTCCGGCTGTAGAGGTCTCGGCCGCCGCCGCTTCGGCGGCGAGCGCGGCGAAGCGTCGCTCGACGATGCCGCGGTCGATGGGGCTCGCCCCGTCCGATCCGAAGACGCGGGGCAGCGTGTCGGGCCGCAACCGCCCGAGCAGCACCTGAATGTCAGTGAGCGTCAAAGGACCGCCGCGACCGTAGCACGCCGGACCAGGATGCGCGCCGGCGGACTCGGGGCCGACGCTCGCGCGTCCATCGATCAGCCGCAGGATCGATCCGCCGCCCGCGGCGATGGTGTGCACATCCAGCATCGATTCCTGAATCCTCAAGCCCGCGATCCGGTGCTCGTGGCGCCGCGGCAGCTCGCCGTCGATCAGCGCGACATCGGTGGAGGTGCCGCCCATGTCGAACGTCACGAGCCGGGTGACGCCGAGCCTGGATGCGACGTGGCGCGCTCCGATGAGGCCGCCGGCAGGCCCCGACAGCAGGCTCGATGCAGCATGAAAGCCGGCGGGGGCGGTGAGCCCTCCATGACTCTGCATCAGCTCGAGCCGCGTGCCGGCATCGAGCTCCGCGAGGCCGCGCTCGAGCGAGCGCACGTAGCGCCGCACCGTGCTCGCGAGGTATGCGTTGAGCACCGTCGTCCCGCCGCGCGGGACATAGCGCACGAGCGGAGACAGCTCGTGCGAGACGGAGACTTCCTCGAATCGGAGGTCGCGCGCGATCTCAGCCGCCTCAAGCTCGTGGCGCGGCTGCCGCCACGAATTGAGGAAGACGATGGCGACGGCCGCGAAGCCGCGCTCGCGGGACGCGGCAAGATCGCGACGGAGCGCGTCGTGGTCGAGCGGTATCAGCACCTCGCCGTCCGCATCGATGCGCTCGCGCGCCTCGAGAACCGCGCTGTAAAGGGGAGCAGGCCGCACGATGCGCAGCGCGAAGATGTCCGGCCGGCTCTGATCGCCGATCTCGAGCGCATCCGCGAAGCCGGCCGTGGTGAGGAGCAGCACCGGATCGCCGGTGCGCTCGAGCAGCGCATTCGTTGCGACGGTCGTGCCCACGCGGAGCGTCGCGATGGCGGCAGAGGGGTCCTGCTCGGCGATGATCGCGCGCACGGCCGCAAGGCTGGGATCGCCGGCGGGACCATCGCGCATGGAGAGCACCTTGCGCACGTGCAAGCGGCCATCCGGTGCGATGCCGATGACATCGGTGAAGGTGCCGCCGCGATCGATCGAGAACCGCCAGCCGCGCATGATCCCGGCTATGATACGCGCGGGCCCCCCTGACGGGGCTGCGCTTCGAGTCGAGCGTCGATCGCCGTCGAGAACCATCGTGCCGCGCCGCCATGTCGTCTTCTCTCACGGCCAGGAGGGCGGCCCCTGGGGACGGAAGATCACGGCGCTCGCCGATACGGCGCGCAGCGAGGGCTTCGTGCCCGAGTCGGTCGATTACCGCGGCATCGACTCGCCCGCCGACCGCGTCACCCGCCTGATGGAGTTCTGCCAGAAGCTCGAAGGCGATCTCGTCCTCGTCGGCTCGAGCCTCGGCGGCTACGTGTCGCTCGCGGCGGCCTCACTGCTGCATGCCCGCGGCGTCTTCCTGCTCGCGCCGGTGATCTATTCCGCGAGGCTTCCCGAGCTGCGCCAGGCCGCGCTCGACTGCCCGACGATGATCGTGCACGGCTGGCGGGACGAGGTCGTACCCTGTGAGGAGAGCGTGCGCTTCGCGCGGCTCTCCGGCGCCTCGCTCCATTTGCTCGACGACGACCACCGGCTGCACCGCGAACTTGGCTTCATCCGCTACCTCTTCGAGTACTTCCTGATCGCGCTCGACCGGCCCGCGCGGGGTTGATGCATGGCCTGGCTGCTGCGACGAATCCTCGCCCTGTGGGTGCGCTTCACCGTGCGGCCGCTCGAGGCTGCCGAGCGGCTCGCCCAGCGGGCAAATCCCATCTGCTACGTGCTCGAGCGGCGCAGCGTCACCGATCTCGCCGTCCTGCAGAGCGCGTGCGTGCGCTCGAAGCTGCCCCGGCCGCGCAAGCGCCTCGCGCCTGCGGCGAAGGATCTGCGCTCGTTCTTCTATCTCGCCCAGCCGCGCGGGATATGGGACGGGCGCATCGACCCGCGTCCGCCGCCCGCGCTCGTGCAGATGGTGGAGCTGCTCGATCGCCGGCCGGAGCTCGACATCGATCTCGTGCCGGTCGCGGTGTATTGGGGCCGCGCGCCGCAGCGCGAGGCATCGTGGTTCCGCCTGCTCCTCGTCGAGGACTGGGCGCTCACGAGCCGGCTGCGCAAGTTCTTCCAGGTTCTCTTCAACGGCCGCAACACGCTCGTCGAGATCGACGAGGCGGTCTCGCTCCGCAAGCTCGTCGGCGACGGCGCGGCGCCGAACGTGCAGTGCCGCCGCGTGCTGAGAGCGCTTCGCGCGCGCTATCGCCGGCAGCGCGCCGCGCGCATCGGACCTGATCTGTCTCACCGCCGGACGATCGTCGCGGAGGTCCTGCGCAAGCGCGCGGTGCGCGCCGCAGTCGCGCAGGAAGCCCGCGAGCGCCGGCTCACGCGGCGCCAGGCGCTCGAGGCCGCGCGGAAGATCGCCGAGGAGATCGCCGCGAACTACTCGCACGCCTTCGTGCGCTTCCTCGAGCACCTGCTCACCCGGCTCTGGAACCGCCTGTACGACGGCGTCGACTTCGAGCACGCCGCGACGCTCGAAGCGGTGGCGGACGGCAACGAAGTCATCTATGTCCCCTGCCACCGCAGCCACATGGATTACCTGCTCCTCTCGTATGCGATCTATCGGCAGGGATTTGCGATCCCGCACATCGCGGCCGGCATCAATCTCGATCTGCCGATAATCGGGCGGCTGCTGCGCAAGGGGGGCGCGTTCTTCGTCCGCCGCACTTTCCGGAGCAGCCTCTATGCCGTCGTCTTCACGAACTACATGGCCGCCATGATGGCCCGCGGCCATTCGATCGAGTACTTCATCGAGGGCGGCCGCAGCCGCACCGGACGGCTCCTGAAGCCCAAGACGGGGATGCTGTCCATGACCGTGCGCAGCTTCCTGCGCGATCCCGCGCGGCCGGTGGTGTTCGTGCCGGTGTACTTCGGCTACGAGCGCATCGTCGAGGGCGCCACCTACATCAGTGAGCTCTCGGGGCGGCCAAAGCAGAAGGAGAGCATCTTCGGCCTCATCGCCACGCTCCCGAAGCTCCGGCAGCGGTTCGGCCGAGTGCACGTCAATCTCGGCGAACCGTTCTTCCTCGCGGAGATGCTGGATCGATACGACCCCGGCTGGCGCCAGCGCGCGCGCGAGGATGCGAAGCTGCCGTGGGTGAACGCCGTGGTCGAGGATCTCGGGGCGACCATCATGCGGCGGATCAACGCCGCGGCCGCCGTCACGCCGATCAATCTGCTCGCGATCGCGCTCCTCGCCTCCCCGAGGCACGTCCTCGCCGAGCCGGACCTCGCCCGCCACATCGATCTGCACCTCGCGCTGCTGCGCGATTGCCCTTACGGTCCGCGAGTCACGGTGACGCGTCTTTCGAGCGCCGAGATCATCGCCTACGGCGAATCGATGGGCGTCGTGTCACGGCGCGCACATTCGCTCGGGGACCTCGTGCAGATGAGCGACGAGTCGGCGGTGCTCGCGGCGTACTACCGGAACAACGTGCTGCACCTCGTCGCGATGCCTTCGCTCGTTGCGTGCGTGTTCCTCGGCAACGCCGCCATGCGGCGCGAGGACATCCACCGGCTCGCCGGGCGCATCTATCCCTACATCGCCTCGGAGCTCAACCTCCGCTGGCGCGAGGACGAAGCGCGCGCGGTGGTCGACTCGGTGCTCGATGCGCTCGGCCGCTACGGGCTCATCGAGCGCGCCGCGGAAGAGGACCTGTGGCGTCGGCCGCGGCCGACTTCCGCAGAGGCGATGCAACTCTCACTCCTTGCGCAATCGACGCTCCAGACGATCGAGCGGTACTACCTCACGATCGCGCTGCTGCTCAAGGCGGGCAGCGGGACGATCACGCAGGCAACGCTCGAGGAGCGCTGCCACCTCATGGCCGAGCGCATGAGCCTCGTCTATGGCTTCCACTCGCCGGAATTCTTCGACCGCTCGCTGTTCGAGAACTTCATCGACCTGCTGCGCGAGCGCGGGGTGGTGAGCACTTCTGCGGCCGGCAAGCTCGAGTTCGGCGAGGTGCTGGCGCAGGTCGCGGAGGATGCGCAGCTCGTCCTCAACGAGGAGATCCGCCACAGCATCCTACAGGTCACGCACGCCTAAACGGTGGAGCGCCGCGGCCGTCACGCCGCCAAACCGGCCCCAAGCACCCGTTCCCGCGCACCCGCACGCTTGACAAAGCAATGCCGCCCCGAGGCATGCTTGACCGGCATCGATCACCGGAGAAACGCGCCATGCTGGAGCTCTACCACGCCGAACCCGCCGCCAACTCGCTCAAGGTCCTCATCGCGATCAAGGAGAAGGGCGTGCCGTTCACGAGCCGCTTCGTGAACCTGCACGAGTTCCAGCAGCACGAGCCGTGGTTCCTGAAGATCAATCCGAACGGCCAGGTCCCCGCTCTCGTGCACGACGGGAAGGTCGTCACGGAGTCGACCGTCATCAACGAATATCTCGACGAAGTCTTCGAGGGCCCGCCTCTCAGGCCGGCCGATCCTTACTGGCGCGCGCGAATGCGCATCTGGACGAAGTTCGTCGACGAGTACTTCTGTCCGGCGCTGAGCTTCATCGCCTGGCATCACATGATCCGCAACATCACCGACAAGCTGACGCCGGAGGAGTTCGAGGCGAAGATCGCCCGCATCCCGCTCAAGGAGCAGCAGGACAAGTGGCGCACGTCGGCACGGCAGGGCTATACGCGCGAGCAGCTCGACGAATGGAGCCGCCAGGTGCGCGTCTCGATCGAGCGCATGGAGAAGCAGCTCGGCGAGACGCCGTGGCTCGCGGGCGAGGCCTTCTCGCTAGCCGACGTGAGCTGCTTCGCGATGGCAGCGGGCATGCCGCGGATGTCGCCGAATCTCGTGAACGCGCGGGCGACGCCGCGCCTCATGGATTGGCATGGGCGCATGTCGGCGCGCGCGGGTGTCCAGGCCGCGCTCGCCATGCCGAACCCCGTGCGCGAGACGATGGAGGCCAGCCGGAGCAAGATGGCCTCGGTGTTGTCGTGACGCGCCGCTGCGACGCGCAGCTGTCATGGCGCGTCTCGACGAGGCGCACGCGTTCGCTCTATGGCCGCCGGCCTTCCGGGGACGGCCGCGGCGCCCCCCGGCCCGAGCTTCGGGCTATTGCTCCAGCGCCTCGAGGCGCGCGACTTCGCGCCCGTAGGGCTTCAAGCCGAAGGAGGCGATGACGAGCGACAGCGGGCGCAAGACGATCAGCGGCCAAAAGATCGCCCAGCGGATCAGGGACTCGTCGCGGAGGACGAAATCTTCGATCAGCGCATAAAAGAGCGGCGAGAATGCGACGCCGACCAGGCTGTAGACGAGGAGATAGAGCGCGGTCACCTTGCCGCGCAGCTCGGCCGGCGTGATGATCTGCAAGGCGGCGTTCTGGGAGGCGCCCGCCATCCCGATCGAGAACAACCCGAGCGCGCCGACGCCGAATGCGATCCAGGGCGTCGGCATCAGCACATTGAACAGCGCCGGCAGCGCGACGATCAGCGAGACGAGGTACACGCGGAAGGCGGAGTCCTTGCGTCCGAGCCGTGTGAAGCGCTCGGCGAGCACGACGCTCACGAGCAGTCCGAGGGGCGTCGCGGCGAGCTGCGCGCCGCTCTGCAGCGCGGCGAGCTGCGCCGGACCCCAGCCGAACGTGCGTTGATAGAAGATCGGCTGCCACTGCGTGGCGCCGATCGAGAACGCGCCGGCGAAGAGGCTGCCGAACATTGGCGCGTAGATCTTCCAATGCAGCCTCATGTACCGGAACGTGACGCCGTAATCCCGGAGCCAGCCGGCGATTCCCCGGCCCGTAGCCGCCGGGCGATCCGCGACCTCCGCCATCTGATTGCGGATGGTGTGGCGCGCCGGCTCCGGGACGGTGGTCAGGATCAAAGCGGCGATGAGCACGCTCGGCAGGCCGATCAGGATGAAGATGAGCTGCCAGCCGTGAATCACGCCGAAGGGCGCGCGGATCGGCGGCATGCCGAGAAAGACGTGCAGCAGCCAGGCGCCGAGGAGCAGCGCGAGCGCGGGTCCAATGACGGACCCCAGCATGAGCAGAGCGATGGCGCGCGGGATCTTCTCCCGCGGGAAGATGTCGCCGACGATGGCGTAGGAGGCCGGTCCGTTGACGCCTTCGCCCGCGCCGACGAGGAAGCGCGCCGCAAAGAGCTGCCAGAAGTTCTGGGCGATGCCGCAGAGGGCCGTGCCAATGTTCCACACGGCAATGCCGATCGCGAGGATCCATCGGCGGCTCACCCGATCGACGTAGTAGGCGATGGGCAGGCCGACCAACGTGTAGAACAGGCCGAACGCAGCCCCGAGCAGCAGCCCGAGCCAGGTGTCGGAGATGCGGAGATCTGCCTTGATGCTCGCCGCGAGGTACGGAACGATCCCGACATCGAGCTGATTGGACGTGAGGCAGAGGACGAGGACGAACAACGTGTAGTACGCCGTCCTCGCGCCGGGCCACGCCGCGGCGGTCGATGTCGTGTCGGTCGGTGCCGTGTCGGCCCGCGCCGCGAGCCGCGCTTGGCGAGCCGTCTTCGCGCGGCCCTCTCGAGCTCCAACCGCGGCCGACTCGTCAGCGGCCATCTATTCGCCCCACTCCACGCGCGCCCGCAGGCGCTTCTGTCGACCCCGGCGGGTCTTCGCCTCGACGCGCTTGCGCTGTGAGGCGCGTGTCGGGTGGGTCGGACGGCGCGGGATGGGCTCTAAGAGCGCGCGGCGCACGAGGTCGGTCAGGCGCCCGCATGCCTCCGCCCGATTGCGCTCCTGCGTCCGATGATTGCGCGCCACGATGAGAATCGCGCCATCTTCGGTGAGGCGGCGGCCGGCGAGCCTGCGCACGCGCTCTTTCACTGGCTCATCGAGCGCGGCGGTCGAGGCGAGGTCGAACCGCAGCTGTACCGCCGAGGCGACCTTGTTGACCTTCTGCCCGCCCGGACCGGACGAGCGCACGAACGAGAACGCGAGATCGCCGTCGGGAATGACGAGGCCCGGCGCGATGAGAATGGACATGGCTGGCGGTCGAATCGGTCCGGGCGCGGCGGTGGCGGCATCCCGGCCGCTCGTCGCGCAGGTGTCGTGTATCAGACTCGTGAGATCAAGCGTTCAGGTCCGGGATCAGCTCGCTCTCGAGGCGAGTGATCTGATCCTTGAGGAGTAGCTTGCGCTTCTTGAGGCGCTTCAGCTGCAGCTCATCGACGTGCACGTCGAGCGTGAGGCGCCCAATGATCTCGTCGAGGTCGCGATGCTCGATCCGCAGCTGGCGCAGCTTCTCCATGCTCCGGAAGAGCTTGCGATCGACGTTGTCTTCGATGTCCGCCATAGCCGTGACGGAGGAGGGCGGTCCGCGGCCCGATTCACGCCGCGATCATGATACGCCGGCCGGCCGACCGCAACAGTAACCCGAGCCGCTGCGCCGAGCTGGCCCGCCGGTGCTTAACCGGCCCACCGCATTGCCGGGTCGTGCCGGCTGGCAGCGCGCCCATATCGCGCGGCGTCGGCTCGCAGCTCGCAGTGCGGGCCGCGCCTCAGTGCTCCGGCCGAGTATCGGTGGCTCGTGGATGCGCTCGCCTGCCGCGATGGCGTCCGCGGGACCCGCGACGGCCGCCGCCGGAACCGTGCTGGCCCACCTTGCCGGGATCGCCATGCCCGTGCCCGTGCTCGACGTGCGAGCCAGCGCCCGATGAGCCCGCCCGACTCGGCGCGACCGGCTGGCTCAGCAGCTCTGGCGAGATCGTGGCTGCCGGGATTTTGTGGCCCAGGTAGCGCTCGATGTCCGGCAGGGACAGGGCCGATTCCTCGCAGGCGAAGCTGATCGCGTCCCCCTCCGCGCCGGCGCGTGCCGTGCGTCCGATGCGATGCACGTAGTCGGCCGGGTCCTGCGGCAGGTCGAAATTGAAGACGTGGCTCACATCGGGGATGTGCAGACCGCGGGAGGCGACATCGGTCGCAATGAGCACGGCGAGATCGCCGTCGTGGAACTGCCGCAGGAACTGCAGGCGCTTTTTCTGGGGCACGTCTCCGGATATCGCCTGGGCGTGGAAGCCGTTCGCGCGCAGGATGTGCTCGAGCCGCTCGGCGCTGCGCTTCGTGTTCACGAACACCATCGTGCGATGCGCCTCGCACTGGCGCAGGAGCCCGATGAGGAGCGGCACCTTCTCGGCGGTTGCGGGGTAATAGATGACCTGGCGGACCTGGTCCACCGTGCGCTTGTCCGGCTCGATGCGGACGAGTTCCGGGTTCGCCATGTGCTCGTAGGCCAGCTCGAGCACACGGTAGGAGAGCGTCGCGGAGAAAAGCATCGACAGCCGCCGGTCGGGGGGCGGCAGGCGCCGCAGGATGAAGCGTACGTCGGCGATGAAGCCGAGGTCGAACATGCGGTCCGCCTCGTCGAGGACCAACACCTGCACGTGCCGCATGTCGAAGACGCGCTGTTTGAAGTAGTCGATGATGCGGCCCGGCGTGCCGATCAGCACATCGACGCCCTCGCCGACCTCTCGCCGCTGCTTGTCGTAGTCGACGCCGCCGTACACGAGCGCGAGCTTGAGCCCCATGTGGCGGCCGAGCTGAACGGCGTCGTGGTGGATCTGCACGGCGAGCTCGCGGGTAGGCGCCACGATGAGCGCCCGGATCGATGTCGGCGTGCGGTTGGGGGACGCGGGCCGGGTGGCGAGCGTGTGATACAACGCGATCAGGAACGCCGCAGTCTTGCCCGTGCCGGTCTGGGCCTGACCGGCCACATCTCGGCCCGAGAGGGCGATCGGGAGCGTCTGGGCCTGGATGGGGGTGCACTGCCTGAAGCCGGCGTCCTGGATCCCCCGCATGAGCGGGGGCACCAGTCCCAGCGACTCGAACGTGACGGAGTTCGCAGACTGTTCAGTCATCGTAGGCAATTCGACATCCTTCCCGCGGCTCGAGCCTGACGGCGGGCGGCGCGGCTTTTGGCGGGCGGGGCCTTGAAAAGCGGTCCAGGAAGCGCTACAAAGGGCCTCAAGACAGCGAAACCCTGTGATGGCCTCGAGGCCCCTTGGGTCCGCACCCGCCATCCCGACTCCCTAGATAGGCTTTACCGGTAACCACCGAGGACGTAGTTTAACCGCTTGTCGGGTGTTTCTGGCACGGCTTTCGCCGCGCCGCCCCGGTCCGCCGAAGGCTCATCGCCGCCTCGTCCCTGACACCGTACCCGTTACTCTCTCGAGTGGAGGTTCGACCGCGTGAGTAGTCCGCACATCGTGCACACCACCGACGCCACGTTCAACGAAGACGTACTGAAGTCCGACAAGCCCGTCCTGCTCGATTTCTGGGCCGAGTGGTGCGGCCCCTGCAAGATGATCGCCCCGATCCTCGATGAGCTCGCGGAAGAGTACCGGGGCCGCCTGAAGATCGCGAAGCTCAACATCGACGAGAATCCCCAGACGCCGCCCAAGTACGGCATCCGCGGCATCCCGACTCTCATTCTCTTCAAGAACGGGACGGTGGAAGCTCAGAAGGTCGGCGCGCTTTCCAAGTCCCAATTATCCGCATTCCTGGACAACAACCTGCCACTGCCTGATCAGGCGGAGCGCCACAAGTGAGAGGCTATCTCGGCAATCAGGGCCGCAACCGGCCCAAGGGCCCGCGCCACGGGAACCGCGACGGCAACCGCGGCAACGGGCGCCCCGTCGATGACATGATGATGAACGACGTCGACGTGTTCGACGGCGGCGACGACGCGGAGGTGATCAGCCCCGCCGAGCTCACGCAGTCGCGCGCATCGATGAACCTCACCGAGCTCAAGCAGAAGCCGATCAACGAGCTCGTGAAGCTGGCGGAGTCGATGGGCCTCGAGAACATGGCCCGCTCGCGCAAGCAGGACATCATCTTCTCGATCCTGAAGGCGCACGCCCGCAACGGCGAGAACATCTACGGCGACGGCGTGCTCGAGATCCTGCAGGACGGCTTCGGCTTCCTGCGCTCCGCCGACAGCTCCTATCTCGCCGGGCCGGACGACATCTACGTGAGCCCGAGCCAGATCCGCCGGTTCAATCTGCGCACCGGAGATACGATCTCGGGGCTCATCCGCCCGCCGAAGGACGGCGAGCGCTACTTCGCGCTCCTCAAGGTCGGCGAGATCAACTTCGACTCCCCGGACAGCTCGCGCAACAAGGTTCTGTTCGAGAACCTGACCCCGCTCCATCCCACGACCCGCTTGAAGCTCGAGCGCGGCAACGGCTCGACGGAGGACCTGACGGCCCGCACGATCGATCTCGTCGCGCCGATCGGCAAGGGGCAGAGGGGCCTGATCGTGTCTCCGCCGAAGGCGGGGAAGACGATGCTGCTGCAGAACATCGCGACGTCCATCACCGCGAATCATCCCGAGGTGTACCTCATCGTGCTGCTCATCGACGAGCGGCCGGAGGAGGTGACCGAGATGCAGCGCACCGTGAAGGGCGAGGTGGTCTCGAGCACGTTCGACGAGCCCGCGGCGCGGCACGTGCAGGTGGCGGAGATGGTGATCGAGAAGGCGAAGCGCCTGGTCGAGCACAAGAAGGACGTAGTGATCCTGCTCGACTCCATCACGCGGCTCGCGCGCGCGTACAACACCGTCGTCCCCTCATCGGGCAAGGTGCTGACCGGCGGTGTCGACGCGAATGCATTGCAGCGGCCGAAGCGCTTCTTCGGCGCCGCGCGCAACATCGAGGAGGGCGGGAGCCTCACCATCCTCGCAACCGCGCTCATCGACACCGGATCGAAGATGGACGACGTGATCTACGAGGAGTTCAAAGGAACGGGCAACTCCGAGATCCACCTCGACCGGCGCATCTCCGAGAAGCGAGTGTTCCCCGCCGTGAACATCAACCGCTCCGGCACCCGCAAGGAGGAGCTGATCACGGATCAGGGCGAGCTCGCAAAGATGTGGATCCTCCGCAAGCTCCTGCACCCGATGGACGAGCTCGCGGCGATCGAGTTCTTGCTCGACAAGATGAAGGACACGAAGTCCAACTCCGAGTTCTTCGAGGCGATGAAGCGGTAGCCGCGTTCCGCGTCCGCGGGCGTCAGGTGCGCCGCGCCCGGCTGGCGCGCGGCGAGCCCGCGCGAGGAACCCCCGTGCAACGAGTCCCCGCGCGAAGAGCCTTGCGTTGAGCCCCCCGCGACGAGCCCCCGCGGGAGGAGCCCCGGGCCTCGCGGCCGGGCAGCCCGCGAGGGGCTCTGAATGTGTGAACGGATCGCGGGATTCGCCGCGATCCCCGTGAGCTGAATCTCGGCGGGCGCCCGTGTCTCGATCTACGATCGAGCTCGAGTAGGGCTCGATCCGTGCGCTGGATCACAGAGACTCTGAGCGTCACGCTGGGCGCGCTGGCGCTGGCCGGTTCGCTCGCCTCGTGCGCGACCACGGGCAGCGCACCGCCCCCTGCGGCCGCTCAATCATCGGCAGCCTCCGGCGCGGCGGGATCGCACTGGTGGACTCGCCGCGAGATTTTCGCCGACGAAGCCGCCGCGATTGCGGCGCTCGCCGGCAGGAATCCCAACGGCGTCTACCGCTCCATCCTGCTCGCGACGCCTGCTGAAGCACCTGCGCAGGCGGGGACCCACCGGTCGCAGGACGATCGCTGGTCGGACGATCGCGCTCAGCAGTGATCCGGTTCACGCCATGCGCTCGTCGCCATGCCGCGACGCTGGCGGTGCCGTTGGAGCTGTAAGAAGATGGCGCGGGTCATTCCGGGAATCCGATGCCACGCGCCACACGATCCGCATCCGCTCTGCTTCTCGCCGCATGTTTGAGCGCGGCCGGGCTTGCCGCAGCAGCCGACGGCTACTCCTCGAATGACGCCTACCTGCCCAGCGAACGCGATGTCGGCAGCCCGCTCACGGACCGGCTCGCGTTGCGCATGAGCTACATTCCCGCTACGGTGCACACGACGCTGCGCGTCGATCCGACCGGCGTCCCCTTGGGCGGCACGACGCTCTCCGGCGAGCGTGACTTCGGGCTCGCGAGCTCGAATCCGGACGGCCGCGTCGAGCTCATGGTGAGGATGGGCGAGCGCAATCGGCTGCGGGTCGATTATCTGCAGCTCGATCGCTCGGGCGATGCGCTGCTCTCGCGCACGATCGTCTTCGGCAATCAAACATTCCTCGCGAACGAGGAGGTCGTGAGCTCGCTCGACTGGAAGACGATGGGCTTCACGTACACGTATGCGTTCCTGCAGAGGAGGCGCTTCGAGGTCGGCGCGGGGCTCGGGCTGCATCTGATCGAGGCCGATGCGATCGGCTCGGTGCCGGCGCGCTTTCAGAGTCACGAGACGTCGGAGGCCGGGGCGTTCCCCACGATCGCGCTCGATACGATGTGGCGCATCTCGCGCCGCTTTGCGTTCACGGGCCGCGGGCAGTATTTCGGCACGACGGTGCACGGCTTCACGGGATCGCTCGGCGACTACCACGGAGACTTTCAATACCGCTGGCGGTCCGCGTTCGCTGTCGGCGTCGGCTACTCGTACACACGCGCGAGCTTTGAGTCCGTCACGCACGGAACGCCTGGGCGCTTCACGCTATCGCTCGCGGGGCCGGAGCTGTTCGCGCGTGTGAGCTTCTAAGGGGCTTGGGGTCGCGGGTCGAGGCGGAGTGCTGCGGTCGTGGGTCGCGGCTCGTGGGTCGCGGGCCGGGTCAACGCGTGGCATGCGCCAGCGCGCGCGCGCCGATGTCGCGCCGGTAGTGCGCGCCGTCGAAGTGAATGCGCTCGACGGCGGCATAGGCGGCGGCGCGTGCCGCAGCCAGATCCGTTCCGAGCGCCGTGACGCCGAGCACGCGGCCGCCGCTCGTGACGACCTCCCCGTCCTTGAGCGCGGTGCCTGCATGGAAGATCTTCGTGCGCGGCAGGGCGGACGCCGCATCGATGCCGCTCACGACCTTCCCCTTCGCGTACTCGCCGGGATAGCCGGCGCTCGCCATCACGACGCACACGCTCGCGAGCGGGCTCCATGCGAGCGGTGGCGAGCCTTCGAGTGTGCCGTGGGCGCTCGCTTCGAGCAGATCGACGAGGTCGCTCTCGAGCCGCGTGAGATACACCTGCGTCTCCGGATCGCCGAAGCGTGCGTTGAATTCGAGCACCCGTGGGCCGGATGCGGTCAGCATGACGCCCGGGTAGAGGATGCCGCGATAGTCGATGCCCTCCGCCGCGCAGCCGCGCAGGAACGGATCGAAGATGGCGGACGCCGCCTCGGCGAGCTCGCGATCGGTCAGGAACGGCGTGGGGCTCACGGCGCCCATGCCGCCCGTATTGAGGCCACGGTCGCCGTCGAGCGCACGCTTGTGATCCTGCGATGTGGGAAAGACCCGCGCCGTGCGGCCGTCGCAGAGGGCGTGCAGCGAGATCTCCACGCCCTCCAGAAATTCCTGCACGACGACGCGCGCGCCTGCCGCGCCGAAGGCGCGATCCACCATGATCCGGTCGATGGCGCGCTCAGCCTCCGCCGTGTCAGCGCAGAGCAGCACGCCCTTGCCGAGCGCGAGGCCGTCCGCCTTGACGACGCAGCGGCCGCCGAGCCCGGCCGCGAAGCGCTTCGCCGCGCGCGGATCGTCGAACGTTCCCGCGGCCGCCGTCGGAATGCCGTGGCGCTCCATGAAGCGCTGCGCGAAGACCTTCGAGGACTCGAAGCGGGCGGCGCTGCGGCTCGGCCCCCAGATCGGCAGGCCGTCGCTCTGGAACAGATCGACGATGCCGAGCGCGAGCGGATTGTCCGGGCCGACGATGGTGAGATCGATGCGCTCCCGGCGCGCGAGCTCTGCGAGGCCGAGCAGGTTCTCCGCGCCGACGTTCACGCACTCGACCGGCGCGCCGTTCCGCGTCAAGCGCTCCGCGGCGATGCCGGCGTTACCCGGCGCGCAGAGGATCCGCGTGACGCGCAAAGACTGCGCGAGCTTCCAGACGAGCGCGTGCTCGCGTCCGCCCGATCCGACGACGAGGAGCTTCATTGGCAAGAGGGGGCGGAGCTGGGGGCCCACTGCGGCGACCCGGCGGGGAGCATCGCGCGCGCCCTCAATGCCGGAAGTGCCGCATGCCGGTGAACACCATCGCCATGCCGTGCTGGTCCGCCGCGGCGATCACCTCGTCGTCGCGGCGCGAGCCACCCGGCTGAATGACCGCGCGGATGCCGTGCTCGGCGGCGACATCGAGGTTGTCGCGGAACGGGAGGAAGGCATCGGAGGCCATCACGGCGCCCGCCGTCCCGAGCTTCGCGTCGCGCGCCTTCAGCGCCGCGAGACGGCAGGAGTAGATGCGGCTCATCTGCCCCGCGCCGATGCCCACCGTCGCGCCGCCGCGCGCGTACACGATGGCGTTCGACTTGACGAACTTCGCGATGCGCCAGGCGAAGAGCAGATCGCTCAGCTCCTCGGGCTCCGGCGCACGCCGCGAGACCACGCGCAGGCCGCGCTGCGTCACCGCTCCGGTATCGCGCGTCTGCGCGAGGAGGCCTCCCGTGACGCTGCGGTATTCCATCTCGACCGTGGGGCCGTTGCGCAGATCGCCGAGCGCAAGCACGCGGATGCTCGGCTTGCCCGCGAGCCGGGCGAGCGCATCAGCCGATACGGCGGGAGCCGCGATCACCTCCGCGAACTGGCGCGCGAGGATCGCCTCGGCGGCGCGCGCGTCGAGCTCGCGATTGAAGGCGATGATGCCGCCGAACGCCGAGACCGGGTCCGTGCGGTACGCGGCCTCATATGCCGCGAGCGGCGAGTCGGCGACCGCGGCCCCGCAGGGATTCATGTGCTTGACGATGACGCACGCGGGCTCGTCGAGCTGCCGGACGCACTCGACGGCCGTGTCCGCGTCCGCGATGTTGTTGAACGAGAGATCCTTGCCCTGCAGCGCCCGCGCGCTCGCGATGCTCACGCCACGGAGCGCGGGATCGCGATAGAAAGCCGCGAGCTGGTGCGGATTCTCGCCATAGCGCAGGTCCTGCACCTTCTCCCAGACGAGCGGGAGCGTCGCCGGAAAGCGCTCGGCGCTCGAGTGATGCGCCGCCGCGAGGAAGCCCGCGATCATCGTGTCGTAGCGCGCGGTGTGCGCGAACGCCTTTGCGGCGAGCCGCGAGCGCAGGGCGAGGCCGGTCGCGCCCTCGTGCGTGGCCAGCTCGTCGGCGAGCAGGGCATAGTCCGCCGGATCGACGGCGACCGCGACGAACTCATGATTCTTGGCGGCCGCCCGGATCATCGCGGGTCCGCCGATGTCGATGTGCTCCACCGCCTCGCGATAGCGGCAGTCCGGCCGCGCGACGGTCTCGGCGAAGGGATAGAGATTGACGACGAGCAGATCGATCGGCGTGATGCCGTGGAGCGCCATCGCCGCATCGTCCGTGCCGCGGCGGCCGAGCAGTCCGCCGTGGATGCGCGGGTGCAGCGTCTTCACGCGGCCGTCCATGATCTCCGGGAATCCGGTATACGAGGACACCTCGCGCACGGCGAGGCCGTGCTCGACGAGCAGCTTCGCCGTGCCGCCGGTCGAGAGGATCTCGACGTCGCGGCGCGCGAGCTCGCGCGCGAAGTCGACGAGCCCCGTCTTGTCCGAGACCGAGAGCAGCGCCCGCCGTACGGGAATCCACGGAGAATCGGGCATGAAAATCTTCAGCCCGCGAGCCCGTGCAGTCGAAGCTTCTTGCGGAGCGTGCCGCGGTTGATGCCGAGAATGTCCGCAGCGCGGACCTGGTTGCCCTCCGTGTAGGAGAGCACGGCCCGGAGGAGCGGCTCCTCCACTTCGCGCAGCACCAGATCGTAGAGATGCGCCGGCCGATGGCCGTTCAGGCTCGCGAAGTACTCGTGCAAGGCGCGCTCCGCGTGCGTGCGCAGCGGCAAGTCCTTTCCGTGAAGCTTCGCAGCGGGCTCGCTGCGAGCTTTGCCTTGTCTCTTCGCGGTCATGTGAGGCTCCCCCTGTGGCGCCGCACGGTGCGGGTGCGGCTCGCGGACCCAAGCGGCGGGCTCCTGACCGCGCGGATTATACGAGCGCGGCGTGCACGCCGTAAGCTGGAATTCGCCGCGCGACTTTGATATGGCGCCGGCCCTCGCGGCGGCTCGGCTAACGCTGCGCGGCGCTCGCGTTCGTGTCGTTCGCGCCCGTGTCGTTGGCGCAGGCGATGCGTCCACTCGCGAGCGCGAGGCACGCATCGATCTCGAATCCCACCGCGTTCGGTCCGGGATCGACGAACGCAACTTCGGCATCCACGCGCTGACCCGCGCCGAGATCGGCTCGGCTCGCGCTGCTCGCGGAGAGATAGGCGCTCGGCGGTACATCGCGCGCCGCGATGCGATTGCCGAAGCGATCCTGCATCGTCACGCGCAGCAGCGGCAGCGGCTGCTTGCGCGGCGCAGTGTTCTTCACGCTCGCGCGAACGATGAGAACGCCGGGGCGGTCAGGCTCCGTGCCTGCGCCGAGCTGCCGCACCTCGTATGCGCTCACGTCCCAGTGAGGCACGAGCGGCATGCCGAGCTCGGCATACATCGTCGTGAGCGGTCCGCGCAGCCAGCCGATCTCCGCAAGCTCCGCTCGCTCGTGATGAATGATCTGCACGATGAGAGTGAGCGCGAGGACAGCGCTCCCGATGCCGAGCGCGCGCTCCTTGAGCCGGAGCGTCCGCTCGTCGTTCTGCGACTGCGGCTGAGCCAGGCGCTCAGATGCGGGCGCCTGCACCGAGTGCGGGGGAGCCCGCGCCCGTAGGGACTCTGGCGCAGGCGCCTGCAGGGCATCGGGCGCAGGCGCCTGCCGCGCCCCAGGCGTCGCGGGCTGTTGCGGCTCAGGCATCGGCAGCGGCGCCGCGGCGGCTCGTTCGCCGACGCTCGCTGCTACATTGGTGCTCGAGCCTGCACGGGCATCGGCCTCGGACACCAGCCGTTCGAGATCGAGCTCGAGCTCGTGCGTCTCGGACTCGTTCTGCAATGCGCGCGATGGGCTCATCGACCATTCGCTTGCCGATGGCGCGCCCGCCGCAGCCTGCGGCGCACTCGTTTCCCGCCGTAGCGCACTCGGTTCGTCGAGCGGCGCATCTTCGCCTTGCAGCACGATCGATTCGAAGGTGCCCGTGGGATCGTCGTCCGCCGTGGGCTCGACGAACACTTCCGTCACGTCCGTCGCGGAAGCGTTGAATTCGAGCGCGATGTCCGGGATCGGCTCCTCGGCGCGCGTCGCACTGATCGATGCGCCGGAAGATGGCGCAGGCGAGGGCTGTTCGTCACGTCGAGGCGCCGGCGGCGCGGGCGATGAGGCGGCGGCCCCCCGATCCGCGGCTTCACGTGCCGCGGCTTCACGACCCGCGGTTTCACGATCCGTGGGTTCACGTGCCGCCGCGTTCTCGCCGCGCGCGAGCGCGGCTTGGTCGCCATCCGATAGTCCCGCGAGCGCGTTGAAGACGTTCGAGCAGCGGCCGCAGCGCACATAGCCCTGCGCAACGCGCAGATCCGCGGCCGTTACGACGAGCTTGAGGCTGCACTTCGGGCAGGTGGTGAACATGAGCTCACGGATCGCGCGGGCGGCGCACGCCTGTGAGACCCACCCAATCGCCGCGCGCGCCGAAGCGGCTCATATCAAACCACGTGCAATAGGCCTGTGTCACCTCGGCTGCCTGGGCCTCGAGGAGGCCGGCGAGCACGATGCGCCCTCTGGCGCGCACCAGCTCGGCGAAGCGCGGCGCGAGCGCCTTCAGCGGCTCCGAGAGGATGTTCGCGAGCAGCAGGTCCGCTCCCGGGGTGAGCTCCTCGTCGCGCCGCACGATGCGCACGCGGTCCGTGAGGTCGTTGGCCGCCGCATTGGCCTCGGCGGCGAGGAGCGCTTGAGGGTCGATGTCGAAGCATTCGACGCGCGCGGCGCCGAGCCGGGCGGCCGCGAGCGCGAGGATGCCCGAGCCGCAGCCGTAGTCGATCACGGTCAGCTCCCGCGGCGCCGGCGCGCTCTCCGCGACACGCTCGACGTCGAGGTGCGCATCGAGCCATTCGAGGCACATCGCAGTCGTCGGATGCGTGCCGGTGCCGAACGCGAGTCCAGGATCGAGCCGCACCACGCGAGCGTCGGGCGCCGTGACGCGCTCGTGGTGCGGCGCGACCCAAAGCCGCCGTCCGAAACGCGTCGCACGGAAATGCTCGAGCCATTCCCGCTCCCAGGCGCGGTCGGCGACCGCCCGCGCCATGATGCGCTCCGGCGGCAGGGCAAGAGATGCGGCGATCGCCCGCGCCGCGGCGAGCGGAGCGGCGTTCTGCGGAAAGAGCGCGGCGACGCGCGTCGCGGGCCACAGCCGCACCTCTCCGGGCAGCGGCTCGAGCACCGGATCGTCGGCGGCATCGGTCAGCGTGACAGCGAGCGCGCCTGCCTCGAAGCACGCGGCTTCGATCGCCTCGGCATCAGGCGCCGTCGAGAGCGGGCCGAGATCGAACGAAAGCTCGAGGAACGGCATGCGGCAGCTCGCGAAACGGATGCGCCGGCTCGGGAAGCGACAGGCGCCGCGCGCGTCCTCACCGCAGCCCGAGCCGCCGCTCGAGGTAGTGGATGTCCTGCCCGCCGGCGCGGAAGGCCGCGTGATTGAAGATCTCCTGATGCAGCGCGACGTTGGTGTTGATGCCTTCGATCACCATCTCGGCGAGCGCGTTCTTCATGCGCGCAATGGCCGCTTCGCGCGTCTCGCCGTGCGCGATGATTTTGCCGATCAGCGAATCGTAGAACGGCGGCACGTTGTAGCCGCTGTACACGTGGCTGTCGACGCGCACGCCGGGACCGCCTGGCGCGTGCCAGAGGCGTATGGGGCCGGGCGAGGGCATGAATGTCTTCGCATCCTCTGCGTTGATGCGGCACTCGATCGCATGGCCGCGGATCTGCACGTCGTTCTGCACGTACGGCAGCTTCTCGCCCCCCGCGATGAGGAGCTGAGCCTTGACGAGGTCGATGCCGGTGATCGCCTCCGTCACGGGATGCTCCACCTGGATGCGGGTGTTCATCTCGATGAAGTAGAACTCGCCCTCCTGGTACAGGAACTCGAGCGTGCCAGCGCTGCGGTAGCCGACGGCGCGGCACGCCTCGACGCACCGCTCGCCCATCACGCGCCGCTGGCGCGCCGTGATGCCGGGGGCGGGCGCTTCCTCGATGACTTTCTGATGGCGGCGCTGCATCGAGCAGTCGCGCTCCCCGAGGTGGATTACGTTGCCGTGATGGTCGGCGAGCACCTGGAACTCAATGTGGCGCGGACGCTCGAGGAACTTCTCCATGTACACCTGATCGTTCCCGAACGCCGCGAGCGCTTCGGCCTTCGTGATGTTGATGGCGTTCAAGAGCGAGGCCTCGCTGTGGACCACGCGCATGCCGCGTCCGCCCCCGCCGCCCGAAGCCTTGATCATGACGGGATAGCCGATGTCGCGCGCGATGCGGAAGTTCTCCTCGGGCTCCGGTCCGAGCGGCCCGTCCGAACCGGGGACACAGGGCACCCCGTGCTGCTTCATGACGCGAATGGCGGACACCTTGTCGCCCATCGTGCGGATCGTCTCGGCCTTCGGCCCGATGAAGACGAAGCCGCTTTTCTCGACGCGCTCTGCGAAGTCGGCGTTCTCGGAGAGAAAGCCGTAGCCGGGATGGATGGCCACAGAGTCGGTGACCTCGGCCGCGCTGATGATCGCCGGCATGTTGAGATAGCTCTGCGCCGAGGGCGGCGGTCCGATGCACACCGACTCGTCCGCGAGCAGCACGTGCTTCAGACTGTAGTCGGCCGTCGAGTGGACGGCCACGGTTTTGATGCCGAGCTCGCGGCAGGCGCGCAGGATCCGCAGCGCGATCTCGCCGCGATTGGCGATGACGACTTTCTCGAGCATGGGGGGATTATTCTTCGATGACAAATAGCGGCTGGCCGAACTCGACGGGGTCGCCGTTCTTCGCCATGATCGAGGTGACCCGGCCGGCCTTGTCCGCTTCGATCTGGTTCATCATCTTCATCGCTTCGATGATGCAGAGCACCTGGCCGACCTGCACTTCGTCTCCGATCTCGACGAACGGCTTCGCGCCGGGGGTCGGCGAGACGTAGAAGGTGCCGACCATCGGGGCGGTGACAACGTGCTCGTTGGGGCGCGGCCGCGCTTCCTCGCGCGGCGGGGCAGACTGGGCCTGCGGGGCGGATGCCGACGCGCCCCCGCCCGGCGCCGGCGCGTAGCCCGGCGCTGGATAGGCTGCCGGCGGATAAGGTATCGCCTGCACTGGATGCGGCGCGGACATCTGCGCCGCCGCACCTGTCGGCAGCCGGCTGATGCGCACAGCCTCCTCGCCTTCCTTGATCTCGATTTCCGCGATGCCGGATTCCTCCAGCAGCTCGATCAGCTTCTTGACTTTGCGAATGTCCATGCCGGGAGCGCTCCCCTCGAAGGGCGTTGTGAATCGGTTGTTGGTGTGGTGCGGCTCAAGTCGGGCGTGCGAGGAGTCTCGCGGCCGCACGCACGGCGAGCTCATAGCCGAGCGGACCGAGACCGACGATCGATCCGGCGGCGATGTCCGAGAAATAGGAATGCCGGCGGAACGGCTCGCGCGCGTAAATGTTGGAGATGTGAACCTCGATGAGCGGCAGGCGCACGGCGAGGACCGCATCGCGCAGCGCGACGCTCGTGTGCGAGAGCCCGCCGGGGTTCAGGATGATGAAGGCGACCGCCTCGGCGGGCGCTTGGTGCACTCTGTCGATGAGCTGGTGCTCGGCGTTGCTCTGGAACGCGACGAGCTCGTGGCCCGCCTCCGCGGCGACTGCGGCGGCCCGCTGCTCGATGGACGCCAGCGTCTCCGCCCCGTAAAGGCCGGGCTCGCGCACGCCGAGGAGGTTGAGATTGGGACCGTTGAGCAGCAGGATCCGCGCCATAGGCGGCGGAATCTAACCTATTTCGCGGCCGTTGGGGTATCGAGCGCGGTGTGCGAGGTCGGCTTAGAAGGGGAGGATCGAGCGGCAGAGGGGGAGGAGGGAGCGAATTGAGCGGCCTTCGCTCGTGCCGCGGCGAGCGCGGCAAGCCCCGAGGAGATCTGATCACGAGCCTGCCGCAGCGGCATTTTCCCGGCGTCCACGTCGGCGAGCCGGGCGAGGATGAGCCGGGCGTCGTCGGGATGCAGCTCGCCGATCTTCACCCCCACGACACGGCCCTGCCGATCGGCAAAGACGGACACGGGCAGGACAGCCTGCAACCCGAGGGCCTCCATCGCCGCCGCGCCGCGGTCTGCGCCGCCGATGAGCACGGGATAATCGACGCTCATCCTGCGCACGTAGGGCAGCACTGCGTCCCGGTCATCCACGGCGATGCCGATCACTTCGAGCCGATCGGCGGGATCGCCGGGCGCGCTCTGAGCAGCGCGCCGCAGCGACTCGAGCAGCGGAATCTCCCGGCGGCACGGCTCGCACCACGTCGCCCAGAAGTTGACGATGAGCGGATGGCCGTGCCAGCCGGAGAGCTTGCGGGGGATGCCGTCTGTGTCGGGCAGGGTGATCTCGGGCAGGGCATCAGGCGGCCGCGGGGCGATCGCAGAGGCCGCTGGTGACGCGGACGCCGCGCCCGGCGCAGACACGCTGCCGACCGGCGCGCGATCGGCGGGCCGAGCGATCAGGTGCCTCGCGGCGAGGAAGCGATAGGTGAAGAATCCCGCGGGGCCCGCCGCCGCGATCAGCAGGATCGCGACCGCGACGCGCGTCCCCGACTTCGATCCGCTCAAGGGGCGACCCCGGCGGAAGCCGTGGTTGCCGACCGAGGCGCAAACGCAAGGCGCACGACGGAGGCGAAGTCGCGCGCCTTCATATAGCCGACGACCCGATACTGCCGCCGCTCGGCGCCATCGGCGCCATAGAACGCGATCGTCGGCGGTCCGAAGATGCCGAAGTGCGCGAGCAGGGCCTGGTCGTCGCCGTCGTTTCGTGTGACATCGGCGCGCAGCAGCAGCGCCCGCCCGAGCGCCGCCTGCACGGCGGGATCGGTGAACGTGTACCGCTCCATCTCCTTGCACGAGACGCACCAGTCCGCATAGAAATCGACCATCACGGGCCGTCCGGCGCTGTGGGCGGCGGCGACTTCACGCTCGAGGTCGGCGACGGATCGGATCGGGAGGAACTGGGGCTCGTGGTGAGCATGAGCAAGCGCGGGCAAGGGCGCCAGCGGATCGACGCCGCCGAGCGAAGCGCCCGTGACGAGCAGGAGACCGTAGAGCCCCGCGGCAGCGGCGGCGAGGCGCGCGGGCAGCTTGCTGCCGCGGAAGGCCGCGGCGCCCCGCCACAGGACGATCGCGGCGGCGATCGCCGGAACCGCCCAGAGCAGCAGCGCAAGCGGCCCGGACACGATGCGCGCGAGCATCCAGGCGGCCACGGCGAGCATCAGCGCGCCGAACAGCTTCTTGACGACCTCCATCCACGCGCCCGCCTTCGGCAGGAGCTTCCCGGCGGAGGCGCCGACGGCGAGGAGCGGTGTCCCCATCCCGAGTCCCATCGCAAACAGGGCGACGCCGCCGCGGAAGATATCGCCGCTCTGGCCAATGACGACCAGCGCGCCGACGAGCGCAGGCGCGACGCAGGTCGTGACGATCAGCGCCGACAGCGCGCCCATCACGAAGACGCCGCCGAACGTTCCGGCCGACTGCCGGCCGCTGAGTCCGGCGAGGCGCGTTTGAATGGCGGCGGGCATCTGCAGCGTGAAGGCCCCGAACATGGCGAGCGCGAGCACCACGAAAAGCGCCGCGAAAGTCGCGATGATCCAGGGCTGCTGGAACGCCGCCTGGACGTGCTGGCCGCCCGCCGCGACGGCAATGCCGGCCGCGGTGTACGTGAGCGCCATGCCGATCACATACACGAGCGACAGGGCGAAGCCGCGAGTCCAGCCGTGGCGCCCGTCCGTCGCGCCCCGCCCGTCGCCGATGAGGATGCCGGAGACGATCGGCACCATCGGCAGGACGCACGGCGTGAAGGCGAGCACGAGCCCGGCGAGATAGAAGAACGCGACGACGCCCGCGAGGCTCGCGTGGCGAGCCACCGAGGCATAGCGATCCTGCTCGGAAACGAAGCCGCTACCTGCGGAGGTGGCGGGATTGACGTCCGACAGCGCGGCGGGGCCAGCGCTCGTCGCGATCTGGGCTCCGGGCGCCGCCTGAGCCAGCGTCCCCCCGGCCACGGCGCTCGCGCCGCCCCCGAAACCGCCTGTCGCGGGCAGTGAGATCGGCAACGTCTTCGTGATCGGCGGATAGCACAGCCCGGCATCGGCGCAGCCCTGGTACGTCACCTTGACCGGTACCGTCGTCGGCGAGCGGACCGATGGGCGCTCGACGGGCAATGTTGCGATGAGCTCGTTGTGATAGACCTGCTGGGTTCCGAAGTACTCGTCGGTCTTGCTCTGGCCGGGCGGCAGATCGAGCGGGCCGAGGCGGGCGTCAGCGTTCGGTGTTGCTATCGCGACCTTCAGCCGGTTGCGGTACAGGTAGTAGCCGGGGGCGATTTCCCACGCGAGGCGAATGCGGCTCGCGCTCAGCGGCTCGGCGAACAGCCGGAATGCCTGGTCGGGCGGCAGGAACTCGCCGGCGTTGGACTTCACGCGACCGAGGCTCAGCAGGCGGTTCAAGCCCGCGGCAGGTGCGGCTCCTCCCGCGGGCGATGACGCGGCGCCGCCTGCGGGCGGCGGAGAGGGGTTGGTCGACCCGGAGGAGGGCCCAGCCGCCGTCGGGGATGCTGCCGCCGCGGAGGAGGTCGCGGCCGCTGCCGAGATGGGCGCGGCCGGCGCCGAGGACGGCATAGCCCAGGCCGAGGTCCAGAGCAGCACGAGTGCGAGGAACGTCGAGAGGCGTGCGATGCGACTCATGAGGATTTCCGCTTGTGGGAATCGTCCAACGGTCCGCCGACGGCCGATCGCCCGGCATCCGCCAGAGGCCCAGCATCGGCCGATGGCCGGATCTCCCCCGCGAGCCAAGCGAGATAGCGCTCCGCCCCCGCTCGGATGGGGAGGGCGATGATCTCAGGGACGTCGTAGGGATGGAGTGCCTGGAGCCGCGATTCGAGCGCCTCGTAACGGGACCTGGTCGTTTTGATGACGAGAAGCGCCTCGGGTTCGTCGTGGATCGCGCCGTTCCACCGATAGACGGAGCGGATGCCGGCGAGCCGGTTGACGCAGGCGGCGAGCCGGTCTGCCACGAGCACCCGCGCGATCCGCTCGGCGCTCGTTTCGGGGCAGGTGCAGAGGACGACGAGCCCCGCGTCGGGGTTGGCGGCCGAGCCCGCTTCGGGTTCGGCGGAGCTCACGGCCTGCACCCCGCGGTCACGATGGATACCTGTGGTCGGGTTGAAACCGCGCGACCACCGACCGGCACCCCGCGATACCCCGCAATCACGAAAAATTTCCTCCGTCCCATCTTGAAATGGAAAAAGCCCCGCCTATCATTAGCAGCCGCCGAGGGAGAGTGCTAACACCTCCCGATTGTCCGTCATCCATCATTTAACTTAAACAGCTTCAAGGAGCGTCCACATGAAGATTCGTCCTCTTCATGACCGCGTCATCGTGAAGCGCCTGGAAGAGGAGCGTACCTCACCGGGCGGTATCGTCATTCCCGACACGGCGGCTGAGAAGCCGATTCAAGGGAAGGTCGTCGCGGTCGGCAAGGGCAAGATTCTCGAAGACGGTAGCGTCCGCGCCCCGGATGTCAAGGTCGGCGACAAGGTCCTGTTCGGCAAGTACAGCGGGACCGAAGTCAAGGTCGAGGGCGAGGAATTGCTGGTGATGAGGGAGGAGGATTTGATGGGCGTGATCGAGGGCAAATGAGCATCGATCACGGCAAGTCCCCGCAGAATCACAGCAAGAGGTGACAGATCATGGCAGCTAAAGAGGTTCGGTTCAGCGACGATTCGCGCCAGCGGATGTTCAGGGGCGTGAACATCCTCGCGAATGCCGTCAAGGCGACGCTCGGCCCCAAGGGCCGCAACGCGGTGCTCGAGAAGAGCTTCGGCGCCCCCACCGTCACGAAGGACGGCGTGTCGGTGGCGAAGGAAATCGAGCTGAAGGATAAGTTCGAGAACATGGGCGCGCAGATGGTGAAGGAGGTCGCGTCCAATACGTCGGATGAGGCGGGCGATGGCACGACGACCGCGACGGTGCTCGCGCAGGCGATCATCCGTGAGGGCCTGAAGGCCGTCTCCTCGGGCCGCAACCCGATGGACATCAAGCGCGGCATCGACAAGGCGGTCTCGGTGGCAGTCGAGGAACTGAAGAAGCTCTCGAAGCCCTGCAAGGATTCCAAGTCGATCGCGCAGGTCGGCACGATCTCCGCGAACGCGGACGAGTCGATCGGCAAGACGATCGCGGATGCGATGGAGAAGGTCGGCAAGGAGGGCGTGATCACGGTGGAGGAAGGCTCGGGCCTCGAGAACGAACTCGAAGTGGTCGAGGGCATGCAGTTCGACCGCGGCTATCTCTCCCCGTACTTCATCAACAATCAGCAGGCTCAGACGGCCGAGCTCGAGAAGCCGTACATCCTGCTGGTCGACAAGAAGATCTCGAACATCCGCGAGCTTCTGCCGCTGCTCGAGTCCATCGCGAAGGCCAGCCGGCCCCTGCTCGTGGTCGCAGAGGACGTCGAGGGCGAAGCGCTCGCGACGCTGGTCGTCAACAACATCCGCGGCATTCTGAAGGTCGCGGCGGTGAAGGCCCCCGGCTTCGGTGATCGCCGCAAGGCGATGATGCAGGATATTGCGATCCTCACCGGCGGCACGGTGATCTCGGACGAGGTGGGCCTCACGCTCGAGAAGGCCTCTCTCAATGATCTCGGCGAGGCGAAGAAGGTCGTGGTCGAGAAGGAGAACACCACGATCATCGACGGCGCCGGCAAGCAGTCCGACATCAAGGCTCGCATCGAGTCGATCCGGCAGCAGATCGAGGAGGCGACCTCCGACTACGACAAGGAGAAGCTGCAGGAGCGCGTGGCGAAGCTCTCGGGCGGCGTCGCGCTCATCAAGGTCGGCGCGGCGACGGAAGTCGAGATGAAGGAGAAGAAGGCCCGCGTCGAGGACGCGCTGCATGCGACCCGCGCAGCCGTCGAGGAGGGCGTGGTGCCGGGTGGCGGCGTCGCCCTGATCCGGGCCCAGAAGGCGCTCGAGAAGCTCGAGGGCGCCAACGAGGATCAGACGGTCGGCATTCGCATCCTGGCCCGTGCGATCGAGGAGCCGCTGCGTCAGATCGTCGAGAACGCCGGCGAAGATGCCGCGGTGGTTCTCAACAAGGTCCGGGAGGGCAAGGGCAGCTTCGGCTACAACGCCGCGACCGGGGAGTTCGGAGACCTCATCGAGCAGGGCATCCTGGACCCGACCAAGGTCACCCGGCTCGCGCTGCAGAACGCCGCTTCCGTGGCGGGCCTGCTCCTCACGACCGAAGTGATGGTCGCCGAGGCGCCGAAGGAGGAGGATCACAGCCATGCGCGCCCGCCGGGCGGCATGGGCGACATGGATATGTAAAGTCCGGCCGGGACGCCTGGCAGCTTGCGGCGGTATCGAGGGAACTCGCGCCGCCGCGAGCGGTCTACTCGCTCGGCAGTTACGGTTGTTCGCCGCGCGCCCGCGCGGGGGACGGCCGGAAAGTCGCGGAGCAAGACCCCCTAATCCGCGCAACACCTTGGACCCCGCCTGCGAGCGGGGTCTTTTTTTTCACGATGACTGCGGCCCGGTACTTCGCCTCTTCCCCTGCGCCGTCGCGAGGGCGCGCCCTCGAGGAGGGCCATGCTCTGGCGCGGTATGCCTGGGAGGGCTTGCCGCTTCAGAGCCTCAGACGCACGCCGGCAAGCACTTCGAACGGTGAGGCCGGGCTCAGGAACCGATTGTCCACGCCGGGACCGTTCGGCACCGCGCCCGCAGGAATACCCGGAGCTCCGACGCCGGTCGGATCGCTCAGGATGCCGTACGTGGCGTAGTGGCGGTCGAACAGATTGCTGATCGAGGCAAAGAGCTCGAGATGCGGCAGCGGCCGGTAGGTCGAGTGCAGCTCGACCACGGTGTAGCCGGGATACGGCGCCAGCCGGTTCGCCTCGTCGCCGGCGTAGTGGGCACCGCTCACGACATTCAAGGTGGCCCCGACGGTCCACGCGGCGGTCACCTCGTGGTCGGCCCCGAGCTTCAGGCGGTGCTCCGGAATGTTCGGGAGGCGGTCGCCGGGCTCGATCTGGAGGTCACCGTTCACGTCCCGAAAGGGATTCGACGGCGACGGCTCGAGGAAGGCCGACTGGAAGGTCCCCTGAACGAAGCTGTAGTCGAGGAAGACGGACCCGTGATCCGTGAGCCAGCGCACTCCTGCCTCGACACCCTGGCGGCGAGTGTCGCCGATGTTCTGAAAGAAGCCCTGGCTGATGGAGGTCGCAATCCCGTAGATGTCATCATGGAGGAGCGTCCGGAACACGTCGGCGTTCCAGGTGAGCGTGCCGTTGCCGGCCGCAGGTTCGCGCAGCTTCCCCCGCAGGCCGAGCTCATACGTGTGAGCGACCACCTGCCGCAGGTTCGGCGGATCGCCCGAGAGGTTGGTCGGCAGCAGGCAAGGTGCGGTGGGATCCGAGCATTCGATCTCGCTCGCGGTCGGGGTGCGCGTGTTGACCGAGAAGCCGCCGTAGAGCGTCATCGCCGGGAGGACCTTGTACGTCGCCCCGAGCGCCGGATTGAAGTGAACGAAGCGATTGAAGCCGGTCAGCCGGGTTCCGAGCCGGTCCTTAAGGTCGATGTGCGCGATGTTGTAGCGCCCGCTTGCCGTCACGGCGAGTCCGGGCGTCACGTCGAACGTGTCGGTCACGAATGCGCCAAGATTCTTGTCGACGGAATCGACGCTCACGGGTGTCGCATCGCCGTTGGCGATCGCAGCGGGGGAGTTCTCGGGCGTATCGACGAGCAAGTCCGAGGGAAGCACCTGCAGCTGCGGGCCGATGACGCCGATCCGAGCGCCCGTATAGAAGCTCGTCGAGGCATCGTCGAGGGTGACGCCCACGGCAAACTGATTGCGATGGCCTGCAAGCGCGGTGTCGTCGGCGATCTGCAGACTCGCGCCCCGGCTCCACGCCCGGATGTATTCGAAATCGTTCTCCCCGATCGGGACCGTGCCGCCCTGGGAGATGTCGGGCAGCGTGTCGCCCGCTGCATTGGTCAGAGGGGTGACCCCGTCAGGCTGGCACAAGTTGCCCGATCCGTCCGCGCAGGCCGTATAGTTGGTCGTGTTGCCGTTCGCGACGCTCTGCGCGAATTCGCGGTAGTAGGCGACAGCCTGCGCCGACCAGCCGCCGGTGAGCTCGAGCGTCCCGTCCAGCGCGAGGAAGTTGAGCACGTTCACCTCGCCCTGAGGCCCGGTGAAGACGAGGGCGCGATCCACGGCCAGCTCCTGCACCGGCGCCGGGCTCTGGCCGTGCAGATCGTTGTCCGCGTGCGTGTAGCTCAGATCGAGCGTCAGACGGCCGGCATGCAGGCTCAGAGCCGTATAGAGCGAGCGGATCTTGTCACTGGAGAAGTCCCGCCAGCCGGCCGACGTGAGCTCCTTGCCGGCCAGGTACCAGCCGAGTGCGCCCGAGCTCATGCCGAGCTGGCCGACCACCGATTGGGTGCTGTACGAGCCGCCCGAGACCTCCAGTTCACCGCCCCGGTAAGTGAACCCGTTCTTCATCGTTACCGACATCGCCCCGCCCAGTGCATTGAGGCCGTACAGAGGACTCGAGCTGACGAGCTCCACCTTGTCGATCGCAATATCCGGAAACAGGTCCCAATTGACGGTGTCGCCGAACGCCTCGTTGATCCGCACGCCGTTCTGATAGACGGCGAGACCCTGTGGAGTGCCGAGTACTGGCGAGGCCTCGAAGCCCCGGTAGAGCAGGTCCGGTTGGAACGGATCGTCGAGATTGTCGTTGAGGCTCACGCTGCTCAGCGTGGTGTCGAGCGCTCGCGTGAGGCTCGCGGAGCCCTGGCGCGTCAGATCGGCCGCCGACAGCGTCTGCACCGCTCCCGGAATCTTGTCGGCATCGAGGGCCTGTCCCGGAATCGGGGTGGCGCTGACCACGACCTGCTGCAGCGGTGCGGCGGCCGCGGCCTGCGCCGCATCGGTACTCCCGTCCGCATGCGCAGCATCGAACGGCGCCGCGAGCCCTTGCGCAAGGAGGGCGGCAGCGCACGGGATGAGCGGTCGAAACAGCCGGACCGGCAAGCGTGGCGGCGTCATGAGATCGGGCTCTCGCGCAGAGCGCGAGGAATGTCGCGCTCTGCTTCAGCCTTCCACGGCGTCCCTGCCTGATCCAAGGGATTTTTTCCCGATCGCGAGAGCGCTTCGCCACGCGGCCGCGCGCCGCACGCGTGAGCGCATCGAGTTCTCCACCGTCCGGGCGGCAACGCTCCAGCGCGGCATGATCTCGGTACACCGGGCGGACGGTGTACGATAACCTGGCGGTGCGGCATGACGTCTGCGAGCGAGCGTTCCGCGGCACGACTCGAACTCCCAATGGAGCTCATCCCGATGTGGGCCCGACTCCGCCCCGCAGCCCGCGGGAGGACGCCGCCGCGACTCGAGCGCGGAGCAACCGGGGACACCCCTTCGAATCCCGGCGGCGCGCCGCGGGGATTGCTCCTCGCGAGCGAGCGCTCGCCGGCGCCGCCGTGGCGCGATGCCACGCTCGTGGCGGTGGTCACCGTGGCGGCGGCGATCCTGTGCGCGCGGCTCAACGTCGCCGAGCTGCTGCGCCGCCTGAGCGCGCCCTGGGAGCGGCTGCAGCTCGATGAGCTGCCGGTCGTCCTGCTGGCGCTCGCCGTGGGCCTGACCTGGTTTGCCGCGCGCCGCTATCAGGAGGCCGGCCGGCAGATCGCTCGCCGACGTATCGCGGAAGCACGGCTCGAGGCGGCGCTCGCCGACAACCGCCGACTCTCGCAGCAGTACGTCGAGCTGCAGGAGGCGGAGCGCAAGTCCCTCGCTCGCGAGCTGCACGATGAGCTCGGCCAGTATCTCAATGTCATCAAGCTCGATGCCGTGGATATTCGCGACCGCCGCTCGGCGGATGCGCAGGCGCTGCGCGAGCGGGCGAGCGCGATCGTCACGAACTGCAACCACATTCACGGCGCGCTCGCCGGGCTCATTCGCCGGCTGCGGCCCGTCGGTCTCGACGAGCTGGGACTGGCGGCTGCTCTCGAGCACTGCATCGAGACGTGGCGTGCGCGCGTGCCGGACGCGTCATTGCAGCTGTCCGTCGTGGGGGATGTCTCGGGGCTGCCGGAGAGCGTCGCCCTCACGGTGTATCGGCTCGTTCAGGAGGCACTCACGAACGTGGTCAAGCACGCGGCGGCACGCCATATCGCGGTGCGACTCGATCTCGAGCGCTCCGATGGAGCGAGTCCCGGCGCGATCCGTCTCACCGTGGTCGATGACGGTCGGGGCGCCGAACTCGCAGCCCCGACCCGGGGCCTGGGGCTGATCGGCATGCGCGAGCGCGTTGCGGCCCTCGAGGGCGAGCTCGTGCTCGTGAGCTCGCCCGGCAGAGGATTCGAGCTGCGGGCACGGATTCCGGTTCAGCGCTCGGCGCCGAGCGCGTCATGACCCCGCCCGTCAAGGTCATGCTCGTCGACGATCACGCGGTCGTGCGCGAGGGCTACCGCCGGCTCCTCGAGCGCGAGCCGGACATCGAAGTCGTCGCGGAGGCCGCAAATGCTGCGCAGGCCTGCGAGCGTGCGCGTGCTCTCCGCCCGGACGTGGTCGTCATGGACATCGCCTTGCCGGGCACCAGCGGCCTCGAGACGATGCGCCGCATGCTCGCCGACCGGCCACAGCTGCGCGTGCTCATGTTCAGCATGTACGACGATGCGATCTTCTGCTCCCGAGCGCTGCAAGCAGGCGCGCTCGGCTATCTGAGCAAGGCGAGCGCGCCGGAGGTGCTTCTCGAGGCGATCCGCGCCGTCTCGCGCGGCGAGCATTACATGAGCCCCGATGTGGCGGCCAACATGAGGCGGTCGGCCTCATCTCCCGGCTGGTCGGGGCTCGAGTCGCTCACCGCGCGCGAGTTCGAGGTTCTGCGCCTGCTGGTGCAGGGAATGGTGGTGAAGGAGATCGGCGCGCGGCTCGGGCTCTCGGAGAAGACGGTCGCCAATCATCAATCCGCGATCCGTGAGAAGCTCGGCGCGAGGAACGGCGTGCAGCTCGCGCGCCTCGCCGCGCAGCTCGGGCTCGCGTAGGCCGGCGGCGGCGAGCCTGCGGCTCTCTACGGCTCCGATCGCCGCACATCAGACCCCGCGAGGCACGAGATGGGCTGCTTCGACGGCCGTTCGACCGGCGATGCGCCCAAGTTCATCAAATTCCGCCACGTCCGCAACTGCAATGCGGCCGATCCGGCTTGCGGTGCCGGCGTGGCAAGCGCCCTGGGGGCTTGATCTGGCGGAAGCGCTGGCCTACAAGGAAGCCGACCCGGCGTTTGGCAACCCGCCGGTGGCGCTCCCGGCGTAACCTTGCCCACGCGCTGAGCCTCAAGGTCGGGGCCTCTGTCACAGGGATGGCCTGGCGGACGAGAACTGAACTCGGACGACAAGCATTCCATTTACCTAGCGCCATCGACTCTTGGCAGTGTAGGCAGCCACAAGCTTGTCAAGGAAACCAAACAGCATTTGGTTCATCGCGTCATAGTCGTTGGCACGCAGGACATCCGGCTGCTGCACGAAGCGATGTGCGGTCAGCGTCGCCAGTTCGCGTTCGGACGCCTCGATCAGCAGCTCGATTACCTCCCGCGTGAACTCCATGTGGCACTGAAAACCATACACCAGATCGCTGTATTCGATGATCTGGCGCGGGCAGCCCTCGCTGTACGCAATGATCTTGGCACCGTCCGTCAAGCCCGGCATGTCGTTGTGCCAGTGGCCGACCTCCAGGGTATCGCCGAAGTGGGCGAACTTGTCGTTCGCCTTGCCCTCGGTCGTGAGCGTGATGGGGAACTTGCCGATTTCCTTCTCCGGGCTGTGCTCGTAGCGCGCACCCAACGCCTCGCCGATCAACTGCGAACCCAGGCAGATACCGACGACCGCCTTGCCCGCATTGATGCATCGAGCGATCAAAACGCGCTCGGCAGCGGCGTCGAAGTGCGAACACTCCTGCTGGGTAGTGGACGGCGACTGCGGGCCGCCCATGACCACCAGCAGGTCGATGTTCTCGACCGTCTGCGGCAGCGGCTCACGGGCATAGACGCGCGAGTACGAGGCTTCATGGCCTCGCTCACGTACCCACGTCTCATAAGCGCCCGGTGCCTCGAACGATTCGTGTACGACGAAATGGACTTTCACGACCTTTCTCTCTTGGTTGGTAGTGGTCATCTAGGTAGGCGATCGGCTGCGTAGCCGCCAATCGCCAGCGTATTGACGAGCGCGAGAATCCCGACGACGGCGAGCGCAACCCATAGCACCGTTGCCTGAATCCAGCCCCGTTGCTCTGCCGCGCTGCCGCCTGTGTCGTGGCGAACATCGCGTTGGCCCCGGTATTGGAGCCTGTCACGAATCCACCCACCGCGCCGACGCAGGGAGCTATCGGCAAGTAGGCCACCCCCATCGAGGCAAGCGCCTGGGCCAAAGATGCAGCCATGCCGCACACCGCCATCAGGATGCCGAGCACGATGAACGGGCCCGTGATCGGTGCACCTGTCCCCATGATTTCCAGGCCCGTAATGTCGCCTGCCGTTCCGGCATGCCGCGGGCAGACCAGGCGGCCGCGATGATCAGCCAGAGCGCGGGCGAGGCCATGTAGCGCCAGTCCTCGGACAAGCCCGCTAGCCGCGCGACCCAGCCGGCAACCACGTTGATTCCACACATGCTGGAGGCATTCATGGCGGGGGATCGCGGACTCAGGAGGGGCACGCCTCCCCGGAGCGCGCCATCGAAGCCCACATGGTGGCGTCGCATACCAGCGGCACCCCTCGAACGCGCGGTCCAGTGGCCTGGAGAAGAGCTAACCTATTGTCCCATACACGGTTTCAAGCCCTGCATGATTTGCGCGTAGGACTTGACACTAACACTGGAACCTGTTTCAGGCATGGAATTGTCGGGGGGGCGGGCGTATGTTTCCACCAGGCTCGAGTGCTTGGGGACGCTCATGACTCCCATCCAGTCCGCGAGGCTGCCCGGCAAGTCGGGGGCCGTCATTCTTTCGGCGTGTCTGATGGCTGCCGGCGTGGTGGCAGGCGAAGCTGCACCGGTCATGGCTGATGTCGCCTCGGAAGCCGCACCGGCGGGTGGCGCTTCGCGCGCCGACGAGCTTGCCTGGGCGCGCAACGCGCTCGCGCGCAACGGCGCGCTGGAAGTCGTCTCGACGGACCCCGCGACCGGCATCATCACCGTGCGTGTGAGGAGCACGGGGGAGCTGCGGCGCGTGCGCGCGGACGACGTGATCGCCGCATTGCCGCCCGAGCTGGGATCGAAGCGGTCGGATCGCGTGCCGGCGGCGCCTGCCGGTGAGCGCGTGATCGCATCGGGGCCGGGCTATACCATCGCAGCAGTCGGTCCGGCAGCGGGCGCCGCCGCGACGGGAGCGATGGCGACCGGTGCCGCAGGGTCCGGCGCCGCGGCATCCGGCGCCGCCTCGGAGCCCGCGGATACAGGTCCGGCGCGCAATTTGCCGGTCGAGCATCGCCACGAGCCTCTGATCTGCCAGGGGGCGCGGCTGCTGCACATCGACAGTCGCAACTTGGTGTTTGACGGCGATGCGGTGAGCGCAGAGCAGGGCTGCGAGCTGCACATCACGAACAGCTCGATCACTGCGAAGGGCGTCGGCATTGCCGCTCGCAGCGCCAGTGTGCACATCGACAACAGCATCATCGCCGGCGGCAACGGCGCCATCGACGCATCCGACGGCGCTCAGGTATACGCGCGCTCGTCGACCTTCAAGGGCTTGATTCGCCGCGCCGACGCGGCAGCGTTCCACGACCTGGGCGGTAATGTCGGGGACTGACGAACCGCCTGTCGGCACGGGTCGAGTCGAGAGCGATGGATGGCGTGAGGCGCTCACGCCCGGCGGCGAGTCTCCAGCCGTTCGGAAGTCCCTGGAGCAAGTGCGCCGCGCGAGCCGCTTCATCGAGCAGGTGCTCGACCGCGAGCCGGGGCTGCTCGGCGATCTGGTGACGAGCGGCGATCTCCTGCGCTCTGCGCGGGAAGCGGCGGGAGATCCGAGCGCCTTCTACGCCGAGCGTGCGCCCCGCTGGTCGCCGGAGGCGATCCCCGGAGAAGCGGACTTCATGGCGGCGCTGCGGCACTGGCGCCGGCGCGAGATGGTACGCATCGCCTATCGCGATCTCGCCGGCTGGGCCGCTCTGCCCGAGACCTTGGCCGAGCTCTCCGCGTTCGCCGATGCGGCAATCGAAGCGGCCTGCCGACATGCCCGCGCACGACTCGAGGCAATTTACGGCGAGCCCTGCTCGAGGAGCGGCGAGGTCCAGCCGCTGGTCATCGTGGGCATGGGCAAGCTCGGCGGCCGCGAGCTCAACTTCTCCTCGGACATCGATCTCGTCTTCCTGTTTCCGGAGCACGGAGAGACGGGGGGGGCGGCGGCGCCCGCCGGCACTCGCTCGATCGCGAACGAGGAATTCTTCACGCGACTCGGCCAGGCGCTGATCCGGCTGCTCGATGCGCGCACCGCAGACGGCTTCGTCTTCCGCGTGGACATGCGGTTGCGGCCGTTCGGCGAGAGCGGACCGCTCGTCGCGAGCTTCGCGTCGTTCGAGGACTACTTGCAGCGTCACGGCCGCGATTGGGAGCGCTACGCCTGGATCAAAGCGCGGCCGATCACCGGCGCCGACCGGTATGGGGAGCTCTACGCCTCGGTGATCCGCCCGTTCGTCTATCGGCGCTATCTCGACTACGGCGTCTTTCAAAGCTTGCGCGAGATGAAGGGCCTCATCGAGCGCGAGGTCGAGCGGCGCGAGCTGGCGGATGATGTGAAGCTCGGACCCGGCGGCATCCGCGAGATCGAGTTCGTGGTGCAGGCGTTGCAGTTGATTCGCGGAGGCCGCGACACGCGCTTGCAGACGCCGTCGCTCCTCGCGGCGCTGCCGCTCCTCGATCGCCAGAAGCTCCTGCCGCCGCAGGCGGCCGCGGAGCTGCGCGCCGCCTATGAATTCCTGCGGCGGCTCGAGAATCGACTGCAGATGCAGGCCGACGAGCAGACGCACCGGCTGCCGAAGGATCCGCAGGCGCGGGCGCGCCTTGCGGCGGCGATGGGTGCAGACGATTGGGCGGCGCTCGTTGCCGAGCTCGACGGGCACCGCGCGGTCGTGACTCGACATTTCCGGGCCATCGTATTCGCCGGCGCGTCGAGTCCCGCCGACGGCGCTCTGGCGCTCGGTCTCGGGCCGGGCGCCGCGCCGGATCGAGCCTCGCTCCTCGCAGCAGTCCGCGCGGCTGGCTTCGGAGAAGATGCGCCAGAAGCCGTCCGGCTTCTCGACGAGCTGCGGGATTCCGCGCTCGTGCGCAAGCTCGATGAGATGGGGCGCCGGCGTCTCGATGCCCTGGTGCCGGCGCTCGTCTCGAGCATCGGCGCGTTGCGCTCGAGGGCAGGCGAAGCCGGGGTGCCCGCGACCCGCTCCGAACCGCTCGTCGTATTGAAGCGCGTGCTACGCATCGTCGAAGCGATCGGGTCTCGCTCGGCTTACTTCGCGCTGCTCAACGAGAGCGGCGAGGCACGCAAGCGCCTGATCGAGCTCTTGGCCCGCGGGGATTTCCTCGCGAGCCAGATCGCCGCCTATCCCCTGCTGCTCGATGAGCTGGTCGACGAGCGCGTGCTGCTGCACGAGCACACACGGGCCGAGCTCGCGGAAGAGCTGCGCCTCGCGCTCGAGCAGGCGCCCGAGGAGGACCCGGAGCGGCAGGTGGAGGCGCTGCGCCATTTCCAGCAGGCGGCAACCTTCCACGTCGCCGTCGCCGATCTCACCGGCCGGCTGCCGGTGATGCGCGTGAGTGACCGGTTGACCGACATCGCCGAGCTGATCGTCGAGGCGGCGATGGCGCTCGCCTGGCGCCAGATCACGGCGCAGTACGGCGTGCCGATGTGCTGCGACGGCGGCGAGCGGCGGCCGGTGGCGGTCTGCGCGGTGGGCTACGGCAAGCTCGGCGGCATCGAGCTCGGGTACGCATCGGATCTCGACCTCGTCTTCCTGCACGACTCGCCGTCGATCGACAACGGCGTGTTCTTCGTGCGGCTGGCGCAGCGCATCGTGCACATCCTGACCGTGCATTCGGCCGCCGGGCGGCTCTACGAGGTCGACATGCGGCTCACGCCGAGCGGCAAGGGCGGGCTCCTCGTCACCAGCATCCGCGCCTTCGAGCGGTATCAGGCCGAGGACGCCTGGACGTGGGAGCATCAGGCGCTTCTGCATGCGCGCGCGGTGGCCGGAGCGGCGCATCTCAAGGAAGAGTTCGAGCGGGTGCGGATGCACGTGCTGCAGCATCGCGTGCGCCGCGCGAGCCTGCGCGAGGACGTGCGCGCCATGCGCGAGCGCATGCGGCGCGAGCGCTCGAAGGCGCGGGCCGGCGAGTTCGACATCAAGCAAGATTCCGGCGGCATCGCCGACATCGAGTTCCTGGCCCAGTACTGGGCGCTCGCGTGGGCGCGGGACTACCCACCCGTCGCCCGCTTCTCGGACACCATCCGCCAGCTCGAATCGGTCGCCTCCGCGGACCTCGTGCCTCAGGCGACGGTCGACTCGCTGACCGCCGCGTACCGCTCGTACCGCACGCGGGTGCACCACCTCTCGCTCGAGGGCCGCCCGGCGATCGTGCCTGAGGGCGAGTTCGCGGCCGAACGCGCAGCGGTGCGCGCCGTGTGGACGGAGACGATGACCGGGTGAGCGAGGAGGCGAAGCAGCGGCCCACTCCATGTCCCCGGCCGCAGCGCTCGCCCCGCCCCGCCGCTATAATCCGCGCCGCATGGCCGCCGCTCAACCGCTGCTGCAACCGAACGCGCAGAACCGCTACGAGGTCACGCCCGAGGACCTGCCGCTCGCCTGTCCGATGCCGCAGATGCAGCTCTGGTGCTCGCACCCGCGCGTGTATCTGCCGATCGAGGAGACAGGCTGGGCGAAGTGCCCTTACTGTGGGGCCGAGTACACGCTGCGCCGATAGGGGCTGTACGACTTTTCCTCGACGATCCGCGAGCCGAGGCGCAGATTGATGCGCCGCTTGATCGCGGCGCGCTCGTCGTTCGAGAGATAGACGGCGCGCGCGAGCTCCACGAATTCCCGATCGAAGCACTGGCGGGATTCCTTCTCGCGGATCCGATCCTCGATGTCCCAGAGCCTCTCGTTCACTGCCTGCAGGGCCCGTTCATCCTCGGCGAGCGCGCGCGCGCCATCGGAGTCCGCCTCGGGGACGCAGCCCGAGTCGCGCCACGTCGCCGTGAGCAAGCCGAGCTCGACCTCGACGTTCCGACGCTTCGCGGGATCGGTGATCCGCACGGCCTTGATGCGCAGGATCGTGATCTTGTCCAGCAGCTCGCCGGGAGAGAGGGGGACTAAGATGTCGCGCATGGCGGCAAGTGTAGCAACGAGGAAGCTCGCGTGAGGGCGCGATGGCCGCTCGGCTCGGAAGTGCGGCGCCGGGTCATCGCGGGCGGCGCGATGATCTACGATGCCTCCCGCACCGGCAATTTCACCGCCGCTGCGTTCGACCCTGCGTATTGGCGCGCCCGCGGCGAGATCGAAGGCGAGGGTCGCGGCCGCGGCGCCGTGCAGTTCATCAACGCGCAGGGCAGGCAGTGGGTGCTGCGCCACTACCGGCGCGGCGGGCTCCTCGAGCTCGTATCGCCCGATCGGTACTTGTGGAGCGGCGAGGCGGCGGCCCGCCCGTTCGCCGAATGGCAGCTCACCTATCATTTGCATCGCGCGGGACTGCCCGTGCCGGCGCCGGTCGCGGCCCGCTATCAGCAGGAAGGGCTCACGTATCGCGGCGACATCATCACCGAGCGTCTGCCGGAGGCGATCTCTCTCGCTGAAGGATTGAAGGTCGGCGCGCTGTCGCTGCTCAACTGGATCGCGATCGGCCGCTGCATCCGGCGTTTCCACGATCTCGGCGTCTGCCACGCCGATTTGAATGCCCGCAACGTGCTCCTTGGGCGCGCCGACGAGGTGTTCCTGGTGGATTTCGACCGGGGGAGCCTGCGTAAGCCAGGCCTGTGGTGCGATGCGAACCTCGTGCGCCTGCGGCGCTCGCTCGAGAAGGTGACGTACGGCCTGCCGCCGGATCGGTTCACGGAGGCGGACTGGCACGGGCTGCTCGACGGCTATCGCGAGTCTTCGGGGGCGCGTGCGATGCCGCCGCCGGCGAGCGCGGCGTGAGGCCGGGGCTGCGCCTGTATTCGCTCGCTGCGTATCTGCTCGCGCCCGTGTACTGCGGGGCGCTCGCATGGCGCGGATTCAGAGAGCGGGGGTACTGGCGAGGATTCGGCGAGCGGCTGGGGTACGGTCCCGTGATCGCCGGCGCTGCGGGGGCCGAGAGCGGTCTGGCGGCAGAGCGTGGTCCGGCGGCGAGTGCTGCGGCGGCCGGCGCTCGCAGCTTGTGGTTGCATGCGGCCTCGGTCGGCGAGGTGCAAGCCGCCGCGGGGCTCGTGCGGGCGCTCGACGAGCGCTGCCCCGGCGCGCCGCTCGTGATCACGACCATGACGCCGGCGGGCGCGGCGCGCGCCAAGGCGCTGCTCGCCGCTCTGCGGGCAGGCGGCGAGGCCGACGTGCGCTTCCTCCCGCTCGATCTGCCCGGCGCGGTGCATCGATTCTTCGACCGAGTCGCGCCGCGCCTCGGGATCATCATGGAGACCGAGCTGTGGCCGAACCTCTTTCGCGAATGCCGCCGGCGCCGCGTGCCGCTCGTGCTCGCGAGCGCACGGCTCTCCGAGCGGTCGGCGCGGCGCTACGATCGGATGCGCCGTGTGTTCGAGCCAACGCTCGCCGCATGCGCGCTCATCGCCGCGCAGAGCGAGGCGGATGCGAAGCGTTTCCTGCGGCTCGGCGCCCCGCCCGCCGCCGTGCGTGCGGTCGGGAACATCAAATTCGACCTCGAGGTGCCCGCCGCGGCGGCGGAGCGCGGCCGGCTGCTGCGCGAACGCTATGCAGGCGGCAGACCGATGTGGGTTGCCGGCAGCACTCACGACGGAGAGGAGCAGGCGGCGCTCGCGGCACATGCGCTCGTGCGGCGCGCGCACCCCGAGGCGCTGCTCGTGCTCGCGCCGCGGCATCCGCCGCGATTCCGGGAAGTGGGTGCGATGCTCGAGCGGCGGCAAGTCGCGTTCGCGCGGCGATCGGCGCAGTTGAGTCCCGCGATCGAGGTGCTGCTGCTCGACACCCTCGGCGAGCTGCTCGATCTCTATGCTGCGGCCGACGTGGTGTTCGTCGGCGGCAGCCTCGTGCCGGTCGGCGGGCACAATCTGCTCGAGCCCGCCGCGCTCGGCCGGCCGATCCTCACGGGCCCGCACCATTTCAACTCGCCGCAGATCGCGCGACTGCTCCGCGAGCGCAACGCGGTCGAGGTCGTGCATGATGCCCGCGAGCTCGGGGAACGGGTTTCCGAGCTGATCGCGCAGCCGTCCGCGCGGACGATGATGGGCGCGCGAGCGCGGGCGGTCGTCGAAGAGAACCGCGGCGCGCTCGATCGACTGGTCGCGCTCATCGCGCCGCTGCTCGAGCGCTGAAGCAGGCGGACCTGCCTCCCGGCGCCGCGCATCAGGGCTGTGCCGGGATGCCCCGCCGCCGCCTCGCATCAAGGCTGCGGTGGAACGCTCGGCGCGGGCTGAGTGACGGGCGACGTCGAGGTCGGCTGATTGACGGTCAGCCAGCCGTCGATCTCCTTCAGCGTCGCTTCGTCGAGCGTGCCCGCAGCGAGCTGCAGCTGGATGATGTCGAGCAGGTACGTGTAGCGCGCTTGGGCATAGGTCGTCTGCGCGGTCACGAGATTCTGGCGCTCCTGCAGCACTTCGACGGCCGTCCGGGTGCCGACCTGATATCCGGCCTCGGTCGCCTTGAGCGCGGTCTCCGCCGAGACGACACCCTGCTTGAGCGCGTTGACGCGCGCGACTTCGCTCACGATGTTGTTGTACGCGTCCCGCGCCTGGTGCTCGGTCTGGCGCGAGACGGTCTCGACATGGTCCTTCGCCGCGATCCACTGGTACTCGGCCTGCCGGACCTGCGACTGCGTGGCGCCCCCGCTGAAGATCGGAACGGTTACCTGAATGCCGATCTGATTGTTCACGAACTCTCCGGGAAAGCCGAGCCGGGCGGGGGCGCTCCCGCCGAAGCCGTACAGCTCATCATTGCTCGAGTGCGTGTCCTGGCGCGTGCCCGTCAGCTCGATCGACGGGAGGTGTCCGCCGAACGCAATGCGGACCTGATCGCGCGCAATGTCGGCGGCCAGCCGGCTCGCGACGAGCGTCAGGTTCTGATCCATCGAGGTGGTGACCCAGCGCTCGGGGTCGGCCGGCTGAGGCGTGAGCAAGGGCATGTTGTCGCCCGGCTTCTCGAGGTCCGAGTAGTCCTGATCCGTGATCTCGCGCAGCGCCTGCTGCATGCTCGCCAAGTTGCGCTTCGCGTCGATGACCGCAGCGGCCTGAGCGTCATGAGCGGCCTGCGCCTCCTTGACATCGGTGATCGCGATGAGGCCGACTTGATACCGCTTGTTCGCCTGGTCGAGCTGCCGGGTCAGCGCTTCGAGGGAGGCCTGCTGCGCAGCGAGGTTGTCCACCGCGTTGAGCACATTAAAGTAGGCCGTCGCGACGCGGTTGATCAGGTCCTGCTGCGCGGCGCGATACTGAGCCTCGGCCTGGGCGACCTTCTTGTGCGCCTGCGCGAGCGTCGCGATGCTCGCCCAGGAGAAGATGCTCTGCGTCAGCTGCAGCTGGTACCCGTGGTTGTTCGCATAGACGGTCTCGTTGATGGGGACGGCGATCACGCCGGTCGCGCATCCGGCGCTGCCGGGGAGGCACTGAATGGGGAACGCCGTGGACTGCGTCTGCTTCTGCCGCGACAGGGAATAGCTGCCCGACAGCTGCGGCAGCAGCGCGGCCCAGGCCTGAGGGTTCGCCTCGCGGGCAGCCTTCATCGTGGCCTCCGCCTCGCGGACCTGCGTGTCGAACCTCAGCGCGTCCTGGTAAACCCCGATGAGATCCTTCCCCGAGGCGAGGCTCACGACAGCCAACGCGACGAGGCCGGCGATCGTCCGCTTCATTCGTATTCCTTGTAGTGTTGTATACCACTATATCAGGGGGCGAGCGTGGAGGGCAACGCCCCGGTCGAGCCGCGGGCCGAGCGGTGCCCTGACTTCAGACCGACCGCCGCGCCGGCCTGGGCGCTGGACTCGGCTAGTACGTCTGGATCGTCGGGTCCACGTCGCGAGCCCAGGCGAGAATGCCGCCGGTCAGGTTCGCCGCGCGATACCCCATTCGGTGGAGGTAATCGGCCACTTTCGAGCTGCGGCCCCCGGAGCGGCACATCACGACGATGTCGCGGTCCTTCGGCAGATCGGCGAGCCGTGCCGGCACCTCGTTCATCGGAATGTCGAGCGTCCCGGCAAGCCGAGCGATGCCGAGTTCCCACGGCTCCCGCACGTCGAGCACCACCGGCGGATCGGCGGCGCCGAGCCGGGCTTGGAGCTCCCGAGGCGAAATTTCCGGTACGCTGGACATCGCAGCAGCCTCAGAACGTGAAGGCGCGCGGGCGCGCCGCATTGATGAGGGGATCGACGACGGTCTCGAACAGACTCTCGTGCGCATACGCCTCGGCCCCGACGCACCGCACCAAACGGGCTTCCATGACCGGCGGCTCGCCGACGATCACGAACAGCCGTCCGCCGACCGCGAGCTGCCGCTCGAAGCGTCGGTCATAGATCGGGAGGGACGCCGTGAGCGCGATGGCGTCGTACCGGCCGCTGTCCTCGAGGCGCGTGGCATCCGCCGTGACGACCTCGACGTTGCGGGCGCCGAGCGCGGCGAGATTGGCGCGGGCGACCTCGGCAAGATCGGGAAAGATTTCGAGCGAGCGCACGCTCGCGGCGCACGCGGCGAGGCAGGCCGTCATGAAGCCCGTCCCCGCGCCGATCTCGAGCACGCGCTCAGAGCCCGTGAGCTCCAGTGACTGCAACAGGCGTCCCGCGACATTCGGGCGTAGCATGTGCTGGCCGTGCGGCAAGGGAATGTCCACGTCGGCATAGGCCAGGAACCGGTGCTCGGCAGGCACGAACTGCTCGCGCGGGACGTTGCGGAACGTCTCGAGGACACGCTCATCCAGCACGGCCCAGGCGCGGACCTGCTGCCGGACCATCTGCTCGCGGGCGGCATCGATCAACGTCATCTTCCGATCTCGATGTGACTTATAGTGCCTCGACAAGAAAGCGCAGCAAGGTACGGGTTTTCGGCGGCGCTGCCAAGCGGCGCGCCGGCGACGGACATCGCGGCGGAATCGAGGTCGCACGCCCCGGCTGCGCCGCGGCCGACCTCGCTCGATGCGCTGCCGGGCGCGCCGTTCCTGTCGCGGTCGGACTCGCCGGATGCCTCATCGAGCGCGCCGGAATCGCTGCGCCACGCGCCGCATTTAGTGAAATCCCGCCTAGACGCGCGCCGCCGTCAGTTATGCTTCAGTCCTCCCAGGATGAGGGCGCGCGAGAAGATCAACCAAATCCGCTGCGCGACGCCCTCCACGATGACGAGGCCGTAAGGGGTTATGTCGTTCACATGGGTGGGGTGGCTGATGCTCGCGCTGGTGGCGGCCTCGTTCGCTGCGCTCTACTTGTTGCAGCGCCGCGAGATCAAGGCCATCGGTCTTCTGTCGCAGGAAGTCCAGCGCATCGCGATCGGCGGCCGCCTCGACGGCAGGGTCGAATTGAGCGCGCCGAGCTCGGAGGTCTCCGCGTTGACGACCGCGATCAATCATCTGCTCACGCGCGCGGCCGCGCCGGAGCGTGAGCGCGAGCGCGGCACCTCCAGGCTGTTCGCGGAGCTCGGTGATCGCATTCACGAAGCGGTTCTCGTGCACCGCGATGTCATCCTGCACGCAAACCGGCAGTTCGCGAGCCTGGTCGGCGTCGATCGCGCGGAGCTGATCGGCCGCAGGCTCGCCGACCTCGTGCCGCCCGAGTACTCGGAGCTGGTGAGCGAGAACATCCGCCGGCGCCTCGCCGGGGAGCCCGCGGCCGAGCGTTTCGAGATCGAGATGGTCGGCATGCAGGGCCAGGTGAGCCGGCTCGAAGTGAGCACCGCCGTGATCGACTACGAGGGCGGCCCTGCGCTCCTCGTGACGGGCGTCGAGATTATCCCCACTCAAACTGTCCAGACGATGCGGCCTGCAGCGGCCGGGCCGGAGGGCGCTCACTCGGCCGAGCCCGCGGCCGGCAACGACACGGTGCATCGCCTGCAGGCGCTCGACTCGCTCACCGAGGCCGTCATCGCCACAGACGGCGAGGGGCGCATCGAGTATCTCAATCCCGCGGCCGAGAGCCTGACGGGAAGCAGCGCTCGCGACGCAGTGGGCAAGACGCTGCAGGAGATCGTGGGGCTATCGGAGGAGGCCGACCGCCGCCCGATCAGCGATCCCGTCCGCCATACCCTCGCGGCCGGCGCGCCCGTGAATCTGAGCCGGCGCGCCTTGCTGCTCTCGCGCGCCAACGGCACCGAACGCTCGATCGAGCTTTCGGCCTCGCCGATCCGCGGCCCCGCAGGCGAAGTGACCGGCGCGGTGCTGCTGCTGCACGACGTGACGGAGATGCGCGGGCTCGCCCGTCAGATGTCGTATCAGGCGACGCACGATGCGCTCACGGGCCTCGTCAACCGCCGGGAGTTCGAGCGCCGCACGGCCGAGGCGATCGAGAGCGGCCACCGCGGCGACGGCCAGCACGTGCTCTGCTATCTCGATCTCGACCGCTTCAAGGTCGTGAACGACACGAGCGGGCATCTCGCAGGCGACAGCATGCTGCGGGAGGTCGCGAAGATCCTGCGCGACGCCGTGCGCGACAGCGATACAGTCGGCCGGCTGGGGGGCGATGAGTTCGGCATGCTGCTCATCGGCTGCCCGCTCGAGAAGGCGCGCCAGATCGCGGACGACGTATGTCGCGCAGTGAGCGATTACCGCTTCGTCTGGAAGGACCGGATCTTCAACATCGGCGTGTCGATCGGGCTCGTCGAGATCTCGCGCGAAAGCGGCTCGCTCGAGGAGCTGCTAGCGGCGGCCGACTCGGCGTGCTACGTCGCGAAGAAGCAGGGCAGCGGCCGCGTCGCGGTGTACTCGGCGCGCGACGAGGCGCTCGCGCGCCACAGCGGCGAGATCCAGTGGCTGCAGCGGCTGCAGAGCGCGCTCAAGGAGAACCGCTTCCAGCTCTACCAACAGTCGATCGTGCCGACGTTCGGCGCGGATCACGGTCCCGCGATGGAGGTGCTGGTGCGCCTGAAGGACGAGACGGGGCACGACGTGGCGCCCTCGGAGTTCGTGCGCGCCGCGGAGCGCTACCGCCTGATGGGCCTCGTCGACCGCTGGGTCGTGCAGACGACGCTCGCCGGGCTCGGCCGCGGCGCGATCGCGATCCCGCCCCACCGCAGCCTTGCCATCAACATCTCGGGCCAGACGCTCGGCGACATGCAGTTCCTCGAATTCGTCGTCGAGTGTCTGGACTCGACCGGCGTCTCTTCCTCGCAGGTCTGCTTCGAGATCACGGAGAGCGCGGTCGTCGCGAACCTCGATCATGCCCGGCGCTTCGTCGGAGTGCTGCACGGGATGGGCTGCCAGTTCGCGCTCGATGACTTCGGCTCGGGCGTGGGCTCGTTCTCGAATCTCAAGAACCTGCCGTTGGATTTCCTGAAGATCGACGGCTCCTTCATGCGCAACCTCGCTCGCGATTCCGTCAATCAGGCGATGGTCACCGCGATGATCAAGCTCGCGCGCACGCTCAACTTCAAAGTCATCGCCGAGCAAGTGGAGGACGCCTCCTCGCTCGATACCGCGCGGCGGATGGGCGTGGACTACGTGCAGGGATACGTGATCGGCCGCCCGCAGCCGCTGCCGCTCGCGGCTTGAGCGGCGGTACGGCGCGACCGAGCCGGCGGGTCCGATTGGCCGGCACCGCGAGCCGCCTGTAGAGTGGCGGGGTCGGCTCAATGCGGCCGGATCGATAAGGAGCGGGCGATGGCGCCAGTCGTCGGGATCGTAGCGGCGGGAAGCATGGGCGCGGCCGTGGGCGCACGGCTGGCGGCCCGCGGCGCTCGAGTACTGACCTCGCTCGAGGGCCGCAGTGAGGCGAGCCGAACGCGGGCGCACGCGGCGGGCATGATCGGAGCGACCGACGCCGAGCTTGCGCGCGCCGACTTCCTGCTGTCGATCGTGCCGCCCGCTGCGGCGCTGACGTTTGCGGAGCGCATGGCGCCGTCGCTCACTGCGTCGGTCCGGCCGCCCTGCTTCGTGGATTGCAATGCCGTGAGCCCGGCGACGGCGGAGCGCATCGGCTCACGCATCGCAGCGACCGGGGCGCCGTTCGTCGACGCCGGCATCATCGGGCCGCCGCCCCGCGACGGCGCCGCAGGCCCGAACTTCTATGCTTCGGGCGAGCACGCGGCCCGTTTCAAGACGCTCGCGGCGTACGGTCTCGACATCCGCATTCTCGAAGCACCGATCGGCGCCGCCTCGGCGCTGAAGATGTGCTACGCCGGCATCACCAAGGGTCTCATTGCCGTGGGCACGGCGATGCTGCTCGCAGCGACCCGCGGCGGCGTGGCCGACGCCTTGCGGGCGGAGCTGGAAGAGAGCCAACCCCAGCTCATCGCCTCGTTCCGGCGCACGATACCCGCGATGTTCCCGAAGGCTTGGCGCTGGGTGGCCGAGATGCAGGAAATCGCTGCGTTCGCAGGCGAGGACGCCGCAGGCACGGGTGCTGCCGCGGCCGGGATCTATTGCGGCGCCGCAGAGCTCTATGCGCGGCTCGCGCAGGACGTCGCCGCAGGAGGCGCCGAGGTGCGTGCGCTCGCGGCGCTTCTGGAGCAGCGCCGAGGAGCCTGACGCGGCCCGTCGAGCGTGGCGCAGCCCGCGTGATGCAGCGGGACATGATGCCGCAGCGCGTGGCACCGCTGCGCGTGACGCCGCAGTGAGTGGCACTGCAGTATGTGACGCCGCAGCGCATGATGCCGCAGCGCGTGGCGCGGCAGGGCGTGCCTCAGGCGGCGGGCTCGAACCGCAGCGCGGCGCCGTTCGTGCAGTAGCGCAGACCGGTGGGCTCCGGCCCGTCGGGGAAGACGTGCCCCAGGTGTCCGCCGCAGCGCGAGCAATGCACCTCCGTGCGCTCCATCGAATAGCTGCGATCGACCGAGGTCGCCACCGCTCCCTCGATCGGGCGGAAGAAGCTCGGCCATCCGGTGCCGCTGTCGAACTTCGTCGAGGACTCGAACAGCGGCTGGCCGCAGCCGGCGCAGCGGAACACGCCCCTCCGATGCTCGTCGTTGAGCGGGCTCCTGCCGGCCGGCTCCGTGCCATGCCGGCGCAGCACGTGGAACTGCTCCGGAGAGAGAGCCCGCCGCCATTCGTCCTCGGACTTCTCGACCGGGAAACGCCCGGCGTCCCTGCGCCGCTGCTCCGCATTCGTGCCTTGCTGCTCGGCGCTCGTGCCTTGCTGCTCGGCGCTCGTTCCTCGATGCTCGGCGTTCGTCTGTCGCTGGTCGCTCGCGCTCATGGCTTCGTTCCTCCTGGACATGCACGGCCGGCCACCCGGACGGCCATCCGGCGGCCATTGTGGAGCCGCGCGATGCGTGCCAGTATACGGCGTCTACGTGCCGCTCAAGAGCACGATCGTGGCTCGTTCGGGGGACATCTTGCAGGCATCGAGGGGTTCCGAGCGCCAATGAGGCTTGCACGTCTATGGCGCGAGCATCTGGCGGCGGGCTGTCCCGGAGAGCTCGCCGGCGTCGAAATCGTGGGAACGGACGCCCGTGAGCTCGACGCAGAGATCACGGCGTGCGTGAGCGCGCTCCTCACTCATACTTTGAAAGTGGACGGAAGGATCGAGCGACGGCTGGCCGAGGTGAGCGCCGAGCTCGCGCGCCGACAGGCGAGCTCGGAGCCTCCCGTTGCCCAGTACTGCGCCCGCCTCAATCAGCTCGTGAGCGCCATCCTCACAGAGTCCAAATCCGGCCGCGCCTGAATGCTTCCGCCCTGCGGCCGGGCCGGAGACGGGCTGGGCCGGGGCAGGAGCGCCTTTCTGCGCACCATTGAAGCATATGTCCTGTGGACGATCAGCCTCGGGCAGGAAATGATTGCCGCACTATGCGAGATCCGGTGGCCGTGGCATTCGGGCGGGTGCTGCGCGAGCAGCGCGAGGCGCGGGACATGTCACAGGAGGCGATGGCGCAGAAGGCCGACGTCGATCGGACTTTCATCAGCCAAATCGAGCGCGGCATCCGGCGCGCGACGCTCACGACGCTCTGCAAGCTCGCGCGCGCGCTGGACATTGCCCCTTCGACGCTCGTCGCCCGGATGGAGAAGCAGCTGAAGTAGCGCAGGGGGCCCGTGGCACCGAGACCATGCGGCCCTGAACGTGTGGCCGCCCGCCTGCACGACCATGCGCCTGGCCCGGTTCGATCATGCTGGGCGGAGGGCAGGCTGCGCGCGTGACGGACAGCGTCGATCTGTGTACTATATGCCGCAACACGATTGCGCATGCCGCGCTCGATGCGGCGGCTGCGCTGCGCGACATGAAGCTCGCGCCTCTGCGGAGGCGGCAAGGTGTCTCGCGGATGGACGGACTGAAGAAGCTCCGCCAAACTCTTATCCGGCGACTGGTCCGCCGCGGTGCGCTGCCCCACGAAGCGGAGGACGCCATTCACGAGGCCTTCGTGCGGCTCTATCGCGCTCAGCAGAAGGAGCCCGTTCGCAATCCCGCAGCGTTCCTCACCGACGTCACCATGAAGGTCCGTATCGAACACTGGCGCTCCGCGCGGCGGCACGAGCGGCTGTTCGTCGGAGAGAGCGTGGAGGAGCTCGAAGTCATCGATCTCTCCCCGCAGCCCGAGGACTACCTGCAAGCGGAGCAGCGTTTGGACCGGATGTGGAAGCGCCTCGGGGAGCTGAGCCCGCGCACGCGCGAAATCTTCTTCCAGAATCGGATACAGGGACTGACCTGCAAGCAGATCGCTGGCCTGCTCCGCCTGTCCGTGAGCGCCGTCGAGAAGCACATCGCGCGAGCCGCGTTCGCGCTTGCTGACGAGTTGAACTCCGAATGAGCGAGGGAGGAATCAAGGACCCGATTCCGCCCCTCCGCGCGCGCGCCGAAGCGGCGGCCTGGAACCCGAGCATCCACGATCCGGACAGAACGGCCGAAGTCGAGGAGCGCTTCAAGCGCTGGCTCGCGGAGAGCGAGGACAATCGAGCGGCGTGGGAACGGCAGCACGAAGCTTGGGATCTCGCGAAGGCGTTGGGCCCGCGGTTCGCGTCAGAGCGGGCGCGAGGCGTGGGGTGGAGGCGATTGACGGAGCGGCCTCGAAGGGTTCTCGCGTTGGCGACGGCCGCCGCGGCGGTCATTGCTCTGCTGTTCTTCGTGCTGACCTCCTCGCCCGCCGGCACGGTGACGACAGCCAAGGGCGAACGGCGCGTCACTCTGCTTCCGGACGGCAGCCGTGTCACCCTGAATACGGATACTCGGATTACCCTCCTCTTCGGCGCCGGCAAGCGCCGCGTCCGTCTCGACCACGGCGAAGCGCTGTTCGATGTGATGCCGGCTCAGGGCAGGCCCTTCATCGTCGTCGCGGGCAAGCGCGAGGTACGTGCATTGGGCACCTCCTTCGAAGTGCGCCGGGACGCGGAGAGCAGCGTGTCGGTCACCCTCATCGAGGGCCGGATCAGCATCGAGCCGGTGAGCTTCGAGAACCGAAGCGGTCCGGATGCGCCGCCCGCCGCGAGCATCACTGTTCTCGACCTGCCCGGACAGCGCGCGACGTTCGCGCCTCATCGGGCCCCGAAAATCGACCATGCCGTTCTGCAGCAAGTCATCTCGTGGCAAAGCGGGGAGGTCGTGTTCGCCGATACCCCGCTTCCCGAGGCTGCACGGGAAATGAATCGGTACAGCGACCGGCAGATCATCGTGCAGGGCGCCGGAACGGACTCATTGCACATCGGGGGCCTGTTTCAGGCGGGTGATTCCATCGCATTCGCGCAGGCCGTCGCTCAGACCTTCGATCTCGAGCTGCGCGAGAGCGGGCGGAACATTGTCTTGAGCCGGCGAAGCGATTTATCGCCTCCGCGATCTGCGCCGTCCGCACAGTCGGCGTCATCTGCACGGTCCGCATCGTCTGCGCCGTCTGCTTCATCCTCGCCGCTGCGCTGAAGCGGAAGGCGGGCGCACCCGCCGCTGACGTACTCCCGCCGTTCCTCAATCCGACGTCGGCCATGACGTCCTTCGCTGCACCAGAATGTTTCAGCCTATGTGATGATTATATCCGTCAGCGTCGTCGAGACATTGTGGGGGCTGTCGATGTTGCACGCGCAAGGAACGGGCGGATCCCGGAGTGAGAACGATGTCAACGAGACGACCGCTTGCCTTCGAGCGCATCATGATCGCGCTGTCTCTGATGGCGGGGCCGCTCGTCTGGGCACAGTCCGAAGCCACCTTCGATCTCCCGCCGCAGCCGCTGGCGGACTCATTGCTTGCGGTCGCTCGCGCGACGCACACGAACATCGTCTTCGATGCGGACATCGTTGCCGGAATCCGCGCGCCGGCATTGAAAGGGACCGACACGGCGGAGCAGGCCTTGACGAGTCTCCTGGCGCATTCGGGACTTCAATACGCGAGAGTCGACGTGCACACGATCAGGGTCGCAAGGATCACCGGCCGCGAAGGCTCCACGCGGCAGGACGGGCCCGCGAGGCTGTCACGTGATGCGAGTGAGGCGCTGTCGATCGGCGAGGGGCAGGGCGCCGAAGCGCAGGGCAGCGGGGGAACACAGGGCGGGGGAGAGGCACAGGGCGGAAAGAGAGCGCAGCGCGGTGGTGAAGTGCAAGACGGCACCGAAGCGGAAAGGGCCGAGCGCGGAGCACCGGTCGAGCTCGCCGAGGTGGTCGTGACGGGGAGCCACATTCATGGCGCCTCTACCCCATCGCCGACCATCACCATCACTCGACAGGAAATCGACCGTTCCGGCTACACCGATGTGGGAGATGTGATCCGCATCCTGCCGCAGGACTTCAGCGGCGGCAACACGCCGCAAATCGCCTTGGGCAACACGCCGAGTCAGAACAGCGCGAACTTCTCGGGCGGGACGAGCCCGAACTTGCGCGGCCTCGGCCCGGAATCGACGCTGACGCTGGTCAATGGCCATCGCCTCGGCCAGGACGGCCCTCTCGGCGCCGTGGACATCTCGTTGATCCCGCTCTCCGCCATCGAGCGCATCGAAGTGGTGACCGACAGCAGCTCCGCGGCGTACGGCTCGGACGCCGTGGCGGGCGTCGTGAATTTCATTCTACGCAAGGACTACGAGGGTGCGGAGACGAGCGGGTCTCTGGGCACCGCGACCGAGGGCGGCGGGTATGAGCGCGACATCAATCAGCTGCTCGGGCATTCATGGGGATCGGGCGGCGCTCTGCTCGTCTATGAGCACCAGCGGCAGGACGCGGTCTGGGCGAATCAGCGGGATTTCACCGCCACGGCGGCAATGCCCTCGACGCTTCTACCGGAGGCCTCGCGAGACTCGGGGTTCCTCTCGATCCATCAGGACGTGGGAAGCGCCGTTTCGATCGTGGCAGACGGACTCTATACCTCGAGGACCAGCGATTTCTCCCTGGCATATCCCCCGAGCATTTTCGCGGAGACGATCACGAGCGATTACGAAGTGAAGCAGTATTTCGCCGATTTGGGCGTTACCGGCAAGGTCGGTCACGACTGGACCGTGACGGCGTACGGCAGCTTCGCCGCGGAGCGCAATGTCGGGACGTATTACCAATTTGCGTCCCCGATGCAGGCCGGCACACTCTTCAATCAAGAGCTCCTGCGTGGCGGGACGCGAACGGCCGAAGCGATTGCGGATGGACCGATATGGGAGCTCGGGCGCGGCGCCATCCGCGCAGCCATCGGCGGCGGCTATCGTGAGGAGGATCTGGACGTCGCTGTGACGGTAAGCGGGACGACCGCCCTGTATGCAAAGCGTGGAGCCCGCTACGCCTTCGCGGAGGTCGATGTTCCCATTGAATCGTTGTTGTCCATGAACGGATTCCACGCCTTCGACCTCAACTTCTCGGCTCGATACGAGGGCTACACAGACTCCATCGGCAAGGCCGTGCCGAAGGTCGGCCTGCTGATCGCTCCTGTGCCGGCGCTCAGTTTTCGCACGACGTGGAGCGAAGCGTTCCGCGCGCCGACTCTCTACAGCCTGTACGACTCACCCGAGGTGTACCTGGTCACGCTTTCCGACCCGCTGTCGTCCACCGGCTCGTCCCAGGACCTCGTTCGCGTAGGAGGCAATCCGCAGCTGCGACCCGAAACAGCGAAGTCCTGGACGGCAGGCTTCGAGTGGAGCCCGCAATGGATGGAGGGCGGCGAGGCGCAGCTCTCGTATTTCGATATTCGATATCACGATCGCGTGCAATCGCTCGACAACTACCGGACGGCGCTCATAGACCCGGAATATGCGCCGCTCGTGACCCGCGATCCGCCCGTGATGCTTCAGGAGAGCATTATCAGCGAGGTGAACGGCGCCTTCTACAATCTATCGGGTCGGCCGTATGTGCCCACGACGGTTGCCGCCCTGATCGATGCGCGCTCGCTGAACATCGCAAACCAACATCTGAGCGGCGTCGACTTGCTCGCCCGGTACAAGCGGGACAGCCGAATCGGCGCCCTCGAAGCTTTCGCTAACGCATCGTACCTTCAGTTCAGGGAGCGTATCACTCCGGCTTCCCCGGAGGTCGAACTTGCCGGCGTCACTTTCAATCCGCCGCGATTCCGCGCGCGGGGCGGCATGACCTGGACGATTCACGGCTTGGCTACGACCGGCATCGTCAATTGGATCGACCACTCCGTGAACACGTACGTCCCGGGATCACCGGTCACCGGATCGTGGACGACGTTCGACGTGCAGCTGAGCTACAAGACTCCGCCTGGTGGACTCCTCTCCGGATTGAGAGCGACTCTGTCCGTGCAGAACCTTCTCGACAGAGATCCCCCGTTTGCGCAGTACCTGGCAAGTCCCGTGATCGTCGGATTCAACTACGACAGCAACAACTTCAATCCGATGGGGAGATACGTCACCTTGCAAATCAGCAAACAGTGGATTCCCACAGCGGAGCGCAACTGATGAGCGAATCGAGCGAAGCGTCACCAGGGCGTAATGTCGGGCCGCTCGCGATGCCCACATCCAGGATGCATGAGCCACCGAGGCGAGTCGCCGGAAGCGGGGCAGCGATCGTCGTGCTCGCGGCCGGTCTCTTGCTGTGCGGAGCAGGGCAGGCGGAGGCGCCGAGCGCCAAGCCGATGCCATCCATCGTCATTCCTCCGGCGACTCAAGGTGGTGCTCCGGATACGGGTGCAGGGCGTCCCATCACGCTGGAGGACATTCTCTCGCTGCGAGAGCTCAGTGAGCCGCGGTTGTCCCCGGACGGATCGAGAGTGGCATTTCTGGTCAAGCAGGCGTTCATCGGTTGCGACTGTACGCGAATGGCGCTCTACGTCGGCTCGGCGGTCGATGCGGGCGATCTGCGCAAGCTCGACGAGGAATCGCAGATGTCGAATCTCAGGTGGACGCCGGATGGCCGCCACCTGTCCTTCCTGTCGGCGCGAAGCGGCGCAGTTCAGCTGTGGTGGATCGATGCCGACGGCGGAGCGCCGCAGCTCGTTCTGGCTCATCGAGCGAACCCATTCGGCAACTATTTCCCGAACTCCTCGAGTGGAGCACTGATCCCGATCGGGATCTGGAGCTACGAGTGGTCTCCGGACGGCCGATCGGTTGCCTTCACTTCCGCGCCTCCGGAGGACCCTGCGGCCGTTCGTAAGGCAGAGCGGGAGGGCTTCCGGTACGACATTCAGCGGATGCGAGTGACGGACTTGGTTGCGGGACGGTGGCTGAGAGGAAGGCGATCGGCCGAACTGTGGCGCTACGACTTGCGGGCGCATGACGAGCGGCTGCTCTGGCGCTCACCGCCCGGAACCATTACCACGATCGATGCGATCGCGTGGTCGCCCGACGGCCACGAGATTGCTGTTTCGTCTCCGGCGGAAACAGGTCGGGGAAACTATGTTGCCGTTGCGGTCGACGTGAGGAGCGGACGCTATAGGCGCCTCTTTGATTCCGGTGGTTTGATCTCCACGATGGCTTGGGCGCCAGACGGCCAAGCAATCGCCATCACGTCGCTTCCGAGCGCAGGCGCGAGCAGCGCCAGAGTGACCGTATTGCGAACGTCCGGCTCACCGGTCAAGGAGTGGCCCGCGGAACTCTCGCCGAGTCCAATCACTCCGTTCCTGGCGTGGATCGGCGATCGGCTCTACTTCGATTCGTCGGCGATGGGGCCGCAGCGCGAGAATGCCGGACTGTACGAGCGCCCGGTATCTGGCCGTTCTACGCTGCGCATCACTCCATTGGACAAGAAGGTGGCGGACTGCAGCGCTCCGGTCGGCACGCGCACCGCATGCGTCTGGCAGTCACCGACCGATAGGCCACGCGTCGCCATCCTCGACCTGCGGACTCGCGCCGTGCACCTCCTCGGCGACATCAATCCCGAGCTTGATTCGGTGCAGCTCGGCCCGGTGGAAGAGCTCCATTGGACGAACAAGTTCGGCGACCCGACGAACGGCTATCTCGTCCTGCCGCCGCGTGCGCTCGGGAAGCGGGAGCACCTGCCGCTCGTCGTCATGGGCCACGGCTTCGATGGCAGCTTCGTCGCCGCGGCCAATTGGTGGCTGACAAGCTACCCCGCTCAGGCGTTCGCTCGGGATGGCGTTGCCGTCCTGCTCGTGAATCAGCCGAAATGGCCCGAATGGCGCGGCAGCGACTTCCGGCAGGGCGCCCGCGCCTTCGGCTATGGGCCGCTCGCGAGTCTCGAGGCGATCATCGACCGTCTGAGCCGGCAGGGCTTGATCGACGCGAGCCGTGTCGGCTTCACGGGTCATAGCTGGTCCGGCTTCTGGGTGCAATTCACCGCGAGCCATTCCAATCTGTTGCGCGCGGCTGCGCTGCTCAACGGGGGCACGGTCACGGAACCGGGCTCCTATTGGGAGATGGGAGACGCGCTCATTCTGACGCAGCAGGATCGATTCATGGGTGGAGGACCCTATCCGCCAACTCTGCGGAATTACATCGGATATTCTGCGAGCCTGACGGCCGATCGTGTGCAGGTTCCCGTGCTGATCCAGGACGATTCCGACGAGGCGCCGAACGAAATGGAATATTACGTGGCCCTGCGAGTGCATCATGTGCCGGTCGATTTTCACATCTATCCGCATGATGGGCACAACTTCTTCGTCCCTTCACACCGGCTGATCTCGATGCAGGAGAACCTGGATTGGTTCGAATTCTGGCTCCTCGGTAAGGTGCGCAACGACCCCACCGCGGCGGAGCAGTACGCCATCTGGATGCAGATGCAGGAGGCGCTGCGTCATCGCGACGGTGAGAACTGAGGTTGGGTTGACCGTACGAGGCCTGCGAACGATGCGCTTTACGCGGCCGCGTAGAGAACGGGGTCGGTCCATCGCCGCAGCCATGTCTCGATGTACATTTGCACGATGAGATCGGCGAGCGACGCGGTGGTCTTGTACAATCTGTCAGACAGTACCTGCTCGAGCTTGCGGCGATCCAAGACGCGCTCGCGTACGAGGATCCCGTCGAGCAGCAACTCTCTCAGGAACGCGCGGTTCTGCTCGACGAGCCGGCGAAACCACAGCTCCGGCGTCGCCTTGCCCCTGCCGCGGTGCAATACGGACGTTGAGAGATCCCCTGCGAACGCCGCTCGGGCGAGAGCCCGATTCTGGCCGCCGTGGATGTGGAAACAACTCGGAATCGCGAGCGCAAGCTCGACGAGCGGCTGACTCGTGAGAGGTGAGATGATCGGCGGGTCGTCGGGCGAGGTGAACGGCGATTCATAGGAGGTCGAGCACACGATCTGCAGCGCGAATACCAGCTGACGTGTACCCGCCGGCAGGTCCGCTATGTCGAGCGACCAGGGATGCGTGAACCGGTCTGCGGCCGCCTCAGCCGCCGTGATGGCCTCTGCTGAGGCGAGCCGCGACTGGACGGGGAGGTGCAAGACTTCGCGGGCATATCGCTCTGCGCTCCAAGCCTTCAAATCGCGTTCGGCCGACCAGTGGCGGAACGCCAGCCGCAGAGCGCGCCACACGGAGACGCGCCGCAGCAGCGCGTAATCGCGCGCCACGCCGATCAGCGACGGACGCAGGCCGCGCGTCTGAAGGAACTCGATGAGTACCTCGTCCCGGACGCTGCTGCCGAAGAGGTTGTCGCCTAGCTCGCCGTCGAAGATGGCAGAGGCGCCGCAGCGGGCGGCCAGCGCCACCAGAGCCGGCTCCGTGTCATAGCCGGTGACATGCAATACCGGGCTGACCGTGCGATTACAGCGCAGGACGGCGCGCAGATCGATGCTCGCGTCGCGCTCGCGCTCGATGAGCCGGACGCCGAGGCGTTGGGTCATGCTCCGCGCATGATGGCGCTCGTCGCCCGGGAGCGAAGAATGAAAATTGACACAGGTGATCCGAGGCGACGCCGGCGCCCGAGCAAGAGAGGCGAGCACGATCGAGGAGTCGAGGCCGCCGGACAGGGACACGAGAACCGCATCGTGGGCCGAAGCCCACGATCCCACACAGGCCAGCGTCTCGCGCCGCAGGGCGCGCGCAGCATCGTCGAAGCGATGGACAGCTCCGGCCCATCGGGCAGAGCCCGGCGTCCAATACGGTTCGACCCGCCGATCTGCTCCGAGAAGCGAGAGGCAGGCGCCGGCCTGCAGGGTGCGCACCTCATTGAGGCCGGTCTCGTCGTTGAGATGGTCCATCAAGGCGGCTTGCGCCGCGATGCGAGGCCAATTGATCGAGAAGCGGAGGAGGTTGAGCGCAATGAGGTCATCGGCGACCGAGAAGAGCAGGGTCACGCCCTCGTAGCCCGCGTAGTGGCACGGCAGCGCGCTCATCGGGCCTCGGAAGGCATACGCTCGGCCGGGATCGCGGTCCCGGAGCATCAGGACATACGATCCCCAATGGGTCTGCACGAGACTGCGCCCGCGCGTCCGTTCGATCTCGTCGAGGTTTTCGGGCTCGAGCGCGGTGACTCTTTCTGGAGCGGCAAGCGGCCAGCGCCGGAACAGTGTCCCGAGCACGACGCCGTGCTCACCGAGTGTCACGATGGAGTGATCTGCTCGTTCGCTCTGGCCGTGGCAGAGCACGAAGAGCCCCGGGCAGTCGAGCGCGCGATGCCACGAAGGGCACTGCCGCATGAGCCGCTGCCGGACGCGCACGGCAACGGAGGCATCACGATCGCTGCTCGGATCCCAGGCGAGCCCGAGGTAACGGAGCATGGGCGAGCCCTCCCTCACACCGCGAGAATGGGGGTGTAGCGCTGGACGTTTTCGAGCGTGTCGTTCAGAACGACATCGCCGTCCTGAACCCAGGCGTGGGCGGCGAATGGCCGCGAGCGCACGCCGATGACGAGCGTGGGCACGGCGCCGCATCTCAGCAGGAACTCGGCGAGCACGAGGGAGTCTCTCAGACAGGCTCCTTCCGCCGAGTAGCACCAGACGCGCAGCCGGTCGAAGTTCCGCACCAGCGTCCAGGTGCCCTCTTTGACCTCGGCAGCGGAGCGATGGCGCGGACCGGCTTTCGCCGCCTCGATCCGCCGCAGGAGGCTCAGGAGATGGCGCCGCCGGAGCGCTTGCGTGGTCCGGCTCAGCGCGAGAATGAAGCGCAACAGCAAGGAAAGCCGCAGCCGCGGTAGGGAGTCCCGGTAAGACAGGGATGGCCGGGCGCTGCGGTTCGCAAGTGTGACGGGCTCCGCGGCCTTACCCGCAGCGGCGGAGGTCGTGAGAATCCCGCGGCGCACCAGCTCGGCCAGTAGACGTTCGGAAGGAGCGTCAGCCGAAGCGCTTCGCTCGTCCTGCATACACGCTGGCGGCCATCCAGCAATGAAACAGGAAATCGTAGCGAGCCGAGCATTCTCAAGCGCGAGGTACTCACCTAGTCGCGCGTTCAGGAAGATCGCCCCTTCCTCGACGAGGCAGAAGAAGGCGTCGCGGTGCAGATAGTGGAGGTCCACGACGAAAACGAGGCGGTGGCGCGCCGGAAAGGACGCGCCACCGCGGTGCGCTACTCGTGGAGGCCGTGCGCGTCGAGATCCAATGGCGCACCGATGTCCTGTGTCTCGACCAGCGCGTCGCCTAGCTCGATGATGTCCGAGGTTTCCATTGCCGTGCTCCTCTTCGTCAGTGAACCGCCATCGAGATTGATGGCGAGAAGCAGCGTCCGCAGGGTAGCGACGGCCGTCAATGCATGGGAAGCGCATGCCTGGCTAGCTCTGCGGACCGCCGCCGCCGGCGCTCAGGGGGGCCGTGTTTGGATCACAGGAGCACGGCTCGGGTCGACACGGATTTCCCCAAGGATTCCCGGAATTTACTTAACCCCGCCAGCAGCAGGCTCCGGTCCGCGCGGCAGACTTGAGAGTTTTCGCGCACCGCACTCCTCGCGTCGTCGGACGGGCCTCCCTGCCAGGCATTGCATTCCCGACCTTGTGGAGCCCTCCGTGCGGCGCCGGGCATTGCATTCCGGGGGCACTCCGAGCCTGCGGAGAGCCGTCGCGCGCCTTCCGACGGTCAGTGCGCGGAGTGCCGCGGTGACGTGCGTTGGCCCGGAGGCCCTGTGCCCCGAGCCCCGTCTGCTCTGGGCCCGACGGCCCAACGACCCGGTGGGCCGGCGCTTGCCAGCTTGGCGGTCGGATCACAGTTTCATCGCCTCCGCAAGCCTCTAACCGAGCAAGGCTTTTGTCGCATATATCCTGTGGACGCACAGCCTCGACACCCGGATGATTCGCTGCACTATGCGCGATCCGGTGGCTGTGGCATTTGGGCGGGCATTGCGCGAACAGCGCCGTGCCCGGGGCATGACGCAGGAAGTCGTGGCGCACGAAGCCGACGTGTGCCGGACGTTCGTGAGTCAGATCGAGCGAGGCATCTGCCGCGCGACGATCACCACTCTGTTCAAGCTCTCGGGCGCGCTCGGTGTCGAGCCTGCCGCGCTCATTGACCGGACGGAAGACCGGTTGAAGAATCCTCGGTCAGACAAGGGTAATGGCACATCTCGGCATCGAGCGGAGGTCGCTCCCACGACGCAATGAGCACCCAGTGCCGGCGCCTCGCGGCGCAGCCCTTGGCCGAGTGGTCTCCGCGCCCGGCGTTCGCATTGCGGCAGGGCGCGGGCCACCGGCTTACGGTGCGCGCGGCTCCTCTCCGTTTCCCGCCTCCGGCTCCTCTCCGTTTCCTGCCGCGGGCCCCTCTCCGTCCCGCTCTTCCGCGAGGCTCACGACTTCTTGCAGCGTGTCGCGATTGAACAGCGTAGGCCGGATCCGCAGGTAGTTCCGGATCGCACGATGCAGCGACGTCGGGCTGCATGAAAGCCGTTTCGCGAGCGTCGGCAGGCTTGCCGATCCGGCGCAGGTCGCGAGCCACGCCACGAGCGCTCGTGCCTCGACGGCATCGCGGCTGCGGACTTCTCTCACGATCCGATCGACTTCGATGTGCAGGCGGCGGCTGACCCAGGCGATGATGGCATCGACATGGGCCGCGCGAGGAGCAGCGAGCGAACGCTGCTGTATCTCACGGACGAAGAGCGGGCCTCCGGCAATGCGGTGATCGTAGGGGGAGCCGCGGGGGAGCAGCCGGAGAAAGCCCGGCGCCGGATTCGAGGCGAGGAATCTCATGAACGACATGCGGGAACCAAATCCCCGCGCGGCCAGGGCGTCCGCCAGAGTCCTCGTGTACAGAAACGGCGGCGCCGGCTCGCCGGCGCAAACTCGCGCGCTGCTGAACGGATAGGCGAGCGGCGTTCCACACAGGCCGGCGTGCACGGGGCTCCAGAAGATGTGCCGGACGAAATCGAGGAAGAACGCTTCGGCATCGATGAGGAGAGCGCGGTAGCGCTCCGCATACGGCGAGCCCGTCGCGCCGCGCGCGCGCAGGATATGGCCGCGAGTGCGCAAGAAATGGGAATAGGAGCCCCGCACGCTGTGCAAAATGGATTCGAGCGGCACCTGCGAGACCTGCATGAGCAGAAGCGCCGAATCCGGCAGCCAGCAGTAGGCGTGCACCCGCGCGCACCAGCGCCTGCACGCGCGGTCGAGCAGGGCCTCGAACCGCCGCCGATACGCCTCGATCCGACGCAGGTCGGCGGAATCATGGCGACGTCGCGGCGCGGGCACCAGAACCTCGAGTCCAGGCCTGAATCGGTCGACGACGAAATACGTCGCATTGGGGACGTGGAGCCGTCCCTGACGTGCCATGCCGAGCCTCCCAGCGGCGTGCCCCCGGAGCCCCCCTGGAACCGGGTTAACGCTAACGCCGGCTCTGAGCGCAAAGCAATGGCTCGCGGTCACAAAGAAGTAAATGCCTGGCATACCCATCGGCGCTGCAAGATTTTGTGAAGTGGCCCGGCGGTCCGGCCGGGTTGGTCGCACCGGGCCGGGGTCGGGCTCGGCCATGTTGCAGCGCGATATGCGCTTGTGAGCGAAGAGCGGCGGCTGCCATCGGCTCTGGGCGATCAGAGTTGCGCGGGACGTCGGATGCGAACGTCGCGCCGCGCGAGCTCTGCATCGAGGAGGGCCGATACGGCGCGATGGAGCGTCGCGCCGCGAAGGTGATCGGCGCGGTGCGAAGGTGGGCCAGGCGCGGCGCGAAGGAGCCCTCGCGCCGCGCCCTTGACCGGCGGTCAGAGCAGCGTTACGAGCAGCAGCGCGACGATGTTGATGATCTTGATCAGCGGGTTGATCGCCGGTCCCGCGGTGTCCTTGTAGGGATCGCCGACGGTGTCGCCGGTCACGGCGGCCTTGTGCGCTTCGGAGCCCTTGCCGCCGAAGTTGCCTTCCTCGATGTACTTCTTGGCATTGTCCCACGCGCCTCCGCCGGTGCACATCGAGATCGCGACGAAGAGACCCGTGACGATCGTGCCGATCAGCAGGCCCCCGAGCGCGCGCGTGCCGGCGCCAGGCCCCATGATCGCGTTCAGGATGTAGAGCAGGATCACGGGCACGACGATCGGCAGGAGCGAGGGGATGATCATTTGTTTGATCGCGGCGCGCGTCAGCAGGTCGACGGCGCGCGAATAGTCGGGCTTCGCAGTACCCTCCATGATGCCCTTGATCGTGCGGAACTGCCGGCGCACTTCCTCGACGACGGAGCCCGCCGCGCGGCCGACCGCCTCCATCGCCATCGCACCGAACAGATAGGGCACGAGGCCGCCGATGAATAGGCCGATGATGACGGCGGGATCGGACAGCGAAAAGGTCGTGAGCTTCCCGGCTGCTTCGAGGTTGTGCGTGTAGTCCGCGAAGAGTACGAGCGCAGCCAGCCCCGCGGAGCCGATCGCGTAGCCCTTGGTGACGGCCTTCGTCGTGTTGCCGACCGCATCGAGCGGGTCAGTGATGTCGCGTACCGTGCGCGGCAGCCCCGCCATCTCCGCGATGCCGCCGGCGTTGTCGGTGATGGGACCGTAGGCGTCGAGTGCGACGATCATGCCGGTCATCGAGAGCATGGCGGTCGCGGCGACGGCGATGCCGTACAGGCCCGCGAGGACATAGGTCGCCCAGATGGCGACGCAGATCGCAATCACGGGGAGCGACGTCGACTTCATCGAGACGCCGAGGCCGGCGATGATGTTGGTCGCGTGCCCTGTTTGAGAGGCCGCGGAGACTTTGCGGACGGGACTGTACGCGGTCGCGGTGTAGTACTCGGTGATGATGATCAGCGCCGCAGTGAGGCCGAGGCCGACGAGCGCGCTGCCGAAGAGCGGGATGGTGTGGCCCGGCATCAGGATGCGCGTAATGAAGTAGAACGCGATCGCGGCGAGCACGCCGGAGACGACGATGCCCTTGTAGAGCGCCGCCATGATCTTGCCGCTGCCGCCCGCTCTCACGAAGAAGGTGCCGATGATCGAAGCGACGATGGAGGCCGCACCGAGGGCGAGCGGATACACAACCGCGGAAGGCCCAGCGTCCTTCATCACGAGACCGCCCAGCAGCATCGTCGCAACGACGGTCACCGCGTAGGTCTCGAAGAGATCGGCGGCCATGCCCGCGCAGTCGCCGACGTTATCACCGACGTTGTCGGCGATGACCGCAGGGTTCCGGGGATCGTCCTCCGGGATGCCCGCTTCGACCTTGCCGACGAGATCCGCTCCCACGTCGGCGCCCTTCGTGAAGATGCCGCCGCCGAGGCGAGCGAAGATGGAAATGAGCGAGCCGCCGAAGGCAAGGCCGACGAGGGCGTGCAGCGCGCGGTCCTGGCCGAGATGCGGCAGGATGGCGGTGTAATACGCCGACACCCCGAGCAGGCCGAGCCCGACGACGAGCATGCCGGTGATGGAGCCGCCGCGGAACGCGACGGCGAGCGCGGCGTTGAGCCCCTTGGTCGCAGCCTCTGCCGTGCGGACGTTCGCGCGCACGGAGATGTTCATGCCGATGTAGCCCGCGGCGCCCGAGAGCGTCGCGCCGATGGCGAATCCGACGGCGGTCCACCACTCGATGCCGAAGCCGAGAAGGACGAACAGCACGATGCCGACGACGAGGATCGTGGAGTACTGGCGGTTGAGGTAGGCCTTCGCGCCCATCTGCACGGCGGCGGCGATCTCCTGCATCCGCGCATTGCCGGCCGGCAGACGCAGGATCGAGATCGTCGAGGCGACGCCGTACAGCACGGCGAGAATACCGGCCGCAATCGCGAGCCACAGCCAGCTACTGGCATCCACGTTCATCGGGAGCTCCTCGCAAGGTGGGTGGGCTTGTAGTTTTGAGGCGGCGGCGGGCTGCAGCCCCACGCCTCGGAAAGGCGCGGACTATACCATACGTTATTATTCTTCGAGCGCTGCCGGAGCGCGCGGGCGGCGGCGCTCGAGGAGCGCTACACCTCGAACGTCGTCGCGAGCTTCCTGCGCACCGCCGCGCCTTTCAATGTGACGTAAGCAGGCAGTCCGGCCTTATAGGGCGGATAGTCCTCGCCCGCGACGAGGGGTTCGAGGTAGCGGCGGCACGCTTCGGTGATGCCGAAGCCGTCCTCGGTGATGTACTCGCGCGGCAGCTTCTTCTCCCGGTTCGCGACTTCGCTCAGCGGGACGTGACCGACGGTCCACCGATAGGGCCGGGACGACTTGCGCACGATGACCGGCATCACTGCGTTGACGCCGGCGAGCGCGAGCTCCACGGCGGCCTTGCCCACCGCGTAGGCCTGCTCCACATCGACCTTGGAGGCGATGTGGCGCGCCGCGCGCTGCAAGTAGTCCGCGACGGCCCAGTGATGTTTGTAGCCGTGCGCTTCGCGGATCATGTTCGCCACGACGGGCGCGACGCCGCCGAGCTGAGTATGGCCAAAAGCGTCCTTCGTCCCTGCGTCCGCGAGGAAGCGGCCGTCGGGATAGGCCGCGCCCTCGGAGACGACGATCACGCAGTAGCCGTACTCGGTCACGCACTGCTTGACCCGGTCGAGGAAGCGCGGCTGGTCGAAGGGAATTTCGGGGAAGAGAATGATGTGCGGCGGGTCCCCGCGCTTGCGGCCCGCGAGGCCTGCCGCCGCCGCGATCCAGCCCGCGTGCCGGCCCATCACTTCGAGCACGAACACTTTGGTCGAGGTGCGCGCCATCGATGCCACGTCGAGCCCAGCCTCGCGCGTCGAGACGGCGACGTACTTCGCCACCGAGCCGAACCCGGGACAGCAGTCGGTGTGCGGCAGGTCATTGTCGACCGTCTTCGGCACGCCGAGGCAGGTGATGGGATAGCCAAGCTCCGTACTGAGCTGGCTCACCTTGAGCGCCGTGTCCATCGAGTCGTTGCCGCCGTTGTAGAAGAAGTACCCGATGTCGTGCGCGCGGAAGACTTCGATGAGCCGTTCATACTCGGCGCGGTTCTGATCGAGCCCTTTCAACTTGAAGCGCGCGGAGCCGAAGGCGCCGGCCGGCGTGTAGCGCAGCCCGCGGATCGTCTCGCGGCTCTCGCGGCTCACGTCGATCAGGTCTTCGGTGAGCGCGCCAAGGATGCCGTGGCGTCCGGCGTAGACCTTGCCGATCTCACGGCTGTGCCGCATCGCGGTCTCGATCACGCCGCAGGCGGAAGCGTTGATGACGGCCGAAACGCCGCCCGACTGCGCATAGAACGCGTTGCGCCTCGGCGTGGGACCGGCGCGCTTCGGCGCGGCGGCGGACGTTGCTTTCGGCTTCGCTTTGTTTCGGGCGCGGCTCGGCATGGCTCGGGGTCTTTCTGTCTCGCAAGCGGGTGGGAAGCGCGAGCGGCACAGAATAGCGAAAATCCCGTCCCGTGAGCTACGGATGCCCCGCTTGATTGACCTCGATTGCGGCGGCCGGTAACGTGACGAGCCCTCGTCCAGGGAGCACCGTCGATCGGTTGACTGCATGCGGATCATCCTGTTAGGCGCCCCGGGCTCCGGCAAGGGCACCCAGTCCCAGAGGCTCATCGAGCGCTATCCGATTCCGCAGGTCTCGACCGGCGATCTACTCCGCGCCGCCGTCGCGAAGGGCACGTCCCTCGGCCTCAAGGCGAAGGCGGCGATGGACGCCGGCCAGCTCGTGTCGGACGAGATCGTGCTCGCGATGATCCGTGAGCGGCTGGCGGAGCCGGACACGGCGCGCGGCTTCATCTTGGACGGCTTCCCGCGCAACCTCGCGCAGGCGCGCGCGCTCGATGACCTGCTCGCCGAGATCGGCCAGCCGCTCGATGCCGTGATCCTGATGGAGGTCGACCCGGGGGAGCTCACTCGCCGCATCGCGGGCCGGCGCACGTGCCGGCGCTGCGGCCGCGTATTCAATGTGCTGACCTCCCCGCCTGCGCCGGGAGAGACATGCCCGGCAGACGGCGGCCCGCACGATCTCTATCAGCGCCCCGACGACAGCGAGGCGACCGTCGCCGAGCGGCTGCGCGTGTATGACGAGAAGACGCGGCCGCTCATCGAGTTCTACGGCGGGCGGGGGATCCTCCGGAGGGTCTCCGCCGCGGGCGATGTCGATACAGTGACCGCGCGGGTGGAGGGCGCGCTTCGCAGCGTCATCTGCGGGCCTGAGCGGCCGGGGTAACCTCGAGCGGATTCGGTGCGGCCTGCGCGGCGGCCTCATGCCGCTTCGGGCCAGCCTGCGCGGCCAGCCTCATGCGGGTCCGAGCCGCGAGGAGCGGCCGGGCTCACCCGGATCCGGGACGTGAGGCGCACCCGGCCTCACGCACTCCGCCCGGCGAGATTCGCGACGACGCGCACCAGCTCCTCCGGCTCCACCGGCTTCGCAAGGTGCATCTGGAAGCCCGCGTCGTGCGCGCGCACGGCGTCCTCGGGCCGCGCGAAGGCGGTGAGCGCCGCGGCGGGCAGCCGGTCCGGCCCGAGCGTGCGGCGGATCGAACGGATGAGCTCATAGCCGTCGCGGCCCGGCATCGCGAGATCCGACACCAAGACATCCGCCTGGACGCTGTCGAGCATCGTCAGCGCGGCGTCCACCGACGTGGCCGTCAATACGAGCGCGCGATAGGTGCCGAGCACTCGCCGCGTCAGCTCGAGCGTGTCCGCCTCGTCATCGACGACGAGCACCCGCACGCCTTGCAGGTCGAGGGAGCTCGGCTCGCGCGCACGAGCGGCGCCGTTTCCGTGCTGCTCGCGCGGCGCCACACGCGGCAGGACGACGTGGAAAGTGGAGCCATGTCCCTCGCCCTCGCTCGCGGCCCACACGCGCCCGCCGTGCAGCTCCACGATCTGCTTGGCAATGGCGAGCCCCAACCCGAGCCCCGGATATTCCCGGCGGCTCGCGGGATCGTTCTGCCGGAACGGATCGAATACGAACGGGAGCCTCTCGGGCGCGAGCCCGATGCCGGTGTCGGTGATGCGGATCTCCCAGTTCCCGTCCGCGTGCGCGAGCGTCGCCGTCACGGAGCCCCCTCGCGGGGTGAATTTGATGGCGTTGCTCAGCATGTTCCAGACGACCTGCTCGAGGCGGTGCGGGTCGCCGAAGACCAGGCAGGACCCGTCGGGCAGCGTCTTGCGGAGCGCGACGCCCTTCGCGTCGGCGGTGCTCTGCAGTTTCTCGATCGCCGCTTCGACGATCTCTCCGATGTCGGTCTCCTCCGCGTCGAGCCGGATCTTGCCGCTCACCATTCCCGAGAGATCGAGCAGATCGTCCACGAGCTGGGCGAGGGCGCGGACGTTGCGCGCGATCGTCTCGCCGCCGCGGCGCACTTCCTCCGCGCCGAGCCGGCCGGTCTCGAGGAGGCGCGACCAGCCGAGGATGGCGTTGAGCGGCGCGCGCAGCTCATGACCGAGCGTGGAGAGGAACTCATCCTTCATCCGGCTCGCGCGCTCGGCGTTCTCGCGCAGCGCGCGCTCCGCGTCGAGGCGCCGCTCCAGGTCGCGTTGGATCTCGATTGGGTTGCCGGACATCGCGTACCTCGTGAGGTCGAAGCGTACCGGTCACAGCGCCGCGAGCAGACGCTCGCCGACGACCGCGCGCCTCCAGCCAGTCAAGAGAGGTCCATCCCGCCGTCCCTCCGCCAAATTCTCCAGATCGCGCCGGGTCGCGAGCACCTCGGGAGCGAGCGCCAGTTCCGCCGCGGCCGCGCGGTGAATGGCGCTCAGCTTCTCGAGCAGGGCCGCTTTCGCGCGATCCGGCCGGGCGCGCAGGTTGACGGGCGGCAGCTCATCCGGCAAGTCCGCCGCGCGGACGTGCTCGAGAATTTCTTCGCCGCAGTGCTTGACGACGCCGGGCGGCACGCCTGGCGTCGCGGCAAGCTCCATGAGCGAGCGCGGCGCGCCGAGCACGATCTGCTTGAGCGCCGCATCGTCGAGAATCCACCCGCGTGGCCGGTTGCGGCGGATCGCGCGCCGCTCACGCCACGCGGCCAGCTCGCGCGCGAGCCGCTGGCGCGCGGCATCGAGACCGCGCAGCCCCTTCACGCGCTGCCACGCCTCCTCCGGCTCGACCTGGTAGGTGCCAGAGTCGGTGAGCGTCGCTAGCTCCTCGGCGAGCCATGCCATGCGGCCGAGTCGCGTGAGCTCGGCGGTGAGGTCGTCGGCGAGCGGCAACAGATAACGCACGTCATCGAGCGCATATGAGATCTGCTCGGGCGCGAGCGGTCGAGCCGACCAGTCCGTGCGCGTGTGAGCCTTGCTGAGCTCGATGCCGAGGCGCCGCCGGACGAGCTCCGCGTAGCCGATCTGCGCGGGCAGTCCCGCGAGCGCCGCGGCGATTTGAGTGTCGAACACCGGCTGCACGAGCCCCACCGCGGGCATGAGGACTTCGAGGTCTTGGCGGGAGGCGTGCATGACCTTCACGGGAGTCTCGGCGCCGGCGATCGGCGCGAGCGCGCCGAGGTCGCCGAGCGCAAGCGGATCGAGGCAGACCGCGCGGCCGGCGTCGGCGATCTGCAGCAGGCAGAGTTCGGCGCGGTAGGTGCGCTCGCGCAGGAACTCCGTGTCGAGCGCGATCGCTCGCGCCCCTGCGAGGCCCGCGACGAGCGCGGCGAAATCGGCTTGATCCGTGATGAGCGTCTGCAAACTCGGAAGACCGCGGGTTGTACGATCACTATTATGCGGGGGGCAGCGCCGACCCGAAAGAGTTGATACGCGCGCGCCGAGAGATTTCTCATGCACATTCACATCCTCGGAGTCTGCGGCACGTTCATGGGCGGCATCGCGGCCATCGCGAAGGCGGCGGGCCATCGCGTCACCGGCTCCGACAGAAACGTCTATCCGCCGATGAGCACACAGCTCGCCGCGCTCGGCATCGAGGTCGTCGAAGGCTTCGAGGCCGGGCAGCTCGATCCCGCGCCGGACATCGTGGTGGTGGGGAACGTGATGAGGCGCGGCCAGCCGGTCGTCGAGGCGCTGCTCGATCGCGGCATTCCCTATGCCTCGGGTCCGGAATGGCTCGCGCGCGAAGTGCTCGCGGGCCGCTGGGTGCTCGCGGTCGCCGGCACGCACGGAAAGACGACGACGGCCTCCCTGCTTGCCTGGATTCTCGAGCACGCGGGGCTCGAGCCCGGATTCCTGATCGGCGGCGTGCCGCAGAACTTCGGCGCGAGCGCTCGGCTCGGCCGCCCGCCGTTCTTCGTGATCGAGGCGGACGAGTACGACACCGCGTTCTTCGACAAACGCGCGAAGTTCGTGCATTACCGTCCGCGAACCGCCGTGCTCAACAATCTCGAGTTCGACCACGCGGACATCTATGCGGACGTGGCCGCGATCGAGCGGCAGTTCCATCATCTGATCCGCACGGTGCCGGGCGGCGGCCGTATCGTCTGGAACGCCGCCGACGCGCGGCTGCGCGAGACATTGGCGATGGGATGCTGGACTCCTTGCGAAGGCTTCGCGCGCGCGGGAGGCCCGGATGCGCGGTGGAGCACACGCGCGGTCGCGCACGCCGAGGACTTCTCGCGCTTCGAAGTCCTCGAGGAAGGCCGCTCTCGAGGCGTGGTCGAATGGCCGCTGATCGGCGCGCACAACGTGGACAATGCGCTCGCGGCGATCGCGGCGGCGCGGCATGCCGGCGTGCCGGTCGCGCAGTCGATCGCGGCGCTCGCCGAGTTCCGCGGGATCGCGCGGCGTATGCAGCTGAAGGGAGAAGTCGGCGGGGTCCGCGTCTATGACGACTTCGCGCATCACCCGACGGCGATCGAGACGACGCTCGATGGCCTGCGCCGCCGCGTCGGCCCGGCGCGCATCGTTGCAGTCCTCGAGCCTCGATCCAACACGATGCGGATGGGCGTGCACCGCTCGGCGCTCGCGCCGTCGCTCGCCGGCGCCGACGAGGCGTGGCTGTACGCGCCGGCAGACCTCGGCTGGGATGCCGGCGAGGTCGTCCGGGCGCTCGGCGCTCGGGGCAGGCTGGCCGACGACATCGAGCAACTCGCCGCGGCTCTTGCAAAGTCCTTGCGTCCCGGCGACAACGTGCTGATCATGAGCAATGGAGGCTTCGGCGGCTTGCACGGCAAGCTGATCGCGGCGCTCGAGCAGCGATTCACGGGCTCCGACAAAGGAGCGACCCATGCGCAGCAACCGGCCGGGAGCGGCGGAGGCCGGAGCAGAGAGCGGAGCGCCGAAGGACTCGGCTGAGAAGGCCACGGGCGGGAAGGATACGGCTGAGATCCCGCTGTTTCCCCTGAACGCGGTCCTCTTTCCCGGCGGACCGCTCCCCCTCAGAATCTTCGAGCCTCGCTACGTCGACATGGTGCGCGACTGCATGCGCGAGGGCTCGGTCTTCGGCGTGGTGCTGATCGCCGCGGGCGTCGAGGCGGGTGGCCCCGTGGAGCGCACGGCGCCGGTCGGCACCAGCGCCCGGATCATCGATTTCTTTCCGCTGCCCGACGGCCTGCTCGGGATCTACTGCCTGGGCGCGCGCAAGTTCAGGCTGCTCGAGCGCCGGCAGCGAAGCGACGGTCTCAATCTCGGCAAGGTGCTGTGGCTGCCCGAGGAGCCCGCGGTGGAGCTGCCGGCGCACTTCGAGCGCCTCGGTCGCCTCATGAGTCGCGTCCTGCCCGAGCTCGGCGAGCTCTACGAAGCGGTCGAGAAGCGACTCGACGATGCGGCATGGGTGAGCTACCGGCTCGCGGAGATCCTGCCCGTCAGCCTCGCGGACAAGCAGGACTGGCTAGAGCTCGACGACCCGCTCGAGCGGCTGGCGCTCATCGACCCGCTCATCCGGCGGGATGCGACATGAAGTCGGACGGCATGCGTCATGCAATCCCGCCCGCAGGATGCGCCATCGTCATGAGTCCCGCGGGGTGGGTCCCGCGGGATGCGTCATCCTCATGAGGTCCCGCGGGCCGCGCCGGGCGCCTTGACGGCATCCAGCGGGTCACGTCTTCGCGAGCCCCAGAGCAGCGGACCGTAGCCGATGAGAACCACGCCGAGCAGGACGGTCCATCCGAGGACGAGCCAGCCGACGACCCCGTCGAAGCGACTCAGCAGGAACGCGAGCGGGCTCGTGCGGCTCGCGATCGAAGTCTCCCGCACGAACGTGATCACCCAGACCCACGACGCATGTAGTCCGATGCAGGCGCCGATGTGTCCGGCCTGCGCGCGCACCGCGCCGAGCACCACGCCGACCGCAAAGAGGCTGAGATAGGCATCGGCGATCGCAAGCGGATGCGTGAAGGCGTGGAGCGATGCGACGAGTAGCGCGAGCCCGCTTCCCCAGGACGCGTGATCCGCGGCGATCGAGGAACGACCGACGAAGTGCGTCGCGGCGTAGACGAGCGCCGTGAGCGCCACGGCGAGCTTCGGTCCGCACTCGCGCGCGATGCCGGTGAACATCGCGCCGCGCAGGAACGTCTCCTCGATGACCGCCACCGCGAAGCCGCGCGTCACGCCAATACCGGCGATCGCGGCGAGCGTTGCCGCATCGACCGTCATGCCGGGTTTCCATTCCCGCAGGCCGAGCGCGACCATCACCCCGACGACGAGCCCCATCATTGGCGCGCCGAGCAGGAAACCGACCCCGAGATCGCGCAGGAAAATCGCGCGCGGCGCGCCATAGCCCAGGCTCGCACGGTCGGCGAGCCTCAGTCGGCGCGCCACGAGAACGAAGCCGATCGCAAGAACCAGCATACCGATGCGATCGGCGACGCGGTGGAACGGAAAGCCGAAGTGCGGATAGAGCGCCGCCCAGAGCGGATAGGTGAGGGCCGCCATCGCGGCGAGCGCCGCGGCGATGAGGCCGAGGAAGCAAACGAAGACTTTCACGGCGGAATGGCGCTCGAAATTCGGCTATTGCACCAGATTCGCGGCTCGCCTGCCGGGCCGTGTGCGTGGAGGATGCTCTGCGGTTCTCTCCCGTTCTGAAGTCGAGCCCGGAGCATGGTCATGGCCTCTTTCGACGCGCGCGAGATCCTGCAGACCCTCGTGCAGGGATTCGATCCCTCGACGGGCGCAGAGCTGCCCGCGGGGACGGTGGTGCATCAGGCCGAGGTGATCCGAGCGCTCCTCGCGGCCATCGCCGCGCTCGAAGCGGACGCAGAGCGGACGCGGCGCCGCGCCCAGCTGCCGCGCAACGTCGGCCGGCCGTGGAGTGCCGAGGAGGAAGCTCGTCTCGAAGCCGCATTCCGCTCCGGCGAGGCGGTCGCGGCGATCGCCGCGCGGCATCACCGCACGGTCGCCGCGATCGAGGCGCGGCTCGAGCGTCTGGGCCTCATCACGACGGAGCAGCGAACGACGCGGAATCGGTATGTGACGCGCACCGAGGCTGCGGGAAAGGCGTCCCGGCCGGGCAGCGCCGCACCGGCGGGGCAGACGCCACAGTCGCACGAAGGGGCCTCGGCGCAGGCGCCGCGGTCGAGCGCGGGCGCGCGAGCGGAGCGCAAGCGCTGAGCTACGCGAGCGTCCCATCGAGAAGCGCGCGCCACCGCCGCGCCACTGCTGTCAGACGGAAGCGGGGGTCGGGCGCGACGAGCGGCCGTTCGCCGCCGCGCCACGCGCGGATGCGGTCCACATAGGGCTCGAAGACTCCACGCCGAGCCGCCCAGGCGGCGAGCGCCGGGCGGAGCGCACCGGGAACGAAGCGGGCAGCGCGCTCGTAACGCCGCGCGGCCGGCGCGACGGGGAGCAGCTGCCGTGGATCGCGCAGCACCTCGGCCGCTGCGCCGCAATCGTGCGTCAGCACGGGCGTGCCGACGGCATTCGCCTCGGCGAGCACGAGCCCGAACGTCTCGGGCAGCACGAAGTTCGGATAGAACACGCAGAGCGCGGTGCGTACTTCGGCGAGGATCCGGGCATGGGGCAGAGGACCGAGCCACTCGATGCCGACGCCAGCTGCCGATCTGCGCAGCACGGTTGCGCCGGCGCTTTGCACGCCGGCCATGAGCAGGCTCTTGTAGCCGGGGTTGCCGATGCAGAAGCGCATCCGTGGCAGCTCGCGACGGATGGCGCGGAACGCGTCGAGCGCGAAGGCGAGCCCCTTGTTCGGCGAGGAGAAGAACACGAGCTTGTCGGCATCCACCGGGGCACCGTTCGGCACGAGCCCATCGTCGATCGGGTTGTAGATCGTGACCGCGCGGATGCGGCCCGCGACACCGGCCTGAGCGAGGACGGCCTCCGCCTGCGCGCGCTGGAAGTCCGAGACACAGACGATCGTGACGCCGCGCCGCGCCAGAACGCCGGCCGCGGCGGCGAGCCGCCGGCCGCGCTTCGAGCCCTGCCGCACGAGGTCGTGCAGCCACAGATAGGGACGCGCGCCGGGAAATCGCTCGCATAACGGCTGAATGGCGCGCGGGTCGCGGAGAACGACGAGATGCTCGACGTGGTGTGCAGGGCTGGCGCGCGATTCGTCGCGCGGAGTCAGGAGCTTCTCGGCGGGCTCGTGGCCAGGCAAGTCGCCGGCAGCGGCGGCGCGGGCCGCGGGGCGGTAGCGCCCTTCCACTTCCGCGCGATTGTGCTGCATCACGAGAGCGTCGAGCGCTTCCGCGACACGAACGACCGTCGCTTCGGTGCCGCCGAGCGCCGCCTCATCGAGCGTCCGTCGACTGTAGGGCGCCGGGCAGGCGGGATCGAAGATGAGGACGGGGCTCATTCGGGTCGGGAGAAGTATAGTGCGCGGCGCCGGTTCAACACCGAGGTCCTGACGCGCACGTGACATCCGGGAGCCCCGTCGGCCTGTCCGCAGCCGTCATCACGTACAACGAGGCGGATCGCATCGAGGCGTGCATACGTTCAGTCGCGTTCTGCGACGAGATCGTCGTCGTGGATTCGCACTCGACGGACGGCACGCGCGAGCTCGCCGCTGCGCTCGGCGCGCGCGTCATCGAGCGGGACTGGCCCGGCTATCGCTCTCAGAAGGCGTTCGCCGTCTCGAGCTGCCGGCACGACTGGGTGTTGTGCCTCGATGCGGACGAGCGGGTGAGCGCTGAGCTGCGTGCCGAGATCGTCCGGCTTCGCGCCAGTGGGTTCGAGGGGCGCGCGGGCTGGTCGATCCCACGGATCACGGATTACTTCGGCCGCTTCCTGCGGCACGGCAACGCCTATCCCGATCGGCTCGTACGGCTGTTCGACCGGCGCCGCGGCGGCTGGGTCGGACGCGAGATCCACGAGAACACTCGGGTCGAGGGCCGTCCGGGGCGCTTGCAGGGACATCTGTTGCACTACCCGTACCGCAGCCTCACGGATCATGAGCAGCGGATGCTGCGCTATGCGCAGTTGATGGCGGGGTCGATGCACGCGAGCGGCCGCCGAGCGGGGCTCGGGGCCGCTGTGTTCCACTCGGTGTGGCGTTTCGTCCGCGGGTACTTCCTGCGGCTCGGTTTCCTCGACGGTTGGCGCGGCCTCGTGTTCGCGCTCGTCGAGGCGAGCTACGTGCGGCAAAAGTACGTGAGGCTCTATCTTCTGCGCCGCGGCTTTCCCGGCTGAGGGCGGCGAGTCCCGTCGATTGCGCGAGCATCCGTCCGGGCGCTGCCTTGCGGCGCTCGACGGCTGCGCCTCGGCGCATCCGGCAGCGGATTCGGTCAGCGTCCCGCGGTGACCACCGGCGTCACGGTGAGCCCGTCGCGGCGCGCGAGCTCGAGCAGGCCGCCGGGCCCGACGAGGTGCAGCGCGCCGACGATGACGAGATAGTCGTGGTCGTCCGCGAGGAAGCGCTCGATCTGCGGCAGCCAGCGCGCGTTGCGATCGGTGACGAGCGCGCGGTAGAGCTCGGGGAAGCTCTGATAGTCGCTCGACAAGAGCTCGGCGAGCTTGCGGGTGTCGCCGGCGCGCCACGCGGAGAGCAGATCGTCCGTGTCGTGCTCGGCATCGTGCATCTCATCGACGGTCAGATCGAGGAAGCGGCTCTGCTGCTCGGGCGTCAGGTGCTCGAGCTGCCCTAGCTGCTCATCGAGCGTCTCGAGCCCGCGGATCTCCTTCCCGTCGCGCTCGGCGCGGCGCTCGATCTGGCGCTCGACGCCCTGGTCCGGGTCGTAGCCGAGCTTCAAATACTCGGCATCGGCCAGCGTGAGCGCGACGACCCAGGGCTCGAGCCGCTGCATGAGCTCGATCGGCAGCCCGAGCCGCCCCGCCTCCGCGGCCACGCGCTGATAGACCCGATCGCCCACTGTCTGGCGCAGCGTCGTCGCCTCCGGAAGCATGCCGTGCGCCATCATCCAGCTCTGCATCGCATCCGCATCGAGGCGGGAGAGATCGAGCTCCATCACGATGGTGCGTGAAGCCGTATACGCCCGGTCGAACGCGGGCGGCAGCGTGGACTCGCCGGACTTGAGCAGGTGCACCGACTCGGCGAGATAGACGGTGTTGCGAGCGCCGTGGACCGCCCACACCGGGCTCTGAGCGCCGGCGCTCGGGACGGCGGACGGACTCAAGCCGCAGAGCAGGCAGAACGCGGCGAGCGCGCGGCGCATGCTTCGACCCAGACGACTTCGGTGAGGAGGGTTCCGTCCGGCTTCAGCTCGAGAGTGCGATAGGCGGGCGGGCGAGGATCGACCGCGAATTCGTCCGCGTGCGGCAGGAATTGCGTGCTGGTCGATGGCGTCGCGAGCAGCCGCACCCGCCCGCGCAGTCCCTCGAAGCGCTGGTGCACATGGCCCCAGAGCAGGGCGCGCACGTTCCGGTGCGCATCGAGGACGTGGAAGAGATCATCGGGGTTCGCGAGCCCGACTTGGTCCAGCCAGCGGCTCGACATCGCGACGGGATGATGATGGAGGCAGACGAGGGCGTGCCGCTCGCGCGCCCCCCCGAGCGCGGCATCGAGCTCGGCGAGACTCTGCTCGCTCAATCGTCCGCCGGCCGAGCCGGGCACCGTGCTGTCGAGCAGGACGATGCGCCAAGCGCCGAGATCGACCGAGCCGCCGAGCGTGAACGGCGCGCCGGCGAGCTCGCGGCGCATCGCCGCGGGAACGTCGTGGTTGCCGGGCAGGCAATGGACAGGCACGCCGAGGGCGCCGAAGGCGCGGCGAAAGAGCGCGTAGCCCGCGGGATCGTCCTGCACGAGATCGCCTGTCGCAAGGACCGCGTCGGGCGGCCAGTCGCGCGCGCGCGCATGAGCGATCGCCTGCGTGAGGGCCGGGTAAGTGGCAACCCCGCGCAGCCGACCTGCCTCGTCTCCGTAAAGATGAGGATCCGTGAACTGGATGAGACGCGCGGCACTCATCGCAAGATCGTAGCAGAGCCGGGCCGCGCTCCAAGTGAACTCCATCATGAGGCTCGAGCGGCGCAGTCCGGAGCTTGATGCAGTCCGCATCGAGGGCGACACATAATGTGAGGACATCGGCTCCGCGCCGTGCATCCGTCTCACGAGGGTCATTGTATGTCCACTCGCGCCCTGTCTCTGCCGCCCGACATTTACCAGTACTTGCTCGATCATTCCGTGCGAGAGCCGCCGGTGCTCGCGCGGCTGCGCGAGGAGACGGCGAACATGCCTGGCGCGGAGATGCAGGTGAGCCCCGATCAGGCGCAGTTCATGGCGCTGCTCGTCCGGCTCACCGGCGCGCGGCGCGTGATCGAGCTCGGCACGTACACGGGCTATTCGAGCCTCGCGATGGCGCTCGCGCTGCCTGCTGATGGCCGTCTCATCACCTGCGATGTGAGCGAGGAATGGACTCGCGTCGCCCGCCGCTACTGGCGCGAGGCGGGCGTCGAGGACCGCATCGAGCTGAAGCTGCAGCCCGCGATGAAGTCGCTCGAGGAGATCGAGCGTGCCCACGGGCCGGGCTGCTTCGACTTTGCGTTCGTCGATGCGGACAAGCCTGGATACGTGGACTACTACGAGAGGCTGCTGAGACTCGTGCGGCCGGGCGGGCTCATCACGGCCGACAATACGCTCGTCGTCGCCGGCTCCTATGTTCCCCGCCTCGAGAGCGCGATCGGCCGCGCGCTGCGCGCCTTCAACGATCACGTGCATCACGATGAGCGCGTGGACCTGTCGCTCGTGCCGATCGGAGAGGGGCTGACGCTGCTCAGAGTGCGGTGAGCGGGGAAGATCAGCCTTGGCAGGCGAGCCGCGGCGGGCCGGTCTCGATTTGCGGCAAGGGGACGCTTGGTGGTGCGGTGCGCGGCCGCAAGCGGTGCCGGGCGGCTGGACAACGGGCGGCCGACGGCGCGGAAAGGGCGGTCGGCGGCAAAAAATGTTAGCGCTCACACATTGCCGAGCACGGGTGTTGTGCGCGAGAATGCGCCACTCTTATGAGCACATCTGCACCGAGCAGCCGCCGCGAGCTCGCGAACTGTATTCGCGCCCTCGCCATGGACGCGGTCCAGCAGGCCAATTCCGGCCATCCGGGTGCCCCGATGGGCATGGCCGACATCGCCGAGGTGCTGTGGCGCGATCACCTCAAGCACAATCCCGGCAATCCGCTCTGGCCGGATCGCGACCGCTTCGTGCTGTCGAACGGCCACGCGTGCATGCTGCTCTACGCGCTGCTCTACCTCACCGGCTATCCGCTCTCCCTCGATGAGATAAGACGCTTCCGCCAGCTCGGCGCGGTGACGGCGGGCCATCCGGAGCGTCATCCCGCGCTCGGCATCGAGACCACGACCGGGCCGCTCGGGCAGGGCATCGCCAACGCGGTCGGCCTCGCGCTCGCGGAGAACGTGCTCGCCGCGCAGTTCAATCGGCCGGGGCTGCCGATCGTCGACCACTACACTTATTTCTTCTGCGGCGACGGCGACCTCATGGAGGGCATCTCCCATGAGGCGTGCTCGCTCGCCGGCGCATTGCGGCTGCGCAAGCTCATCGGCTTCTACGACGACAACGGCATCTCGATCGACGGCAAGGTCGAGGGCTGGTTCCGCGACGACACGCCGAAGCGGTTCGAGGCGTACGGCTGGCACGTGATCCCGCATGTCGATGGGCACGACAGCGCGGCGGTCGATGCGGCGATCCGCGCGGCCCGGGCGGAAGCGGACCGGCCGACGCTCATCTGCTGCCGCACTGTGATCGCGTGGGGCTCGCCCCACAAGCAAGGCACGAAGGCGGCGCACGGCGAGGCGTTGGGCGCGGACGAGGTCGCGGCTACGCGCAAGGCGCTCGGCTGGACGTATCCGCCCTTCGAGATTCCGGCCGCGCTGCGCGCGCAGTGGGATCGGCGCGCGCAGGGCGCGGCAGCCGAGGCGCGCTGGCGCGATCTCTTCGCGCGCTACAAGAGCGAATATCCCGACCTCGCGGCGGAATTCGACCGGCGGATGCGCGGCGATCTGCCGTCGGGCTGGGCCGACGTTGCCCGTCAGGCGCTCGATGCCGCGCTCGCGCAGAGAGAGCCGCAGGCGACGCGCCAGTCCTCTCAGGCGGCGCTCAATGCGATCGGGCCGGCGCTGCCCGAGCTCATCGGCGGCTCCGCGGATCTCACCGGCTCGAACAACACTCAGTTCAAGGGGTCGCGTCCGATCACGGACGGGGACTTCTCGGGCAATTACGTCCACTACGGCGTGCGCGAGTTCGGCATGACCGGGGTGATGAACGGGCTCGCGATCCACGGCGGCCTCGTGCCGTATGGCGGCACATTCCTCACGTTCTCGGATTACGCGCGCAATGCAGTGCGGCTCGCCGCGCTCATGCAAACGCACGTCGTGCTCGTGTATACGCACGATTCGATCGGGCTCGGCGAGGACGGCCCGACGCACCAGCCGATCGAGCAGCTCGCCTCGCTGCGCGCGATGCCGGGCCTCACGCTCTGGCGCCCGTGCGATGCGGTCGAGACGGCGGTGGCCTGGAACGCTGCGATCGAGCAGCGGGAGGGGCCGACCGCGCTCGTGCTCACGCGCCAGCCGTTGCCGCAGCAGTCCCGTACGCCCGAGCAGATCGAGGCGATCCGCCGCGGGGGGTACGCACTGATCGACTGCGAGGGCCCGCCCGAATGCCTGGTGATCGCGGCGGGCTCGGAAGTGGCGATCGCCGCGGAAGCGGTGCGCGCGCTCAATGCGGCAGGTCGGCGAGTGCGGCTCGTCTCAATGGTCTCGACCGAGCGCTTCGAGGCGCAGGATGCGGAGTACCGCGAGCGCGTGCTGCCGGCCGCCGTCAAACGGCGGCTCGCCGTCGAGGCAGGCGCGCACCAATCCTGGTGCTGCTACGTGGGGCCGGAGGGCCGCGTGCTCGGCATCGACCGGTTCGGCGCCTCAGGCAAGGCGGCCGCGCTCTTCGCGCATTTCGGCTTCACGGCCGATAACGTCAGGCGCAACATCGAGGAGCTTCTCGAAGCTCGAACCAAGTAGATCGAGGGAGCCTGGGACATGACAATCAAAGTTGGGATCAACGGCTACGGCCGCATCGGCCGCAACATCCTGCGCGCGCTCTACGAGTCGAAGCGCAGGGGCGAGGTCGAGATCGTTGCGGTCAACGACCTCGGCGATGCGACCATCAACGCGCACCTCACGCAGTACGACACGGCGCACGGCCGGTTCCCCGGGGAGGTGAAGGTCGATGGGGACTCGATGGTCGTGAACGGCGACCGCATCCGCGTCCTCGCCGAGCGCGATCCCGGCAAGCTCCCCTGGGGGGAGCTCGGCGTCGAATTCGTTCTCGAATGCACGGGACTCTTCACCTCGAAGGCGAAGGCCTCCGCGCACTTGAAGGGCGGCGCGCGCAAGGTCGTCATCTCCGCGCCGGGCGAGAAGGACGTGGACGCGACGATCGTCTATGGCGTCAATCACGGAGTGCTCAAATCGAGCCACACCGTCATCTCCAACGCCTCCTGCACGACGAACTGCCTGGCTCCGGTCGCGAAGGCGCTCCACGACAAGATCGGCATCGTCGCGGGCGTGATGACCACCATCCACTCGTACACGAACGATCAGGTGCTGACCGACGTGTATCACAAGGACCTGCGCCGCGCGCGGGCCGCGACGATGTCGCAAATCCCGACGAAGACCGGCGCGGCCTCCGCGGTCGGCTTGGTGCTGCCGGAGCTCAACGGCCGGCTCGACGGCTTCGCGATCCGCGTGCCGACGATCAACGTCTCGCTCGTCGATCTATCGTTCACCGCCAAACGCGAGACCTCGGTCGAGGAGGTGAACCGCCTCATGCGCGAGGCTTCCGAGGGCGCCATGAAGCGCATCGTCGCCTACAACGACAAGCCGCTGGTGTCGGTGGATTTCAACCATGATGCGCACTCGGCCGTGTTCGATGCGACGCTGACCAAGGTGATCGGCGGAACGCTGGTAAAGGTCTGCGCGTGGTACGACAACGAGTGGGGCTTCTCTAACCGGATGCTCGACACGACGGTCGCGTGGTCGAAGGCCGCCTGATTCCATGAAGATCCTGCGGATGACCGACCTCGACCTCTCCGGCAAGCGCGTGCTGATCCGGGAGGATCTGAACGTGCCCGTGCAGGACGGCGCGGTGACGAGCGATGCGCGCATCCGCGCTGCGCTGCCGACGCTGCGGCATGCGATGGACGCAGGCGCCCGGGTGCTGGTGCTCTCGCATCTCGGCCGGCCCGAGGAGGGCGTCTACGACGAGTCGCTGTCGCTCGCGCCCGTCGCCGCCAGGCTATCGGAGCTGCTGGGCAAGCCGGTGCCGCTCAAGAAGGACTGGCTGGCCGGCGTCGACTGCGCGCCGGGCGAGGCGGTCCTGTGTGAGAACGTGCGGTTCAATCGGGGCGAGAAGCAGGACGACGAAGGGCTCGCGAAGCGGATGGCGGCGCTGTGCGATGTGTTCGTGATGGATGCGTTTGCCACGGCGCACCGCGCGGAGGCGAGCACGCACGGAGTCGCGAAGTTCGCGCCGCTCGCCTGTGCGGGGCCGCTGCTCCAGGGAGAGCTCGAAGCGCTGGAGCGCGCCCTGGAGAAGCCCGCGCGACCGCTCGTCGCGATCGTCGCCGGATCGAAAGTGTCGACGAAGCTCACGGTGCTCGAAGCGCTGCTCGCGAAGGTCGATCGGCTGCTCGTCGGGGGCGGCATCGCGAACACCTTCCTGGCCGCGACGGGCATTGAAGTGGGCAAGTCGCTGCATGAGGCGGACATGCTCGACATCGCGCGCCGGCTCATGGCGCAGGCGCGCGAGCGCGGCGCGGAGATCCCGCTGCCGACCGACGTGGTCGTCGCGAAGGAGATCGCGGCGACGGCGCACGCGGACATCCGGCCGGTCCGCGAGGTGCGCGCGGACGAGATCATCCTCGACATCGGCCCCGACACCGCCGAGCGCTGGGGCCGCTCGCTCGGTGCGGCGGGCACGATCATCTGGAACGGGCCGGTCGGCGTCTTCGAGTACGATCAATTCGGCGAGGGCACGCGCGCCATCGCGGACGCCATCGCGCGCAGCAAGGCGTTCTCGCTCGCGGGCGGCGGCGACACGCTCGCGGCCATCGAGAAGTACGGCGTCGAGGAGGGCATCTCCTACGTCTCGACCGGCGGCGGCGCGTTCCTCGAGTTCGTCGAGGGCCGCAAGCTTCCGGCCGTCGCCATCCTCGAAGCCCGGGCGGCGGGGTCGCGCGCCGCGGGCTGAGCGCGGGCTGAGCGCGGGCTGAGGGCGCGCGGCGCTCCCGACGGGCGATCGGCGGTTCGCCGCAGGCGGTCGGCTTCACGCCGGCAAATCTTTGGAGATGGCGCGGCCGCCCAAGACGGTGCGGCCCGCAAGAGGCGATCGACAGCATGGATACATCGAGACGGACGAAGATCGTCGCGACCGTCGGGCCGGCGACGGACGATCCCGGCGTGCTCGCGGACATGATCCGCGCAGGCGTGAACGTCGTGCGGCTCAATGCCTCCCACGGCACGCGCGAGGATCTCGGGAGACGATTGAAGCTGGTGCGCGAGGCGGCTGAGCGCGCGGGCGCGAGCGTCGGCGTGCTGCTCGATCTCGGAGGACCCAAGATCCGCATCGAGGGGTTCGTCGGCGGCCGGGCGCAGCTCTCCGAGGGCCAGCCGTTCACGCTCGACACGGCGATGGACCCGAAGGCGGGGACGGCCCGCGCGGTCGGCGTCGCATACAAGAACCTGCCGCGAGATGTCTCGCCCGGCGACACGCTGCTGCTCGCCGACGGCCAGATCGTGCTCGACGTGGAGCGCGTCGAGGGCACGCGCATCGAGAGCCGCGTGCGCGTGGGAGGGGAGCTGTCGGACCGCAAGGGTTTGAACCGCCAGGGCGGCGGCATCTCCGCGCCCGCGCTGTCCGAGAAGGATCGCGACGACATTCGCTTCGCGGCCGCCCACCGGGTCGATTACGTCGCCGTCTCCTTCGCGCGCGACGCGGCGGACGTTGAGCAGGCGCGCTCGCTCGTGCGCGAAGCAGGCGGCGAGGCGCACATCGTCGCCAAGATCGAGCGCCACGAGGCGATCGTGAACCTCGCCGGCATCATCGGCGCGGCCGACGTGATCATGGTCGCGCGCGGCGATCTCGCCGTGGAGATGGGCTACGCCGAGCTCACCGGCCTGCAAAAGACGATCATCCATCAATCGCGCGCGAAGAACCGCGTCGTCATCACCGCGACGCAGATGATGGAGTCGATGATCCAGAGCCCCGTGCCGACGCGGGCCGAGGTGAGCGACGTGGCGAACGCGGTGATGGACGGGACCGATGCCGTGATGCTTTCGGCCGAGACGGCGACGGGCCGCTATCCGGTGAAGGCCGTGCAGGCGATGGCGCAGGTCATCGGTGGCGCCGAGAAATACATGCTTGCCCACAGCCGCACGCGCCACCGCGTCGACGGCTCGTTCCAGAGCACCGAAGAGGCGATCGCGATGGCCGTGATGTACACGGCGAACCACATGAAGGTGCGCGCGATCGTCGCCCTCACCGAGTCGGGCGCGACGCCGCTCTGGATGTCGCGCATCCGCTCGGACATCCCGATCTTCGCCTTCACGCGCCACGAGGCGACGCGCGGACGGGTCACGCTCTATCGCGGAGTGTATCCGGTGATCTTCGACGTGACGGGCGCCGCCACGACGGAGGAGCTGTACCGCGCGATCTTCGCGCGGCTGCTCGGACTCTCGCTCGTCAAGCAGGGGGACCTCGTGATCCTGACGAAGGGCGAGCTCTCCGGCGTGCAGGGCGGCACGAACTCCATGCACATCCTGAAGGTGATCGTCTGACCTTGCGAGGGTGCCTGCGCGGGGGTGTTCCGGGACGGCACTCGCGGCGGGCATGGGACTCGGCCGCCGGTGCCCGGAAGTCCGTGGGACCGTCCGACCGTGCCCGACGGTACGTGGAGCGCTACACTCACGGGCCATGAGATGGGGGCGGCCAGCAGTCCGGGCGCGTGCGGTCGTTTGATACCTTCTCGTCGCCGTCGCGGTCGCGCAGGCCGGTCGTCGGCCTGGTGCTGACGGGCGGCGGCGCTCGCTCGGCCTATCAGATCGGCGTTCTGCGAGCCCTCGCGGAGCTGCTGCCGCGCGGACGCAATCCCTTCCCCGTCATCGTCGGCACCTCCGCAGGCGGGGTGGCTGCCGCCGTGCTCGCCTCGCAGGCCCACCGGTGGCGCCGCGCCGTCACGGGGCTCGAGGACGTGTGGGCGAACTTCCGCGTCTCGCAGGTCTTCGAGGTCGGCTCCTGGTACATGCTGCGCGCGGGGCTGCACTGGCTGGTCGCACTCGCCACAGGCGGCCTCATGCTCTCGCCCCCGAAGTCGATCCTCGACAACTCGCCGCTCCGGGCGCTGCTCGCCGCGCGCATCGGATGGCCCGGCATCCGCACGAGCATCGAGCGCGGGCACCTGCGCGGCGTCGCCCTCTGCGCGACGAGCTATGGAAGCGGGCAGTCCGTGACGTTCTACGACGGCACCGACGACATCTCGGATTGGGCGCGCTCCCAGCGCCTCGGCCGGCGCACGGAGCTCACCCTCGATCATCTGATGGCGAGCGTCGGCATCCCGCTGCTCTTCCCTGCCGTGCGGCTCGGCGATGAGTACTTCGGCGACGGCGCGATGCGCCAGCTCAATCCGCTCTCACCCGCCGTGCACCTCGGCGCCGACCGGCTGCTGGTGCTCGGGGTGCGTGCGCGGCGCGCGGCAGGCGTCGCCACGACGCATCTTCCCGCCGAAATGCCCACGCCGGGACAGATCTTCGGCTTCATGCTCGATACGCTGTTCACGGATCAGATCTACGCCGACCTCGAAGAGCTCGAGCGCATGAACGAGCTCGTGCGGGCGGCGCCGAGCGCCGCGCCCGGCCTGCGCCTCATCGAGACGCTGATGCTCGCGCCGAGCGTGGACCCGCGCGAGGTGGCGGCGCGCCACGTGGCCGAGATGCCGCGCGGCCTGCGCGCGCTGCTGCGCGTGATCGGCGCGGGCGATCTCGCAGGCAGCCAGCTCGCCAGCTATTTGATGTTCGATGCGGGCTACACGCGCGAGCTGATCGAGCTCGGCTATCGGGACGCGATGGAGGCGCGAGCGGCGCTCGTGGCGTTCATGGGAGGCGAGCGACTGCCGCCGGTGCTCGCGGCGCCGGGGGTGGCGCAGGCGACTTAGGGTATTCGAGTGCGGGCGCGATGGTGAGCAGCCGGTCCCAGGCGGCGCGATGCGCGCGCGCCGCCGGGCGGGGCGCTGTGTGGCCCGCGAGCGCTGCTCACCGAAACCGCTCGCGCAGAATGCGCTTCTGCACCTTGTCGCTCGCGTTGCGCGGCAGCGCGTCGAGGAATTCGACGCGCCGCGGTCGCTTGTACGAGGCGAGATGTGCGCGACAGTGCGCTTCGAGGTCCGCGGTCGTCGCGCGCTTGTCCGGCCAGAGCACGACGGCGGCGCAGACGGACTCGCCGTAGAGCGGATCGGGCACGCCGAACACCGCGACCTCGCGCACCGCGGGATGCGCGGCGAGGACGTTCTCCACCTCCTTGGGGTAGATGTTCTCGCCGCCGCTCACGATCACATCGTTGCGGCGATCGACGAGCGTGAAGAAGCCTTCGGGCTCCACGCGCGCGAGGTCGCCGGTGTAGATCCAGCCGTCGCGGATCGTCTCGCGCGTCGCTTCGGGGTTGCGCCAGTAGCCGATCATGCCCATCGTGCGCTGGTTGACGATCACCTCGCCGACGCCGCCGATGGGCACCGGATTGCCGTGATCGTCGATGATGCGGCTCTCCGTGAGCAGCGCCTGGCGTCCGGTGGTATGCGACCAGCGCTCGTGATCCTCCGAGCGCAGCGCGCTCACCATCCCAGCCTCGGTCGAGCCGTACAGCTGGTTGAAGTGAGCGTGCGGGAAGATCTCGCGCGCCTTCGCGAGGATCGGCGGCGTGATGGGCATCGAGCCGTAGAAGATCTTCTCCAGGCTCGACAGGTCGAATTCGTGGACGCGCGGATGGAAGGCGAGCATGGCGAGCGTCGTCGGCACGAGAATCGCGAGCGTGATCCGATGCTTCTCGATCAGCCGCAAGATCACCTCGGGATCGAACGACCCGCGATGGACGATACCGGTCGAGCCCATGAAGAGGCTCTGATGCAGCGCCATGTTGAGGCCGGCGGCATGGAACATCGGCACGGCCATCAGATACACGTCGTCATGCCGCATGCGCGTCTCGATCGCCGTGGCGAGGTAGATCTTGAAATACGTCGCATGCGAGACGAGTACGCCCTTCGGAAACCCGGTCGTGCCGCTCGTGTACATGATCACGCACGGCGATTGCGGATCGACGCTGCGTGCTAGCGCCGTCTCCGGGCAGCGGCTCGCGAGCGCTTCGGCCGAGGGCAGCGCCGCCGGTTCGTCGGCCGCCGAAGCGGGCGAGCTGCCGAGCGTCGCGGAGCGCGCATCGCCGAGCGCCGTCGACTGCGCGCCGCCGAGTGCAGCGGAGCGCGCCCTGGCGCCATCATGGCCGATCCAACCCGTACCCGGCGGCGCATCGGGCGCATCCGTCAGCGCGATGAGCCGCGGCGCCGGTGCGCCCTTCGCGATCGCCTCGCGCGCCGCACGCTCGAAGCCCGGCTCGAGGAGCAGGACCTTGGGCTCCGCATCGGATAGGACGTACCTGATCTCCTCCGCGCCGAAGCGGAAGTTGAGCGGCACGAGCAGCGCGCCGCATTTCGCGACCGCCTGCGTCACGACGGCATAGTCGAGCCGGTTGTACGCGAGCAGCGCGACGCGGTCACCGGCTTCCACGCCCTGTGCGGCGAGCGCATGCGCAAGCTGATTCGAGCGGCGGTCGAGCTCGGCGTACGTCAGCTCCACGCCGTCCATGACGAGCGCGCGCTTCTGTGGGTAGCGGATCGCGTTGAGCCGCGAGAGGTCGCCGACGACGAGCATGGCGGGATCAGCGCTCCACAATGGACATGGACATAGGCGGATCAGCGCTCCACGACTGGCAGGACCGCGCTGGCGGTCGCGATCAGCTCGTCGGCGGTGGTCCAGCCGTCGTGCGCCGCGCCGGGGTGCCGCGAGAGCCGCGCTTCCGCAAACAGGAGCCTGCGCCCCGCGCGCACGATGCGGCCGCGCGCAATGTACGGGCCAGGCCGTGCAGGTTGCAGAAAATGCACATCGAGCGATGCCGTCGAGAAGGCGCGCTCGCCCCCGGCCGCTTGCGCCTTCGCTTCTGCACCGCGCTCGCCCCCCGCGAGCTTCGCGTGCGCCGCGAACGCCATAGCAAAATCGAGCAATGCCGCGATGATGCCGCCCTGAAGCACGCCGGCGCCCTGCGCAAAGCGGACCGGCGGGTTGAAGGCGAGGGCGGCGAAGCCCGTCTCGGCGTCGAGCCCCAGCACCTCGCCCTCGAGCTCGCGGGCGAGGGGGCTGCTCGCGAACGGCGCGGGCAGGCGGCCGCTCCGCAGGAGCTCGAGCACGAGGTCGCGATCGCTGTTCACTTGCGAGGATTATTGGGCATCTGGTAGAAGGAAACAATTGTTACGATCGCTCCGTCCACCCTCGCGGGGGCCCGCCGCCGTGCGTGAAGTGTTCGTTCTCGGCGTCTCGATGACGCCGTTCGGCCGTCAGCTCGAGAAATCCTGCGCGGAGCTCGGGCGCGAGGCCGCGCAGGCGGCGCTCGCCGATGCCGGTGTCGAGGTGCGCGATGCCGAGATCATCTTCTACGCCAACACCGTGCAGGGCGCGATCGAGGGCCAGTATGGCATGAAGGGCCAGCACGCCCTGCTGCCGCTCGGCGTCGATGGCGCGCCCATCGTCAACGTCGAGAACGCCTGCACCGGCGGAAGCACCGCGTTCAATCTAGCAGTCGCGCAGGTCGCAGGCGGGGCAGTGGACATTGCGCTCGCGGTCGGCGCCGAGAAGCTGAACACGGAGGATCGGGCGCGCCGGCAGGCGTCGTTCTCGCAGCCGGGCGATCTCGCCCAGATCACAGAGTTCTTGCGCCGCTACTCGCCGCTCGTCGAGGATGTGAAGCCGCCGCCCGAGGCTGTTATCGACGAGTCCTTGCGCAGCCCGTTCATGGATGCCTACGCGCTCAATGCGAAGCTGCACATGAAGAAGTACGGCACGACGTGGCGCCAGATCGCCGCGGTATCCGCGAAGAACCACCGCCACTCCGCGCTGAATCCTCTCTCCCAGTACCGCAAGGCGATGAGCGTCGAGGAAGTGCTCGGCGCGCGCATCATCGCCTGGCCGCTGACGCTGCCGATGTGCGCGCCGATCAGCGACGGCGCGGCGGCGGCGGTCGTCGGCTCGCGCGACGCCCTGAAGCGCTTCGGGCAGCGCCGCGCCGTGCGTGTCTGCGCGAGCGTGATGCGCGGCAACCGCCGGCGCGCCATCGAGGATGCCGCGAGCGGGGCGCTCAAGGACGCCGCGCTCGCCGCGTTCGGCCAGGCGGGGATCGCGCCGCGCGACATCTCCGTCGCGGAGGTGCACGATGCGACCGCTTATGGCGAGATGGCGCACCTCGAGCTGACAGGGCTCTGCGAGCCGGGCGAGAGCGGCCCACTCGCGGAAAGCGGCGCGACCTCGCTCGGCGGGCGCATTCCCGTCAACGTCTCCGGCGGCCTCGAATCGAAGGGGCACCCCGTCGCGGCGACCGGGCTCGGCCAAATCTTCGAGCTTACGCAGCATCTGCGCGGGGAAGCCGGAGAGCGCACGGTGGCGAATGCGCGCTACGCGCTCGCCTCCTGCGGCGGCGGGTTCTTCAACGTCGAGGAAGGCCTCTCGACCGTGACGATCCTCGGCCGGCTCGACTTGGATCGCGCCTGAGGGCGCTCGAGGGCGCTCGGGGCCCGGCGGCAGCGCGGACACGGAAACAGACGGAACGGGAATCCAAGAGCGGCGGGAGAGCGGCCATGCGCCTCATCGATTTCTTCGACAAGGGCGTCGAGGTCGACCCCGAGCGGCCGTTTCTCATCGACGATGAGGTCCGGCGCACTTATCGCGAGACTCAGGCGCTGTCGCATCGGATCGCGAATGCGCTGCGGCAGGCCGGCGTCCAGCCAGGCACGAAGATCGCCGTCCTGAGCGGCAATGCCGCACGCGCATTCGAGTGCGTGATCGGCTTGCTTCGGGCGGGCTGTGTGTGGGTGCCGATCAACGCGCGCAACACCGTCGAGGAGTCGATCTACGCGCTCGACCACACGGACACCGAGTTCTTGTTCTACAGCCGCGCCTTCCGGGAGCCGGTGCGCCGGCTCCTCTCGGCGTGTCCCCGCATCGCGCACGCCGTCTGCATCGAGGAGGAGGACCCGCCGCATCCGTCGCTGGAGAGATTGACGGGCAATCAACCGGACGTCGCGCCCGAAGTCCGCGGCGCGCTCGATGACGTGGTGACGCTCTTCAGCTCCGGCGGCACGACGGGCGAGCCGAAGGGCGTCATGATGACGCATCTTGCTTGGCTCACATGGATCGCCGCATCCCAGCGCCTGCTTTGGCACGACCATGCCATCCATCTCGTCGTCGCGCCGATGACACACGCGGCGGGGGGCGTGGCGCTCATGATGTCCGCGATGGGTGCGACGAACGTCATCCTGCCGGGGTTCGATCCGCTCCGGGTGATGAGCGCGATCGAGCGGCATCGGGTCACGCATTTGTTTCTGCCGCCGACGGCGATCTACCGACTACTCGCGCATCCAGACGTGCGCAGGCACGACTACTCCTCGCTCCGCTACTTCAACTACGCCTCGGCGCCGATGGCGCCCGAGAAGATCAAGGAGGCGATGGACGTATTCGGGCCGGTGATGATGACGGGGTTCGGCCAGACGGAGCTCGGCCCCAACACGACGTTCTTCTCGCCGGAGGATCACCGCCGCGTGCTCGCCGCGGGTGATGAGCGGCGGCTCACGAGCGTCGGGCGCCCGACACTGTTCGCGCGGGTCGAAGTCATGGACGAGGACGGACGACTCCTCCCGCCCGAGACGCACGGGGAGATCGTCGTGCGCTCGACCGCCGTCATGAAGGGCTACTACAAGAACCCCGAAGAGACCGCGCGCGCTGCAGCGCACGGCTGGCATCATACGGGCGACATCGGCTTCAAGGATCGCGAGGGCTGGGTGTATCTCGTCGACCGCAAGCGCGACATGCTGATCTCGGGAGGATTCAATATCTTCCCGTCGGAGATCGAGAAGGTGGTGGTCGCACACCCAGCGGTGCAGGATTGCGCCGTCGTCGGCGCGCCGGATGCCGACTGGGGCGAGGCGGTGAAGGCGGTAGTCGAGCTCAAGGCGGGCGCGAGCGTCGAGGCGGCTGAGCTCGAAGCGTTCTGCCGCGCGCGGCTCCCCGGCTACAAGGTGCCGAAATCCTTCGAGCTCTGGCCGGAGCTGCCGCGCAGCGCGGCGGGGAAGGTGCTGCGGCGCAAGGTGCGCGAGCGGTTCTGGCAGGGCCGAGACCGTCGGATCTGAGAGCGCCTAACAATGTGCCCCTGGACAGGGCGTGCGCGTCAGGACGGCGCGATCCGCAGCGCCCAGGGGCGAGCCCGATTCGAGGGCGAGCGCACGCGCACGGATGCGCCGGGCCGGGAGCGCGTCCAGGGGCGGACGCACGCGACGGCTCGAGCGGCCTGGGAAGGGGCATATTGTTAGGCACTCTGAGTGGCGTGATGCATCCGAGCCGCGGCGCGGAACGGATGCGCTTGATCGAGGTGCAATCCGTGACCTTCCAACATCTGCTGATGGAGCACCGCGGCCGCGTGAGTTGGGTGTATCTCAACCGCCCCCACGCGCTCAATGCGATCTCCTACGAATGCATGCGCGAGCTGCGCGAGGCCTGGCTCCTCCTGCGCGACCGTGAGGAGACGCGCGTCATCGTGATCTCCGGCAAGGGCCGCGGCTTCTGCGCGGGTGCCGACCTCACTGATGCGCCGAGCGCCGGCGAGGCAACGGGCCCGCAGGCGCCGTTCCTCGAGGCAGGCACGCGCATGGAGGAGGTGCTGCTCGCGATGCGGAAGCCCGTCATCGCGGCGGTGAACGGCGTCTGCTGCGGCGGAGGGCTCGAGCTCGCGATGATGTGCGATTTCATCATCGCCGCCGAGTCGGCGAAGATCGGCGATGCGCATGCGAACTTCGGCGCGCTGCCGGGCGGCGGAGCGACCGTGCGGCTGCCCCGGATCGTGGGTGTCAACTGGGCGAAGTACCTCATGTACACTGGCGATCTGCATCCGGCGGCGGATATGGCCGCGATCGGGCTCGTCTGCAAGGTCGTGAAGGACGACGCGCTCGAATCCGAGGTGCAGGCGATCGCCGAGAAGATCGCTGGCAAGAGCCCGCTCGGCTTGCGGCGCATGAAGCAGTTGATCGACGATGGGCTCGACATGCCGGCAGCGCTCGCCATGAAGATGGAGAAGCTGGTCTCCGCCGAGCACATGCGCTCGAACGATGCGGCGGAGGGCGGACGGGCGTTCAAGGAGAAGCGCAAGCCGGAGTTTCGGGGCGATTGAGTTTCGGGGCGACTGATCGAGAGCGCGGGCGGCATTCGGGGGCGCCGGCATTCACGGGCGCCGTCCGTCAGAGCCTTCAATCAGAGCCTTCAAGGAGCACGCGGTGGACATTCAAAACAGTGTGGCCGTCGTCACGGGCGGCGCTTCGGGCCTCGGCGAGGCGACGGTCGAGCGGTTCATCGTCGGCGGCGGCCGCGTCGGGATCTTCGATGTGAACGAGGAGCGCGGGCGCGCAGTGGCGGCTCGGCACCCGGGACGCGCGATCTTCGCGCGAGTGGACGTGGCGGATGAGGCTTCGGTGGCCGCCGGTCTCGCGGCGGTGAGGTCGGCGTTCGGAGCGCTGCACATCTGCGTCAACTGCGCAGGCATCCCCGGGCACGTCGCGCGAACGGTGAGCAAGAAGGGTCCTTTCCCGCTCGCCGAGTTCAAGCGGGTCATCGAGATCAACCTGATCGGCACGTTCAACGTCGCGCGTCTGGCTGCGGCGGAGATCCTGAAGAACGAGCCGATCGGGCCGAGCGGCGAGCGCGGCGTCATCGTCAACACGGCCTCGCTCGCGGCGTTCGACGGCCAGATGGGCCAGACGGCCTACTCGGCGAGCAAGGCGGGCGTGGTCGGCCTCACGCTGCCCATGACGCGTGACCTGTCGCAGTTCGGCGTGCGCGTGTGCGCCATCGCGCCGGGCCTCTTCGAGACACCGATGGGCGCCGGCGTGCCGCCCGAGGTGAAGGAGCGGCTGATCGGCACGCTCGAGTTCCCCAAACGGATGGGACAGCCCTCCGAGTTCGCCGCGCTGGTGGCGCATATCGTGGAGAACGCCTACCTCAATGGCGGAGTCATCCGCATCGACGCCGGCACGCGAGCGCCGCCCCGCTGAGCGCGCTCGGAGGAGGATGCAGGGATGAAGCTCGCGAGCTTCCGCGCAGCGGGCCGTGACCGCCTCGGCGCGGCCGTCACCGACGATCTGCTCATCGATCTCGCCGAGGCCGCCGCCGCGGCGGGGATCGACGCCGCCGCGCTCGGAATTGACGGCGGCGCGGGCGCAATCGACGCCATCGCGGCCGGGGCCGGCGCCGGTGCCGCGGCGGCCAGCCCGGCAGCGCTCTCGGACATGATGACGCTGATCGAGGGCGGGGAGCCTGCGCTCGGCGCTGCGCGGCGGGCGCTCGAGTTTGCTCGCGCGCGGCCGGATGCGGTGCGCCGCTACGCAATGTCGGACATTCGCTGGCATCCCCCGGTTCGGCGGCCCTCGAAGGTCGTCTGCCTCGCGCTCAACAACAGCGCCAACGCCGATCGGATCCTCTCCGGCCCGAAGCATCCGGCCTCCTTCATCAAGGCCGCGAACGCGCTCACGGGCCACCGCGAGCCGATCATCATCAAGCCGGCCTACGGCCGCTGTCATCCCGAGCCGGAATTGGCGCTCGTCATCGGCCGCCGCGCGAAGGAGATCAGCGCGGAGGAGGCCTACGATCACGTCTTCGGCTACACCGCCCACAACGACATCACCTCGCCCACGATGCGCGGCGAGGACACCTTCCACTATCGCGCAGTCCATCCGGCCAAGGATGATCCGGCGCGGATCGAGTACGTCGAGACCTGGGTGAGCTATCCGGGACGCTACAAGGGCAGCGACACGTTTTCTCCTCTCGGGCCCTGGCTCGTCACGCGCGACGAGATCCCCGATCCGCACGCGCTCACCGTGAGCTGCCGCCACCGCGGCGAGCTCGTGACAGAGGACAGCACGGCGAATCTCACCCACAAAGTGCCCGAAGTGCTCGCGTTCCTCTCGCAGTACCTGACGCTGCTGCCCGGCGATGTGGTCTCGATGGGGACGGCGCTCAAGCGCTCGGCGCCGGGCACGCGCGCCGTGCAGAACGTGGAGTTGAACGAGCTCGGCGGACCGATCTCGGTGACGATCTCAGGGATAGGCACGCTCGAGAATCCCGTCGAGATCGTGGGCTGAGAATTACACTTGTGCCGTTCCCGGATGTGATTCGCCCGCGTCGCGCGCGAGGTCGGCGGCGGCGCGCCGCCGTGTAGCGCGGAGTTGCTTCAGCGATCGGCCATCGCGCGAGCATCCCCGGCCGACATGCCCCATTTCTCCAGGAGCGCGGCCACCGGCGGCCCCTCTGCCGGTGCATGCCGTGTCGGCGTTGCGGAGAAGCGCGGCGCCGCGCCCGGGAGGGGCTTCTCGCCTGCGAATACCCCGCGCGCGACGTTGTGGGGGTGGTTGGGCGCCTCGCTCATGCTGAGCACCGGCGTCACGCACGCGTCCGTCCCTTCCAGCAGGCGCGCCCATTCATCGCGCGTCCGCGTGCGGATGGCCGCGGCGAACAGCTCGCGCAGCCTGGGCCAGCTCGCGCGCTCGTCGCGCGGCGGGAGCGATGACTCATCGAAGCCGAGCGCGCGAACGAAGGCTCGATAGAACGGCGGCTCGAGCGCGCAGACCACGACGTACTTGCCGTCCGCCGTCTCGTAGGCGGTCCCGTACGGGCAACCTCCGTCGAGCAGATTCGCGCTGCGCTCGTCGCGCCAGAGCCCGTGATTGAGCAGCGAGTAGATCATGCTCATGAGTGAGGCCGCGCCGTCGACCATCGCGGCGTCGACAACTTGCCCGGGGCCGCCGGATCGGACGTGCAGCAGCGCGGCGAGCACACCCATCGCGAGATACAGCGCCCCTCCGCCGAGATCGGCGACGAGGTTAAGCGGCGGGCACGGCGGGCGGTCGGGATAGCCGATCGCGTGCATCGCGCCGGTGAGGGCGAGGTAGTTGGGATCGTGTCCGGGGGCGTGCGCGAGCGGTCCTGTCTGGCCCCAGCCAGTCATGCGCCCGATCACGAGCCGTGGGTTCGCGGCGAGGCACGCATCGGGCCCGACGCCGAGCCTCTCCAACACGCCCGGCCGGAAGCCCTCGATCAGCGCATCGGCGTGCGGGAGGACGCGGATCAGACGCTCGCGATCGCGCGTCGTTTTCAGATCGAGCGTGATCGTCGTGCGGCCGCGCGCGATCGGATCCGCGCTCTCCGGTAAGGGAAAGAGCGGCGGGCCGCGCGGCGGGGGCGCGACACGCAACAGCTCGGCACCCATGTCCGCGAGGAGCATCGCGCAGAAGGGCACTGGGCCGACGGCCGCAAGCTCCACGATGCGGACGCCCGAAAGCGGACCGCGGTGGTGCTCGCCAGAGCTCGCGGTGCTGTCTGCCGCGGCCGCACCGCCCGCGGTGCTCTCCGCGCCGCTTGTGACCGACTTCGACATCCGCTAGCGTTTCTAACAGTTGTGACGGCACGGAGCAACCTGTGGCAAGCAAGACGAGCTCGACCCGACTGCGCAGGCGGCGCGCCGAGCGCACGATTCGCAATCCGTCCGCCGCGCGCATGACCCGTGATCCGTCCGCCGAACGCACCACTCGCAATCCATCCGCCGGGCGCACGACCCGCGATCCGACCGCCATGCGCGGGACGCGCGCAACGCGCAGTGCGCAGACGTCGGGCGGCGGCCGCCTGACCACCGGCGATCGCATCGCCATCCAGGATCTGCTCGCGCGCTATGCCTGGGCGCTCGACACGGGAGACGTGGACGGCTTCCTCGCCTGCTTCACGCCCGACGCGGTGGTCATCGAGGAGGTATTCGAGGAGCCCGACCGCTGGGAAGGTCACGCGGGCCTGCGCCGCCTCGCGGAGCACTACAAGCGCGTTCCGGACTTTCCCGGCCGCCAGCACCATGTGACACAGGTGCTCGTCGAGGGCGATGCGCGACGCGCAAAGATCCGTTCATTTGCCTTCGTCACGGAGTGCCGGGGGGAGCCGCCGTACATAGTCCGCTTCGCCGGCTACTACGAGGATCGAGCGGTGAAGGTCCGCGGCGAATGGCTGTTCGAGGAGCGGATCATCCGGCTGTGGGACGGCCCCGTGCTCGCGCGATTCCCCGGACGCGACGGCACGCGCGTACCTCGCAAGCGGCCACCGCAGCTCGTCATTCCACGGTAACATCCGCCTCGCGGGGGTCGCCAATGCCCAGATCGAATCGTCTTCGCGTCTCGCGCCGTGCGGCGGAGGAGGCGGTGCGCACGCTGCTCGCCTGGGCCGGCGACGATCCGGCGCGCGAAGGTCTGCGCGACACGCCGAAGCGGGTGGTGAACGCCTACCGGGACTGGTTCTCGGGCTATGCCACCGATCCCCGCGAATACATGCGCCGGACCTTCGAGGAGGTCGACGGCTACGACGAGATGGTCGTGCTGCGGGACATCGCCTTCGAATCGCACTGCGAGCATCACATGGCGCCGATCATCGGCCGCGTGCACGTGGGCTATCTCCCGACGAGCAAGGTCGTCGGCATCAGCAAGCTCGCGCGGGTCGTCGAGGGCTATGCGCGGCGGTTCCAGGTGCAGGAGAAGCTGACCGCGCAGATCGCCGGATGCATCGACGAGGTGCTGAAGCCGCGCGGCGTTGGTGTGGTGGTCGATGCCGTGCATCAATGCATGACGACCCGCGGAGTGCACAAGCGCGGCGTGTCGATGATCACGAGCCGCATGGTAGGCCTGTTCCGCAGCGACGCGCGCACGCGCGCCGAATTTCTGCAATTCATCGGCATCCGCGGCGCGATGGTGTAGGCGGGCGGCGCGACGGGGCCGGCGATGGTCTAGCCGGGCGCGCCGGCTTCAGAATGGGTAATTCAGCCCGGTGAACACCGCCGCACCCTCACTGCCGTAGCCCACGTCGATGTAGCCGACGACGAATGGCAGCGCGATCCCGCGCACGCCGAGCCCGACGACCTTGTGCAGGCTCGACAGGGGATCGGTGCCGAGGCTGTTGGACACGCGGCCCATGTCCACGAACGGGGTGACCTCCACCGAGATGCGCGTCGAGAACGCGTCGAATCCGGCCACCCGCTTGCGGTATTCGAGCGAGAAAGAAGAGGAGTTGCGGTCGCGGAAGCGGCCCACGCCGAACCCGCGGAGCGGCTGGTCACCGCCGATGATCGCCTGATCTCCGCCGATGCTGGAGAGCGCCCAGAAGGGAATGTTGCGCGTCCGCGCCGTGCGCGGCATGTAGCGCAGCGCCATGTGAAAGGCGAGCACCGCATCGTCCGGCAGCGACCAGAAGTTGCGCCCGTCGATGCCGACCTCGCTGTACAGGCTCGCGTTGAACATGCCCTCGCTGCTCGCTCCTCCTCCGTACGCCACCCACTCGGCGCCGCGCGTCGGCACCACGACGTCATTGCGCGTGTCATAAGTGAGGAGGATCCGGTTCAATATTTCCTGGCGCTCCGCCCGCAGGACGGTGGTCGGATAGAGCTCCTCGATGGAGGGAACGCCGGCGAGGTGCCCCGGAGAGATGTAAACGGTGCGCGCGCGGAAGGTATAGCCGAGCTGCCAGCTGTGATTGAAATTGTAGCCGAGCGTCGTCTGGATGTACTTCTGCTTGTCGGTGTAGTTCGTCTGGCCAGAGAGCCGGGAGTGGTTGCCGATCCCGTAGAAGCGAGGGCTGCCGCTGCGGTCATAGATGAGGCTCGCGTTGAACGACCAGCGGTCCTGCCGCAGGATCCCCGACGCGTACTCGCCGTCGAACTCGCTCTCGACGCGCTGCTTGCCGCCGCCCTCGATCGACCACTGTGTGTTCGGCGACGGATAGGAGTAGATGCGCCCGCGTGCTCCCCACCCGAAGTACTGGTTGTAGATCACATCGGGCGCGATGATGCGATTGATTTCGTGGTGGGGTCCCGTGATGAGGTACGTCGGAATGACGCCGAGCGTCGTGCCGCTGTACGGGTCCTCGTCGATCTCCGGGATGGGGATGATCGGCGCGGTCGCAGGGTTGAGCCAGCGAGACAAGCCCGAGGGTTCGGGGGCGCGCGGCGGAGGGGGCGGCGTGGTTTGAGGCGCGGGATTCGATTGCGCGCCAGGCGTTGCTTGCGCGCGGGACTCGAGCATTCCCTGGCCGGGCGTTGCCGGCCGCGGGGCGGCTTGCGCGCCCGGCGCCGGGGGCGCAGCGCCCGCCCCATCATCCGCAGCCGGCGCCGCCCGGCTTGCGCATACGAGCGCACCGCAGCTCAATGCGGCCGTCGCAATCGCGATCCGCCCGAAGCGCGCCATCCTTCGAGCTTCAGCCGTTCGGCTGTCCACCGGTGAGCTGCGCGCGCGGCGCGGGCGCGAGCAGCCTCGAGCGATCCAGGATCCACAGCGCCGCCGGCAAGGCGGTGAAGTCGGCGGCGAGCGCCAGCAGGAAGGCCGATGCGGACACGATTCCGAATTCTCTCATGGGCGGCAGGTCCGAGAAGGCGAGCGCAGAAAAACCCGCGGCATTGATGAACGTTGCGAACACGATGGGGCGCCCTGCGACGCGGAACGCATGCCGCAGCGCCTCGGCGGTCGTGCTCGCCGCCGCCCGCGCCTCCTGGAAGTGGTAGAAGAAATGCACCTGATCGTTCTCGGTTGCGCCGAGGACGGTCGAGCCGATGAGGATGGTGGCAATATTGAGCGACATGCCGCTCGCGCGCATGACGAGGAACGCGGCGAGAATCGCGAACACCGACGGGATCATCGCCATGAGCCGCGCCGAGGCGCTGCGAAAGACGAGCAGGAAGACGCAGAAGATCACTCCCGCGGTGAGCGCGAAGCTCTGCACGAGCGTCGGCACGAGCTCGAGAGATATCCGCGCGGCGACCGCGCTGCGCCCGACGACCTGTCCGCGCACGTCCCGCAGCCGGGGATCGGCGAGCTGCGCGGCGTGGAACGTGCGCTCGATGTACTCCGGCATAGACTCGGCAGGCGCGAAAGCGTTATCTCGTCCGCGAACCTCGATCCGTAGGTTGACGGTAGTCTGGTTGGCGGCGCTCGCCTCGGCGCGGCCGTCCGCCTCGGCCGGGCCATCCACCTCCGTAATGCGCGGGTCGCGTTCGAGCGCATGCATCAGCCGGCCGACCGCGGCGAGCCTCGCGGGGGAAAGCGCTTCCCCCGGCGGGAATCGCAGCCACAGGTCGAGCACGGCAAGCCCTGATTGCTTCTCGAACGCACGCGTATCCTGCGCGATCGGCAGGTTCGGATCGATATAGGCGAGCGCATCGGTCTCGAGCGGGAGCGGTGCGAGGACGCCGCGCACACCGAACAGCGCGGCCGCGCCGCATGCGCTCACGAGCAGGGTCGCCAGGACGAACGGCCGGCGGTGGCGCCGCGTGATGGGCACCCAACGGTCGATGAAGTGCGGGTACCAACGCCCCGCCGGCGCGCGCTCCGCCTTGAGCGGGGTATTGAATAGGGATTGCAGCGCCGGAAAAAGGAGAAAGCACCCGAGCCACGCGACGAAGAGGCCGCTCGCCGTCCACAGTCCCATCTCGCGGATCGGCCGGATATCGGAGATGGCGAGCGCCGCGAAGCCGACCGCGGTGGCGAGCATTGAAGCAGTGCAGGGCACGAGCTTGTTCGCGAGCGCGCGCGCATGGTGCTCGGCCAGGCACTCGTATCCCGTGGAACGCAGCTCTGCAACGTCGGGAACTCCGCAGGCTCGGCTGTGCATCGACCCCGACTCGTCGTGCTCGATGTAGCGGGAATGCAGATAAACCAGCGTCGCGGTCGTCGTCACCATCACGGTGAGCGGCACGAGTGCCGAGACCACCGTATGCGACCAGCCGAACAGGGCCGCGAGACCCATGGCCACGGCGAGGACGGCGCCGAGCGTCGCCACGATGGCCGCGAGGGTGCGCCACGAACGGTAGAGCGCGAGGATCAGCGCCATCAGGAACAGGCCGAACAGCGGCATGACGCGCGCCTCGGCCTTCGCAGTCGCATGCTCGAGCCAGGCGTCGATCCACGGCGAGCCCACGCGATGGATCGCGGTGAACGGACCGTGCGGCGCGGTGAACGAGGCGGCGGCAGAATCGATGGCGGAGAGCGCGCGGTCACGCTCGTCGGACGCAGCCGTGCGCAGCTCGATACCGATACCGAGGAGGGGACCGGGCAGGCGCTGCGCCTCGACGCCGGGGATCGTGGCGAGCTTCCGAGCCAGCGCATCGGCGGAGCGCGCGTCGCCAGCATCGAGCAGCAGGAGCGCATGTTCGCCCTCGGGGAACAAGCGCTCGAACTCGCGGGTCGCATGCGCCACCGGGTCGCTCGGGACCACGAGGCTGTCGATCGCAGAGTCCTCTGGCACGTGCAGCGCCCCGACGACACCCGCCGCCGCGGCCAGCGCGAATGCCGCGACGATGCAGCGCCGCGCGTGCAGGACGCCGAGAAAAAAGCGGACGACCGCGCCCGATGTCGGCACGAACATGATGTCGACGAGAGCTCCACGTGCCGCAAAGGGCGCACGATGAGTCGGCAATCATAGCCGAAGCGCCGAGCTGGCCACCGGGATTGCCGCACGCTCCGGGGGATCGGCCATAATCGGCGGGCGTGGCGCGCCGAGCCACGCTGAAGCGGGAGCGGCGATGGGAAGCACTGACCTGAACGATGGCGGGAAAGCGGAGCTCGAACGGCTGGCGCGGCGGGTGCAGCTGCTGGAAGACGTGCTCGCGATCCAGAAGCTGCAATCGAAATACGCGCACTACCTTTTCACCCAGCGCTACGCCCGGATCGCGGACGAGTGCTTCGCGCGGCGCGCCGGGGACGTGACGCTCGAGTTCTCCGACAGCGGCGTGTACCGCGGGCTCGAAAAGATCCGCGCGGTCTTCCGCGACTTCGAGGCGGCGAAGTCCCGCATCCCCGGTTTCTTCATCCTGCACATGACGGTCAATCCCTACATCGAGGTGGCGCGGGACGGCCTATCGGCGCGCAGCCACTGGCTCTCGCCGGGCGCGGTCGGCAGCGACACGTCGGCCGGGTGGGTCTGGGGCCCTTACTACATCGACTACGTCAAAGAGGATGGCGAGTGGCGCATCCTGCACTCGAACCTCGCGCCGCTGTTCCGCAACCGCTACGAGGTGAGCTGGGCCGAGGCGAAGGACCACGGCAGCGTGCGCCACGCGCTCACCGTGAAGCCCGATGCGGGTCCGACGATCTATCGGCCGTACAACGAGGTGAAGGGAGAGCCCGACATCTTCCGCCGCCACCCCGATCTGCCGGAGCCGTATTGATAGAGGCGCGGGCGGCGCGCCTGACGCGGGGGCTGCGGTTCGGTGCCGCGCCTCGCGGCTATCCGGTCTCCGCAAGCGCGACCAGCTCGGCCCCCCGCGAGGCGCGTCGGCGCTCATGCTCCGTGAGGAAGCGCTTGCGCAGACGGATCGATGTCGGCGTGACTTCGACGAGCTCGTCGTCGGCAATGAACTCCACCGCGTATTCGAGCGTGAGGGGGATGGGCGGGGTGAGCAGGATCGCATCATCCTTGCCGGCGGCGCGGATATTCGTGAGCTTCTTCGTTTTGATCGGGTTCACCACGAGATCGTTATCCCGGCTGTGGATGCCAATGATCATGCCCTCGTAGACCTTCTCGCCGGGGCTCAAGAACAGCCGTCCGCGCTCCTGCAGGTTCCAAAGCGCGTACGCGACAGCGTCGCCCTGCTCGTTGCTCACCAGCACCCCGTTGCGGCGCTCGGGAATTTCTCCCTTCACGGGCGCGAAGCCGTCGAAGATGTGGCTCATGAGTCCGGTGCCGCGGGTCAGCGTCATGAACTCGCCCTGGAAGCCGATGAGGCCGCGCGCCGGCACGCGATAGTCGAGGCGCACGCGGCCCCGTCCATCGACCGAGAGATCGTTCAACTCGGCGCGCCGCCGGCCGAGCGCTTCCATCACCGCGCCCTGATGCTCCGCGTCCACGTCGACGGTCAGCGCTTCATGCGGCTCGTGCACGATGCCATCGACGAGCTTCGTCAGCACTTGAGGCTTGCCGACGGCGAGCTCGTAGCCCTCGCGCCTCAGGTTCTCGATGAGGATGGTGAGATGCAGCTCGCCGCGCCCCGAGACGCGGAACACGTCCGGCTCGTCCGTTTCCTCGACCCTGAGGGCGACGTTGCCTTGCAGCTCGCGATAAAGGCGCTCTCGCAATTGCCGGCTCGTGACGAACTTTCCTTCGCGGCCGGCCAAAGGCGAGGTGTTGACCTGGAAGTTCATCGCGAGCGTCGGCTCATCGACGCGGATGGGCGGCAACCCTTCGGGCGCGAGCGGATCGCAGATCGTCAGCCCGATGTTGACGGACTCGATCCCGGTCACCGCGACGATATCGCCCGCCGGCGCTTCGCCCACGGGACTGCGCTCGAGCCCCTGGAACGCGAGCACCTGTCCGATCCTCGCCGCGCCGCGATCCTCGGCGCCGTATCGCAGGGCAACCATTTGGCCGGCGCGCAGCGTGCCGCGCCGGATGCGGCCGATGCCGATGCGTCCGACGTACGAGTTGTAATCGAGCGTCGAGATTTGAAGCTGCAACGGCGCTTCGAGCTCGCTCGGAGGCGCAGGCACGTGCTGCAGGATCGCCTCGAACAGGGCGGTCATGTCGGGACGGCGCTCCGTGGGCTCCGTGCTGGCCCAGCCCTGCAGCGCCGAGGCGTAGATGACGGGGAAGTCGAGCTGCTCGTCGCTCGCGCCGAGGCGGTCGAACAGCTCGAACGTCTGATCCACGACCCAACCGGGCCGCGCGCCCGGACGGTCGATCTTGTTCACGACCACGATCGCCTTGTGCCCGAGCGCGAGCGCCTTGCGCGTGACGAAGCGTGTCTGCGGCATCGGCCCTTCCACGGCGTCGACGAGCAGCAGCACACCGTCGACCATCGACAGGACGCGCTCGACCTCGCCGCCGAAATCGGCGTGGCCCGGCGTGTCCACGATGTTGATGCGCGCGCCGCCGTACTCGATCGCGCAATTCTTGGCGAGGATCGTGATCCCTCGCTCGCGCTCGATATCGTTCGAGTCGAGGATCCGCTCGCCGACCTTCTCGTGCGCGGCAAAGGTGCCCGACTGCTTGAGCAGGCAGTCGACCAGCGTCGTCTTGCCGTGGTCGACGTGGGCGATGATGGCAATGTTGCGGATGGGTCGGTTCATGAGCGCTCGCGCGCCTGCCGGCGCCGCGGGAGCGAAACACAAAAGGGCGCGAAGGTTAACAGAAGATCCTCGAAGGATGTGAGCGACGTCGCCCTGGCGTGAGCACAAGGCGTGCCATACTGCCCGCGTGACCCCAGGCACAGCCGTCAGCCCCGGTTCCATTCAGCCATGAGCCTTCGGGCGCCCGCGCACCGCGCCGGGAGCGATGAGCCACGAGCGCTGCCCGCGGAGCGCCGTCCCCCGGCCCGCCGCCTGCGAGCGCGTATCCGAACCCTCATCGCCTCCTGCCTGCTCGCGCTCGTCCTGGCAGCGGGAAGCTTCGAGATTGCGCGCATGGTGCTCATGCGGAGCTTCGCGGAGATGGATGCGGACGCCACGCGCCAGGGCGCGGAGCGGGCGCGCCGGGCGCTCGAGGCGGACCTCGCCACCCTCGAGGCGGCCGCGGAGCGGGGAGCCGAGTGGGACGAGATGTACGAGGCGCTGTCGCCCCGCCCCGATCCCCGCCGCATCGCCGCCAAATTCTCGGCGCAGCTGCTCGAGAGCATCTCGGTCGATCTCATCTGGATCCGGGATGCCGCAGGCCGCACCGTTTACGCGGCGAAGCTCGAACCGCGCGTGCCCGGACGGCTCGCGGAGCTCGCGCCGGGGGAGCTCGCGCGACTCACGCGTGAGGCGTCGCGTATCGATGCAGCGTCGGACTCGAGCTCGAGCTCGCTCGCGAGGCTTCTCGCGATGCCGCGAGGGGCGCTGGCGTTCGCGGTCTCGCCCGTTCTGAGGACCGACCGCTCGGGGCCGCCCGCAGGCTCGCTGCTCGCAGGCCGTTATCTCGACCGGCGCGTGGCCGCCCGCGCTTCAAGGGCGAGTCAGCTGCCGATCGCGCTCACGCTCGCGAGCGGACCCGATGCGCTGCGTCTGCCCGAGGAGGTCCGGCGTTGGGTCGCCTCCGCGCCGCAGGCCGCCGCGCCGCTCCTGCGCCTGCCCGACGGTGAGATGCTGAACGGCTACTCGCTCCTGCGCGATCTCGGGGGCGAACCGCTCGTCGTGCTGTCCACCGGCGTGCATCGGGACGTTTCCAGGATCGATCGGACCGGCACCGCCGTCATCGTCGCGATGGTCGGCGGCTTCGGATGCATCGTCTTCGCGCTGCTGCTGCTCCTCTGCCGCTTCTCGCGCGCCCGCGCGCTCACCGAGCGCCGCTATCGCAGCGTCGGCCGGCAGCTCGAGGAGTGCATCCTGCTCGCCGATGCGGCGACGGGTGCGATCGTCGAGGCGAACCCTGCCGCCGCGCGCGTGCTCGGCTTCGAGGTGCACGAGCTCACGGGAGCGCCGCTCGAGAGCCTGTCCCGCGGCCTTGCGCACACGCGGCTCACCCGCCTGCGCGAGCGGCTCGCGGGTACGAGCCGCGTGCTGATGTTGAGGGCGCGCGACGGGCGGGCCTTCCCCGCCGAAGTCACGGTGAGCTGGATCCGGCTCGACGCCCAGGAGCTCGTGTGCCTCGTCGCGCGCGACATCACCGCGCGCCGCCGGCTCGAGCGGCAGAGGCGCGCGCATCGCCGGCGCCTCATCCGCCTCGCGCATCGCGACTCGCTCACGGGCCTGCCGAACCGGCTGTATCTCAAATCGCGCCTGCCTAAGCTCATCGCCGCGGCGCAGCGCGACGGCTCGAAGCTCGCGCTGCTCTACATCGACCTCGATCATTTCAAAGACGTGAACGATTCGATGGGCCACAGCTGCGGCGACCGCCTGATCGTCGCCCTTGCGAAGCGGCTGCGGGGCTGCATCCCGGCCGGGGATCTCGTGGTGCGCATGAGCGGCGATGAATTCATCGTCATCGCCTCGGGACTGCCCGCCGCGAGCGCCGTCGACTCCATCGCGCGCCGCATCCAGGAATCGCTCTCCGCGCCGATCGACATCGAGGGCGTGCGGCTCTCGATCGTCTCCAGCATCGGCATCAGCCTCTACCCGGCGGACGGCACGAACCTCGAGCAGCTACTCAAGCACGCCGACATCGCGCTCTATCAAGCGAAGAGCCGCGGCCGCGGCAATCATCAGTTCTTCACGGGCGACATGCAGGCGCAGCTCTCGGACCGGCTCGAGCTCGAGCACGCGCTGCGCCGTGCCATCGGCGGCGGACAGCTCTTCATCGAATATCAGCCGTCGTTCGATCTCGACTCCGGCGCCCCGGTCGGATTCGAGGCGCTCTTGCGCTGGAACCATCCGCAGCTCGGGCTCGTGCCGCCGGGCCGCTTCATACCGATCGCGGAGCAGGGCAACCTCATTCTCGACCTGGGGCTCTGGGTGCTGCGGCGGGTCTGCCGCCAGCTCTCCGAATGGCACACCGAGGGGCTGCCGCTCCTGCCGGTCTCGATCAACGTCACGCCGCGCCAGTTCGAGCACGGCCGGCTGGTGGAGACCATCTCGGGCCTGACGCGCGAGTTCGACGTGGATGCGAACCTGCTGCATTTCGAGATCACCGAGAGCGCCGCCATGCAGCACTCGGAGCAGCATCTGGGGGCGCTTCAGGCCTTGCGGCAGCTCGGGTCGCGCATCCTGATCGATGATTTCGGGACGGGGTACTCCTCGCTGAGCTACTTGAAGCACCTGCCGATCGACACCCTCAAGATCGATCGCGCGTTCGTGCGCGACATGGCCACCGATTCGAACGACGCCGCGATCGTGAGCGCCATCATCGGCATCGCCCGCAGCCTCGGCCTGCAAGTGGTCGCGGAGGGCGTCGAGACACTGCAACAGGTCGAATGCCTGCGCAAGCTCGGCTGCCGAACGGCGCAGGGCTTCTACTTCAGCCGGCCGCTCCCGGCCGCCGAGGCGCGGGTCCTGCTCGCGAAGGTCGCCTCTCGCCGACGCAGCGGCGATACGGCGCGGCTCGCCGTGCTGCGGGGCGGGGGGAGTGGGAGCGGAGTCTGACCCGGTGCGAAGACGGCGGCCTGAGTCTGAACGCGCCCCAGGCTCCGCTTCGGCACTGTGCTTGCTGGCTCATCGTTCGAGCACATCCCCGAAGCCGTGAGAGCCGCACCATGGACATTCAGCCGCAGGGCACCACCGAGATGCAGAAGCTCGCCGACCTCATCGGCGAGGCGCAGATCGCCATGCTGACCACCGTCGAGGCGAACGGACAGCTGCGCAGCCGCCCGCTCGTGACGCTGCAGCTCGACTCCGAGGGCCGCCTCTGGTTCTTCATCTCCGTGACCTCGGCGAAGATCAGCGAGATCGCGCAGCACCGCCAGGTCAATCTCAGCTATTCGGATCCGGACAAGCAGGATTACGTCTCCGTCTCCGGCGCCGCGGAGATCGTGCGCGACCGGCAGAAGATGCGCGAGCTGTGGACACCGTGGGTGGAGCCGTACTTCCCGAAAGGGGTCGACGACCCGGACCTCGCGCTGCTCTGCGTCCAGGTCGCGCAGGCCGAGTACTGGAACGCGCCCGAGACCAACGTCGAGCGGCTGTACGGCTTCGCTAAGGCCATCGCGACGGGCGATACCAAGGCCCTCGGCGAGCACGAGAAGGTTCGCGGGCCGGCGCACTGAAGCGCTGAAGCGCACGCCCGGCTCGCCGCCCGCGCGAGGCATTGATGCGCCCGTCGCCGGAGCGGCACACTGCCGGACATGGCCGTTCACCCCGCGACCGCTCGTGCACTCGCGCGGCGCGCTTCCGCTTTCGCGTCCGCATCGACTCCGTCTGCGCCCGGCTCGCAGGCATTCACGCTGCGAGGCTTCTTCGGCGTCTTTCGCTACAGCCGCCGGGCGCTCGGGCTCGTCTGGAGCACGAGCCGCAGGCTCACGCTGGCTCTCGCCGTCTTCACGGTGATCGCCGGCGTGCTGCCGGCGTCGGTAGCGTATCTCGGATCGCTGATCGTCGATGCCGCGGTCGCGGCGATCCGCGCGGGCGGCGCCGATGCGACGCGCGTCGTCGAGCTCGTGGTGCTCGAAGGGGTGCTCGTCTCGACGATCGCCGGGGCGCAGCGGGCGCTCTCGCTCAGCCAGTCGCTCCTGCGCGCGCAGCTCGGCCAGCGCGTGAACGAGATGATTCTCGAGAAGGCGCTCACGCTGACGCTCGCGCACTTCGAGGATTCCGAGTTCTACGACAAGCTCACCCGTGCGCGGCGCGAGGCTTCGAGCCGGCCGCTCTCGCTCGTGACCCGCACGTTCGGCCTCGCGCAGAACGCCATCTCCCTCGTGAGCTACGGCGCGCTGCTCGTGCGGTTCTCCCCGTGGGCCGTCGCGGTGCTGCTGCTCGCAGGTCTGCCGGCGTTCATCGCCGAAGCGAAGTTCTCGGGCGAGGCGTTCCGCCTCTTCCGCTGGCGTTCGCCCGAGACGCGCATGCAGCTCTACCTCGAGACCGTGCTCGCGCGCGAGGATCACGCGAAGGAGGTGAAGCTGTATGGCCTCGGCGCGCGGCTACTCGAACGCTACCGGGACATCTTCCGCAAGCTCTATCGCGAGGACCGCGCGCTCACCATCCGCCGCGACCTCTGGGGCTTCGGGTTGGGCCTGCTTGCCACTCTGGCGCTCTACTCCGCCTATGCTTGGATCGCGGTGAGCACCGTACGCCGGCTCATCACGCTCGGACAGATGACGATGTACCTGATGCTGTTTCGCCAGGGGCAGGCCGCGGTGTCCGCGATCCTCTCCGCGGTCGGCGGGATGTACGAGGACAATCTCTATCTCTCGACGCTCTACGAGTATCTCGAAACGCCGGTCCCGGAGCCGGTGGGGCACGCCGTGCGCGGTCCGCATCCCGAGGACGGCGTGCGGTTCGAGGATGTGGGCTTCACATATCCCGAGGCGCGCGAGCCGGCCTTGGAGCACATCACGCTGCATCTCGCGCCCGGCGCGAGCCTCGCGCTCGTGGGCGAGAACGGCTCCGGCAAGACGACGCTCATCAAGCTCCTGACGAGGCTCTATCAGCCGACGAGCGGACGCATCCTGCTCGACGGGCGCGACCTCGCGGAGTGGGACGAGACGGCGCTGCGCGAGCGGATCGGCGTCATCTTCCAGGACTTCACCCGCTATCAAATGCTGGTCGGCGAGAACATCGGCGCGGGCGATGAGCGCTACTTCGAGGACGAGGCGCGCTGGCGCGAGGCGGCCGGCAAGGGGATGGCGAGCGAGTTCATCGAGCAGCTCCCGGCGGGCTACGGCACGCAGCTCGGCAAGTGGTTCCGCGACGGCCGCGAGCTCTCCGGGGGGCAATGGCAGAAGATCGCGCTCTCGCGCGCGTTCATGCGCACGCGCGCGGACATTCTCGTGCTCGACGAGCCGACAGCGGCGATGGATGCCCAGGCGGAGGCGGATGTCTTCGAGCACTTCCGCCAACTCGCGGCCGGGCGCATCACCATTCTCATCTCGCACCGCTTCTCCACGGTGCGCATGGCCGATCAGATCGCGGTGCTCGATCGGGGGCGGATCATCGAGCGGGGGAGCCACGAGGAGCTGATGCGGCTCGGGGGGCGGTACGCGCATTTGTTTGCGCTGCAGGCGCGGGGGTATCGGTGAGGCGATCGTGCCCTCAGCGGCCCATCAGCCGCGAGAGCACCCGCACGTAGCGAGCGTCGATGCGATCGCGGTCGCGGTGCCGGCCGTCCTTCACTACCGGCTCTCCTGCGGCAATCACGGCGTGGATCAGAGCACGGCCGCCCGAGAACACCCAGGTATCGAGGAGGTCATCGCCGCAGCGCGCGGCGAGATCGGGATGCGATTGGTCGAGGACGAGGAAGTCGGCGCGATACCCCGGAGCGATGACACCGGTCGGGAGCCCGAGCGCCTGAGCGCCGCCAGCGAGTGCGCCATCGATCAGACGGCGCCCGGTCGAGGGTCGATCGGCAGACGCGAGGACATTGCGGGTCCGATGGTGCAGCCGCTGCGAGTACTCCAATTGCCGCAGCTCCCCGGCCGCATCGAGCGAGACGTTGGAATCCGTGCCGATCGCCCAACGGCCGCCGGCGCGTAGATATTCGGCGGCCGGGAAGATACCGTCGCCCAGATTTGCCTCCGTCACCGGACAGAGGCCCGCGACCGCGCCGCATTGCGCGAGGCTCGTGATCTCTGAGGACGAAAGATGCGTCGCGTGCACCAGGCACCAGCGCGCATCGATGCCGGCATGCTCGAGCAGCCATTCGACGGGGCGCTGCCCGGACCATGCGATGCAATCGGAGACTTCTTTCAGCTGCTCGGCGGCATGGATGTGGAAGCGCTCGCGCGGAAAGAGCCGCAGCAGTCCGCAGAGGCCGGCGGGTGTCACGGCGCGCAGCGAATGAGGCGCGATGCCCACGGCTCGGGCTGCGGCTCGGACTGCGGCTCCGGCCGGCGCTCCTGCGGGAGCGGCGTCGTGGGAGGTCGGGTGAGCGGCTTGCCGGACCCGCTCCACGATCCGCGCGAAGGTGTCGAGGTCGGTGACGAACCTCTGCTGGCCCGCCGTGGGCGGCGCGCCGCCGAAATCGCTCGTCTCGTAGAACACCGGCAGCAGCGTGAGGCCGATGCCCGTCGCCTCCGCGGCGGCGGCGTGGCGCAGCGCCAGCTCCGCGGGATCGGTATACAGCGCACCCGCAGGCGTGCGGTGCAGGTAGTGGAACTCGCCAACGCTCGTGAATCCCGCCTCGAGCATGTCGGCGTATGCATGGGCGGCGATCGCCTCGACGTCGTCGGCTTCGAGCCGTGCGACGAAGTGGTACATCCGGTCGCGCCAGCTCCAGAAGTCGCCGCTGCCCTCAGGGCCGGCGCGCTCGGCGAGGCCGGCCATCGCGCGCTGGAAGGCGTGGCTGTGCACGTTCGGCATGCCTGGGATCACGAGCCCGAAGCGCTCATCGCTCGCGAGCGGCGCGGCCGTCCCATCCGCGGCGACGGCATCGATCAGGCCATCCCGGACGCCGATGCGGACCTGATGGCGCCAGCCCTCCGGCAGCAGCGCAGTCTGGAAAAAGAAGTGCCGATCCATACGCGACACACTATCATCCCGCTCGAGCGGAGAGTGACAGGATGCGATGCGATCGACTCTGGCGTCGGGCGCGGCTCGCAACCTTGGCGCCGGGACGGCCGGGGATCGGGCTGATCGACCGCGGCGCCATCGCGGCCGCGGACGGCCGCATCGTGTTCGCGGGGCCGGAGTCGGAATGGCCGGCGGATTGGCGCGCGAAGGAGGACATCGATCTCGAAGGCCGCCTCGTCACCCCCGGCCTCATCGACTGCCACACTCACTTGGTCTACGCAGGCCATCGCGCCGAGGAATTCGAGCGGCGGCTCGCCGGCGTCTCCTATGAAGCCATCGCGCGCGAAAGCGGCGGCATCCTGGCGACGGTCCGCGCCACTCGCGCGGCGAGCGAAGCGGAGCTGGTTCGCGAGTCGCTGCCGCGGCTCGACTCGCTGCTCGCCGAGGGAGTGACCACGGTCGAAATCAAGTCCGGCTACGGTCTCTCGCTCGAGCACGAGAGCAAGCAGCTGCGGGCGGCGCGGGAGCTTGCCCGCTTGCGGCCCTTCACTCTGAAGCCGACGTTCCTCGGGGCGCACGCGGTGCCGCCGGAGTACGCGGGTTGCACCCACGAGTACGTTCGCGCGGTGTGTACCGAGATGATCCCTGCCGTGGCGGCGGAAGGACTGGCGGACGCGGTGGACGTGTTCTGCGATCGCATCGGCTTCTCGACCGAGCACGCGCGCCAGGTGCTCGAGGCGGCGAGGGCTCACGGCCTCGCGGTGAAGATCCACGCCGAGCAGCTGTCGAATCAGCACGGCGCCGCGCTCGCGGCGAGCGTCGGGGCGCTGTCTGCCGATCATCTGGAATATCTCGACGAGGCGGGCGCCGCCGCACTGGCCCGCGCCGGCACGACGGCGGTGCTGCTGCCGGGCGCCTTCTACTTCGCCCGCGAGACGCAGCGGCCGCCGATCGATCTACTGCGCCGCCAGGGCGTCAGCATGGCGCTCGCCACCGACTGCAATCCCGGCACTTCGCCGCTCACCTCGGTTCTCATCGCAATGAACCTCGGGGCGGTGATGTTTGGAATGACCGTGGAGGAGTGTCTGGCCGGCGTGACGCGGGCCGCGGCTCAGGCGCTTGGCCTTGCGGCGAGCGCAGGCACGCTCGAGGCGGGCAAGCGTTGCGATCTCGCCGTCTGGAACGTCGAGCGGCCGGTCGAGCTCCTCTACCGCCTCGGCTTCAATCCCTTGCACGCGCGCGTCTGGAGAGGCCATTGAAGCAAGCTTCGAGCGCAGCGCAGGAAACCCGCCCTCACGATGGCAGCCGGCGTGATGGCTGGAGGAGATCGCCTTGAGCACGATCGAGCTCAATCCAGGAGAGGTGGCGCTGCGCGATTGGCGAGCAATCTATGAGGGCGCAGGCGTCTCGCTGGACGCCGCAAGCACAGCTCGCATCGCCGCCGGCGCCGCATCACTCGACCGCATCCTCGCGCGCCGTGAGCCGATCTACGGCATCAACACCGGTTTCGGTCGGCTTGCGAGCGTTCGCATCGAGGCGGCCGATCTCGAGACGCTGCAGCGGAATCTCGTGCTGTCGCACTGCGCGGGCGTCGGCGAGCCGATGCCGCCGCCCATCGTGAGGCTGATGATCGCGCTCAAGCTCGCGAGCCTGGCCCAGGGCGCCTCGGGGGTGCGGCCGCAGACCGTGAAGCTACTCGGCGCGCTGCTCGCGCAGGGTCTGACGCCCGTCATCCCCTCGCAAGGGTCGGTCGGCGCGTCGGGGGATCTCGCGCCGCTCGCGCACCTCGCGGCAAGCCTGATCGGTGTCGGAGAGATTGAAATCCGGGGAGAGCGGCAGCCGGCCGCCGAGGCGCTGCGGGCAGCGGGCCTCGAGCCGATCACTCTCGGACCGAAGGAGGGGTTGGCGCTTCTCAACGGCACCCAGTTCTCGACGGCGTGGGCGCTCGCCGCGCTGTTCGAGGTCGAGACGGTCTTCCAGACGGCGCTCATTGCCGGCGCGCTCTCCACCGAGGCGGCGAAGGGGGCGGACACCCCGTTCGATCCGCGCATCCACCGGCTGCGCAGGCATCGCGGGCAGATCGAGACGGCCGCGGCCCTGCGCGCGCTGATGGCCGGCTCCGCGATCCGCGCTTCGCACCTCGTCGCCGACCCGCGCGTGCAGGATCCCTACTGCCTGCGCTGTCAGCCGCAGGTGATGGGGGCCGCGCTCGATCTGCTGCGGCACGCGGCGGCCACGCTGGAACGCGAAGCGAACGGCGTCACGGACAATCCGCTCATCTTCCCCGAGTCCGACGAGGCGCTCTCGGGCGGCAATTTCCATGCGGAGCCGGTAGCGTTCGCGGCGGATGTCATGGCGCTCGCGGTCTGCGAGATCGGCTCGCTCGCCGAGCGGCGCATCGCCATGCTCGTCGATCCCGACTTGTCGCGGCTTCCGGCGTTCCTCACGCCCGATCCGGGACTCAACTCGGGTCTCATGCTCCCGCAGATCACGGCTGCCGCGCTCGCCTCCGAGAACAAGCAGCGTGCCTACCCGGCGAGCGTCGACTCCATTCCGACCTCGGCGAACCAGGAAGATCACGTTTCGATGGCCGCTCATGGCGCGCGGCGCCTGTTGCCGATGACGGCGAATGCGGCCGCGATCATCGCGATCGAGCTGATGACGGCAGCGCAGGGTTGTGATTTCCACGGAGCGATCCGCTCGAGCGCGGCGCTCGAGGCCGTGCGCACTCTCGTGCGCGAGCACATTGCGCCGCTCGGCGGCGATCGCTACCTCCACGCCGACATCGGCGCGGCCATAGCGCTCGTGCGCAGCGGCGCAGTGGTGCGGGCCGCGGCTAGCAGTGCGCTGCCGAGCGTGCTCGAGAGCTGAGGGCATCGGGGCCCATGCCACAATCTGCGCATACGCCGCTCTACTTCATCGAGGGTCGCGCCTGGCTCGAAGTCCGCCGCGGCCGTTCGCCGCTCATCGTGAGTTTCCCGCACACCGGGACGGACATTCCGCTCGAGATCGAACGCCGCCTCGTCTCGCCATGGCTCGCGCGCAAGGACACGGACTGGTGGGTGGACCGGCTGTACGATTTCGCAAACGCGCTCAATGCGACCACGGTGCGCACCTCGATCTCGCGGACGGTGATCGATGTGAACCGCGATCCCTCCGGCGCGTCGCTCTACCCCGGTCAGGCGACGACCGAGCTGTGTCCGCTCACGACGTTCGACGGAGCGCCGCTGTACCGGCCGGGCAGCGAGCCGGACGCGGCTGAGATCGCCGCGCGCCGGAGGGAGTATTTCGAGCCGTACCACGCCGCCCTGAGCGCCGAGATGGAGCGGTTGCGCGCGCAGCACGAGGTCGTCGTGCTCTACGATGCGCATTCCATTCGTTCGCGCATTCCGAGGCTGTTCAAGGGACTGCTCCCGCACTTCAACATCGGCACGCACGACGGCCATTCATGCGATCCGGCGCTTGCCGCGGCAGTGGAGCGCGCCTGTGAGCATCCCGGCTTCAGTTGCGTGATCAACGGACGCTTCAAGGGCGGCTGGACGGTGCGGCGGCATGGGGCGCCCGCGCGCGGCGTGCACGCGATCCAGATGGAGCTTGCCTGCCGCGCATATCTCGACGAGCCGGGTGAGGGCGCGCTTTCAGAGCGCAACTGGCCGCCGCCGTATGAGGCTCCGCGCGCGGCGCAGGCTCGGGCCGTGATCGCGCGCGTGCTGGAGTCGTGTCTTCAATTCGCCGGCGCCGACGCCGGCGCCGGATCTCGAGGTGCTTCATGAGCCGCCACGATCCCACTCGCCTCGTTCGTGCCCCGCGGGGCTCTGAGCTCTCCGCGCGCAGCTGGCTCACCGAGGCGCCGCTGCGCATGCTCATGAACAATCTCGATCCCGACGTGGCCGAGCGGCCCGCCGAACTCGTCGTGTACGGCGGGATCGGACGCGCCGCGCGGGACTGGGAAAGCTACGATCGGATCGTCGCGACGCTGCGCCGCCTCGAAGCCGATCAAACGCTGCTCATCCAGTCGGGCAAGCCGGTCGGCGTCTTCGAGACGCATGCCGATGCGCCTCGCGTCCTGATCGCGAATTCCAACCTCGTGCCGCGCTGGGCCACCTGGGAGCACTTCAATGAGCTCGATCGCAAGGGGCTCATGATGTTCGGACAGATGACCGCGGGCTCGTGGATCTACATCGGCTCGCAGGGCATCGTGCAGGGCACCTACGAGACGTTTGCGGAGATGGGGCGCCGTCACTACGGCGGGCAGCTCGCCGGGCGCTGGCTCCTCACCGCGGGGCTCGGCGGCATGGGCGGCGCGCAGCCGCTTGCTGCGGTGCTGGCCGGGGCATCGTGTCTCGCTGTCGAGTGCCAGCGCTCGCGCATCGACATGCGCCTGAAGTCGGGCTACCTCGATCACGCGGTGGACCGGCTCGATGAAGCGCTCGAGATCGTGAGCCGCGCCTCGGCGGCAGGCAAGCCGGTCTCCGTCGGCCTGCTCGGCAACGCCGCGGAAGTGCTGCCGGAGATCTGGAAACGGGGCGTGCGCCCGGATCTGCTGACGGATCAGACTTCGGCGCACGATCCGATGAACGGCTACCTGCCGATCGGCTGGACCGTCGAACGGTGGAGCGAGATGCGCGAGCGCGATCCGCAGGCGGTTGCAAAGGCTGCGCGCTCCTCGATTGCCGTTCATGTGCGCACGATGCTCGACTTCCATCGCGCCGGCGTGCCGACGGTGGATTACGGCAACAACATCCGTCAGATGGCGCTCGAGGAGGGCGTGAAGGACGCCTTCGAGTTCCCGGGGTTCGTCCCCGCGTATATCCGGCCGCTGTTCTGCCGCGGCATGGGACCCTTCCGCTGGGCGGCGCTGTCCGGCGACCCCGAGGACATCTACCGAACGGACGCGCGCGTGAAGGAGCTGCTGCCGCAGGATGCGGCGCTCCATCACTGGCTCGACATGGCGCGCGCGCGGATCCATTTCCAGGGATTGCCGGCGCGGATCTGCTGGGTAGGGCTCGGCGACCGCCACCGTCTCGGACTTGCGTTCAACCAGATGGTCGCACGGGGTGAGCTCAAAGCGCCCGTCGTCATCGGACGCGACCACCTCGATTCAGGCTCGGTCGCCTCGCCGAACCGTGAGACCGAGGCAATGCGGGACGGCTCCGATGCCGTCTCCGATTGGCCGGTGCTCAATGCGCTGCTCAACGTCGCCTCGGGCGCGACGTGGGTCTCGTTCCATCATGGGGGCGGGGTCGGGATGGGTTTCTCGCAGCATGCCGGCCTCGTGATCGTCTGCGATGGCACGCCCGCCGCGGCGCGGCGCATTGCGCGCGTCCTGTGGAATGATCCCGCGAGCGGCGTCATGCGCCATGCGGACGCAGGGTATCCGGAGGCGATCGCCTGCGCGGAGCGCTTCGGTCTCGATCTGCCGTCCTTGCCGCGGAAATAACGTACCAGGCGGTATCATGGGCACAGCCTGTCGGAGAGAGACCCGCTCATGCTCACGCTGTATTGCTTCGGACCCGGCGCCAATTCCCTGAAGCCGCTGCTCACCCTCTACGAGAAAGGCCTCGAGTTCACCCGCCGGCAGCTGAACCCGGCGGCTTTCGAGCACCATGAGGACTGGTTCAAGCGGATCAATCCCAACGGGCAAGTGCCCGTGCTGGACCACGACGGGAGGATCATCACCGAGTCGACGGTGATCTGCGAGTATCTGGAGGATGCCTTCCCGGATACGCCGCGCCTGCGTCCCGATGACCCCTACGTGCGTGCGCAGATGCGGATCTGGACCAAGTGGGTGGACGAGTACTTCTGCTGGTGCGTGTCGACGATCGGTTGGGAGCGCATGGTGAGCCGCATGGCGCGCCAATACACGGACGAGGAATTCGAAGCGTACGTGCGGCGCATTCCGCTCCATGAGCAGCAGGTGAAATGGCGCCGCGCCCGCGCGGGATTCCCGCAGGAGATGCTCGAGGAGGAGATGCGCAAGATCGCCTACTCGGTGAGGAAGCTCGAGAAGCGCCTCGCGGAGAGCCCCTGGCTCGCGGGGCACGAGTACACGCTCGCGGACATCTGCAATTTCGCGATCGCGAACGGCATGGAGAAGGGCTTCGCCGAGCTTGTAAATGAGCGGGACACGCCGCATCTCATCGACTGGGTGAGGCGCATCAACGAGCGGCCCGCGGCCAAGAAGATGTTCGCCGAGACGCCGCGCGAGAAGCTGGAGCGGCCGGGGCAGCCCGCGCCGCCCGCAGGGACGGCGCAGACGGCACACGCTGAGCACGCGGCGCCCGCACAGCCTGCTGCCCGGAGCGCCTGATCGGAAGCGGACCGCACCTCAGAGGACCGCAAGCGGACGACTGCAATGAGCCTCGATCGCGACGATCTCGGCAAGTCTGCGAGGACGGTGGCCGATGCGGGCGGGTTCGTCGAGAGAGCGGCGCACCTCGCGAAGCCGTCGACCTCCACGATGGGGCGCATCGGCGCTGCGATCTCCGTCGCGAAGCTCGGCAGGCGGGTGCTGCCCGCCGGGTGGCGTCTCGCGAAGCGCTATCCTGTGGCTTCCGCGCTCGCCGTGGCGGGCATCCTTCTGGCGGTATATCTGACTCGACCGGCGCGGACCCCGCCGCGCTTCTGAAGGCCGCGCGGGCACTCCGCTGCGGCGCCGGCCGGCTGCGCTCCGCGGTCTGCCGCTACCGTCTGCGCGGGGGCACCCTGGCGCCCGTTGGCGTAGACATCGTCACTTCCGCGGCCGCCATCACTTCCGGGGCAAGCTTGCGAGCACGCGGTCCAGCTGCCCGCGGATCGCGGCGCTTTCGCGCTCGAAGGTTTCCTTGAGCTCGCGGATACGCGAGGCCTCGGCCTGCTCGGCCCGCTCGCGCAGCAGCTCGATCTCGCGCGCGAGGCCGCGGCGCTCGCGCTGCCAGCCGTATCGCGAGAGCGCATGAGCGATGAAGTCGACGAGAATGATCAGCACGGCGACGATGAGGATCAGAATGCCGTACGGTGCATTCGCGTGGGCGACGAGGAAGTTGAGCGGCGTCGGGGTGGCAATCACGTTCCGGTTGGCCACGAGCAGCGCCACGAGGATCAGCAGCAGCACGACGTAGACGACGGCGCGAGGTCTCATGGGCGGGGCTCCGTAAGCAGGGCGACCGGGAAGCTCGAGAGGATCTCCGCGGCCACGAGCGTACGCCGGCCGGCGGAATCGTGCACCTCGACAGCCGCGCCGTCGAGCACATTGACCAGCCCGTCGAGCCGGCTGCGGCGCGGGATCTCGATCTTCGTGTCGCGCCAGACGGATGCGCCGAGCGGCCACCCGAAATCCTGGGCGTGCTCGACGTTCGCACCCGGCCGCCCGACGCTCGCACCCGGCGCTGCGGAGAGCGCGCCTTGTCCGTCGTCCCGCGCATCCCGAGACGGCTCACCGCCCGGGCCGCTCTGCAGCAGGCGAGCATACAACCGCGGTACGATCGCGATGCACGCGCGATCCCGATATTGGCGCAGGAAACCCATCAGGTGGCCGCTCCGGGCGCCGCTGACTCGCAGCGCCGTGTAGCTCCCGTGAGCGAACAGGTCCGGGTCGGCGCGGCGCAGCCGCAAAGCGCGCGCGATCAGATACAGCTTCGCCCGACCGTCGGGGAGCGAGTCGACGAGCGACCGTGCGTAGGCGGCTGTCGATCTGCCGGCGGCGCTCGACTCCTCCATTTCGGCCAGCAAGCGCCGGCGGGTCTCGTAATCCACCGGCCGCCGGTTGTCCGGATCGACGAGCGAGAAGTCCCAGAGCTCGGCGCCCTGATAGATGTCGGGGACGCCGGGCGCGGCGAGCTTGCAGAGCGTCTGCGAGAGCGAGTTGAGCAGGCCGAAGCGCGCGATGCGGCCGACGGTCTGCGCGAGGTCCGCGAGGAAGAGATTGCCGGGGCGCGACTCGAGAATCGCCCGGACGAACTGCTCGAGGGCATCCTCGTAGGGCGCATTGATGTTCGCCCAGCTCGTGCGTACTTTCGCCTCGCGCACGGCTTTCACCATGTAGGCCCGGATGCGCTCGCCGTATTCCTGCAATGCATCGAGCGCGGCGGGCGCAGGGGTTGCCGGCGCGGAGGGCGCCTGCGCGATGTCGAGCGGGAAGGTGCCGATCAGCGTTTGATAGAGTAGATATTCGTCGTTGGGAGAGGGGGCCGGCAGGTCGTCCACGACCTTGCGCCGCGAGCGGTTCATCTGCGCCCAGCGATCGAGCATCGCGCGCCACTCGCGCGGCATCTCCGAGAGCACGTCGATCCTGGCGCGCACGTCCTCGGAGCGCTTGGTGTCGTGGGTGGAGGTGGCCAGGAGCTCGTGCGGCCAGCGAAGCGCGCGTTGGCGCGCGTCGGCATGGAAGGCGCGCACGCCCGTTCCAAATCGTTCCGGTTCCCCGCCCACCTCGTTGAGCGACACGAGGCGGTTGAAGCGGTAGAGCGCAGTGTCCTCGACCCCCTTCGCCGTCACCGGCGCGGTGACCTGCTGGAAGCGCATGGCGAACCGGCGGGCCGCAGCGATGAGCGGACCGGGCGAATCGTCGGCAAGCAGGATCGACCGAATGAATGCATATACGGCCGCATCGGTCGAGGTGTCGCGGCGCCGGGCGAGCGCGAGCGCCCAGTCGATGTAGCGCCGGTCCTCGGGCGATGCGCCGCCCGCGGCGATGTACGTGCGATAGACGGGGAAGCAGGCGATCACTTCCGCGAGCGCGTGCGTGAGGCTCCGCTGAGTGAAGTCGCGGGTGCGGCGCAGGCGCCGCGCGATCCGTTCGAGCTCCCCGGCGATCACGTTGAGCTCGGCCGCGAGGGAAGTGGCGACGATCCGCCGCTTCGCATCGTGCGCGATCTCGGCCCAGGGAGCATGCTCGCCGGTGAACGCTCGATAGATGCGGTCGAGCCGCGCCCGTGCACTGCCGTCCACATTGAGACCGTTGACGACGTTCATGAACCGATAGCCCGTCGCGCCATGCACCATCCAGTCCTCCCGCAGCGGCTCGAATTCGGCAGTGATCTTCTCGACGACGAGGTAGAGCGGGAGGTCGCGCGGCGGGGGTTCGCCATCCGCTGCGGCCGACCCCTGCGCCGCCGCGGCTCCCTGCGCCTCCGCGGCTCCACGCGCCGCCGCGACACGGTTCTGAAGTCTGCGGAAGTACTGCGCCGGATCGTAGAGCCCGTCGGGATGGTCGATGCGCAGGCCGTCCACCACGCCGGTGGCGATGAGCTCGATGACGAGTCGATGTGTCGCGTCGAATACGGCCTCGTTCTCCATGCGCAGCGCCGCCAGGTCGTTCACATCGAAGAAGCGGCGATAGTTGATCTCGTCTGACGCTACACGCCAGTAGGCGAGCCGGTACGCCTGCGCTTCGAGAAGCTGGTGGAGGGCATCGAAGCTCGAAGGATCGCCCGGTACGCCGTTCAACTCACGAACGGTCGCGGCGATCGCCGCGGGCAGCCCTGCAGCGCGCCCGCAGAGCCGCATCAGGCGGCGCTTGTGGGCTTCTTTGTCGCGCTGGCGCTGCTCGAGCGCACCCGGCGCGAGATCGTGCCGGGCGGGCAGGTGTCCGAATGCGGCGATGAGGCTCGAGAAGTCGGCGCGCTCCTCCTCGCCGAGCGCTGAGAGCTCCGGGTTCGCGAGCGCGCGTTCGAGGATGAGCGGATAGCAGCGCGGGTCGATCGGGAAGCGATGCTCGTGATAGAACACGGCGAAGGCGCCGGCCGCTTCCTCGAATCGGAGCTCGAGCTCGCCCCGCTCGAGGACGTTGCCGTAGTAGTCGCCGAGGACGGGCACCAGCACCCGTCCGGCGAGCGCGGGATCGACGTTCTCCCAGTCGATGTCGAAGAATTCGGCATACAGTGACGCTTGTCCGTTCTCGAGCACGTCCATCCACCAGACATTGTCTGCGCCCATGATCCCGACGTGGTTCGGCACCCAGTCGAGGATGTGGCCCATGCCGTGCGCGCGCAGCGCGGCGGCGAAGCGGTCCAGGTCCTCGCGCGTGCCGATCTCGGGATTGATGCTGTTGTGGTCCACGACGTCGTATCCGTGCGAGCTGCCGGGGCGGGCGCGCACGTAGGGCGAGCAGTAGAGATGGCTCACGCCGAGCGCGGCGAAGTAGGGCACGAGCGCCGTCGCATGGCGCAGCGTGAAATGCTGATTCAGCTGCAGCCGATAGGTCGCGCGCGGGATGGCTGCGATGGCCCCGAGCGGCTGGCCCGCCGACCCGCGGTTCGGCTGGGACTCCGGTCGGCGGTCCGGCTCGCCCCGTGCGACCGACCTGCCCGCGGCGATCGGCTCGGCCACGGCCGCCCGGCCCGCCGCCTCATCCGGCTCTGCCATGACGGCGCGAGAGCAGCCACGTGACGCTCCACGGCTTCAGTTCGTTGCGCGTCACGGCGCGGCGAATGTCGGGGTGGGTGGTGAAGATCAAGCGGCCGGTCATCGGAGCGACGAGCGGAGCGCTCGAGTCCGAGAGATTCGCGAGGAGACGCAGCGTCGAGCCGTCGGCGAGAGCCCAGTCGACGGCGAACGCGCCGTTGTGGTCGAGGCGAACGCACGTCGCCGAGCGGGCCTTCGGAACGCGCGGGACGATCTCGCGGCGGCGGAGCGCGAGCAAGCGCCGATAATGGCCGAGCGCGCGCGCGTGGCGAGGCTCGGCGAGCGCATTCCAATCGAGCACGGCGGAACGCGCGGTCGCAGGGTCGGTCGCGTCCGGCAGCTCATCGAGCGCGCCGCGGAAGCGCTCGAAGCGGGAGAACTCGCGCCGGCGGCCTTCGCGCACCTTCGCGGCAAGGTCGGGGCCGAAGTCGCAGAAGTAGGGAAACGGCTGCGCGGCGTCCCACTCCTCGCCCATGAACAGCATGGGCGGCGACGGCGCGAGCAGCACGATCGCCGCGGCCGCCCTGAGGGCCGCCTCGTTCGAGACGAGCCCGCTCAGCCGCTCGCCGAAGGCGCGGTTGCCGACCTGATCGTGGTTCTGCAGGAAGTTGATGAACGCCGTGGGCGGCAGATGCGCGCTCGGCTCACCGCGCGGGTAGCCCTCGTGCGCGGAAAGCTCCCCCTGGTAGGCGAAGCCTTCGGCGAGTGCGCGGCAGAGCAGGGCGTGCGGATCGCGCGCGTAGTCCTCGTAATAGCCGTCCGTCTCGCCCGTCAGAATGACGTGCAGGCAGTGGTGCACGTCGTCGTTCCATTGGGCGTCGAAGGTCTCGGACGCACCCGGAGCGCCCAGCCGGCGCGCCTCGTTTGCGGCGTTTTCGAGCACCAGATCAACCGGACGCTCGCGGCCCGGCCCCGCGCGCACGGCGCGGGCGATCTCGGTCAGGACGTGCGGACTCGACTCGTCGCGGATCGCGTGCACCGCATCGAACCGCAGCCCGTCGAACCGGTACTCCGTGAGCCAGTAGAGAGCGTTTTGGATGTAGAAGTCGCGCACGACTCGGTGCGCGCCAGGCGGAGCCGCCGGAGGTCGGCTGTCTCCGGAGCTTTCTGCGCCGACGATCTCGCCGCCGTCCCCGCCATCGAAGTTGATCGCTGCGCCCCACGGCGTCGCATGACGCGCGTTGAAGAATGCCGGCGCATACAGGCCGAGGTAGTTGCCCTCGGGCCCGAAGTGGTTGTAGACCACATCGAGCATCACAGCGAGGCCGCGCTGGTGCGCCGCCACGATGAGCCGCTTGAGATCCTCCGGCGTGCCGTAGGCCGAGTCGGGTGCGAACAGCAGCACGCCGTCGTAGCCCCAGCCCCTCCGCCCCGGAAAGTCCGCGACGGGCATCAGCTCGATCGTGTTCACGCCCAGCTCGACGAGGTGATCGAGCTTGCGCTCGACGCCGGCAAACGTGCCCTCGGGCGTGAACGTCCCCACGTGCAGCTCGTAGATCACGGCCTCATGCCACGGCCGCCCCCGCCACGCCCCGTCGGTCCATTTGAAAGCCGCCGGATCGATGACACAGCTCGGGCCGGCCACGTCGTGCGGATTGAAGCGCGAGGCGGGATCGGGCACTTCGATTCGTCCATCGACGCGGAAGCGGTAGAGGCTGCCGGCGCGCGCAGCGTCAGTTACCAGCTCGTACCAGCCGTCGCCGGCCGCCAGCATGGGAATGATGGCCGGCGCTCCGCCGGGCGGGGACGCTTCACCGCGGACATCGGCTTCCCCGCACAGCACGAGATCGATCCGCTGCGCGCCCGGCGCCCACAGACGAAAGCGCACGGCCCCGGCGGGCGTGAGCTCCGCGCCGAAGGGCATTCGATGAAAGTGCTCGCGGAGCGGCGGACGTTGCGCGGCTCTTGCCGAATCAGTCACCGGCGACCTCGGCGAGCAGGGCGAGCGAGCGGCCCTCGACGGAGTAGCGCTCGCCGGGCGCGAAGTGCTGCGGAAGCAGCGCGGACAGGACCGTAGGTTCGTCGCGCGGCTCGTCGGCGGGAGGCTCCGCGGTGAACGGCTCGGGGCGCGAGGTATCGAACACCAGCGCCCACCGGCAGACGGTGCGGCACGGCGGCAGCGTGAACGGAATCGGCTCGTAGTGCGCGTTGAAGAGGAGCAGGAAGTTGTCGTCCTTGATCGGCCGGCCGCGCCGGTCGACGCGCTCGAGCGTTGCGCCGCCGAGATACACGCCGAGCGCACGGGCGAACGCCTGGTCCCACTCGGCGTCGCTCATCTCCACGCCAGCCGGATTGAGCCAAGCCACGTCCTTCACGCCCTCCCCCGGAATGGGCCTGCCCTTCAGGAATCGGCGCCGCGCGAACACCGGATGACGGCGCCGCAGCTTCACGATGCGCGAGACGAAGTCGAGGAACCCGCGCTGCTCGTCCGAAAGGCTCCAGTCGAGCCACGAGATCTCATTGTCCTGACAGTACGCATTGTTGTTGCCCTGCTGGGAGTGCCCGATCTCGTCGCCCGCGAGAATCATCGGCACGCCCTGGGAGAGAAGGAGCGTCGCGATCAAGTTGCGCTTCTGCCGAAGACGGAGCGCGCGCACGGCCGGATCGTTCGTCGGCCCCTCGACGCCGCAGTTCCATGAGTGGTTGTCGTCCGCGCCGTCGCGGTTGTCCTCGCCGTTCGCTTCGTTGTGCTTGCCGTTGTAGCTCACGAGGTCCTGGAGCGTGAAGCCGTCGTGCGCCGTGATGAAGTTGATGCTGGCATTCGGCTTGCGGTCGGAGGGCTCGTACAGGTCGGCCGAGCCCGAGAAGCGCCGCGCAAGCTCGCCAATCAGTCCTTCATCGCCTTTCCAGTACGCGCGCACCGAGTTGCGGTACTTGTCGTTCCATTCGTGCCAGCCTTGCGGGAATTTGCCGACCTGGTAGCCGCCGTCGACCACGTCCCAGGGCTCGGCGATGAGCTTCACGTGCGCGAGCACCGGGTCCTGCATGATGGTGTCGAAGAACGAGCCCAGGCGGTCCACCTCGTAGAGCTCGCGCGCGAGCGCTGAGGCGAGGTCGAAGCGGAAGCCGTCGACGTGCATCTCGGTCACCCAGTACCGCAGCGAGTCCATGATGAGCTGCAGCACGCGCGGGTGCTGCAAGTTGAGCGTGTTGCCGGTGCCCGTGAAGTCCATGTAATAGCGCGGCTCGTCCTGCTTCAATCGGTAGTACGAGGCGTTGTCCGCGCCGCGGAAGCAGAGCGTGGGGCCGAGGTGGCTGCCCTCGGCCGTATGGTTGTAGACCACATCGAGGATGACCTCGATGCCGGCGGAGTGCAGGGCCTTCACCGCGCTCTTGAATTCACCGACATGGCTGAACGCGCTGTAGCGCATCTCGGGCGCGAGGAAGCCGATGGTGTTGTAGCCCCAGTAGTTCGAGAGCCCGCGATCGACGAGGTGCCGCTCGCTGACGAACGCGTGGACCGGCATCAGCTCGACCGCCGTGACCCCGAGGCGCAGCAGGTGCTCGATGACGGGCGCGGTTGCGAGCGCCGCGTACGTGCCGCGCAGCCGCGGCGGCACCTGCGGATGGCGCATCGTGAGGCCGCGGACGTGCAGCTCGTAGATCACCGTGTCGTGCCAGGGCGTGCGCGGCGGACGGTCGTCGCCCCACGTGAACGCCGGATCGATGACGACGCACTTCGGCATGCCGGGCGCGCTGTCGCGCCGGTCGAACGAGAGGTCCGCGCGCGAGTTGCCGATGCGGTAGCCGAACTGCGCGTCGCTCCAGCGCAGCCGGCCCGCGAGCTGCTTCGCATACGGGTCGATCAGCAGCTTGTGCGGATTGAAGCGATGGCCCTTCTCGGGCTGGTAGGGTCCGTGGACGCGGTAGCCGTAGATCAGTCCGGGCCGCGCCTCGGGTAGGTAGCCGTGCCAGAGGAAGTCCGTCCGCTCCCTGAGATCGACGCGCTGGCGCTCGTGCCGGCCGCTCGCATCGAAGATGCACAGCTCGACGCGCGTCGCGTGCTCCGAGAAGAAGGAGAAGTTGACGCCCTCTCCGTCCCACGTCGCGCCGAGGGGATAGGGCTCGCCCGGCCAGACAGTCGTGATCTCGCGCTCGATCGCGCCCGTTGGCTGCGACCGGAACGCCTGCGCGTGGTGTGCCTGCGCCTCGGTGAACGGATCGACCGGCTCGTTCATGTGCGTACCTCATGCCGCGCCCGCGAACTCGATGAGGGTCGCAAGGGGAATGCCCGCCCACTCGGGTCGGTTTCGCAACTCATAGCGCAGCTCGTAGAGCGCCTTCTCGAGCTCGAACAGCTGCACTAGCGGGCGCGCTTCCTCGAACGGGCCGCCGTAGAGACCCGAGTCCCGCACGCCGGCCGCGTACGCGGCGAGGAACTGCTCGCGCGTCTCGCGCTCCCACGCCAGCAGAAGCGGCTGCCAGCGCGAGCAGTCGTCGTGCGATTGCATGGCGCAGCGCTGCATCGCGACGGAGCGCGCATACGTGAAAGAGCGCAGCATGCCCGCCACGTCCCGCAGCGGCGTGCTCTTCTCGCGGCGGGCGGCGAGCGGGCGGCCGGGCTCGCCCTCGAAGTCCGTGATGACCCAGTCGTTGCGCTTCAGGAGCACTTGGCCCAAGTGAAAGTCGCCGTGATGGCGGATCTTCAGGCCCTGCGCTGCTGCCGGCGCGGCGAGCTCGATACGCTCGAGGAGCGCCGCGCGCTTCGCGTAGAGCGCGCTGGCGCCCGCTCGCAACGGCTCGGGCAGCTCATCGAGCCGGGCCAGGATATCGAGCGTTGCGTGCGCCTCATCGCGCACCCGGCTGCGCCACCGCGCAATGTCCTGCGGCGTGACCGGCTCCGCCGCGAAGTCCGGATCGCTGGTCGGCGTCGCGAGCGCGCGATGCAGGCCGGCCGTCCGCTCGCCGAGCGTGTGCATCAGCGCGAGATAGACGCCGTGCGCGTCGGCCGGCACGGGCGCCGCCGTGCGCCGATCCTCGAGGAAGCGCACGAGGTAGTTGACCGTGTAATCCCAGCCGTCGCCCTGGTTCTGGATGAACGCCTGCAGCAGCACGAGCGTCGCGACGGAGCCGTCGCCCCCCACGTATTCGACCGCGCCGGCGAGCGGCACGATGTTCGCGAAGTGAGCGATCTCCGTGAGGAAGCGGCCGATTTCGAACTCCGGGTGGATGCCAGGCTCGATGCGCCGCAGCAGCTTGAGGAATAGCCGCTCGCCGACCCGCAAGGCGGTGTTGCTGCTCTGAGCGAGCGGCTGGCCGATGGCGAGCTCCGCGCCGCGCTCTCCGCGCAGCTCGGCGTAGGCGCTCGTCGGCGTGAAGCGCAGCCGGCCGACCGCGAGCGGCCGCTCGCCGCCGAGCCCGATCTGATCGACGAGCGCCCGGCAGAACTCTTCGTCGGCCAAGGCATCGGCGAGCACGCCGGTGCGCGCCTGCTGTCTCACGCGGGCGACGGCGGCGGAGCGCAGTCGACTCCAGCGCTCGCTCTGCGCAGCCGCGGACTCCTCGAACGCCAGCGTGAGGGGTATGAAGTAGCGCGCGCTCTCCGCCGCGCTCTGCACGTCGAACAGCGCGAGCAGCCATTCCCCGCTCGCGCTCCATGTGCCTTGATCGGCGAGCCGCGCGCGCGCGATCGGCGCGCCCTTGGCCGCGTACCACCGCTGCACGGCGAGGTACTGCGGCAGCACGCGCTCCTCGAGCTGCGAGCGCAGGCGCGCCGCGAGCCCGCCGCGCCAGAGCGCCACGTGCTCCGGGAAGAAGCTGTTCCAGCGGTCGATGAGCACGAGCACCGGCATGTCCTCGCGCGCAAGGCGCTGCTCGTGCCAAGCGGGTGCCTCGGCCTCGCGGCTCAGCCGGAACCAGTAGAAGGCGTGTCCCGGCAGCGTGAGCAGATAGGGCAGCTCGCCGATCGGCGGGAAGGGCGTGCGGCCCAGCATCTCGATCGGCACGCGGCCCTTGAACTCGGCGAGGTTGAGCTCGACGGGCTGCGCCGAGCGCGCGAGGTTCACCACGCAGAGAATCGTGTCGTCGGCATGCTCGCGCACATAGGCGAGCACCTTGCGGTTGCCGGGGCGGATGAAGCGCATCGCGCCGCGGCCGAAGGCCTGCGAGCCTTTGCGCACGGTGAGCATGCGCTTCATCCAGTTGAGGAGCGAGGAGCGGTCGCGCGTCTGGGCCTCGACGTTCACCGCCTGGAAGCCGTAGATCGGGTCCATGATGGGCGGCAGGTAGAGCTGCTGCGGGTCGGCCCGCGAGAAGCCGGCATTGCGGTCGGGGCTCCACTGCATCGGCGTGCGCACGCCGTTGCGGTCGCCGAGGAAGATGTTGTCCCCCATGCCGATCTCGTCGCCGTAGTAGATGATCGGCGAGCCGGGCATCGAGAGCAGCAGGCCGTTCATGAGCTTGATGCGGTCGATGTCGTTCTCGAGGAGCGGCGCGAGCCGCCGGCGGATGCCGAGATTCAGGCGCGCGCGCGGGTCGGCGGCGTACATGCGGTACATGTAGTCGCGCTCCTCGCTCGTCACCATCTCGAGCGTCAGCTCATCGTGGTTGCGCAGGAAGATCGCCCACTGGCACGTCGGGGGGATGTCCGGTGTCTGGTCGATGATCTCCGTGATCGGATAGCGGTCCTCCTGAGCGATCGCCATGTACATGCGCGGCATGAGCGGGAAGTGATAGGCCATGTGGCACTCGTCCCCGTTGCCGAAGTAGTCGCGCACGTCCTCGGGCCACTGGTTCGCCTCGGCGAGCAGCATGCGGTCCGCGTAGCGCTCGTCGATCACCTTGCGGATGCGCTGCACGACCTCGTGCGTCTCGCGCAGGTTCTCGTTGCTCGTGCCCTCGCGCTCGACGAGGTACGGAATGGCATCGAGCCGCAGCCCGTCGACACCCTGGTCGAGCCAGAACTTCATGATGCGCGTGACCGCGCGCTCGACGTGGGGGTTGTCGAAGTTGAGATCGGGCTGGTGGCTGAAGAAGCGGTGCCAGTAGTACGCCCCCGCGACGGGGTCCCAGGTCCAATTGGACGTCTCGGTGTCGGTGAAGATGATCCGCGTGCCAGCGTAGCGAGTCGGCGTGTCGCTCCAGACGTAGAAGTCGCGCTTGCGCGAGCCGGCCGGAGCGCGCCGCGCTGCCTGGAACCAGGGATGCTGGTCGGAGGTGTGATTGATGACGAGCTCGGTGATGACGCGGATGCCGCGGCGGTGCGCCTCCTGGATGAAGAGCTTGAAATCGGCGCGCGTGCCGTACTGCGGGTGAATGTCGCGGTAGTTCGAGATGTCGTACCCGTCGTCCTTGCCCGGCGAGGGATAGAACGGCAGCACCCAGATCGTATTGACGCCGAGGTCCTGGATGTAGTCGAGCTTCGACGTGAGCCCCGCGAAGTCGCCGGTGCCGTCGTCGTTGCTGTCGAAGAACGCGCGGACGTGGCATTCGTAGATGACGGCGTCCTTGTACCAGAGCGTGTCGCGCGAGGGCGCCGGTCCGGGAGGCGCGGCCGGCGTCTCGGGCACGGGCGTGCGTTCAACGACGAGGTCGCCGGCGGCGCGGCCTGAATCGCTCATTGGAAGTAATCGAAGTCTTGCTCGGTGCGGACGCGCTTGCGCGCATGCAGCACGTGAGCGGGGCCCTGCCCCGGATCGAGCAGCACGAAGTTGCGCGACCCCCGCCACAGATACCGGGCATCGGTCAGCAGGTCGTGGGCCTGGAACGGCTGGTCGGCTTCGAGCCCGAGCGCGTCGAGATCGAGATCGACCCAGCCGGACTGGGTGTGATACGGGTCGAGATTGACGACGGTGAGGATCACGTCGGAGCGGTCCGGCGTCGTTTTGCTGTAGGCAATGATCGTCTCATTGTCGGTGCGATGGAAGCACAGCCCGGCATCGCTCTGCAGCGCAGGGTGCTCGCGGCGGATGCGGTTCACGAGCGCGATCAGGTCTCTGAGGCTGTCCGGGCGGTCGATGTCCCAAACGCGAATCTGATACTTCTCCGAGTCGAGATATTCCTCGCTGCCCGGCTCGCGCGCCGCGTGCTCCATGAGCTCGAACGCCGGCCCGTAGATGCCGTAACTCGCGCCGAGCGTTGCGGCGAGGATGAGGCGCACGATGAACGCTGCCCGCCCGCCGAACTGGAGATATTCGGTGAGAATGTCGGGCGTGTTCGGCCAGAGGCTCGGGCGGAAGAAGTCGCTCACCGGAGGCCGGGTGAGCTCGGTGAAATACTGCGTCAGCTCATGGCGCGTGTTCCGCCACGCGAAGTAGGTGTACGACTGGGTGAAGCCGAGCTTCGCGAGGCGGTACATCACCTTGGGCCGCGTGAACGCCTCGGCGAGGAAGATCACCTCGGGCGCGCGGCGCTTCACGCGCGCGATCAGCCATTCCCAGAACGCGAAGGGCTTGGTGTGCGGATTGTCCACGCGGAAGATGCGCACGCCCTGACCGACCCAGAACTCGACGACGCGCGCGAGCTCCTCCCACAGCTCGCGCCACGCCGGCGTCTCGAAGTGGAAGGGATAGATGTCCTGATACTTCTTGGGCGGGTTCTCGGCGTACTGGATCGTGCCGTCGGGGCGCTTGAGGAACCACTCGGGATGCTCGCGGACGTAGGGATGGTCCGGGCTGCATTGGAATGCGATGTCGAGCGCGATCTCGATGCCGAGCTCGCCCGCGCGCGTCACGAGCCGGCGGAAGTCCTCGAGCGTGCCGAGATCGGGGTGGATCGCCGTGTGTCCGCCCGCGATGCTGCCGATCGCCCAGGGACTGCCGGGATCGTCGGGCGAGGCCGCCGGCCGGTTGTTGGAGCCTTTGCGCTCGGTCACGCCGATCGGATGGATGGGCGGCAGGTAGAGCACGTCGAAGCCGAGCGCCGCGATGTATGGCAAGCGCGCTTCGCAATCTTTGAACGTGCCGTGGCGGGCGGCGGGCGCCGTAGAGGTCGCCGCGGCAGGACTCGCGGACGCCTGCGCGTCCGGATTCGGGCCGGCCGGCGGCGCGGGCACCGTGCCCGGCCTGGCCGCTGCCCCCGCGCTCACGACCAGCGATCGAGGGAACAGCTCGTACCACGTCGAGTAGCGGGCGCGCACGCGATCCACGACGATCCGGAGCGGCGGCTCGCGCGTGAGCACGAGCTCGGGGTCCGGATAGCCCCAGGCGAGCGCATGCAGCGTATCGTCCTCGGCGCGCGCCACGCGCTCGGCCACGACCGCGCCGGGATCGAGGAGCGAGTCCGCCCAGGCGTCGAGCTCGCGCGCGGCATCGCCCGGCGCCCGCGCCGCATACTCGCGGATGAGCCGCGCCCCGCGCTCGAGATCGACCGCTACGTCTTGACCGGCAGCATGCTTCTTCGCGAGATCGTCCCGCCAGGTCTGCAGATGATCCACCCAGCCTGCGACCGTGTAGAGATGGCGGCCGATTCTGCCGACCTCGAATGCCGCCTGCCACCGGTCGTTGCCGAGCGCCGTCATGCGCACGCGCTGCCATTCGGTTTCGCCCTCTGCGCGGTGCAGCACCGCGCAGCTCACCGCGTCGTGCCCGTCCGCGAACACGTCTGCCTCGACGATCACGCGCTCCCCGGCAACGCGCTTCACCGCGAAGCGTCCTTCGTCCACGCAAGGCGTGATGCGCTCGATGACCACGCGCCGCATGCCGTCCGGTGGCATGGCGGGCATCCGCTCCCGCTCGAGCGCCCCGGCGTGCGCACGATCCGGCGAAGCCTCGCGCGGGGTGGAACGGCCTCCGGGTGCCGGGGCGCGGCGTGAGGACGCGGCGCTCATCACTCGGGCTGAAAATACACCACGCCGAGCGGCGGCAGCCGCAGCGTGAGCGAATGGAAGCGGCCGTGCGAGGGGAGCGGGGCGGCCTCGACGCCGCCCAAGTTGCCCTGGCCGCTGCCGCCGTACTCGCGCGCATCACTGTTCAGGCGCTCGCGCCAGAAACCTCCGCGCGGCACGCCGATGCGGTAGTTCTCGCGCACGACGGGCGTGAAGTTGCAGACGACGAGCACTTCGCGTCCGCGCAGCGAGGACGGGGAGCCGAGCGTTCGCGGCTTGCGCAGGAAGGCGATGACGCTCGATTCCCAGTCGCTCGCGTCGATCCATTCAAAGCCATCGGGCGAGAAATCGATCTCGTACAAGGCGGGCGTATCGCGATAGAAGCGGTTCAGGTCGCGCACCCATTTCTGCACGCCGGCGTGAAGCGGGTACTCGAGCACGTGCCATTCCAGGCTTTCCTCGTGCTGCCACTCGCGTCGCTGGCCGAATTCCTGGCCCATGAACAGGAGCTTCTTGCCGGGATGTGCCCACATGTAGCCGTAGAGGAGCCGCAGGTTCGCGAACTGCTGCCATTCGTCACCATGCATCTTGCCGAGAAGCGAACCCTTGCCGTGCGTCACCTCATCGTGGGAGAGCGGCAGGACGAAGTTCTCGTTGAACGCATACCAGATCGAGAACGTGAGCTGGTTGTGGTGATACTTCCGGAACACCGGATCGATCCCCAGGTATTTGAGGGTATCGTGCATCCAGCCCATGTTCCATTTGAGCCCAAAGCCGAGTCCGCCGAGATACGTGGGCCGCGAGACCATCGGCCATGCCGTCGATTCCTCGGCGATCATCTGCGCCGCAGGGAAGTCGCGGTATACGGCGGTATTCACGTGCTTGAGGAACTCGACCGCCTCCAGGTTCTCGTGGCCGCCGTAGCGGTTGGGGATCCATTCGCCGGCGCGGCGGCCGTAGTCGAGATACAGCATCGAGGCGACCGCATCGACCCGCAGTGCATCCGCGCGATAGACGTCGAGCCAGAAAAGCGCGCTCGAGCCCAGGAAGTCGCGCACCTCCGCGCGGCCGTAATTGAAAATCGAGCTGTTCCACTCCGGGTGGTAGCCCTGGCGCGGGTCGGCGTGCTCGTAGAGATGCGTGCCGTCGAAGAACGCGAGGCCGTGCTCGTCGCTCGGGAAGTGCGAGGGCACCCAGTCGAGGATGACGCCGATCCCGCGCTGGTGCAGGTGCTCCACGAGGAACATGAAGTCCTGTGGCGTGCCGTACCGCGCCGTCGGTGCGAAGTAGCCCGTCACTTGGTAGCCCCAGGAGCCGTAGAAGGGGTGCTCCATCACCGGCATCAACTCCACGTGAGTGAAGCCCATGTCGAGCACGTAGTCCGCGAGCAGCGGGGCGATCTCCCGGTAGGTGAGCGGCCGGTTGCTCTCGCCGGGCACGCGGCGCCAGGAGCCCAGATGGACCTCGTAGATGGCCCAGGGCGCATCGAGCGCATTGCGCCGGGCGCGATCGCGCTGCCAGTCGAGGTCGTTCCACTCATAGCCGAGATCCCACACGACCGAGGCCGTGCGCGGCGGGATCTCCGAGTGGAACCCGAAAGGGTCTGCCTTCTCCACGCGATAGCCGCCGAAGCGGGAGCGAATGTGGTACTTGTACAGCGCCCCGGGGGCGACATCCGCCACGAATCCCTCCCAGATGCCGGACTCGTCCCAGCGGGCCGCAAGGCGGTGTCGCTCCGGATCCCAGCCGTTGAAATCGCCAATGACGCTCACGGCCTCGGCATTCGGCGCCCACACGGCGAAGTGCGTGCCTCGCCGCCCGTCGTAGACGCCGGCATGCGCGCCGAGCTTCTCGTACGCGCGGTAGAGTGTGCCCTCCTTGAACAGGTAGATGTCGTTCGGCGTGAGCTCGGACATGGGGATGACTCGACGAACGCGGCAGGCGGCAACGGGTTCCGCATCATGCAATAGTCGCGCCAGAAGTGCAGCGCCGCTCGTGATCGCCCACCGCGGGGCGAGCGGCTACGCGCCGGAGCACACGCTCGCTGCATACTTCATCGCGATCGAGCAGGGCGCCGACTACATCGAGCCGGACCTCGTGAGCACCCGCGACGGGGTATTGATCGCGCGCCACGAGAATGAGATTGGCGGCACGACGGACGTAGCGCGCCATCCGGAATTCGCCGGGCGGTGGACTCGCAAGATCATCGACGGCGCGCCGGTCGAGGGATGGTTCGCGGAGGACTTCACGCTCGCGGAGATCAAGCGGCTCAGGGCGCGCGAGCGGATCCCGCACTTAAGACCGGGAAGCGCGCGCCTCGACGGCGAGCTCGAGGTGCCGACGTTCGAGGAGATTCTGGCGCTGGTGCGCGCGCTCGAGGCGCAGCGTGCCGCCGCGCGCGCGCGGGGCGAGCCGCCGCCGCGGATCGGCATCTATCCGGAGACGAAGCATCCAACCTACTTCGCGGCCGCCGGTCTCGCGCTCGAGCAGCCGCTCCTCGAGCTGCTCGAGCGGTTCGGTTATGCGGGGCCCGAAGCGCCGATCTACATTCAATCGTTCGAGACGGGGAATCTCCGGGCGCTGCGGCGCGCGACCAGTCTCAAGCTCGTGCAGCTCATCGCGGCGAACGGCGCACCGTATGACTGCATCGCCCGGGGCGAGGCGAGGACGTATCGGGATCTCGCCACGGCGGCCGGCCTCGCCGCGATTGCGCAGTACGCGGACGCCGTCGGCATCGAGAAGTCGCTCGTTCTGCCGCTCACGCCGCAAGGCACGCTCGGCGAGCCGACCCCGCTCGTCGCCGACGCCCACGCGGCCGGGCTCGACGTGCACGCCTGGACGTTCCGGGCCGAGAACGCCTTTCTGCCGCCGGCGCTGCGCTCGGGCGGCGATCCCGCGGCGCAGGGAGATCTGGCGGCAGAGATCGCAGCGTTCCTCGCCGCGGGGATCGATGGATTGTTCATCGACCAGCCGGCGCTCGGAGTGCGCGCGCGGGCGGCATTCATGGCGTCGCGCGGCAGGTAGCGGGACGCCGCGGGCTCGACGCGCCATCGGCTCAACGCGGCATCACGCGCCGGGGGCTCACGAACACGAGCGAACCCTGTGACGGCTCGCCAGCCGCCTCCCGCGCGGCCTGAAGCAGCGAGCGCGCGCGTCCGGCGGCCGCCTCCGCCTCGGCGGGCACTGCCTGTGCGCCGACGGCATGCGCGAGGAGGAAGCCTTGCACGGTCACCGGACCGCACCGCTCCAGCAGCTCGAGTTGGCTCGGCCTCTCGACGCCCTCGGCGATCACTTGCAGGCCGAGCCCGTGGCAGAGCGCAATGACCGAGCGGGCGATCGCCAACGAGCGGGTGCTCGCGTCGATTCCCTCGATCAGCGTCCGGTCGAGCTTCACACGCGTGATCGGCAGCCGCTCGAGGGAGGTCAGCGAGGAGTATCCGGTGCCGAAATCGTCGAGCGCGATGGCGACGCCGAGCTCACGCAGGCGATGCAGCGCGCCGAGCGTCGCAGGTCCCGTCTGCATCACGGTCTCGGTGAGCTCGAGCTCGAGAGCGCTCCCGGGAATGCCGGCCGCCCGCAGCGCTTCCGCGACGTGCTCGACGAAGCCGCTCTCGAAGAACTGCGGCGCGGATACGTTGATGGCGACCGCGGCGCGGTGCCAGCCCATCGTGCGCCAGGCCGTAACGGCGGACGTGGCCGAGCGCAGCACCCAGCCCGTGAGCTCGCGCATCAGGCCGGCCTTCTCCGCAATGTGCGCGAACTCGGCAGCCGCCGCGATGCGCCCGTCCAGCTTGCGCCAGCGGAGCAGGGCTTCGACCCCGACCGTCTCGCACGTATACAGCGCGACCTGCGGCTGGTACATGAGCAGCAGCTCCCCGGCCTCCACGGCCCGGCGCAGCGCCTGCTCCAGCCGGAACGAGCTCGCCGCGGCATCCGAGAGATCGGGGCTGAAGACGGCGAAGCGGTTGCGCCCGAGGTCCTTCGCGCGGAAGAGCGCCACGTCTGCCGCGCGCAGCAGCGCCTCCGCATCGGCCGCATGGTCGGGATAGAGGCTTGCGCCGATGCTCGCGCTGGTCGAGAGCACGCGGCCATCCACGGCGATCGGGTGCTGCAGCGCTTCGAGCAGCGCCGCGGCGCGGCGGCCGACGGCCTCGGCCGAGCCGGTGTTCTCGAGCAGCACCGTGAACTCGTCGCCCCCGAGCCGCGCGATGAAGGCCGAGGGGCCCGCGGCGTCCCGCAGCCGCTCCCCGATCGCCTGCAGCACGCGGTCGCCGAACGTATGTCCCAGCGTATCGTTGATCGATTTGAAGTTGTCCAGGTCCACGAACAGGACGGCGCAGCCCTGCCGCGAGGCCGCGGCGCGAGCGATCGCCGCATTGAGCGTCGCGGTCAGATGGCGGCGGTTCGGCAGCGCCGTGAGCGGGTCGTGGTGGGCCAGGTGATCGAGCTCGATCGTCCGCTCGGCGACCCGCCGCTCGAGCTCCGTCTGCTGCACGCGCAGCTCCTGCTCGACGGCGGCGATCTGGTCCGCCATGGCGTTGAAGGACTCCGCGAGCTCGTCGATCTCGAGGAGCCCCGCCCGCTCGGCGCGCGCGTCGCGCTCACCCCTCGCGAGCCGCCGCGTCGCCGCCGTGAGGCGCCGCACCGGCAGCGTGATCCTCAGGGCGAGCACGCCCGAGACGAGGAACACGAGCGCGACGACGGTGATCCCGGTCGCAGTCAGCGTGCGCTGCGCGGCGGCTGCCGCCGCCGCGGCGCGCTCCGCCGCCGCCGCGAGCGCCAGCCGTGCGGGCGTTTGCAGGCGTGCCTGCGCGGACGCGAGGAGCGCCGCCCCCTCTTCGAGAAACGTGCGGCGCGCCACGGCGTTCGAGCCGTCGAAGCGCTCGATCCGGGCGCGCAGGCGCGCCGCTTCCCGCGCATCGTCGCGCGTCAGCTCGAGCCATGCGGGACCCGGCGAGCGCGCGAGCTCCGCCTCGTGGGCGCGAAGCACGGACTCGAAACGCGCCTCCGCGGCAGCGGCGCCCGGACCGGTGTCCGGCTCGGCGCGCAGTTGATTGATCGCCTCGTCGAGCTCGGCGAGCGAGCGGCGCGCAAACAGCTGGCTGCCGCCGATGGCAAGCCCTTCGCCGCCTGCGGATGCGATGCGCCGCCGCACGCCGTCGAGCAGCGCGCGACGCCGCGCCTGCCATTCCCGGCGGTCGTGCGAACGCTCTGTCAGGACGCGACCCGCAGCGACGTAGCGGGCAACGCGCTCGGAGAACGCCGATGGGGATACAGCGGCGGCACCGGGCAGGCTGAAGTAGTTGTTGAGCGCCGCGGTGAGATCGGTCTCGGCCGCCGCCAGCGAAGCGGAATCTCCGGGGGTCGCCGACTCGAGCCATTCGCTCACGGTGCGGTCGTAGGCCGCAAGCTTCTCGACGATGGTGCCGGCTCGGGCTGCGAGGGGTTCGTCGTGCGCCTGCATCTCGCGCACGGCCTCGACGGCGGCGTGCGTGGTGTGGCTCGCGAGGATCTGGCCGAGGAGCACCACGGAGCCGACCGCGGCGAGGCCGATGCCGAGATGCGCGCCGACGCCGAGGCGCAGGCGGCTGCCCGCCAGGGTGGACTTGAGACCACGGCCGACGGCGGCGAAGTCTACGGCTGTCCGCATGGGGACTGCCCTGGAGGCGACATAAGCGGGCGGGCGTCAACTCGCAATCGGGCCATGATGCGCTGCCTTCGCCTTGGCGGTCCGTCGACGGTGTCCCAGATCGGGATGTTCCGGATCGGGACGACGCCGAAGCCGCGGCGCTCGCAGCGGGCGGTGCGCGGGGGAAAGCGGCTGGGCGGTGGGCCGGCCGGGCGCCGCAGCCCCAACGCGGGCGTGGCACGCTGCGGGTGAGCCCTACCGGAAGCAGTTGCTTTATACTGCCGGCGTGACAGAGATTGTGGATACCTTCGATTCGGCCTTCTCCAAGGCCGTGGACCTCGGCAATCGGCTCGCCGATCGGGACAAGGACGCGGATCTCTGGGACATCGCGGACGGTCTCCTGGCGGGCGCCATCCAGTACTGGCTGTATTCGCGGCAGCCGTGCGGCGATCCGCGCTGCCAGGACTGCATGCCGATCAGCACGGCCGAGGGGCGCATGGCGGAGCTGAAGCGCCTCGTCGAGCAACTCGCCTCGGAGAGCGAGTACTTTCACACGCCAACGGACGCCAACGCCGGGCGCGCTTGAGCACCGAGACCGTTCAACACGAGCCGATCCTCACGGAGGTCGTGATCATCGGGGCGGGTCCCTGCGGCCTGTTCCAGGTGTTCGAGCTCGGGCTCCTCGGCATCGGCTGCCACGTCGTCGACTCACTCTCCCATCCCGGCGGACAGTGCACGGAGCTCTATCCGGACAAACCGATCTATGACATCCCCGCGCTGCCCGTCTGCGGCGGGCAGGAGCTGATCGATCGGCTGCTGCAGCAGGTGAAGCCGTTCAATGCGCCGATGCATCTCGGCCAGGAAGTGACGGAGCTCGCGCGGCGCGAGGACGGACGCTTCCTGCTGCGCACGAGCGCGGGCACGACGTTCAACACCGGGGCGGTGGTCATCGCGGCCGGTGTCGGCTCGTTCCAGCCGCGGCGCATCGGGCTCGAGGGGTGCGAGGCGTTCGAGGGCCGCTCGATCCACTATCGCGTGCGCAATGCCGGCGACTTCCACGGCCGGCGCCTCGTGATCTTCGGCGGCGGCGATTCGGCGCTCGATTGGACGCTCGCGCTCGCACCTCACGCGAGGAGCCTGACGCTCGTGCACCGGCGCGCGGAGTTCCGCGCCGCCCCCGTCTCGGTCGCTAAGATGCGGGGGCTCGTCTCGGAGGGCCGCATGCGCCATCTGGAAGGCCTCGCGCAATCGCTCATCATCGAGGAGGGCAGCCTCGTCGGCGTTCGTGTGAAGGGCGCCGACGGCACGCTGCACGCGCTCGAGGCGGATCAGCTGCTCGTGTTCTTCGGGCTGCACCCCAAGCTGGGACCGATCGCCGAGTGGGGCCTCGAGCTCGAGCGCAAGGCGCTGAAGGTCGACACGGAACGCTTTCAGACGAGCGTGCCGGGCATCTTCGCGGTAGGGGACATCAACACCTATCCCGGCAAGAAGAAGCTCATTCTCTCGGGCTTCCACGAGGCGGCGCTCGCCGCGTTCGCCATCCAGCACCACCTCTATCCGCAGAAGAAGCAGTTCCTGCAATACACGACGACGAGCCCGATCATGCACAAGCGGCTCGGTGTGCCGGACGTGTAGCCGTGCCGGATGTGTAGGCGTGTTGGATCCGTAGCCGTGCCGGAGGCAGCCGTGGACCCCCGCATCGCCGACCTGGTGAAGCTCCTCGACCTCGAGGCGCTGGAGGTGAACCTCTTTCGCGGCGAGAGCCGCGACATCGGCAGTCCCCAGGTCTTCGGCGGACAGGTGCTCGGCCAGGCGCTCATGGCCGCCTCGCGCACCGTGGAGGGACGGATCGTCCACTCGCTGCATGCCTACTTCCTGCGCCGCGGCGATTTCGACGCGCCGATCGTCTATCACGTCGACCGCAGCCGCGACGGTCAGAGCTTCACGAACCGCCGCGTGGTCGCGATCCAGCACGGCGAGCAGATCTTCAACATGACGGCCTCGTTCCAGGTCGTCGAGCCGGGGCTCGAGCATCAGATCCCGATGCCCGCCGTGCCGCCGCCGGAGGCGCTCGCGGACAGCTCCCGCGTCCCGGCTGACCTGCTCGCGAGACTCCCGGAGCGCGTGCGCCGGCTGCTCGAGACGCCGCGCCCGTTCGAGTTCCGCAGCGTGCAGCCGATCGACTATCTGCGGCTCTCAAAAGGGCCTACGGCGCGGCAGATCTGGTTCCGCGCGGTGAGCGAGGTTCCCGCGGACGAGACCTTGCAGCGGTGCCTCCTCGCGTACGTGTCGGACTTCTACCTGCTCGAGACCGCGACGCTCCCGCACGGCATCTCGGCGCTCTCGGGCAAGGCGATCGTCGCGAGCATCGATCACGCGATGTGGTTCCACCGGCCGTTGAGAGTCGATGACTGGCTCCTCTACGCGGTGGAGAGCCCGAGCGCGTCGGGCGCGCGCGGCTTCGCGCGGGCGAGTGTGTTCGCGCGCGACGGGCGGCTCGTCGCGAGCACCGCGCAGGAGGGATTGGTGAGAGTGGTGGAGCGCTGATCCGGCGAGCGGCCGCCGGAGTTTGCGCGTGGCTGCCGGAGGCTTCAGCGCCCAGCCGGCTCGGAGGCGCGCGGGCTGCCCGAGCCGCGCGAGGCGTTCGAGGTTTGCGCGAGCTGCGCGATCTCGCGGAGCAGCACGGGATTGAAGCGCCGCGGATCCTCGAGCATCAGGAAGTGTCCGTCGCCCTTCAGCGTGATCACGCGGAAGGAGGGGACGATCCTGCGGATGCGCGCTTCGCTCGCGGCGTGGCCGAGATCGGAGTCGATCGCGACGATCGGCGCGCGCACGTTCGGCAGCAGCGTGCGATAGTCCATCGAGTTGAGGCTCAAGAGCGAGGCGACCGCGATGTCGCGCGGCTCGCGTGCCATGTCGTCGGCGACCTTGCGCACGAGCGAGGGGTCCGCGCCGCGCTCGAACAGCGTCGGCACGAAGCGGCGCACCTCGCCGACGAAGTTCGTGCGGAACGGCGCGACGGCCTGCTCGACCTGCTGCGGCGGGGGCGGCGGCAGGCCGAGGCTCCTGAATGTGTCGATGCCGATGATGCCGGCGACGCGCGGCCCGAGGACCGCGGCGGCTTCGAGGGCGACGGGCCCGCCCATCGAATGTCCGACGAGAATGATGCGCGGCTTCGGGAGCTGGCGCACGACGGCCGCCACATCCTCGCCGTATCGGGCCATGGACCAGTCTGTGCGATTGCGCCCCGAGCCGCCGTGCCCGGCGAGGTCCAGCGTGACGGTCGTGTACCTCGCGGCGAGATCCGCGAGCTGCGCGCGCCAGTAGCCCGAGTCGCACGCCCAGCCGTGAATGAGGACGATCGCCGGATCGCCGTGTCCGTACACGTGGTATTCGATGTGCACGCCGTCGGCGGAATCGACGAAGCGCGACGCATCGGCGATGGGGGTTGCGCCGCCGGCGGCGATCTTGGCGGGCGGCGCCGATGCGCTCGCCGACCGAACCGCGATTGACTGACCGGCCGCGGCTGCGGATCGGGCATCGCCCGCGCCGGCTGCTCCGTGCGGGGGCGTGGGGCTGCACGCGGCGATCATCAAACAGCCGAGCGCCGCGCTCAGCGTGCAGAGCTCGAGCGCTCGCACGCTCATGTTGCGCGCAGCACCTTGCCGGGGTTCAAGATTCCGCGCGGATCGAACGCGCGCTTGATGGTCCGCATGAGCTCGAGCTCGACGGGGGAGGCATAGCGCTCGAGCTCGGAAACCTTCAGCCTGCCGATGCCGTGCTCGGCGCTGAAGCTGCCGCCGAGGCTCGCAACGAGATCGTGGATCGCGCGCATGACCGTATCGGCGCGAGCGAGGAAGTCCGCCGCCTCCGCGCCCGGCGCCTGACTGACATTGAAATGCAGATTGCCGTCCCCGACGTGGCCGTACACGACGAGTCGCCCGTCGGGCACGTGCTCGCCCACCCATCGCGAGCCGCGCTCGACCAGCTCCGGGAGCCGTGCGATCGGCACGGAGATGTCGTGCTTCAAGCTTGCGCCGTCGCGGCGCTGCGCTTCCGGCACGCTCTCGCGCAAGCGCCAGAATGCGGCGCGCTCGCGGCCGCTCGCGGCGAACGCGGCGTCGAGAACCCGCCCGCGCTCGTGCTCTGCGCCGAGCGTCTGCTCCAGGATCTCGCCACAGGGCTCGGCGGCGCGCGATGAGGTGAGCTCGCAGAGAACGTACCAGGGGTATGGGGCGCCCAGCGGATCGACCACCCCGGCGATGTGGCGCGTCGTAAGCTCGATGGCGATGCGCGGGATCAGCTCGAAGGAGCTCACGAGGTCGCCGCTCGCCTCCCGCAGCGCGGCGAGCAGATCCACCGCGGCGCGCACATCGGGCACCGCCGCGAGCGCCGTGGCGACGGCTCGCACCGGTGGAAACAGCTTCAGGCTCGCCGCGGTGATGACGCCCAGCGTGCCCTCCGAGCCGAGGAACAGCGACTTCAGGTCATAGCCCGTGTTGTCCTTGCGCAGCGGGCTGAGGCTCGAGAGGACGCGGCCGTCGGCGAGCACGACTTCGAGCCCGAGGACGAGGTCGCGCACCATGCCGTAGCGAAGCACCTGAGTGCCGCCCGCGTTCGTCGCGAGATTGCCGCCGATCTGGCAACTGCCCTGCGATCCGAGGGAGAGCGGAAAGAGCCGGTCCGCTTCCTCGGCCGCGCGCCGCACCGCTTCGAGCACGCAGCCCGCTTCGGCCGTGAGCGAGTATCCGGCGGCATCGACCGAGCGGATGCGGTCGAGCCGGCGGAGCGCGAGCACGATCTGGCGGCCCGACTCATCGGGAGTTGCACCGCCGCAATAGCCGGTGTTGCCGCCATGCGGCACCACGCCGACGCGATGCTCGTGACAGAGCCCCAGCAGGGTGGACACCTGCTCGACGGTGCGCGGCGCCACGACCGCGCTGGCACGCCCGTGATAGAGAGCGCGGTGGTCGACGAGGTACGGGGCGACATCCACGGCGGCGGTGAACACGGCTTCCGCGCCCAGCCGCTCGCGGAGGAGATCGATGAAGGTCCGCACGCTCGACACTCTACCGGCCCGCCCGGCGAGCGGCCAGTACGGCCGCGTGGCCGCTGACCACGTCGCACGGGCCGCCACGGCTCGCATAGCGGCGAACCGTGCCACAAGGCACTACCCGAGTTGATCCATCAACCGCGCATAGAAGGTGTTCATCAGCCCGTAGCACTCGCAGCAGGCGGCGGCTTCGAGTTTGCGCCGGTTCGCGATCGTGATGAGGCCGCGCCGGTATTCGATGAGGCCGCCGCGGCGCAGCTCCGCCGCCACTCCGCTCACCGACTGGCGGCGCACGCCGAGCATGTCCGCGAGGACGGATTGCGGTAGCTCGAACTGCGCCGAGCCCGCGCGGTCCTGCACCATGAGCAGCCAGCGGCACGCGCGCTGCCGCAGCGTGTGCAAAGTATTGCACGCCGCGGTCTGCTGCGCGAAGCGGATGCAGAACGCGGCGTAGCGGTGTATCAGGCGCTGCAGCACCGCGCTCTTGCGGATCGCCTCGAGGAACGCCGCGGCGGCGAGCCGGTAGGAGCGGCCGTCGATCTGCTGCACGACCGTGTTCGGGCTCGAGGCGAGGCCGAAGTAGATGGGCAGGCCGAGCACGCCCTCGTTGCCGATCGCCGCGGCCTCGCAGGCGGCGCCCTCCTGGGTGTTGATCGTGACTGCCATCGAGCCGGTGAGCGGGAAGTAGGCGTGGTACATCGGCCGGTCCTGCCGATGGATCACCTGCCCGGCAGTGTGCGCGACCAGCTGCAGCGCCGAGGAGAGTCCCGCGTGCTCGCGCAGAAAAATATCGAGTATGCGGTTCCCCGAAAGCGGTGACTGGACTGCCCTGATGCGTCCTTCCGCCATGGCAAGCGCCCCTCGTTTGCGACCCCCAAGCAGCCGGCAATGGTCGTGCAAATGCCGCATATCGGTGTGTCACCTACCGGACAGACCACAGCCGATCGCGGCTGTTAGAAAATGGCCTCGGATCCCCTTGAAGCACGACCCTACGGTCGCCCGCAAACGGCCGAAACCGGGGAGGGAACCGCACCGTGTCGAAGTCCGAAGCATTCGCCCTCACGGGGCGGATCCTCGTTGCCGATGACCTGCCCGATGCGGCGCGCAGCCTCGCGATGCTCTGCGAGCTGTACGGCGCGGAGGTTCGATTCGCGCTCTCCGGCGAGGAGACCGTGACAGTCGCCGAGAGCTTCCGGCCGCAGATCGTGCTGCTCGACATCAGCATGCCGGGGATGAGCGGCTACGACGCGGCCCGCGCCATTCGCCGCGCGCCGTGGGGAGCCGACATGGTGCTCATCGCGCTCACCGGCTGGGGGCGAAGCACCGATCTTGCGCAGGCGCGCGCGGCCGGCTTCGATGCGCACCTGTTGAAGCCGGTGGAGCCCGAAGCGCTCATCCGCACCATCTCCGATCTGCGTGCGCGCAGGCGCGCCGCCGGCCCCGAGTAGAGAACGGAGCGCTCGGACAGGGCGCGGCGCCACGCCTCAATCGAGCATGGTGCCGAGCGCGCGCCCGACGCAGAAGCTCACGACGCCCGCGCCGCCGCCGATCAGCACCATGCGCAGCGCACCGCGCCACGCCGCGCGCCCTGTGAAGAGGCTGAGGACCATGCCGACGAGAGCCAGCGCAAAGAGCGCTGCGGCGGCCGCCGCAGCAATCCCCGCCGTTCCGCGCACTCCCGCCGCGAACGGCGCGAGCGGCACGGCGGCGCCCGCGGCGAACGAGACGAACGAAAAAGCGGCGGCGCCCCATGGCGCGCCGAGGTCGTCCGGGTTCAAGCCGAGCTCCTCGCGCGCGAGCGCGTCGAGCGCCTGCTCCGGGCGCGCGAGCAGCTGGCGGCTCATCTCCCGCGCCTGCGACAGCTCGACGCCCCGCGCCTGATAGATGAGCGCGAGCTCTTCGGCCTCCTCCTCGGGATACTCCGCGACCTCCTCGCGCTCGAGCGCGATCTGATACTCGTACATGTCGCGCTGCGAGCGCACGGAGACGTACTCTCCGGCGGCCATCGAGAGCGCGCCCGCAAGCAGGCCCGCGATGCCGGTCGCGAGCACGTAGGCGCCGCTCGCGCCGGCTCCGGCAATGCCCATCACGAGGCTCGCGTTCGACACGAGTCCGTCGTTCACTCCGAACACCGCCGCGCGCAGATTGCCGCCGACCGTGCTGCGATGGCGCGCGCCGACCTCGGCGGCGGACGTGGGCATGACGTGGCCCACCGCGCCGAGCGATGTGCTGTAGATGGACAGGCCGCGCAGCTTCATGGCGGCGAGCACACCGCGCAGCGATCGCGGCCCGAAGCGGCGCACGAGACGCGCGACGATGCGGGCGCGGAGGGAAGGTCTGAAAGTGCGGGGCGGAGATTCGGGCGCGCGCCGGAACTCGCCGGCCTGCCAGTGAGCAGCCTGTTCCTCGGCGGCCTCGGCGAGCTTCAGGAACAGCGTGCGCTTGCGCGCGTCAGGCTCCGCGCTCGCAACCTCGCGGTACAGCCACGCCGATTCCTTCTCGTGATACCAGCTGTCGAGGTCGGTCTTCACCCATCAGTACTCGTCCCGACCTTCGTCGTCGTCCTCGTCCTCGTCCCAGTCGTCCTCGTCTTCGTCTTCGTCCTCGTCCCAGTCCTCGTCCTCTTCTTCGTCTTCTTCCTCGTCGGCGGAGCCCGTCCAGCCCTCGGGCTCCTCCGTCCGCTCGAGGTCCATCTCGTGCCAGGTCTCGAGGTCGATCTCCTCGATGTCGCCGTCGAGGTATTCGATCTCGACGAGCTCGGAGTCCTCATCGACCGACAGTACGCGGAAGGACTCCTCCTCCTCGAGATTCTCGTACCACTGGCCTGGGACCGGCTCGTAGTCTCTGCTCACCGCGGGCTCCCTCGGGGATGATGCTCAGGATGATGATGTTTCGACGCGCGTGAGTTTAAGGGCGTGCCCAGAACGAGTCTATCCCGTATAGTTTTTGCCATGTCCACCCGCCGTTCCAGCTCCGAGAGCCCTCTCGCCGCCGCGCGACGCGTCGTGGTGAAGGTCGGGTCGGCGCTTCTCGTCGATCAGGAGATGGGCCGGTTGAACCGCAGCTGGCTCGAGAGTCTGATCGAGGATCTGGTGCGGCTGCGGCGCCGCGGGCAGCAGGTGATCCTGGTCTCCTCCGGGGCCATCGCGCTCGGGCGCAGGCAGCTCGGCTTGCCGCGGGGCGCCTTGCGGCTCGAGGAGAGCCAGGCCGCGGCCGCGGTCGGGCAGATCAGGCTCGCGCATGCGTACAAGGAACTGTTGGAGGAGCGGGATATCACCGTCGCGCAGGTGCTGCTGACGCTCGAGGACAGCGAGCGCCGCCGGCGCTTCCTCAATGCGCGGGCCACCCTCGAATCTCTGCTCGCGCTCGGGGCCCTGCCCGTCATCAACGAGAACGACACGGTCGCGACCGCGGAGATCCGCTATGGCGACAACGACCGGCTTGCGGCCCGCGTGGCGCAGATGACCGGCGCCGACTGCCTCGTGCTCCTGTCCGATGTCGAAGGGCTCTTCACCGCGGACCCGCACCGTGACCCCGGCGCCGAGTTCATCGATCGCGTCCTGCGCGTCACGCCCGAGATCGAGGCGATGGCCGGCCGCTCTGCCTCCGCAGTGGGTTCCGGCGGCATGACGACCAAGCTCCTCGCGGCGAAGATCGCCCTGTCCGCGGGGTGCCACATGTGCATCGCGGCGGGGCTCCATCGCCATCCGGTGCGCAGGATCGAGGAGGGTGCGCGCTGCACTTGGTTCGTGCCGAGCTCGAGTCCGATCGCGGCGCGCAAGGCGTGGATCGCGGGCACGCTCCGGCCGGCCGGCGCAATTGCGATCGACGCCGGGGCGCTGCGGGCGCTCAAGGAGGGCAAGAGTCTCCTCCCCGCCGGCGTCATCCGCGCGCTCGGTCGGTTCGACCGTGGAGATACCGTGAGCGTCCTCGGGCCGGACGGCGCCGAGATCGCGCGCGGGATCATCGCGTATTCCGATACCGACGTTGCGCGGATCATGGGGCGCCAGTCCGCAGAGATCGAACGCTTGCTCGGATTCCGCGGGCGCGATGAGTTGATCCATCGCGATGATCTGGTGATCCTCGAAGGAGCCGCGCAGGCAGCTCAGCCTGCGGAGGCTGCATCGTGACGGGGCGGTCGGAGGCGCCGAATTTCGATGCGGCTGCCGCGGGCGCCTCGGCGCCCGGCGCGCCCGCGGGCATGTCTCCAGCCGGCGCTTCGAGCGGCGCATCGCCGGGCGGGCCGGGCGATCTCGGCGCGCTGATGAGCCGCATGGGCGAGACGGCGCGCGCCGCCGCTTCGGTGCTGGCGCTCGCGAGCACCGCGCAGAAGAACCGGGCGCTCGCTGTCGCCGCCACGGCCCTGCGGGCCCGCCGCGATGAGCTCCTGAGGGCAAATGCCGCGGACATGGAGGCCGCCCGAGCGAAGGGGCTCGGCGCCGCCATGCTCGATCGCCTGCGGCTCGATGAGAAGCGGATCGACGCAACGGCCCGCGGCATCGAGGAAGTCGCCGCGCTGCCGGATCCCATCGGCACGATCGCGGCCGAATGGGACCGGCCGAACGGCCTGCACATCCAGCGCGTCCGGGTGCCGCTCGGCGTCATCGGCATCATCTACGAGAGCCGGCCGAACGTGACGGCCGACGCGGGCGCGCTCTGCTTGAAATCCGGCAACGCCGCGATTCTGAGGGGCGGCTCGGAGAGCGTCCGCTCGAGCGGAGTCATCCACGAAGCGCTCGTCGAAGGCCTGCGCGCCGCCGACCTGCCGCAGGGCTGCATCCAGCTCGTGCCGACGACCGATCGGGCTGCGGTCGGCTACCTCCTCGCCGGCATGAGCGAGTATGTGGACGTGGTGGTGCCGCGCGGCGGCAAGGAGCTGGTCGCGCGCGTGCAGCGGGAAGCGCGCGTGCCGGTCATTGGGCATCTCGAAGGCAACTGCCACGTATACGTCGATCGCGATGCGGACCTCGCGATGGCGCGGCGCATCGTCCTCAACGCGAAGATGCGCCGCACGGGCATCTGCGGCGCCGCGGAGACGCTTCTCGTCGACCGCGGTTGCGCCGACACGCACCTGGCGCCGATCGTGCGGGATCTCCTCGACGCGGGCTGCGAGGTGCGCGGCGATGAGACCGTGCAGCGCGTGGACCCGCGCGTGCGGCCGGCGGCCGAGGAGGATTGGCTGACGGAATACCTCGACGCGATCATCGCGGCGCGCGTCGTGGATGGGGTCGATGCCGCGATCGAGCACATCGCGCGCTACGGCTCCGCGCACACGGAATCGATCGTGACGGAGAACGTTGCCGCCGCGGAACGTTTCCTCGCGCGGGTGGACAGCGCGATCGTGCTCCACAACGCCTCCACCCAGTTCGCCGACGGCGGCGAGTTCGGCATGGGAGCCGAGATCGGGATCTCGACGGACCGGTTCCACGCGCGCGGCCCGGTCGGCGTCGAACAGCTCACCAGCTACAAGTACGTCGTCCGCGGTTCCGGGCAGGTGCGGCCCTGAGCGGCCGCTGAAAGCGCGCCTGGGCGGCCGGCGGGACGGCGCGCCATCTGACTGCGGCGCTGCCGGTTGCTCGAGCCTCCGGGGGTTGTCCGAGGTGGCCGGCGCGCGTCACGCCGGCAGGCGCTGCTTGAGACCCGCGAGCCCGCCGGGCAGCGAGTAAGCCTCTGCGAAGCCCCGCGCGCGAAGCTCCTGAGCCGCCGCGAGGCTGCGTTTGCCGCTCGCGCACACCAGCAGGTACTTGGCGCGCGGGTCGAGCGTGCGCTCGCCGACGGCAGGCTCGCGCAGGATCCGCTCGAGCAGGGCGTGCAGCGGGATCTCGCGCACGGGGCGCGCCGGCGCCGGACTCTGAGCCGTCTCGTGCGGCTCGCGTACGTCGATGATCGTGAACCCGCGAGCGATCGCTTCGGCGAGATCATCGAACGGGAGCTCGATTTTCGCTGTCGCGGGCTCGCCCGCGGCAGCCGCTTCGGTCGAGGCGTTCGGTCCAGCAGCGCCGGCGCCGGCCGGCGCGCTCAACCCGGCAGCTCCGCCGCCGACTCTAACGCACATGCCGTCGCGACAGGCGCTCGCGCGCCGGGCGCGCACTCGTGTGACGCCGAGCGTCGTCAGGTCGACCACGAGCAGCTCATCGCCCAGCTGGCCGGGCAGATCGAGGAGCAGCTTCAGCGCTTCGAGCGCCTGCAGGCTGCCAAATATTCCGGGAACGGGGCCGAGCACGCCCGCCTCTGCGCAGTTGCCGACGAGTCCGTCGCGCGTCGCCTCGGGCCAGATGCATCGCAGACAGGCGCCTTCGCGATCCGGGCGCACGACTTGCAGCTGTCCCTCGAACTGATAGACGCTCGAGACGATGGCGGGCTTGCCGAGCCGCACGGCGAGGTCGTTCAGCAGGAACTTCGTCGAGAAGTTGTCCGTGCAATCGATCACCAGATCGCACGGCCCGACGAGCCCGGCTCCGTTCGCCGCATCGAGCCGCACCGGGTGCGCGCGAATCTCGATGCTCGGATTCAACGCGCGCAGGCGCTCCGCGGCAAGCTCCGCTTTCAATCGGCCGGCGTCGGCGAGCGCATAGAGCGTCTGGCGATGAAGATTGGAAGGCTCGAGCCGGTCTCCATCGACGATGTCGATCCGTCCGACTCCCGCCCCGGCGAGATAGCAGAGGACGGGAACGCCGAGGCCGCCCGCGCCGACGACGAGGACCCGACTGCGCGCAAGGCGTGCCTGCCCCTGTGGCCCGACCTCCCTGAGCGCCATCTGGCGCGAGTAGTCGGGAACGAGCCCTGGCTCGCGATGGTCCTTGCGATGATCGTGCGCTCGCTCGCGATGGTCCGGCTCGCGATGCGCGCCATGGCGCACCTCGCCGCCGATATCGCGCGCGCCGTCCCGCTCGTCCGCCGCGGCCGCGCAGCGCTCGCAGTTGACCCATCCCGAGTCGCCGTCCTCGTAGTGCTCCTTCTTCCAGATGGGGAGCCGGTGCTTGACCTCATCGATGATGTAGCGGCACGCGAGGAAAGCCTCGTGGCGATGACGCGCGCTCACGCCGACCCAGACGGCGAGGTCGCCAAGCGCGAGGTCGCCGACACGGTGCACGCACGCGGCACGCTCGACGCCGAAGCGCTCGACCGCCTCGGCGAGCACGCGCTCGCCTTCCTTCACCGCGAGCGGCTCGAACGCTTCGTATTCGAGATGCGTGACGCGCCGGCCTTCGTTGTGATCGCGCACCCAGCCCTCGAAGCTCGCATAGCCTCCGCAGGAGCGATCCGCGAGCGAGCCGCGGAGGCTCGCCGGATCGATCGGCTCGGCGGTCAGGCGGAAAGTCTTCTCGGTCATGTCGCGTGCAGCAGCGCGATTCTTCAGCCGCCGGCCACCGGAGGGATGAACACCACGGCGTCGCCCTCGCCGAGCGGCTGCGACCAATCGCCGAACTCCGCATTGACGGCGACGCGCAGCATTTCCGGGGCGAGCGAGAACGGGTGGCGCCGGCGCAGCTCATCGTACAGCTCGCGGGGCGTCCGGGCGGAGGTCGAAATCGTCTCGGCGCTGCGCCCAGCCTGCTCGCGCAGCAGGGCGTAGTACTGGACCTTGATCTGCCGCGCGGGTGCTGCGGCCGCCGAGCGCAACGTGGCCGTGGAGGGCAGCGCGGCCGCCGAGGGCAGCACCCGACCGATCACGTCTCCGTATTCCTGCGGCGTGTTCACGTTGTCCAGCGCGCCGGGGTCTGGCTGATCGAGCAGCATCACATCCGCCTGAATGAGGAACTTCCGCGGGCAGTCGCGGCCGCTCGCGACATAGGCGCGGATCGCCTCGCGGCTCGACGGCTCGTAGATGGTGCACAGCGGCTCGGGCAGGCCGTCGCGGCTCGAACGGTATGCGGTCGCCTGGCGAGCGGGATCGCGCGATTCGAGGAGATGGCGAAGCGTCTGGATATCGAGCAGCGGCAGATCGCACGCGAGCACGAGCCAGGCCACCTCGGGGTAGCGCGACTGCGCGGCGAGGATGCCGGCGATCGGTCCGGAGGCCTCGCCGGTGTCGACGATCTGCGCGAAGCGGGCGCGCAGCGGATCGCCGGTCTGATCGGGACGCACGGACACAAAAACCCGCTCGACGAGCGGCTCGACGAGCTCCACGGCGCGCTCGAGCTGAGTCCGTCCCGCGTAGGGCAGCGCCGCTTTGTCGCGCTGCATGCGTGTGCTGCGGCCGCCGGCGAGCACGAGGCCGTACACCGCGGGGCGGCTCCGGAGAGTGGAAATCATGACCGCGATTGTACGGCGGCCGGCGCGGCCGGGTCGATTCAGGCCGGCCTGCGGGCGCGGCGGCATGCCGGCCTGGGGGGGGGGGCGGGTCGATTCACTTGCGCGCGGCCGGCCTGCCGGTCGTGCGCCGAAAATCGCGGCGCCCGCCGGATTTCGCGAGCAGCCGGACGCTTGCGATCTCGATGTCGTGGGAGAGCGCCTTGCACATGTCGTATACCGTGAGCGCGGCGGCCGCCGCGCCGGTCAGCGCTTCCATCTCGACGCCCGTCCGATGATGCACGGCGACCGTGCAGACGATGCGCAAACCGCCGGGCGCGGGCTCGATCTCCACGGTGCAGCGCTCGATCGGCAGCGGGTGGCAGAAGGGGATGAGCTCGTGCGTGCGCTTCGCGGCCATCACGCCGGCGATGATGGCGGTGTCGAAGACCGGCCCCTTCTTCGTGCGGTGGCCAGCGCGGCGCAGCGCGGTGACGACGTTGCGAGGTAGCCGGATCCGCGCCTCCGCGGAGGCGACGCGCTGCGTCACCTCCTTCGCGCCCACATCGACCATGGTCGGTCGATTGCGCGCGTCGAGATGGGTAAGCTCAGCCGCCAATGTAGTACATCTCGACCTTGCGCTGCTCAGCGGGGGAACGGCGCAGGCTCGCGCGCAGCTCGCTGTAGCGGTCGGCGCGCGCACCCCAGAGGCGGCGGATCAGGTCGGCCAGCTCCTCGTCGCTCGCACCGGCGCGCAGCACGTCGCGCAGGCTCGCCCCGTGGGTCGCGAACAAGCACGTGTACAGCACGCCGTCCGACGAGAGCCGCGCGCGCGAGCAGTCGCCGCAGAACGGCTGGGTGACGGAGGAGATGAATCCAATCTCGCCTCCGCCGTCGGTGAAGCGGTAGCGCTCGGCGACTTCGCCCCGATAGTTGCGCTCGAGAGGCTCGAGGGGCCAGCGCTCGGCAATGCGCGCGACCAGCTCGCGCGAAGGCACTACGAGCTCCTGCTGCCAATGGTTGCGGTTGCCCACGTCCATATATTCGATGAATCGCACGATGACGCCGGTGCCGCGGAAGCGCTCCAGGAGGTCGAGAACCGTGTGGTCGTTCACGCCGCGTTGGACGACTGCGTTGACCTTGATCGGGGCGAGGCCGGCGTCGATCGCATGCTCGATCCCGTCGAGCACATCGTCGATGCCGCCGAACCCCCCGCTCATGCGCGCGAACACCTGCGGATCGAGGCTGTCGAGGCTCACGGTGATGCGATGCAGGCCCGCCGCCTTGAGCTCCGCGGCATGGCGCGCGAGCAGAACCCCGTTGGTCGTGAGCGCCACGTCCTCGACGCCGGGGATGGTCGTGAGGTCCCCGATGAGGTCGGCAAGGTTCGCGCGCAGCAGCGGCTCGCCACCGGTCAGGCGGAGCTTGCGCACGCCGAGCCGGACGAAAAGGCGCGTGAGCCGCACGATCTCGTCGAAGGACAGCCGCTCCGCCGACTTCAGAAACCGGTAGCTGTCGTGGTACTGCTCGCGAGGCATGCAGTAAGGACAGCGGAAGTTGCAGCGGTCCATGACCGAGATTCTGAGGTCGCGCAGCGGGCGTCCCAGCGTGTCGCGGGGGCGCGGAGCCGTGAGCGGGACGATCACTTCTTGCGCGGGGGGATTGGTCGAGGTCATGGAGGCATCCCTCACAGGCAATCACCAGCGATACAACCGTGTGACGAATCCCTTGGGGTATTCGTTCGGTCCCGGCGGCAGCTCGACGAATCCCTGCGTGCCGGCGAGCGCGGTGAAGTCTCCGGACCCGTTCGTCGGGCAGGGCATCGCCCAGCTGCGGCCCCAGTCGTCGGTCTCCACTCTCACGGGCAGGAAGGAGGTGAGCCGTGTCGACACGGCCACCGCGCCGCCGAGCGCGATCCGCTCTGCGGCAGAAGGCGTCTGTCCCATCGCCGCGTACAGCGCCGGCACCACATAGCGCGCGAGGCACACGAGCGTCGAGACCGGATTGCCCGGCAGCGCGAACACGGCCGCGCCGGTCGCCGCGATGCCGAACCAGAGCGGCCGCCCTGGCCGCTGCGCGACGTGATGGAAAATCTCGCGCGCGCCGAGCGCGGCGAGGGCCTGCGGAACGAGATCGAAGCGGCCGGCCGACACGCCGCCGCTCAGGATGAGCACATCGTGCGTGTCGAGGTGGAATTGCAGGCGGGCGCGCAGCTCCTCCGCATCGTCCAGAAGATGCTCGTCGGCGACGCGCAGGAATCCGTGCGCGCGCAGCGCGGCCATGATCCCGTAGACATTCGACCGCCGGACCTGATGCGGCAGGATCGGCTCGCCGGGCTCGATGAGCTCATTTCCGGTGGAGAGCACCGCGAGAGTCGGCTGATGGCTCACGCGCACGCGCGCCATGCCGGCGGACGCCGCGATCGCGACCTCGGGCGCCGTGAGCCTCGTGCCGGCCGCGAGCAGCAGAGAGCCTTGCTTGGTGTCGCTCGCGCGCCGGTGAACGTTCTGCCACGGCTCGATGGGCGCCGCCGCGGCGAGCTCGGCGACGCCGCTGGCCACTGTGATCTGCTCCACCGGAACGACGGCATCGCATCCCGCGGGCAGCACCGCGCCGGTCATCACTTCGATGCAAACGGCGGGCGATGCGAGCGTGAGGGGCGGATCGCCGGCCGCCTGGGTCCCCTGGATGCCGAAGCGCCGCACTCCATCGCGCGCCGCGGCGCTGGCGAGCGCGATGCCGTCCATCGCCACCCGATCGAACGGCGGCTGATCCCGTTCGGCATAGATGTTCTCCCGCAGGACCGCGCCAGCGGCCTGCGCGAGGGGCAGCGACTCGATCGGGAGGCAGGGCAGGTGCTCGCCGATCAGCCGCTCGGCTTCTGCGGGAGTCAACAAGGCGGGATCGTCCGGTCGGGCGCACGGCGCAATGAGCTGTGAGTGGGGCGCGGCGGTGCGTGCAGACCCGTGCGTGTCGACCGCAGACCCGTGCCCGCCGCAGCGGAAAGAGGCTCAGCTCTTGGCCTTCTGGGCTCTCGCCTTGAATATCTTGACCTGCTCATTGAAGCGGTTCGTCACGGCCGTGGCGTCGTCGACGGCCGCATCGTTCTTCTTGGCGAGCATGCTGTCGAGCTCGGCCTTCTGCGCCTTCGTCTTGTCGGGATCGGCCTTGGGGTCGGCCTTCTCGAGCTGATCGACCGCTTGGTCGTGCTCGAGCTTCAGGCAATCGGTATAGGCCTTGATCTCGTCGTTGTAGGCTCTCACCTGCTTCATCGCGGCGATCATCTCCTGCTCGCTCGCCGTGGCGCCATCGGGAAGCTTCTCGGGAGCCTTCGGATAGCTGCAAGTCGCGTAAGCCTCTCCACAGGCGAGAGCGGCCGTCAGGAACATAATCGACGTGAGTGCCTTCATAGGGGTTCCTCCTCCGGGACTATCTTATGCGATTTCCCCCGGAAGGCGCGCTTGCGGCGGCGCGAACTGTGGAGCGGCAGCATGATCACGCTCATCGTGAACGGTAGGTCGGTCAGGGTCGACGACGATCCCGCGACGCCGCTCCTATATGTCCTGCGCGGCACGCTCGCGCTCAACGGCGCGAAGTTCGGCTGCGGCCTCGGTCAGTGCGGCGCGTGCACGGTGATCGCGGACGGCGAGGCGATTTTCTCGTGCATCACGCCGATCTCCGCGCTTGCGGGGAAGCAAATCACGACGCTGGAGGGACTCGGCACCCGCGAGCGGCCGAGCGTCGTGCAGCGCGCCTTCATCGCCGAGCAGGCGGCGCAGTGCGGCTACTGCATCCCGGGGATGATACTGCGTGCGCAAGCGCTGCTCGATCGCAATCCCGCGCCGAGCGACCAGGAGATCCGCGCGGCGCTCGCGCCGCATCTCTGCCGCTGCGGCACGCACATGAGGATATTGCGGGCGGTGAAGCGCGCGAGCCAGGAGCTGCGGACGTGAGGCCGGATGTCGTCCGGCGCGGCGTGGGTGATGTCCCGTATGACGTCTCGGGTGGTGTCTCGCGTGGTGACTCGCATGGCATCTCGCGTCGCGAGGTACTCGCCGGCGGCGGGGCGCTGGTCGTCCATTTCGCTCTGGCGCGAGCTGCCGCAGGTGGCGGCCGGCCGCAGAGCGGCAGCGCAGGTCGCGGCAATGCGGCGGCCGGAGGAGCTGCACCCGCCGGCGGCGCGGACACCGAAGCCGCTCTGCCGGGCAGCCTGCGGCGGGCACCGATGCTCGATTCATGGCTGCGGATCGACCCGAGCGGCGCCGTCACCGTCTTCACGGGCAAGGCGGAGCTCGGACAGGGGATCGAGACGGCGCTCATGCAGCTCGCCGCCGAGGAGCTGGCCGTGGCGCCCGAGAGCATCACGATCATCACGGCCGACACGAGCCGCACGCCCGATGAGGGCTACACGGCTGGCAGCCATTCGATGCAGGACAGCGGCACGGCGATCCTCAATGCGGCCGCGCAGGCGCGGGAGATCCTGGTCGACCTTGCGGCTCGGCGATGGAGACTTCCGGCGCGCGAGCTGAGAGCGGACGGCGGCGCCGTTGTGGCTCCCGACGGCCGGCGGATCGGCTATGGCGCGCTCGTCTCGGCGCAAACCCTGCACGTGCGCGCAAGGCCGCGTTCCGAGCTCAGGAACGGCGAAAGGCGCCGCTTGATCGGTACGTCGCTGCCGCGCATCGATATTCCGCCGAAGCTCACGGGCGCGCCGATCTACGTCCAGGATTTGCGCCTGCCAGGCATGGTGCACGCGCGAGTCGTGCGGCCGCCGAGCTATGCGGCTCGCCTCGTCTCGGTGGACCTTGACACGGCGCGCCGGCTGCCGGGCGTGCTGCACGTGATGCGCGACGGGAACTATCTTGCCGTAGTCGCCGAGCGCGAATACCAGGCGATCGTTGCCGGGGAGGCGCTCGCGCGCTCGGCGCGCTGGCAGGAGAGAGCGGACCTGCCGGACGAAGCGCATCTTTACGACGAGCTCGTGAGCTGGCCCGCGCGCACGCTCGAGATCGCGAACGCCGGCCGGCCGGCCGGGCTTCCCGCGAACGCACGCACGCTCGCGGCGGAGTACCGCCGTCCCTATCTGATGCACGCCTCGATCGGTCCTTCGTGTGCGGTTGCGCGCTTCGAGGACGGCCGGCTCACCGTCTGGACGCACAGCCAAGGCGTCTATCCGCTGCGCCGCGCGCTCGCGGAGCTGCTGCGCCTGCCCGAGGACCGGGTGCGCTGCATTCAGGCTCAGGGCTCGGGCTGCTATGGCCACAACGGCGCGGACGATGCGGCTGCCGATGCGGCGCTCATCGCGCGTGCCGTGCCGGGGCGGCCGGTGCGTGTGCAGTGGATGCGCGCCGACGAGAACCTCTGGGAACCGTACGGTCCCGCCATGCTCGCCCGCGTCCGCGGCACGCTCGATACGGCGGGGCGCCTTGTGGCGTGGGAATACGATGTATGGAGCAACACGCATTCCACGCGCCCCGGCGGGGCGGGCAATCTCCTGCCGGCCTGGCTCCTCGCGGCGCCGATTCCGCAGCCGCCGCCGCGCCCGATTCCGCTGCCGGAGGGGGGCGGAGACCGCAACGCGCTCCCGCTCTACCGGATCCCGCGCATCGCCGCGCGCCATCACTTCATTTCCGCGATGCCGGTGAGGGTGTCGGCGCTGCGCTCGCTCGGGGCGCACCTCAATGTGTTTGCCATTGAGAGCTTCATGGACGAGCTCGCGCAGGTGGCGGGAGCTGATCCCGTGGAATTTCGCCTGCGTCATCTCGATGATCCGCGGGCCGCGAAGGTCATTCAAACCGCTGCGGAGCGTTTCGGTTGGGCTCGGGCCCGCCGCGCGGTCGCGGGTGCAGGACAGGGGACCGCCCACGCGGGCAGCGGATTCGCGTTCGCCCGCTACAAGAACCTCGCGAGCTACGCGGCGGTCGCGGTGCAAGCCGAAGTCGATCGGGACGGGCGCGTGCGCGTGCGGCGCGCCGTCGCCGCGGTGGACTGCGGCGAAGCGGTCAACCCCGACGGCGTCCGCAACCAAATCGAGGGCGGCCTCCTGCAGGCGGCGAGCTGGACGCTCGAGGAGGCCGTGACGCTCGACCGCACGCGCATCACGAGCCGCGACTGGGCGAGCTATCCCATTCTGCGCTTCGACGGGGTGCCGGATTCGGTGGAGGTCGTTGTGGTGGATCGCCCGGGCGAGCCGTTTCTCGGCCTCGGCGAGGCGGCTCAGGGACCCACGGCGGCGGCGATCGCCAACGCCGTCGCGGACGCGGCCGGCGTCCGGGTCCGCGAGCTGCCGATCGGTCGGAGCGCATCCCATATCCGCGCCGGAATCGTCCTACGCGGCGCCGGAAAGTCATGAGGCCGCCGTGATTTGCGGGCGGGTTTTCAGGCGCCGCCTCGCGTTGACGCGCGGCGGCGCCGCTCCGACGAGCGAGCCGCCCGGCGGTCGCGGCCTCGCGAAGTCCACGCGGCTCCGATTCGTCATTCAGCGCCACGCGGCGCGGCGGCTACACTACGACTTGCGCCTCGAGCTCGACGGCGCATTCAAATCCTGGGCGGTGACTCGCGGCCCCCCGCTCGCCCCCGGGGACAAGCGCCTCGCCGTCGAGGTGGAGGACCACCCGCTCGAATACGGCGACTTCGAGGGAACGATTCCGCAGGGCGAGTATGGCGGCGGCACCGTTCAGCTGTGGGACCGCGGCTACTGGGCGCCCGAGCCGGGCGAATCGCCGCAGCGCGCGCTCGAGCAGGGGGAGCTCCGCTTCACGCTCGAAGGCGAGCGGCTGCGCGGGCGATGGGTGCTCGTGAGGCTGCGGGATGAGTCATCGAGGCGGAGCGGCGGACGGCGCAACTGGCTCCTGATCAAACGGCGCGGCGATGAGGCGAGCGGGTCGAAGTCGGACGCCGCGTCCCAATCGAGCGGCGCTCTGCCGGAGGATTACTCCGTCGCCTCCGGGCGCACGATGGCACAGATCGCGGCGGGCGAGGGACCCGCGCCCCGCCCCTTCATGATGCCCGGGCGGCGCGGCGCGCCGAATGCCGTGCGGCGATCCGATCGCGGAACCGAGCGAATTCCGGCCGGGCGGACAGAGGATGCACGCGTGGGAGCGCGTCGCAAACGAATGGCGGCTTCGGCGCGAGTGTCCGTACGCTCTCGCGGCAAATCGCGCGCCAAATCGCGCAGTCGCGCCGATCCGTTCCCGGCGTTCGTCCCGCCGCAGCTGTGCCGGCTCGTCGAGCGGCCGCCGTCCGGCCCCGGCTGGGCGCACGAAATCAAATTCGACGGCTACCGAATGCAGCTGCGAATCGAGGAAGGGGAGGTCGAGCTCAAAACGCGCCGCGGACTCGACTGGACGGCGAAGTTTCCGATCATCGCGGCGGAAGCGCGAAAATTCCCCGACTGTCTCATCGACGGCGAGGCGGTGGCGCTCGATGATCGGGGCGCGCCGAGCTTCCCGCGGCTGCAAGCTGCGCTCTCGGCGAATGACACATCGAGCGTCGTGTTCTTCGCGTTCGATCTGCTCTACGCGCAGGGCGAGGACGTGAGGGGCGCGCCGCTCGCCGAGCGCAAGCGCCGGCTGAAAGCGCTGCTCGACGCGCTCGCAGGCCACGAGCATATCCGCTACGTCGAGCACTTCGAGGAGAGCGCGGACGCCGTGCTCAAATCGGCGTGCCGGATGGGGCTCGAAGGCATCGTCTCGAAGCGCCTCGATGCGCCCTACGGCTCGGGGCGCGGCGAAGCCTGGACGAAGGCAAAGTGCCGCGGCGGGCAGGAGGTCGTGATCGCCGGCTGGACGAGCGAACGGAACGACTTGAGCTCGCTGCTCGCCGGCGTCTGGGCCGGTGACCGCTTCATCTACGTCGGCCGGATCGGAACGGGCTTCTCGCGAGAGACGGCGCAAACCTTGCTGCGCCGACTGCGCCCGCTCGAGATCGAGGAGAGCCCGTTCAATCCGGCGCCGCGCGTGCCGCGCGCCCGCAGGATTCACTGGGTGCGGCCGCAGCTCGCTGCGGAGATCGAATTCGCGGGCTGGACGACCGATGGCATGATCAGGCAGGCCGCATTCAAAGGCATCCGCGAGGACAAGCCCGCTCGGCAGGTGACGGTCGAGCGTCCCGCGCGCACGTCGGCGATCGAGCAATCGGTGCAGAACGCCGCGAAGCGGCCGGCACAGAACGCCGCGAGTCGGCGCCGACGCGCTGGACGGACACGGGCCGATGTATCGAGCGGACGGCCAGTCGGCGCTCGGTCGGCCGGCGATCGGCCGACAAGCGATCGGCCGGCAGGTCTCGGCACCGTCATGGGCGTCGAGATCTCCCATCCCGACAAGCCGCTCTGGCCGCACGCCGGCGACGGCCGCCCCGTCACGAAGCTCGAGCTCGCGGAGTACTTCGCGCTCGTCGGCCCGTGGATGATGGAGCACCTGCGCGGCCGGCCCTGCTCTCTCGTTCGTGCGCCCGACGGCATCGACGGTGAGCACTTCTTTCAACGTCACGCGATGCCGGGCGCATCGTCCCTGTTCAGCCTGACGCGCGTCTCCGGCGATCGCAAACCCTACTTGCAGATCGATCGCGTCGAGGGACTGGCTGCGGCGGCTCAGATCGCGGCGATCGAGCTCCATCCCTGGAACTGCGAGCCGGGCCGGCCCGACTGCCCGGGACGCCTCGTGTTCGACATCGATCCCGCGCCGGACGTGCCGTTCGCCAAAGTCATCGCGGCGGCTCAGGAGCTGCGGGACCGGCTGGAAGCCGTCGGGCTCGCCGTGTTCTGCAAGACGACGGGCGGCAAGGGCCTGCACGTCGTGACGCCGCTCGCCGCGCGCGGCAGCCTCGACTGGCCGGCGGCGAAGACGTTCGCGCAGGCGGTCTGCGCGCAGATGGCGGCGGACAGCCCGAATCGCTACTCGGTGAAGATGTCGAAGCGCGAGCGCGCCGGACGGATCTTCCTCGATTACCTGCGCAACGACCGGTTCGCAACGGCGGTCGCGCCGCTGTCACCGCGCGCACGCGAGGGAGCGACGGTCTCGATGCCGCTCGAGTGGCCGCAGGTGCGAGCAGGACTGTCGCCGGCGCGGTTCACGCTGCGTACCGCGCCGCGGCTCCTCGAGAAGGGGCGCCCGTGGAAGGACTACGGCTCGGCGGCGCGGCCGCTCGACCGCGCGATCGAACGATTGACGGGCGCCGGGACGGCGGGCAGGCTCGCGGGAGGAGCTCGGAGACGGTTCCGGCATGATGTGGCAAGGGCTGCCAGACGGCGCGAGGGCGGCAGATGAGGCGGCGTGCAAGCGGCTCGATTTGCTGCGCGCGACGGCCGCTTCGCTGCGTGCGACTGCCGCGTTGGAAGTCGCGGCGATGCTGGCGCTTCTGCTGTCGTTCATTTGGGTATGGCAGGAGGCGTTTCCAGGCGATGCGCTGCTCGTCGTCTTCCTTTACTTCGCGCTCGGGCTTTCGAGCCATTTGCGGCGAGGCGAGTCGGCGCGCGAGATCGGCCTCACGCTGCACAACTGGTGGCCGGCGGCTCGCAACGCAGCCGGCGTCGTCGCATTCGGCATCGCCCTGCCGCTCGGATGGGGCATCGCCCACGGCACCCTGCACTTCGATCCGGCGCCGCGCTGGCTCGCGAGCCTGCCGTTCCACATGATCTGGGGCACGGCGCAGCAGTATGGGCTTGTCTGCTTTTTCTATCGGCGGCTGCACGAGGGTTTCGGCGGCCCACGCGCCGCGACGCTCGGCGCGGCGACGATCTTCGCGATCTGCCACCTGCCGAACCCGTTTCTCGTCGGCGTGACGTTTGCCGCCGGGCTCGTGTCGTGCACGCTCTATCGACGCGAGCCGAACGTCTTCGTGCTCGGCGTGGCGCACGGCCTGATCTCGCTGACTCTGTTCGGCGCTCTGCCGTTCAGCCTGACGCACGACCTGCACGTCGGGCCGGGCTACTACACGGCGACCGGATGAGCAGCCGCAGGTTGAGACGGGCGCTGGGATGCACCGGCTGCGCTCTCGCCGCGGCGCTGCTCGGCGCGGGGTTGCTCGGCGCGCCGACGCTCGCGCAGTCGGCGGGGAACCCGGTTGCGCAGCAGCCGGACAGCTCCTCCGCGCAGCCCTCCGGCGCCACTGCCCAGGTATCAGGTGTCGCTGCTGAGGCGTCCGGCACCGCTGCTCAGGAGGCCGGTGCCGCTGCCCAACCTTCCGGCGCCGCCGGCGAGCTGCAGCGCTACGTGGCCGCGCCGGACCCGAGCTATGGCTGGCGCGAGGTCGCGTCGGGCCGCTCGGGATCCGCCGAGTTCGCCGAGGCCATTCTCACGTCGCAGACCTGGCGCGGCATTCCCTGGAAGCATCAGCTGTTCATCATCAAGCCGGCGCGGCCCGATGCACGCCGCAAGGCCGCGCTGCTGTACATCGACGGCGGAAGCTGGCATGCGTCGTTTGCCAGCGGCGTGGGAAGCGAGCTTCCGCGAGAGGCCTCCGATTTCATTCGCGCTGCCGAGCTGCTGCATGCGCTCGTCATTGTCGTGAGACAGGTCCCGTTCGAGCCTCTGTTCGGGCGCACGGAGGATGCGCTCATTGCCTACACCTTCCAGAAGTACTTCGAGACGAGAGAGCCGGACTGGCCGCTGCTGCTCCCGATGGTGAAGAGCGCAGCGCGCGCGATGGATGCCGCGCGGGACCTCGCGCGCCGGCAGTGGGGCATCGCCATCGACCGGTTCCTGGTCACCGGTTCGTCGAAGCGGGGCTGGACGTCATGGCTCGTTGCGGCCGTCGATCCTCGGGTCGCTGCCGTGGCGCCGATGGTGATCGACATGCTCGACATGCCCGCCCAGATCAGCCTTCAGCGTGAGACGTTCGGTGGTCACTTGTCGCCGGAGATCCAGGATTACCAGGCGATCGGGCTGCCGGAGCGCATCGACACGCCGGCCGGGCGCGCGCTTGTAGCGATGGTGGATCCATACAGCCATCGGGACAAGCTGACGATGCCGAAGCTCATCCTGCTCGGCACGAATGATCCCTACTGGCCTGTCGATGCGCTGCGGATCTACTGGGGCGGGCTGCCGTCCGAGAAGCGCGTTCTCTATCTGCCGAATCAGACACACCACCTGGGCGACGCGGACCGGCTGGTCGGGAGCCTCGCTGCGCTCTTTCGGTACTCGATGCGCGGCCGCGCGCTGCCGAACGTATTGGGAACCTTCGTTGAGCGGCCGGGCGCGCTCGAGCTCTCGGTGCGGACCGATCGCGCTCCGGACCGGCTTCTCGCCTGGTCGGCCGCGAGCCCGACGCGGGACTTTCATCTCGCGCACTGGTCGCCGCATCCGTGCGAGCGTCGAGGCGACACCTATCTCTGCCGGCAGCCGCTCGACGGAGACGGCTTCACGGCGCTGTATGCGGAGGCGGCTTTCAGAGATCGGAGAGAGCCGCCGTTCTCGTTGTCGACGCTGGTATGCGTCGCTCGCAACGGGCCGGCTCCGCCGGCTGCCATGACCCGGCAGGAGCAGCTCTGCGGAAATGACAGTACAATCTCCACGCCGCGCCCGTAGCTCAGTCGGATAGAGCATCAGGCTTCGAACCTGAGGGTCGGGGGTTCGAATCCCTCCGGGCGCGCAGCGCTGTGCACGAGAGCGCAAGCGCTTTCTCGACATGGCCAGCGGACCAGCTCCGGTGCGCTGTCGAGCGCGCGATCAACGCGTTGATCTCTGCCAGCGCGGACTCGCCGGCGGCCGCGGCCGGAATTCGCCGCGCGATGCTCGCGGCGCTCGAATCCGGCAAGCTGGCGGAGCTCGGGTACGGCAAGGTAGAACGGGTTTGGACATCGCTCGGCCTCGCTCTCGAGGCGCGACACTACCCGCTCGATGCTCCGTCGCTGGAGCCTCGGCATTACGGGACTACCTGGACGTGGCTGCGCTCTCTCACCGGCTCGGCGTGCCGCACAGCGTGCGCGCTCGAGCCTCTGATCTCGCTCTACGCCGAATTCACCGGCGAGGATGGTAATCTGGTGACCGGCGCTGTCGTAAGGCTCGCGAATCCGGGGCCGTACGATCTGACGGACATCGACTTGAACGAATACACGGGAATCATCGCTCCCCGGAATGACTGGCGCGCGGTCGGGAAGCAACGCCGGATGCTCGCGAGCGCGCTTCTGACGCGCGCTCCCGGCCGCGAGACGACCGGGGCGGGTCGCCGGCGGAGGTCGAGATGACATCTGAGAGCAAGCCGCAGCGGGTGGCCTTCATCGGGCTCGGAGTGATGGGCGGCGCAATGGCGCGACACCTCGCCGCGGCGGGCCACCGGGTGGCGGTCTACAACCGCACCGCAGAGAAGGCGCGCAAGTGGGTCGAGCTGAACGGCGGACACGCCGCCGCCACGCCGCGTGAAGCCGCTCGGGATGCGGAGCTGGTATTCGCCTGCGTGGGCAACGATGACGATGTGCGTGCCATCTCCCTCGGCGAGGCGGGCGCGTTTGCAGGCATGAAATCGGGTGCCATCTTCGTGGATCACACGACAGCATCGGCGCGGCTCGCGCGCGAGCTGCATGCCTGCGCTGCCGCGAGCGGCCTGCATTTCATCGATGCGCCGGTCTCGGGCGGTCAGTCGGGTGCCGAGAACGGCACCCTCACGATCATGTGCGGAGGCGATCCGGAGCCCTTCGAGCGCATGCGGCCCGTCGCGCTCGCTTACGGCAGGGCGGTGACCCGCATCGGCCCGCCCGGGGCAGGACAGCTCGCGAAGATGGTCAACCAGATCTGCCTCGCCGGCCTCGTGCAGGCACTCGCGGAGGCCATCGCATTCGGGGAGAAGGCGGGGCTCGACATGCCGCTCGTGCTCGAGGCCATCGGCAAGGGCGCGGCGCAGAGCTGGCAGATGGACAACCGCGGGCGCACGATGATCGAGGACCGCTTCGACTTCGGGTTCGCCGTCGACTGGATGCGCAAGGATCTCGGGATCGCACTCGAGGCCGCCCGCGCGAGCGGCGCACGGCTGCCGGTGACGGCGCTCGTCGATCAGTTCTATGCGGACATCCAGGCGCAGGGCGGAGGCCGGTGGGACACCTCGAGCCTCATCCGCCGGCTGCGCTAAGTACGGAGCCAGTGATCGGGAAACTCGGTGCAGGGTGCTCGAGCACAGCCTCAGGCACCGCCGCGTGTCCTACCTTGTGATCGTCGCTCAGATGGCGAGCGACGCCCCGAGACGACCGCGGCGCCCATGCCCCGCGCTCAGGGCCGACTGCCCATCGGATCAGGGTTCGATACGGCTCTGCGGTCGGACCGGCGCGCGCCGGCAACGAGGATGTCGACGAGCCTGCGGGCGCTTTGCCGCCAGTCAGGGCCGATGGCGACGTGCGCAACGCCGACGAGCGCCCGCAGCAGATCGACGGGGTCGAGGTCCTTGCGGATATCGCCGCTCTTGATCGCACGCTTCACGAGTGCCCGAATCGCCTCGTGGATGGCCGTATAGGACGCTTCGAATACCTTCCTAGGATCGCCGACCAGAGCGTTCAGCACGGGAGCGATGAGCTGCTTCGTTTCGATCGCATCGACGAACAGCAGCAGCCAGGCCCGCAGAGCTTCAACCGGAGGCATGCGTTCGGCCAGCTCGCGCTGCGCAGCGGCTAGCTTTTCCATCTCGGACCGATAGACCGCCACAAGCAGCGCTTCGCGGGTGGGAAAGTGGCGATACAGGGTCCCCGGGCCGACACCAGCCTTCTTGGCGATGTCCTCCAGACTCGCATCGGCGCCCGAGCGGGTGAATTCCTGCTTCGCGACCGTGAGGATGCGTTCGCGGTTGCGCTGCGCGTCCGCGCGCAATCTCTTGTGCGTCACTCGAGGGATCTTCGTGGCCATCGGGAAGTCTCTCGGAAACTTGTAAGCGGAGGGCTCCTCCGGTAGTATCGTTGTATCTGGAGGATTCCTCCGCTTATAGCAGGCGCACGGCGGCTCGTCAAATTCGGCGAACCGCGTGCGGCGATCGAGTTGCGAAGGAGAGGCGAATATGCGCATTTTTGTCACCGGAGCCACGGGCTTTGTCGGCCTTGCCGTCGTCAAGGAGTTGATCGCGGCCGGCTACCAAGTACTCGGCCTGAGCCGCTCGGAGAAAGGCGCGGAGGCGCTGCTCGCCGCAGGCGCCGAGGTCCATCGAGGTTCCCTCGAGGACCTGGACAGCCTGAAGGCGGGCGCTGCGCGCTCGGACGGCGTCGTCCACACCGCGTTCAGACACGACTGGTCGAACTTTGCGGAAAGCTGCGACATGGACAAGCGCGCCATCGAGGCGCTCGGCTCGGTGCTCAGGGGGTCCGATCGTCCGCTGGTCGTCACGGCTGGACTCGCAGTGCGCGCGCAGGACCGCCCTGCAACCGAGGACGATCCGCCGCTTCCCGTCAGCGCCTCGTATCCGCGCGCTTCCGAAGCGACGGCTGCCGCGCTTCAGGCGCTGGGCGTCAACGTATCGGTGATCCGTCTTCCGCAAGTCCACGATCGCATCAAGCAGGGCCTCATCACCTCCCTGATCACCCTTGCCCGGCAGAAGGGGGTCTCCGCGTACGTCGGCGAGGGGCTCAACCGCTGGGCCGCGGTGCACGTCAGCGACGCCGCGCACCTGTATCGGCTTGCGCTCGAGAAGCGTGAAGCCGGTGCCCGCTATCATGCAGTCGCGGAAGAGGGTGTGCCGCTTCGGGACATCGCTCGGGTCGTCGGCGAAGTCCTCGAGGTGCCGGTGCGGGCCGTTGCCGAGGAGGAGGCGGCCGCGCATTTCGGATTTCTCGCCAGGTTCGTTGAAATGGACCTGCGAGGCTCCAGCGCCAAGACACAGGATCGCCTGGGCTGGCGCCCGAAGGGCCCCGCGCTGATCGTCGATCTCAGGCAATTGCGCCATGTCGACGCTGGCGGGGGCGTCGCGTCCTATCCGCCGGCGCGAGCGGCCCATTGATCGATGGGAATTGGACCGATGGTGAGCAACGGAGCATCGCATCCTGATCCTGCGGCGCGCGGGGTCGAGTAGGTCATGTCAGGAGCGTGGAGATGGACTCCATCGAAGTGCTGATCGTCGGTGCCGGACCCGTCGGGCTGTTGACCGCCGTCGCGCTCGCGGAGCAGGGCATCCAAGTGAGGGTTCTGGAGCGAGAGCCTCGGCTCAATGACTCCCCCAGGGCCTGCGTCTACTTCTCCTCGACCCTGGTTGCGCTGCAGGCCCTCGAACTGCTGCCGGCGCTCGAAGCCCGCAGCCTCAAGGTGCGCACTTTCGGCTTCCACGCGCCGGGGCTCGGATATCGCACGGTCCTGTCGATGCGGTGCATGGAGGGCATCACGTTCGATTATCAGCTGCACTGCGGACAGGACGTGCTCTGTCAGGTGGCGATGGCCCGACTTCTGCGGCTCGGCGGCGAGGTGCGCCTGTCGAACAGGCTCGTGGGTCTGTCTCAGTCGAACACGGGTGTGCGTGCGCAGGTGCAAACCCCGGCAGGTCTCGAGGAGATCGCCGCCGGATGGGTCGTCGGCGCGGACGGCGCCCGCAGCACTGTGCGCAAGCTCATCGGCGTCGGCTTCGAAGGGCATACCTGGTCCAACCGCTTCATCGCCACCAACCTTTACTGCGACATGGCCGCCTTCGGATATCAGCCGTCGAATTTCATCTGTGACCCGGTCTACGGCGGAGTCGTCGCGCAGATCGACGCCGAGGGACTGTGGCGGTTGACCTACCATGAAAGCGCGGACCAGCCGGCGGAGAGCTTCATGGAAAGGCTGCCCGCGAAGCTCGCCGGCTTCATTCCGGCGGATGCCTCCTACCGGATCAGGGCGGCGAGCCCCTACACGATTCATCAGCGCTGCGCGGAGAGGCTGCGGGCCGGGCGCGTGCTTCTGGCAGGCGATGCCGCCCACGCCACGAACCCCTGCGGCGGCCTCGGTCTTACGACAGGGATCTGGACTGGCATGATCCTGTCGGACCTTCTGGGCGCCGTGCTTCGCGGGGAAGAGAGCGAGGCGATCCTCGATCGCTACGGTGAGGAACGGCGCCGCATCTTCTGGGAGATCACCTCGCCGGGGGCCTCCGAGAACAAGCGCATGATGGAGGAGAGCGATCACGCTCGGCGGCTGAAGGACATCGAAGGTGTCGAGCGGATGGCTGCCGACCCGAACGTCGCGCGGCTGATGATGGCGTTCCCCTTCCGGGTCATCGGCAATCCGCTGCGCGAGGGCTCGCGCTGGCGCGGAGCCGATCCGACCGCTCGCGCCGGAATCGCCCTCGACGAGCGGGTATCGCAGCTCGCGTGACCCGCCCGCCTCACGCGCCTTCTCGTGTCAGCCTGTGGCGTGCGCCTGATTGGAATGGTTACGCCGAGCGCCTCGGGTGCATCGGCGAGCACTGCGCGGAACGGCTCGCGCACGGTGCGAGACTCTGTTCGAAGGTGCGGGGCGAGCTCGAGTGCATCGGGCTTGCCGAGCCGCTCCGCTCCGTGAAGGCGCCCAGATTGTTGACCAGTGGCGGCGATTCACGATGGAGCTCTACGCACGGATCGAGCACCGGAGAGACGCCATGCCGGTCGGCATCGTCGTCAACGCCCTGCCCGGTATCGGGGACCCGATCGGTGCCGCGCGCCGTGCTCGCGCTCACGGGAGGGCGGAATGTGCTTGGGGGCTCAGGCGGGCGAGAAACGCATTGGCGAGGTGGTGCGCGCCGGCGGATTCGCCCGTTTCCGCAGGGCGACGGAGACGCCGTTCAATTTGGTCTTCGAAGCGCGACCTTCAGTGTGCGAACCGGTGGGCTGACTCTTGGGGCATAATGACCGGGGAGGGCAGGCCATGTGCGACGACGATTCCTTCGACGACATGATCGAGTATGGGTCGCGGCGCGCCGCGCTCTCGCGCCGGCGGTTCGGCGCGCTCGGGCTCGGCGCGGGCCTCGCGTCGATGCTGCCGCCCGCAGCAGGCGCAGCGGACGTGAAAGAGTCCGACGTTGAGATCAAGACGCCCGATGGGACGTGCGATGCGTATTTCGTGCATCCGTCGCAGGGGCGCCATCCGGGCGTGCTCGTCTGGCCGGATATCTTCGGCCTGCGGCCGGCGTTCAGGCAAATGGGGCAGCGGCTCGCCGCCTCGGGCTACTCGGTGCTCGTAGTCAACCCCTTCTATCGCACGAAGAAGGCGCCGACTTCCCCGGAGCACGCCGACTTCCAGGACCCCGCCACGCGCGCGATGCTCACGGCGCTCATGAGCTCCCTGACGGCAGATACGACCGTCACCGACGCGCGCACGTTCGTGCCCTGGCTCGATCGGCAGCGCGCCGTGGACACCCGCCGGAAGATGGCGACGACCGGCTACTGCATGGGCGGGCCGTTCACGTTCCGCACCGCCGCGGCATTCCCGGAGCGCATCGGCGCGGGCGCCTCGTTCCACGGGGCGAGCCTGGTGACGGACAAGCCCGACAGCCCTCATCTGCTGATTCCGCGGATCAAGGCGCGCTTTCTGATTGCGATCGCGGAGAACGACGACCAGCGCCAGCCGGAGGCGAAGGACGTGCTGCGCTCGGCGTTCGAGAAGGCGGGTAATCCGGCGGAGATCGAGGTGTACAAGGGAGCCCTGCACGGCTGGTGTCCGCCCGACTCGCGCGTATACAACCACGATCAGGCCGAGCGCGCGTGGGGGCGCATGCTCGCGCTCTTCCAGACGGCGCTCGCGTAATCCGCGCGGGGGACTGGCGGATCCCCATGCATCATCGTGGCCGATCCGTGTCACTGCGCGGACGGCACGGAGCGGATCACATCGCGCTATGCACTAGCAGATCCTCGAGCGCATACAGCGCCTTCTGCGGGAAGCGCTCGAATGGATAGTACTTCGTGATGATCGCCAGCGCGCGCTCGTAGGAGCGAACGTCGAGAAGGCGAAGCAGGAAGCGAACATCGTCCTCGTCGTGAAACGCTGCGCCGATCCGCATGGCGAGACACTTCATCTCCTGCGGCGTCAATCCGGAGAGGAGCGAGTTGATCTCGGCGAGGGCAAATGACGGCTCGGCAGGCCCCTCCAGGGCGGCGACTGCCGCCTGGAAGGCAGCCGCGGGCGCCGGCAGCACGCGGCTCAGCACATAGGCCGACATGTCCATGCCGGCCCGCTGCGCCGCGCGCCGGATGGCGGATTTCTCCGCCTGGCTCACCCGCAATTGCAGTTGCGAGCCTTTCGTGGCGCGCCTCATGAGATGAGGCCACTCGAGCCCGCACTCAATGTCAATACATTGTATTGACGCATTCCATCGGCCAAATGCCGCGATGGTGCGCGCGCTCTCGGCGAGCGCGCCGACGCCGATCCGGACCGATCCACGGACGCTGTTGCAATGCGCTCAGAGCACCCTGACGGCCGGCGCAGGCGCGAGCGCGAGCGGATTGCGCAGCGCCAGCTCGAAAGGCGGCGCCTCGATCTCTAAGACATCTCCCGGCTGGGCGCGCAAGCCGTCCGCAAAGGAGAGCGTGGCCGTCCCGAAGAAATGCACGTGCAGGTCTCCGGGGCGGCGGAACAGCGCGTATTTGAAATGATGGTGCTCGAGATTGCGCACGCTGTGGGACATGTTCGTCTCGCCCGTGAGGAACGCTCGCTCCCAAATGAGCTGCGATCCCCGCCGGATGCGCACGGTGCCGCGGATGTCCGCAGGCAGCTCGCCCACCAGAGGCTCCGGTCCCAGCGCGGTGGGCCGCAGCTTCGAGTGGGCGAGATAGAGATGGTTCGTCCGCTCGGTGAGGTGGTCGGAGAATTCGTTGGCGAGCGTGAAGCCGAGCCGGCACGGAGTGCCGTCCGCCGAGATCAGATAGATCCCCGCGATCTCCGGCTCCTCGCCGCCGTCGAGGGCGAAGTCGGGCGAGCAGAGCGGGAACTCCGGCGCGACGATGCTGCGGCCGTCGCCCTTGTAGAACCACTCCGGCTGCACGCCGACCTCGCCCTCGTGCGGCTTGCCGCCTTCGAGCCCCATGCGGAACATCTTCATGGAGTCGGTGGCATCCTCCGATTGCGCGCGCGCGTGCATTCGATCGCGCGCATCCGCCGAGCCGAGGTGCGTCAGGCCCGTGCCGGTCAGCAGGACGCGCGCGCAGTCTTCGTGATCGACCGGCGGCAGAATGCGCCTGCCCGCGAGCGCGGCGCGCAGATCGATGACGAAAATTCTGTACGCTCGCGGCCGGCGCTGCGGTCGGTGCGGCGCTGCGGTCGCGATTCGCTGCCGCTGCCCGGCGGTTCGCATGACGGCGTGCCGATGGAGTCGCCGATCGCCGGCCTTGCGGGGGAAGGCCCTTACGCCCCGGCGTGGAACTCACTGCTTCGGTACGACTGCCCCGAGTGGTATCGCGACGCTAAATTTGCCATCTGGAACCATTGGAGCCGCCAATGCGTGCCCGAAGACGGCGACTGGTACGCACGCAACTTGTACGAACAGGGCTCGGCGCAGAAGCGGCTCTACGGTCCGAAGCACCCATGCGACGCTCTGCCCGATGTGTGGGATGTGAAGAACTTCTACGACCGCACGCGCGATCTGGTGGATCAGCACGATCCGGACGTGCTCTATCTCGACAATTCGATGCTGCCCCGCGGATGGGGCGGCCTCAACATCGGCGCCTACTTCTACAACCGCAGCTTCGCTCGACACGGCGGGAAGGTCGACTGCGTCATGGATGTCAAGGATGTTCCAGGCAATCTGCTCAAGGCGGTCGTCGCCGATGTGGAACGCGGCCTGCGCTCGCAGATCGCCGCCTTCCCGTGGCAGTCGCAGACCTGCATCGGCGAATGGCACTACCATCGCGCTCTATATGAGCAGCCCGGCGATTTCGGTGGCTACATGCATCCGCGCGAGGCTGTCCGCTGGCTGATCGACACCGTAAGCAAGAACGGCGCCTTCGTCCTCAACATTCCGGGCAAGCCGGACGGCACGATCGACCGCAAGGAGACTCTGATCCTCGAGAAGATCGGCGCGTGGCTCGCGGTGAACGGGGAGGGCATCTATGCGACGCGGCCCTGGAAGGTCTACGCGGAGGGGGCCCACCGTGATCCGCAGCGGCTCGTTCCACGGCGGGAGCATCGGGGCGCTCACCGCGCAGGATGTCCGCTACACGCGCAACAAGGCCGGGACGATCGTGTATGCGTTCATGCTCGGCTGGCCCGAAGGTGCCGTCGTCCTGCGCTCGCTCGGCTCGGCCGCGCAGACGAAGCCGGGCAGGATCGAGCACGTCGAGCTGCTGGGGTCGAGTTTGCCGCCCGCGTGGCGGCAGGCTCCGGAGGGCCTGCAATTCACCCTGCCGGGTCACCGGCCCGCGATCGATTTCGCTGCGACATTGCAAGTGCATCTGGCGGCGTGAGCTCGCCAAGCTCATCGCTCATGGAAACAACCCCGGCAACCACCTCTGCGCCACGGTTGCGGGGAATGCGAGACGCAGCGGCGCCCGCGGTCCTTTCGAAGTGAGCAGGCCCCGCGCGAGGAGCGCCGAAGTGACTCTGCGCGCCTGCCGCTCGCCGGTTCCTACGACGCCAGCCACTTCGCCGCGGCCGCGCTCGCTAGGATCGTGTCTGCGCGGCCGAGACGACCGTATGCCTGCTCGAATCGCGACAAGAAGCGCGGCACTGCGCCCGGACTCACTGCGATATGGCGGCCCACACGGATGTCGTGATGGCGAAGCTCGCCGGGCCTGACGGCCGTGCGCTCGCCGGTATGGGGGTTCTCGACCGTCAAGAGCGATGACGGCAGCAGCTCGCCGAAACGCCCGTGGATCTCGCAAATGGCGGCGGTCGTGGTGGCGCGACCTGAGATGCCGCGGCCGCCGATCCACTCCTGGACTGCGATGTGCGCTCTGGCTTCGAGCTGCAGGTCGCGCTGACGGTGGTCTATCGATTCGCGCCGTGCCGCGAAGATGCGCACTGGAACCGGGTGGTGTGGGGCTCTGTGATCGCCGCGAGGCCGTGGCTCGGAGGGAGCCTGCCATTCTCCTATTGCGTGCAGAACTTCGGCAGCTACGGCAAGACCTACGTCGCGGACACCCTCGGCCCTACGCCGGGGAAGGCTGATCGCGCGCACGATCTCCCGAACCGGGAGTCCCGAAGCGAAACCCGGAAATCTGCCAGCCCATCATCCGGCCACTGAAGACGCGCACGCCGCGGTCCGATTCCGCCGCGCCGGCGGCGACCATCAGCGGCATCAGATGCTCCTCGCGCGGATGCGCGAAGCGCGCGGCGGGCGCTGCCATCCAGCGCGTGAGCATCCGGCTGCGTTCGGCCGCATCTGCCACGCACACCGCCTGCGCGAGCCATTCGTCGAACTGCTCCGAGGGAGGAATGCGCGCATTCTCGATCGAGCGGATGCCGAGATTGTGGAAGCTCATGCCGCTGCCGACGATGAGCACGCCCCTGCTGCGCAGCGGCGCGAGCGCCTGCCCGAGCGCGAGGTGTGCCGCGGGGTCGAGACCGCGGCGCAGCGAGACCTGCAGGATCGGCACGTCCGCCCGCGGATAGATGAGCTTGAAGGGCACGAAGACCCCATGATCGAGGCCGCGCTGCGTCTCCTCCCGGCTCGGAATGCCGGCGGCGGCCAGCAGCTCGCGCACATCGCGGGCGAGCTCCGGTGCGCCCGGCGCCGGATACTGCAAGTGGTAGGTGTGCTCGGGGAAGCCGTAGTAGTCGTAAAGAAGCGGCGGGCGCGCCTGGACGTTCACGGCGACCGGCTCCGATTCCCAGTGGCCGGAGATGACGAGGACCGCTTTCGGCGTCTCGCCGATCGACGCAGCCAGCCCTTCGAGCCACGCGGCGAGCTCGGTCCAGGGGTTTGGAGTCGGGTACTCCCATGCCATGAAGAAGCACGGGCCGCCGCCGTGCGGGATGTAGAACGTGGGCAACCGTGGTGCGCTCATGCGCGCCAGCGTACCGGCGCCCTGGGGGGCATGTCACGGAGCGGTACGCGCGGGCTCCGGGCCGACGAAAGAATGCGCCTGACACCACATGAGCGAGGACGTTGCAACTCGATGATGTGAGCGCTAACATCACCTGCGCGCCGGGTGAGGTGGGCCTCTAGCGCATGAAGTCCCTTCTGCCCCTTACCATGGACAATCGCGTCCTCCCGGAAGTCGTGACCCCCCCGCAGGCCGTGGCGGTCCGCCGTCGCTGGGCGATCTGCGCGCTGCTCCTTGCGGCGACCACGCTCAACTACATCGACCGCCAGGTGCTCGGCGTGCTTGCGCCGTTTCTGTCGCGCGCCTACGGCTGGAACGAAGTCGATTACGGGTACATCGTCACTGCGTTCCAGGCGGCGTATGCGATCGGGCTCCTATGCGCCGGAGCCGTGATCGACCGGATCGGAACGCGGCTCGGGTACGCGCTCTCGATCGCGATCTGGAGTCTCGCCGCGATGAGCCACGCATTCGCGCGGTCGGTCGCGAGCTTCGCCGCCGCGCGCTTCATGCTGGGGCTCGGCGAGTCCGGCAACTTCCCGGCGGCGGTGAAGACGGTCGCCGAGTGGTTCCCGCGCGGCGAGCGCGCATTTGCGACGGGCGTGTTCAACGCGGGCTCGAACATCGGCGCGATCATCGCGCCGCTCGCCGTGCCGGTCGCGGTTTCCGTCGGGGGATTGAAGGCCGGCTTCCTTCTCACCGGCGTGCTGAGCATGATGTGGTTGGCTGCCTGGCTGACCATCCATCGCCCCCCCACTCAGCACGCCGGTCTTTTGCCCGCCGAGCGCGCCGCCGACGCCCGCCGCATGCCTTGGATCGAGCTGCTGTGCCATCGGCAGGCCTGGGCCGTCATCGCAGCGAAGTTCCTGACGGATCCGATCTGGTGGTTCTATCTCTTCTGGCTGCCGAAGTTCCTGAACGCCGAATACGGGCTCACGCTGACCGCGCTCGGCGCCCCGCTCGTCGCGATCTATGTGATGGCGGACGGCGGCAGCGTGGGCGGCGGATGGCTCTCGGGATGGCTCATCCGGCGCGGGTGGAGCGTGAACCGGGCGCGCAAGGGTGCCATGCTCGCCTCGGCGGCCGCCGTCGTCCCGATCGTGCTCGCGCCCTCGGCGCACCGGCTCTGGGAGGCCGCGGCCCTCATCGGGCTTGCGACCGCGGGCCATCAGGGCTGGTCCGCCAATGTCTACACGCTCGCCTCGGACCTGTTCCCGCCCGGGGCGGTGGCCTCGGTGGTGGGGCTCGCAGGCTTCGCGGGCGCGGTAGGCGGAATGATGGTCTCGACGCTCGTGGGTCTCCTGCTGCAGACGACCGGCAGCTACGTGCCGGTGTTCTCGATGGCGGGGTCGGCGTATTTTATCGCGCTCGCCATCGTGCACGCGCTCGTTCCGCGGCTCGCGCCGGCGCAGCTCGGCGCGGGCGGCTACAGCTTGTAGGCGGCCTTGGGCAGATGATAGGCGAGGTCCGCGGCGACCTGCGCCGCCTCGTCCTCCGGGAGGCGGTGCTCGGCGACGAGGCGTGCGAGGAACGCGCAGTCGATGCGCCGCGCCACATCGTGCCGCGCGGGGATGGAGAAGAAGGCCCGCGTGTCGTCATTGAATCCGACGGTGTTGTAGAAGCCCGCGGTCTCGGTCGTCTGCTCGCGGAAGCGCATGAGCCCTTCAGGGCTGTCGTGGAACCACCAGGCCGGGCCGAGCTTGAGCGCGGGGTAGTGGCCGGCGAGCGGCGCCAGCTCGCGGCTGTAGCTCGACTCATCGAGCGTGAAGACGATGATCGTGAGCGCGTTCTCGTTGCCGAATCGCTCGAGCAACGGACGCAGCGCGCCGACGTAATCGGTGGGGGTCGGGATATCGGCGCCCATGTTCGGGCCGAAGCGCGCGAAGAGCGCCGAATTGTGATTGCGCCACGCGCCGGGGTGGATCTGCATGACGAGTCCGTCGTCGAGGCTCATGCGCGCCATCTCGGTGAGCATCTGCGCGCGAAAGAGCTCCGCGTCTGCGGGGCTCACATGGGCGGTGCCTGCGCCCGCCCGGCTGCGCGAGTGCCGCTGCCGGCCCCTCGGCGGGCGGCTGCCGCGCGGCAGCGTCGCTGCATCGCCACCCCTCGCGCCTGCCAGGACGCGCTGAAACAGCGCCTCGGCTTCCCGCGGCTCGAGGTCGGCGGTGCGCGCCGTCGGGTGGCCGTGGTCCGTCGAGGTCGCGCCCTTGCGGGCGAAGAAGGCGCGGCGCGCGCGGTGCGCGGCGAGATAGCCGCGCCAAGTCGAGGTGTCCTCACCCGTAATCTCGCCGAAGCACTCGACGTTCTCGGCGAAGCCCGGCGTCTCCGGATCAATCACCGGATCGGGCCGATACGCCGTGATGACGCGCCCCTTCCAGCCGCTCGCACGGATGCGCTCGTGATGGCGGAGGTCATCGAGAGGGGACTCCGTCGTCGCGAGCACTTCGATGTTGAAGCGCTCGAAGAGCGCGCGCGGCCGGAACTCCGGCTCGGCGAGCCGCGCAGCGATGCGATCGTAGGTGCGATCGGCATTCTGCCGCGTGAGCGGGATTTCCGCGCCGAATACCTCGGCGAGCACCCAGTCGAGCCACAGGCGCGTCGGCGTTCCGCGGAAGAGGTAGTAGTGCTCGGCGAAGCGGCGCCAGATCGAGCGCGGGTCGGGGGGCGTGAAGGCTGGGCCGGCCGGCGCTCTCACACTTGCGCGCGGCGCTCGCACGCTTGCGCCGGTATCCTGCGTCGCGCCACCCCGCGCGCCGGCATCCTGCGCGCCGGCGCCTGGGCCACTGGGGCCGTCAAGGCCGCCCGCATCCCGCGGCGCAATGCCGAGGTCCTCGAGCCGCACGCCCTGGCTGTAGAGCATGCGGAAGATGTAATGGTCCGGGGTGATGAGGAGCGTCGCCGGATCGCTGAACGGCGCATCGTCGGCGAACCAGCGCGGGTCGGTGTGGCCGTGCGGGCTTATGATCGGCAGAGCGCGCACGGACTCGTAGAGCCGCCGCGCGATGGCTCGCGTCGCCGGGTCAGCGGGAAAGAGCCTGTCGGGATGGAGCGGGGAGCGCTGAGGCGCGTCGGGGTCGGAGCGGGGCGGGCCGCGGCGGGATGAATCCGAGATTCCAGGAATCGGGGTGCCGGAGTCAGACATGAGCAATCCTCGGAATGAGCCGCGCGCCGAGCCGCGGGTCGAGGCCCCTCGGGCCGGGCGGGGCGTCGAGGCCCCGGTCGAACCCCGGACGGAGGCCCCGGCCGCGCCGCAGGGCTCGGCCCGCGACCGTGAGATCGTGGCGGCGCGCGTGATCGTCACCTCGCCCGGACGGAACTTCGTGACCTTGAAGATCGAGACGCGCTCGGGCATCTACGGTCTCGGCGATGCCACGCTCAACGGCCGCGAGCTCGCGGTGGCCGCATATCTCGAGCACCATGTCGTGCCGAACCTCATCGGCCGCGACGCGGGCCGCATCGAGGATACCTGGCAATTCCTCTACCGCGGCGCGTACTGGCGGCGCGGGCCGGTCACGATGACGGCGATCGCGGCCGTCGATGTAGCGTTGTGGGACATTCTCGCCAAGCTCGCAGGTCTGCCGCTCTATCAATTGCTCGGCGGGCGCTCGCGCGAAGGCGCGCTCGTGTACGGGCATGCGAACGGTCGCGATATCGAGGAGACGAGCGCCGAGGTCGCCCGTTTCGTCGAGATGGGGTATCGCGCGGTGCGCGCCCAGTGCGGCGTCCCGGGCGTTCAGAAGCCCTATGGCGTCTCCTCGCTCAAGAAGGCCTACGAGCCGGCCGAGAGCGCCTTGCCGGCCGAGACGGTGTGGTCCACGCCCGGCTACCTCGATGTGGTGCCGAAGCTTTTCGAGCGGCTGCGGGCGGACCACGGCCGGGAGCTCGAGCTGCTGCACGACGTGCATCATCGCCTGACGCCGATCGAGGCGGCGCGGCTCGCTCGCGATCTCGAGCCGTACCGGCTGTTCTGGCTCGAGGACGCGACGCCGGCCGAGAACCAGCGCGGCTTCGAGCTCATCCGGCGCCACTCCGTCACGCCGCTCGCGGTGGGCGAGGTCTTCAACTCCATCTGGGACTGCAAGCATCTCATCGAGGCGCAGCTCATCGACTTCATTCGCACGACGATCGTGCACGCGGGCGGCATCACCCACGTAAGGCGGCTCGCGGACTTCGCAGCGCTGCACCAGGTGCGCACGGGCTTCCACGGCGCAACGGACCTCTCGCCCGTGTGCATGGGCGCGGCGCTGCATTTCGATGCTTGGGTGCCGAACTTCGGCATCCAGGAGTACATGGTGCACTGCGACGAGACGCTCGCGGTATTCCCGCACGACTACACCTTCAGGGACGGGCGGCTCCACTGCGGGGAGAGTCCCGGACACGGAGTGGATATGGACGAGAAGCTGGCGGCGCGCTTCCCATACCAGCCGAAGCAGCTTCCGATCGCGCGGCTCGCCGACGGGACGATGTGGGACTGGTGAGGCGGCCTCATCGCGCCACCGGTGTGGCGAGCGGCGCGGGGATCAGGGTCTCATCTCCGTGTCCCGGCGTGGGCTCGAGGGGAAGCTTGCAAACCGGAGTGTGTTCCACTCCGGGCGCATAGGGATAGCAGACCGCTTCGTACTGCTTCAGAGTGTGAAGCGGAGGCGGCACTCCCGCGGGCAGGGGACGGTTGGAGAAGCTCTGGAAGTACGCGATGCACGCATCGCGCCACCAGCGCGCTTCGCGCTCCTGGATGGCAAGGAACGTCGCAATGTGCGCATAGCGCTCCGGGTCCACGTACGCCGACAGCCGGCTCCAGGTCGCGCGCATCGCCGCGACGTACCGCACGCCGCTCGTGTAGTGCAGCACGAGCTCGTCCCACAGCGTGCGCCCGGACGGCATGCGATGGTCCCAGGCAAGATGATGGAACCAGAGGAGGAACTTCTGCGGGCAGGTCTCGAGGCTCGCGAATTCCCGCGCCACCGGGGGAGCATACTGCGCCACGGCATCCGATCCCGTGGCCGTGCGATCGAAGCCGATGCCCTGCGCGTCCGCGCGATGAAAGTAAGTCGCCGTCCAGTCCGCGCGCGGCCCGCCTGTGACCCACGGCCCCGGCCCGTAATGCGAGTCGCGCGCCATGAGGTGGGCGAGGCCGAGGGGAGTCATGTAGTCGACCGCCGCCTCGCGCGAGCCCATCATCATGTCGACCACGGGAGTCACGAACCGCGGGTCGTTCGTGAACGTCATTCGCACCCATTCCTCCGCGATCCGGCGCGAGGAGAGCTCGGGGTCCCAGGCGAGGCGTCCGAACGCATACCAGTTCGCCTGATCGAAGATGGAGCCGCACCAGTTGCGGTCCGCGCCGATGTTGGCGACGCCGGCGATGCCGGTGAGGCGGCCGCCGAAGAGCGAGCCGTCGATCACCTTTGCGACCGTCGAGCCGGGTCCTCTGGCATACGTGTCCGAGCGCAGCGCCTCCTCGTACAGGGGCCCGAGGTAGACGAGATGGGTCGCGAAGCCGAGATATTCCTTGGTGATCTGCAATTCGAGCGAGACCTGCGTGCGCGGCATCGCCCCGAACAGCGGATGGAACGGCTCGCGCGGCTGGAAGTCGATTGGGCCGTTCTTCACCTGCAGCAGCACGTTCGGGCGGAACCGGCCGTCGAGCGGCTTGAATTCGTCGTACGCCTGCTTTGCGCGGTCCTCGCCAGGACGGTTTGAATAAACGAACGCACGCCACATGACGATGCCGCCGTGCGGAGCGAGCGCGTCGGCGAGCATGTTCGCTCCGTCGGCGTGCGTGCGGCCGTAATCCTGCGGACCGGGCTGGCCTTCGGAGTTGGCCTTCACCAGCAAGCCGCCGAAGTCGGGGATGTAGCGGTAGATCTCATCGACCTTCGCCCGCCACCAAGCACGCACGGCGGGATCGAGCGGATCGGCGGTCGGCAGGCCCCCGAGCTCCATCGGCGCGCTGAAGCGGGCGGAGAGGTACACCTTGATGCCGTAGGGCCGGAACACTCCTGCGAGCGCGGCCGCCTTGACGAGGTAGAGCGGCGCGAGCACGTCGGCGCTCGCATTGACGTTCGTGAGCACCGCGCCGTTGATGCCGATCGAGGCGCAGGCGCGCGCATAGTCCGTGTAGCGCGGGTCGATCTCATCCGGCAGCTGCTGCCAGTTCCAGATCGAGGCGCCGGCATACCCCCGCTCGACCGTCTCATCGAGATTGTCCCAGTGATCGAGCACGCGCCGTTCGATGCCCGGCCGGGATGTGAGCGCGAGATGATCGATGGGCTCACCCGTTTCGAGCAGGCGCAGGAAGGCGAACGTGCCGTACAGCGCGCCCAAGTCCGCAGCGCCCGCGATCACCGTGGCCCGGCGGCCGTCGACCTGCACGCTGCGAATGACATAGCCCTCTGGACCCAGCGAACGCAGATCGAGCCGCAGGCGCGCGATGAGAGGCGAGCTCGCAGGGGTGCCGAGGACGATCGCGCCGTCCGCCGTGACACGGTCCGTCCGGACGGGGGCGGCACCGAGCATTCCCGCAAGCCCACGGTCGATCTCGGCGCGCGCCGCTCGCAGCGTGGCGGACGGCTCGGCGCTCAGAACGAGCTGCCGCGCGGCGGCGCGGTACTCGACACGTCGGGCGCCCTCGACGGGGACATAACGCAGCCACAGGTCATAGCCGTCCTCCGCCTGCGCAGACGGCGCGGCGATGAGGCCGGCGAGGGCGGTGAGTGCAGTGAGTGCGATCAGGGCTGCGCGCGCCCGAGCGGTCGCCGACCTCGGCGCGGCACGTTCGCGCCGCGCAGCGCCGGACACTGGGAAGGCACGCCCGGCCTCATCCGCACGCCCGGCCTCAGTGGCGCAGCCGGTCTCAACGGCGCACCCGCCCCCCGCGGCGTCGTGCTCGCTTGTTCGCGGCAGTCCAGGCAGAATTCCGCCAGCCGGGTCTTGCATATCGATCCTCGACGCGCTTGCCAGCTCGAACGACCAGAAAACGCCGCAGCAGCAACGCAGTGACCATCCACGAGGTCGCGCGCCGCGCGGGTGTCTCGCCGATGACCGTCTCACGCGTCACGCACGGCGTGGAGAACGTCCGCGAGGCGACGCGCGAGCTGGTGCTGAAGGCCATCCGCGAGCTCAATTATTCCCCCAACCCGGCCGCCCAGTGGCTCGCCGGCGCGCGCAACACGCGCATCGCGCTCATCTACGCGAATCCCAGCGTCGCCTTCCTGAGCGAGCTGCTGGTCGGCGCGCTCGAGAAGGCGGGCCGCACCGCCGCGCTGCTGGTGGTGGAGAAATGGGACAATCTCAAGCCCGCGGCGGAGCGGGCGGCGGCGCGCCGCCTCGCGCAGAACGTCGCCGGCGTCATCCTGCCGCCGCCATTGTGCGAGTCGATGGCGATCTCTTCCGAGCTCACCGCCGCCGGCATTCCGGTGGTGGCGGTGGTGACCGGCCGGCCGCGGCCGGACGTGAGCTGCGTGCGGATCGACGATTTCCGGGCGGCGAGCGAGATGACCCAGTATCTCATCTCGCTCGGGCACTCGCGGCTCGGCTTCATCAAGGGCCACCCGACCCATGCCTCGAGCGCACAGCGCTACGCGGGCTTCCAGGCTGCATGCGAGGCCGCGGGGCTCCAGGTCAATCCCGCTCATGTGGAGCAGGGCTACTTCAGCTATCGGTCGGGCCTCGAAGCGGCCGAGCGCCTGCTCGCGCGCAAGCGCGGGCCGACCGCCATCTTCGCGAGCAACGACGACATGGCGGCCGCCGTCGTCTCCGTTGCGCACCGGCGGGGGCTCGACGTGCCCCGCGACCTCTCGGTCGTCGGCTTCGACGACACGCTGACCGCGACCACCGTCTGGCCCGAACTCACGACGATCCGCCAGCCGATCGCCGCGATGGCGGAGGCGGCGCTTGCGCTGCTCGTGCGCCAGATTCGCGAGAAGCGGGCCGGCCGGCTGCCCGATCCGGTCGACCAGCTCTTCGCGCACGAGCTGGTGAAGCGGGATTCCGCGGCGCCGCCGCGCGAGAGCTGATGGCGAGCGCTCTGCCAGCATGCTTGCTTTAAGATAGCGCTACCAATAGGCTTGCGGCAACGCTCGACGCGCTCGATCGGCGTCGGCCTCGCGCGCTGCCTCGGAGTAGCTGAGCCATGCAAATGACGACCACCGCTGCCGTCACCCGATCGAGCGCCGCGCTCGTCACGGCGCTCACGATCGCTGCGACGCTGGGCGGCTTGCTGTTCGGATACGACACCGCGGTGATCTCCGGGGTGACCGATGCGATCGCCTACAACTTCGTCGCGCCGCGGCACCTCGCGGAGGCGGACGCGAACTTCCTCTCTGGGCTTGCGATCTCCATCGCGCTCCTCGGATGTGTGCTCGGCGCGGCCATCGCCGGCCCCATCTCGACGCGGATCGGCCGCAAGGCGGGACTGCTCATTGCCGGCATCCTGTTCTTCGTGTCATCGCTCGGCGCCGGCTATCCGGAGTTCCTCTGGAACCTGTTCGGAGCCACCGGCTACCACGCGCTGCCGGCTTTCCTCTTCTATCGCGTCCTCGGCGGCACGGCGATCGGGATGGCCTCGATGCTGGCGCCCATGTACATCGCGGAGGTCGCTCCGCCGTCCACGCGCGGCATGCTGGTGAGCTTCCAGCAGATCGCGATCGTCGTGGGGATCAACCTCGTCTATTTCGTCAACTGGGCGATCCAGGCCGGACACGATCACGCCTACCTCATGTCGACGGCCTGGCGCTACATGCTGGCCTCGGCGGCCGTTCCCGCGCTGCTGCTCATCCTCTTCATGCTGATCGTGCCGGAGACCCCGCGCTACCTCGTGCTCAAGGACCGCCAGGACGAGGCCCTTCAGCTCCTCAAGCGCCTGGTGGGCGAGGATGCGGCCCAGCCGACCCTGAAGGAAATCGAGGCTACGCTGGTCCAGCACACGCGCCCCGTTCTCTCCTTCGGCTGGCTGGTGGTGATCGTCGGCATCCTGCTCTCGGTGTTCCAGCAGCTCGTCGGCATCAACGCGGTGCTCTACTACGCGCCCCACATGTTCGAGAACATGGGCGCCTCGACGAACCAGGCCTACTGGGAAACCGCGATCTTCGACGGTGTGACGATGACCGTCTTTACTCTGGTCGCCACCTTCACGGTGGACAAGCTGGGGCGCAGGCCGCTGCTCATTGCCGGAGCGCTGATCATGGCTGCCGCCATGATCGTCCTCGGAACGCTGTTCGACCAGCACCTCGTCAGCGCGACCGTCGCGCAGGCTGGGGAGGCCGCGAAGACGGGCACGTCCTACATCGCGCTCGCGGCGGTCGTCGTCTACATCATCGGCTTCTCCTTCTCCTGGGGTCCGGTCGTGTGGGTGATGCTGTCCGAGATCTATCCGAACTCGATCCGCGGCAAAGCGATGTCGATCGGCGTCGCGGCGCAATGGATCATGAACTTCGTCGTCTCCTTGACGTTCCCGATGATGGACGGCAGCACCTTCCTCAATCAGCACTTCAACCACGGCTTCGCGTACTGGATTTACGGCTGCATGAGTGTCCTTGCGGCTCTGTTCGTGCTGCGCTGGGTGCCGGAGACGAAGGGCCGCACGCTCGAGTCGATCCAGCACCTCTGGAAGTCGGCGCACTGAGGCGCGTGGGAGCCGTCGCACCGAAGCGCGCTTACCGCTTCCGCAGCCGGCTGCGATGAGGCAGCGCCGGCTCCGCTCTGCGACGCTCGCCGCCGCGCGGCCCGACGTCGGGCGGCCCGGATACGATCGCGACGAGACGCGCATCGGCATCGTCCACTTCGGGCCCGGCGCCTTTCATCGCGCGCACCAGGCTTGGTACGTCGACCGCCTGCTCGAGCACGATCCGCGCTGGGCGATCTGCGGCGTCTCGCTCAAGAGCGCCGCCGCGCGCGCCGCGCTCGCGCCGCAGGATTTCCTATACACACTCGTCGAGCTCGGGGAGGAGACGCGCTTGCGCGTGATCGGCTCCCTCCGGGAGCTTTGGGTGGCTCCCCGGCATCGCTCCCGCGTGCTCGAGCGGCTGATCGCGCCCGAGGTGCGCCTCGTAACGCTCACGATCACCGAGAAGGGCTACTGCCTCGATGCGACAGGACGGCTCGATGAGCGACACCCCGACATCGCGCATGATCTCGAGCAGCCGCGCAAGCCGGTGAGCGCGCTCGGCTGGCTCGCCGCCGGGCTGCGCGAGCGGCGTGCGCTGGGCCTGCCGCCCTTCACCGTCATGAGCTGCGACAACCTGCCGGACAATGGCCCAACGCTGCGCCGCGCGCTCGCCGCGTACGCGCGCCGCCTCGACGCGGATCTCGCGCGCTGGATCGAGGAGGAGGTCGCCTTTCCGCGGACGATGGTCGACAGCATCACGCCTGCGACGGACGATCCGCTCCGAGCGCGCGTCGCCGAAGCGCTCGGGCTCGAGGACGCATGGCCGGTGCAGCGGGAGGCCTTCGCACAGTGGGTGATCGAAGACTTGCCGGCGGTACGCGAGGCCGACTGGGCCGCGGTCGGCGCGACACTGGTCTCTGATGTCGGCGTATACGACCGGGCGAAGCTGCGGCTCGTCAACGGCGCGCATTCGACGCTTGCGTACGTGGGACTGCTGCGCGGGCGCGAGACGGTCGCGGAAGCGATGAACGACGCGCCGCTCGCGCGTTTCCTCGAGCGCTTGATGCGGGAGGATATTGCGCCGACGGTGGGGAACTCGGCGGCGGGAGCCTGGCCGGCGGCGGACGGAGCGGCGCACAGAGCGTCCCCGAGGACATCACCAGCGGGCGGCTCGCCGCCGGCGGGCGCTTCGCCTCAGGGGCTCGACGTGCCGGCCTATATCGACGTGGTGCTCGGGCGGCTCCGCAACCCCTCGATGCGCCATGCCCTGGCGCAGATCGCCTGGGACGGATCGAAGAAGCTGCCGGTCCGGCTGATCGGCACGATCGAGGATCGGCTCCAAGCCGGGGCGCCGGTCGCGCGGCTCGCGGTGCCCGTCGCGGCCTGGATGCGGTTCGTCGCGAGGCAGGCGAAGGCGGGGGTGCCGATCGTCGATCCCGATGCCGACCGCCTGACCGCCGTCGGGCTGGCCTCGACCGGCGAGCCGCGGGACGACATCGAGCGGTTCGTCGCGCTCGGCACTGTCATTCCGCCTGCGCTCGCCGCGCTGCCGGCTTTCGCGCGGGCGCTGGAGGACGCCTATCGGCAGCTCGGAGCGGCGGCGCAGATCGAGGGATTCGATTTCGGCGGCGCGCCTTGAGGCGCCCGTCCGTGGTCAGATGCCGCTGCGTCGCGCAGATTCAAATTCCGCCCTGAGTCCCGCGGTCGCCTCCCTGGGCGCGATGGCGCCCGGATGCTCCACGACTATCGCCGCCAGAGCGTGCGCGAACTGCACAGCCTCGAACGGCGACCCGCCGCGCATCCGCATCGCCAGATAGCCGGCGTTGAATGCATCGCCGGCTCCCGTGGTGTCCATGACCTGCCGCGGCGTGCACGCCGGAACGCGGGTCTCCCCCTCCGAGCTGGCGAGCGCACCGCCCGCGCCGAGCTTCACCACCTGCTCGCGCGCGCCGAAGCCGCGCCAGCGCGCCGCAGCCGCCTGCGGGGTGTCGTCGCCCCAGAGCGTCCGCTCGTCGTCGAGCGTGGGCAGCGCGATGGAGACCAAAGGTGCGATCTCCGCGATCGCCGCCCGGGCCTCATCGACCGACTTCCAGCAGGCGGGGCGATAGTTCGGATCAAACGCCACCTCGCCGCCGCGCCGGCGCACGCGCGCCGCAACCTCGCGAAGCAGTCCCCGACATGCCGGTGCAAAAAGCGACAGCGAAATGCCGGAGAAATAGAGTAGGTCGGCCTGGGCCGCGGCTTCGAGCGCCGCTCCGCAGTCGGGCGATTGGAACAACGCGCGCGCCGCGCTCTCGCCGCGCCAATAAAAGAAGCTGCGCTCGCCGGAGGGCGAGGTGCGGATCGCGTACAGGCCGGGCAGGCGGCCGGCCGCGCGCGTGACGAGATGCGTGCGCACGCCTTCGGTCTGCCAGACCCCGAGCATCTCCTCCGAGAAGGGATCTGCGCCGATCGCAGTGAGGTAGCAGGGCTCGAGGCCTAGACGCGCCAGGTACAGCGCCGTGTTGAACGTGTCGCCCCCTACGGCGAGGCGCGCCGCGCCGCCCACCGTGCCCACGAGCTCCAGCATGCATTCGCCGATCGAGATGATGAGCATGTTCACGCTTCCTCGGAGACCGCCGCGCCGGTCCGCCTGTCAGCGGCGCAAACCTGCGACCGGCTCGCGGTTTTGCTGCGCCGTCAAACCTACACTCTCCTTACGTCCCTTGCCGCGGCGGATTTGACATTAATCGATGATCCTCGCTCCATCGGGTCTCGTCGGGTTCGCGTTGCTCGCTTTCGGTCTGCTGCCGGCGTACTGGCTCGGCCGGTGGTCGCAGAGGGGAGCCGCCGCGCGGGCGAGGTCGGCTGCCGCCGACGCCGAGCATCGGTGGACCGCGCTCGTCGCGAATCATCGCGGCATCTCGGTGGTCATCTCGGACCAGAACCATCGAGTGCTCTGGGTGAACGACACGTTCACGCAGCTTACCGGCTACACGGCCGACGAGGCGAAGGGGCGCACGCCCGGCGAGCTGCTGTTCTTCGCGGGCACCGACATGGCGACCGTCGAGCGTGCCCGCGAGTGCTACGCGCAGCAGTCAGGGGCCCGCTTCGAGGTGTTGATCCGCACGAAGTCCGGCGCCGAGCGCTGGCTCGAAGCGGACGTGCAGGCGCTGCTCGACGAGCATGGCGAGGTGGCAGGCTACATGGCCGTCCACCGCGACGTGACCGAGCAGGTCCGCGTGCGCGAGGCCATGCGCATCAGCGAGCACCGCGCGCGCATGATGATGGCCTGCGCGGACCTCGGTAGCTGGGATCTCGATCTCGAGCGCCGGACCGTCACTCTGAACGACGCCTTCTGCCGCATGCTCGGCTATGAGCCGGGCGAGCTCGTGGTCGATCTCGACGGCCTGCTCGAGCTCTGTCATCCGGACGACAGGCCGGAAGCGGATCGCTCCGTCGGGGAGGTGCTTTCCGGGCGCGCCGAGCTCTTCAGAGGACGCCATCGGCTGCGCGCGAAGGACGGCTCGTGGCGCTGGGTGATCGGCGCAGGCGGGGTGCTCGAGCGCTCTGCAAGCGGCGCGCCGCTGAGGCTCTTCGGCGTGCAGCTCGATGTGACGGAGCAGCATCGCGCGGACGAGGAGCTGCGGCGCGCGGCGGACAATCTCGCCGTCATCGCTGCGAACGTGCCCGGCATGATTTTCCAGTGGCGGCTCGATGCCGACGGCCGCCCGCGCTTCCTGTACGCCAGCCCCGGCGCGCGCGATCTGTATGGCGTGAGCCCCGAGGAGCTGATGAACGACGAGCGGAGCATGTCGGGCTTTCTCGTCAATCCCGAGGAGAACACGCTCGACTACGCCGCGATGCTGCATTCGGCGGCGACGCTCACGCCGTGGCATGCGGAGCACCGCCTCATCACCGCCGAGGGGGAGCTGCGCTGGCTCGAAGCCAACGCGATCCCGAAGCGCAACGCAGACGGCAGCACGACCTGGACCGGCTACGTGAGCGATGTGACGCGGCGCAAGCTCGCGGAGCAGGAGCTGCGCGTCAGCGAGGAGAAGCTGCGCAGCCTCTACGATCTCTCGCCGCTCGGCATCGCGCTCTCCGACAACGCCGGGCGCTTCCTGCAAGTCAATCAGGCGATGGAGATCATCACCGGATACAGCCGCCGGGAGCTCACCGAGATGAGCTGGTGGGAATCGGCGTTCGATCACGGCGGGGAGGAGCAGCGCGAGCGCTTCCGGCAGCTGATCGCGAGCGGCCGGTTCGGGCCCGTGGAAAAGGAGCTGCGGCGCAAGGACGGCGCGCGCATCCCGGTGCAGATCACGGGCATCCGGGTCACCGCAAGCGACGGCACGCAGCTCATGTGGTCGATGATCGAGGACATCGCCGATCGCAAGCGCGCGGAGCAGCGCATCTCGTTCCTCGCCTATCACGATCCGCTCACGGGGCTCGACAATCGGCTCGCGCTGAGGTCGCGCCTTACGGAAGCACTCGCCGCCGGCGCGGCGAGCCGCAGCCGGATCGCGGTGATGATGATCGACCTCGATCGGTTCAAAACCATCAACGACACGCTCGGGCACGATGCCGGCGACCGCGTGATCGCCGAGCTTGCTCGCCGGATCCGCGCGACCGTGCGGGATCAGGACATCGTCGCGCGGCTCGGCGGCGATGAGTTCGTCGTGGTGTTGACCTCGCTCGAGGCCGAGGCCGACATCGGCGCCGTCATCGAGCGCATCTTCACCCCGCTCCGCGGCCGCTTCGACGTCGACGGGAGCACCGTGCAGATCACCGTATCCGCCGGGGTCAGCGTCTTCCCGGAGGATGGGACGGACGGGCAGACGCTCCTCAAGCGGGCGGACATCGCGATGTACGCCGCGAAGGCCCGCGGTCGCGACGCCTGCGAGATCTATCGCTCCGCGATGACTCAGGCAGCCGACCAGCGCCTCTCGCTCGAGACCGAGCTCAGGGATGCGCTCGCGAAGGGTCAGTTCGTCGTGCACTATCAGCCGCAGATGGACACCCTCTCGGGGCGGCCGGTCGGCGTCGAGGCGCTGCTCCGCTGGCAGCATCCCGAGCGCGGGCTCATCCCGCCGGCGCTGTTCATTCCGATCGCGGAGGAGTCGCGGCTCATCGAGCCGATCGGCGAGTGGGTGCTCGAGGCCGCGTGCCGGGACATGCGCGCATGGCTCGACGCCGGCGGCGAGCCGCTCACCGTCGCCGTCAACCTGTCGCCGGTGCAGTTCGCGCGCGAAGAACTCGCCGAGCGCGTCGCCGCCTCGCTCGCCTCGACCGGACTTCCGCCGCGGCTCCTCGAGCTCGAGATCACCGAGTCGGCGGCCATGAGCGCGCCGGACCTCGCCGCGCGCAGCCTCGCCCGCCTGAAGCAGCTCGGCGTCTCGCTGGCCATCGACGACTTCGGCACCGGACATTCCTCGCTCGCGCGCCTGAAGATGTTCAACGTCGATCGGCTCAAGATCGACAAATCGATCGTGATGGACTGTACCGCCGACGCATACGACGCCACGCTCTGCCGCGCGATGATCGCGCTCGGCCGCGCGCTCGGGCTCGAGGTGATCGCCGAGGGCGTCGAGACGCAGGAACAGTGGCAGTTCCTCGCGCAGGAGCAGTGCACGTTCGTGCAGGGATACCTGTTTGCACGGCCAATGCCGGCCGCCGACGCGTTCCAATTCCTGCGCGCGACTCTGGCTGCGCCGCGGCTGCGGGCGCATCCGGGCACGACGCGCAGCGGCCACTGACGAGCGGAGCAGCCGGTCGCCGGCAGGCACGGCCGCCCGGCGCAGGCGAGGGGCCGGGTTCCACGCGGGTTCCAGGCTGGTTTCCGCCTCGCGAGCGGTGGGGCCGCGGCGCCTTGACTTATCATCGAGGCGTCTCGATAGTCGGCTCGTCATGGCTGCCTCCGTATCCGCGCCCTCGGCTGGCCGCGCGCCGCGGTTCGTCGAGAGCGTCGTGAACTACACGGGCGAGATGTCGGTCCGGCCGCGTTATCACGCGAACGACGCCTCGCGCGACGTGCTGGTGCTCGACCCGCGCAGGGTGAGGATCGAGGATGCGCGCTCGAGCGCCGAGCCGCCCTCTTTGCATCGCGAGGGCATCGCGCTCTTGCCGCACCGCAGCCGCATCGTCGACTTCCGCAATACGGAGGAGGTCGCGGCGCATCATCCAGCCGAGATCGAGCGGCTGATTCTCGACCTCACCGGGGCTCACGCGGTGACGGTGACGGGCGCGGGCGTGCTGCGCTTCGGCGAGAAGTCGCCCGATTCCGGCAGGCTCAACAATTCCCGGCCGGCGCGTTTCATTCACATCGACTGCTCGGACGCCACGGCGGCCGCATTCGCCGAGCGCTCGCGACCGGGCGGAAACACGCGCCCGATCCGCCGTTTCGCGCATTACAACGTCTGGCGCACCTTCTCGCCGCCGCCCCAGGATGTGCCGCTTGCGCTCTGCGATGCGCGCACCGTGGAGCCGCGGGATCTCGTGCCGGCGGACGCGGTGTTCGATGTCGCCGGCCAGCCGGAATGGTCGTTCGAGGGGCTGGTGGTCCGCTTCAATCCACGGCACCGCTGGCTCTACTTCTCCGACATGACGCGCGACGAGGTGATTGTCTTCAAGACGAACGACTCCGCGCGGGAGGCGCCGAGCCAGGTGCCGCACAGCGCATTCGACGATCCGTCGTGCCCGGCCGGGGTTCCGCCGCGCTGCAGCATCGAGATGCGCGCCTGCGCGTATTGGTTCGGGTGAAGCCGCTCGAACGGCGTTACGCGCAACGTTTATCAACGCGTACCGCAACCGTAACTTACCGGACAATCCCCGCCCTCTGAGCGAGCCTCGCGGCTCGATCGGAGGACAGCATGCGAGGAACATTGAAGCGTGGATTCCGCGCAGCGCTCGTGTCGGCGTGCGGAGCAATCGCCGCCTGGGCCGCATGGCCTGCGGCGGGTGCGCCGGATCCGGCCGGCGATTCCGAGGCCGCTCCCGCCGGCTCGGCCAACGCGGTACAGGAAGTCACCGTGAGCGCCGAGCGGCTCGATCTCATCGGCACGGCGACGACCGCCAGCGAGGGCGTCGTGGTCGGCAGCGAGCTCGCGCTGACGCCCGCCTTCCGGCCCGGAGCCCTGCTCGAGACGGTTCCGGGTCTCACGGTGACGAGCCACAGCGGCGAGGGCAAGGCGAATCAGTACATGATGCGCGGCTTCGACCTCGATCACGGCACCGATCTCGCGGTGTTCGTCGACGGCATGCCGGTGAACGAGCCCACGCACGCGCATGGACAGGGCTACGCCGACCTCAACTTCATGATCCCCGAGCTCGCGGACCGCGTCACTTACACGAAGGGGACGTATTACGCCGGGGAGGGAGACTTCGCCTCGGTGGGCTCGGTGCACGTGAGCTATCGCGACTCGATCGAGGATCAAGTGGAGGTCACGGCCGGCACGTACGATTTCCAGCGCGTGCTCGCCGCGGGCGCCACGCCGCTCGGCTGCGGGGACCTGCTCGGCGCGCTCGAGCTGCTGCACTACGACGGTCCATGGACGAGTCCGGACGATCAGCGCAAGGTCAACGCGGTCCTGCGGTACAGCGAGGGCGGTCAGCGCGAGGGGCTCTCCGTGACCGCGATGCTCTACCGGGATCTGTGGAACAGCACGACCGATCAGCCGGAGCGCGCGATCGAGGATGGGCTGATCGGCCGCTTCGGCTCGCTCGATCCTTCGGACGGCGGTGAGGCACGGCGCGAGAGTCTCTCCGCGCAGTATCACGTGCTCGTCGCGGGCGGACGGCTCGATGCGAGCGCCTATGTGATCGGTAACCAGCTTACCCTGTGGAACGACTTCACCCACTTCCTCGTCGACCCGGTGAACGCGGACCAGGAGGCACAGCACGAGGATCGCGCCACGTTCGGCGCCGCCGCGCGCTACGGCTGGTCTCGGGACATCTCCGGCGTCCACAACGCGTTCGCCGTGGGATTGCAGATGCGGGATGACGTGAACGAAGTCTCGCGCCTGCCGACGCAGGACCGGCAGCTGCTCACGTCCGCTCAGCTCGCCGCGGTGGACTACCCGGCGAATTTTTCCGAGATCGATCACGTCCACCTCGCAAGCTTCGCGGTCTATGTCGAGGCGACGACCGACTGGACCGCCTGGCTGCGATCCGTGATCGGCCTGCGCGAGGACTATCAGCATGGGATCGATTCCGGAACGAACGGGGGAGCAGCCGGCGCCTCGATCACGGAGCCGAAGGTCAATCTCATCTTCACGCCCCGCGATACCACCGAGCTCTATCTGAGCTGGGGGCGCGGCTTCCACAGTGACGATCTGCGCGGCGTCACACGGGCGAGGACGGTGGGCATCGCGGGCGCGCCGCTCATCGCGAGCCAGACGGGCGAGGAGCTCGGGCTGCGGCAGCAGTTCATGCAGAACGTGGCGATCACGGTCGCCGTCTACGATCTCGACGCGCAGTCGGAGACGACCTATGACCCCGACATCGGGCAGGATTCGGCAGGGCCGGCGAGCCGCCGCTACGGTGCGGAGGTGAACCTCACGTGGCAGGCCTTGCGCTGGCTCGAAGTGTACGGGAGCTACTCCGCAAACCACGCGCGCTTTCGCACGCCGTACGATGACGGCACCGGACACCTCGGGGAGTATCTGCCGAACGCGCCGTTCGCGGCAGGCTCGCTCAATCTCTACGTGCGCAATCTCGGCCCCTGGCGGGGAGGGCTCGAGTATCGGTATTTGAGTGGGTTTCCGCTCTCGTCCGATGACGAGGTGCAGGGTCACGGCTACGGCGAATGGAACGGGGACGTCCACTACGCTGCGACGAATGGATGGACGTTCGGCCTCGCGCTCTACAACATCCTCGACAAGCGAGCGGACGCGGCGGAATTCTGGTACATCGATCGCCTGCCGGGCGAGCCGGCCCAGGGCGTGCCGGACGTGCACATCCACCCGCTCGAGCCGCGCTCCGTTCGTCTCTCGGTCGCGAAAACGTTCGATTGATGAGTGCATCGACGACTTCCACTCCCGACGCGCTGCTCGTGCGGGCGCTCGGCGTGCGCGAGCTCGCCGCGACGATCTTCAACTACACGGTCGGCAGCGGCATCTTCGCCCTGCCGGCGGTCGCCGTCGCGCGGCTCGGCGGGGCGGCGCCGCTCGCCTACATCGTCTGCGCGATCGTCATGGTGTGTGTGGTGCTGTGCTTCGCGGAGGCGGGCAGCCGCGTGTCGCTCACCGGTGGGCCCTACGCCTACGTGGAGGTCGCGCTGGGACCGCTCGTGGGATTCGCCGCAGGCGCGCTGCTGCTCGTGACCGGCCTCACGGCCGGTGCGGCGGTCGCCGTGCTGTTCGCGGAATCGCTCGCGTCGTTCGCCGCGCCGGGAGGCGCGCGAGCGGCGCTGACGGCGGCGCTCATCCTCATCGTGATCGGCGCACTCGCGCTGCTCAACATCCGCGGGATCCGCCGCGGCGTGCGCATGGTGGAGATCGTCACGGTCGCGAAGCTGGTTCCCCTGGTGGCATTCGTCGCGGTCGGCGCTGCATTCGTCAAGCCGGAGCATCTCGCCTGGGGCGGGGCGCCCCCCTTGGCGAAGGTGCTCGGGACGGCGGGCATCGTGATCTTCGCCTTCTCGGGCATCGAGTCGGCGCTCACGCCGAGCGGCGAGGTGCGCGCGCCGGCCCGCACCGTTCCCCGCGCCTCGTTCCTCGCGCTCGGCGCGGTGACGGTGCTCTATCTTGCGATCCAGTGGGTGGCGCTCGGGATCGAAGGGCGCTCGCTTGCGGCCACCGGCGCGACACCGCTCGCGGCGGCCGCTCGGACCTTCGCGGGACCGGCCGGCCGCGCGGTGATGATCGCCGGCGCGACGGTATCGATGCTCGGCTATCTGAGCGGCAACGTGCTCGCAGTGCCGCGGTCGCTGTTTGCGTTCGCGCGCGACGGGTTCTTGCCGCGAAGGCTCGCGGCGGTGCATCCGCGCTACCGGACGCCGCATGTCGCGGTGGCGTGCTATGCGGTGCTCATCGCGGCGCTCGCGCTGTCGGGCACGTTCGAGCAGCTTGCCGTCTTCGCGAATCTCACCGCCTTCGTGCTCTACATTCTCTGCGCGGTCGGCGTGTGGCGGCTGCGGCGCCTCGATGTGCGCGCCGAGGGCGAGCCGTTCGTGATCCCCGGCGGGCCGATCGTGCCGCTCGCGACCTGTCTGCTCGATGCAGGCCTCATCGTCGAGACAGCCGCCGCGAAGGATCTCGCCGCGCTTGCCGCGCTCGCCGGCGCGGCCGTGCTCCTCTACGGACTGCGCGAGCATCGGCGCACGAACTCGAGGGGCCCGTGAGCGGGGAGGTGGCGCCGGCGCAGGCTCGGTGGTCTCCGCGGCGAGCGATGGCGCACCGTGTGATTTATCATGGATCGGTATTCGAGACGTCGGTTGTGAGCCTCCGCGAGACATGCCAGAGCGTTACATCGAGACGATCCTGCGGCGCGTTCATCTGCAGCGCGGCGGCCGGGAGGTCTTGCGGGGCATCGATTGGACGATCCGGCCCGGAGAGCGATGGATACTCGCGGGCGCGAACGGGGCCGGCAAGACACAGCTCTTGAAGCTCATCGCCGGGAGCATCTGGCCGACTCCGCGCGCGGATACCGTGCGCGCCTGGCGCTGGCGCGGCGAGCGGCACTCGACGCCGTCCGAAGTGCGGGGCGAGATCGGTTACGTCGGCCCCGAGCGGCAGGACAAATACGAGCGCTACGGCTGGAATCACACCGTCATCGAGGTCGTCGGAACCGGGCTGTACCGGACGGACATCCCGCTCGACTCGCTCACGCGCGCGGACCGGCGGACGATCGCCGCGCTGCTCGATCGGCTCGATCTCGCTGCCTTCGCGGAGCGCCGTTTCCTCACGCTCTCCTACGGCGAGCGGCGCCTCGCGCTGCTCGCGCGCGCGCTCGCGGCCCGGCCGAAGCTCCTGCTGCTCGATGAGCTTACGAGCGGCCTCGATGCAGAGCGCCGCGCCGCCGCGCTTCACTGGCTCGCGCTCACGCGGCGCTCCGCGCTGCCGTGGGTGCTCACGACGCATCGCATCGAGGACGTGCCGCCGAGCGCGACGCATGCGCTGGTGCTCGATCGCGGGCGTCTCGTCTATCGAGGCCGCATCGCGCGCGCGCCGCTCGAGAGATGGCTTGCCGGCGGAGCGAAGCGAGGTGCGGGAAGCGGCGTGGATAGCGCCTTCCGAGATATCTCGGATCGCTTGGAGGGCGCGCGTCGGAGGAAGACTGCGGAGAGCGTCGTCCATTTGCGGCGCGCGTCGGTCTGGCTCGATGGACATCGCGCGCTCACCGACGTATCCCTCGACGTTGCACGCGGGGAATGCTGGGTGATCCACGGGCCGAACGGCTCGGGGAAATCGACGTTGCTCAGGACGATCTACGGCGATCACGCCGTGGCGGCCGGCGGGCGCATCGAGCGGACGGGAATCGAGCCGGGCGTACCGCTCGATGTATTCAAACGCCGGATCGGGTTCGTCGCGCCGCATCTGCAATCCTCGCTCGCCGCGACGGCGAGCCCCATCGCCCCGCTCGAGCCCACCGGCTCGCGCGGTCTCGCCGAGCCGCGGGATCTCACGGTGACCGAGACCGTCCTCTCAGGGCTTCACGCGAGCTTCGGGCTCGCAGAGCCGCCGGAGCTCGCGGATCGCCGCGCCGCGCGGCGCGCGCTCGCGGATTTCGGATTGACCACGCTCGCTTCGCGGCGGCTGCGGGAGCTCTCGTACGGACAGCTGCGGCGGGTGCTTTTCGCGCGCGCCTGGATCAGCCGTCCGGCGCTGCTCCTGCTCGATGAGCCGTTCTCGGGGCTCGACGCAGCGACGCGCGAAGATTTGAAACGCGAGATCGAAGCGCTCGCGGCGGCCGGCGCGACGATCATCATGGCGACCCACCATCGCGAGGAGTGGCCGCGCTGCGCGACTCACGAGCTCGAGCTGCGCGAGGGGTGCGTGCGCTATCGGGGACCCGTGCGCCACCGAGCGCCCGTGCGCCGCCGCGGACCCGCGCGCTACCAAGCGCCCCTGCGCGCCACGCATGCGATGCCTCGCCGTGTGCGCCGCGGAGGCGGGCGCGCAGATCGGGCTCCCGCCCGCGGCCGCTCCGATGCGCTGGGCGCCGCAGCGCGCCCCGGCACCGTGGCGGGGTAGGGACGCCGATGACGTCGCCGCTGCGCATTCTCTTCTTCGTCTCGATGGTGGACGTGCTGGGATTCGGCGTCCTCATTCCGCTCATCCCGTACATGGGCGAGCGGTTTGGCGCGAGTCCCGGCGTGATCACGGCGATCCTCGGCAGCTATTCGCTCTGCCAGCTGATCGCCTCGCCGCTCTGGGGCCGCTTGAGCGATCGCTACGGCCGGCGGCCGATTCTGATGTCGAGCCTCGCGGGCGCGTGCGTGTCCTATGTGATCCTCGCGCTCGCGAACGGTCTCGGCATGCTGCTCGCCTCACGGATGCTGGCGGGATTCATGGCCGGCAATCTCGCGGCGGCGTTCGCCTACGCCTCCGACGTATCGAGCTCCGAGGAGCGCGCGAAATCGATGGGGCTCGTCGGGGCGGCGATCGGCATCGGCTTCATGCTGGGCATACCCATAGGCGGCGCGCTCGCCGGCAACCACGCCGCCACCGCGAACTTCGTGCGCCCGGCGCTCCTCTCCATCGCGCTCAGCCTCGCGGCGATCCTGCTCGTGCGATTCAAGCTTCCGGAGAGTCGGCCACTCGGCAAACGGACCGCTCGGCGCGAGCGCGGTGCGAGGCCGCTCGAGCTGCTGCGCGAACGGCCGGCGCTGCGCGCCATCGCCGGCGCGGCGCTCCTCGTCATCTGCTCCCAGGGCATTCTCGAATCGATCTTCGTCATCTGGGCGTTCGATCGGTTCGGTGTCGGTCCGCGGACCGTAGGACTCGCGCTGTTCGGGGTCGCGCTGCTGACGGTCGCCATGCAGGGCGGCTTCGTGCGCGCGCTCGCGCCGTGGCTCGGCGAGGCGGTGCTCGGCGGATCGGGAGCGGGTCTCTATGCGCTCGGGCTCGTTCTCGTTGGCCTCGCCGGCAGGAACGTCCCGCTCATTGGAGTGGGGCTGGCGCTCGCCGGCATCGGCATGGGCGCCTTCACGCCGAGCGCATCGGCGCTCGCGTCCCGCCAATCGCATGGCGCCGATCGCGGCGCCGTCATGGGGACCTATCAGGCAAGCACGAGCCTTGCACGGGTCATCGGACCCTTCGCATCGGGCTATATCTATCAACTGATCGGCGCGAACGCGCCCTTCTTCACCGGCGCCTGCCTCGCCGCGCCGGCTGCATGGCTCCTGTGGCGCGCGCGGCGCAGCGCGCGCGACTTCGAGGCTGCGGCTCGGCGCCGTGCCGCACAGGCGGCCCGCCAGGGCCCGGAGGGTTCGAGCGGGATTCGAGGCTAGCGGGCCGCCCGAGCGCGCGCCGCAGGCCGCGCGCTACAGCGTCAACTCCGTTTGAAAGATGGAAACGGCCTGCCCAATGATCCACACGCCATCGAGCGCGCGCTCGCGGAATTCGAGCTCCACCTCGACCAGCCCGGGGCGGCCCATGAAATGGCCCTGGGCGCCGGAGAACGCCGCGCGCGAGCCTTCGCGCGGCAGCAGCTCGTGGTGCGCGAGGTATGCACCGAGGAGGCCGTGCGCGTTGCCGCTCACCGGGTCCTCCTGGATGCCGAGCGCCGGGCAGAACATGCGGGATTCCGTGAGGCATCCTTCGACGTGCGACGCCAGCGTGAACACGAAGTAGCCCGCCGCGCCGACCTGCGCGGAGAGCGTCGTGAGCCGGCTGAAGTCGGGCTTCAGGCCCTTCAGCTGCTCCGGGCCGCGCACCCCGACCATGAGCCGCGTACTTGCCGCGCCGACGATCTTGAGCGGGCAGCGCGTGTCGAGATCGTCGGAAGCGAGCGCCAGCGCATCGAGCACGGCCAGACGCTCGCGGTCGTTCAGCTCGCGGCCGAGCGGCGGACAGCTCTGGCGGACGGCGATGCGCCGGTCATCGCCCGCGCCCCGGACCTCGATATCGACGAGGCCGGCGCGGGACCGCTGCCTGCGTCTTCCGCTGCGGCTCTCCCGCGAGAGCACGTAGTGGGCTGCGACCGTCGCATGGCCGACGAAGCCCACTTCGGCGCGCGGCGTGAAGAAGCGCACCCGCACGTCGTGGTCGGGACCGTCCGGCGCCAGGATGAAGGCGGTGTCGGCGTTGTTCAGCTCGCGGGCAATCGCGAGCATTTCGGCATCGGCGAGACCGTCGGCATTGAGCACCACGCCGGCCGGATTGCCCGTGAAGGGCCTGCGGGTGAAGGCATCGATCTGATGGATCTCGATTTTGCGCGGCATCATCGTCAGCCTCTTGACCGCGGCCGCCCGGCGAGGGTACAGCGGGCGCGGTGGGAGGCATATTGTCATGGAGATCGGCGTCGAAATCAGCCTGTACCCGCTCGCCGAGGACTTCAGTCCCCGGATCAAGGGCTTCCTCGACCGTCTGCGGAACGCCGGCCGGTTCAAGGTCGTCACGACGAGTCTCAGCACCCAGGTCTTCGGCGACTACGACGAAGTGGTCGGGACGCTCCTCACCGAGATGCGTGCGGCGTTCACCGAGGCCGGTGGAAACGGGGCGGGCAAGGCCGTATTCCTGCTCAAGCTTTTCGGACCGCTCGCCGAGCCGGAGGCTCGGACGCCGGTCGATTGACGCCCGCGCTCGCGCTGGCGCTGCGGCCGGAAGGTCGGGCACACTTACCGCTTTTTACGTTTCCCGAGGTTGGAGCGAGCAGATGCCGTTGTTGCGAGTCGTCGATCGGGATGGAGTCGAGCATGAAGTGGACGCCAAGACAGGCCTGAAGGTGATGGAGACGCTGCGCGAGCTCGACTACGGCGTGGCGGCGATCTGCGGCGGGATGTGCTCCTGCGCGACTTGCCATGTCTACGTCGATCCCGAATGGCTCGAGAAGCTGCCGCCCGCGATGTCCGACGAGCGCGAGCTGCTGGCCGAGCTTGCTCACCACGAGCGCAACTCGCGCCTGTCGTGTCAGATCGAATTCACGGACGCCCTGGCCGGGCTGAAGGTGACGATTGCGCCGGAGGAGTAGTCGGCGGGGGTGTGCTGAGCGCGGGCGCGCTGAGCCCGCGTGCGCTGAGCCCGCGTGCGCTGAGCACGGGTACGCGGAGCATGGAGCGTCATGCGCTGGCTGCTGATCGTATTCGTGAGCGCCGCCGCCGCGGTGCTCGCGCGAATCTACGTGAAGCTGCGCGACATTCGCGCGGCGAGCTCGCGCGACGATTGGGACGCGAAGCAGATCGCGCTGCTGCGCTCGCGCGGCTCGGATCCCTTCCAGCCGCACGAGGTGGACTTCTTCTTCGGCATGCCGAACGAGGCGGCGAGCGAGATCGTGCGCCGCCACCTCGAGGCGGAGGGATTCGCCGTCGATGCCAAGCCCGTGCCCGAGGGCGTGGAGCAGGTGATCAGCCTGCATGCGCGCAAGCAGCTGCGGCTCTCGGTGCCCGACATGCAGGAGCTGAGTCGCCGCTTCGGAGAGCTCGCCCGCGCGCACGGCGGGCGCTACGACGGCTGGACCGCGGGGATCGTCCCGCAGCGCCCCGGCGCACCGTCCGGTTGAGCGCCGCGAACGGTCTCAGCGCTTCTCGGTCTGGCGGCGCACGGCTTCGGCGGCCGCGGCAATCGCCTCGGGGTCGCCGAGATAGCGGCGGCTCACCGGCTTCAGCGCCGCGTCGAGCTCGTAGAGCAGCGGCACGCCGGTCGGGATGTTGAGCTCGACGATCTGCGACTCGGACATCTCATCGAGCATCTTCACCAGCGCCCGCAGGCTGTTGCCGTGGGCGACGACGAGGATGTTGCGCCCGGCCTCGAGCTGCGGCGCGATCCGCTCGCGCCAGTACGGAAGCACCCGCGCGAGCGTATCCTTCAGCGATTCGGTGGAAGGAAGCAGCGCGGGATCGACGCCGGCGTAGCGCGGATCGAAGCGCGGGTGGCGGTCGTCGTCGGACGAGAGCGGCGGCGGGGGCACGTCATAGCTGCGCCGCCAGATCTTCACCTGCGCCTCGCCATGGCGCTCGACGGTCTGCGCCTTGTTGAGCCCTTGCAGCGCGCCGTAGTGCCGTTCGTTGAGGCGCCAGGAGCACTCGAAGGGGAGCCACATGCGGTCCATCTCATCGAGCATGATCCATAGCGTGCGAATGGCGCGCTTCAACACCGAGGTATGCGCCGCGTCGATCGTGATCCGCTCGGCGAGGAGCTGCCGGCCTGCGCTCGCCGCCTCGGTGCGCCCGAGCTCGGAGAGGTCCACGTCCGTCCAGCCGGTGAAGAGGTTCTCCACGTTCCAGATGCTCTGGCCGTGGCGCACGAGGACGAGCTTGCCGGTCATTGCGGTCTTCCCTCCAGGCCTCTCGAGGCGGTTGTCCGCGCGGCCGCGGACGAATACGATGGATGGCGGCACGAGAGGATAGCTCATGAACGACGGCGGGTTCGACCAGCGCCGCTTGGCGCACGTGACCGAGATGATCAAGGCTGACATCGGCCGCGGGCTCTATCACGGGGCTGTCCTCAAGGTCGCCCGCGGTGGACGGGTGGGTCTTGATATCGCGATCGGCGCCGCCGATGCCGAGCAGAAAAAGCCGCTCGCCAAGGACTCGGTGTTCAGCATCTTCTCGGTGACCAAGGCGTTCACGAACGTGCTGGTGCTGCGCGCCGTGGAGCTCGGCCTGCTTGCGCTCACGACCCGCATTTCGGACATCATTCCGGAGTTCTCTGGATTCGGCCGCGAGAAGATCCTCATCTGGCATCTGCTCTCGCATCAGGCGGGCTTCCCGATCATCTTCGAGGTGAAGCCCGGGATGTACATCGATCGCTTCGATGAGGTCGTCGCGGCGGTGATCGAAGTGGTGAAGCCGGTCGAGCCGCCGTGCGAGCGGGTGTCCTACTCGCCCCTCGTGAATCACGTGCTGCTCGGCGAGGCCGTGCGGCGCACGGACCCGAAGCGCCGCTCCTACCGGGCGATCGTCCAGGAGGAGATCCTGGATCCGCTGGGGATGCGGGACACGTCGGTGGGGCTGCGCGCCGATTTGAGGCCGCGCAAGGTCGTGCCCGATTTCCGCGGCAACTATCCCATCGGCCATCGCGGCCACAGCAATCTCGGGCCCAACGGGGCCTTCGAGGAGGAGCACGCGGAGATGCCGTGGGTGGGCATCGCCTCGACGGTGCCCGACATGTTCCGGTTCGCGGAGATGCTGCGCCGGGGCGGCGAGCTCGACGGCCGCCGCATCCTCTCGCCCGCGATCCTCGAGCTCGCCCGGCGCAACTGGACGGGTGACAAGCCGAACGAGCTCGAGATGCAGCGCCGCCGCGATCTGGGATGGGAAATTGCGCCCGCCTGCATCGGGCTAGGCTTCTCGCTGCGCGGCACGGCGATGTGCCATCATCTCTTCGGCACGCTCGCCTCGCCCGGAACCTTCGGCAACTACGGCGCCGGCACGACGCTCTTCTGGGTCGATCCCGAGCGCGATCTCACCTTCGTGTGTCTCTCCGCGGGCGTCATGGAGAGCAACGCGAACGTCGAGCGCTTCCAGCGCCTCTCGGACACCGTGATCAGCGCGGCGGTGTAGAGCGGCGCCGTAGAGCGCGGCTAAAGCGGCACGGCAAAGCGACGCTGAAGCAACGCTATAGAGCGGCCTCACTCCGCGAGCTTGCGCACCGATTCGAGCCCGACGGCGACCGTCGCGAAGTCGGCGGCGCCCGAGGTTCGCATCTCCGCGAGCATCTGCTGCCAGTGGGCGAGCGGGACGGCTCGCGATTCCATCCACGCGGCGACGCGCGCCGGCGCGTGGCCGGTCCCTGGACCTCGCATCACTTGCTCGACGATGCGCCGGTGGACGCGCTGCGCGCGCTCGCGCAGCTCCGTGCGTGCGACGGCCTGCCAAGCGCCGTCGACCGGCAGGTGCTCGACCTGATCGCGCAGCCAGTCGAGCCCCAGGCGCGCCCCGGCCTCAAACCAGATGCGCGCTACATCGCGAACGGATGCGGCGGGCTGCTTCCGCGCCGTGAGAGGCTTCCGTGTCGCGACAGGCTGCCTCGCGGCGCCGGCCCGCCGCGCCGCGGCCGGTTGCGGCTTGGGGGCGCCGCCAGAGGCGATTTCTACGATGTCGAGCGCCGCATTGAGCGCGTCGAGGCTCGCCACGTGCTCGGCAAGCGCATGCGGCACGCCCGACGCGGCGTATTGCGCGCGCGCGGCCTCGAAGCGCTGATGGGGGAGACCGGCCAAGCTCCCCGGGATGTGTGCCGCGAGCTCGCGCACCCCGCCCCGCAGCTCGGCGACCGCTTGGTCTATCTGGAGATGGCGGCGCCTCGACACCAGGAGCGAGTACGTCACGTGCCGCAGCAGCCGGCTCGTCTCGTACATCATCGCGTACTGGAGCTTCGCGGGAACGCGATTGTCGAGCGCTTCGATCTCCGCCCAGAGCCGGCGCATGTCGAAGATCTCGCGCGCCGCCGTGTACGCGCGGGCGATGCGCGCGGGCTCCGCGCCCGTGTCCTCCTGCGCCCGCAGCACGAACGCGGGCCCCATGCGATTGACGAGGCTGTTCGTCGTCGCGGTGACGATGATCTCGCGCCGCAGCGGATGGCGCGGAATGACGGCCGCGAAGCGGCGCCGGATGGCGCGCGGGAAGTAGCGCTCGAGCTCTTGCTTGAGATAGGGGTCCTCGGGCACGTCGGAGTCGAGCAGGTGATGGCTCAGCCAGATCTTGCTGTAAGAGAGCACGACCGCGAGCTCGGGGCGCGTGAGGCCCAGGCCCGCCTTGTGCCGCTCGGCGAGCGCTTCGTCATCGGGCAGGAACTCGATTGCGCGCGAGAACTCGCCCGCCCGCTCGAGCAGACGGATGAGGTGGCCGTACTCCGCCAAACGCTCGGCGGCGTTGAGCTCCAGGACGCTGAGCGCCTGGCTCTGCAGATAGTTGTTTCGCAGCACGAGCCCGGCGACCTCGGACGTCTGACTCGCGAGGAGCCGATCGCGGCTTCTGGCGCGGAGGCGGCCCGCGGCGACCTCGGGGTTCAGCAGGATCTTGATGTTCACCTCCAGGTCGGAGGTATTGACGCCCGCGGAGTTGTCGATGAAATCGGTATTGAGCCGCCCGCCGCTGAGCGCGTACTCGATGCGACCGCGCTGCGAGAAGCCGAGATTGCCACCTTCGCCGACAACCTTGGCGCGCACTTCTGCGCCATTCACGCGCACTGCATCGTTCGCTCGATCGCCGATCTCGAGGTTCGATTCCGCCGCGGCCTTCACGTAGGTGCCGATGCCGCCGTTCCAGAGCAGGTCCACCGGCATCCGCAGGATCGCGCGGATCACCTCATGAGGCGCCGCGGAAGCGGACGCGAGGCCCAGCATGCTCTGCGCCTCCTTCGACAGATCGATCGTCTTCGCAGAACGCAGATAGATGCCCCCGCCGCGCGAGATGCAGCGGCGATCGTAGTCGTCCCACGTCGAGTGCGGGAGCTTGAAGAGCCGCTCCCGCTCCGCGAAGGAGCGCCTGGCGTCCGGCGCCGGATCGAGGAAGATGTGCTGATGATTGAAAGCGGCCTTGAGCAGGATGTGCCGGGACTGGAGCATGCCGTTCCCGAACACATCGCCCGACATGTCGCCGATGCCGGCCACGGTGAAGTCGGTGCGCTGGATGTCCATGCCAAGCTCGCGGAAGTGCCGCTTCACGCATTCCCAGGCGCCGCGGGCGGTGATGCCCATGCGCTTGTGGTCGTAGCCGGCCGACCCGCCCGAGGCGAACGCATCGCCGAGCCAGAAGCCGTATTCGCGCGAGATGGCGTTCGCGATGTCGGAGAAGGAGGCGGTGCCCTTGTCCGCCGCGACGACGAGGTAGGCGTCAGGCCCGTCGCGGCAGACGACCGACGGCGGCGGCACGACCCGCCCCTCGATGAGGTTGTCCGTGAGATCGAGGAGCCCGCGCATGAACGTCTGATAGCAGGCGATGACCTCGCGCTGCAGCTCTGCGCCGCCCGCTGCCGGCGGCCGCTTCACGACGAAGCCGCCCTTCGCGCCCATCGGTACGATGACGGTGTTCTTCACGTTCTGAGCCTTCATCAGGCCCAGGATCTCCGTGCGGAAGTCCTCGCGCCGATCCGACCAGCGGATGCCGCCGCGGGCGACGTACCCCATGCGCAGATGCACCGCCTCGACACGGGGGCTGTATACGAAGATCTCGAACTTGGGCCGCGGCAGCGGCAACTCCGGGATCCGCGCCGGATCGAGCTTGATGGCGAGGTAGGGCTTGGAGCTGCCGTCGGGGTAGCGCTGGAAGAAGTTCGTGCGCAGCGTCGCGCTCACGAGCGCCAGATAGGCGCGCAGGATCCGGTCCTCGTCGAGGCTCTTGACGCCGTCGAGCGAGCGGCGGATCTGCGCGGCGAGCCGATCGGCGTGGGCACGGCGCGCCGGATCCTCGTGTGCGCCTGCGGGCAGCTGCCGAAGAAAGCGGGCCGCGCTCGTGCGGAGCGGCCTGCCCCGGCTCGGCACGCGTGGGTCGAGCTGCAGCGCGAACAGGCGAAAGAGATTGCGGGCGATGGTCGGGTTCGTCGCCAGCGCCCGCTCCATGTACGCCTGACTGAATGCAACGCCCGTCTGCAGGAGGTAGCGGCAGTACGCGCGCAGCACCGAGATCTCGCGCGCCCCGAGACCGGCGCTGAGCAGCAGGCGGTTGAATCCGTCGTTCTCCACCTCCGCGCGCCAGACCGCGAGGAAGCCTTCGCGGAACAGCGGCTCGATGCGCTCGATGTCGATGCGGCCGCCATCGCGATGCTCGAGCTCGAAGTCCTGAATCCAGGCAGCCTCTGGCGCATCGGAAGGGGAACCTTGCGGACTCCACGCGAGCTGATACGGGCGCTCCGCGATGACCCGCAGGCCGAAGTTCTCCATCGTCGGCAGCAGGTCGGAGAGGGGCACCGGATCGCCGAGCTTGACGATCTTGAGGTGCATCCTCTCCGGCCGCTGCCCCGCGGGCCGATGCAGGCGCAAGCGCAGGGTCTTCGGCTCGCGCTCGAGCGCTTCGAGATCCGCGATGTCGGAGAGCGCCTCGCGAGGCTCGACATCGTCCCGGTAAGCGGCGGGAAAGATCCGTACGTAGCGCTGCGTGGCGGCGAGCGCCGCGCTCTCGTCCATGCGCCGCGCGAGCTCGACACGCAGGCGATCCGCCCAGGTCGTCGCGGCTGCGGCGATCTCGCGCTCGATCTGCGCCGCATCGATTTCGCGCGGAGCGGGCGGCTCGGTACGGACGACGACGTGCAGCCGGGCGAGCGTCGATTCCGAGAGCTGCACCTGCGTCTCGATTTCCTGGCCGCGGAGTGCGCGGAGGAGGATCGCTTCGATCCGCTCGCGCACGTCCGTGTTGTAGCGGTCGCGCGGCACATAGACGAGGCAGGAGTAGAAGCGCTCGAAAACATCCCGGCGGACGAACAAGCGCACCAAGGCGCGCTCGTAGAGATTCACGATGCCGCGCACGATGTCCACGAGCTCGGAAACGGTTGCCTGGAACAGCTCGTCGCGCGGGAACGTCTCGAGCGCGTGCACGACCGCCTTTGCGTCGTGGCTGTTCGGGGCGAGGCCGAAGCGCCGCACGACCTCGGCGACCTTGGTTGCGAGGACGGGGATCTCGCGCGGGCTGCGGTGATACACCGAGGAGGTCCAAAGCCCGAGGAAGCGGTGCTCGCCGGTGACCTCGCCGTTCGGGCCGAACGTCTTCACGCCGACATAGTCGAGGTAAGTCGCGCGATGCACGGTCGCGACCGAGTTTGCCTTCGTGACGATGAGCGGATCGGGCGTGCGCGCGTGGCGGCGCAGCTCTCCGGTGAGAGCGAGCGGGGCGGGCGGGGGCGTGCCGCGGCGCGGAGCGCGGAGAATGCCGAGCCCCGATTCGAGCGTCGGGATGAGCGTGTCGCGGCTCCTGCCGCGCCGCAGGCGGTAATGGCGATAGCCGAGGAAGGTGAAGTGATCGCCGGCCATCCATTCGAGCATCGCGCGCGGATCGGGCGCGTCGCTCGCGGAGGCGACCTCGAGCGCTCGCTCGCGCATTCTCGGCCAGTCGGTCACGGCCAGCCGCACGTCCTCGAGCGTCGCGAGCAAGCGGCGCTCGATCTCGCGCATCGAGTCCGGATCGAGCTGCCGGTCGATCTCGTAGAGCTGCCACGACTCGACCCGCTGCCGGCCGAGGGCGCCGCGCCGGGGGCCGCGGTCATCGGGAGGAGCACCAGACGCCGAAGCGGCGTCCGCGAGCGCCGCGGCCGTGATCTCGCCCGCACCTGCACGCTGCACGAGGAGGACGGGATGCACGATGAGGTGAATGCCGATGCTCGCCCGACTGAACACGATGCTCGAGGAATCGACGAGGAACGGCATATCGCGCGTGACGATGTAGACCAGCGTGTGCGGTGAGGTGAAGCCGTCCTGCCAGGCATCGGGCGAGAACACGCGCACGAGCGGCTGGTCGGCGCGGCGCGTGCGGCCGAAGCGCAGATGATCGAGAGCCGCCGCGGCGAGATAGCGGGGATCGCGCGCCGCCAAGTCTTCCTCCGCGACGCCGTGGTAGTAGGCGCGGAGAAAGCGCTCTTCGAGCCCGGCACGCCGGCCCGCTGCGCGGTGCTGCTGCCGGCCCGCTGCGTAGCGCTGCCGTGATCGGCCAGCCGCGACGTGCCGGGCCGCGGCGACGATCTTCTCGATGAGTCGGAGGCGCTCCGCCGGGACATCGTGGCTCATGTCGCTTCTCGCTCTCCGGTGTCCGCCCGACCGAGCGACGCGCGATTATAGCGGCCGCGGCTCATCATGGACGGTGTTCGCGCGCGAGATAGTCCGTGCTTTGCATCTCGGTGAGCCGGCTCACGGTGCGCTCAAAATCGGGCGCCAGCCTCTCGCCCCGATAGAGCGCGGCAGGCGGCGCGGCGGCTGAGATGATCAGATGCACGTTCCGGTCGTACAGCTCGTCGATCAGCGCGATGAAGCGGCGCGCCTCGTCATCGTGCAGCGCATCGAGCGCCGGTACGTTCGAGAGCACGATGCAGCCGTACTCGCGGGCGATCTCGATGTAATCCTGCGTGCTGCGCGGTCCCGCGCAGAGCGCGGCGAAGTCGAACCAGACCGCCGCATCGCTCCGCTTCACGACCGGGATGGCGCGGCCTTCGATCTCGATCGAGCCGTCTGCGACGGCGCCGTCATCGGCGAGATCGGTGAACAGCCGCCTCAGCCGCTCATCCGTGTCCGGCGCGCCCGAGTCGAGATAGGTGCCGGCGCGCGTGAGCCGCCGGAGGCGATAGTCCACCGCTCCCGCGACCTCGAGGACTTCGGTGTGCCGCTCGATGAGCTCGATTGCGGGAACGAACCGCTGACGCTGCAGGCCGTCCTTGTACAGGTCGCGAGGACGGACATTGGAAGTCGCGACGAGTGTGACGCCGCGGCGCGCGAGCCCGGCGAGCAGCTCCCCGAGAATCATCGCATCCGCGATGTCGGTGACGGCGAGCTCATCGAAGCACAGCACCCGCGCGTCCCGCGCGAAGCGCTCGGCGACGAGATCGAGCGGGTCGGCGCGCGCGCCGATCTCGCGCAGCGCCGCGTGCGCATCGTGCATGAACCGATGAAAATGCCGACGGCGGGCCTCGGGAAACGGCAGGCTCTGAAAGAAGAGGTCCATCAGCCAGGTCTTGCCCCGTCCGACGCCGCCCCAGAGATAGACGCCGCGCTCCGGGGCGCCGGCGCGAGGGCGGCGGCGCAGCGTCCAACGTCGGACCGGCACCCAGCCGCGGCCCCGCGCATGCGCCGCGATGAGCCGCCGCCGCAGATCATTCAGCCGCGCGACCGCTGCGAGCTGGGCAGGGTCCGATTGAAAGCCCCGCTCGGCGAGCGCGCGCGCGTAGATCTCGTGCAGGTCGGGAGCGGCCGCCGGAGTGTCCATCTGTCTCTAATGGAAGGTCGATTCGCTCGATGCGGCGGCTCCATCCGCCTCATAGTGATTGATAATTCGGCCCCGAGCCGCCCTCGGGCGGGGTCCAGTCGATGATCTCGTAAGGGTCCTTGATGTCGCACGCCTTGCAGTGGACGCAGTTCGCGGCGTTCACCTGCAGGCGCCGGCCTGCCGGGTCCTCGACGATCTCGTAGACGGCGGCCGGGCAGAAGCGCTGGCAGGGGTTGCCGAACTCGCGCGTGCAGCGGTCCACGCAGATGCTCGTGTCGCGGACTTTCAAGTGCGTCGGCTGGCGCTCATCGTGCGTGGTGGCGGCGAAGAACACCGAAGCGGGCCGGTCACGCGGGGGCAGCGTCCGCTCCACCCAGCCGCGGTCGGGCGAATCGCCGGCCGAGAGGTATTTGAGCCGCGCATAGTCGGGCGTGAGATTGCGAAGCGTCCAGGGCGTGCGGCCGCGCGTTGCGACCTCGAGCGCGGAATTCGCCATTCCCCAGGCGAGCCCGCGTTTGAAGCCTGGCTTGAAATTGCGCACGGCCTCGAGCTCCTGCCCGCCGGGCGACGCGCGCCAGCGGGCGTCGAACCCTTCCGGCGAGCCGGTCTCCGCCAGATGCTCTGCCGCGAGCATGCCGCAGCGGATGGCCTGATGGACGCCCTTGATCTTCGGCACGTTCACGCCTCCGGCCGCATCGCCGATGAGCATCGCGCCCGGCATCTCGAGCCGCGGGATCGATTGCCAGCCACCCGCGGCAATCGCGCGCGCCCCTGCCGCGATGATCTCCCCGCCTTCGAGGAGCGGTTTGACGGTCGGGTGATGCTTGAACTGCTGGAACGCCTCGAACGGAGAGAGGCGCGGGTCCTCGTAGTCGAGTCCGACCACGAAGCCGACATACACCCGGTCGGCATCGAGATGGTAGATGAAGCTCCCGCCGTACGTGCGCGAGTCGAGCGGCCAGCCGAGGGAGTGCTGGATCAGGCCGGGCTCGACACGGCCCTTCGGCAGTTGCCACAGCTCCTTCATCCCGAGGCCGTAGCTCTGCGGACACGCGCGCGCATCGAGGCTGAAGCGGCGGATGAGCTGCTTGGCAAGGCTCCCGCGCGCGCCCTCGGCGATCACCGTGATGCGCGCGCGGATGTCGGCGCCTGCCTGATACCCAGGCCCCGGCTCGCCGTTCCTCTCGAGCCCCATGTCGCCGAGCCGCACGCCGGCGACGCGCTCGTCCGATTCGTAGAGCGGCGCCGCTGCCGCGAATCCGGGAAACACATCGACGCCGAGCGCTTCCGCCTTCCCCGCGAGCCAAGCCGCAAGCAGGCCGAGGGAGACGATGAAGTTGCCGCGGTTGCGGAGTTGTGGCGGGATCGGCAGGCGGAAACTGCGCGCGCGCGTGAGCAGCCGGAATTCGTCGCGCTTGGCCGGCACGCAGATCGCAGGCGGCGTCTGCCGCCACTCGGGGGCGAGCGCATCGAGCGGTCCGGGCTCGATCACGGCTCCCGAGAGGGCGTGTGCGCCAACCGCAGCCGCTTTCTCGAGCAGGCACACAGAGAGCTGCGGCTTCAACTGCTTGAGCCGGATGGCGCAGGCGAGACCCGCCGGCCCGGCGCCGACGATGGCCACGTCGTACTCCATCACGTCCCGTGCGACGTTCGAGCTCACTCGAGCCTCGGCGAAGGAGAGGTCGTTCAGCATATCGAACGACATCTACATCCGAAACACCCCGTAGCGCTCCGGCTCGGGCTCGGGCCCGCGGATCGCGAGGTGCAGCGCGAGGCCGAGCACGCGCCGGGTGTCGAGCGGATCGATCACGCCGTCGTCCCACAGGCGCGCCGTAGCGTAGTAAGGATGTCCCTGGGACTCGTACTGCGCGCGAATGTCGTTCATGAAGGCTTGCTGCTCATCATCCGGCCACGACTCCCCGCGAGCCCGCGCGCTGTCGCGCCGGACGGTCGCGAGCACCTGCGCGGCTTGCTCGCCGCCCATGACCGAGATGCGCGCGTTCGGCCATGTCCACAGGAACCGCGCGCCGTACGCGCGGCCGCACATCGCGTAATTCCCGGCGCCGAAGGAGCCGCCGATGATCACGGTGAGCTTCGGGACCGTCGCACATGCGACGGCGGTCACCATCTTCGCGCCGTCCTTCGCGATGCCGGCGCGCTCGTAGCGGCTGCCCACCATGAAGCCGGTGATGTTCTGCAGGAACAGGAGTGGCACTCGCCTGCGGCTCGCGAGCTGGATGAAATGCGCGCCTTTCAATGCCGACTCGGAGAAGAGGATGCCGTTGTTCGCAATGATGGCGACGGGGCAGCCGCAGAGGCGCGCGAAGCCGCACACGAGCGTCGCGCCGTACTCGGCCTTGAACTCGTGCAGCTCGGAGCCGTCCACCAACCGGCCGATGATCTCGCGAACGTCGTAGGGTTGGCGGGGATCTGCCGGGATGATGCCGTAGAGCTCCGCCGGATCGAGCACGGGGTCGCGAGGCTCCGAGCATTCGATCCACGGCTCGCGAGGGGAGGAGAGGGTGGCAAGCGCCGAGCGGGCGAGGGCCAGTGCGTGCGCGTCGTCTTCCGCGAGATGATCGACGACCCCGGAGAGGCGCGCGTGCACCTCGCCGCCGCCGAGCGCTTCGGCATCCACCTCTTCTCCGGTGGCCGCCTTCACGAGCGGCGGGCCGCCGAGGAAGATCGTGCCCTGGCCGCGCACGATGATCGTCTCGTCCGACATCGCGGGCACGTATGCTCCGCCGGCCGTGCAGCTGCCCAGCACGACGGCGATCTGCGCGATCCCACGCGCGGACAGGCGCGCCTGATTGAAGAAGATGCGCCCGAAGTGCTCCTTGTCGGGGAACACCTCATCCTGCAACGGCAGGTACGCGCCGCCCGAGTCGACGAGATAGACGCAGGGCAGCTCGTGCTCCAGCGCGATCTCCTGTGCGCGCAGGTGCTTCTTCACCGTGAGCGGAAAGTAGGTGCCGCCCTTCACGGTCGCATCGTTCGCGACGACGATCACTTCGCGTCCGTGGACGCGGCCGATGCCCGTAATGAGGCCGGCGGCCGGTGCCTGATCGTCATAGAGGCCGCCGGCGGCGAGCGGAGACAGCTCGAGGAAGGGTGATCCGAGATCGAGCAGGCGCTCGATGCGTTCGCGCGGCAGGAGCTTCCCGCGCGCCGTGTGCCGGCGGCGCGCCTCCTCGCCGCCGCCGAGGCTCGCACGCTCGACTCGTGTACGCAGGTCGGAGACGAGCGCGCGCATCCGCTCCTCGCTTGCGCGGAAGCTGTCACTCGCCGTGTCGATCCGCGTCACGAGCCGCGGCATCAGACGGTCTCCACGGCGAGCGCGACGGCCTCGCCGCCGCCGATGCAGAGCGAGGCGATGCCGCGCAGGGGAGCGCGCGATCCCGAGCCGGCCGCGCGGCGGTGCAAGGCATGGATGAGCGTCACGAGGATGCGCGCGCCCGTCGCGCCGATCGGATGGCCGAGCGCGCAGGCGCCCCCGTTCACGTTCACGCGGGCGTGATCGAGATCGAGGTCGCGCAGCGCGGCCATCGTGACGGCAGCGAACGCCTCGTTGATCTCGTAGAGGTCCACGTCGCGCGCCGCCCAACCGAGCTTCGCGAGGAGCTTGCGAATCGCGCCGCTCGGCGCGGTGGTGAAGCACTCGGGTTCCTGAGCATGGCTCGTGTACCCCAGGACGCGCGCGAGCGGCTGGAGCCCGCGCCGGCTCGCGGCCTCGCCGCTCATCACCACCACCGCCGCTGCACCGTCCGAGATGGACGAGGAGCTGGCGGCAGTCACCGTGCCGTCCGGAGCGAAGGCGGGCTTCAGCTGCGGGATCCGGCTCACATCGCACGTCGCCGGTGTCTCGTCCTCGGCGACCACCGTCTCGCCCTTGCGTCCTTTGACGCTCACCGGCGCCGTCTCCGCCGCGAAGTCGCCGGCGCGCAGCGCGCGCAAAGCGCGTGCCACCGACTCCGCCGCAAACGCATCCTGCTCGGCGCGCGTGAAGCCGTACTTGCGCGCGGTCGCCTCCGCGAAGCAGCCCATGAGCTGGCCGTCGAACGGGCTCGTGAGGCCGTCGTACAGCATGTGATCGATGAGCTCGCCGTTGCCCATGCGCAGGCCGGCGCGCGCCTTCGGCAGGAGGTGAGGAGCATTGCTCATCGATTCGAGGCCGCCTGCGAGGGCGATCTCGATATCACCCGTGCGGATCTGATCGGCCGCGAGCATGACGGCCTTCAGGCCGGAGCCGCACATTTTGTTGATGGTGGTCGCCGGCACGCCCGGCGGAATGCCGGCCGCCAGAGCGGCCTGCCGCGCGGGCGCCTGACCGAGGCCCGCGGATAGCACGCAGCCCAGGATGACCTCCTGCACCTCCTCCGGCCGCAGGCGCGCATCGGCGAGCGCGGCGCGTGCGGCGGTGGCGCCGAGCTTCGGGGCCGTTACCGGCGCGAGCGCGCCGAGGAAGGCGCCGATCGGCGTGCGCCGCGCGGCGGCGATGATGATTGAGTCGGACATGGTTCCTCCGGTATCCATTCGCGCGCGCCGGGCGGCCGACCGTTGACCGGCGCGGCCGCGACAGGCGTCTCGCGCGCAGCAAGCCCTCTCTCGAATACATCCATGAACCGCCCCGCGATCTCGCCGGGCGACAGCGGCTCGCCGGCGCGGTACCAGCGGCCGATGCCGTTCAGCGCGCCAGCGAGCGCGAACGCCGTCATCTTCGGATCGCAATCGCGGATCGAGCCGTCCTCGATGCCCTCGGCGATGAAGCGGCGCAGGCCTTGATCGATCTCGGACTTCATCGCCGCTAGCCGCCTCGCGACGGGCGGGGAGAGGTCGTGATCCTCGACCCGTACCATGCACCAGCCGAAGTCCGACGCCATCACCTCCGCGTAGCGCCTCGCGAGTGCCGCCAGCTTCTCGCGCCCCGAGCCCCCGCGGCGCGCGAGCTCGCCGATCGCCTCCGTGATGCGCCCGATGCCGATGCGGAAGCACTCGAAGATGAGCTGTTCCTTGCTCGCGACGTAGTAGTAGATCGTCGGCTTCGTCACGTTGAGAAAGGAGGCGATGTCATCGAGCGTCGTCGCGTGCACGCCGCGCTCGCGGAAGGCGCGCGCGGCCGCGGCGATCACCGCGTCGCGCTTGCCCCGCCGCTCTCGGGCGCGCTCGCGGGCGGGCTTCCAGGGCGACTTTTGACCGCGGGCCGCTGGCGGGTCTAAACTCATGAGTATGAATTCTACCACGGAGTAGATTCCCGGGAGACGGCCGTGGAGCGCGCGCGAGCGGTCTCGCCGTCGGGCGAGAGCAGCCTGGCCGAGCCGTCCGGGACCGCGGCGCCCGGCCGCGGCGCGGATATGGATCGCCGACCTGTTGCGGCTCGCCCGCTGCGTTTCGTCACTGCGGCCTCGCTTTTCGACGGCCACGATGCCGCGATCAACATGGTGCGCCGGCTGTTGCAGGCGCACGGCGCCGAAGTCGTGCACCTCGGCCACAACCGCAGCGTCGCCGAAGTCGTCTCGGCAGCGATCCAGGAGGATGCGGACGCGGTCGCCGTGAGCTCGTACCAGGGCGGGCACAACGAATACTTCACCTATCTCGTCGATATGCTGCGCGAGCGCGACGCCCCGCACATCCGGGTGATCGTGGGCGGCGGCGGCACCATTGCGCCGCACGAGATCGCCGCGCTAGAGCGCTACGGCGTCGAGAAGGTCTACACGCCGGAGGACGGCCGCCAGCTGGGACTCGACGGAATGATCGACGATGTGCTCGACCGCGTCCGTGCAGCCCCGAGGCCTCCGTACCGGGCGGCGCCGCTCTCCGCAGACGATCCGGGGCCGCTCGCGCGAGCGATCTCCGTGCTCGAGGCCGCGGAAGCGGGCGATCCGCGCGCGGAGCAGATCCGGCGGCAGATCGCCGAGTCGACGCGCCCGGTGCCCGTCATCGGCGTCACCGGCACGGGCGGAGCCGGCAAGTCGAGTCTGTTGGATGAGCTTCTGGCGCGTTGTGTGCGAGCGTTCCCGGGCCGCCGCATCGGCGTTGCCGCGATGGATCCGACCCGGCGGCGCAGCGGCGGCGCGCTGCTCGGCGACCGCATCCGCATGAACAGCCTGGCGTCCGAGATGATCTTCATGCGGTCGATGGCGACGCGGCGCAGGCATCTCGCGACGAGCGCCGTGCTGCACGATGTGGTCGGGCTCTACCGAGCGGCGGGATTCGATCTCATCGTCGTCGAGACCGCGGGCATCGGGCAGTCGGATTCCGAGATCGTCGATCTCGCCGACCTGTCGGTCTACGTCATGACGCCGGAGTATGGCGCGGCGAGCCAGCTCGAGAAGATCGACATGCTCGACTTCGCCGACTTCATCGTGCTCAACAAGAGCGAAAAGCGCGGCGCGGAGGACAGCCTGCGCGACGTGCGCAAGCAGTGGCGGCGCAACCATCCCGAGCGTGCAGCAGAGGCGGACGAGAGCGTGCCGGTGTTCGCGACCATCGCGAGCCGCTTCAACGATCCCGGCGTCAACCGACTCTTTGTGGCGCTCTGCCGCGCACTCGATGCGGCGCGGATCGGGGGAGCCTCCTGGGCGCTCTCCCCGAGCGTCGCGCAGGCGTCGAGCGCGGGCCGTTCGGTGTCGAGCGTGAGCGCCAAGGAGCCGAACGTTGGCACCTCGAGACCGGGCCGCAGCGCTTCGCGTGAGGCGCTGATCCCCGGCTCTCGGGTGCGCTACCTCGCGGAGATCGCGGAGCAGGGACGCGCGGAGCGCGCGCGCATCGAACGGGAGGCCCAGGCGGCGCACCGGGCCTGCGGGCTGTACGACGCATTGAAAGCGCTCGGCGGCTCCGCCCTGCCGCCGCCGCTCGATCGGTTCGCGGTGGAGGCGGGTGCCGACCCGGCCCGCCGCGCGCTCATTGCCGCCTACCATGCCGCGCTCGATGAGATGGGACCGGAGGCCATCGCCGCGCTCAAAGCCTGGCCCGAGAGAGTCCGGTCAGCGACGGCGGACACCTATTCCTACGAGGTCCGCGGCCGGACCGTCACCGGCGAGAACTACTCCGAGACGCTGTCGCACCTGCGCATCCCGAAGCTCGCGGCGCCCGAGCTCACCGACTGGGGCGAGATCCTGCGCTTCATCGGGCTCGAGAACCTGCCGGGTAGCTATCCTTACACGGGCGGGGTGTATCCCTATCGCCGCGAGGCGGAGGAGCCGACGCGCATGTTCGCGGGCGAGGGCTCGCCGGAGCGGACCAATCGACGCTTCCATTACCTCGCGAGCGGGCGCGCCGCGGTGCGGCTCTCGACGGCGTTCGACTCGCCGACGCTGTACGGGGAGGACCCGGACACTAGGCCGGACGTGTACGGTCGCACGGGCAACTCGGGCGTGTCGGTCGCAACGCACGATGACATGAAGAAGCTCTACTCGGGCTTCGATCTGTGCAAGCCGACCACCTCTGTCTCGATGACGATCAACGGACCCGCGCCGATGATCCTCGCCATGTTCATGAACACGGCGATCGATCAGCGGATCGAGCGGTATTTGAAAGAGACGGGCCGCTGGACCGAGGCGCAGCGCCGGATCGCGGAGCGGCGCGAGCAGGCCGCCGCGCGGGGCATCGCCCCGCCCGCGTATGCCGGGGAGTTGCCTGCGGGCCACGACGGCTCGGGACTCGCGCTCCTTGGGGTGACCGGGGATGAGCTCGTGGAGCCCGAGATATACGAGCGGATCAAGGCGGAAGCGCTCGCGACCGTCCGCGGCACGGTGCAGGCCGACATCCTCAAGGAGGATCAGGCGCAGAACACGTGCATCTTCTCGACGGAGTTCGCGCTGCGGATGATGGGCGACGTGCAGGAGTACTTCATCGAGCACGGAGTCCGCAATTTCTACTCGGTGTCGGTCTCCGGATACCACATCGCCGAGGCGGGGGCGAACCCGATCACGCAGCTCGCCTTCACGCTCGCGAACGGCTTCACGCTCGTCGAGTACTACCTCGCCCGCGGCATGCGGATCGACGACTTCGCGCCGAATCTGTCGTTCTTCTTCTCGAACGGCATGGACCCCGAGTACGCCGTCATCGGCCGCGTCGCGCGGCGCATCTGGGCGCGCGCGCTGCGCCACATCTATCGTGCCGCCCCGCGCAGCCAGATGCTGAAGTACCACGTGCAGACCTCCGGGCGGAGCCTGCACGCGCGTGAGATCGCGTTCAACGACATCCGCACGACGCTGCAGGCGCTCTACGCGCTGTTCGACAACTGCAACAGCCTCCACACGAACGCCTACGACGAGGCGCTGACGACGCCGACGGAGGAGAGCGTGCGGCGCGCCGTCGCCATCCAGCTCATCATTCAGCGCGAGCTGGGGCTCAATTTCATTCAGAACCCGTGGCAGGGGTCGTTTGCGCTCGAGCGCCTGACGGACCTCGTCGAGGAGGCGGTCTACCGTGAGCTCGAGGCGCTGTCCGAGCGCGGCGGCGTGCTCGGCGCGATGGAGACGATGTACCAGCGCGGCAAGATCCAGGAGGAGTCGCTGTACTACGAGCGCCGTAAGCACGACGGGACGCTGCCCATCGTCGGCGTCAACACCTTCCTCTCCGGCAAGGATGCGGCCGCCGAGCACGAGAGCGCGCAGCTCATCCGCTCGACCGACGAAGAGAAGCGCGGACAGGTCGCAGCCGTTCGAGCGTTTCAGGCGCGCAATGCGGAGCGGGCGCCGCGCGCGCTCGAGCGGCTGAAGGGCGCGGCGGGGCGCGGCGAGAATGTCTTTGCGGAGCTGATGGAAGCGGTGAAGTGCTGCTCGCTCGGGCAGATCACGCACGCGCTGTACGAGGTCGGGGGGCGGTATCGGCGGAATATTTAGCGCCGCACGCGTCTCGCCGGCCTCGGCGGAGTCCCCCTTTCACGCCGCTGCGAGATCCGGCTCCGGGAGCCTGTCGAGGATCGCGGCGCGCGCCCGCTCGCGCAGCTCCGCGGCTGCGGTGTCGGTCCCGGCGCTCGTTGGGCTCACGGGCGGCAGCAGCTCGACGGTGATGGCCGCCCTGCGCGGCAGGATGCAGCCGGGCGGCAGCGCATCACGCGTGCCGCGCACGACGGCCGGCACCACCGGGCAGCGCGCGCGCGCAGCCGTCATGAAGGCGCCGGCGTGGAATTTGAGCAGACCCGGCCGCGCGGAGAACGTGCCCTCGGGGAAGAAGACGAGCGACTGTCCGCGCGCGGCCTTGCGCAGGACGCGCCGCGCGTCCGCCGCGCCCTTGCTGCGGTTGAAGCGCTCGACGAACTCTGCGCCGATCCGGCGCAGCATGGCGGCGGCGAGCGGCACGGCCGCCATCTCCCGCTTGATGACGAAGCCGAAGCGCGGCGGAAGCGCCGCCGTGAAGACGATGCCGTCGAGATAGCTTGCGTGATTGGCGACGAGCACGCATGGCTCGGCCGGCAGCCGCTCGAGCCCGCTCACCGCGAGCGGCAGGCCGGCGAGGCGCAGGAAGGCGCGGGAGCCGGCGCGGGCGATGGCGCGGCGCCGCTCGAGGCCCGGCGTGACGAGTACGGCGGCGAGCGCGGCGAGGCCGACGGCGATGAACGCCGCGAGCGCGTAGAGACCGTAGAAAATCCGCTTCAAAGCGTGCACGCCGTGCATGTGAACTGGTTCTCGTTATGTCACGCCAGAGCTCATGGTGTGAAGGGGGTCACTCCGGGTCGCGAGGCCGTCTCCCCATACTTTACCGGCACGCCCGCGGCTCGAATGCGACGGTGTCGAGGATGCAGGGCGGGGGCGCGGATTTTCTCGAAGTGAAGAGGCCGACTTTGTCCAAGCATGCCGCAGCAGCCGTATCGCCCGCGCCCGATGGGTCCGACCCGGCCGTCTCGCGGTTCCTCGATGCCGTCTGGATGGAGCGGGGCCTTTCCTCGAACACGCTCGCCGCCTATCGGGCCGATCTCACCGCGCTCTCGCGCTGGCTTGCCGAGCGGCGCACGCCGATGGTGAACACGTCGCGGGCCGACCTGGAGAACTTCATCGCGTGGCGGGTCCAAGCCGGCGCGCGGCCGCGCTCCACCGCACGCCAACTCTCGAGCTTCAGGCGCTTCTTCCGCTACCTCGTGCGCGAGAACGTCATCCAGGACGACCCGACCGCCGAGATCGCGATGCCCAAGATCGGCCGTTCGCTGCCGAAGTCGCTCACGGAAGACGAGGTCGAGGCGCTGCTCGCGGCGCCGCAGGTGAGCGACCCGCTCGGCCACCGCGACCGCACCATGCTCGAGGTCCTGTACGCGACGGGACTCAGAGTCTCCGAGCTCGTCAATCTCCGGCATTCGCAGGTGAGCCTCAATCAGGGCGTCATCCGCATCCTCGGCAAGGGCAACCGTGAGCGGCTGATCCCGCTCGGCGAGGAGGCGATGCACTGGCTCAGGGACTTCGCCCGCGGTCCGCGCGGCGAGATCCTGCTCGAGCGTCAATCCGACTACCTCTTTCCCACGCGGCGCGGCGAACGCATGACGCGCCAGGCGTTCTGGCACATCATCAAACGTTATGCCCGCAAGGCGGGCATAACGAAGGAGCTGTCGCCGCACACCCTGCGGCACGCCTTCGCGACGCATCTGCTCAACCACGGCGCGGACCTGCGCGTGGTGCAGATGCTGCTCGGGCACAGCGACCTGTCCACCACGCAGATCTACACTCACGTCGCGCGGGAGCGCATGAAGGAGCTGCATTCGCAGCATCACCCCCGTGGGTGAGGGCGAGGCCGGGCCGGAACACGGCTCCAAGGACGGCTGCTTGGCACGGTATCATCGGAGGGACTATCCGCCGGTCTGCTACACTCGCCCGGCCGCGGCGGAGAACCTCACCCCGCCCGGTGAGTCGAACGGCGCAATCCTCCTTTCGCGAGTCGCGACATGAAATCTCCCCTGGCCCTCCTTGCCGCGGCTGCCTGCGCCGCCTTCGGATTCGCGTTCCTCGACGGCGCGCATGCCGGCGCCGGTGAGCATGCGCCGGCCGGCATGAGCACGAGCACGAACTCACAGCCGACGGATGCGGTCTCGCGGGCGACGGATGCGGGCGCGGGCGCCAACGCATGGACCGGCGCCGCGAATGCGAACGCGGGCGCGAGGGCCAATGCCCGGCCCCCTTCCGCGAGCGCGAGCGACCCACGCGTCATCATCGCGAGCACGATTCCCGGCACGCGGCCGGAGGACGTGCGGGCGACGCCGATTCCGGGCCTGTATGAGATCATGCGCGGGACCGACGTCGCCTATGTCTCGGCGGACGGCAAGTACGCCATCGCGGGAGACCTGTACGATCTGCGCTCGAACGTCGATCTGACGGAGAACGAGCGGCGCCACATGCGGCTCGAGCTCCTGGCGCAGGTTCCGGAGTCGCAGATGGTGATCTTCGGCCCGAAGACGGCGCGCCACACCATCACGGTCTTCACCGACGTGGATTGTCCGTACTGCCGCAAGCTCCACAGTCAGATCGCCGATTACAACCGCCTAGGCATCCGGGTGCGTTATCTCTTCTATCCGCGCACGGGTCCCAATACGGAGTCGTGGACGAAGGCGGAGGAGGTCTGGTGCTCGCCGGACCGCAACGCGGCGCTGACGCAGGCGAAGCTCGGCCAGACGCTCCATGTGAAGCTCTGTCCGAATACCCCCGTCGCCCGCGAATACGAGCTCGGCCGGAAGCTCGATGTGCAGGGGACGCCAGCCATCGTGCTCGCGAACGGGGACATGCTTCCCGGCTACGTCTCCCCCACCGAGCTCGCGGAAATGCTGCGCACCGTGGCGCACTGACACGCCGGCGGTCGCGCTGCGGCCGCGGAGCCGTCAGCGCGGAGCCGCCAGCCCGACTCGCCACCCGGACGCGTCGCTCGGAACCGTCACTTCTCCAGCAGCGGCAGCTTCCCCGGCTTGCCGTCCCACTCCTTCGCGTCCGCGGGGGGCTCTTTCTTCTCCGTGATGACGGGCCATTTCTTCGCGAGCTCGGCGTTGAGCGACTTGAAGGACTCCTGGCCCGCGGGCAGCTCCTCCTCGGAGAAGATCGCTTCGGCCGGACATTCAGGCTCGCAGAGCGTGCAATCGATGCACTCGTCGGGATCGATGACGAGGAAATTGGGACCTTCGTGGAAGCAGTCGACGGGACAGACTTCCACGCAGTCCATGTACTTGCACTTGATGCAGTTCTCGGTGACGACGAAGGTCATAGGGTAGTCCGGCTTCGGTAGCCGCGTATTGTGCCACGCGGGTGCGCCGATGCCATGCACGCCCCGGCACGGCGCGCCGCGACCAACCGTCCGGCGGCGGCCCGGCCGGCGGCCTGTCCCGCGCCCCGGCTCAGGGACTCGCGAAGCGGCGGTTGACCTCGGCGAAATGATGGGGCTCGCGGCCCGCCGCACGGTCTTCGAGATAACGACGCAGCGCGAGCTCTGTGCTCGGGAAGGCAATGTCCTCCCAGGGAATCTCCTCGGGCGCGACGAGCCGCGCTTCCAAGGTCTCGTGCCCGGGCCCGAACTCGGCCGCCCGCAGCCGCGCCCGGAAGAAGACGTGCACCTGCTCGGCGTGCAGCACATGGACGATCGCAAGCAGCGACCCGATCTCCACGTCGGCCAGGGCCTCCTCTTGGGTCTCGCGCGCCGCGGCCTGCTGCAGCGTCTCGCCGTTCTCCATGAAGCCCGCCGGCACCGTCCAGTACCCGAGGCGGGGCTCGATGGCCCGCTTGCAGAGCAGGATGCGTCCGTCGAACTCCGGTACGCAACCGACGACCAGACGGGGATTGCGATAGTGGATCGCTCCGCACGCCTCGCAGACATGGCGCGGCAGGTGATCGCCCGGGGGCGTGCGCAGCGAGACGCGGCCGCCGCATTCGGCACAGAATTTCATCGCGCCTATTGGACCGGTTCGCGGCGCGCGCGTCCAGCGCCGCCCCCCGCCCCTCCAGCTCGAGGCGGCAGCGACACGGAGCGACACGAACGACCCCCGGTGCCAGGCACCAGCGCGCTGGGGTCGTTCGCTCGAGGCTGGATCAGCCTGCCGGCGATCCGCCCGGCGACACTTCTCCAATCACGGCGTGCGCGTGCACGCGCTCCTGCTTGAGCAACCAGCGATGCAGACGGCCGGTGAGCTCGATCAGGAACTGGAGCAGGCCGGGCCGCCGCGCGAAGTGCGATGCGAACTCACGGTTGATCTCCAGCGGGCGCCAGTAGCTCGACTGCCACTCGCGGAACGCAGAGGCAAGCTGCCGCTCCTGCTCGGGCCTCACGGCGAGCAGCGCGCAGTTGCACGCGGCGCGAATCTCGACCTGATCGTCCGGGCTGAATCGGAAGCTGTGCCGGCTGCGGATATGGTGCAGCCAGCCGCTCACGAGCTCGAACTCCTCGGGCGCAGTGCGCAGAGCCGTCATCATCGGGCTGACATCCAGGTAGGGCATGGCCAATTTCTCCTTGAAGTGAGGAAGCATTCACTCGCGGCAGCCGGCGCGCCGTTCAAACAAGCCGCCTGCCGTAGGCATTTCGATCAACCCGTCGCACGGCGCTAAGTTCCCCGAGCGGCGTCGTCGCGGTGGCGTAAGCGGCAGTCGATGCCGAGCCCGCTGCGGCGGTGTTGTAGCTGCACGGCACGGCAGGAGCTGCCGCGGCGTGAACCTCACCTGTCAGTGCGCGTGCAGAGCGCGACGCACGGCGGTCGAAGCGGCTTGCAGACTCTCCTCGGCGATGCGGGCCCGGTCGCGTCCGCCGTTCTTGGCGTCGTGAAGCACCGCATCGGCGCGCGCGATGATGTCGTCGAGCGTCTTCGAGGCATTGCTGTCCGCCTCGGCGTCCAGGCGGCGAACGTCACGATCGAATGGACTCAGGCAACTCGCCGCCCGGGCGGGTATTGCTGCGACAGCACAAAACGCGAGGAGTGCACCAAGCGCGAGCACCGCCGTCCAGCAGCGGGCGGGGCCGGCGTACCGGGCGCTGTTCGACGGCACGTCATGTCCGCGGAGGGAGCGTTGCGACTGCGGGATGCCTCGAGGTCCGAGCGCATTCCAGCGAACGGTCGACGGATCGAATGGCGCGCGAGGTGATGGTGCCCGAGGTCGGAGTCGAACCGACATGCCTGTGAAGGCGGCGGATTTTGAGTCCGCTGCGTCTACCAATTCCGCCACTCGGGCACGAGGATCGATTATAAGCCAGCATGACGCGCAGGCCATGGATCAGGCATCCGGCAGCGTCGGTCCGGTAACATTGCGCGCGTGCGCCGCGAAGACTTCCACTATGAGCTGCCCGAGGATTTGATTGCCCAGAGTCCGCTCGCCGAGCGGTCGGCCAGCCGCTTGCTGGTGCTCGAAGCGGCAGCCGCGGGCTGGCGGGACGCCGTGATGCGCGACTTGCCGCAACTGCTCGCACCCGGCGATCTGCTCGTGTTCAACGACACCAAGGTCGTCGCGGCGCGGCTCCTCGGCCGCAAGCCGAGCGGCGGCCGGGTCGAGGTCTTCCTCGAACGGGCGCTGCCGGGGAACACTGCGCTCGTGCAGCTCAAGGCGAGCAAGCCGATCCGTCGGGGGCTCGTGATCGATACGGCGGGCGGTGGCGTTGAAGTGCTGGAAGCGAGCGGCGATCTCTGGCGCGTGCGGCTGCCGGACACGGCGCTCGCTTTCTTCGAGCGCTGGGGCGAGGTGCCGCTCCCGCCGTATATCCGGCGCGCCCCGGAAGCGGCCGACCGCGAGCGCTACCAGAGTCTGTTCGCGCGCGAGCCGGGCGCGGTGGCCGCGCCGACCGCGAGCCTGCATTTCGATGCCGCGCTCGTCGAAGCGCTCGAACGGCGCGGCATCGAGCGGGCGTTCATCACGCTGCACGTCGGCGCGGGGACGTTCCAGCCGATCCGGGTGGACGATCCCGCTCAGCACGTGATGCACGGCGAGCAGGTCGCCGTGAGCGCGGACACGTGTGCTGCGATCGAGCGGGCTCGTGCGCGCGGGGGGCGGATCGTCGCGGTCGGCACCACGGTCGTGCGCGCTCTCGAATCCGCGGCGCTCGCCGCGACGGCAGGCTCCGTGCCGCCAAGTCCCGCCGAGCGCGTGGCGAGCGACTCTGCGTCCGCCCTTCGGAAGGGCGCATCATCCACTCTTGCGCCCTGGTCCGGCGAGACGCGCCTCTTCATCCGCCCGGGCTTCGCGTTCCGCGTCGTGGACGCGCTGCTCACGAATTTCCACCTCCCGGAATCGACGCTTCTCATGCTAGTGGCCGCGCTGGCCGGCCGCGAGCGCGTGCTCGCAGCCTACGAGCATGCGGTACGCTCGCGGTACCGGTTTCTGAGCTACGGGGATGCGATGCTGGTTCTGACCGCTCGTGACGATCGGGTCGATGCGGCCGCGCTTTGAGGTCGTCGCGCGCTGCGGCGCGGCGCGCCTCGGCCGGCTCACGGCCGCGCACGGCGCGATCGAGACACCGGCCTTCATGCCCGTCGGCACCTATGGGACGGTGAAGGCGATGACGCCGGAGGAGCTGGAGGGGCTCGGCGCGGAGATCATTCTCGGCAACACCTTCCATCTGATGCTGCGTCCGGGGCCGGCGGTCGTCGCGGCTCACGGCGGCCTGCATCGCTTCATGAATTGGCGGCGGCCGATCCTCACGGACTCCGGCGGCTTCCAAGTGTTCAGCCTCGCGAGCCTCCGCCGGATCACGGAGGAGGGCATTCGCTTCCGCTCGCCCGTCGATGGCGCAGAGGTCGAGCTTACGCCCGAGCAGTCGATGGCCGTGCAGCTCGCGCTGCGCTCCGACATCGCGATGGCGCTCGACGACTGCACGCCGTACCCCGCGACGGAGCGCGAGGCGCGCGAGTCGATGGAACGCTCGATGCGCTGGGCGGCGCGCAGCCATGCGAGGTACTACGCGGGCGAGCCGCCCGGGGGGCTGTTCGGCATCATCCAGGGCGGCATGCACACGCCGCTGCGGCTCGCTTCTCTCGAGGCGCTGGCGAAGCTCGACTGGCCGGGGTTCGCGGTGGGCGGCCTCGCGGTGGGCGAGCCGCGTGAGGAGCGGTTGCGGGTGCTCGAGGAGCTGGTGCCGCACGTCCCGTCCGATAGGCCGCGCTATCTGATGGGCGTCGGTTTCCCGGAGGACATCGTGGAGGCGGTCGAACGCGGCATCGACCTCTTCGACTGCGTCATCCCCACTCGCCACGCCCGCAACGGCCACCTGTTCGTGCCGGGCGGAGTCATCAACATCCGCAACAGCGCGCACGCGAACGATCTCGGGCCCGTCGATCCGGACTGTGCGTGCTACACCTGCCGGCACTATAGCCGCGCCTATCTGCGACACCTCGACCGCTGCAACGAGATCCTGGGCTGCCGGCTCAACACGATCCACAACCTGCATTTCTATCTGGCGCTGATGCGCGCGATCCGGGCGAGCATCGCCGCCGGGACGTTCGCGGCCTTCGCTGCGGCCTGGCCGCGGCCGCGCCGGGCCGCCGGGGGCGCTGTGGCATAATGCCGCCCCTTCGCTGCGCCCGGCCCCGGTCCACCGATTCGGAGAGCCCTCGAGCCGCGGCGGCGGGCGGGTCATCTCCACTGGGTTCGTCATGAATGCATTGATTCCTTCAGCCTGGGCTCAGGGCGCCGGGCCGTCCGCCTCGGGGCAGGTCGCTCCGCTCTTGATGATGGTGGTGTTCATCGCCATCTTCTACTTCCTGCTGATCCGCCCGCAGCAGAAGAAGGCGAAGGACCATCAGGCAATGATCGCCAAGCTCTCGGTCGGCGACGAAGTCGTCACCTCCGGGGGCATTCTGGGACGCATCACGGACGTGGGCGATACGTTCGTCACGCTCGAGATCGCGGACAGCGTCCGGATCAAGGTCCAGAAGACCCAGGTGACCTCCCTCGTGCCGAAGGGAACGTTGAAGAGCGCCTGACATGCTCGAATATCCCCGCTGGAAGTACTTCCTGATCGCCGCGGTGCTCCTCGTCGCGATCCTCTTCGCGCTGCCGACGGTGTTCGGCGAGGACCCGGCCCTGCAGATCGAGCGCCGGGATCACAACCCCATCACGGCTGAGATCGAGCACACCTTCGAGCAGTACCTCGAGAGCCGCGGCGTGCACTTCACGTCGAGCTATCGCGAGGGCGGCCGGCTGATGATTCGCTTCCCGACCGTTGCGGAGCAGCTGAAGGGCCGCGACGCCGTCACCGACAGATACAGCGATCAATACGTCGCGGCGCTCTCCTTCGCGCCGCGCACGCCGACCGTGCTGCGCGCGCTCGGTTTGAAGCCGATGCCCCTGGGTCTCGATCTGCGCGGCGGTCTCGATCTGCTGTACCAAGTCGATGTGCAGGCCGCCGTCAAGCAGCTCCTAGAGAGCTATGCGCAGGACATCCGGCGCGCGCTCACGACGTCGAATCTTCCCTTCACCGACGTGACGCTGATCGCGGCGAACGGCAGCAGCGAGCAGAACGGCGTGCGCGTCGCGCTCCCGGCCAATGCGAACGTCGATGCCGTGCGCGCTCTCGTCGCCAAGACCGACCCCGACCTCACGGTCTCGACGGTCTCGCTGCCGGGCGGCGGCACGGCCATCGAGGGCGTGCTGCCGCCGCCGAAGATCCGCGAGCGGGAGGACTATGCCATCCAGCAGGACCTCGTCACGCTGCGCAACCGCGTGAACGAGCTCGGCGTCGCCGAGCCCATCGTGCAGCGTCAGGGCCTCGATCGCATCAACGTGCAGCTGCCCGGAGTGCAGAACTCCGCCGAAGTGAAGGACCTTCTCGGCAAGACGGCGACGCTCGAGTTCCGCCTGGTCGATCAGAACGACAATCCCTACCAAGCGGCGCAGACCGGCGAGGCGCCGCCCGGCACCAAGCTCTACTACACCTCCGACGGCCAGCCCATCCTCTTGAAGCGCGAGATCATCGCGACGGGCGATGAGCTCACGAACGCCAGCTTCTCCATCGGACAGGAAGGCCCCCAGGTGAACGTGAGGCTCGACTCGCGCGCCGGCGAGCGCATGCTGAAGACCACCCAGGCGAACGTGGGCAAGCAGATGGCGGTGGTCTACATCGAGAAGCGCCGCGAGACCAAGGTCATCGACGGCAAGCCGGTCACGCGCGACGTGACCGACGAGAAGGTCATCAATCACGCGACGATCCAGGGCGTATTCTCCAACAGCTTCATGATCACCGGCCTCAATGCCGGCGAGGGCCGAGATCTCGCGCTGCTCCTGCGTTCGGGCTCGCTCTCGGTGCCGACCTACCTCGTCCAGGAACGGGTCGTCGGCCCGAGCCTCGGGCAGGCGAACATCAACCGCGGCATCGACGCGCTCGTGATCGGCATGGCGGGCGTGTTCATCTTCATGGCGATCTACTACCGGGTGTTCGGCCTCGTGGCGGATGCCGTGCTGGCCGCGAACGTCATCCTGCTCACGGCGCTGTTGTCGATGATCCACTCGGCGCTGTCGCTGCCGGGCATCGCCGGCATCATTCTCACCGTCGGCATGGCGGTCGATGCGAACGTGCTCATCTACGAGCGCATCCGCGAGGAGCTGCGCAACGGCGTGACGCCGCAGGCGGCGATCCGCGCGGGCTTCGAGAAGGCGTTATCGGCCATCGCGGACTCCAACGTCACGACGCTCATCGCAGGCGTCGTGCTGTGGGTACTAGGCACGGGCGCGATCCGCGGCTTCGCGGTGGTGCTCACGCTCGGCATCGCCACATCGATGTTCACCGCGCTCATGGGCAGCCGCGCGCTCGTGACGCTGCTCTATGGCGGCCGGCGCAAGATCGCGCGCCTGCCGATTTGACCAGCGCAGTTCCCTGGGTCCCTGCGAAGCATGGAATTCTTCCACAAGCCGACCAACTTCCCGTTCATGGCCACCCGGCGGGTGTGGTACGGCCTGTCGATCATCCTCATGATCGTCTCGATCGTGTCGCTCGCGACGCGCGGGCTCAATCTCGCGACCGACTTCACGGGCGGAGTGACGGTCGGGGCCACCTTCCCGAAGACGGCCGACACCGACGCCGTGCGCGCGCGGCTCGCCGCGGCGGGCTTCCGCGATGCGCAGGTGCAGAACTTCGGCTCCTCGCGCGACATCGCGATCCGCCTTCCGCCCGCGGGCGCGCAGGCCGGCGCGCAGGAGGAGAGCGCCATCCGCGCGAAGATCGAGCCGGTGCTGAAGTCGGTCGATCCCGGCGCGCAGGTCGAGAGCGTCGAGGTGATCGGCCCGCAGGTCGGAGGGGAGCTCGAGCGCAGCGCCGCCTGGGCGCTCGCGTTCACGCTTTTCGGCATCTTCATCTACATCGCATTCCGCTTTCACACCTGGCGCCTGTCGCTCGGCGCGATCGTCGCGGTCATCCACGATCCCGTGCTGGTGCTCGGCATCTTCTCGCTCGACCGCACTTCCTTCGACCTGCCGGTCGTCGCAGCCGTCCTCGCGGTCGTCGGCTATTCGCTCAATGACACCGTGGTGGTCTTCGACCGCATCCGCGAGCGCTTCCACGCCGCGCGGCGGCTGCCGTCGGCGACGGTGCTCGATCAATCGATCAATCAGACGCTCTCGCGCACGATCATGACGAAGGTCGTGACGGCGATCGTCGTCGTGGCGCTGCTCGTCCTCGGCGGGCCGGTGCTGCGCGGCTTCTCCGAGGCGCTGCTCATCGGCATCATCGCGGGCACGTACTCGTCCATCTACATCTCGAGCGCCATCGCGCTCGACTGCGGTCTCACCGCGGAGCACATCTTCCCGACGGTGAAGAAGACGGCCATCGATCACATGCCGTGACCGGCGTGCTCGACCTGCTGCACGACCCTCAGGCGTGGCTCGCATTCCTCACGCTATCGGTGCTCGAGATCGTTCTCGGCATCGACAATCTGATCTTCATCGCCATCCTGATCGCGAGGCTGCCGTCGGAGCGGCGCCGCATCGCAAGGCTTGCGGGCCTCGGGCTCGCGATGGGGACGCGCATCGCGCTGCTCTACTCGATCGTGTGGCTCACCCGGTTGACGGCGCCGTGGTTCGAGCTCGCGGAGCGGACGTTCTCGGGTCGCGATGTCGTGCTCCTCTGCGGCGGCCTGTTCCTGCTCGGCAAGAGCGTGGTGGAGCTGCATCACACGGTCGAAGCCGGGGCGGCCGATGTCGGGGAGATCGGTGCCGAGGTCGATGCCGGCGCAGTCAAGGCGGGCGCAATCAAGGCGGGCGCGGTCGAGGGGCGCGCGATCGAGACGGGCGCGGTCAAGGCGGGCGTGGTCGATGCCCGGTCGGTCGAGGCGCGCGCGGCCGCTCACGCGATGGCGAGCGCGGCCGCCATCGTTCAAATCGCGCTCATCGACATCGTATTCTCGCTCGACTCGGTGTTCACCGCGGTCGGGCTCGCGAAGGATCTGCCGATCATGGCCGCGGCGATCGTCGTCGCCATTCTCGTGATGATGCTGGTGTCGGCGTCGCTCGGCGCCTTCATCGAGCGGCACCCGACCATCAAGGTTCTCGCGCTCGCCTTCCTCATCCTCATCGGTGTCGCACTCGTCGCGCAGGCGTTCCACTTCGAGATCCCGAGGGGCTATCTCTACTTCGCGATGGCGTTCGCCGCGGGCGTGGAGCTCATCAACATTCGGGTGCGGCGCAAGCGCGGCCGCCGCTGACGTAGCGTCAGTTGGCGGACGGGGCGGGGCTCGCGCGCGATGCGGCGCCGTCGAGCGCGGCGCGCACCCGGCTGTGGCGATAGCCGTAGCACACGTAGACCAGCACGCCGATCACCGTCCAGCCGACGAGCCGCAGCCACGTGTCGAGGCCGAGCGACAGCATCATGGCCGCGCAGACCACGGCGCCCGCGATGCAGGTGAACCGCGGCCACGGCGCGCGGAAGGGGCGCGGCAGATCGGGCCGCGTCCGGCGCAGCACGAGCACGCCGATGCACACGGTCACGAAGGCGGCGAGCGTGCCGATCGATACCAGCTCGCCGAGGATGCGCACCGGGAAGAGGCCGCCGATGATGGCCGCGCAGACGCCGGTGACGGCGGTCGCCGTAGACGGCGTGCGGAAGCGGGGATGGACGCGCCCGAACCAGGACGGCAGCAGGCCGTCCTTCGCCATCGCGAGGAAGATGCGCGCCTGTGCGAGCGTCATCACGAGCATGACGGAGGTCATGCCCATGATCGCGCCGATCTTGATCGGCAGGCCGAGCCATTTGAGCGCGGGATACTGGTCGATGGCGAACGCGACGGGCGCCGGCACGCTGAGCCGCGTGTAGCTCACCATGCCGGTGAGCACGACGGCGACCACGACGTACAGCACCGTGCAGATGACGAGGCTCGCCAGGATGCCGATGGGCATGTCGCGCTGCGGATTGCGGGTCTCCTGCGCGGCCGTCGATACCGCATCGAATCCGATGTACGCGAAGAAGATCACCGCCGAGGCGGCCATGATGCCGCTCCAGCCGTACTTGCCGAACTGCCCGGAATTCGGCGGGATGAAAGGATGCCAGTTCGCCGGATGCACGTAGCTCGCGCCGACCACGATGAACATCACGACGACTGCGACCTTGGTCGCGACGATCACCGTGTTGAAAGCCGAGGACTGCTTGATGCCGATGTAGCAGATGGTCGAGATGGCCGCGACGATCGCCATCGCCGGCACATTGAGAATCGCGCCCGTTCGCACGATGTCGAGCGGCGTCTTCCCCTGATCGAGAGGCGCGTGCGAGAGCGCGGCGGGAATGTGCACGTGGAACTGATCGAGCAGGCTCAGCACATACCCCGCCCATCCCGTCGAGACGGTTGCGACGGCGAACAGGTACTCGAGGATCAGATTCCAGCCGATGAACCAGGCGATCCCCTCGCCGAGGGTGGCATAAGAATAGGAATACGCGCTGCCCGATACGGGAATCATCGCGGCGAACTCGGCATAGCAGAGCCCGGCGAAGGTGCAGCCGAGGCCGGCGATGATGAAGGAGAGCGCGAGCGCGGGCCCTGCGTGATCCGCCGCGGCGGTGCCGGTGAGCACGAAAATGCCCGTTCCGATGATGCCGCCGATGCCGAGTAGAGTGAGCGCCGTCGCGGAGAGCGCCCGCCGCAGCGAGTGGCCGCCGGCATCCGTGTCGTGCAGCTCGGCAATCGATTTCGTCGCTAGCAGCTGGCTCAACATACAACCCCCGTTCGGCACGCGACTCTACACAAGCGCCCTGGTGAAAGCGAACGACCCGACCCCGGTGCAGGCACGGGTCGCACCCGATGTCGGCATCCGGTCTCAGCGACCCCCGGAGTCGGCAGGTGCCTCAGCGCTGCTGCAGGCTCCTCAGCCGCTGCCTCGGTCCGTTCACCGCTCCTTCAGGTCCTCCGGCACGTACGGCGCCAGCAGCTCGAGCAGCGCGTCGTACACCCGCGGCGTGCCGGCGACGACATTTCCGCCTTGACGGTACTCTCCGCCGACGAGCGTGCCGATGCGGCCGCCGGCCTCCTGGATGAGGAGCGTCCCGGCGGCGGTGTCCCAGGCGTGAAGCCCGATCTCCCAGAATCCATCGACGCGACCCGCGGCGACGTACGCGAGATCGAGCGCCGCCGAGCCGGGCCGGCGGATGCCGGCCGTCGCCTGCATCGCGGCCTTGAGCATGCCGAGATAGGCATCGAGGTATTTGAGATTCGCGCGATAGGGAAAGCCGGTCGCAAGGAGGGCGGTATCGAGCGAGCGCTGCCGGCTCACCCGCATGCGTCGATTCTCGCAGTGCGCTCCTGCGCCGCGGGAAGCAGTGAAGAACTCCTGCCGCATCGGGTCGTAAACCACCGCGTGCTCGAGCCTCCCCCTCACTTGACAGGCGATGGACACCGCGAAGACGGGATTGCCATGCAGGTAATTCGTGGTGCCGTCGAGCGGGTCGATGATCCAGACCGTCTCGCCCGTCCCGCTCGCGCCGCTCTCCTCGGCGAGGAAGGCATGGTGTGGATAGGCGCGGCGGATGGTCGCGATGATCTCGCGCTCGGCGGCCTGATCGACCTCGCTCACGAAGTCGTTGCGGCTCTTGGCGGAGACCTGGATGCTCTCGAGGCGGGTGAGGCTGCGGACGATGAGCTCGCCGGCGCGGCGCGCCGCGCGGACGGCGATGTTGAGAAGCGCTTGCACGGCGTATAGCTTAATTCATGGCCGACATCCGCATCGTGCTCGTCGAACCCTCCCATCCGGGCAACATCGGCGCGGTCGCGCGCGCCATGATGAACATGTCGCTCAGATCGCTCACGCTGGTCCGCCCGCGGCAGTTCCCGCACCCGGAAGCGACGGCGCGCGCCTCGGGCGCGGAGAGCGTGTTGGCGAGCGCGCGCGTGGTCGATTCGGTGCGCGAAGCGGTGGCCGGCTGCGGCTTCATTGCCGCGACGACGGCGCGCGATCGCGATCAGAACTTCCGCGTGCTCGATGCGCGCGAGGCCGCTCGGCGCATCATCGTCGAGTCGGAGCGCGCGCCGGCCGCCGTGCTGTTCGGCTCGGAGCGCACCGGGCTCACGAACGACGACCTCGAGTCGAGCCACGTGCTCGTGAGGATCCCGGCCGATCCTGCCTATGCCTCGCTCAATCTGGCTATGGCGGTGCAGATCGTCGCGTACGAGCTCTATCTCGCGCTCGATCCTGCGGCTGCGAAGCGGCCCGGAGCGCCGCCGCGTGCGACACCGCTCGCCACGCCGCAGGAGATGGAGCGGCTCTATGCCCATCTCGCCGAGGTGATGGAGGAAGTCGGCTTCCGCGACCGCACGCAGAGCGGCACGCATCTGATGGGTCGCATCCGCCGCTTCCTGCAGCGCGCGGAGCTCGATGAGAACGAGGTCAACATCCTGCGCGGGCTGCTGACGGCCGTGCAGCAGCGCCGCCGGCGCGCGCAGTGAGCCGAGCGTGGCGCGAATGAAGCTTCCCATGTACCTCGATTACGCGGCCACGACGCCCGTCGATCCGGCCGTGGCGCGGGAGATGACGCGCTGTCTCACGGCGCCTGAAGCATTCGGCAATCCCTCGTCCACGCATGGGTTCGGGCGTGCGGCCGCAGCGCTCATCGAGCGGGCGCGCGGGCAGGTTGCGGCGCTCATCGGCGCGGCGCCGCAGGAGATCGTCTTCACGTCCGGGGCGACCGAATCGAACAATCTCGCGGTGCTCGGCGTCGCGCGCGCGAATGCCGACCGAGGCCGGCATCTCGTTGCTTCGCGCATCGAGCACAAGTCGGTGCTCGACGTCTGCCGGCGGCTCGAGAAGGAAGGCTTCCGCGTCACCTGGCTCGCGCCCGACGAGTCGGGGCGGATTGCCCCCGAGGCGGTCCACGGCGCGCTGCGGCCGGATACGGTGCTGGTATCGATCCTGCACGTGAGCAACGAAATCGGCGTGATCCAGGACATCGCTTCGATCGGCGGGATCTGCCGGGAGGCGGGCATCGCGTTTCACACGGACGCGGCGCAGAGCGCGGGGCGCATCCCGATCGACGTGTCGCGCCTCGCCGTCGATTTCATGTCACTCACGTCGCACAAGATTTACGGGCCGAAGGGCATCGGAGCGCTTTACGTGCGCCGCGGCGCGCGAGCGCTGCTCGCCCCGCAGATGTTCGGCGGCGGGCAGGAGCGGGGACTGCGGCCGGGCACGCTCGCCACGCATCAGATCGTGGGCTTCGGCGCCGCGGCCGAGCTCGCCCGGGGGGAGCTCGCGGCCGACGCCGAGCGCATCACCCGGCTGCGGGATCGGCTCTGGACCGAGCTCGCTAGCCTGCCAGGTGTCCACCTGAACGGCGGCGCCGCGCCGCGCGTGCCGCACATTCTCAACATCTCGTTCGAGGACGTCGATGGCGAGAGCTTGATCGCGGCGCTCGACTCGCTCGCCCTCTCGACCGGCTCTGCCTGCAACTCGGCAAGCGGCGATCCGTCGTACGTGCTGCGGGCACTCGGCCGCGGCACGCGGCTCGCGGAAAGCTCGCTGCGGCTCAGCCTCGGCCGCTTCACGACCGAGGACGAGGTCGTGGAGGCTGCCGCCCGGATCAGGGAGGAGGTGGGCCGGCTGCGCCGCGTGGCGCCCGGGGGCAGCGTGGCACCGGGGGGCAGCGCGGCTCCTCCCAGGTGCGCAGCTCCCCGGGGCGACATGGCGAGCCCGGCGGCAGGCGGCGGGGCGGAGCGGGTTGATTCAGCCCCGAATGGCCGCATTCAAGTGGGCGTGGAGAAGGACGTCGAGGGTGCCAAGGGCGTTGAGGAACCACCGCCCGATGCCGGCGCGCTGGAAATGGCCCCAGCCAGGCTCGCCCCCGAGGCGGAACGGCTGTTCCGGCGGCTACCCTTTGCCGGGACGCTCCCAGACGGTGCCGGCATGGTGCTCCGCGGCGAGGCGGGCGGGCCGGCCGAGGAAGTCTGGGTGCGGTTCCACGTGGCGCTTGACGGGGACATTGTGAAGGACGCACGTTTTGAAGCGCGGGGATGTCCGCATACTCTCGCAGCGGCGGCCTGGGTCGCCTCGAAACTGCCCGGCCGCCACCGCGCCGAGGGGGTGCCCGGTAGCCCGCAAGCGTGGGCGCGGGTGCTCGGCGCGCCGGTCGAGAAGCTGGGAAGGCTCCTCATCGTCGAGGATGCGTTGATTGCGTGCCTGGGGCTCGGGCCGCCGAATGAAGCCGGCGCCGGCGGGGGAACTCACGACCTCGGGCATCGTGATCTTGGGGCTACGGAGGCGGATCGCAGGTAATCATGGCCATCTCTCTCACCGATGCGGCGGCGAACCGGGTGCGGACTTTTCTCGCTGCGCGAGGTTCCGGTCTCGGGCTGAGGCTCGCGGTTCGGCGGACGGGCTGCTCCGGATTTGCGTACGTCGTCAACTACGCCGATGAGACGCGGCCGGGCGACGTGGTGTTCGAGGACCGCGGCGTGAAGATCTTCGTCGACCGGGACAGCCTCGGGCTCATCGACGGCACGACGGTGGACTTCGTCAAACACGGGCTCAACGAAGCCTTCCGCTTCCACAATCCGAACGTGAAAGGCGAGTGCGGCTGCGGAGAGAGCTTCAGCGTTTGAGCTCGGTGGCGGCGCCGGCCCGCCCAGGGTAAAATTCTTCCGGCGCGAAGCGCCGTTACATGCCGCCGGTCCCGCGTGAGCGCGATCCCAGCGCAGCGCGATCCGGCAAAGAAATCGGCCGCAGGCCGTGAGAACCAGGCCGTGAGGAACACTATGGCGCTCGAGCGCACCCTGTCCATCGTCAAGCCCGACGGCGTGAGCCGCAATCTGATCGGCGAGGTGTATCGCCGCTTCGAGCAGGCCGGCCTCTCGATCGTCGCCGCTCGCATGATGCACCTCTCGACCCGCGAGGCCGAGGGCTTCTACGCCGTGCACCGGGAGCGGCCGTTCTTCCGCGATCTCGTGCGCTACATGACCTCGGGGCCCGTCGTGGTGCAGGTGCTCGAGGGGGAGGACGCCATCGCGAAGCATCGCGAGCTCATGGGCGCGACGGATCCCAGGAAGGCCGCGCCGGGCACGATCCGCGCAGACTTCGCGGAGAGCATCGAGCGGAACGTCGTCCACGGGTCCGATTCGCCCGCGACCGCCGCCTTCGAGATCGGTTACTTCTTCGCCGCGACGCAGATTTTCCCGCGCAGTTGAACCCCGAGGCGGACGTCGCACCGTCATTCCCGCCTCGCACTGTCATCCCCGCGCCATGCAGAGCACTTCCGCAATCGAACGCTCGATCTCCGGCGCCGAACGGCTGAACCTGCTCGGCCTGCCGCGCCCGGTCCTCGAGGCTTACGTGACGGAGCTCGGCGGCAAGCCGTTCCGGGCGCGGCAGCTGCTCAACTGGGTCTACAAGCGCGGAGAGAGTCGGATCGAGCAGATGACCGATCTCGCGAAAGACTTCCGCGCCCGACTCGCGGAGCGCGCGGAGGTGCGTGTCCCGAGGGTCGTCGCGGTGCAGCAGTCGAGCGACGGGACGCGCAAGTGGAAGCTGGAAGCCGACGCTTCGCAAGCGTTCGAGATGGTCTACATTCCGGAGGACGACCGCGGAACGCTCTGCATCTCCTCGCAGGTCGGCTGTGCGCTCGACTGTTCGTTCTGCTCGACCGCGCAGCAGGGCTTCAACCGCAATCTCACGACCGGCGAGATCATCGGCCAGGTGTGGCTCGCGAACCGCGAGCTCGCGCGCTCGCCCGACGTGCCGGCGCGGCTGGGCGATTCGCGGCAGCCGGGAGGGGCGATCGAGCGGCCCGTGACGAACGTGGTGTTCATGGGCATGGGCGAGCCGCTCGCGAACTTCCGCAACGTCGTCGCGGCGATCCAGATCCTGGTCGATGATTACGGCTTCGATCTTTCGCGCCGCCGCGTAACGCTGTCCACTTCGGGCCTCGTGCCCCAGATCTACCGGCTCGCGGAGGAGGTCAACGTCGCGCTCGCCGTGTCGCTGCACGCGCCGGACGATGCGCTGCGCAGCGAGCTCGTGCCGATCAACCGCAAGCACCCCATCGCGGAGCTGCTCGACGCCTGCTGGCACTATCTCGATGAGCGCAACGGCCGCAGCGTGACCTTCGAGTACGTCATGCTCGATGGGGTCAACGATTCGCTCGCGCAGGCGCGCAGCCTCGCACGGCTGCTCTCGGGCAGGCCGGCGAAGGTGAATCTGATCCCGTTCAATCCCTTTCCCGGCACGCGCTATCGGCGCTCGCCTCCGGAGCGTATCCTCAGCTTCCGTGACGAGCTGATCCGCCGCGGGCTCATCGCCACGATCCGGCGGACGCGGGGAGAGGACATCGATGCCGCCTGCGGCCAGCTCGCGGGACGAGTGATCGATCGCACCACCGTGCGTCTGGGAGGCAGGCGGATGAGCCTGGTCGTCGAGCGATGAGCGGGGAGCGGCGGACGATGACTGTGCAGCGGGCGACGAGCTTGCAACCGGCGACGAGACTGCAATCGGCGATGAGACCGCAGCGGGGGACGAGCTTGCAGTCGGCGACGAGATTGCGGCGGGCGATGAGATTGGAGCGGGCGGGCGGCGTGCGTCTCGGCCCGGGGCTCGCCGTAGCGGCGTGCATGGCGCTCGCGGCCTGCGCGAGCTCCCGGCCACGCGTCGACTCGACTCCGCCTCCCGCGCCGACCTTCAAGCCGCACCTCGAGGAAGCGGCGAAATACAACGTCGAGCTCGGCGTCGCCTACATGCAGCGCGGCGAGCTCGCGGTCGCGAAGGAGAAGCTGGAGCGCGCGGTGAAGGAAAATCCCCGCGATCCGGAGGTCCACAGCGCGCTCGCACTGCTCTACGAACGGCTCGGCAATCCTTCGGAGGCGGAGCAGGAATTCCGGGAGGCGATGCGGCTCGCGCCTCACGATCCGGATATCGCGAACAACTACGCGGTGTATCTCTGCCGCACGCATCGCGTCGACGAAGGGGTCCGACACCTGCTCGCGACCGCGCGCAACCCGCTCTATACGACGCCCGAGGCGGCTTATACGAACGCCGCGGTCTGCCTGCGCAGCGAGCACCGGGACGACGAGGCCAGGCGGGCGCTCGAAAGCGCTCTCGCGCTGCGCCCGGGCTTCGCTGAGGCGGTCTTCCAGCTCGCCGACCTCGAGATGCAGCACGGCGAGCTGCGCGACGCCCGCGGGCGCATCGATCGGTATATCGAGACGTATACGGCGACCCCCGATCTGCTCCTGCTCGGCGTGCGCGTCTGCCGGGCGCTGCACGACCCTGTCGGCGAGCAGCGCTATGAGCAGCGCCTGCGCGTCGATTTTCCGAATTCCCCGCAGACGCAGGCGCTCGCCGGCCTCGGCTCGAATACGGGGTGATGCGGCCGTGGCTGCCTCGTCGGAGAGCCTGCGCCTCGGCGCGCGCCTCAAGAACGGGCGCGAGCGTGCCGGGCTCACGGTCATCGAGGCCGCGGAGCGGCTGCACATCGATCCGCACCTGATCGAGGCGCTGGAAGCCGAGCGGTTCGAGCAGCTCGGCGCCTCGGTGTACGTGCGTGGGCACATTCGCCACTATGCCGAGCTGGTCGGCGAGTCCGCTCCCGAACTGCTGGATCTGTACGCGGCGAGCGCGCACGCGAAGCGCACGCCCGACCTCACGAGGGTGCCGAAAGGGGAGGATCCTGCGGCGACCTCGCGCGTGCTGCTCGTGCCGGCCGTCCTCGTCGTCGTGACGATCGCGATCATCGGCACGGCATGGTGGGTCGCCGGCACGCTCAATCAGCCGCCGGGCGCGCTCCACGGCGTCTCGCGCGCGCCGCATCGGAGCGGCGGAGCCGCGCTGCCGGCGCCCGGGGGCGCCACGTCGGGAGCCGGCCTTACGAGGGAAGCGGCGCCCGAGGCAGGAGCGGCGCCCGAGGCAGGAGCGGTGCCCGAGGCGGGAGCGGCGCCCGAGGCGGGAGCGGCGCCCGAGGCGGGAGCGGCGCCGAAGGGGGCTGCGGTCGCGGCGCCCGCGCCAACTGTTGGAACGACCCCCGCGCCGCTGTCGGTGTCGATGTCTGCCGCCCCGCGCACCGAGGCGTTGCAGGCGACGCACGAGGCGATGCACGATTCGGCGCGCGAGTTGCCGCCCGCGAGGGCGGCGGCGCTCAGGTTGCATTTCGCGGAGGACAGCTGGGCCGAGGTCTACGACTCGCGGGGCGAACGGCTGTTCTATGATGTCGGCTCGGCCGATTCCACGAAAACGGTGAGCGGCATCCCCCCGCTCAAAGTTGTGCTCGGCAATCCGGCAGGCGTCTCGCTCGAGCTCGACGGCCGGCCCATCTCCCTTCCGGAGGGCGCGGAACGGAACGTGAGCATGGAATTCCGGATCACGCGCTCCGGGCGGGCGGCGCCGTCGCACCTCGCCTCGGCAGGCGAGCGCCACGCCGCGGCCGCGAGCGATCAGGCTCCTTGAGGGCAAGCCTTTGACCCGACAGATTGCCGCCGTGCGCGGCATGAATGACGTTCTGCCCGCCGATATCGCGCTGTGGCAGCGCCTCGAGAGCGCCGCCCGTGGACTGCTCGAGGCTTACGGCTATGCCGAGATCCGCGTCCCCGTCGTCGAGCATACGGAGCTGTTCGAGCGCGCAATCGGCGAGCACACCGATGTGGTCGAGAAGGAGATGTACACCTTCACGGATCAGGGCGGCGAGAGCCTGACCCTGCGTCCGGAGGCGACTGCCGGCATCGCGCGCGCTGTCATCGAGCACGGCATGCTCCGCGGCCAGCGGCACAAGCTCTGGTGCGCCGGCCCGATGTTCCGCCACGAGAAGCCGCAGAAAGGCCGCTTCCGCCAGTTCCACCAGATCGATGTGGAAGCGATCGGTTTTGCGGGTCCGGACGTCGATGCCGAGCTCATCGCGCTCACCGCCCGGCTGTGGCGGCGCCTCGGCATCGGGCGCGTCGCGCTGCACCTCAACTCCCTCGGCACGGCGGAGTCGCGCCGCGCCTATCGCGCAATCCTCACGGATTATTTCCGCACGCACGAGGCGAGGCTCGACGCGGACAGCCGGCGCCGGCTCGCGGGCAATCCGCTTCGCATCCTCGACAGCAAGAATCCGGACATGCAGGAGCTCATCGCGGGCGCGCCGCTCCTCACCGAGCACCTGGATACCGAGTCGAGGGCGCATTTCGAGGCGCTGTGCGCGGCGCTCGATGCAATGGGAATCGCCTATCGCGTGAACCCGCGGCTGGTGCGCGGCCTCGACTATTACAGCCGCACCGTGTTCGAATGGATCACGGATGCGCTTGGCGCGCAGGATGCGGTGTGCTCCGGGGGCCGGTACGATGGGCTCATCGCGCAGCTCGGCGGGGAGCCGACGCCGGCGATCGGCTTCGCGCTCGGGGTGGAGCGCGCGGTGGAGCTGATGCGCCTCGAGGGGCAGCCCGCGGCGCCGAGCGTGCCGGATGTGTACGTGATCGTGGGCGGCGAGCGCGGCGGGGCGCAGGCCTTGCGGCTCGTCGAGTCGCTGCGCGATGCGCTGCCGCACCGGCGTTTCGAGCTCGGCCTCGGCGTAGGAGCATTCAAGGCCCAGTTCCGTCGCGCCGACCGCAGCGGCGCGCCACTTGCGTTGATCCTGGGCGACGATGAGATCGCCCGCGGCTGCGCGGCGCTGAAACCTTTGCGGCGCGAGGCGGGTCAGACCGAGTACCCGCTCGCGGAGCTCGCGGCGCGGATCGAGGCGGCGCTCGACTCGCCGCGCTAAGTCGAATCTTTTGGGGGATTTCATCGGGTGGACGACTATCTCTCGGAATCCGAGCAGCTCGAGCGGGTGAAGGCGTGGCTGCGCGTGAACGGGCCGTGGATCCTCGCAGGCATCGCCGTGGGCGGGCTCGCGATCGGCGGCTGGCGCTGGTGGCAGGCCCGTTCCGACCGGCTCGCCATCGAGGCCGGCGCGGAGTATCAGCAAGTCCTCAAGGCCTTCAATGCGGGCAACCAGGCCCGCGCCCTGGCGCTGATCGGCGATCTCGAACGCGATCATGCGGGCTCGCCCTACGTGGACCAGGCGAATCTCGCGGCCGCGCGTGTATTCGTCGAGACGAACCAGCTCGAGCGCGCGGCGCAGCGCCTCGAGACCGTCGAGCACGAGACGCGCGACCCGGAGCTCGCAACGGTCGCGAAGCTGCGGCTCGCCCGCGTGCAGATCTCGCTCGGCAAGCCCGACGAGGCGCTGGCAACCCTGGGACAGCCTCTCACCGGCGCATTCGCTTCCCGATACCATGAGGTGCGCGGGGACGCCTACTACGCGAAGGGCGACAAGGCTGCCGCCCTCGCCGAATACCGCGCGGCGCGCGCCGCCGCGGGCCCGACGCTCGCGGAGAACGATGTGCTGAATCTCAAGATCGAGGACCTCGCCGGAGCGGGCGGTACGGCGGGCTCCGCAGGCTCCGATCCTCACGCCGCATCGGGCACGAGCGCGGCGGGAGACCGGGGCGTGCCTGGCGGCCAGAGTGATGCCGCGCATGCCGCGTCCGAGTCGTCGCGCACGGCGAAAGCGAGATAGGCCCATGCGGAGCCGCACCGTACTGCTCTCCATTGCGCTCGCCGCGCTCGCCGCCGCGTGCTCGAAGGAGAAGCCCGTCGATCAGCCGCGGGCGCTGGTGCCCTTTACGCCCGCGCTGCGCATCGAGCGCGCCTGGTCGGCGAGCGTCGGCGGCAGCCGCAAGCCGTTGAGGCTCGGGCTCGATCTCGCGGTCGTGGGCGATCGCGTATATGCAGCAGGCCGCGGCGGCGAAGTGGCGGCATTCGATCTCGCTTCGGGCCGCAGATTGTGGGCGCACAAGACGCGGGCGGCGCTCGCCGGCGGGCCGGGCGCCGACGATGATCTCGTCGTCGTCGGATCGAGCGACGGCGATGTGTTCGCGCTCGGCGCGGCGGACGGGAAGGTCCGCTGGCACGTCAACATCGCAGGCGAAGTGATCGCCGGCCCCGCGGTCACCTCCCGCATCGTCGTCGTGCGCGCCGTGGACGGCAAGCTCCACGGTCTCTCGCCCGCCGACGGCCACGAGCTCTGGCAGATGCAGCAGCCTGTCCCCCGCCTGTCGCTGCGCGGCACGTCCCGGCCCGAGATCGTCGGCGACATCGCGGTCTGCGGCTACGACGACGGCAAGGTGGTCGCGACGAACCTCAATGACGGCTCGAGCGCATGGGAGACGCTGATCTCGCCGCCTCACGGCAGCAACGAGATCGCCCGTCTCAACGATGTCGATGCCACGCCGCGCATCGACGGGAGCGACGTGTACGTCGCGCAATTCCAGGGGAAGGTGGCGATGCTCGCGCTCGACACCGGGCAGATCTGGTGGTCGCACGACATGTCGAGCTACCGCGGCATGGGGATCGACGGCGACAATGTGTACGTCGCGACGGCCGACGGCGAAGTGATCGCGATGCGCCGGAAGACCGGCGCGGAGCTCTGGCGCCAGAAGGCGCTGATGTATCGCGGGCTCTCGGCGCCCGCGGTATCCGACGACGCGGTGGTGGTGGCCGATTACAAGGGCTACGTGCATTGGCTCAGCAAGGCGACGGGCGCGATCATCGCGCGCGCGCGCAGCGGCCGGGCGCGCGTCACGAACACGCCCGCGGCCGCCGGCGGGCTGGTCCTCGTGGTCAACGATCGGGGTCGGATCACTGCATTCCGCGCGGCGCCGATCCGCACCGCCGCGACGGGCGAGCCGCACGCGATGGGAGAGCCGGACGCGACAGGGGAGCCGCGCGCGACGGAGGAGTCGCGGCGGGGCCTCTAGAAGGTGCGACATTGCTCCCTGTCATCGCCCTGGTCGGCCGGCCCAACGTCGGCAAGTCGACGCTGTTCAATGCACTGACGGGCACGCGCGATGCGATCGTCTCCGACGTTCCCGGCGTCACGCGCGATCGGCAGTACGGCTTCGGCCGCGCGGGCGCGCGCTCCTTCGTAGTGATCGACACGGGCGGTCTCGTCGAGAACCCGACGGGCCTCGAAGCTGAGATGCGCGCGCAGACCGAGCGCGCCGTGTCGGAGGCCGACCGGATCATCCTGATCACCGACGCGCGCACCGGGCTCACGCCGCACGACGAGCTGATCGCGCGCGAGCTGCGCCGCTCTGGCAAGCCGATCACGCTGGCCGTCAACAAGGCTGAAGGCCTCGATGAGGCCTCCGCCGCCGCGGAGTTCCACGCACTGGGCGCCGGCAAGCCGCATGCGATCTCGGCGAGTCACGGCCAGGGCTGCCGCGAGCTGATCGAGAGCGCGCTCGCGGGGTTCGACGCCGATGCGGCGGACGAAGACGCGGGGCATGAAGGCCGAGCCGTCAAGGCGTGCGGGGAAGCGGCCGCACATGCCATCCGCATCGCAATCGTCGGCCGGCCGAACGTCGGCAAATCAACGCTCGTCAACCGGCTGCTCGGCGAGGAGCGCGTGATCGCGAGCGAGCAGCCCGGCACGACGCGCGACAGCATCTTCGTTCCGTTCCGCCGCGGCGAGCGCGATTTCCTGCTGATCGACACGGCCGGCGTGCGCCGCCGCGCGCGGATCGAGGATCCGATCGAGCGCGTGAGCGTCGCGAAGACGCTGCAGGCGATCGACGAGGCGCACGTCGTGGTGCTCGTGCTCGATGCGCACGACAGCGTGACCGAGCAGGATGCGAGCGTGCTCGGCATCGCGCTCGACCGCGGGCGAGCGCTCCTCGTCGCCGTGAACAAGTGGGACGGCATCCCGTCCGAGCAGCGCGACACGATCCGCCGGCAGCTTGCGCTGCGGCTCGATTTCGCGCCGTTCGTGCCGCTCAATTTCATTTCCGCGCGGCACGGGACGGGTGTGGGCGAGCTCATGGAGGCCGCGGCGCGCGCCTACGATGGCTCGATGCGCGAGATGCCGACCCCGGCGCTCACGCGCACGCTCGAGCAGGCCACCGCAGCGCAGCCGCCGCCGATCGTGCGCGGCCGGCGAATCAGGCTCAAGCTTGCCCATCAGGGCGGCCGCAATCCGCCCCGCATCGTCATTCACGGCAACCAGACCGAGGCAGTGCCTGATGCCTACCGGCGCTATCTGAGCAACGTTTTCCGCAGGACGTTCGACCTATACGCCTCGCCGGTGGTGATGGAGTTCCGCACCGACGCGAATCCTTATGCGGGGCGCGGGCCGGTCAAGGCGCGAGGAACAGCGCGGGATCGACGAAGGTCGCGTTGAGGGCGACGCCCCAGTGCAGGTGCGGGCCGGTGACGCGGCCGGTCTTGCCGACCTTGCCGATGACCTGTCCGGCCCTGACGCGCTGGCCCGGCTTCACGTCGATCGCGCTCAGGTGGCAATACATCGTGACGAGCCCTTCGCCGTGGTCGATGAAGATCGTATTGCCGCTGAAGAAGAAGTTGCCGGTGTCGATCACGCGGCCACCGGCCGGCGCGCGGACGGGGGTGCCGATCGGAGCGGCGATGTCCATGCCGCTGTGCGGCGCGCGCGCCTCGCCGTTGAAGACACGGCGCGAGCCGAACGAGCTCGAGCGGATGCCCGGAACCGGCTGCAGGAATCGGAGCGTCGCAGGCGAGGTGTCCGTGTAGGTCGCCACGTCGCGCTCGATCCGCGGGCGCTCGCGCCGATAGCGGGCGAGATCGGCCTTCGAGAGATCGACCTGCCGGGGGGCCACGGTGAGGCGTTGCACGACGTACTGCTTGTCGTGGATCTCGAATCGAGCGTGCGAGATCGCATTCGCGCCCGAGCGGATGGTGAGGGTGAGCGGGCCCGGCACGGTCGACAGCGGAATGCCGGCGATGGCGAGCCAGCGATTCCCGTCGCGAAGGACCATCACGCGGCGACCGTCGAGCGCCACGGTAGGGGGCGCGTCGGCCGGAGCATCGATCGGCCACTCGAGCACGCCGCCGGGCACGAGGCTCTGGGCGGGCAGCTCGAGCGTCGTGGCCGCGCGCGCCTCCGCCGCAACAGCCGTCAACGCCGCTGCGAACGCAGCGAGCAGCGCAGTCCCACTCCCTCTCATGTATCCGATTTGCCCGTCACGCGCGCCTGCAACCGGCCGTGTGCGAGGCGGGTTTCAATCTCCTCGCCGATGCCGACGGAGTCTGCGTCGGTGATCACCGCGCTGTCCGCGGCGCGCGTCACGATCGCGTAGCCGCGGTCGAGGGTCTTGAGCGGGCTCACCGAATCGAGTGTGCGTCCTGCGAGCTCGATCCGGTGTTTCATCCCGGCGAGCTTCCGCTCGGCCGCATGCCGCAACCGCGCGGCGAGCGCGGCGAGGCGCACGCGACATTCGCGTACGCGGTGCTCTGGCGACAGGCGCACGAGCCGCGCGAACGTCTCGCTCAGGCGGCGGCCGTCGCGATGCAGGCGCGAGGCGAGCGCGCCGGCGACTCGCTGCTCGAGATCATCGACCCGTTGGGCCTGCTGCTGCAGGCGCGCGCCGGGATGCGCGAGCTTGAGGCACGCGGCCGCGCTCGCGACGCGCGCCGCATAGGCACGCAGCTCGCGCGAGCAGGCGACGCGGAGCCGGTCCGCGGTCTTCGTGAGCGCCTGCAGCACTTCCCGGCGATCCGGCGTCGCGAGCTCCGCGGCGCCGGAGGGCGTCGGCGCGCGCGCGTCCGCCGCGAAATCAGCCAGGGTGAAGTCGATCTCGTGTCCGATGCCCGCGACGACGGGAATGGCGGCGGCGCGAACGGCCCGCACCACCCGCTCGTCATTGAAGGCCCAAAGATCCTCGAGCGAGCCGCCGCCGCGCGCCACGATCAGCACGTCGCACTCCGCGCGGGCGGAGGCCAGCGAGAGGGCATCGACGATCGATGGCGCCGCGGCAGCGCCCTGCACGAGCGCCGGATAGATCAGCACGTCCGCGGGCGGATACCGCCGCCGCAGGATGTGCAGGATGTCGCGGATGGCCGCGCCGGTTGGCGAGGTGACCACGCCGATGCGCCGCGGAAACCGCGGCAGCGGGCGTTTCAGCGCAGCATCGAACAACCCTTCTGCGGCGAGCTTCGCCTTCAGCCGCTCGAGCTCGCGCTGGAGCCTGCCGAGGCCGGCTTCCTCGAGATGCTCGACGATGAGCTGGAAGTCGCCGCGCGGCTCATAGAGGCTCACGCGCCCGCGTGCAAGCACCTGCTGGCCGGCGCGCGGCGCGAAGCCGACACTGACATTGCGCTGGCGGAACATGCAGCAGCGCACCTGGGCCTCGCGGTCCTTCAACGAGAAGTACCAGTGCCCCGATGCGGGCTGCGCGAGGTTGGAGATTTCGCCCTCCACCCAAAGCACGGGCATGCGCTGATCGAGCAGCAGCCGCACCTCGCGGTTGAGCCGCGAGACGGTGTAGACCACCCGCTCGGACGGCGGAGAGACTGCGCTCGCTGCTGTGGACATGGGATTCGCGGGGGATTCGCGCGGCAGTTTACCAACCGGCCGGCAATGCGTACAATCAGCCATTTTAATTGCCGGGGTTCAAACCCGGCAGCGCGGGCGAGCGATGCGCATTCTGCAAGAGGCCTTGACCTTCGACGACGTCCTGTTGGTTCCGGCCTACTCGGAAGTCCTGCCGCGCGAGGTCGACCTCTCTACCCGCCTCACCCGCCGCATTCGGCTCAATCTCCCGCTCGTCTCCGCCGCCATGGACACCGTGACGGAGGCGCGGCTCGCGATCACCATCGCGCAAGAAGGTGGGATCGGCATCATTCACAAGAATATGTCGATCGAGGCGCAGGCGCGCGAAGTCGGGCGCGTCAAGAAGTTCGAGAGCGGCGTCATCAAGGACCCGATCACCGTCTCGCCCGACACGACGATCCGCCAGGTGCTCGATCTGACGCGCGCGCGAGGCATCTCCGGTGTCCCCGTGGTCGTCGGCAAGCAGGTCGTGGGCATCGTCACGCATCGCGACATGCGTTTCGAGGAGAAGCTCGATGCGCCCGTCTCGACCGTGATGACGCCGAAGGAGCGGCTGATCACCGTGCGCGAGAACGCGCCGAAGCAGGAAGTGCTCGGGCTGCTGCACCGGCACCGCATCGAGAAGGTGCTGGTGGTCGGCGACGGCTTCGAGCTGAAGGGCATGATCACCGTCAAGGACTTCCAGAAGGCGACCGAATTCCCGCGCGCGTGCAAGGACGAGGGCGGCCGGCTGCGCGTCGGCGCGGCGGTCGGCACGAGCCCGGACACGCTGGACCGCGTCGCCGCTCTGCGCGAGGCCGGCGTGGACGTGATCGTCGTCGATACCTCGCACGGCCATTCGCGAGGCGTTATCGACATGGTCGCGCGCTTGAAGCAGCGCTGGCCGGAAGAGCAGGTGATCGCGGGCAACATCGTCACGCCCGAGGCGGCGCGGGCCCTGATTGAGGCGGGCGCGGACGGCGTGAAGGTGGGCATCGGCCCGGGCTCCATCTGCACGACGCGCGTGATCGCCGGCGTCGGCGTGCCGCAGGTGAGCGCGGTGGCGAACGTCGCGGAGGCCTTGAAGGGCTCGGACGTCCCGATCATCGCCGACGGCGGCATCCGCTTCTCCGGCGATGTCGCGAAGGCCATCGCGGCCGGCGCGCACGCCGTGATGATCGGGGGGCTCTTTGCCGGCACCGAGGAATCGCCCGGCGAAGTCGAGCTGTATCAGGGCGCCTCGTACAAGTCCTATCGGGGCATGGGCTCGCTCGGCGCGATGGCCGAGCGGTATGGCTCGGCGGACCGGTACTTCCAGGATACGACGTCGGAGCTCGAGAAACTGGTGCCCGAGGGCGTCGAGGGCCGCGTGCCGTACAAGGGCAGCGTCGTCACGATCCTGCAACAGCTTGCGGGCGGCCTGCGCGCGGCGATGGGCTACACCGGGAGCCAGGACATCGAGGCGATGCGCACGCGGCCGACGTTCGTGCGCATCACGAGCGCGGGAGTGCGCGAGAGCCACGTGCACGATGTGACGATCACGAAGGAAGCGCCGAATTACCGCGTCTCCTGACATCCACGCCCACCGCATCCTGATCCTCGACTTCGGCGCGCAGTACACGCAGCTCATTGCGCGCCGCGTGCGCGAGTGCGGCGTCTACTGCGAGATCCATCCGTGGGACGTGAGCGATGCGGACGTGCGTGGGTTCGCGCCGCGCGGAATCATTCTCTCCGGCGGACCAGAGTCCGTCACCGCCGCCGAGCCACCTCGCGCGCCCGCCGCCGTCTTCACGCTCGGCGTGCCGGTGCTCGGGATCTGCTACGGCATGCAGACGATGGCGCAGCAGCTCGGAGGCCGCGTAGCGCCCGCGGCCGCGCGGGAGTTCGGCTATGCGGAGGTGACGGTGACCGGGACGTGCCGGCTGCTCGATGGTCTTGCCGACCGGCGCGATGCGGCGGGACGCGGCGTGCTCGACGTCTGGATGAGCCACGGCGATCGCGTCGAGGTGCTGCCGCCCGGGTTCAGCGCCGTCGCCGAGACGCCGCATGCGCCGCTTGCTGCGATGTGCGACGAGCGGCGGCGGTTCTACGGGGTGCAGTTCCATCCCGAGGTGACGCACACGCGTCAGGGCGCGCGGATGCTCGAGCGCTTCGTGCGGGAGATCTGTGCGTGCGATGCGCTCTGGAGCATCGGCAACATCCTCGATGATGCGGTGGAGCGCGTGCAAAACGAGGTCGGCCCGGGCCGCGTGCTGCTCGGATTGTCGGGCGGCGTGGACTCCTCCGTCGTTGCCGCCTTGCTGCATCGGGCGATCGGCGACCAGCTCGTCTGCGTGTTCGTCGATCATGGGCTGCTGCGGCTCGGCGAGGGCGATCAGGTCATGAAGACCTTCGCGGATCATCTCGGTGTGCGCGTGATCCGCGTCGATGCCGAGCGGCGCTTCCTCGATGCGCTCGCCGGCGTCGCCGATCCCGAGGCGAAGCGGAAGGTCATCGGCCGCGTATTCGTCGAGGTGTTCGAGGAGGAGGCGCGGCGGCTCGAGGGGATCGAATTCCTGGCGCAGGGCACGATCTATCCCGACGTGATCGAGTCCGCCGGCGCGCGCACGGGCAAGGCGCACGTCATCAAGTCGCATCACAACGTTGGCGGGCTGCCGGCCAAGATGCATTTGAAGCTCGTCGAGCCGCTGCGGGAGCTGTTCAAGGACGAGGTGCGTCGGCTCGGCCTCGAGCTCGGGCTGCCGCGCGAGATGGTGCATCGGCATCCCTTCCCAGGTCCGGGCCTCGGCGTGCGCATCTTGGGCGAGGTGCGCAAGGATCTCGCGGACCTTCTCAGGCGGGCGGACGCGATCTACATCGAGGAGCTTCGCCGGCACGATCTCTACGATCGCGTGAGCCAGGCGTTCGCGGTGTTCCTGCCGGTGCGTTCGGTCGGCGTGATGGGGGACGGCAGGCGCTACGACCACGTGATCGCGCTACGCGCCGTGGAGACGGTCGATTTCATGACGGCGCACTGGGCGCGGCTGCCGTACGACTTCCTCGATCTCGTCTCACGGCGGATCGTGAACGAGGTGCCGGGCGTCTCGCGCGTCGTGTACGACATCTCGGGCAAGCCGCCGGCGACGATAGAGTGGGAGTGATTCCACGTCCGGCAGCAGCCAGCGCGGTCAGGCGCAAACCGCACCTAAGCCGGCATCACTGCTAGCTTTTTTGCGTTTCCGGTCTGGCATGGACTGGCAGCCTGGGGTATGGCCAGGCACGAACTTCTTCATGGCATGGTCGATGGTACGAAACCGGCTTTGTGCCATGCTTGGCGGTCGATGCCATGCAGCCTGTTTCCAATGTGTCATGGCATCGGAATCATTTAACTTGTTGATATAAAGAGTCTCTTACGGCCCCGCCGGGATTACGCTGGCCGAGGCCAGGGAACGCCTTGCCGAAGCAAAGAAGATGATCGCGGCCGGGAAGTCTCCGGCCCGGGAGAAGGCGAGAGAGAAGGCTCGGGTGCGCGATGCCGAGACGTTCGGGGCCTGGGCGGAAAGGTGGCTTCGCAGCTACCAGATGGCCGGCTCCACCCGTGACATGCGGCGCTCGGTCTATGAGCGGGATCTGAAAGCCAAGTTTGGCAACCTTAGGCTGACCGGGATCACCCACGAAGACCTGCGGGCACTGACCGACGCCATCGTCGAGCGGGGCGCGCCGGCCACAGCCGGGCATGCGCGCGAGATCGTGTACCCGGTCTACCGGTGGGCCATCGAGCGGGGGCAGAAGGTCGAGAATCCTGCGGAGCTGGTCCGTCCGGCCAGCATCGCGAAATTCACGCCTCGTGACCGCGCCCTGACGCCGGAAGAAATCGGCCTGATGTACCAGTACCTGAAGCGCGTCGGCACGTCTCCGTCGATCCATGCAGCGGTGAAGCTGCTGCTGACCATGGTCCGCAAGAGCGAGCTCACCAACGCCAAGTGGAGCGAGATCAGCTTCAGCGAGGCCCTGTGGACCATCCCGAAGGAAAGGATGAAGCGGCGCAACCCGCACCTGGTCTTCCTGTCGCGGCAGGCGATGGACCTGCTGGTCGCGTTGAAAACGTTCGCAGGTGGTTCGGAATACCTGCTGCCGTCACGCAATGACCCTAGCGCGCGCATGAGCAGTGCCACGCTCAACCAGGTGATGAAGTTGACCTATCGGCTGGCACAGAAAGAAGGCAAGCCGCTAGGGAAGTTCGGGCCGCACGACCTGCGCCGCACGGCAAGCACCTTGTTGCACGACGCCGGGTACAACAGCGACTGGATCGAAAAGTGCCTCGCGCATGAACAGCGTGGCGTCAGAGCCATCTACGACAAGGCCGAGTACCGCGAGCAGCGCAGACAAATGCTGCAGGACTGGGCGGACATGATCGACCAGTGGACGAAGGGACCAAAGCGGCAGGTGTGATGGCTCTCAGCGTAGCGCTGAGTGCTTTCCTGCAGGGTCTGACAGCAGGAACTGAGCGCTGTACCCAGGCAGATGAGGGATGTCCCAAAACGCGGATGGAATGCTGGCGCGGGCCTTGGAAATGGTTTGCCGCTGAACGCCAAGGACGCTGGCGACATCCGATTGGCTCAGGCCATACCTTGGAGGATGACGATCTGCTTCTTGCGGTCTGTCAGGCGGGCATCCGTTATCGGCCGCGCGTGATCGCGCAGTTCGGACGTACCGCCATACCGGGTGAATGTAGCAGTCGACAAGCCGGTCTCCCGATCCGGCAGAGGGTTCACGCCAGTTGCCCGCCTGCCGGGTGAGGCGTTCCAGCTCCGCATCGAACTGAGCGGCTGAGCTGCACCAGCAGCAGATCATGGGGCACGCTGTCCGGGGCGCTTGATGGGGAAAGCCGGAAGTCGATCGACAGATCGCCCGGATCGAGCCGGCTTGAAGCAATGCTGTCACTATGATAACTTTGCTGTCATTGAAGGCATGGTGAGGTATTGTGTGATGGCTGTCTTGACGATCCGAAACGTGCCAGAGGATGTGCACCGGGCCCTACGGGTGCGCGCGGCACTGCATGGCCGCAGCACCGAGGCCGAGGTGCGCGAGATTCTGGCGGCAGCAGTCAAACCGGAAGACCGGGTGCGCGTGGGCGATGCCCTGGCGGCCATCGGGCGGAAGGTGGGCCTGACGGACGAAGAGTTCGCCATCCTTGAAAGCGTCCGCGACAGGACGCCCGCCGAGCCGCCGAGCTTTGAATGATCGTCCTCGACACCAACGTCGTGTCCGAGGCGATGAAGCCCGAGCCCAACCCAGCCGTTCTGGCATGGCTGAACGACCAGGCCGCGGAAACCCTCTACATCTCCAGCGTCACGCTGGCCGAGCTGCTGTTCGGCATCCAGGCCCTGCCGCAGGGCAGACGCAGGAACCTGCTGGACAGCGCGCTCAACGACCTGTTGGAACTGTTCAAGGGGCGCGTCCTGCCCTTCGACACGGACGCAGCGCGGCACTACGCGGAGCTGGCGTTGTCAGCCAGAAAAGGGGGACGGGGCTTCCCGACGCCGGACGGCTACATCGCCGCCATCGCGGCATCGCGGGGCTTTGCCGTGGCATCACGCGATACCGCGCCCTTCGAGGCGGCGGGAGTGGCGGTCATCAATCCGTGGAGCTGACATAGGCTCGCGTGTCTCCGACGTTGCGCGGGATTGCCTGCACTCGGTGGTGGCCATCTGCCGCCTGGCAGACCGAAGTGCAGGCAACACGCTACGAGCCGGCGGAAGCAGCGGTGGCTCGGGTCGTTCGGACAGATTTCCGGGCGGGATAAGTGGACGACCCTGCTGAGTCGATTACACACGATGATTTCTTCGTCTTCAACTCTCGAATCGAGTCTGCGGTGCCGAGGCGTAGTTGTCCACGTACTCCACGGCCCGAAGCCGCGCCCGGGCGGGCCCTGCGGATGGCCCGCCCTGAGGGGCGCGGGCCGAGCGCAGCGAGGCGGCGGTGGAGCCACGTGGACCACTACGCTACGCGCAGGCCTGCAATCGAGCTCGGTGTGCTCTTCGTTGCGGCGCGGCGTCTTGCATGCGATGCGCGCCGGAGTGAGCGATTTTTCCGCCCTTGCGAAGAATGCGACCGCATACGAGGCTCTCTGGGCGGAGATCTCGGGGGTACCCGCTACCTGAACACGCCGGAAAATCTGCTCCCTCGAGCTTCTCGTGCGCATCACGATCTCTCAGGCCGCCCGAGCGAGCTC